>Ga0335081_10000051_pt1 | contig 224918 bp, 216 predicted proteins | sample Lox_Sample_35_FD_206713 | JGI IMG/M metagenome (GOLD analysis project Ga0335081, IMG submission 206713) | Soil microbial communities from Loxahatchee National Wildlife Refuge, Florida, United States - Lox_Sample_3.5 | ecosystem: Environmental > Terrestrial > Soil > Wetlands | place: USA...
TTATTACTATATCCGTGTTCGCAGCGGTATCTTCCGTGTGATTACGATTCCGGATTTTTGGGGCCCGATAATAACGCTTTCGCTTCTTACAATGTTTGTATTTTGGTTCTGGGGACTTTATAGGTATTCTCGATTGCACTCCCGGCTGGATGAGTTCTTGACGGTTGTGAAGGCATCTTCATTTGCAGTCCTTCTTCTTTTCTTTGCAATTTTCTTTGATGACATCACGACCGGTCAGGTTGCTCACTTTCGACTTATGGTGGTTGCCTACTGGACGTTGGTTGTGTTTTGCGCCGGCATCGGACGAGTACTGCTGAGGACTTTTCAGCGCAATCTAATAATTAGAGGATACGGTCTCCATAATGCACTGATAGTCGGGGCCGGCAGAAGAGCTTTAGATGTTTACAATTTGTCCATGAGATATAAGGCGCTCGGTTATAAGCCGGTTGGATTTGTTTCCACAGGTGAATTCGTGCCTGATGGTCTCCCGGCTCCTATCATTAGCACCCTGGATAATCTGACGATCGCAATCCGTAATTCAAATATTCAGGAGGTCATCGTTGCTCTCGAAGAAAGCGAGAGGGAACAGCTCTACAGAATAATGTCCGAGGTAAACGGTGAGAATATCTCGATCAAAATAGTTCCTGACTTGCACGATGCGGTCTCTGGCCAAGTGAAAGTCGGTCAGTTGTATGGGTTCCCGTTTATTGAAATCATGCCTCAGCTCATGCAGCCATGGGAAGAAGCCACTAAGAGAACGATAGATGTCCTTTTCTCGTTTCTCGTTTTGGCACTCGGATCTCCGCTTTGGGTTTTGGTAGCGTTGGCAATACGATTGGAATCCAAAGGGACGGTTATATATAAGCAGGATAGAGTAGGTCAGGAAGGTCGCAGCTTTACGCTCTATAAGTTTCGCTCAATGTATGAAAATGCTGAGAAGCATACCGGTCCTACTTGGGCCGACAGAAATGATCCTAGGATAACACATGTCGGAAGAATTCTCAGAAGAGCTCATATCGATGAGATTCCTCAATTCTTTAATGTCCTGAAAGGGAACATGAGTTTGGTTGGTCCGCGGCCAGAGAGGCCATTTTTTGTGGACCAGCTTTCTGCACAGATCCCGTTGTACAGGCGAAGATTGAAAGTAAGGCCCGGCATAACTGGATGGGCACAGATAAAACATTCGTACGACCAGAGTGTTGATGATGTGAAAATCAAACTGCAATTTGACCTGTTTTATATTGAAAACATGTCCCTCAGGATGGATTTTAAAATCGCCATTAACACAATCTTTCACATGATTTCAGGAAAGGGGCACGCATAACGAGAGATAAATTTTGAACTATGTCACTTAAACTTTAATATTGTATAGAATCATTAACCAGCATGCAGATAAAATCTCCAGGTAAGACACTTGTAATTATTCCGACCTATAACGAAGCGGAGAATATTGACAGGGTTATCGCTCAAACTTTGGATTCGAGCCCTGAGGTTTCAATCCTGGTGATCGATGACAATTCACCGGATGGAACTTCAAGGATAGTCGAAGACATTTCAAAGCGGGATAGCCGAGTGTATCTTTTGAGTCGTACGAGTAAATCCGGATTGGGAACCGCTTACGTTGCCGGCTTCCGTTATGCTATCATAAATGGCTATGACTATGTCATGGAGATGGATGCCGATCTTTCCCATGATCCCGCTGATATCCCCAGGTTCCATGAAGCATTGATGAATCACGCAGATGTTGTCGTCGGTTCTCGCTACGCATTCGGAGCCTCCGTGCTTAATTGGCCAATGAAACGACTCCTGTTGAGTTACGGCGGCAATATTTTTGCGCGCGTCGTGACGGGAGTGCCGGTCCACGACATGACTGCCGGTTTCAAAGCCTTCAAGATTGATGTCCTTAAGTCGGTGAATTTAGGTTCTATTCGTTCAAATGGCTATGCATTCCAGGTAGAGATGAATGTCCGGGCTTATAGGGAAGGCTTCAAAATTATGGAAATACCGATTGTCTTCACCGAGAGACGTGAAGGCACAAGCAAGATGTCCAAGAAGATAGTCTTCGAAGCGATGAAGATTGTTTTGATACTCGGTCTGGGAAGAGTTCTGAAATTTTTGAAGCGGCGCAAGAGTCGATGACCAAGGTCTCGGTAATAATTGTAAGTTATAATGTCAGAGAATTTCTCGAAAACTTACTCGCATCTTTGCGGCACTCACTTGTCGGCTTGGATTCGGAGATTATAGTGGTTGACAACTCTTCTGATGATGACACGGTCGAGTTTGTGAAAAGAGATTTTCCCGAGGCGAAGATAATAGAAAATCGGACCAACGTCGGATTCGGTAAGGCGAATAATCAGGGCGCTAAAATCGCCAAGGGGGAATATCTTTTGATAATAAATCCGGACGCTGTAGTTCAGGAAGACACAGTGAAAGAAATGATTGATTTCATGGCTGCACATCCGGAAGCCGGCGCGGCGAGCTGCAAGGTATTGAACGCCGACGGCACTTTACAGAAATCATGCAGGAGAGGATTTCCGACACCATGGGTTGCATTCACAAGAATTTCCGGCCTGAGCATCCTTTTTCCTCGCACAAAGACTTTCGGAAAATATAATCTCACGTATTTGGATCCCGAAAAGGTTCACGAGGTGGACGCGATCGGTGGAAGCTTCATGTTCATTCCAAGACGGGTTTTCCTGGAGGTAGGGGGATTCGACGAGGCCTATTTCATGTACGGTGAAGACATCGATCTCTGTTACAAAATCAAGCAAGCAGGGTATAAAGTCTACTATACCCCCCAAACGACGGCGATACATTTCAAAGGCGAAAGCACGAGACGCAGCAGCATTAATCAGACTTACGAGTTTTACCGGGCGATGAATGTATTTGTCGAAAAACGATATGGTACTGGAACGTTACTTTCGCGGCTGTTGAATGGTGCGATTATTATTAACCGACAAACTCGGACGTTCATGAATTTTGTTGTGAAAATATCTCCCATGCTGGCTGATTTCTGCACCGGTGTAGTTGCCGTTTTTGTCGGGGAATTTTTTAAGGCACACCGCATCTTTGAGATACCGGGATACGGCCGCCCGTTTGTTTATTTTGGCCCCGCAGTCGCCTTCATTTTATTCGGCGCGGGATTTGGAATCTACGGAGAAAATAAGTTTTCCGTCAGGCTTTCTTTCCTGAGCACGCTCCTGACTTTCCTGCTGTTTTCGTCGCTGACATATTTCTTCAAGGAATTTGCTTTCTCAAGATTGATAGTCCTGGTTGCATGTTTCATCATGGCGGTAATCATACCCGGTTGGCGCCTGCTCTATCAACTGAAGACTTCAGTGGGTCCGAAAAGGCACCCGGTATTCGGGAGGAGAACTCTTGTTGTCGGCACAGACGAACGCGCCGTGGAACTGATAAGGAAAATCCGCGCCAAGATATCGATGGGTTATGAAATAGTGGGCATCGTATCGGAACTGCCGCTGCTGGAGACACGAATCTTAGGAATCAGAATCGTAGGAGCTTTGTCCGAGTTGCCGCAGATTATTTGGGAAAGAAAGATAGATGAAGTGATCTTTGCATCGGGAAAAATATCTTACTCACAAATGCTCCAGACAATATCAAATGTGAATAAGTCCGGCGTGAGTTTGAAACTTGTTCCGGATACCATAGATGTCATTGTCGGAAAGACTTATGTTGACGGTTTAGCGGATGTCCCGCTTCTCGATATTGACTACAATATCAACCGGACAAGGAATAAAGTTCTTAAGAGAGTATTTGACGTTTTGTTCGCTGTCGCAGGCATGATCTTGTTATGTCCGGTCGCATTAGTCAAGCGGTCGAACTCGATACGGAGAGTGTTTGAAAAACTTCCCGGTGTAATAAAGGGAGAACTGTCCGTCGTGGGGTGTTCGGAATATTATCCACAGGGAAACGAAAAGATTTTCGGAAAGGTTGGTATAACAGGCGTAGTTCAGTTAAACCGCGGGCAATTCCTTTCAGATGAAGAGGTCGAGAAGCTCTATGTCTACTACGCGAAGAACCAATCGTTCTGGCTGGATCTGGAGATAATAGCAAAGAGTTTTCTTCAGATGTTCCGCTAAGGTAAGACTCCTTACTCACCTCAATTCTCTCGCATTGGCGACGTGGAAATAGCTGAGGGCAAGCCATCCGAATAATCTGTGATAGGTGGTCAATGATCTCCGAATTTCATCCTTGACATTGGAAACTCAATACACTAAATTAGTTTCCATGGTTACGGACGAGAGCGAAATAAAACAAGAGATAGTCGACTTGGCTTACCGCAAGTTCAGTCAGCATGGCTTTAGAAAAGTCACGATGGACGAAATCGCTGCCGAGCTCGGAATAAGCAAGAAGACTGTCTATAAGCATTTTGAAAGCAAAGAGGCAATCCTTGAGGAGATAGTTGAACAGCGAATCAAACGCGGCCAGGAAGCCCTTAAGTCGCTTCTTTCCGCGGATGGTTCCGTCGACGAGCGAATCAAACAGGTCGCTGAAATGTTTCCCAGGATCGTCGATCCGGATTGGCAAAGGTTGATTTCCGGCGTCGTACACACCGTGCCGTCGGTCGCCAGGAAAATCCAGACGATTTTAAAATATTTTATCACTGAAGTCGTCCCTAAGATATTGAGGGAAGGTCAAAGAGAAGGCACTGTCAGGAAAGACTTGAATGTCGACCTATTTACCGTTGCTTACTTAGGAGCCGCCAAAGAAGTTTTCAACTCGGATTTTCTTCAAAAGCATCCGGTCACTGAAGAAGTAATTCCAAAACAATTGATGAAGATTTTTATGGAAGGAGTTTTGGTCAGAAAATGAACCGTGTAAATTGGCAGAGTTTAGAGCGTGGGAAGCATGAAGTTGTTGATATGATGGTCGCCATGGTAGCGTGTGCCGTTACGGCTTCATTCATTGGTTGTGGCTCCAATTCAAGTAAGAACCGGGTCGACGCGACGGGAACCATTGAAGCTACCGAAAGCTCAATTGCTGCTCAAGTGCCGGGTCGAATTCTCAAAATGAATTATGAAGAAGGCGCAATCATGAAAAAGGGGGACACGCTCGCTGAGATCGACCATCGCACATTTCAACAGCAAGTCAATCAGGCGCAGGCTGCTTATGAAATGGCAAGGCAGCAGTATGATTTACTGGTGAAAGGTGCACGAAGCGAGGACTTGCGAGTAGCCGAAGAGTCGGTGAAACAGGCCGAAGCAAATTTCAATCTGGCAAAACTCGCGCTCGACAGGACGCAGAAACTTTTCAGGGATCACAGCGTCTCGCAATCACAGATGGATGCGGCTCAAACGCAATATGATGTGGCCTCCGCACAGATGACATCCGCTCAGCAAAATCTTGAAAAGGTGCAGCATTTCGCCAGGCCTGAAGAAATTCGTTCCGCTGCAGCTCAAGTTCAGCAGGCGCAGGCCATGCTTAACAGTGCTCAAATTTCATTTCAGCGCTCGTATGTTACGTCGCCTTACGATGGCACAGTTCTGGAGAAACTTGTCGAGATTGGAGACTATGCGAACATCGGGACACCGATCTATACCATATCGGATTTGCAGACGATGAAGATGACCGTTTACGTAAGCGAAGTTGACCTCGCAAGAGTTAGACTTGGCGACGATGCGAAAGTGCTTCTGGACGGTCTGCCGAATCATCCCTTCGATGGAAAAGTGATTTATATTTCCCCGACTGCAGAGTTTACTCCGAAGAACGTGGAGACGAAAGAAGATCGGATCAAATTGGTTTTTGCTGTAAAGATCGGAATAGCGAATCCTGAAAATTATTTGAAGGCGGGTTTACCTGCCGATGCAGCTATTTATACGAAATAACGACCCGTATCGGACAGAACTCATCGACTGATCACCGGTAGCTAAAAATGTTTATTCAGATACAAAATCTCACGAAAAAATATGGAGACCTCGTCGCAGTTGACAATGCCTCGCTGGCGATAAATCGCGGAGAACTTGTCGGAATTATCGGGCCCGACGGCGCAGGCAAAACGACGTTCATGCGGATGCTTGCAGGGGCTTTGACGCCGAGCAACGGAAGCATGGTGATCGACGACAAAACTTTTAAAGAAAATCGCCAGGAGTTGAAAGAAGAAATCGGCTATCTGTCGCAGGTGAGTCAGGCTTACGGCGATTTGACTGTATGGGAGAATATCGAGTTCTTTGGAAAAATCCACCATGTCAAAGATTGGCAGGAGCGGGGAGAAAAACTTCTCGAGTTTGCTCGTCTGAACAACTTTAAAGTCCGTTTGGCCGATCAGCTTTCCGGCGGAATGCGGCAGAAACTCGGAGTTTGTTGCGCGGTTATTCATCAGCCGAAGATTCTAATTTTGGATGAACCGACGACCGGGGTCGACCCCGTATCGCGAAGGGAGCTCTGGTTGATACTTGCGGCGTTCTTGAAAGATTCAATGACGATATTGATCTCCACGCCGTATCTCAACGAAGCGGAGCGCTGCAACAGGGTTGCGTTGTTTAACCAGGGCAGACTTCTGAGATATGATACCGTGACGGCATTGACTTCGGAAACATCGCTGATGGTCTTTGAAATACATTCGGAAAATTTAAGCAAGGCATACGACGTGGTTTCAAAATTTGGTTTTGTCGATAACGTCACAATACTTGGCGACAGGATAGATTTTGTAGCGGATCATTCTTCGGAAAGTAACATAGGATCTGTCTTAGATGAAGTGCGGAAAGTAGTCGATCCGAACGCGGAGATGAAACAAATCGGCGCATCGCTCGACGATATTTTTACTAGTATGATAAAAGAATAGTTTTCAGTGGCCATTCGTTAACTGAACGCCATGTACCGAAAACTGAATACTGAAGAAACGGAGGAAATAAAAGTGGAAAAAATATTTTTGATAATTGTCGGTTGTTTGATATTGTCCATCGGCTATCAGCCATCAGCCGCGTACGCCCAGGAACCGCTGACTTTGCAGGACGCAATTCAAATTGGATTGGAAAATTCCAAGTCCCTCAAGATATCCGAGCTCAATGTTGATTATGCCCAGGAGAAATCCAGTGAGGTCAATGCAAATCGCTGGGCCAATCTGTCTTTCAAAGGTGGATACACTAGACTGTCCACTATCCAGCCATTCGATCTTACAATACCTCAAGGGGCTTTTGGCACAATACCTGCTGGAGTTCTCGGCCCTAATCCGGTTCCTTTTCCGAACTCGAACGTATCATACCCTCTTTACTCAAACGTTTATAATTATTACAACTTACAACTGCAGCTTCAGCAGCCTCTTTTCACGGGACTCCAGCTTGAGAACTCTGCGAAGGCCGCCGAGAGAACCGCCGAGGCGACAGCCTTCGACTCAAAAGCAGATAAGTCGAATTTGAGAGTACAGATCGCGACAGCATACTGGAATCTTTTTCAGGCTTTCGAAGCACAGCAGTTCATGCAAGAAAATTTGGACAGGACAAATTTGCATTATCAACAGGCACAGGACATGTTGAACCAGGGGATGCTGACTCAGAGCGATGTGCTGAGCGCGAAGGTGCAGGTTTCGAACGCCCAGTTGATGCTACTTGATGCACAGAACAACCTGAGATTGGCAGCGGTGGCATTGAACAACGTCCTCGGAGTGCCGTTGAACACCGAGTACAAAATCACATCCGTTCCTCAGACAGGCGACACGACCATGCAGGATATAAGTGCACTTCTGCAGGCGGCTCTAGAAAACCGAAATGAGCTTCAATCTCTGAAGTTGAAGGAAGAAGCAGCCGACGCTGCCGTTGCGGCCGCCTGGGGAGGATATCTTCCACAAATAGCATTGGTCGGCGATTATTATTATCAGCGTCCGAATCAGAGGATTCAGCCGCCGATAGACGCGTTCAAGGATACTTGGGATGCCAGTGTTCAAGTCAGCCTCCCTATCTGGAATTGGGGACAGACTGAATCAAAAGTCGATGAGGCCAGAGCTCAGAGAGAGCAGGCAGAATGGGCGCAGAAGCAGGCCGCCGATGCGGTATATCTCGATGTAACTCAAAGCTATCTCAACTTCAAACAGGCGAAGGATAAAATCGCTGTGGCACAAACCGCGGTAAATGATGCGGAAGAGAGTTATAGGATATCCGACCAGAAATTCAAAGTCGGTCTGGTAACGAATACCGATTTGATGGATGCGGAGATTGCGTTGCTGCAGGCGAAGTTGAATTACACTCAAGCACTCACCGGTTTGGAAATCGCGCGGGTGAGCTTGGAAAAAGCAATCGGTCAATTATAAGCCAAAATCTTCTGAGGCTGAACTAGAAATGTCATTAGCGATAAAATCTACGAATCTTACGAAAACATTCGGAAGCTTTACCGCGGTGGATGCGATTTCGTTCGAGGTCGAAGAAGGGAAAATCGTCGGCTTCATTGGCGCGAACGGAGCCGGAAAGACTACGACCATAAAGATGCTGTGTGGACTTACTAAACCGACGTCCGGTGAAGCCATGGTTGCGGGTTATGACGTAGCGCACCATCCCGAGCAGGTCCGGCAAAGCATCGGCTATATGTCGCAGAGATTTTCGCTGTACCATGATCTGACGGTAAGAGAGAATATAGAATTTTACGGCGGCGTCTACGGACTCCGCAACAACGAACTGAAAAAAAGGCTGGATTGGGTCGTGGAGGTCGCTGATTTGAAAGGGAGAGAAGACATTTTGACGAAGGATCTCCCGCTCGGATGGAGACAGAGGCTTGCGCTGGGATGTGCGGTATTGCACGAGCCGAAAGTCGTCTTTTTAGATGAACCGACAAGCGGTGTCGATCCGGTAATTCGGGACAAATTCTGGCAATTGATCGGCAGGCTCTCTCAAGAGGGAGCGACTATTGTCGTTACCACTCATCATCTTGAAGAAGCGGAGTTCTGTGAAAGCATTATTATGATGCATCTCGGAAAAATCGTAGTGCAGGGATCGCCGGAAACGATTAGGAAGCAGTTTTCCAATTTACCTTTGTTTGAAATTGAAACTCTGCAGGCGCTGCGGGTTTTTAATTTGCTTGAACCGGAGCCATGGATTTCGGAGGCAGCAGTTTTCGGAGGGAGCGTTCATGTCTACGCCGAGGGGAACGATCCAATCGGTGCCATCGAACGACTCTTGAAGAAAAACCAGATCGAAAAATACACGATCGCGAAGGCCGCCCCGACACTTGAAGACATTTTCATAAATGCGAACAAAGCCGGGGTGAAGTGATAAAGACGCAGCGGCATAAAATAGAGTTGTGTATTATTCAATTTTATGTTTGAAAATATACTGACAATTTACACAAAAGAGTTCCGCCAGCTTAAACGCGACAGGTTGACCCTCGCAGCAATTATTTTTACGCCTGTGATGATGCTCCTGCTGTATGGATACGCACTCAATTTCGACGTAAAGCACGTGAGGCTGGGCCTGCTTGATGAATCGCATTCGAAAGAAAGTCGGGAATTGGCTCAGAAGTTTTTCAGCACGGAATATTTCGATTTCGCGGGAAATGTGCCGGAAGAACCTGCGATTGATAAATACATCCAGGACGGGAAGGCTGCGGCCGTTATGGTCATTCCCCGGGACTATGCGAAAGACATCTTGCTCGGTCGGAGCACGGAAATACAAATTGTGGTCGATGGAACAAATTCAAACAACGCTACCATCATTTTGGGCTACGTCGATGGAATAGTTCAGAACTATTCCCAGGATTTGACGGTGAATTATATGAATCAAAAAGGCTTTTCAATTTCACCGGGAGCGATAGATTTTCGGCCGAGAGTCTACTATAATCCGGAATTGCAAAGTATGAAGTACCTCGTGCCGGGTCTCGTGGCTTTTATCTTGATGGTGCTGACGATGCTGGTCCCCGCAATTTCAATCGTGCGTGAAAAGGAACGCGGCACCATGGAACACATTCTTCTTGCGCCCGTGAGATCGTTGGAAGTAATACTCGGGAAAACGTTCCTATATTTTATTTTGTCTTTATTGGCGACGGTCGCAGTGATCACAGTCGGTGTCATCCTTTTCGGGATACCGATAAGAGGGAGTATTTTTCTGCTTGGATTCGTGACCATTCTATTCTTGATTGCTAGTCTCGGAATAGGAATTCTTATATCGACGGTTACGGTAAACCAGGCGCAAGCCTATTTGGCTGCCGGGGCACTTGGATTTTTGCCGAACATGATCCTGTCGGGATTTATTTTCCCGATCAGTAGTATGCCCTTCTGGCTGCGATGCATAACTTATATTTTTCCCGGGCGATACTTCATCGCTTCGTTGAGGGCGATACTGCTGAAAGGTGCGGGTATCCTGAGTATTTGGGACCAGATCTTACCTATGGTTCTCATTCTTGTCATCGTGCTCATAACTGCATCGAGACGTATGGCGACGAAAGGTATCTGACATGAAAAGAGTGTTTCACGTTGTAAGAAAAGAATTTCTTCAAATGAAAAGAGACCGCAGAATGGTCGGAATGCTTTTCGCGGCCCCGATCCTTCAGCTGGTTCTTCTCGGATATGCTGCTTCGCTGGATATAAAGAATATACCTATGGTCGTCTGCGACCTGGATAACAGTAAACAAAGCAGAGAGTTAATCGAGCATTATTCCGGTTCCGGATATTTCAACCTGGTCGGCAATACACAGGATATTAACGACATAGACAGCTACTTCCAGAGCGGCAGGGCGGGAATCGCTCTTATAGTCCCTGTTAACTTTGGCCGCGACTTATTAGCTGGAAGGAATCCGCAGCTTGCAGTGGCTGCCGATGGATCGGATTCGAACACCGGTGGAATAGGTTTGAGCTACGCAAGCAACATTGCCTTGAGCTATGCGCGGAGCATACTGGTACAACGTGCAGAAAAGCTCAATGTTATAAAAAATCCCGACGATCTGCCGCAGGTGAGTGCACAGACAAGATCCTGGTATAATCAAGATTTGAAGAGCGTGTATTTCATGGTGCCGGGTGTCCTTGTAATGGTATTGATGCTGGTTATGACTGTTATCAGCGCCATGGCGATAGTAAAGGAAAAAGAAGCCGGCACGATCGAGCAGATAGTTGTTACGCCGCTGAGCGATCTGGAATTTATTCTCGGGAAGATGATCCCGTTCACGGCGACAGGGTTTATCCAGGTATCTCTGGTTCTCATCGTTGCTGTTTTCTTTTTCAAGATACCGTTGACAGGAAGCCTCCCTGCCCTGCTTTCGTTGAGTATTCTGTTTGTTATCGTAGGTCTTGGTCTTGGAATATTTGTCTCCTCAATCTCAAAAACTCAGCAGCAAGCAACGATGACGGCTCAATTCTTATTATTGTTTCCGATGCTGATACTCTCCGGATTCATATTTCCCATAGAGAATATGCCGAAGTTTTTTCAGTACCTGACTTATTTAATCCCGATGAGATACGCGCTTGAAATTGTGCGCGGAATATTTTTGAAGGGAGATAGCTTCGGTGACCTTATCCCGCAAACCATTGCACTACTCATCATCGGCAGCGTCGTTCTTTCGTTGAGTGTGAACAGGTTCAGAAGGTCACTGAGATGACATCGCCGGCGATCTACAATCGATGATTTACGATCCTGTATCGCGGGCACACATCGTGAGTCTTCGATATCAAATCTTTAATTCTTACGCGCCCTCGCGCTCGGTCGTGGTTCGCAGACGTCTTGTCGGTATATTAAGGACATCTTCCGGAAAATATTCAGAGAGGAATGCGACTGCATCCTTAATTGAAATGACTCCAATCGGTTCACTTCTCTCATTTACAATAGGAATGTGCCTGTATCCGTCGATGTGCATCAGATTCAACGCATGCCCGATCGAATCATCCATCTGCAGACTTTCCGGATCCTCCGTCGAAAAGTCGGAGACCGCGATGCTTTTGAGGTCATTCAATTTGCCGGCCACTTTATATAATAAATCCCTCTCGGTAAAAATACCCGTGAGTTTGTTTGATTCTGCCAAAAGCACGCAGCCTATCTTGTGTCTCTGCATCTCCTCAACGACTTTTTGAACTGGAGTCGAAGGGGGAACAGCTATTGCTTCCTGAAGCTTCAATGCTTTTATCGGCAATCTGAGAACCTCATTTGATAGCACCTTCGCACGCCGCCGTGGGTCTTCGTACATCTCTTGAAGCTCATCGTTCAATTCTTCTGTCATGGTGCTCCTCCGTCATTAAATCAGAAACGAAATTCAAACTTCTTGCATTTAGAAGCTAAAGAATTCGGAATTGAATTTCAAATTTCATGTTCGAAAATATCTTGAAGGCGGCGCTCGGCCGTCTCCTTGATTTTCTTTGATTTCTTGGTTAATATTTTGTCTAGTTCAGTCCGCTTAATGCGGATTTTTAGTAATTAACGAAATGCTCCTACCCACTATGTTGAGATCGTGATGTTCGGCGGCGTCGACTATTTCAAAACCGAAGATCTTCTATCCACGGAAGAGAAGCTGATCAGAGACGCCGTGCGAGACTTCGTGTCTCAGGAAATAACTCCGATTATCGAAATGCATTATCGAGAAGGAACATTTCCGGTTCATCTCGTCAAGAAGATGGGCGAACTCGGATTCCTCGGCTCAACTCTTCCCACGAAGTACGGCTGCGCAGAACTCAACAATATCTCATATGGACTAATCATGCAGGAACTCGAACACTGCGATTCGAGCATCCGGAGTTTTGTGTCCGTGCAAAGCAGCCTTGTCATGTACCCGATTTTTGCGTTCGGCTCCGATGCGCAAAAGGAATATTGGCTGCCGCGGCTGGCAAAAGGGGAGGCGGTCGGCTGCTTTGGTTTGTCGGAACCCGATCACGGCTCGGATCCGGGGGCTATGATTACTCATGCAGAGAAAAAGGGTGACGGATATATCTTAAACGGGGCAAAGATGTGGATTACGAACGGGACAATTTCCGACGTTGCCGTCGTGTGGGCGAAACTCGACGGCAAGATTAGAGGTTTTCTGGTCGAGAAAGGCACGGCGGGATTCTCTGCGCCTGAAATGAGAGGTAAGCATTCTCTCCGGGCGTCGATCACAAGTGAACTCGTTTTTCAAGATTGCGAAATACCCGGCAAAAATCTTCTGCCGGAATCGGACGGATTGAAATCCCCGTTGATGTGCCTCGATCAGGCTCGCTACGGAATCGCTTGGGGAGCAACCGGTGCAGCAGCGGCGTGTTACGAGACGGCTTTGAACTATGCGAAATCGAGAATTCAATTTGGCAAACCTATCTCTGCATTTCAGATGACTCAAGAGAAGCTGGTATTCATGCTGACGGAAATAACCAAAGCTCAGCTTTTAAATTATCAGCTCGGAAGGTTAAAAGACCAGGGGAAAGCAAAGCCTTCACAGATTTCCATGGCCAAGCGGAACAATGTCCATTTTGCGCTGGAGATCGCTCGTGTTGCAAGAACCATTCTCGGTGCAAACGGGATCCTGGATGAATATCCGATCATGCGCCACATGGCAAACCTTGAGAGCGTCTATACTTACGAAGGTACCCACGATATTCATACATTAATTATCGGAAATGATATTACAGGAAATCAAGCCTTCACTTGATGGAGAAAATCTAAATGAAAATTGGAAGAAAGATTACCGGCGATGCATTGACGTTTGACGATGTCCTCTTAATTCCGAATTATTCCACCGTCCTGCCGCGTGAAACGGATGTGCGGACGCGCTTGACGAAAAAAGTCTGGCTTAATATTCCTCTTGTCAGCGCTGCTATGGATACCGTCACAGAAGGAGAACTCGCCATTGCGCTTGCGCGTGAAGGCGGCATCGGGATCATTCACAAGAATTTTTCCATCGAGCAGCAGGCAAAGGAGGTTTCTCTTGTAAAGCGCTCGGAAAGCGGAATGATCGATGATCCGATCAAGCTGGAACCCGATCGACCAATCCGTGAAGCCGTTGCCTTGATGAATCAATATCATATTTCCGGTATTCCTATCGTGAATGGAGAGCGACTCGTCGGCATTCTTACAAATAGAGATTTGCGATTCGTCGATGACCATGACCGGAAAATCAGCGAGTACATGACGAAAGACCATCTTGTTACCGCGAGGGTCGGCACTACACTGGAGGATGCCGAGAAAATTCTCCAGAAGCATAAAGTGGAAAAGCTTCCTGTTGTAGATTCGTCAGGCAGGCTGCGTGGCATGATAACTTACAAAGACATTCAAAAGAAAAAGAGCTTCCCGAATGCCTGTAAAGATGGACGGGGCAGACTGCGCGTCGGAGCAGCCGTCGGAGTGAAATCGGAAACGGTGGAGCGTGTTGAAGCTTTAGCTAAAGCCGGGGCGGACGTCGTCATTGTCGATACGGCTCATGGACACTCCCGCGGTGTCATAAACATGGTGAGGGAATTGAAAAAGAAATTTCCGCAATTGCAGTTAGTTGCCGGGAATGTCGGGACGCGTGATGGCACGGTCGAATTGATTAAGGCAGGTGTCGATGCGGTGAAAGTGGGAATTGGACCGGGCAGCATTTGCACGACCCGCGTCGTGGCAGGCATCGGGATTCCGCAAATAACTGGTGTAATGGAATGCGCCGCCGCTGCTGCCAAATATGACGTACCGATAATCGCCGATGGTGGAATTAAACAGACGGGCGATATTGCGAAAGCAATCGCGGCCGGTGCGGACTCCGTGATGATCGGAAATTTGTTTGCAGGCGTGGAAGAAAGCCCCGGTGAGAAAGTTCTGTACGAAGGGAGAGCTTACAAAACTTATCGCGGCATGGGTTCGCTTCAAGCGATGAAGGCCGGGAGCAGCGATAGATATTTTCAGGATGTTGAGGACGACATAAAAAAGCTTGTTCCCGAAGGAATCGAAGGACGGGTTCCATATCGAGGTCCACTCAGCGACACGGTTTATCAGATGGTGGGGGGACTGCGAGCGGCAATGGGCTACGTAGGGTGCAAGAACATTCAAGAGTTGAAAAAAAATGGAAGGTTTGTGAGGATAACTTCTGCCGGACTCACAGAGAGTCATCCTCATGATGTCGATATAGTTCAAGAGGCTCCTAACTACCGCGTATGACATACTCGGATAGCTCGGTCCTCAGTTCGAATCTCCAGAAGCAATCATTGGCTTCGATAAAGAGTCTCCAAACGTACATCCGCAAGAATCGCCTGGACGCCTTCTTTCTTGCCGACATTTCGAATGTCAGGTATCTCACGACGTTCAGCGGCACAGCCGGGTTTTGTCTTGTTTTCTCCGACGCCGCCTATTTCCTGACGGATTTTCGCTACAAAGGCCAGGCGAAAGAGGAAGTAATCAGCTGTAAGATAGAAATTTTCAGCGGGAAGCTTTTCGATTACCTTGGCAGAAATTTTTTCAGGACGCGGGCGCGGAAACAATTCTCTGTAGGAATAGAAGATACTCTCTCGATTGATGCACATTCGAAACTGAGCGAGGTGTTGCAAAACTGCAGACTTGTAAAAACAAGCGGCGTTGTCGAGAAACTTGCTTCAGTCAAATCTGAACCGGAGGTCGAAAGGATTAAGAATGCCTGCTCGGTTAGCGGAACCGCACTTGACCTTCTAGTTCAAGAAAACTGGCTGGGAAAGAGGGAAAAAGATTTGTCCGCGACTCTCGAATTCAACCAGAAGATCCTCGGCGCATCGAAAGAGTCGTTTGATACAATTGTGGCCGGAGGACCGCGAGGCGCGTTGCCTCATGGTGTTGCGTCCGATAGAGGGATTGAAGACAACGAGTTTGTCACGATTGATTTTGGATGCGTCTATGATGGATATTCATCCGATATCACGAGGACATTTCAAACAGGTTCGCGGATCAATGCGAAGCTGGAAAAGATTTTTCAAGTGGTTTATGATGCCCAAAGGAAAGGGATTGATGCTGCACATCCAGGCACTGCAGCCCGGAAGGTTGACAAAGCTGCCAGAGATTACATTGAAAAGAAAGGTTACGGCAAATATTTCGGCCATGGTCTAGGCCATGGCATTGGACTGCGGGTTCATGAGTTGCCGAGAATATCCAAGATCAGTGAAGATGTGCTCGAGGTAGGGAACGTCATCACGATCGAACCCGGCATTTATATCCCGAAATTAGGAGGAGTAAGAATCGAGGACGATTTCCTCGTGACGAAAGACGGACTCGAACAACTTTCACATTTTTCAAAAGATAGGGACTACTATTTAGCTCATGGCTCGTGGATGCCATAGCGATACGAAAGGATTTCAAATGAATGGCAAATAAGGTACTGGTTGTGGCCTATTATTTCCCGCCGATGGGATTGAGCGGCGTTCAGAGAACACTCAAGTTTGTCAAGTATTTGCCGAATTACGGCTGGGAGCCCACCGTTTTGACTATCACGCCGACGGCGTATTACGCTTTAGACTACGGTATGCTGCGCGAACTTACCGAAAGTAATGTCAGAACCGTCAGGACAAATTCGCTCGATCCAACTCGACTTTTCGAGAGTGGGAAACCGGTTAAGATGCCGCACGAGAAGCTCAGAAATTTTTTCAGCGCGATAAGTCAGGCAATCTTCCTTCCGGACAACAAAATCGGATGGAAGCATGAAGCGATTAAGGCCGGAAGAAAACTTCTTCAACAGGAAGAGTTTAACGTCATCTTCTCGACAGCGCCTCCTTATACCTGCCATCTTATCGGTGCAGCGCTGTCAAAGGAATTCAGTGTACCTCTTGTCGTAGATTTCAGGGATTCATGGGTTGATAATCCTTTACATTTCTACCTCACCCCGTTGCACAAATTGATGCACCAGATACTCGAAAAGAAGGTGTTGAAGACTTCAAATCGAATAATTACGATCAATCGCAGAATAAAAGAGCTGATGCTTCGTCGTTATCGGTTTCTCAACTATAATGACATCGCTATAATCCCGCAAGGTTACGATCCGGAAGATTTTCACGTCGATAACCCGCTCAAGCTGCCGGTCTCCAAGCGAATGAGATTCACGTATGCCGGCACATTTTATCGCAATCGAACGCCGAAATATTTCCTTCGGGCATTATCGGAAGTTGTGAAGGAAAATCCGAAATTGAAAAGCAAGATTGAAGCTGTTTTCATCGGGAAATTCAGGAAAGAGAATCTTACAATGGTTGAATCGCTCGGGCTGGCTGACGTTGTCAAGGTTTTCGGATACTTAGATCATAAATCCACGGTCAGGTATTTGATTACCAGCGATGTGTTATGGATGACGATCGGCAACGGGAAGGGTGAAGATCAGATATCAACCGGAAAACTTTATGAGTACGTCGGAAGCAGGAAACCAGTACTTGGACTTGTCCCAGATGGCATTGCAAAAGCCACGATACTCGAATCCGGCGCAGGAAAGGCACTGGATCCTGATGATGTTCCTGGAATTAAAAAGGCCATTCTGGAGTACTATGAATTGTGGGAGAAAAGGGCGCTACCTGAGATTTCCATCGAGTTTGCGCAAAATTTTGATCGAGTAAGATTGTCGGGAGAGCTTGCGCGCGAGTTGGCATTTCAGCTCGATTACAGGGGATCTTATGTTAAAGTAGGAGTTGAAAAATGAAAGTTCTTGTCGTGGGAAGCGGAGGCCGTGAGCACGCAATCGTGGATGCAATAGTGCGTGACAAGGACGTGCAAGTTTATTGTGCTCCGGGAAATGCCGGGATAGCTGAGCAAGCAGAGATAGTTGAGTTGAAACCAAACGATGTTGCCGGATTGTTCAAATTTGCACGTGATAACAAAATTGATCTCACCGTTGTAGGTTCCGAACAGCCGCTTGCAACCGGAATGGTTGACGCCTTTCAGGATCGGAAGAAAGTCATTTTCGGCCCGCGGCGACTTGCTGCACGACTTGAGACAAGTAAAGTGTTCGCAAAGGAATTTATGAAGAGATGGAAAATTCCTACCGCGATGTCCAAGACGTTTTCGTCAAGAGACGGAGAACCACTTTCGACGTATCTTTCTAAAAGCAAATATCCGCTGGTATTGAAGGCTGACGGCCTGGCAGCGGGCAAAGGCGTTTCTATAGTGGATTCCCTCAAACAGGCGAAGGAAGAGGTCGAAAAATTCTTCGTGAAGAAGATTTTCGGCGAAGCTGGTGAAAGAATCGTCGTTGAAGAATTTATGTTTGGCGTCGAGGCTTCCGTGTTTGCAGTCACCGACGGTACAGATTATGTGGTGCTTCCCCCCGCACAGGATCACAAGCGAATCGGAGATGGCGATACCGGAAAAAATACCGGCGGCATGGGATCAATTGCTCCCACTCCCTTTCTGGATGAAACCACGATGCGAAAAGTAAGGGAGGACATAATTGAGAAGGTAATTCGAGGCACATCAGAAGAGGGTTTTCCTTACTCCGGGTGCCTGTATTGCGGCTTGATGTTGACAAAGGATGGTCCGAAAGTGGTTGAATTCAACGCCAGGTTTGGGGATCCTGAAACCCAGACGGTCCTTCAGCTGATTGACTCGTCTTTTCTCGATCTGTTGTATTTTGCTTCCACCAAAAGGATGCGATCTTATCGACTTAAAACCAACGGGGCGGCGTCTGTGTGTGTCATAGCAGCATCAAAGGGATATCCTGACGAATATGAAAAAGGGAAATCAATATCGGGTCTGGAAAAACATCATGCGGGTATCAGGGTTTTTCATTCCGGTACAACTTTAGCCGGCGGAAAATATGCGACTAACGGAGGAAGAGTGCTCGGAGTTACGGCAACAGACAAGGGAGGTAAAGTGTCCGTCGCTGCGCAACTAGCTTATGCTCGTGTGAGAGAAATTCATTTTGATGGAATGTACTTCAGGCATGATATCGGGCGGAACGCAATAGAATTTGAAAAAAGAGAGAAGATCAACAAATGAAGATTCTTGTTACGGGCGGCGCCGGATACATCGGGTCTATTTGCACGGAGGAGATACTGAATGCTCGACATCAGGTCACTGTTTACGATAATTTATCCGAAGGTCACAGGTCAGCTGTCGATTCACGGGCAGATTTTATTCTCGGCAAGCCTGAGGAGCCGGGCGACGTGCTCAACGCTGTCAAATCATGTCGGCCGGATGCCATCATGCACTTTGCTGCGAGTGCCCTTGTAAGCGAATCGATGGCGAATCCAAAGAAATATTTTCACAATAACGTGGTCAACGGTATCAAACTGTTAGATGCAGCAGTGGAATGCGGGGTGAAAAAATTTGTTTTCAGTTCAACTTGCGCCACCTATGGGCCACCGGATCGAGTACCGATGACTGAAGATCTGCCGCAGCATCCGATAAACCCGTACGGCGAATCGAAATTAATGTTTGAGAAAATCCTAAAATGGTACAGTGGAGTCTACGGGTTGGAGTTTGTGGCGTTCAGATATTTTAACGCCGCGGGTGCGACCGAAAAATACGGGGAACACCATAGGTATGAGACTCACCTTATACCGAATGTGCTAAATGTCGTTCTCGGCAAGGGACCGCATTGTGAAATCTTTGGTACCGACTATCCGACTCCCGATGGAACCTGCATTCGAGATTACATACATATCATCGATCTTGCACAAGCCCACATGCTCGGACTTGAACCGGGGAAACAGGGTTTCTATAATCTCGGGAATGGGGACGGCTACTCCGTGCGCCAAGTCATCCAGACATGCGAGAAGGTCACCGGCAGAAAGATTCCGACCGTCGAGAAACCGCGAAGGGAAGGTGATCCGCCCCGATTGGTCGCATCTGCTGAAAAGGCAATCCGCGGGCTCGGTTGGAATCCGAAATACACCAAGCTCGAAGACATCGTCGCGACATCATGGTCATGGCACAAAAACTTTCCAGACGGTTATCCGGACTGATGATCGACGATGTTTTTTTGCAGAAATTATTTTCTTCAGATAAACGGACCGTTGCTCGTGCGATTTCTATTGTAGAGGACCAAGAAGACTCAGCGTTAGAACTATTGGAGAAAGCACATGATAGATTTGGGCATGCCTATAGAGTTGGGGTTACCGGACCTCCCGGTGCGGGGAAAAGCACGATCGTAAGCAAGCTCGCGAAAATAATTAATGACAAAGGGAAAAAAGTCGGAATAATCGCCGTCGATCCGACAAGTCCTTACACCGGGGGAGCTTTGCTGGGAGATCGTATCAGAATGATGGAGCTAAGCTCGCGTGACGGAATTTTCATAAGGAGCATGGCAACGCGTGGCAGCCTTGGCGGACTGAGCAGGACCTCGCAGCAAGCCGCGGATGTTCTCGACGCGGCGGGATATGATTATGTATTCCTAGAAACCGTCGGCGTGGGACAGTCGGAGCTTGACATCGTGGAGGCAGCGGATACCACGGTGGTTATCCTCACCCCTGAATCGGGCGATTCCATTCAGGCGATGAAGGCCGGCTTGATGGAGATTGCTGACTTTTTCGTAATAAATAAAGCGGATAGACCGGGTACCGATCAGTCGGTCAGTGCCATTACCACCATCCTTCAAATTTCGTCTAGTCAAAATAAATTTGAGAACGGATGGCAGCCGTTTGTTGTTAAGGCTATTGCGTATGAGAACAAAGGCATCGACGAAATCACAAAGGGAATCGAGAAGCACAGTGATTATCTCCGAAGAACGGGTCGCCTTAGCGCAAAGCGAAAAGGGAGAGTGCGGAAATCGATCATTGAGATGGTAGACCAGGATCTTCATGACCGATGTTGGACGAGCGAACGTCTTTCGGAGCTGGATGAGAAGTTAGACCTCGTCACTTCACGCAAAATGTCGCCCTTCCAACTCGCGCAAATAATATTGAGGAAAACTCTCTAACAAGAGAAGCCGCCTTGTCTTGACAAAATCGGGACGGGGTATCAGCAGACGGAGGAATCGAGTATGGATTTCAAACTCGCGCCTGAAAACCAACAGGTGCGTCAACTGGCACGGGAATTCGCCGAAACGGAAATAAAGCCTGTGGTGATGAAGTACGATGAGACGCAGGAATTCCCTCTTGGGATTATCAAAAAGCTTGGCGATCTTGGCTTCATGGGGGTGACTTTCCCCGAAGAATACGGCGGAGCCGGACTCAGCTACCTCGGCTATTGCACCGTCATTGAAGAGATCGCGAGAGTCGATCCTTCCGTTGCCTTGTCCGTAGCGGCGCATAACGGACTCTGCACGAGTCATATTTACAATTTTGGGTGTGAAGAACTCAAAAGAAAATATTTACCGGATTTAACCTCTGGTCTAAAAATAGGTGCATGGGGATTAACTGAACCTACAAGCGGAAGCGATTCCGGTTCGCTGCGAATGACAGCCCGCAGGGACGGCGACTACTTCGTGCTTAATGGCACAAAGCAATTTACGACCCACGGAACGGTCGGCGACATCGCGGTGGTAATGGCTCTGACGGATCCATCGGGAGGTAAGAAGGGGATCAGCGCCTTTGTTGTAGAGAAAGGGACAAAGGGTTTCTATTCTGGGAAAAAAGAGAATAAGCTCGGAATGCGGGCCAGTGACACCTCGACAATGGTGTTCCATGATGCTGCAATTCCTAAAGAAAATCTCATAGGTCTCGAAGGAGAGGGGTTGAAACAGGCATTGAAAGTGCTGGATGCGGGACGAATCGGCATTGCCGCTCTAGCTGTCGGCGTTGCTCAGGGAGCATTTGACGCAAGTGTGAAATATGCCAGGGAGCGGGTTCAGTTCGGGAGACCGATCGGCGAGTTCCAGGCAATCCAATGGAAAATCTCCGAGATGGCGACGAAGATCGAGGCAGCAAGATTGCTGACGTATAAAGCCGCTTTTCTAAAGGACAAAGGCAAGAGCATCAGCCTTGCCTCTGCAACAGCAAAGTACTATGCGAGCGAAGTTGCGGTCAAAGCGACTGATGATGCCATTCAGATCCACGGAGGTTACGGTCTCATAAAGGACTTTCCGGTCGAGAAGTTCTATCGGGATGTCAAGCTCCTGACGATCGGAGAAGGGACGAGTGAAGTTCAAAAGACGGTAATTGCAAGGAATATAATAAAAGTATAGTGGTACAGCTTATCGGCGAGATTCGTGGGATTGAAAAGAACGGTACCGATAGCTAACTTTTACATGATACAGAGGAAAGTTTAATGACTCAAAATGAAATATTATCGGTACTCAAGAACATAAAAGACCCGGATCTTCACAGGGATATAGTTTCGTTGGGGTTTGTAAAAAAAGTTGACATTACGGAAAAACAAATTGACATAGAAATTCAGTTAACAACCCCGGCGTGTCCGGTGCGCGATGAATTGAAGTCGCAGACAGTCAATGAGATAAGAAAATTGGGATTCAAAGGGGAAGTGAATGTGTCTATGACAAGCCAGGTTGTTACCCATGCAAATCAGATCAGGGAACAGATACTTCCAGAAGTGAAGAACACGATCGCTGTCGCAAGTGGAAAAGGAGGAGTTGGGAAATCGACTGTTGCGGTGAACCTAGCGGTTGCGTTAGCCAAAGACGGAGCGAAAGTCGGAATTGTTGACGCGGACGTCTACGGTCCTTCTCTCCCGTTGATGCTCGGGGTGACTGATAAACCGGAAACCGAACGAATTGACGAAAAGCATTTTAAGATTTATCCGGTCGAGAAATTCGGGATTAAGTTGATGTCGATAGGATTCCTGGTCGATACAGAAACACCTATGATCTGGCGCGGTCCCATGGCAAGCGGTGCAGTGAAACAATTTCTTACCGATGTGATCTGGCAAGACCTGGATTATATGATCTTCGATTTGCCTCCGGGAACCGGCGACGTTCAGCTGACACTTGTGCAAACGATACCGCTGACCGGTGCGGTTATAGTGACGACGCCGCAGGATGTTTCTCTTGCCGACGTGCGGCGGGGCGTGCGAATGTTTCAAAAGGTAAATGTGCCGATCCTTGGAGTAATTGAGAATATGAGTTATTACATCTGTTCCCATTGCGGTCACAGGGAAGAGATCTTCAGTAACGGCGGCGGAAAAAGGACGGCCGCAAACTTCGGAGTTCCGTTTCTCGGAGAAATCCCGCTTTACACTCCAATCCGAATCGGTGGAGACACGGGCAGACCGATCATACTGATGGAACCGGAGTCCGAGCAGGCAAGCATGATACAATCGGTCGCGAGACAACTTGCCGCGCAGGTCAGCATAACTAATTTCTCCTCGGGAGAAAAGCAAAAAGTGGAAATAGAGCTGTAGTTAGAAGATGGGTTACCAGTCGGACTTAGTGGAGCGGATCAAGAGTGTTTTGAACGAGGCGAACGGATTTTTAGCAATCGACAATGGAAGTGTTGAGTTTGTGAATTTGGAACTCGACGGGATTTTGCGAGTAAAATTCTCGGGGTCATGCGCTATATGTCCATTGCGGCCTATGACGTTGCGTGCCGGTGTTGAAAGAGCCGTGCTGCTGAAGGTAAGGGAAGTAAAAAGGGTCGAGCTTGCAGTAGCGTAAGCGGCTCAACGAAGATTCTCGGAGTGCCGTTACGTCCCGGGGGTTTGGAGCGGAAATCCGTGAAGTGAAAGAGTCCCCAGCTCCTCGCATTTATAGTTCCTGATTACGATCGTCCTTGCCGGAAATTTTCTTATGACTTCATAATTATGTGTCGACAAGAGTATTGTCGTCCCTCCGAGGTTGATTTTTCTCAAGAGAGCTAAAATATCCGCCGTGGTAACCGGGTCGAGATTCCCCGTAGGCTCATCGGCCAGAACTGCGATGGGATCCTTCACAATTGCACGAGCTATCGAGAGTCTCTGCTGTTCTCCGCCTGAAAGTTCGCTGATCGGTGAATTTTTCCTGTGCATCAGCCCGACTTGATTCAGAGCTTTCGTCGCCTGCATTTTAATGTCATGGGCAGGGTAACCGACGGCGTGTAAGACAAATGTGACATTATCGAATACCGATCTATCTTCGAGAAGTTTATAGTCCTGAAAAATCACGCCGAGCCGGCGTCTGAGAAGGTGAAGTTTTCTCCTCTTGATAGTCTTTGAAGTGAACGCGTCCACCGTGATAATCCCTGAAGCAGGCGAAAGATCCATGTAGAGCAAACGCATCAATGTTGTCTTGCCGCATCCGGTCTCGCCCACGATGTAAACAAACTCGCCTTTTTCGACGGAAAGATTTACATCCGAGAAAATGAGGTGTTCGTCATAGGCGAAGGAGACATCTCTGCAATTGATCATGAAGTCATTTTGCTAAAATGAAATGAACTCTTTCTGAATTTCCATTCACCCGGAGAAGTGTGAAATCGCCGGCGGCAAATCTCTCATTGAACCCGGCATTCTTTGCGGCCTGTCTGAGTGTTTCAATATCGTATACGTACTCTTTGTGAATTTCCTCAAAAACTTTCGCGCCCCTTTTGGTTCTTATACGCGTCGTATGGGTGTTTGTCTTTGGGTCGTAGGCAGATTCCCTCTGGTAAAACACATTCTTAATCCTTCCGCGTTGAGTGAACAATTCGGGGTCAATTGTCGAATTTGGTTCAAGACTCGCATCGAAAATAAAAATTCCTTCCGGACGCAGATTAAAATAAGCATTTTTGAAAAACATTTCGAGGTCTTTTCGTTCTCCAATATAGTTAATGCTGTCGTATACACATATGATTATATCGTATTGATTTTCCGACGTGTGTGTAACCATGTCATGGTTGATGAAATTCAATCTTTGCCTGGTTTGCCGCGTCAGTTTATTGCGCGCCACATCGAGCATCTTTGCAGAAATGTCGACGCCTGTTATCTCAAAGCCGTATTTTAATAAATGAAGTGCGAGATTGCCCGTCCCGGTGCCAAGTTCGCAGAGTGATTTGCCGTTCAAGTTCGAACGACTCGTATTAACGCCCGTCAATTCCGCCAGCTGCATCAAATACTTGGCCCACCTTCTATAATCGACATCCTTCATCATGTGGTCGTAAACTATTGCAGACTCTGTGTAAGGCGGCACTGTCTCGGCATCGAGGTCGAAAAGGTCCTGGCTCCGCAGACTGGATAACAAAATCTTGCTAATTGTTGCGATTAATCCTTTGCTGATTTTCTATTTTTTGAAATTTCCAATGCGAGTTTGATTGCTTCTATCGTGCTGGACGGGTTAGCAATTCCTTTTCCCGCGATGTCGAATGCTGTTCCGTGGTCCGGGGAAGTCCTGACTATGTTAATCCCGGCCGTGAAATTTACACCCGTGCTGAATGATTTCATCTTAAGCGGGATCAGTCCTTGATCATGATACATCGCCAATATTCCATCGTACTGTCCTTCCCGGTAAGTTCCGAAGAATGCATCGGCCGGGAAAGGTCCAACGGCGTTGATCTTCGCAGATCGTGCTTCTTCGATTGCGGGTATAATAATTTCATTCTCTTCCTTTCCGATCAGGCCGTTTTCACCGGCGTGAGGATTCAAGCCCAGAACAGCAATTCTGGGTGCCTTAATCCCGAAGTCTTGTTTGATCGACTCGTTGAATATGTCCAGTCTTTCACGTATGATTTCTTCTGACAGTGTGTGAGAGATTTCTGAGACTGGAACGTGGATGGTGGCGAGAGCAATTCTCGCGAATCCGGATGCCATCACCATGATGGAACGTTTCGATTTGGAGAGGACCGTTACCATCTCAGTCTGTCCGGGATAACTATAGCCGGCGAGTCTAAGCGCTTCCTTGGATACCGGAGCAGTAACGATAGCATCGGCCTGATGCAGCGTGCAGAGCTCTACCCCTTTTTCAATCGCCTTTCCCGCCCATGCTCCGCTTTCCTTCGTGAGTTTCCCTGGTTTAATCTTGTCGCCGAAGCCGGGGCAGGTATCCCAGATTGTTATCTCGCTTCTTCCTATTGCATCGACAAGGGAATCGACTTTCAGAATTTTTCGCCGCAGAGAAAATTTGTTCGCATAAAATTCAAACGCCTTGAATGGTCCGATGAGCAGCGGCGTGCAGTTTGCTCGGATCGTTCTGCTTGCGGCAGCTTTCAGGGCGACTTCGGGTCCAATCCCGTTATAATCTCCGACGGTTATTGCTACGACGCTCATAAATTTTTAGTCTGGTAAAGAATAAAATTACCAGGATTCAATTCTTTGAACACTAGACTTTTCCCGTGATTAGGGTAGTACCATATCTCATACGTCCCATCTCTGCGAAATTCTCGTTCAACATTTGTCGGTTTGCCAAATAATATATATGCTTTCCCGCGGTCTGTCGCCGTTCCATCATCTATCGATACTGTTCTAAAATGTTCAAATGCATAGTCGGCTCTCTCGTAAAACTCCGCCTCGAGCTCGTTATATGCGGCCTTGGGGGTCGGACTGTGGGACTTCCAGTATTGATCGAATTTTTCTTTCTTTTCTTTATCGTTTCCCGAATTTAAGTATGAAAATACAGAATCGGACACAATGTATTTCAGCAGTGAAATAGCAGTCTTGGGGTCCTTTAGTGTGAATGGTTTGTCAACCCACGAGTAATTGAAATATGTCTTATCCGTCTTTCCGTTCAGGTTCGCTTCGAGGCAGTAACTTCCTTCTACGAGGGAATCGATCTCGAATTTTCCTGAGTACAACGAGTGACCCCGATCTGCATCTACTCGTAGCGAAAACGTTCCGTCTGAGTCTACTGGGATCAGTCTACCTTTCCGCGGTGATAAGGAATCTGATATTATATCGGTTCCTAAAACTGTCTCGAGGCTCAAGTGTATAACTTGCGCCGTGGTATCGGACATAATAACGGCAAAGGTGATTGGGCGAGGGAAAACTGCCGTATTATCCGTGAAATTCGGGTAGAAAGCGTTCCTATCCAACGAATCCGCGAAAGTTATCGACAATATATTTAAAGGATTCGTCACATTGAGATTTCTTGTCTCCGTGTGAGCAATATAAGTCATTTGTTGATTGTCGTCCCTGACCTCAGCCGATACTCTATATACTGATTTCGGCAGTGTCATTGTGATGATATTTTCAGCCAGACGTTTTGAATCCTGAGTGGTCGCAAAATCCTTCGCCGCGACAGTGCGTTCGCTCAGCTTATGATGATTTACTGCCGTTGCGGAATCAGTCGCATCGATTGAAAATGACAAGTCAGCTTCAAATCTTTCGAGTCCCGCCGAGCCTTCAGGAGTATAATTTGTCCTGGTAAAAATAAGTCTATTGTATGGGATTGCATAACCAAAGGAGACGGTCACACTGTCTTTGGAGGAGGCAAGCACCCAGGAAGCTACATGGAAATTTTCCTTCTGGGTAAGCGGCTGGGTCCAAACGAAACCAATCGGGACAAACACAGCTGCCACGAGTGGGAAGAGCAAAAAAAACTTATGAATGGATTTATCCATCATACCGAAAATGGTCATCGTTCCGAATAAAGTTAATCAGCGGCCGAGTTTTTATCAAAGCCGGGATTTAGCAATTCATTTGCTGAATCCCGGCGCGATGTCCTCCGAACGGATATAGCGGAAAGGATTTGTGATGGAACTCGATAATATTCCCAAAAAAATATTTCTACACCAGGCAATCAAAATTGGACACGGTCAACGGCTCCGTTGTCCAGAAGGGTTCCGCGTACCTGACGCCCGCCTGCCGGCCATGATATCTCATCCGACCAAAAAGGTACTCGAGAAACTCCGGTGTGGAAAGTGCCGTTTCAGGGTCTTTGCTTGAAGGGTTGAAAAATTGTGACTTATGCGCCTTGATCGCTGCCACCTTGGTTTCGTAATCGTTTGAAATATCGACATAAATCATCGGTCGAAAGGCTCGATGCTGCATGTAGTAAAAGGCTCGCCTGGGTCTGTGGGGAGAAAGTTTTCCAGTTCTCAATTTCACGAGGCCGGAATAAAAGACGGCTTCGCTTACAAGCTGATGGGTGTGTACATGGTCAGGATGGCGTTCCTCTTTGAACGGCGCGAAAACAATCTCCGGTTGGTGCCTTCTTAACAATTCGATGATCTTCAAGAGGTTTTTTCTTGAGAGTTCAATATCCGAGTCTGGGATTCCAAGATTTATCCTTGTGTCTGCACCGAGGATTTTTGCGGCTTCTTTTGCCTCGTTTGCTCTTATTGCCGCATTGCCCCGCGTCCCCATTTCACCGCGGGTCAGGTCGATGATGCCGAACGGTTTTCCGTTTCTGTTCAACATAGACAACGTTCCTCCACAGCTCATTTCGACATCATCGGGATGAGCACCGAAGGCGAGTGCGTATAGTTTCATATCTTTTTTATCCTTAAGTATTTCGGTAAAAGTTTGAGTAATGCATTCATCTTGTAAAGAAAATTTGCCGCAAAAAGGAAGTCCGTAGCGGATTCAAAAAAACTGGACATATCTGTGCTGTAACTGTACCACCATAACTTCTTTAGGCGTGGGGCGCGTTCAATTTCATAATACTTCGTGTAAACCATCTCGAGAAGTCCTTCTCTTCCGTGAACGCGGCCGTTGCCGCTTTGTTTTACGCCGCCTACAATGCCGTCACTCATCCCGTAATAACTGATCGCATCATTCACGATTGCCGCGCCCGCATGAAGCTTTTTTGCGATCGCTAAGCCGCGCTTCCTGCTGCCGGTCCACACACTGACGGATAATCCGAACCGCGAGCCGTTTGCAAGACTGACGGCTTCCTCATCCGAACCGAATTTAAGGATTGGAAGAACCGGCCCGAAGGTCTCTTCATTCATTATGGTTGAATTCACCGGCACATCCGTCAGGATAGTAGGCTGGATGAAGTGAGCTGGATTGTCTGAAAAAATTCCGCCTGCAACTATTCTTGCGCCTCGTTGAACGGCATCTTCGACATGCCGCTTTACAACGTCGAATTGCGCCCGATGGATCATCGCTCCGAGATCTGTTTCAATTCCAGATCCTAACCTGAGTTCCTTCGTCTTTTGTCTCGTCAATTCGACGAATTGGTCATAGATTTTTTCATGTACAAAGCATCGTTCGATGGAGACACAAGTCTGACCCGCATTCATGAACGCGCCCCATATAGCTCCGCTTGCCGCAGATTCAATGTGTGCATCATCGAGAACTATCATCGCGTCCTTGCCTCCGAGTTCTAACGAAACGGGAGTCAAATCCCGTGCTGCAAGCTCTGACACCCTTCTCCCCGTCGGGGTGCTTCCTGTAAAGAAAAGTTTGTCCACACCTGAAGAAACCAACGAAGAGCCAACTTCGCTTCCGCCCTGGATGATGTTGAATACGTTTTCGGGAACCCCCGCTTCCTGGAGGAGTTCAGAGATCCTTTCTCCGACAATTGGTGTGAACTCGGAAGGTTTGAAAACTACGGTGTTGCCCGCAAGAAGAGCTGGAACTATTTGTCCCAAGGGAAGTAGAACCGGGTAATTCCATGGCGATATTATCCCGACGACTCCGTACGGTTCCTTAGCAACCCAGGCTTTCTTGGTCCTTAGTAGAGGAAGAGTGATCTTGACATTACGATGCCGCAGTATTCGACGAGATTTTTTTGAGTAATAATTTATCATGTCAAGAGTGGGTATGATTTCAGATGCGTACGCTTCCACAACCGGCTTGCCATTCTCTCGAGAAATCAGATCTGCGATCTCCCGTTTTCGTGTAAAAAATATCCGACCAAATTCTCTGATTATTTGAACGCGACGACCGTGAGGCAATTGCATCCACTCTTTTTGAATCTGTCGTGCATCCTCAACAATCCGTGAAATGCGGGAAGGGGAAGTGGATTCAACACATCCTATCGATTGGCCCGTACCTGGACTTGTGGACTCAATTTGCACCAGGGAATTTAAAGTTTAACCTATTGTGATTCAAACAATTGCAGAGGACTCCTCTCATTTTTCCGAGAAAATTTTATCTCATGACGTGTTAGTAATATTTACTTAATTCTATTATATTCTACGCAAAATGATTAGATGTAAGCGCCGCCTTTCCTAAATCCTCAAATGAACGAACAACCAAAGAAGCCGGTAAAGCGATATGTGTTTGACGACCTGAGCTCCCAGTACTACGCCGAATATGACGAGCCTCAAGTCAGTCAGGCGGAGAAAGTATCGATTCGGCAGTCTCCTGAGTCACAGAGGACATTCGTTCCGAAAAAAGAAGGGCCACGGTTCAGCATCATCGACACTTTTTATTTCAAGCCGGATGAGCACGCTCCAGCCGAACCTCGCGCTGAATTTCATTCGATCTTGCACAAGCTCCTCGAACTGGTGCAAGAAGTTTTGTTTGCAAACACAACGGTTCTCTTCTGGGTCATCAAGGAAAGAAAAATCTTGGCGGTTGCGGACAAGATAACGAACTCGAGCACGTTCACAAAAGAATTGCGGTTTCCGATCGGCAACGATGTCATAAGCAGGATTGCACTGAGTGGAAAACCGGAAATAATTTCAGAGATAAACCCGGCCTCCGAAATCGACGTCGTACCTTATTATGAATCGCCGGCAGGAGTGAAAAGTCTTATCGGCGTTCCGATCTTTTATCATGAAGATGTGATTGCTATCCTGGCGGCAGACAGTTTAGCCGACGAAGGGTTCGGGCGGGAGACAGTACCGTTGCTTGGAAACTTCACTCGGCTGTTTTCAGCAGTCTTGCGCGCACTGACGGACAAATACGACTTGGCCGTGACAAAGACTGCGTTTGGTTCTCTCAAGTGGCTCGCGAACGAATTGATGTCGAAGAGCGATCTTGAGTCGATTCTCACGACAATTGTTACGGCAGTATCCGACACCGTGGATGCTGAATTCGTGACGCTGGTTTCTCAGAGCGATTTGTATTCATGGACTGTCTCCCGCGTTATGAAACGTTCTGGCGCCGAATACGTAGAGGAAGGGTGTAAAATCGGATTGAATGAAACTCTTGCAGGAAAGGCAATCAGAGAAAACAGGCCGCTTCACATGGAAGATCTTTCGAAGGTTGAGGAACACCGGTTTACTCAAAGCGAACCTTCGGGAAAAGGATCGTTTGTAGCCATACCAATCTCCGGTTTGCACGAATGTTTCGGCTTGGTGACTGTCGAAAGCCTGGGCCCAGCAAAATTTTCGTCGCTTGAGGTTGATGGGATAAAACAACTCGTAAATCTCGGAGCCCTCGCTGCAGAGGTCAATTCCGCTAACCAGCTTATCGATAACTTCATCGTGTTCGACAAAGTCACACGAACGTTGAATAAGAAATTTTTCCTCGAAAGGCTTGAGGAGGAGATCGGCAGGATCGCGGATCTTGGAATAAAAAGTGTACTGGTCTTGATAGGGTTGGATAGAGTTGACGATATCCGCAACAGGTTTTCCAATGAGGGGGTCGATTATATTCTCTCGGATGTCGCGGAAATTGTAAGAGGATGGTTGAAACCTTACGATGCAATCGGGAAGGTTTCGGCACATTCGTTCGGCGTGATACTCGAGGGTTTTTCCCAGCATGAAGCGCTTGCCTGGGGAGAGAAATTTAGAAAAAATCTGGCCACGAAAGTTTATCAAATTGGGAGTCGAAACTATATGGCAACCATCAGTGTTGCTGTTTTGAACATCGACGGGAAAAATGATCCATCTGAGTTCTTGATCACAGCTCAAAAAGTTCTTCAGCGCGCTCACACGAGCGGCGGGAATGTCGTCAAGATATTATAATTGTTTGCAAATAGTTTGGAGAAAATGGAATGGCAAAGACAACAAGTTTTGCGGAAAAAGCAGCGAAAGCAATAGCAGGGAAAAAAGGATCCGAGTGTCCGAAATGCGGCGAGTTGATGCAAAATGTCCTCGTGATCTCTGCGGAAAAAACTCAAAAGGCAAGCTACAAGTACAACCAGCGGTTTGTCAGAGTCTGTAAGTGCAACGAAAAAGAAATTTACGCCTAAATACCCACAGTTCATAGTTCCTGGCTCATCGCGGATGTTTCAAAGTCTTGCGGTATCCGTGTGCGAAGTAATCTACTGCTTGTGGATTATTCAGGGAATAAAGCTGTCCAATTTTTTGTTAATACCATAGATAGGAAAATTTGCTGGGTTTACGGTGAAAATCCTGCGAGATTACAAAAACGAACGAGGAAAATAGATGATTAAGGTCGGTAAACAATATCCGTCCCGGGAAAACCAGACGATCGACAAGTATCTCCAAGAAATTGGGAAGGTCGACCTTTTGACTCCTGAGGAGGAAATTGAACTGGCAATCAAAGTTCGCGAAAACGACCAAAGAGCACTGGAGAAGTTGATCAAGGCTAATTTGAGGTTCGTGGTTAGCGTCGCAAAACAATATCAAAACCAGGGCCTTTCTCTAGGAGATTTGATTAATGAAGGCAACCTAGGGCTAATCAAGGCAGCGAAGCGTTTCGACCCGACGCGCGGGTTTAAATTTATTTCCTATGCGGTATGGTGGATTCGTCAGTCTATTCTCCAGGCTCTCGCGGAACAATCCAGGATCGTTCGTCTGCCGCTGAACCGCGTCGGCGCTTTGAACAAGATCGGCAAGAAGTTCAGTGAGCTTGAACAGGAATTTGAGCGCGAGCCAAGCCCTTCCGAAATCGCGGAACAGCTCGACATGAGCCTTTATGAAGTTGACAAGACTCTGCAGATCTCCGGCCGCCATCTTTCCGTAGATCAGCCGTTTGTCCAGGGTGAAGATAACAAGCTGTTAGACGTGATGGCTGATGACAACCAGCTGCCACCTGACCACATCTTGATGAAGGAATCGTTAAGGGTTGAAGTTGAACGTGCTCTCAAGTCTCTGACCGACAGGGAAGCCGAGGTCATCAGATTGTACTTCGGAATTGAGCGAGAACATCCACTTACACTGGAGGAGATTGGAGAAAAATTCAATCTTACCCGTGAACGTGTGAGGCAGATTAAAGAAAAGGCGATTCGGCGCCTTCGTCATGCTACTCGCAGCAAAGCTCTGAGAGCATATCTAGGGTAGTTTACACAGGCGCAGGTCGGGCAGCACGCTCGACCTGCCTGTTCGTTGGGGGCTTTTCCTGTTTGAAAAATTTTTCGGGAATGTTATCTTCATTTACCAAACAGGCTGAAATGCAAGATATCTCTTTTGAGGAGGAGCGTGTCCTCTTGCTGGAAGATTCGACCGAGCTGCGCGACAAGCTGGTACGCGCCCTGAAATCGACAAAGATTTCTGTTGAAGCTCTTTCAAATTCCGACGGGCTCACAAAGAAACTGATCGATGGGAAGGTTGATGTCCTTGTAATAGATTACGATCTTGGGGTGGGCGATGTGTCGGTCATAATCAGGACAGTAAAAGAGATCGATCCCTTTCTCCCGATTGTGTTGATATCGAGGGACTTCTCGGATCATATATTTCGCGAGAATGCTCGGATCGGAGCGGACGCGTACATTCCGCTGACCGGAGTTTCTTTTAAAATGCTTCCTGCTATTCTCATGGATAGAATCAAGACCCAGGGAATATTGAGGGAGGCTACATATTCACGCCGCCAATCAACTCTGAAGTCATTTCAAATTGAGATACTATCGTCCCTCGTCCGCAAAATGGTGGAAACGAATGATCTCAGATCAGTTATGCAGGAGCTCGCGCAGCAAATCGTCAAGAGGTTGGACATGAAAGCGGCGAGTCTCCAGCGGTTCATAAAGCACAGGAATGGTTTTGCGGTATATGGAATGTATCCTCAAGGAAGGCTCCTCAGATTTGTAAAAAAGTTCTTCGACATTTCATCCGAGTCATTTACTTTTCCGTTTGATCCCCCGCATTGCATAGTGGATCAGTACACGGCCGCGAGGAAACCATGGGTAGGTTATGATTTTGCAGATGTATTTGGGACGACGGTGCCAGCTCAGGCTGCTCGACTGATCCAGAAGTTTGCGAGGGTCGAATCAATTTACAACGCCCCGTTCTATAGCAAAGATGAGTTGCTGGGTGGAATAGTGGTTGGCAACGCCAGAAAGAATTTTACGAACGAGGAGCTTGAGGCATTCGATGCAATTGTCCATGTGAGTTCATTGTTGTTCGAGTATAATGAGAGCGTAAATTCCCGGATAATTCAAAATGAAAAGTTGAAGGCAATCCATGAAATTAGCGTGCAGCTTCACGAGAATCTTGAGCCTGCCGATTTGTTTGAATTCATTTATAGAAAGTTGGACGGTTTGATCCCTTCCGATTTGGTCCGGCTGTTTCTTTTTGTAAAGGGAGAAGAACTCCTTCGGGTCGAGCGGGCAGTTGTAAAGAAGGGGAAATCTGCAAAATCATTTCCCGCGGAGATTCCCCTTGGCAAAGGTTTGATCGGTATTGCGGCTGCAGAAAAAAAATCTATATTGGAGAACAATTCTCATAAGAATCCTTTATCATTATATGCGGGCGACAGACCCAAACTGGAGCACTTATTAGCTGTACCCATCCTTCATGGTTCGGAACTTCTCGGGATGATTGCTTTGACAAGATGGAGAAGTGAGGAGTTTGAGGAGTCCGATCTGAGTTCATTGGAGATTTTTGCCTCACAGTTTGCGATCGCTCTACACAATTCCCAGCTATATGACAGAGTCTCCCGAAGCGAGAGTTTATATCGGCACGTTGTTCAAAATGTCAACGATCCTATCATTCTCATCGGAGGAGATAGACGTATCGTTTATGTCAACAGCAGATTCGCAGATGCAAGCGGGTATGAGCAGGAAGAAGTAATAGGCAAGGAGTTTGATTTTCTGGTATACCCCGAAGATCGAAAGCTTATCGACAAGTTTTATTCGGATCGGATGAAGGGACGCCCCGCACCTTCTCGCTACGAATTTAGATTTATGAAAAAGTCCGGGGAAGTCGGGTCCGCCGAGTACAATGTCGCGACAATTTATGACAATGGGGAGATCACCGGGGTACTCGGGATAGCAAGAGAGGTCCATGACGATATGAGCGGTGGAAAAAAGGGGGTTTTGACGTATCATAAACCCTCCAAAAATTTGTAGTCCAACCATTTGCTTTTGACATCTCAAAACGCTATCATATATCCGCAAATAACAGTACACCGTTGTTTGCGCCAAATGGCGCTCTATGCGTCATGCCGCATACGATTTAAATGCCGCCATGGGAGGCATCCTGGTAATGAGGTTGAACTGATGAGCGGCAGTGGCGATTCGAGATTCAGTAATTAGCGAATCGTGCTTTTATAGGTTGTTGTAGCTGCAGATGTAATCCCCCGTGTGTTTACACGCCGAGGTGCTTTGGCATTCAAGTGTGTTAGCTCCATTCAAAGGATATTACACGAGGCGTAGCATTTCATGCAGAGATGAATGCCGGAAATTTTTCGGCATCATCAGTCCTGACTTTAGTCGGGATCCCGATCGGAATCGGGACAATACTGTATAAGCCAAGAACATCTGGCGCGACGGCTCGGGTACACATTTTAGAAACTTATTGAAAGGATCCAGCAATGGAGCAGGGAACCGTGAAGTGGTTCAACGCAACCAAGGGATACGGCTTCATCTCTCGCGACGGCGGAGAAGACGTGTTCGTTCATTTCAAAGCTATCATTGGCGAAGGCTATAAGACTTTGAAAGAGGGCGACAAGGTCGAATTTGAAGTCGAGCAAGGCCCAAAAGGTTTGCAGGCAGCCAAAGTAAGAAAGGTCTGAAGCGAACTTTTCACGAAGTAGCAACTTCGGTGAAGTCCCGATTGGCATGACGTCAATCGGGATTTTTTATTTGTATCGATCGAACGATTCAGGTGAAAGAGTTTTGCCGGTAACTTTCTGCGTCTATTCCCGTAGCATTTTTTTGAAAGGAGTTATAAAATGGAACGCAGACTTTATCGTTCAAGGAAGAATCGGGTTATTGCCGGAGTGGCTGGCGGGCTGGGCGAATACTTTGACATCGACCCAGTTTTTATCAGAGTTATTTTTGTCGTGGCGACTCTCGCCGGTGCGTCGGGATTACTGGCGTACATCATCCTTTGGATTGTCGTGCCAAAGGAGAGACTTATGTTTGAAACAAACACACCAACATCGGAAGGAGCAACTAACATGGCGGAAGGATCAAGCGGAGAAAAACAGTATTCGAATTACGAATACAGACGGCACAAGCGTAATGGAGGCGTGATGGGCGGATTGATATTGATAGTCATCGGCGGACTTTTTCTTGCAGATAATTACCTGCCGCATTTCAGCTTTTCGGACACATGGCCGCTCATCCTGGTTGCGATCGGCATCGGGTTGATTTTGAATTCAATCAAGCGCGCCGAAGAGCGTGGGGGGAGCCATGAAGGTCAGTAGAATTTTCGCAGGGCTGCTCATAATATTGTTGGGGGCAGCCCTATTCTTATCGAACTTTGATGTGTTGAGTCTTGACTGGCACTTCATTTTTCGACTTTGGCCTATTCTCCTGGTATTCGCCGGAATATCGGTGCTCGTTTCTAATTCAAAATTGAAAGCGGTGCTGTACGCTGTCACTGCGATTCTGGTCCTGGCATGGATTTTCTCTGCGGCTTCAATTGGCTGGGGAAACTTTCACGAGATGTTCCATCACAGATCAGTTCATTATCAAGAGCTCAATCAAAATCTTGAGAAAGATATCAAGCATGCATCCCTTCTGTTGGATTCCGGTGCGGGATCGTTTTATCTGAATGATTCAACTGACAAATTGTTTGAAGCGAATGCTGAATCTAACATAGGGACATATTCGCTCAACGCGGAGAAAAACGGCTCGACAGAGAGGTTGAATCTCAATTTTGAGAACGACAATAGTGACCATTGGAGATTTGGTGAATTCGGCGGCGGGAAAAATAAAGTCGAAATGAAATTGAATCCCAAAGTGGATTGGAAACTGGATATAGACGTTGGCGCGTGCTCAATTGATTTTGACCTAAGTCAGTTCGAAGTAAGTTCCGCGGATATCAAAGCGGGTGCCTCTTCGCTGAAAATTAAGCTGGGAGAAAAGTCTGACACCGCGAATGTCCATATGAGCACCGGAGCGTCGAAGGTGACGATTTATGTTCCTAAAGGCTCTGGCTGCCAGGTAAGAGACGATGCAAAGCTGTCGAGTAAATCCTTCGAGGACTTTGCACAGACAGGCGACGGGGTTTATAAGACTTCCAACTTTGATAATTCGAAGAAGAAGATATTTGTTAATGTCGAAGCGGGGGTTTCATCAATTAAAGTCGTGAGGTACTGACAAGTATAAGCTATAAGTGCAGCGGTTTCATTTTCGATTTTGTTAAAAGATCGGCAACAAACGCCGATCTTTTTTATTAGCTGGAAATAATCGCGCCACTGTGATATAATGGTGCACAATAGCAAGTCTAAGTCATCGCTCGAAGAAATTAGTGAACTCCAAAAACAAAATCAGAACCGACTTAAGAAGCCTATTTGTCGATTGGGGCAGGTACTATGCTCTCCCGCTCAGTTGGGAACTGAAGCAATGGGTCGTGCTAGCGTGCATCATCTCCGTCACGATTATATCTGCATTCTTCGACGAACCGGTCCGGTATCTTTCTTTCAATCTTCATGGACCCGTCGAAGATGCCGTCTGTAAATTCGTCCATTGGTTCGGTACGGGCTGGCCTACGCTGTACCTGTTCATCGGGTTTTATTTCGGAGGATTGATCTTCAAAATGGAAAAACCAAGGCTGACGGGGTTGATGTTACTGCAATCGTACCTCTATTTGGGTGCGATTACAATCTCTCTCAAATCGCTCGTTGGAAGATGGAGACCTGCCGCCGGTCATGGGCATTTGACATTTACGCCTTTAGTGACGACTCCCAACGCACATCTTTCGTTTCCTTCAGGCGATGTAGCAGTTGTGTTTTCGCTGGCGATTGTCATTATGAGATTGTCGGAAAATATCGTATGGAAATCGATGTGGGTTATTCTCGCGATTGTGACTTCGTTATCCCGGATATATTACGATGCACATTGGTTTTCCGACGTTGTGTTCTCAACGGTGAATGCGGTCGCGGCTGGAATGTGGGTAGTAAGCAAATTTGAGATGGAGCAAGCAGGAACCTGAAAGTATCGGCTTGACTTTTTGAGATGCATACCGGCATCTCCAAAATTTGTACAGAAGGATTCTCTCGGAAAAACATAGAACTTGTTTGTCTAGACAAGATACTTTGCGGCAGGCTGGAACCAATCCTCCTCATCAAGCGCAGCCCATCTTTCATGCAGCGGGTCTTCGAGAGAAACGTGATGATTACGGTGTTCATACCAGGACATATACGGTTCTCATTGTGAAGAAAGAAATGCCTGTCTGTGAGGCCATGGCGATCGCATAAAATAAATATCTCCTGCATCAAGATATGGATTGAATATTTCACGGGCGATTCCATTGAACCACACATTATAAAGTGCTATTGCTGCGATGCGGGGATCGTCTCTGTAAAATTCAAGCGCGTTGGATGCATATTCGTACAACATCAGTGAAATCCAATATTCGTCTTCGAGTCGAATGATTGAACCGTATTCGCTTGCGAGTGAGCCTGCAAAAAAAACCTGTTTTTGCAGTCCAAGGTGCGTTTTATGTCTTATGATTTGCTTGTCGCCGTATTTCCATTCGAAGGCATCTGCAATCTCCAGCACTTCAGGTCTCCGCGTCCCTCCGAAGTCAATAGAGATAATGAGAGTAACATTGTCGGGATAGACTCCCGATGATATCGGCCGTAGAGGGCGGCTTAAGGCTTCAGGACGATTGTAGGCTGTAATAACAACAGCAGATCTCAAACGGTAAGCGCCTCCACCGCTGCGACCGGCCTCTCAACTCGTGCTTTCCGTTTCTTCCGCGCGGAGATATCGTGTCCTCAGCTTTGAGTACTGCAGAATATTTAAACTTATCGGAAAAGTGAGGAAGGCTCATTGGAGCTAATATTATTCAGAAGTCAGAGGAAGATATATCAGTGAGATTTTCTTCCTTTGATTCTTACCTGCGGAGAGGGAGGGATTCGAACCCTCGATACCAGTTTACCCAGTATGACGGTTTAGCAAACCGTTGCCTTCAGCCACTCGGCCACCTCTCCATGTTGAAGAAGAAAATCAAAGTTCAAAGAACAATCAGCATAAGATAGGCAAACCCTTGCCTCCATCCTGGATTTGCCGGAACATTGCCGCAAAATCGGCAGATGGATTTCAAATAACCGTTGAAAATATAATTGATTAATTGCTTCATTTCCAAAGCTGCCGTTGAGGAATTTTTCGTGATTGAATTTGGCGGATTTTTGACCTAAATTACCGTCTAATTTTTTGGAGGTAAAATGTTAGCTGTTGTTGAAATAGCAGGAAAACAATTCAAGATTGCCGAAGACGTGACCGTGAAAGTCCCGAGGCTTGATGCAAAGGTCGGAGACAAAATAAAATTTGATAAGGTGCTCCTCGTCGAAGGTGAGAAGGCAAAATCAGTCGGCAGCTCGTACGTGAAGGGCGCGCTTGTCGAGGCAACGATAATCGACCATGACAGAGACGACAAAATCATAGTCTTCCGTAAGAAGCGCCGAAAGAATTTCAAAGTTAAAAAAGGTCATCGGCAGGAATATACGACCATCCATATAGACAGCATAACACAATCTCGTTGAAGGGATCTAAGATAGGAGTTTTATCATGGCACATAAAAAAGGCGGCGGCAGTTCTCGGAACGGCCGCAACAGCAATGCCCAGCGACTGGGAGTAAAAACGTTCGGCGGAGAGAAAATTACCGCGGGAAGCATCATCGTGCGCCAGCGCGGTACCAAAATCCTTCCCGGTGAAAATGTCGGAGTAGGAAAAGACGATAGCCTTTTTGCTTTGAGCGACGGAGTTGTAAAGTTTGAGACTTATAGAAGAGTCCGCAAGATGGTTAGCGTTATTCCTGAGATCGCGCACAAGAACTGAAACGTCGATCTTGTGAAGGCTCCACTTCGACAAGGTTCTCATCGTAAAATCGAAAGGAACTCGCAATGAAAATTACGGTTGTGGGGGCGGGCAATGTGGGGGCTACGGTCGCACAGCGATTGGTTGACCGTGAGCTTGCAAATGAAGTCGTCTTAGTCGATGTGGTGGAGGGATTACCGCAGGGAAAAGGACTCGATATGCTTGAGTCTTCGCCCGTACTTGGAAGCGATGTCAAAGTTGTTGGGGCAAATTCCTATGACGAAACCGCCAACAGCGACATAGTCGTGATAACTGCAGGGATCGCCAGAAAACCAGGCATGAGTCGCGATGATCTTCTCGCCACTAACGCCGGTATTTTGAAATCCGTAACCGGACAAGTTGCAGGGCGTTCTCCCAAAAGCATAATCATTGTCGTCTCGAACCCTTTGGACGTGATGGCTTATGTAGCCTTAAAAGTCAGCGGCTTCGATAGAACTCGTGTGATCGGCATGGCGGGTGTGCTGGACACGGCAAGATTTAGAACGTTCATAGCTTCGGAATTGAGCGTGTCAGTTGAAGATGTGCAGGCATTCGTCCTCGGAGGTCATGGCGACTCCATGGTTCCGCTCGTGCGGTACACTTCGGTTGCCGGAATTCCTCTGAGTGAACTTATGACTGCGGATAAGATTGAAAAGCTTGTCAAACGAACGCGAGATGGAGGTGCAGAGATAGTCTCTCTGCTTAAGACTGGAAGTGCGTATTATGCTCCTTCGGCATCAGTAGTACAGATGGTTGAGGCTATTGTTAAAGACAAGAAGAGAATCTTACCGGCCTCCGTTTATCTGAAAGGCGAGTACGGTATGAGCGACGTGGTTATCGGAGTTCCGGTCAAACTCGGAAGGAACGGAATGGAACAGGTTATCGAAATAAAACTGACCGCTTCCGAGAAGATGGAGCTTGAGAAATCCGCTGACGATGTCAAGGTAAACATGTTAAAGGTAAAATTCGACTGAACAAGACCGGCAGGCATCGGCAAGGAAAACCATCAACCTGTCATAACTTCTTTTATTTTGTTTTTCCTAATTTCAGTTTCATAATTGTCCTTGTCCCTTTCGGAGTGAATTCAAACTTCACTTTGTCCATGAGTGACTTCATGATATGGATCCCCCGCCCGCTTGGCTTCATCAAATTTTCGGGTAATAGCGGGTCAGGAACGTTTGTTGGATTGAATCCCCGCCCCTCGTCCTGAACCTCCACAGTTATTTCGCGCTCATCGTAATTTACATCTAGCAGCACCTTCTTTTTGGGATCATTTTTATTTCCATGTACCACAGCATTGCTGACAGCTTCGCTTGCCGCGACCAAGAGGTTATGTTCCTGTGAGGCGGTTATATTAATCCTGTCGAGGACAGACTTCAGTTTATGTTCAGCGAATTTGACGGCCGAGTGTCTGCTGCTGACGACTATATGTTCATGTAGTACACGTGTCATAGAACGTATCTTGCGCTCAACTCGAAATTAGGATACACAACCGGACTTTGCAATGATTGCCAAAAAACCTGGTACCAGCCTGACAGTATCAATTGAAGATGGGACATGTTTAATGATAGGTAGGTTGTCGGACCTGAATTAGTCTGCTGCGAGGCGAAGCTTCTAGACGCTGCCGTGGTATAATTGTATTGGGTCAACGCTAGATATTTATATCCGATGCCGCAGCGATAAAGTTCGGAGTTATAAAAAAGCGATATCCAGATAGTTCGATCGACGAAATAGTTCAGAGGATATTCCGAAAAACTTGACCAATAGAGTTCGCCTCTCGTGTAAAGTTTTAAATCGCCGAAGAAGAGAACTGTTAGTTTGGAAGTCAAATCCAGCGCTGTCGAATCCCGGAATGAAGCTTGACGAAACGAATAGGAATGTACCTGAGAAAAGGCTTCATAGTCGTATACCGTGTAGTTTGCGAGGACTTCAAACTTGTTGTAGGAACGGATTTGCGAATTTGAAAAAGTGATCGTAGGGAAGAGTCGATAAATAAAATTCCTGTTATTGTTCGCGCTTCGCTGCGACTCAATGTAGACGATGTGGATCAGGTCCGCTTCCAATCCCAGTGCCGCCTGAAAAAAGGGATTGAAGTCGCGGCTGAGGATCAACGCAAGCGTATTGGTAAGTTCATCACGGTCGTCGTAATTCAGGATGCTAGGAGTATCATAATGCAGGATGGAGGCTAATCCCGTCATGCCCAGTGAGGTGTTTCCAAAATGCAAGTGAATTTCTCCCGCGAGTGTGTTCCTTGTCCCGATATTATTCAGTTGAGATTGCTGCTGGATTTGCTGCTGGGTGAAAGAATTGAGTGTATCATAATTGATCACTGTGTGGGTTTCATTTCTCTCGGAATGTGCCATGGTGGCAGATAGTGTATCGTCATCCACCTCTGTCGTTAATTGACCGCTCAAATCGAAATCTAATACCTTTATTCCGGTATCATACAAGTTAAGTGCAGGATTCGTTGAGTTGTTGTTTAGTTTGTAGCGGCTAGTAAAGTCGATTTGTCTTTGGCCGACGCTTCCATGGGTGGTCAGTTGAAAAAAGAGAACCGGCACAACGATACCGGCGGAGAATAAGCTCTGATTTTCCGATCTGTCCTGGATATTGTTGGTGACTCCATAAATCGGCTGTAAGGCGGAATCAGAAAAATAAAAATCTCTCAATTGAGAACTGTATAGCCCGTTGAAATTTATCGATGACCCTTGTGAAAAAAACTGGGAATAGTTGACGCCTGCAGCCCTGTCGTAATTTCTTCGCGGGAAGATCTGTTCACCTTGAATAGAAATTGACGGAAAGAGTCTGCTATCTTTTAGCGGCGAGAAAACTGTCGCACCGTGGAATATATAACTCAGCCCGCTGTTGTCAACACCTGCCTGCCGGTCCCACTTGTTGCCCAGTTCTCCGAGAAGCGTGTCGGAAAATATTGAGTAAGTAAGTCCACCCAATACTGATGACGCACCGACGGAATTCAATCCTATCTGCCGGTTATCACTGACGAAATTAGATTGGATTGTGCCTATGCCGTAAATGTCCTGAAATATTTCCCGTTTCAATCCTGCGCCGAAGTTTTGTTCATCCCTGATCAAATTTTCGGAGCCTTTTATCAAGACGGAATGAAAATTTTCATTTATCCCGATACTTCCGAATTTCGTATCATGGTTCGCCGAAGCGATTCCATACCAGTCTGATGTATTTAGATTCTGATCGAACGCCGTCAACGCAACGTCGCTGTCGGCAACAGCACCCTGAAATTGCGCCATCCCTTTTGAGCTTAAAATAAACAAGGCCGGGATAAGAAAGCTAAATGTTATTCTCGAAGAAAGCATCTACGAGATGATTTTGTGAGTCGACATGTTCCATGAAAACGTCTTCCAGGTAGCCGCGCTTGCCAATGAAATCGTTGCTCGAGTATTCCCCGACAATTTGTCCTTTGTCTATGAAATAAACTTTGTCGCAGACACTCTCTACTATGTCGAGCAGGTGCGAGCTGTAGAACACTGTGCCGCCGTGTGAGGTGAACGATTTGATCAGCCGCTTTAATGCAACCACAGCTTGAACGTCCAATCCGTCAGTTGGTTCGTCGAGAACCAGGACTTTCGGATTGAACATGAGAGCAAGGCTGATGACGATTTTTTGTTTGGTGCCTTTTGAAAGGCCCTGAATGGGTTTCTTAAGATATTCCCGGAACGAGAGTATTTGTGACAATACTTCAAGTCTCTTAATGGCTTCTTTCTTGTCGAACTTTCGTAAGAGGGATGCCATGGTGATCGTCTCGGCCGGGGTCATTGATTCGTAAAGCTTTGCCGATTCCGGGACGTAGCCGATACCCGATTTGTGGTTCCTGATTACATGGTGCGGATCATGAGTTCCTAGAGCAGAGATGGGTGGTCCTGATTTCCAAGCCACCTTGATTTCGCCGCGGTCGGGCTTCTCGAGCCCGACTATGATCCTGGCCGTCGTTGTCTTCCCGGCGCCGTTTGGTCCGATGTAACCGCATGCGGTGCCGTCGTCGATACGAAATGAAATTGAATCGACTGCAACACTGAATCCGTATTTCTTACTTACCGTTTTGAATTCTATCATTGAGTCAAAGAAAAGCTGTAGATGTTGCTTACGGAATTCGGGGTATTTTGATCAACCGTTGTCGCGCCGACATGCCAAAAATATAATTCATTAGGAGTTAACGATGAACCCGGTAATGTAAAAGAATTTTGATCGGGGGCTAGTGCAGTGGTATAAATGTCGCCTCCACTGAGAGATGTTGAGATATAAAGAATATACCCGCTGGCGCCTGTAACGTTGGTGAATGTGAAGACCAGATCGTTTTGAGCATTGATAGCGGACTCGTCTTCGGGTGAAATAAGCAGGGGCCGTGCCAATATTTGATCGCCCGCAGCTGACGAAGGCAGACTTCTCCAGTGAGCAAAGTCGAATGCAACTATCCTGTAAAAATAGTTTTTGTCAACATCGAGGTTCAAAGTGTCGCGAAACGCGTTTGTATTCGCTATCGCCGCGAGGTTGGAAAATGATAACGTGTCCGGCTGAAAGTCCGCAGAAGTATCCCTGTAGATTTCATATCCTCCGAGGTCGCCTTCAGTATTTGCCGACCAGATCACGGTCACGTATTTCCCGGAGTTGTCATTATGCCCTTGGACGTTCAGACCGGTCGGCATGTTAGGCGGATAAACGTTGATCGGTTTTGCTGAAACAACGTTGCTGGGGGTGCTTTCACTGTCGTTGAGATAAACCGCGGTTACTTGAAAATAATAAGTTGAGTCGTAGCTTAGACTGTCGATGAAGAAATAGTTGTTTGACGTCTCTAATATGAAATGAAGTCTTTTGGTATTCGTCCCGAAGTAGATGTTGTAATAGGAAAAGCCCACGGCGGAAACTGGCTGCCAATAGATCAGTATGGATGCATCTTCTGCCCCTACAACCAATAAATCAGTCGGTGGGACAACTATGAAGTTGTCGTTTGCCGTCGGGATTGAAGAAAGTTTTTGGCATCCGGAGAAAATGGAGACAAAGACAAAGAGAAAAACAACATACTTCGCCTTGACGATAGCATTCATTATTCGAAAAGCTCGAGCGAATCGCCCCTCTTCGGAGCACAGATATTTTTGTAACCCGCCTGAATCAGAGATTGTGAGAGGGCGTTTTGCCCCTCGACTTCTCCATGCACCAGAAAAATATTCTGAAGCTTTCTGTTGTCAAAATTTTTAGCGAAGTTCATAAGGTCGTTGTGATCCGCATGAGCGGAGAAAGAATGCATTTCGACCACTTCCGCTTTTAATTGATGTTCTTCTCCGAAAATTTTCAACACGGGTTGATGTTCGATAATCCTTCTTCCCAACGTATTTTCCGCCTGGTAGCCTACAATCATGATCGTGTTGTTCGGATTGCCGACATTGTTTGCCAGATGATGAAGTATCCTACCGCTTTCGCACATTCCCGACGCCGAAATAATGACAATCGGTTCGTTGATGTCATTCAGTTTTTTCGAGTCTTCGACCGTACGAATGTAGTTTATGTACTCGAAGCCGAACGGATCTTCATGGTTTATCACCATTTTGAAAATGTCTTTATTGAAACATTCGGGATGCAATCGGAAAACTTCCGTTGCATTGACCGAGAGCGGGCTGTCGACGAAAACAGGGATTCGAGGAAGCGTTTTGTTTTCGAACAAGCGATGAAGCGTATAGGTTATTTCTTGAGTTCGTTCCACGCTGAAAGCTGGTATGATGACTTTCCCACTGCGCTTTACGGTCCGCAGTATAACCTCGGCGAGCTTGCCTTCCATTCCTTCGATAGGGTCGTGGAGTTTGCCGCCATAAGTGCTTTCCATTGCTAGGACGTCAGCATCGCGCACGACCTCGGGGTCCTTAAGAATCGGCAGACCATGGCGTCCGAGATCTCCTGTGAATAAAAATGTTTTTCCGTCGCCGTTACTGCCGATTCGAAGTTGCACCATTCCGCTCCCGAGAATATGGCCGGCATCGAGAAATGTGAGCTTCACGCCGTCGGTCACGGCGGTTTCCCTGTGGTATGATACGGAAACAAAAAGAGGCATTACGGAGAGGGCGTCTTCCGTTGTATAAAGCGGTTCGACAGGCGGTTCGCGTCTTTCTGCAAGTTTCTTATTTAGAAATTCTGTGTCCTGTTCCTGAATTTTAGCACTGTCGGCGAGCATGATTCCAGCGAGGTCGCGGGTTGCCGGAGTTGCATAGATAGGTCCGGAAAACCCTTGTTTAACTAAGTTGGGAAGATTTCCGCTGTGATCGATATGAGCGTGAGAAAGAATGACCGCATCAATTTGTGCGGGATGGAAAAGGTCAAAGTTCTTGTTGATCCTTATGCTTTCCGCCCGCTTTCCCTGATAAAGGCCGCATTCGAGCAGGATTTTTTTCCCGTTTAATTCGAGAAGGTGCATAGAACCGGTGACGGTCTGAGCGGCGCCGATAAATTCCAATTTCATTTTAGAATCCGAATAAATTTAAACAAATATATTTTACTGTGTTCAGTGATTCAAGATTTGTCCTCGCGAAAGCGCGGCCAGGATGGAACGCGCATTCAAATTCCGGCGCAATTAGACAAGGTTTCAAATGCTTCATCGATAAAGAAATCATACTGCTTATGGACTGAACGGAGGAGATTAAAAAGGCGGAAGGGAAATGAAGATTCTTCCATGTCATCCCGTGTTCAAGAAAAAGAGCATCACCCCCGGGGGATAAAGACTTGCTTATTTCAAATACCTTTCTTTGATAACACCAATATGGTGGATTTCATGGCCGATCGTAGCTTTCAGAGCTTCCTCGACTGTTAGTTCAGATTTCCACACCGTTCCTCTTAACTGGAGTTGTTCAGGCGAGAATGAATTCATGAGGCTGATTGTAGCTTGTCTTACGTTCTGAAAATCTTCCAAAACATCTATGTAATTCAACTCGTTGAACCTGCTGTTATTGACAAATAATTCCTGATCATAACCAGGCAGCGGAGTCGTATCTCTTCTGGAGATTCTCAGAGTCCGGTACGTCATGATCCTTTCATGATCTGTCATGTGTCCCACGATCTGCTTTATGCTCCATTTTCCCGGAGCATATCTGTGTTCTGCCTGAGCCGGAGTGACAGAAGATAAGAGCTTGAGATTTTCCTGTGAGAGGAAAAGCTGCTTATAATCTGCGGTACCGACCAGTGAGATATAGTACGGAAATCCTGAAGATACGTCGAGAATCATGGTATGATGAATATAATAAGGAGAAAAGCCCTAAACCAAGCTCAATCTGGAAACAAGATGTTAAAAAAGTATCATGACGTCGACATTGCTCGGATGTCGCGGACACTTGGAAAATTCCCGCCGGCACCACGGTTCGTTGATTATCAGCATTTTTTTTGGTACTTTTAACAAACAAATCGTGAAATGAAATGACAAGACCCCTCAATGTTTTATTCCTTTCCTCGGAGGTATTTCCTTTTGCAAAAACCGGAGGACTCGCCGATGTTGCCAGTGCGCTTCCGCAGGCTTTGAAAGAAATCGGAAACGACATCAGGCTCGCGATTCCACGATATGGATTTGTCAACGAAAGGAAATTCCGCATTCATGAAATAATCCGGTTAAAGAATATCGATATACCGATAGGGAAAAAAATTGCGAAGTTGGACGTCAAGTCGTCGTTTCTGGTCGGAGAACGAATAAAAGTCCAAATTTATTTTATCGACAACTCGGACTTTTACGGCAGGCCGGGAATCTATCAGGATCCGAGAGCGAAGAAGGATTACCACGATAACGATGAAAGATTTATTTTTTATTCGCGGAGCGTTTTTGAAATATTGAAGCGGCTGGGATGGGCACCGGACATAATTCATTGCAATGACTGGCAAAGCGGACTTGTGCCTGCATACTTGAAAAAGGTCTATGGCAAAGATCCGTTTTTCAAAAAGATCAGAACTCTATTCACGATTCATAACGTCGCTTATCAGGGCAACTTTCCCAAAGAGACATTCCAAAAAACAGGCTTGCCCGCGGACGTGTTCACCGCCGAGGGAGCGGAGTTTTACGGACAGCTCAGTTTTATGAAAGCAGGTATCGTTTATTCGGATTATATTACGACCGTGAGTGAAACATACAGTGAGGAGATTTCTGACGGGCAGGAGTACGGCTGCGGAATGGAAGGAATCCTGAAGAAAAGGAAAAAAGTCTTCACCGGGATTGTGAATGGGATCGACTATGCCATCTGGAATCCTGATACCGACAAATACATCCCGTTCAAGTACAGTGTTAAAACTCTCGACGCAAAGGTCGAAAACAAGAAATATCTATTGAAGCGTTTTAACATGAAATTTGACCCTAAAGCACCGCTCATCGGAATGGTGACGCGTCTCGTCGAACAGAAAGGGATCGATCTTTTGATCGAGGGGTTCCCTGAACTTATGAAAATGAATTTGCACTTTGTCCTTCTGGGAGCGGGCGAGAAGGAATATCATTCCAAATTAGAATCGCTGGTAAAAAAATATCCTGAAAAATTCGCCCTCGAGCTCAAATACGATGACGAGATGTCGCATCTGATCGAGGGAGCTGCCGATATATTTCTTATGCCCAGCAGATTCGAACCGTGCGGATTGAACCAGCTGTACAGCTTGAAATACGGCACAATTCCGGTTGTAAGAAGGACTGGAGGACTTGCCGATACGGTCAGCGAAGTGAATCTGCAGAAGGGAACCGGAACCGGCTTCTTCTTTGACAAGTACAAAGCAAGCGAGATGGTCAAGGCGGTTGCAAGAGCGATTGGGGTGTTCAGTGACGGAAAGAATTGGCAAAAGCTCATGCGAAACGCCATGGTCGAGGATTTCTCGTGGGAAAATTCTGCAAAACTCTACACAGAGCTTTACAATAAAATCTTAGAGAAGTGACGCGAGCAATCTTTATCGATCGCGACGGAAAGATTAATATCGACAAGGATCGCCTCACCGGTTCTGATCAAGTCGAATTCATACAAAATTCACCCGAAGCAATTTCTTCAGCTAATAATCTCGGATTGAAAGTCGTAGTAATCTCAAACCAGTCCGGAGTTGCCCGCGGTCTTGTGACGACCGGGCAAGTTGACCTCGATTTGTCTTCATCTTTTGTGGTAGGGGATAAATGGAGCAACGTAAAATACGGTGATAATGCAGCAGCAATAACCTCACTCGTCATGACCGGCTACGGCAAAACAGATTGCCAGCGGTGCATTGACGACCGAATCAAAATAGATTATCTTGCTGAAAGCCTTTACGATTTTGTCACTAATTTTGTCAAGAAAAAAATTGAAAAGAATAATTGAATTTTCTCTAGTAGCATGTGCCTTCGCATTGTGGATAGCTGGTTGCACAAACAGGTTTAACCAAACAGGATCGTGGCTTGTTACTAGCGACACCACGGTGACTCCGCATTTTTATGATTCAGATTCGCTGAGAGCAAAAGTGACCACGTCGGAAGTTAACCAGGGGTTGGCCAACGGCTCCGGTCTCTTTGACACTGTGCTATGCCTGGGTAAGGTTCCATGGTCAGAAGCGGATATGCTGTTGAATTTTGTTCTGCCTGATTCTATCTACAATGCGACCACTATCATGTCGGCGCAGGTAATATTGCGGCGCACCGCTTATGTTTTACAGGCGAACGGATCTAATGTGAACGCTTATGATGTCCACAATTTACAGTTTGAAGGCTATGCATTCGATACGTCATGGAACTCTGCCACATTTACCTGGGACAGCGTTGCACTTTTGCAGAGTGAAGGGAAGATTGAAAGCGCAAACATAGTTCTTACGTCGGCATCGTTTGTTAATGATTCGGATGTCGTGATTCAAATCGACACGGGTCTGGTAAGGCGCTGGGTGAAAGCGACTCAAGATAGTAATTTTACCAATGATGGTTTCATAATAAAACCAGCCAACACATCGGGCGTAGTATCAGTGTATTCATCCGCATACTCCGGTACCGGATATGAGCCTACGATTGAAATCTACTGCGTTATCAACGGAGTATCTGATACCGTCACTTCCACCACAAGCGCTTCGACCTACGTGGCGAACACTTCGATTTCTTCTCCCTCACAGACATTCGCAGTGCAAAGTGGTACAGGGCTTCACGGAAACATCGTTTTCGATCTGAGCCGTATTCCGAATTACTCCGTCGTGAACTTCGCACAGCTTACGTTATATACTAATTCTTCAGATACTCTTTATTCCGGTCAGTCGTCGGACTCTCTCTGGGCATATTATCAGACAGACCCGTCTACGCACGCTCTTAGTCTCGCCGGCGCTGCAGTCAGCACGCGTGACAGTGTTGTCAGGAATAAGTACACATTTCCCGTAGCATTGATAGTTCAGCAGATGCTTAGCAACCAAGGAAACTATGGTTATGGATTCATGATTACTCGATATGACGATTATAACAGTATCGATTCACGCTTCATCTATAACGAGAATGCCCCTGATTCTTTGAAGCCGAGACTTTCTATAATCTATGCACCGGCGGTAAGGAAAAAATGAAACGAAAATCAATTTTATTACTATTCCAGCGGTCCATTATCAGGGCCGCCCTTCTTGTGTTGCTGTTCTGCACCTCGAACGTTTGTGCGCAGGATGGAACACCGCTTGCGGCAAAAGGGATCGGCGCGTTCACGAGTTTCGGAAGCAGCTGGTCTGCAGGAATGGGCAATTCAGGCATCGCACTGACCGGAAACGGGTTCCTAAGTTGCTACAATCCTGCAACATGGTCCGGATTACAGAACGTGCAATTCACAGTGTCTTATGACTTTTCCGGTCTGACTTCCAGGGATGATTCAACTTCTTTGTCTTCGTACTATGCGAACGGAAATTTCGGCGGAGGAATTTTTGCTCTGCCGATCGATGCAAACCTTGGCATGACCGTAGCGGCCGGTTTTACTCCGCTTACATCCTACAATTTTTCGATCAACAGTTCGTTTGACTCTAATTATGTTCCCACTGTCCCCTCATACGCTTACAAGTCTTCAGGTTCCGGCGGATTGGGCGAAGGCTTTGTGGGGATGAGCTTCTCACCGTTCCACGATGTAAATCTAGGTGGGATGTTCCAGTATGCATTTGGCAGGATAGAAAATACGACCACCGTGGATTTCAACAATTCATCATATACAAATACGTACTCCGACTACAGCTCATACATGCAAGGTTCAAGCGGAACGATAGGAATTGTCCTGGACAGCCTCGATAAGCTGGTACAGACGGATTTCTTGAAAGGCGTTTCTCTCGGAGGATTTTATAAATTCGCTTATAATCTCAGGGGAACCTCTGTCCTGGAAAATCTTTATGAGGATACTCTTTATTCTCCGTTTTCGCAGGGTGCAAGAGGGTATATACCCCCCGAATTTGGAATCGGAATTTCAAAATCATTCAGCAACCGTGTTAGGGCAATGCTTGATATCAGGACGCAGTCATTTTCAAAATATTATGACACGTATACTCCGGCTGGCTCGTTAAAAGACGCCCTTTTTATTGGAGGGGGTGTGGAGATTCTTCAAGGACGGGAGTTCAGTTCGCTTTTCGATAAGAGAATCCTGCGTGCGGGGCTTTATTATCAAAAGACTCAATTTGTTGTGCGAACTAAATCCGGACAGGATAAGCAAATGGATGAATTTTTCTTGACTGCCGGCGTTGAGGTTCCGCTGAGTTTCTCTTCAACAGCATCTATTTCTGCTCAATACGGCTTGCGTGGATTATCAAGCGATTTTCTATTGAGAGAACAAATCTTCCGGCTGTATTTTTCAATCACGATGGGCGAAGGATGGTTTGCCCGTCCTGAAGGAGACTGAATTTGATAGCACTAGCTTCCGATCACGCCGGATTTGAATACAAAGAGAAACTGAAAAAGATCCTTGACCAGTTGCATGTTGAGTACAAGGATTTTGGCGCATATAACGATAAGCCGAGCGACTACCCGGACTATGCCTATGTAGCCGCCAAAGCCGTTGGAGCCGGAGAATGCGAGAAAGGAATACTTGTTTGTGGAAGCGGGATTGGAGTAGACATCGTTGCGAACAAGGTTGAGAACGTTCGATCTGCTCTCTGCGCGAACCTCGAAATGGCGGAACTGTCTCGAAGGCACAACAATGCAAACGTGCTGAGCATCGGTGAGAGGCTCACCGATTGGGACACAACTGAGAAGATGGTACGACTCTGGCTGTCGACGCCGTTTGACGGTGGGAGGCATGAGCGGCGTGTCAACAAGATTCACACTCTCACCGGATGTTAGCGAATTTTCAAATTCATAAAAGGATATCATGGATTTCATAGAGATTCTTAAAAAATCTGACGAGCAAGTTTTTCAGGCGATTGCAAATGAAATAGCCCGGCAAAATAATACGCTTGAGCTTATAGCGTCTGAAAATTTTGTAAGTAAAGCCGTCCTCGCTGCGGCCGGTTCCGTAATGACGAACAAGTATGCCGAAGGTTATCCCGGCAAGCGATATTACGGAGGATGTGAATTTGTCGATACAGCGGAGAATCTCGCGCGCGAGCGCGTGAAAAAATTGTTCGGTGCGGATTACGCCAATGTCCAGCCGCATTCCGGCTCTCAGGCGAACATGGCGGTTTATTTTTCATTTATAAAGCCTGGAGATAAAGTCCTCGGGATGAACCTATCCCACGGCGGCCATCTTACCCACGGCTCCCCGGTAAATTTCTCAGGCCAGCTGTACAATTTCGTCGCTTACGGTGTCAAGAAGGAAACAGGATATATAGACTACGATGAAGTGGAACGTATCGCCGTGAAAGAAAAACCGAAATTGATAACGGTCGGGGCCAGCGCGTATTCTCGCAACATAGACTATGAAAAGTTCCGTGAGATCGCCGACAAGATAGACGCATTTCTCTTCGCAGACATTGCGCATCCGGCCGGCTTGATTGCTTCAAAACTTTTGAATGATCCCTTGCCATATTGCCACGTCGTAACTTCGACGACCCATAAGACGCTGCGCGGTCCGAGGGGCGGGCTGATTCTAATGGGGAAAGACTTTGAAAATCCCTTTGGAGTCGTTGCACCGAAGAGCGGCCGCCGAAAGATGATGTCGGAGCTTGTCGACTCGATGGTGATACCTGGGATTCAGGGCGGACCTCTCATGCACATCATTGCCGCGAAAGCGGTTGCATTCCGTGAAGCGCTTCAACCGGAATTCATTACTTACTCAAAACAGGTCATTTCAAACGCGAGCGCTCTCGCTTCGTATCTTACGCAAAAGGGATTCGAAATAATTTCCGGCGGGACGGACAACCATTTGATGTTGATCGATCTTCGAAATAAAAATGTCACCGGGAAAGATGCGCAGGAGTCTCTCGATCGGGCCGGAATCACTGTAAATAAGAACGCAGTCCCCTTTGATGACAAGTCGCCGTTGATTACGAGTGGAATAAGAATCGGAACACCCGCCGTGACTACGCGGGGGTTCAAAGAAAAAGAGATGGCTGCTATAGCAGATTTGATAGACAGGGTCGTAATGAATATCGGGAGTGAGAAGATTTACCGTGAGGTCAAAGAGGACGTCGCGGAATTATGCAGCAAATTTCCCCTGTATGATCTTGTACGGGAGCATTCCTCTATTGGCTGATGAGTGAAAAAGTTGAAGATAATTTATCCGGCAACGACACCGCGGGAGAGATGTCCTTCTGGGGTCACCTCGAAGAACTTCGGAAGCGACTCATCTGGTCTCTTGTAGGCATAGTGATAGGTACGGCCATCTGTGCCATCTTCGCAGACTTCATCGTAAATAAGTTTCTTCTAGCGCCCGCGCTTCACAGCAAACCTCCCCTAAAGATACAGAACCTTAAACCGTATGGGCAGATGGTCTTGTACATGGAGATTATTTTTGTTGCCGGATTGGTTCTGAGTATTCCGAACACTCTTTATCATTTATGGAAATTCATAGAGCCTGCGCTGTATCCTAATGAACGTAAGTATATAGGGTGGATTGTTTTTTTCTCGACCTCCTTTTTCCTTATAGGAGGGGCATTCGCGTATTACGTTTTAATACCGAATGCACTCGGGTTCTTTGCGGTGTTCGGGTCGCCGTACATCGAGAACATTATTGATGTGCAATCGTACTTCGGGTTTCTCGTCGGAATAATTTTAGCAAGCGGCATAGTGTTTGAGCTTCCGATGCTGTCGTATTTTCTGGCGAGGCTTGGAATTCTGAGCCCGGAGTTTCTCCGCAAATATAGAAAACATGCCGTTATCGTAATCCTGCTCGTGGCCGCTTTGATCACTCCTCCGGATATTGCAAGCTGGATCATGATGTCGATTCCTCTTTACCTGCTTTATGAAGTATCCATAATAGTCGTACAGGTGACCCGCGCAAACAAACGGAAAAAAGAAGAAGCCTCCGCTTAATTTTTACGGGTGAATTTTTGGACATAAAGGAAATCATCTTTCCGATTAGAGAAGAGATAAAACTCTTCAACAAGGAGTTTAAGTCGGCAATCCGCTCATCGGTCGGTATCGTGGATACCATCGCAAGATATTTGCTGCACCAGAAAGGAAAGCAGATTCGTCCCATCCTGGTTCTGTTGTCTGCAAAGGCAAGCGGGAAGATCAGCGAGAGCACTTATCGGGCCGCTACACTCGTGGAACTTCTTCACACGGCCACACTGATCCATGATGATGTCGTCGACAACGCGGACGTGAGACGCGGTCTTGCCTCGATCAATGCAACATGGAAGAACAAGATTGCCGTCCTCATGGGAGATTATCTTCTTTCCCGCGGACTTTTGCTTTCGCTGGTTCATAATGAATACGAGTTTTTGCAGATCAGCTCCGCTGCGGTTAAACGGATGAGCGAAGGAGAACTTCTTCAAATCCAGAAATCGAGACAGCTTGATATGGATGACAGCACTTATTTCAGGATTATCTCCGATAAAACTGCGTCGCTGATTTCGAGCTGCTGCGAGATGGGTGCAGCGAGTGCAACAGATGACAAACGGGTTATAAATCATTTCAAAAATTTCGGCGAGTATCTCGGGATGGCATTTCAAATCCAGGATGATGTTCTGGATTACGAAGGGAAAAGGGCGACCCTTGGGAAACCGATAGGCAGTGACATTCGCGAAAGGAAAGTCACCCTTCCGTTTATTTATGCTCTCGGAAACGCACCAGAGCGAGAGGGCCGAAAGACGCTGAGGCTTCTTAAAAATGGGAAACGGGGTTCGAGGATTGATGAGGTGATTGAGTTTACGGAGCGTCATGGCGGCATAGATCGCGCGAGAGGGAAGGCTACGGAGTTTGTTCAGAAAGCGAAGATGGAACTTGAGGATATCCCCGGTTCTGCCGCGAAAGATGCCCTTCTGAACCTGACGCGCTTTGTGGTCGAGCGGGTGAACTAGCGCAACAAAGTGGTGCATTAATTGCTTTCAGTCAGGAAAAAGAATTCCGAATATGTCCTCGCCCTTGGCGGCGGCGGTGCCCGGGGATTGGCTCACATCGGCGTATTAAAAGTTCTTCAGGCTGAAGGAATCAACATCGGGGGAATCGCCGGCATAAGCATGGGTGCAATCATCGGTGCGATGTACGCTTACTACGGCAACGCTGTTGAAGTCGAAGAGATTTTCAAAAAATTCTTGCAGAGCCAATTTCATCAAAAATTCAGCAAAACATTTTTTCTCCTGTCCGAGAATCCGGACACTGTTCAGAGGCCGAGTAGAATCGTCAATAAATTGGGCCGTGGCTTTATTTATCTTAAGGCCGCCTCGAAGAAAGCACTCTTCTCCCAAAATATTTTGAAGGATACCCTCGATTATCTCCTGCCCGATATCCAATTCAGTGCCATGAGAATCCCGTTTATCAGCATCGCATCTGACTTGGTATCAGGACGGCAAGTAGTGTTTAGAAGCGGCAAGATTCGGCCTGCTGTAATTGCGAGTTCGCTCATACCGGGTATAGTTGAAACACTGAGATTAGGCAACTACGTTCTGACCGATGGCAGTGTCACCGGGATAGTGCCGGTAAAGGCGGCGCGTGACACATTCAGCGGAAAAGTAATTGCGGTCGATGTTTCAATGACAATGAGAAGAGATTTTGAGCTCCGAACGGCGTTTGATGTTGCACTGAGAGCGAATGAGATAACGAGTCACTTGCTGGATCAGACCTGTCTTGATATCGCCGATCATGTGATAAGCCCGAAAGTGGGAAATACTAATTGGGCAAACTTCGACAAGTTAGACGAGATGATTCATGCCGGCGAAGTTGCCGCCAGAAGATCGCTTAGCTGGTTTAAAAATTCAAAATAGGTAAGAATCCATTATCCGTCTCATTGCATTCCCCTCCAAAATTTGTTAAATTTATGGACAATGGGAGTTAAATCTCAATAAATGCTCCATCCGCACATTAGAAAGCTAACGATTCCGTTATTTTTCTTACTTTTCTCCTCTGTGTTTGCCCAAGAAGTTAGTCCTCAGGATGATCTGAGACAAAATGGGCTAACATACGTTCAGCTTACACCGACGAGGGGAAAAATCCTTCTCGACGGCGAGTGGCAGGCTTCCGCTGATAACGGCAAGACTTGGAAACTTGTGAATATCCCTGGAACGTTCGACGACAAGAATGTGATTTTTGAAAAACGCATTTTTATTCCCGATGAGGTGGTATCTAAGAATGTTTTTACGCTGACTCTTGGGACAGGAGGGACGACAACCGAGGTAAGAGTGAATAATGAATACGTCGTTCTTCATAACGGGGCATACTCGCAATTCGAAGTGAAGATACCGGACAGGCTTCTCCAATCAGGTGATGAGAATTTAATTCAAATAATTTGTAACAATGAGTTGAACCCCGTTTCCTCTATTCCATTGAAACAGCTTGCCTTCCAGCCGAAATGTTACGGCGGTTTGTTCAGGGATGTCTATCTTGAGGTGAAGCCTCCGATCTATATGGATAGACCTTCAATAAAGATTTCCATGAATCCGAATAACAGCGTCGCAACTTTAGAAAGTGATGTTGTTGTCTATGCGTCGGATTACACAAGGTACGGGTTGGATTCGACATCGACCTCGCTGTCGTTACGGGGTCACGCAGAGATAATAGACAAATCGACGGGGAAAGTGGTCGCAAAATCTGCCGATAATTCCTTTAGTCTTGCTCAGAATCATAATACTAAACTGCATTTCTCGATGCAGGTTCAAGACGTTAACCTCTGGTCGCCTGCAAGTCCCAATTTATATGAGGCAGTTTTTTATTTAAACAAGTCGAGCAAAGGCTCGGATCTGATAGATGAGTATTCAGAGAATATCGGTTTCAGATCCTTTCAGCTTTCTAACGGAAAATTCTTTCTGAATTCAGACCCGATTTTCATAAAGGGCGTTAATTACGTTGTCGACTATCCTAAAGCAGAAGCCGCAGTCGACGACGTCCAGATAGAAAAGGACATCGCTGTTATTAAGACTCTCGGTGCTAATGCGATCAGAGTGGTTAACTATCCGCCTTCACCGGAATTGCTCGACCTTTGCGACCGGTTCGGCTTGATGGTTTTTGAAGAGACGCCCCTTACCGATGCGCCGCCTTCAGTTATAGAGGACAGCCAGTACAAAAGAGCATTGCAGAACTATCTCAGGGAATTGATATCCTTAACGTGTTCTCACCCGTGCGTTGTCGCGGTGTCGGCAGGAAGCAACCTCGATCCAACATCGAAGGCGACGGTAGATCTTATTTCATCGATGACTTCGATTGTTCATGACGATGCGGATAGACTGGTCTACTACACGCCTCTGGCCGGTCCGGTTGACGGGATTGCTACTGATGCGGACTTTGTGGGCTTGGACTTAACGCAGTTCAACTCAGCCAGGAAGCTCAAAGATTTTTTGACAAATCTTTCGCAGCAGTACCCGAGCACCGTGTTTTGGATTTCTTCCGTAGGAACTCAATGCCAAATGAGCAACCATGACGGTTACTCCGACCCTCTTTCTCTTGAACATCAGGCAAGATACCTGGTGGATGCTTACGGAGCAGCGGAGGAAGCGAATGTCGCCGGCGTTTCGATAAATAGTTTTGCCGATTGGGAGGGTGCGACGCCGCATCTCATGCAAAACGGACACCCGTATTTATATACCTTCGGTCTGGTAAGCTATTGGCGGGAAAAGCGCCCTGCATTTATGGCCGTCCGTTCGCTCTTCAGTGACGAGACTCTTCCTATTTTGCCGATAGGAAATTATGCGGATTCGCCGCCGATAATTTACGTGATATTGTCGACGCTGCTTCTTGTGATGGTGACGTATCTTCATTACAGTCGAAGGTGGTTCCGCGAAAGCGCTGCACGGGCAATATTCAGGCCGTATAATTTTTTTGCGGACATACGCGACCAAAGGATGATCTCTGCTTTCCAGACTTTCACGGTGCTGCTGCTGGTCGCGGCAGGAATTGCAATTTATCTATCGTCTCTCTTTTATGCATATCGTGACAACTACGTTTTCGATCGCCTTCTTGGGATTCTGATACCGAGCGATTTTCTAAAAATAAAAATTGATTACTTAGTCTGGCATCCCGCGGAATTTATTCTCGCGTTCACCGCCTTTTGTATGGTCGTAATTTCATTTATCACTCTGGTCATTAAACTCTTTTCCCTCATCGCAAAAATACGGCTCCAGCTGGTAAGCGCATTTACGGTCGCAACGTGGTCGACACTTCCGATGGCGGTTTTAATTCTGGTTGACATGATCCTTTTTAGACTGCTCGGCGATTCAAGATTCGTCTGGGGAGCCTGGATCGTTCTTGTCCTCCTATTCTTGTGGAGTCTTCTCAGATTATTCCATGGCATCGGCGTGATATATGATCTTCCGACTCTGCGGGTCGGCATCATCGGCTCGGTATTTTTGATAATAGTGATCGTACTGTTGACTGTTTACTATAACGGAACAGACGGCGTTCTCTCCTACACGAAATTTTTCTATAATTTCTTATCTCAGAACAAGTTTATATAGAATGAGCGGTGGTGCACGTGAACGTAAAAAGAGGATAGAATAATCAAATGTTTCTCTCCAAGTTAGAATTATTCGGCTTCAAATCGTTCGCGACAAAGACGGAGCTTACGTTCAACGGCGGGATAACATCCGTCGTCGGACCGAACGGGTGCGGCAAAACCAACGTACTCGATTCAATACGTTGGGTGCTCGGCGAGCAGCGTACCAGTATGCTTCGAAGCGATTCCATGGAGAACGTGATCTTTAACGGCTCTGAGAACCGGAAAGCTCTTGGAATGGCAGAGGTAACAATCACTTTGAAAAATGACAAGGGACTGCTTCCGGTAGATTATTCCGAGGTAAGCATAACGCGCCGGGTGTTTCGCTCCGGCGAGGGAGAGTACTTTGTCAACCGCAATCAGTGTCGCCTGAAAGACATCCAGGATATGCTTATGGATTCGGGCATGGCTCCAACGGCATATTCCGTGATTGAACTTAAGATGGTCGAGGATATTTTGCGCGAAAATGCGGACGAGCGAAGAAAAATGTTCGAAGAAGCCTCAGGTGTGACAAAGTACAAGGCAAGAAGGAAAGCCGCTCTCGGTAAGCTTGACGACGTCCGGAGGGACCTATTGAGGGTGAACGATCTGATCGCCGAGATTGAGAAGAAAGTGAATTCCCTTGAGCGGCAGGCGAAAAAGGCGGAGCACTACAAGCAGTTTATGGACGAATTGAATCTCCTCGAGCGGCAATATTTGTTCGCCGAGTACAGCTCGGTTTTGTCTAAAATTGCGCCGCTTAGAGAAAGTTTGTCCGTGAGCGAAACCGAAAAGGCAAACTCGCTCGATGCACTTTCACATCAAGAGGAGATCTTAAAGCTGATTCGTTCCGAAATCGATGATTGCGAAAAGAGCCTGTCAATTTTGCGCCAGCAGCGGGCGACCAAGCAGACCGATCTTCACGCAGTCGATGAGGAAGTCGCAGTATTGAGCGAACGAAAACGCGGACTCAACGAAAATGTTTCTTCACTCGATAAGCGGAAAATTGATCTCGCTGCAAAGAACGAGTCGCTTTTGTCGCAGATGAATGAGCTCGAATTGAGCCTTGATGAATCGATCGAGGAAGAGAAGGAGCTTTCTGTTTCTCTGGCGACCGAACAGGAGGACTTTAGAAATTCCGAACAACAGCTCTTCTCCGCAAGAGAGAAATCAAATGCGAGCCATGATGATCTGATACAGATATTGAATGGCCTTGCGGTCAAGCAGAACGAGCGGGAGCGATGCCATGCCCGGCTTGAGAGACTCCAGTCGCACAACGAGGAGCTCGCGATCAGGATGAATCAGCTTGAGACCGAGAAAGACGAGTTATCATCGAGGGTCGAAGGCTCGCGTGCGGAAAAACAAAAAATCATCGATGGAATAGAGAGTGAGAAAAAAAACCTCACTGATTTCGAAAGACATCGTGAGGAGTTGTTCAGCGAAGTGGAGCGAGAAAAGCAAAGAGCGCAGAAACTTCGGGACCGACAGCAGGCAAATGACGCAAGAGCGGATTTCTTGAACGGTCTCGTCGAACATTTGGAAGGCGTTCCGGATGGCGCGAAGGCGCTTGCGCGCGGCGAGGTTGCCGGTCTCCCTAAGTTTGAAATTCTAAGCGACATTTTTTACGTGGAGCCGGATTATCGAATTGCCGCGGAATCGATTCTCGGTGAGGCATCGAATTTTCTTGTAGCTCCCGACGAGCATGCCGCGCTGAGCGCAGTGGATGCACTTAGAAAGCGTGACCTTGGAAAAGTAACTTTTATTTGTCGCGATAAAATAGTCTCTCCGGCGCCGCGGCCGAACCCGGCCGCACAGAGACGGCTGATGGATCATGTATCGACTTCTACTGAGAACATTCAGATTGGGAAATATTTTTTTGAAAATGTTGCGGTCGTCGAAAATTTTTCCGAGGCCGAGAAAATTCTGCAGGAAGATGGCTCAGTTACGTGCGTAAATTTTTCGGGAGATGTTTTTTCTTCAAAAGGTATAATCAGGGGCGGAAGCACGCGTAAGACCGAAGGCGGCAGGGTCGGAAAATTAAAACAACTCGAAGAACTCAAGAGTGAAAGTCAAAAATTATCCGGCGAATTGTCCGGCGTCGAAAGAGAGATTGCCGCACTTCAATCGCAAATTGATGGAATTCCGATCAAAACCGGGAACGATACTCTAAGGAATCTTGAGCTGCAATTGGCGCGTGTTGAGCAATCTAATGTCGAAAGCGAGCGAAGCCTTCAAAACGTCGAAACCCAAATTGTCGACATGCATGCCAGAGTTATGAAATTGGGAACTGAGATTTCCGATGCGGACGCAGAGCTTGCTAAGGTCGAAGCCGCTTTGAGTGAAGTGAGCCTGCGCAAAAGTTCGTCCGAAGATGATTATCAGAAAACTCTGGAGGCGGTTAAGACGATTGAGGATGCCTACAGGCAGAAAAACGATATCTTGAGGGAAGTCCAGGCACAGCACATCGAGTGCGTCAACAAGCTGAACTTTCTTAAACGGGAGATAGAAACCTCACGCCAGCAGGTCGCCACAAATCTCGAAGGAATTTCGAGAGCGGACGAGGACATCGAGACAGCAAAGCTTGCAATCGAACAAGCAGGCAAGAAATTAAGTGAACACGAAGATCGGCGGGTAAACTTGCGCTCTGAAATCGACGCCCTGGATGCTCAGACGAATGGTTTGATGGTGAAGCTGTCTTCGAAGAAAGACGAGAGTGAAGTTGAAGAGAAAGAGTTACGGGATGCTCGCGCGAATCACGAGACGGCAATTGAGGCTGTCCATCAGGTAACTCTGAAGATTGGCGAACTTGATGCCCATGCGGATGCGATTCTGGAGCGCGCGAAAGAAGAATACAATTTGGATGTTTCACAGCAGACGGCGGAATCCATGAATCTTTCTGCAGGCTTTGATGCGGGAGCCGCTCATGAGCGCATAAACTACCTCAAAGGAAGAATCGAATCGTTCGGACCAGTCAACCTCGTCGCTTTTTCGGAATACACTGAAGAGAAGCAGAGGCTGGATTTTCTCACCGCTCAGCGTGGGGATTTGCTGGAAGCTGAGAAGACTTTGAAAGAAACCGTCGAGGAGATAAACCGTACAGCGCACCAGAAGTTCAAGGATACTTTCGACCAAATTTCGGAAAATTTTAAAGTAACATTTCAAAGTCTGTTCGACGGTGGAGAAGCTGAGCTCCGGTTGGAGGAGAATGTGGATCCGCTTGAAGCAAAGATAGAGATAATGGCGAAGCCCGCTGGAAAGAAACCGCAGTCGATCGACTTGCTTTCCGCTGGAGAAAAAACTTTAACCGCTATTGCATTGCTTTTCTCCATCTATCTCGTTAAGCCAAGCCCGTTTTGCATTCTAGATGAAGTCGATGGTCCGTTGGACGATAACAATACCGACAACTTTGTAAGAATGATCAAGAGATTTTCCGGAGATACGCAGTTCATTGTAATTACTCATAACAAGCGTACCATGGAAGCCGCCGACACTTTGTACGGAGTGACGATGGAGGAGCAGGGAGTTTCAAAAGTCGTCGCGGTTAGATTTGTAGACGATTGGGTGGCAAAGGAATGACCAGTTTACGACCTAAGGTATTCGTCGACTTTGACGGAACCATCACGACGCAGGATGTCGGGAACCAATTTTTTAGAAAATTCGGAAACGAAACGGAGTCGCTGAAAGCGGTTGAGATGTGGAAGGCAGGCAAAATGTCCGGACGAGACCTGACGCTGAAAGAGGCTGAATATGTTGCGGTGGACGAGGAAGATGCTTTAAGGTATGTCGAAACTTTCCAGATCGATCCAACATTCAAAGATTTTATCGCATACTGCAGATCGAGCTCGATGGAAATTTCCGTTCTAAGCGATGGACTCGATTTTTACATCAAAAGAATTTTCGACTTGAACGGGATATCGGGTGTCCCGTTTTATTCAAATATTGTTCGTTTCAATTCAAACGGAATCCGTGTTGAGTTCCCTTATCAGTCGGACTGCAGCAAGTGCGGTAATTGCAAGGGTCATCAAATTCTGACGAGGACCGGGATTGATGACGTCGTAATCTACATAGGAAACGGATTTTCGGACCGGTGTGCCGTTCAATACGCCGATGTGATTTTCGCGAAGGACGAGCTGTTGAAATATTGCGAGGAAAGCAACATCACGTATTTCCCGTTCGAGACTTTTGAAGATGTGATGAGAAAAATGAACAAGACTTTCAATGATGGAAAGTTCAGAAAGCGCCATCGCGCGGAACTGAAACGCAGAGAGGCTTATCTGGCAGAATGACGGCATTAATAAATAGAAATTGGAAAAACTATTTGTTCACCTACAGGAGCTATACGCCTATCCCTTTTTTGATAGCCATGATATGGTTTGCTTCGCCGACGGTCATGTCGCTCGCTGTTGGTTTCGTCATTTCGCTCTTAGGAGAAGCGATACGTTTCTGGGGAGTATTATATGCGGGAAGCGAGACACGCACTACAGGAAAGGCGGGCGGGACACAGCTTGTTACAAGCGGCCCTTACGCTCACGTAAGGAATCCGCTGTACATCGGAAATATCCTGATATACCTAGGTGTTGGAATCATGTCGAATGCCCTTGTACCATGGCTGCAATTGATCGCTCTCTTTTATTTTATTCTCCAATACCGGGCCATTGTAAGCATCGAGGAAGAATATTTATCGAAGACGTTTTCCGATTGGAAAATCTATTGCGCAAATGTGCGTCGTTTTGTTCCGAAATTAAAGACATTTCGAATTAATGATGATGTTGTTCCCGGCAGGCCGAATCCGCGACCTAATTTTCCGAGGGCCGTTCGCTCGGAACGCTCGTCCTTAATTGCGCTGACTTCATTGACAATTCTCCTGATCGTATTTCGCGTAATATCCAGGGGTGGTGCATGAGCAAGACTTGTATGATTATTGCTGGTGAAATTTCCGGCGATAAGCACGCCGCTCGAGTGGTCGAGAGAATGAAAAGAGAAAGAGACCTGCGAGTGATTGGAATCGGAGGAGACAGGATGAAGGCTGCCGGAGTTGAACTGCTCTATCATGTGAAAGAAATGTCGGTGATGGGGTTTGGCGAAATCATATCAAAGCTCCCGTTCTTCAGGAAAGTCAGACGCGATTTATCCCGCGTGATTGCAGAGGAAAAACCTTCGGCGGTGATTCTCGTCGATTATCCCGGTTTCAATTTACGCTTTGCAGAACTTGCAAAGAGAAAAGGGTTGAAGGTGGTTTATTTCATAAGCCCGCAAATATGGGCATGGGGAAAAGGCCGCATAAAGAAAATTCGACGGACTGTAGATTTAATGCTCACCATCTTCAAGTTTGAAGAAGAAATGTATAAGAAGGAAAATGTGACCGCTCACTTTATCGGCCACCCCCTCGTCGACGAGATGAAAATTCCGCGCGCCGGCGAGGTCGAGAATTTCCGAGAAAAGTACTCAAGTGCTCTTTCGGCAGTAAATAAAAGGAGGAAATTTCTTGCGCTGCTGCCGGGAAGTCGGATGCAGGAGATAAAGCGGATTTTGCCGACGATGCTTGAATCAGTTAAAGTCCTGAAGATGGAATTAGCAGATGATGGCATCGAGCTTGAGACGATAATCGGATGTGCTCCTGGTGTCGAAGATGAAACATACCACAAAATCGTGGAACAATCTGGATTCAATGCTCATTTGTGCCTTGAGGTAGAATTGCTGATGAGTTCAGCAGATGCAGGAATGGTGACAAGCGGCACGGCAACACTTGAGGCAGCTCTGCATAATTTGCCAATCGTGGTCGTGTACAAAACAAGCTTCGCTACATATTTCATAGGAAGATTGCTCGTCCGGTTAAAATCCATCTCGCTGGTAAATATCGTGGCACAGCAAGAAATTGTCCATGAATTAGTTCAATACGGCTTCAAACCCCCAATGGCGGCGGCATTCGTCAAAGAGATCTTGACAGACAATCAAGCTGTGGATGAGATCAGGCGCAAGTATGCAGAACTGAAAAACATTATTGGCGGTGAGGGAGCATGCGACAGGGCAGCCGAATTGATATTGAAGATGATTTGATGGCACGGGGAATAAGAGATTTATTGTTGCCGTTCAGCACGTTATTTGGCGGTGTTGTTGCGGCAAGAAATTATGGCTATGATAATCGTTTTCTTAGGATTAAGAAATTACCGAAGCCGGTCATTTCCGTCGGGAACATCTCCGTCGGCGGTTCGGGCAAGACGCCATTTGTGATGTATTTGGTAGAAAAGATTTTATCGCTCGGCAAAAAACCGGCTGTTCTGTCGCGGGGGTACAAGCGTGTGACAGATGATTTGATTATTTCATGTCCGCAAAAAGGGATTGAGCCGGACGTTCGAATGGTTGGAGATGAGCCTGCATTGATCTCCCAGAATTTTCCGGACATTCCCGTCGCTGTCCGGAAGGATCGTTATCATGCCGGGCTCGATGTCCTTGAAAAATTTGACGTGGATGTTTTCGTCTTGGATGACGGATTTCAAAATAGAGGGCTGCACCGCGACTTGGATTTTGTCCTGCTCAGAGGCTCCCTGGAAGACCTAAAGGATTATTATTTGCCATCGGGCCGCTTACGCGATTCTAAAAGGAGGATACGCCGGGCCGATCTGGTTGTCCTTACGTCACACGGTGAGTGGAGCATCCCCGGGGGGGATTTCCTAAGGAATTACTCGAGTATTCCGATGGCCGGAGTAAGTTTTTTGCCGTGTTATTTCACGGATCATGCCGGACAGAGATATCCCCTTGAGATGATCGCCGGCAGAGAAGTTGCGGCCTTTTGTGCAATCGCAATGCCCGGACAGTTCTTTTCAGGAATCGAAAGCTTGAAGCCAGGAGCTGTGTCAAAAAGAACTTTTCGAGATCATCACTGGTTCGACGAATATGATATCGATGAAATATTCGGCGGCAATGAAGACTTGATAGCGGTGACGACGGCGAAAGACGCGATGCGGATTTTTCTCGATGAAGAGTTGTGCGAGAAGGAGGAAGTGAAACAGATTTTTGCCCTGAACGAGAAAGCCATGGTCTGTTTCGGCGAAGATCATATAGAAGCAGCGCTCGTAAAAACCTTTGGTGAAAGTAATGAGTGACAGGATCCGAAAGGTAGGAATGTCTGATTGCGGAGAAAAAGATGTTAATTACGAAAACTTCTTGCGACTTCTTCCCGATTCGGAAATTATCGTGCTGTCGAAACACAATTCAGATGAGCTTGAAAATTGTGACGGCCTCGTCTTGACGGGCGGCGTCGATGTCGCACCTGAACTTTACGGTGAATGGCCCGATGAAACGGTGAAAGTTGATTCGGAAAGAGATGGCATCGAATATAAGATGATCGATGCGGCTTTGAAAAGGGATATCCCGATCGTTGGGATCTGCCGCGGCCTGCAGGTATTAAATGTCTATTTTGGCGGTACGCTGATAATCGATCTGGAAAAATTTCACGGAAGAAATCACCGGGCAATTTCAGATGATGAAGACAGGTTTCACAAGGTTATTCTGATTAGTGAATCGAAGTTGAAAAATTACATAAAGCAGGAGGATGGAATAGTAAATAGTTCGCACCATCAAGCTGCAGACAGGATCGGCAGCGGATTGAAAGTCGTCGCGCGTGCCGATGACGGAACAGTCGAAGCGATTGAAAGCAGTGATGGACGGAGTATTGTCGCCGTTCAATGGCATCCTGAGCGGTTGAAGGCCGACAGCCCTTTTTCGCGGGGTGTGCTCGCTCTGTTCGATTATTATCTAAAAGATGCCGTCCCGAAGAAGGTCTTCGGGCAAAAGAGCATTTCTATACAGCAATGATCAAGAGAAAAATATCTTAGAAAATAACATTTAATGGAGGTCATAAGATGAGTAAAACGAAATACGTGTATTTCTTCGGCAGCGGAAAAGCCGAGGGAAGGGCTGAAATGAAAAACCTTCTCGGTGGAAAGGGGGCGAATCTTGCGGAGATGACAAACATAGGTTTGCCGGTTCCTCCGGGATTCACAATCACCACTGAGGTTTGCACATACTATTATGCCAACAAGAGGAATTATCCTAAGTCATTAAAAGCTGAGGTCGACAAGGCTGTCAAGCGCCTTGAATCATCGGTGGGCGCAAAATTCGGCGAAAAAAATAATCCGCTTCTGGTTTCCGTCAGGTCCGGTGCGAGGGCTTCGATGCCGGGAATGATGGATACAATTCTTAATCTCGGAATAAATGATACAGTTGTAGAAGGGCTTGCAAAGAAGACCAACAATCCGCGGTTTGCGTATGATTCCTACAGGCGTTTCGTTCAAATGTACGGTGACGTGGTTCTCGGGTTGAAGCCGATTCACAAAGATGAAATAGATCCGTTCGAAGCGATCATCGAGCGGAAGAAAAAAGAAAAGGGCGTGCACCATGATACGGAATTAAACGCCAACGATTTGAAGGACCTGGTGATCAAATTCAAGAATGCCATCAAAGAAAAGACCGGCCACGACTTTCCGGAAAACCCGATAGAGCAGCTGTGGGGAGCGATCGGTGCCGTGTTTGGATCATGGAACAACGATCGCGCGATCGCATATAGGAAAATGTACGACATTCCTGAATCATGGGGAACAGCCGTCAACGTAGTTGCCATGGTGTTTGGCAACATGGGCGAGACCTCAGGTACCGGCGTCGCGTTCACCCGCGATGCGGCGACGGGTGCAAATGTTTTTTACGGTGAATATCTGATGAACGCCCAGGGCGAAGACGTCGTCGCGGGGATTCGCACTCCCATTCCCATCTCGAAACTTGCTGATGAGAACCCGAAGGTATACAACCAGCTCGAAAAAATTCGCAAGACGCTCGAGAAACATTATCGAGATATGAATGATATCGAGTTCACTATTCAAGAGGGTAAACTCTATATGCTGCAGTGCCGCGTCGGTAAGCGAACAGCATTTGCGGCAATCAAGATAGCTGTGGACATGGTCGATGAGAAACTGATAACCGAAAAGGAAGCTCTCGGCAGAATCGAGCCTGATCAGTTGAATCAGCTTCTTAGACCGGTATTTGATTTGAAGGAAAAAAGTGCTGCGGTGAATGACAGCCGGCTTCTCGCGAAAGGACTGAATGCAGGACCCGGAGCTGCAACCGGACGAATTGTTTTCAACGCACCTGACGCTGAAGAGTGGCACAAACGGGGCGAGCAGGTTATTCTAACCCGCATCGAGACTTCTCCTGAAGATATCAGAGGAATGGATGCTGCGAACGGCATCCTGACTGCGAGGGGCGGCATGACCTCGCACGCCGCGCTTGTGGCACGCCAGATGGGAAAAGTCTGCGTCGTAGGATGCTCGGCTCTTGAGATTGATTACTCGACTCATACAATGCACGTTAATGGAAAAGTTGTTAAAGAGGGCGATTGGATTTCAATCGATGGGACAACCGGCGAGGTCATTCAAGGAAAGGTTGCAACAAAGCCGTCGGAAGTCTTGCAGGTTATCATCGACAGAACTCTGGATCCCAAGGATGCCCCGATATTCCAGCAGTTTGAGAAAATCATGAAGTGGGCGGACAAATACAGAACCCTGAAAATTCGTACGAACGCCGACCAGCCCGATCAAGCGTCAAACGCAGTGGCATTCGGCGCAGAAGGAATCGGTCTCTGCCGGACTGAACATATGTTTTTCGGTGAGGGTAAGATCGGGCCGATGCGTGAGATGATTCTCGCTGATACTCTGGACGCGCGCAAGAAGGCACTTGCAAAATTGCTCCCTCTCCAGCGAGCCGACTTCGAAGGAATTTTTGAAGCCATGAAAGGCATGCCGGTAACGATCAGGACCCTGGATCCGCCGCTCCACGAATTCCTGCCGCATGAGGAAAAGGCACAGCGTGCACTAGCCCAGCAAATGGGAATCAGCTATGAGAAAGTCCACCAGCGCGTGGAAGATCTTCACGAGTTCAACCCGATGCTGGGATTCCGAGGATGCCGGCTGGGCATCATCTATCCTGAAATAACTGAGATGCAGAGCCGCGCTATCTTCGAAGCGGCAGCCAACGTCCAGAAAAAGGGAATAAAGGTCGAGCCGGAAGTTATGATCCCGCTCGTCGGCAATGTGAAGGAACTTGACGGCCAGGCAAAGATTGTACGGCAAGCAGCCGAAGAGGTGATGAAGGAAAAAGGCGTGAAGTTCGAGTATCTTGTCGGAACCATGATAGAAATTCCGCGGGGTGCACTCACTGCCGATGAGGTTGCAAAGACGGCGGAGTTCTTCAGCTTTGGCACAAATGACTTGACTCAAACAACACTTGGTGTCAGCCGTGACGATGCGGGCCGCTTCCTGATTCCATACACGCAAATGGAAATCTACGCCAAGGATCCGTTTGAAGTATTGGATCGTGATGGTGTCGGTCAGTTGATGAAGATCGCGAAGGAAAAGGGCCGATCTGTCAAGCCGGGTCTTAAGCTCGGTATTTGCGGCGAACATGGCGGCGAGCCGTCTTCGGTCGAGTTCTGTCACATGATTGGACTGAATTATGTCAGCTGCTCGCCATTCAGAGTGCCGATTGCGAGACTGGCCGCTGCCCGTGCTGCGCTTACATATCCGGCGAAACCTCCTCTGAAGGCTCGCGGAGCAAGGCAGACGACCAAGAAGCCGTCATCCAAAAGAACGAAAAAGGCAAGAAGGTAAAACGTAGTCCCATTTCCGGCCGCTTCTCCAATGAGGCGGTCGGAAATTTTTCCAAAAACATCGAGAAGGGAAAACCAAACAAAGGGATTATGACTTTATGAAACTTTCTGATTTTAAGTATCCGATTCCTCGCAACTTGATTGCAAAATCTCCTGCTCATCCGCGCGACCATGCGAAAATGATGGTCGTCGATAGGAAGACCCAACAGATTGAGGACAAGAACTTTCATGAGATTGCAGATTATCTTGAGAAAGGAGACTCTGTTGTCGTAAATGAAACGAAGGTTTTTCCTGCGCGCCTGATGGGAAGAAAGGAAAAGACTAACGCAAAGATAGAAGTACTTCTCCTTAGGGAGTTGAATCATGAGGAAGGAATCTGGGATGTCGTTGTCGAACCTGCAAGGAAGGTCCGAATAGGAAACAAGATCTACTTCGATGAAGAGAAAATGTATGCGGAGGTGATCGACAATACTACCAGTCGCGGCAGGACTATCAAATTCAATTACAAGGGAGACATCTACAAGATACTCGACAGGATCGGGCAGATGCCGCTGCCGCATTACATCAAGAGAGAACCGACCGATAAAGATAAGGAAGACTATCAGACTATCTACGCACGGGTGGTCGGCGCTGTGGCCGCTCCCACCGCGGGACTTCATTTCACGACGCGCCTTTTTTCAAAACTGGAAAAGAGGGGCGTGAAAATTCTGCCGGTCACTCTCCACATCGGGATAGGAACGTTTCGAACAGTGGACGTCGAAGATTTGACCAAGCATCGAATGGACTCGGAGTTCTTCGAAATCCCGCCTGAGACCGCAAAGGCGATTAACCAATCAATCGATTCCAGAAAGAGAGTATACGCAGTCGGGACCTCGGTCGTGCGGGTCCTCGAGTCAAATGTCACCACCGACAATCATGTCAAGGCTGGCAGAGGCTGGACGGATAAATTCATCTATCCTCCTTTTGATTTCAAGGTAGTTGACCATCTGATAACTAATTTTCATTTACCCGAGACTACGCTGATCATGCTTGTGAGCGCGTTCACCGGTCATGATTTGATGATGCGTGCCTACAAGAAAGCGATAAAAGACGGCTACCGGTTCTACAGTTATGGCGATGCAATGTTGATTCTGTAAATGGGAAAGAAAGTCATTGGTAGTCCCGCGAGGAGCAGGACAGACTTCCGCGGGATTGGAGTGATCATCCCGGCTGCGGGTGCCGGGAGTCGTCTCGGAGGTCTCGTCAAGCCTCTTGTAGATGTCAACGGTAGCGTGCTCCTCGCGCGCATCCTAGGTCTCTTCCGAGAACTGACGGACGTCAAAAAAATCTGCATTGCGGTCCCGAAAACTGCTTTTCGCAGATTTGAAGATGTTGTCCAAGCATTGAAGATGGAGAATCTCACCGTGATTGTCGAAGGAGGAGATAAGAGGGCGATTTCGGTTCGCAATGCATATGAGCAGCTTCGAACTCACATAACTGAGAAAGATCTTGTGTGCATCCATGATGCCGCGAGACCGCTTCTGTCGAAATCCGACCTTGACTCCGTCATCGACGCGGGATGGAAATATGGAGCAGCATTTCTTGCGGCAAAAATAAAAGATACTCTGAAGGTAGTTGACGAAAAGAATTTCTGCGAAAGAACTATCGACCGCTCGAGCATTTATGGCGCACAAACGCCGCAGGTCATGTTGTCGAAATTGCTGTCGAAGGCTTATAAGACGGTCAGGAATATCTCTGAAGCCACGGACGAGATCACGCTGATGGAGAAAATTGGCGTTAAAGCGTTGGCGGTTGAGCCCCGGCATTTGAATCCGAAACTGACCACACACGAAGACCTGGAGTTGATCAAGAGACTTATTTCCTGATATACTCCGCTCTCAGGAAGTCGGAAGGTAGAACTTGTCTGCCTTGACTCAGCGCGTCTCCGAACTGCTGACCCAATCTGTTTATAAAAACATCTCTTTGCTGCCCGACAGAATCCAGCTTGAAAGTCGATTCACCTTCCTCAACCCAAATTCCGATTGCATCTGGCAATTTTTTTGTCCCGGTTTCATAGGTTAAATATGCCGAACCGAAAAAGTGCACTAGCTTCGCGCTGTCACCCCATTTGTCCCGCGGCGAGTCTGAAAAAAAGTATCGGGGCAATTTTGTTATTCGCGACGCTGCGTTGACCGAATCTTCGGCTGGAAGTGGAAGTCGGATGGTGCCTATTAAGGGAAATGTCGGCTTGATAAATGTGCGGTTCAAAACAGCAAACGAGATCGCAAGGAGTGCGTCGCCAACTCCATTTTCGGATAGTTCCATGCCTTTTTCGAAAAGCAAGTCGATATGTTTGAGCTCCTCGTTTCTTTCTGGGTTCACCTCGGGAAAATCGTCTCCTCTTATGTAGCTTCGGAGGCTGTCTGTTATCTGGAGTACACCCGGCTCGAATATTTTTTTCAGAGCATCGAATTGAGCGTAAACACTTCCTGAAAAAAGCAGTGTCAAAAGAATTGAGAGAAGAAAGTTAAAAAGAGATCGTATCAAGTTTGAACGACACCGACGTTAAACTTTTCGAGTTCTGGGTTGTTGTTTGCCATTTCTATACCAAGTGAAATTGCATCACGAGTTTCCAGAGGATCTATTATGTCGTCGACCCATAATCTTGCGGCAGCATAAGTCGGTTCCATCTCATTTTCGTAACGTTTCTTTACTTCGTCGAGAAGTCTTGCTTGTTCATCGTCGGAAACCGTTTTGCCGTATCGCTTCAATTGCTGAAGACGAATGCTCATCAGAGTCTGGCTGGACTGTTCGCCGCCCATGACGGCGATCTTCGCCGACGGCCAGCAAAAAATCAGGCGAGGTTCATAGGCTTTCCCGCACATCGCATAGTTTCCGGCGCCGAAGCTGTTTCCGATTATGAACGTAAATTTCGGTACGGTGGAATTTGAGACAGCGTTAACCATCTTGGCTCCGTCTTTTATGATTCCGCTTCTTTCGGCCCGTGTTCCGACCATGAAACCTGTGACATCCTGGAAAAATACGATAGGTATCCTCTTTTGGTTACAATTCATGATGAATCTCGCGGCTTTGTTCGCCGCGTCGGAATATATCACTCCTCCGATCTGCATCTCACTTGAATTGTCCGCCTTTCTTGATCTTACCGCCGTACGCTGGTTTGCAACAATTCCGACCGACCAGCCGTCTACTCGCGCATAGGCGCAAATAAGCGACTTGCCGTAAGTTGCCTTGTATTCGTCAATCTCGCTCTTGTCGACAATTCGAGAGATGATTTCATACATGTCGTACGGTTTCGATCTTTCGACAGGAATAATTCCGCTGATTTCTTTCGGGTCGAATTTCGGCGGGTGCGGTTCCGATCGTTCGAAGCCGGCTTTCTCTTGCAGACCACGATGGGAAATTAAGTCACGAATTAGTTTCAATGCCTCAAGATCTGATTTCACCTTGTAGTCCGTTATGCCCGAGATGGAGGAATGAGTTTCAGCTCCGCCTAATCTTTCAATGTCGGTCTCTTCGCCGATCGCAGCTTTGACGAGGTGAGGCCCTGCGAGGAACACGCTTCCCGTCCCTTCCACTATTATCGACTCATCGCTCATGATAGGGAGATAAGCGCCGCCGGCGACACACGGTCCCATGATTGCTGCCAATTGCGGAATTCCCATCGAGCTCAAGATCGCGTTGTTGTAAAAAATTCTTCCAAAATCATCTTTGTCAGGAAAGATCTCCGACTGCATCGGCAGAAATACTCCAGCGGAGTCGACTAAGTAAATTATCGGGATTCTATTTCGAATGGCTATTTCCTGTGCCCTGAGATTCTTTTTGATCGTGAGAGGAAAGTAGGCACCCGCTTTCACAGTTGAGTCATTTGCGACGACGACAGCGTATCGTCCATGAATTTTCCCGATTCCGGTCACAATGCCGGCGGATGGGGCTCCACCATACTCATCATAGAGCCCGTGTGCAGCAAGTGTCCCAATTTCTCTGAAAGGTGTGCCATGATCTATCAGATGCGATATGCGCTCGCGTGAAAGCATCTTGCCGCGTTCCTTTTGTTTTCTTGCCGCTTCCTCACCGCCACCTTTTTTCGCCTGCTCGATTTGTTTTTGGATTTTCTTTGAAAGCTCCCTATTCGTATCTTCATTCTGTGCGAAGGCTGCGGTTCGATCCATCTTGCTTCCACAGATTGTCATGACTGCTCCATAGCTCATTTTATCAATTCAAGGCTCAAAAGTCAAAGGCGGAAAATCACTGCGCTTTTGTCAATTTACTTCCATTGACATTCTTACAGCCTGTTTCTATATTATTCCCTGTTGAAATGCAGCGTAAATCATCCCATGAAAAGACAGCGTCAGCTAAGCTGACGTTTGTTATATTATCGGATGCTGAGAAGCCATCGAAGACATTCAAGGCATCTCGACTTCAATTAGTGCTGCTGGTTCTTTTTGGATTTGTTATTATCGGTGCTTTGAGCGTTTTCATCATGATTGAAACGCCTCTCGGCAAGCTGATACTCCCGGAATATTTCAGTACGCGAGCGGAGCAGCTCGAAAGAATACGTTCACTGGAAGGTAAGGTAGAAGGTGTTCAGCAGCAATTAGCTTACCTGGCGTCGTATAATTTTAAATTGCGAGGCGCGCTGGGCGATACCGGAATTTTTGCAGATACAATAAACACGCAGCTGTCTCCACGGCATGAGGCCGCAACATCGGAGAATCAGATCGAGGCGCGACCAGAGTCAGTTGAGACTAAAGGGATGAACAATGAGGGCGCCTCACTACAAAGTATGCCGGTTTCCCCGGGTACTGCTCAATCAAATGAAGGAAGTTCACTGTTCCCGTTACTGATGCCGGCGCAAGGTTTCGTTACTCGAAGCGTGGATTATTCCATTCAACATTACGGTCTTGATATTTCTGCACCGGAAGGAGAATCAATAGTCGCGCCCGCCGCCGGGGAAGTTTTGTTTGCTGATTGGACTTTGAGCGGAGGAAATACTTTGATAATCGCGCATGCAAACGACTACATCACGGTTTACAAACATTGTGAACGAATACTGGTGAATGTCGGCACGAAAGTGACGAGAGGTGAAGCCATCGCGCTTATCGGTTCCACCGGAGTTACGAGCACCGGACCGCACCTTCACTTTGAACTCTGGCAGAATGGTAAAAACCTCAACCCAGAGAATTATTTACTAACGAAGAACTGACATGGCAAAAGAAGAAACCCAAATTAACATAGTGGCACAGGGAACTCGCTTTGAAGGAAAGATTACGAGTTCAGGAAGCCTTCGAATAGATGGACAGGTAACCGGCGATATTTCGTTGACAGGTGATTTGGTCATCGGCGCCAACGGTGAAATATCGGGCAACGTGGACGCACAAACCGTGACAGTCGGCGGAAAAGTTACCGGCAATATTAATGCGAAGAATAAATTAGTGTTCGAAAGCAAAGCAAGGATAAAGGGCGATATAAGAGCTTCCAAGTTGGTCATCGATGAAGGTGCGATGTTTGATGGAAAATGCGAGATGAGTGGTGATCGAAGACCTGACCAGAAGAGCGAACTGTTCAGATGATTTGTGAATGCGGTCCCGCAGACGGGATCTTGGATGAAGAAAAAGCAAACGCTCGGAGAAAGTCTGGGTGAAGCTTACAGACAGCTTGCACCTTTCATGGGACTCGGCACGGAGCTGGCTGCGTCTGTTGCAGGTATGTTGCTTATCGGTTTTTTCCTTGACAAGCATTTTAATACGTATCCCTGGCTGCTCTTAACAGGTGCTGCAGCAGGACTGATCGGCGGATTCTTCAATTTCATAAGAGAAGTTCAAAAACTAAGCAAGAGTGATACCAAACGGAAAGGTTGAATCTTCCTTACCGAAGATCGACAAGCCACAGATTCAGTCGATGCGCAAGAGAATGCTCAGGATATTGTTCGCCTGCTTGATTGCGATGGGAGTCATTTCGTTTTTACTCACCTGGAAATTTGCGAGCGGAGCTTTCGAGCTTGCGTATTTTCTGGGCGCATCGATCGGGCTATTGAACGGCGTCTTCGGATTTTTGACTATAGAGAAATTCATTGACAAAAGCAGCCTTGCATTCTTAAAGGGAGTTTTCATCGGAATGGGAATACGACTGTTGGTTCTCCTTGGAATCTTCATAATGCTTATAAAGGTTTTCAAGATTCACATAGTCGGCTTAGTCACCGGCTTATTAATCTTTTACTTCGCCATGACGATATTCGAAGTAGTTTTTCTGAATAGGAGAGTTGAAATCAAAAATGGGACGCGAACGTGATTTTTGACCCTGGATTTGTGGGTGCTTCAAATCTGATTGCAGCAAACGCAGGCAGTACTGCCCCCGATACAGTTATGTCGGCTGCGGCAAGTTCCTCCAGCGCTTCAAATGGAACCTGGATAATCGAGCACGTTGCAGATTCTCACATTCTGGAGTTCAAGCCGTTCGGCGAGATTCATCTTCCCCAGTTTCCGCCGGTGCACATCGGCGGCATGACGATAGATTTTTCTTTGACAAAGCATATTGTGATGATCTGGTTTGCAGTGCTCCTCCTGCTGATTTTTGTGCAAGCGGCGATGAGAAGCTATCGAAAGGATCGTGCCGGCAAGAAGCCATTGGTACCTCATGGACTGGCGAACGCTCTTGAGGTGGTAGTAGTATTTGTGAGAGACGATATCGTGCTGGGTGCGATCGGTGAAAAAGGCAAAAGACTCCTTCCATATTTTCTAACCTTATTCTTTTTCGTTCTCTTTTCGAATTTTGTAGGATTGATTCCGTACACCTCGACTCCGACAGGAAACATAAATGTGACTGCCGCTCTCGCAATAATAGCATTCTTCGTGATTCAAATTTCAGGGATTGTCGATCACGGGTTCGTCGGCTACTTTAGAGGATTGATGCCTCCTCATATTCCCCTGTTTGTCATCCCTGTTATGGTTATCGTAGAAATTCTGGGACTCTTCACGAAGCCGTTCGCTCTCTGCGTTCGTCTTTTTGCGAATATGTCCGCCGGCCACATTGTGATTTTCTCGTTGATAGGATTAATTTTTATCTTCCACTCGATATTTATCGCACCTATCTCGATCGCTTTTGCCGTCTTCATAAGTTTGCTGGAAATACTTGTCGGACTCATACAGGCTTATATTTTTACGATGCTGACCGCACTTTTCGTCGGGTTGGCGATTCATCAACATTAAGAAGTCAACGTTAAAAATTAAAAATTCATCATCCAAAATTTAAAATTAGGAGAATAAAATGCCGGATTTAGGATTAACACATCTTGCGGCGGGAATTGGCGCCGGACTAGCCGTGATTGGCGGAGGACTTGGGATTGGAAAGCTTGCGTCTTCTGCGATGGAAGCGAGCGGACGTCAACCCGACGCGCTCGGCGATATCAGAACTTCCATGATTATTGCAGCCGCCCTTATCGAGGGTGTCACCCTCTTCGCTGAGGTCATAACCATTATACTTGCTTTAAAGTGAATAGCCGATCGCTAAACGGACTGCCGGGCGGCTACACGATAGCGAACAGCAAATAGGAGCGACATGCTTGAACTAAATACTGGATTGATAATCTGGACCGCGTTGACCTTCGGCGTACTTCTAGTAGTCTTGCGGTCGTATGCATGGAAACCCATTCTCAATAATCTTGAGACCCGCGAAGAATCGATCCGTCAATCTCTGGAAAGAGCCGAAGAAGCAAAGAGGGAAGCCGAGCGAATCCTGGAAGAGAATAAGAAGAACCTTGCAAAAGCCGAGGAGATGGCCCAGCAGGTGCTTCGGGAGGCTCGCGAACTTGGTGAAAAAATTAGATCTGAGTTGGCATCGAAGGCGAGAGCAGAGGGAGACAAACTCCTTGAAAGAGCACGCGATGAAATCGAGCGCGACAAGCAGCTTGCGATGACTCAGCTTCACGGACTGGTTGCCGAACTTGCGGTCAAAGCCGCGGAAAAAATTCTTGATGAAACTATCGACGAGGTGAAGCAGAAAAAGTTGGTCGAGAATTTTATCAACTCCCTGGGCAAAAATTAAGAAGCAATGAAGGAAACCAGAGCAGCAAAAAGATACGCCGGAGCTTTACTCGGACTTGCGTCGGAGATGAAGATAACTGAAAAGGTTGCCGCCGACATGCAATTGATCCGGGATTGGGTAGAGTCATCGAACGATCTCAGGCTTTTTTTTCAAAGTCCGATAATTGATCGGCAAAAGAAGCGGAAATCGGTAGAGGCGCTTTTTAAAGGACGAGTCGACGATCTGACTGCGCGGTTTCTTTTCCTCCTTATTGATAAAGGCCGGGAGGTCTTGACTTACTTTATTGCCGTCGAGTACGGCGTCCTGCACGACATCCTTGTTGGCATCGAAAATGCCGATCTGAAAGCTCCTTATGAATTTAATAGGGCCGAGGAAGCTAAAGTACAGTCCAAATTAGAGCAGATGACCGGCAAGAAGGTTCGTATTTCTTTTTCGATTGAGAAAGACCTGATCGGCGGGTTCATGGCACAGATCGGCGACACTGTGTACGACGGGAGTGTTCGTCGACAGCTGGAAATCTTAAGGCAGCAGCTTGCCGGCGGTTAGTTTGAAGTGCAAAGTGAAAAGCAATCTATTGTCGATTATCAACAATAGATTTTTGTCTTGAAAAGTAAAATTTGAAATTGAGAATCTAAGAAAATGGCACAAGTAAGACCTGATGAAATAACTGCGATATTGCGAAAGCAAATTTCCGGTTACGAGCGCGAAGTCGACATCTACGATGTCGGGACCGTTTTGCAGGTAGGCGATGGAATAGCGCGCGTCTACGGCTTGCAGAAAGTTATGGCAAGCGAGCTGATCGAATTTCCCAACGGCGTCTTCGGAATGGCACTAAATCTTGAAGAGGACAATGTCGGCTGCATGTTGTTCGGCAACGATACTCTGGTGAAAGAAGGAGATCAGGTTCGTCGAACAGGAAAAGTGATGTCGATGCCCGTCGGGGAAGCGATGTCGGGGCGCGTCATTAATCCGCTGGGCCAGCCGATTGACGGGAAAGGTGCGATCGAGACTAAAGAGTCTCTTCCTGTTGAAAGGAAAGCGCTCGGAGTCATCGCAAGGATGCCGGTGAAGCAGCCCCTGAATACAGGACTCAAGGCGATTGACTCGATGATCCCGATCGGACGGGGACAGCGCGAGCTCATTATAGGCGACAGGCAGACGGGTAAAACGGCAATTGCCGTTGATACAATTATCAACCAAAAGTACACTCATACGGACACCGCCCAGAAAAGAGGCATCAAACCCGTTTATTGCATATACGTCGCCATAGGACAAAAAGCGTCTACCGTGGCACAGGTCGTAGCGCAGCTTGAAGAGCAAGGAGCCATGGAGTATACGACCGTCGTCTCTGCGGCCGCAAGCACGCCTTCGCCGATGCAGTTCATTGCACCTTATTCGGGATGTACACTCGGAGAATTTTTCCGGGACAGCGGTCGCGACTCGCTGGTTATTTACGACGATCTGTCAAAACATGCGTGGGCATATCGTCAAGTCTCTCTGCTTCTTCGCAGGCCGCCGGGACGCGAAGCCTATCCCGGAGATGTTTTTTATCTGCATAGCAGGCTTCTCGAGCGCGCGTCGAAACTCAGCGACGAGCTCGGCGGCGGAAGTCTGACGGCACTTCCCATCATCGAGACGCAGGCGAACGACGTATCCGCTTATATTCCGACAAACGTAATCTCGATCACCGACGGACAAATTTATCTCGAGCCGAGTCTTTTCAACTCCGGCGTACGTCCGGCGATCAACGTCGGAATTTCTGTCTCGCGGGTCGGCGGAAACGCGCAGATCAAAGCGATGCGTAAGGTCGCAGGAAGACTGAGATTGGATCTCGCGCAATTTCGCGCGCTGGAAGCATTCATAAAATTCGGATCCGACCTTGACAAGGTAACACAGGCGCAGATTCGGAGAGGCCAGCGTTTGGTTGAGTTGCTCAAACAGAAGCAGTATGTGCCGATGCCGGTTGAGAAACAGGTGGTGCTCATCTTCACCGGAACCAACGGCTATCTGGATGAACTCCCGGTCGAAAGCATTGATAGATTTGAGAAGGAGTTTCTTGAGATGATGGAGTTGAAGCATCGGAACATTCTTGACAGGATCGCAGATACGAAGGACATAGATCTTGAAACCGATAAAAGGCTTCATGAAATAACGAGAGACTTTGTTGTGCTATTCAAGAAATAGCTTTCATCTTGTTACTAAGGTCTGGAAGCGTAAGACTCACGAAAGGAACAGGAATTGCCGACGCTCCGCGAAATAAGACGGCGCATATCTGGCGTAACGAGCACTGAAAAAATCACAAAGGCGATGAAGATGGTCGCTGCGGCGAAGCTTCGCCGTGCACAGGCTGCCGTCATTGCTGCACGCCCGTACTCACGGAAGATCAGCGAGCTCATGAAGCATCTTGCAGCCAACGCGGACCTTAGTGAACATCCGCTTGTGAAAGAGAGAGATCTGAAAAGGGCTGCCATCGTCGTCGTTACTGCCGATCGGGGATTCTGCGGGGCCTTCAACTCGAACATTATCAAATCAACGAACGACCTCATAGCAACACGGTACCAGAATTTGTCCGGCGGAGTGAAGTTGTTTGCCGTAGGAAGAAAAGGGTATGATTTCTTTTCGAGGCGGAAATATGAAGTAATCGGGAATTACTCCGGTGTGTACCATGATCTCCAGTTCCATATCGCAAAGGACATTGCATCGGAAATCATCAAAGGATATTTAAGCCGCGACTATGACCGGGTCGAGATCGTGTATAACGAATTCAAGAACATAATCCAGCAGCGATTGTTAATAGAACAGTTCCTTCCGATTCCGAGAGAAACTTTGTCGGCCGAAGGATTGTCACATCACCTGCAAGAGTACATTTACGAACCCGACAGCTCGTCCATTCTCGAGTCTTTGATCCCTCGTCATCTTGAATATCAGATTTGGAGAGTGCTGCTGGAAAGTAACGCCGCGAGTGAAGGGGCGCGCATGGCAGCGATGGACAACGCGAGCGAAAACGCCGGTGAATTGATCGCAACGCTGACGCTCCAATATAATAAAGCACGGCAGGCGTCCATCACCAAAGAATTGCTCGAGGTCGTTTCCGGCGCCGAAGCGCTGACGGCAGCGGGCTGAGAAAAACGAAATGCCGTAACCATAAGGGGTACGGTATCGGATCTCTGGATCGTCTCGATCTCGCAATCGGATAGCATGTTGATCCGCGGTTCAATAGTTTTTTCAGTTCTTCTTTCCTATAGAGGCATCGGAGTGAACGACCTTTAATAAGTATTCAACGGATATCAGAAGATGAGTAAATATGTTCATGGATACTCCGACAGGGAGTCGAGAAGGTTACATGATCAAGCAGACACGCTCGATGAATTGTTGCATCATGATTCTATCTTTTCGGAAGGATCAAAAGTGTTGGAGGTAGGCTGTGGAGTCGGATCTCAAACTAAAATAATAGCGAAAAAAAATCCTGCCTGTGAATTTACCTCGGTTGACATTTCGGAAACGTCGCTTGAAAAGGCAAGAAACTCGATCTGCAAGCTTGGGATTAATAATGTGACGTTCCAGGTAGGTGATATTTTCGACTTACAGTTTGGCCCGGAATCGTTCGACCACATATTTGTCTGCTTCGTTCTGGAGCACTTATCTAATCCATTGGGGGCGTTGCTTAACTTAAAGAATGTATTACGGAAAGACGGAACGATCATGGTTGTAGAAGGCGACCACGGGTCCGCGTATTACTATCCTCGGAGCGACGCTGCTCAGGAAGCCATAGACTGCCAGGTAAAGTTGCAGTCGAAGCATGGAGGTAATGCCCTTATTGGCAGAGAACTTTATCCGCTGTTGCGTAAAGCAGGCTTCGCTCATTGCACGGTCACGCCCCGATTGGTTTATGTGGATTCAAGTAAGCCGCGGTTAGTCGATGGCTTCATTAGAAACACGTTTACTGCCATGATTGAGGGTGTTAAAGAAGAGGCAATAAGTAATTCGTTGATAGGGGAAGGCAGATGGGAACAGGGGATTAACGACCTCTATCGCACCACGAAAGACGATGGAGTTTTCTGCTACACTTTTTTCAAAGGTAAAGGAACGAAAACGCGGAACCCATGATCTGAATCATGGGTTCGACTCACTACGGCAAAAGTATTCCCGCTGCGATCACCGTCGTCCAAATCCCGCGTTTATCTCCTTCGGCCGATTGTGTCACGTTGAAAGTCTTAACTATTTTCCCGCTCATCTTGTATTGCTGCTCCCGTTCATCCCATGCTGCGTTGGAATCGAATTCGATGCCCAGAGTTGTCGCAAGCATCGTGGCTGCGAGGTCTTCGGCATATTCGCCCGCTTTTTCATCGGTCTCCCCGAACGGATGGTGCTCGGAAAGATAGCCGTATTGGGACGAATCGTTCGGGGTCGCTACCCCGATTGATGCGGCGACCAATCTGTTGGGCTCGTTTGTGGAATTTCTGGCCAGCACGCAAAATGTGATCTGTCCGGGCTGAAGAAGCTTCAGTCCATCGTCAATCGGAATGCGTTTGCATCCCGCAGGAAAAATACTCGATACGGTGACCAAGTTGCATTTCTCGATTTTCGCGTCGCGCAGCGCCAGCTCGAAAGACTGAAGATAGTCGCGATGGCGGCCTACCCCTTTGGTGAAAAAAATTCTGGTCGGGACATACAATTTCACATCTCCTTTTATTGGTTAAACGTTTCTACTCTAAGTTGTTGATAAATCAGCTCTACCTATGTTTGAAATTACCTTTTTATTTTGTAAAACTTTCTTTTTCCAACTTTCAGGATAAATGGTGTATCAACTCTCAATCGGGCATTCGGATCAGCGACCTTCGTGCCGTCAATTGTTACACCGCCCTGGTTAACTAAACGACGGGCATCACCGTTCGATTTTGCAGCACCTATTTCGACTAGGAGCTGGAAGATTACCAATTCGCCACGGCCTAATGTGACCTCCTCGATTTCTTCAGGTGTTTCCTTCCTTACAAAAATCTTGTCGAAGTTCTTTTCCGCTTGCTCTGCTGCTTCCTGATCATGGTAAAGCGTCACGATCTCTCGAGCCAGCCTTCTCTTTAAGTCTCGCGGGTTTACCGATTGGGATTCAAGTTGGTTCTTGATTGTCTTAAGCTCTGGCTCCGGCACGTCAGTCGTGAGAACAAAATAATCGTAGATCAGGGTATCAGGAATTGAGAGAGTCTTGCCGTACATTTCGTCAGGCGGATCGGTTATCGCGATGTAGTTCCCCAACGACTTGGACATTTTCTCGACGCCGTCGGTTCCGATTAAAAGCGGCATGGTCAAAATCACCTGCGGTTCCAATTGATACTCGCGCTGAATGTCCCTTCCGACGAGAAGGTTAAATTTCTGGTCCGTGCCGCCAAGCTCGATGTCAGCTTTGATCGCCACCGAATCCATAGCTTGGGCAAGAGGGTAAAGGAACTCATGGACGCTTATCGGCTCTCCGCTGCCGTACCGTTTTTCGAAATCATCCCGCTCCAGCATTCGTGCAACGGTATATTTGCTTGCAAGCTTAATAACGTCCTCGAAATTCATGTTTCCAAGCCAGTCGGAGTTATAGACTATCTTTAGATCTTTCGTCGAAAGAATTTTCGATGCCTGCTTGAAGTATGACTCTCCGTTTTGCCGCGTCTCTTCGAGAGTCATCGATGGTCTGGATTTGTTTCTTCCCGACGGGTCGCCGATCATCCCGGTAAAATCACCGACGATCAGTATTGCGGTGTGTCCAAGATCTTGAAATTGTCTGAGCTTTCGGAGCACGACTGAGTGTCCGAGGTGAAGGTCGGGCCGGCTCGGGTCACAGCCCAGCTTTACATTGAGAGGAACCTTGCCCTTGATTGATTTCTCAATCTTACTCGCAAGTTCTTCTTCCGGAATGATTTCTGCGGTGCCCCGCCTAATCAGATCAAGTTGTTCGTTGAGTGAAGGAAACAACCTTAGCTATTTTTCTCCTGTCGAATTGTCCGAATGGATCCTGTCGAGAATAGGAAATTTTCCGGCATGGTCATGCTTGAGCGTCGTTACCGTGCTGGCGCAACTCGCGCTCCTGATCGCGTTTCTTGATCGCATCACGTTTATCGAAAGATCTTTTCCCTTTAGCGAGAGCAAGTTCCAGTTTAGCTAAGCCGTGCTTCCAATAAAGCCGGATAGGAACAAGCGAAAGACCCTTCTGTTTTGTCTTGCCGAAAATCTTTTTGATCTCTCTCTTGTGTAAGAGAAGTTTTCTCGATCTCTTGGGATTATGATTGAAAGGACCGGCATTCTGGTATGCTGCGACATGCATGTTGTGAAGCCAAATTTCCCCGTCCTTGATGGAGGCGAAACAATCGCTGATATCGACCTTTCCTTGTCTCACAGATTTTACTTCGCTTCCCTTTAGAACGATTCCCACTTCGGTAGTCTCCAGAATCTGATACTCGTGACGCGCACGCTTATTCTGAGCTACAGTTTTCTCCTCTGGTTCCATTTGATTTTCCACTTGGCCTTCCATGTTTAATTATCGTTCGATCTCGAAGATCCCAAAGGTTTCTTCGAGAAAGAAACGTTTTTGGTGCAATCTCGGGTATCACCCTACACTTGTTAATACTCTTAGCCGTTTCCCGACTGCGACATAAAATGCAAAATTTTACCTTTCAAAGTCAAGATGGAAAGGAAAGATTTTTTGTGAGGGGGTAGAATTCCAGCGTGATGCGGGTAAGTCATTGGTTTAACTAATCCGCCGCGTAATATTCCTTTATTTCCCGCTGTTTGATATATTGAATCAAAAAAGCGAACTGAAATGACACAGGCGTCGAAAACTGAGTTGACTCTTGACAAGATAGTATCACTTGCAAAAAGGAGAGGATTTGTTTTTCAATCGAGTGAAATATACGGCGGCCTGAACGGCTGCTGGGATTACGGTCCCCTTGGCGTGGAAATGCTGAACAATGTGAAGCAGCAATGGTGGAAGAACATGACCTACCGTGAAAATATCGAAGGCATTGATGCATCCATCCTTATGCATCCGCGTGTGTGGGAAGCTTCAGGACACGTCGAGAATTTTACCGATCCGATGGTCGATTGCAAACAGTGCAAAGCGAGATATCGTGTCGATGTTCTTTTTGATGACTTGTCGATCAAGAAAAAGAAGGAAGTATTGCGCGAGCTTGTTCCGCAGAAATTTGCAGGGCAACAGAAAGATGACGTAATAGAAGCGGAGTTTGCAGAAGCGGTTTCCACCGACCAGGAGGCAGCTGAAATCGCGGTGATGCTCCCGTGTCCTAATTGCGGAAATAAAGGGACATTCACTGAAGCCCGCAAGTTCAATCTCATGTTTAAAACTTTTGTCGGGCCTGTCGAGGATTCGTCGTCGGTAGTTTACCTGCGTCCTGAAACTGCACAGGGCATCTTCGTGAACTTTCAGAACGTGTTGACCGCATCGCGGCAGAAGCTTCCGTTCGGCATCGCGCAGATCGGGAAAGCATTTCGCAATGAAATAAATACCAAGAATTTTCTTTTTCGGACGCGCGAGTTCGAGCAGATGGAGATGCAGTTTTTCGTCAAGCCGGGAACGGATGATAAGTGGTTCGAATACTGGCGCGCAGAGCGAATGCAATGGTACATTGATCTCGGCATGAAGAAAGAGCAGCTGCAATGGCACCAGCATCCAAAGGACAAGCTGGCACACTATGCTAAGGACGCCTATGACATAGAATTTCTTTTCCCGTTCGGATGGGGCGAGATTGAAGGAATTCATAACAGGACCAATTACGATCTATCGCGGCACGAAGAATATTCCGGAAAGTCTATGAAGTATTTCGATGAAGAGACGAAGGACAAATATACCCCATTTGATATTGAAACATCGGCTGGTGCGAGCAGATCTTTCATGGCATTTCTCGTCGGTTCGTACCATGAGGAGGAGGCACCGACAGCGGAGGGCGGAACAGAGACTCGAGTCGTCCTCAAACTTCATCCGAAACTCGCTCCGATCAAAGCGGCTGTCTTTCCTCTGGTGAATCGCGAGGACATGCCGGAAATTGCGCGGAAGATCGAAAAGGATTTGCGCCCGCAGTTCCGGGTATTTTATGACGACAGCGGCGCAGTTGGTCGGCGATACCGGCGCCAGGATGAGACTGGAACCCCGTTTTGTGTGACGGTGGATTCCCAAACTCTGCAGGACCAGACGGTGACGATTCGAGACAGGGACTCGATGCAGCAGGAACGAATTGCTTCGGCACGGATTGCAGAATATTTGGCAGACAAGCTGAAGTAATGGAAGAAATGAAATCAAAGACACGGAAAAAGATTTCGCATCAAAAATCACACGCCAAAAGGAAACGTGTCGGGGCAGAAACGGATTCTTCCCAAACTAATGGAGGCGAATTCAAAGGCTTTTTTAAGGAGACATTTGAATTCCTGGGCGAATTATACACGCATAATTCCGTAACGTGGTTCAACAAACACAGAGAAGAGTACGAAAAATATTTGATGAACCCGGCACGTGCCTTCGTGACTTCAATTGGGCCCTTCATCAAGTTCATCAACCCCACATTTGATACTGAGCCGAAATTCAACAGGACACTTGTCCGCTTAAACAGGGACATGAGATTTGCCAAGAAACCTTATAAAGACTTTTTCTTGATACGGTTCGGGAAAGGGAAATGGGATTCAGAGTTGTTTCTTTATCTTGATAGAAACGGTATTGAGATTGGATCCTTTGTGAACAATGAAAAGAAAGACAGCCGCAGACTCTTTGAGGAGAATATTTCCGCTCACGTTTCCGCTTTTCTCGAGATTTGCAGGAAGTTTAAGATAGGCGTCGAGTTTTCCGCTTACGAGCTGCGAAGCGGTACGGAACCCATTGCGGAAAAATTCAACCCGAAACGCGACCACATAAAATTCAGAGGTATAGATTACCTTATCTTCGGGAAAGAATTAGGAAAGTCAGACCGCACAATTTATTCAAAGAGTCTTCTCGCGCTCGCAATGAAGATATACAACAGGCTATATCCTCTTTACATTTTTTCTGCATCGGGTGATCCTGCAGCGGAATGCGAGGAGTATTCAAATCGTGTGGGTCTTTTGAAAATATCGAGCACCTGAGAAAGTATTATTCCCATGAGCCGCGAAAGATCGCCAGTGGCTGCAGCAGATCGAACCTCACCGGTTAATAACTTAATTCCCGGGTCGACAGGCATGTGATCACCGATAAATATGGAGGGCTGCATGTTTTCGAAAACTCTACCGTCGGCCGATTGCTGCAAGAGATTGTAGACGGTTCAATTGAGGCAGTGAAGCCTTCGACTCTGTTTGAGCGGGGCTTTTACCTATACGGCAATAGACTTGACGCATTTGGTAAAGAGCTCGATCTGGATAGGTACAAAAACATAAAGTGCATTGCAATAGGAAAATCCGCCGAAGCCATGACGTATGAGATCGAGAAGAAACTTGGGAATAATGCCACCGGAATAATTGCATCACCGGTCGAGAAACATTTCGAAGTGAAAGGATTTCGATTCTTCAAGACGGGACATCCGTTTCCAGACAGGGAAAGTGTAGATGCCGCGGGAGAAATCATCAGCTCCGTTTCCTCGTGCGCCGAAAAAGACCTGCTGATTTTCTTGATATCCGGCGGCGGAAGCGCGGCGGCATTTCTTCCCGTAAGCGGGGTGAGTTTAAGTGAAGTAAATGAGACACTGAAACTCCTTTTCGATAACGGGTTTCCTATTGATAAAATAAATTTGGTGAGACGGCACCTTTCCCAAGTGGGGGGCGGAAAACTGGCGGCACTTTCGCCGGAGTCTGAAAAAATGTCCTTGATAATTTCAGATGTAATCGGAGATGATCTGCCGAGCATCGCGAGCGGACTGAGCATCGAGGATCCGACTACTCCAATCGACGCATTCGCTTTTCTTGAAGGAAGCGGCCTGATGGATAGAGTACCTAAATCGATCCCGCAAATTTTGTTGGAGACTGGCAAATCGTATTCGAAGGTTAATCTTAAAAACAATTATGTGAAAATAATCGCATCCAACGTCGATGCAATGAGCGCTGCGCAAAATGCCGGAATCAAGGAGGGCTTTAGTGCGCTCGTCTTGACTCGCTTCCTTGATTTGAACACGCAGAGCGCTGCCGATCTGCTGGTTTCAATCGCGCGTTCGATCGGGCTCGAAGGTAAGAGGGATCCTACACTTATACTTCTCGGAGGTGAGACAACCGTAAAGATCACCGGCTCGGGAACAGGAGGAAGAAACCAGCAACTTGTTCTCGAAGCCTTATATAAACTCGCTAAACTTCCAATCAAACTTGAGACGTTGGGCAATTTAATTGTTTTTTCCTTCGGTACGGATGGCAAGGATGGAAACAGCGATGCCGCCGGTGCATATGCTTCAGTTGATGTGCTGAAGAGAGTTGAAAATGGACCGGCGGTAGTCGAGAAATACATCTCGGAAAACGATTCATATTCATTCTTCGCAAAATATGGCGGCCTGATTATGACAGGTCCTACCGATACCAACGTCATGGATATAATGGGAATAATTGCGGAATGATTGCGATTGACGAAGTCGTTGAGCTGAAAATCGATTCTATCGCGCTTGAAGGAAAAGCGATAGCAAAAATAGATGGCTATGTCATATTTGTTTCCGGCGGCGTTCCCGGCGACATTGTGAAAGCAAAGGTCTTCAAGCGCAAGCGAGATTATGCAGAAGCAAAGGTGGTTGAAATAGTAAAGCCTTCCTCATTCCGCGCCGTACCACGGTGTCGTTACTTCGGAATCTGCGGCGGCTGCAAATGGCAAAATCTTGATTATGAAGAACAAATCCGATTTAAGCGTCAGCAAGTGATCGATGTGTTCGAAAGAATCGGCGGCCTTGAAATTGAAGTGGCGAAAACTATCGGTGCGGGCGAAGTATATGAATACCGTAACAAGCTCGAGCTTACGTTCTCCGATAATCCGTTCAGGATACTGGAGCATGATACGGGCGAGGTCGCTCTCGGTTTTCATTCGCCGGGAAGGTATGATAAGACGATAGATGTCGAACATTGCCACCTTGCGGACAAAAATGTCAATGATGTGATAAACTGGTTCCGCGACGCGATCGCGCCGGATTCTAAACTGAGACGTGAACTCGGTCTAACGATTTATAATTCCGAGAAACATTCCGGGTTGCTCAGGTTTTTGACCGTAAGAAAATCATTTGCAACAGAAGAATTGATGGTTAGCCTGACCGTGTTGGAGGAAAATGGTATCATTGACGGACTTGCTTCGAGACTGCACGACGAGTTGCGGTTCGTCTCGACGTTTGCTTCGATTGTCAATTCGACTCGCGCGCAGATTGCTTCGGGGAGAATATGGAAGACGCATTTCGGAAGCGGTTACATCACCGACAAGATTGGGAATTATTCTTTCAGAATTTCTCCGCTTTCATTTTTTCAGACAAATACCCGTCAGGCTGAGGAACTCTACAAAGTTGTCAAAACGAATTTGAATGAGAATATGAGAATAATCTTCGATCTTTACAGTGGGACGGGAAGCATATCCTTGTATTTATCTGCGCTTGCGGAAGAAATCTGTGGATTTGAGCTCGTTGAATCAGCGGTGAGAGATGCGAACGAAAATGCAGACTTAAACGGAGTCAGAAACGTCAAGTTTATTCAAACAGACCTGCTCGATCTCTTCAAAGGAAGAGATATTCTAGAAAACTTCTCGAGGCAATCTCTTCCGATGCCCGGGATAATTGTTTTGGACCCGCCGCGAAGCGGACTGCATCCGAAAATAGCGGCGAATATTCATCTGCTCGGTGCGAAGAAAATTATCTACGTCAGTTGCAACCCGGCAACGCAGGCGAGAGATGCAAAAGAAATTGTCTCAAAGGGATATAAACCGGTAAGGTCACAGCCTGTCGACATGTTTCCCCAGACACACCATATTGAAAATGTTCTGACACTGCAAAAGGCTTAATACCTTTGCGGGAGGATTAGTTGGCTCGGACTTTCTCTGCTTTACGTCCGCCTTTTTCATCTCTGATTTTTTCCGCATAGTGAATCGCGGCTGAGTGGATCTTCTCCAGATCGATCATCTTGATGCACTCCAGGTCATAAGGACAGACCTTTTTCCAACAGGGTGAGCAGAAGAGCCCCTGAGGAATAAACTTTTCGCCGCGATCGTAGAGATCGATTTCAGTCCAGCAGCTCAATCCAAACCACACCAGGACATGTTTTCTAAGTGCAATCGCCAGATGCATCCCGTAACTGTCGCCGGTGATGACCACGTCTGAGGCATTTTCATAGACGATTCCCTTGCGAAGCCCTTCCGTCGTCGGCGTATTGAACAAGCGCGTCTTCAGCTCGGGATTGCGTTCGGTCGCCATGGAATAAATTTGCCTGTTGCGTTCCGTATCCTCGCGCCCGCCGAGGAGCAGCATTTTGATCCCCCCATCTTCGGAGAACATTTCTATCAACTGCAGATGCTGTGCGATGGTCATCTTCTTGTTCGGATAAAGGTCCGAACAGCCAGTATTGAAACCGACTACGACGTCGTGTTCATGTATACCTTTTGACCGTTTGTACCATGATGTCAGTTCCGTTTCTTCATCAGTCAACTTCAGAACGTATTCGTCGCGGGCGTAAGGAAGCCGAAACGTCTCAGCGAGAATATCCTGACCCGTTTGCTGGTTGACTCTGAATTTTTCATAATCGTCTACTCCTAACAGATAGTTGTAGCTCGCTTCTTTGTTGAGCGGTATGATTTGCCCGTTCTCATTTAATCCGAATCCCAATTTCTTTTTCGCGTCCAGTCTCATCGTCAGGGCCGCTGACTTCCGCGACTTATCGGCATTAAATACGAGGTCGAATCTCATCTGCTCCAGTATGAGCCAATTCTCCGCGTCCCAGACGAATACATCATCGATATATGGATTCTCGTGAAGAAGAGGAGCGGCCGACTTCAGAGTGATCCAGCCAATGTAGCTGTCCGGATATTTTCTTTTTATCGGCGCGAGCTGCGCTGTTGTCATCAGCACATCGCCCATCGCATCCAGATTGACGATCAGGATTTTTGTCCCGAACGGTTTATCGGGATTCGCGCATTCGTCGTAACAATTCTTGTACGGAAAGCATGGCTTGTAACCTGTAAACCTCCTGCAATCGGGGATATTGAATTCAAATACTTTCATCTAGTTTCCTCTCCTTAGAAAACCGGGGCGTGCTTTCCGCCGGCTTACCGCGCCTAATTTTTGAAATCAGGCATGTTAATTTCTCATAGACGATTTCGGCATCAAGCTCTTTCATGCACGGGTTTCCTATCGGGCATTTTGTTAAGTTGCATTCGAGACAGTCGAGCTTTTCATTCCTTGCGATTTCGGAAATGTTTCCGTAAGGTCCCTGCGAGCGCGGGTTGGTGGGCCCGAAAATCGCAAGCGTCGGAATATCTAAAGCTGCAGCTATGTGCATCGGGCCGGAATCGTTCGTGATTAAAAGGAGCGATTCGTCCATTATAGCCCCCATCTCGTGAAGCGAAGTCTCCGGGGCAAGGATGGAATTTGAGGACGAGGAAATGTCCTCTGCCTCAACCTTCTCCGACGGTCCGTAGAGTATAACCACATCAAGATTCAGTCTGTCATGGATCATGAGGCAAAGGTCGATGAATTGGTCAGCCTTCCACCTTTTGATTTCCCAGCCGCCGCCGATATTTATCGTGACGAAGGTTCCATGATGAAGGTCATGCTCTTCAAGAAATTTATTCCCAAAAAGCTTTGATGTTTCATCAAGATAAAATAAAGGCTGGGACTGTTGGATCGGGATTCCGATTTGCCGAAGCGCGTCCAAATTGAACTCGACATTATGGTGCTCGCCGCTCCTTGAAGGCACGAGAATATTATAAGCAAACCTCCTCCACTTGAAAGGGTAGCCAATCCTGAACTTCGCACCGCTGCACAAGGTGATTATTGCCGTGCGGGGGTTTGCGAAAAGATCTATGATCAGATCGTAATTATTTTTTCTGACCCGCAAAATTATTGACACCGAAGATTGCGTTTGCGCGTTGAAGGAAACAACCTGGTCTATGAATGGATTACCGTTCAAGACGGATGCAGCAAAGCTCTCGACCAGAAAGTCGATATGAGCCGCGGGGAATTCCCATCTCAGGTTTGGCAGTACGGCAGTGGAAAGAAGCACATCGCCTATCGCCCGTGGCTTAATGATAAGTATTCTTTTTATTTTTGATCTGTCGATATCAGATTCTTTCATGGGTTGCGCACAAAATATAATCAATAAAGGTGGTCTTGAAAAATACGACAACCGCGGCTACATTTATGCAATGAAAATTTTGTTGTTTTCGGTTGTTTTATTAATGGCAAGTTCCGCTTTCTCTCAGTCGGCCTACGATTTTCTTAACATCGATGTCAGTGCCCGAGAAGCGTCTCTGGCGGGAAGCGCGATGTCGCGAACGGATGATCCAACCGGATTCTATTATAATCCCGCGGTTTCTGTCGGAGCAAAAGACCGAGCAGTAACCTTCGGTTTTCTTAAACATGTCCTCGATATCAATGCGGGATATCTTTTCTCGACGTTCCAGCTTCAAGACGAGGGATATTTCGGAGTCGGCATCAGCTACATCAATTACGGCAGCTTTACTTACCTGGACAACGACGACAACGCATTCGGAAACTTCAGTGCCGGCGATGTCGCCTTGACATTGAATTATTCAAATTATCTCGCGAACAATTTCAGCTACGGATTTAACATAAGGGGTATCTATTCTTCGATAGCATCGTATTCTTCTTCGGCAGCGGCGTTTGATGCAGGCCTGTATTATGATTTCCCTGAGAATCTTTTTGGGATTGGCTTTTCAATCGTCAACGTCGGCACCCAAGTCACAAAATATCGGAGTACGCAGGAGACATTGCCTTTTGACATGCGGCTAGGTGTGTCAAAACAGCTTGAGCATTTACCCCTCGTTTTGAATTTGGCTTTCCAACATCTCGGCGATCCGAACCTGAGTGCGACGGACAAACTTCGCTCGTTCGTCATCGGAGGCGAGTTTTTGCTCTCTGAAAATTTCCACGCGCGGATCGGCTACAATAATCTTGAGCATCAGCAAATGAAGATCGGACTTACTTCAGGCATCGAGGGACTTTCTTTCGGCGTCGGATTGAATATCATGGGGTACGGTTTTGATTATGCGTATTCTTCGTGGGGAAAAATCGGCGGGCTGCACAGAGTGAATGTGACAACATCGTTTTAGAAACGCACAGACCATCCGAGAAAATTGTTCTTGACGATATTCTTGAAAATCATTTCCAGATAAGATAGATTCATATCACAAAGATGAACAGTCGAGCTCGTTTTTTGCTGAGAATATTATGGTCGAACCTTGCCAAGAAGTTCTACATTTTTCTTGTCATTTTTATGGCGCTGTTTTCATTGATGAACTGGTACATAATGCCATGGTACGTCAACGATGGAGGAACCGTAACGGTTCCGGATGTTGCCGGTTTGAATGAGGTGGAAGCGAGACATGCGCTCGATACTCTGGGGCTGCAATTCCAGCTTGGCGGAACAAAGGAGAGCAAGCTTCCCCCAAATACAGTATTATCACAGAATCCGGAGGCGGGCTCCGTAGTAAAACACGGGAGGCGCGTCTACCTGGTGTTGAGCGGCGGAGTGGAGAGGTCTTCAATCCCTGATTTGCAGGGGCATACACAGCGCGAGGCACAATTCATGCTCGAGAGGGCCGGGTTTAGATTGGGAAGCGTGACTTCTGATTCGTCAAGCGCGTTTCCTCAAAATGTAGTAATGTCGCAGTCGATTCCGCCGAACACCATGGCCGTTTCCGGCACAATGGTGGCAATAATAGTTTCAAGCGGGCCTCCGGTAGCCGGCCAAGTTGCCATACCGGATTTGGTGGGAAGGCCGTTGTCGGAAGCTCAGAAAATTATTTCTAATTCCGGTTTCATCCTCGGGAAGATTACTTTTCAGCCGAGCACGAAGTTGGTACCTAACACTGTGCTTGAACAGTATCCCCGCTCGAACGAACCCGCGGCCAGAGGAACTCATATTGATTTGTTCGTCTCATCCATTGCAAGCCAGAAACAAGTCAAGGAGAATTGACATTGGGAACGAACTCGACAAAAGTTGCACCCTCGATTCTCGCCGCCGATTTCACGAAACTCGGAGAGCAGATTCGTCTTGCTGAAAAAGGCGGGGCGGACTGGATTCACATTGATGTAATGGACGGCCACTTCGTTCCAAATTTGACTTTCGGACCGATGATCGTTTCGACCGTAAACCAGCTTACGGACAAAACCCTCGATGTGCACTTGATGATTGAGAATCCTGATTTCTTTCTGGAGGATTTCGTAAAGGCCGGGGCTGACCGGCTCGTCGTCCACTATGAAGCTGTCGTTCACTTAAACAACATCATCAACAGGATAAAGAAGCTTGGAGCAAAAGCGGGAGTTGCAATCAACCCTTCGACGCCAATTGATGTCCTGAAGGAGATCATCAGCGATGCCGATCAGATCCTTGTGATGTCGGTGAATCCGGGGTTTGGAGGGCAGAGGTTTATAGAGAGTTCATATCGAAGATTATCGGAAGTCAAGGCTCTTGTGCCGAAGGGGAAGGAAGTTTATATCGAAGTCGACGGTGGAGTTGCTCCGGAGAATGCTTCGCAGCTCGTGAGGGCGGGGGCAAACGTACTGATCGCGGGTACATCAGTCTTCAAATCAGAAGATATTCCGGGCGCAGTAAGAAAACTAAAAGCGGCTCAGTAAAACTTTTGTGGCCGCTTTGCCGCGGCATTGGTCGAAACATTCCAAGTCCATCGCAAAGTTGGCTAAGCTCAATCGGAGATTCCACTTCCATGAAGGAACACATCAGGATCGCTTCGGGGCAGGGTTATTGGGGTGACCTCCCGCAGGCGCCTTATTGGCAGGTCAGCAAAGGTCCGATCGATTATCTCGTAATGGACTACCTTGCCGAGGTAACCATGTCCATTTTGCAGAAACAAAAGTCGCGCGATCCAAAGCTCGGATACGCAAAGGATCTGCTCACGACCATGGAGCAAATACTCCCGATAGTCATTGAGAAAAATATAAAAATCATAACAAACGGTGGAGGGGTGAATCCGCGATCGTGTCGTGATGCTATTTATGAAATTGCGAAGAAATGCGGCGCAAAAGGGTTGAAGATAGGCATCGTCCACGGAGATGATATATATGACCGAATCGACGACCTGCTGAACTCCGGGACAGACTTGAAAAATATGGATACGGGCGAGACTCTGCGAAGTGTTCGCGAACATCTGCGAAGCGCCAATGTTTACTTCGGTGCATTTCCCATCGCACAGGCATTGAAGGAAGGAGCGCAGATTGTTCTGACCGGCAGGACCACCGATACCGGCCTGTCGCTTGCGCCGATGATCTACGAGTTCGGGTGGAACGAAACCGCTTATGATAAGCTTGCGGCGGGAATCGTCGCCGGCCATATTCTGGAATGCGGAGGCCAATCTTCGGGCGGAAATTTCTTGAAAGATTGGAAAAGGGTTCCGGATCTTGCAAACATTGGATTTCCTATTGCTGAAGCTTCTCCGGATGGGACTTTTTACATTACGAAGCATGATGCTACAGGCGGCATGGTGTCCGTTGACACTGTCAAGGAACAACTGATTTATGAGATCGGCGACCCGAAAGAGTATATCACACCGGAAGTTGTGGCGGATTTTACGACGATCAATCTGGAACAGGCAGGACAAAACCGAGTAAAAGTGTTTGGCATTAAAGGTAAGGCGCCAACGGATTTCTACAAGGTTTCGATGTCGTACCTGGATGGTTATTACGCTGTCGGAACATTAACTTACGGCTGGCCCGAAGCATTGGAAAAGGCGCAGCTCGCTGACAAGATCATAAGGCAGCGGCTGAAAGATTTGGGATTCGACTATGATGAGTTCAATACCGAATTCCTGGGGTACGATTCGTGCCATGGCCCGCTGAGTCCGAGACCGGTTGATATCAATGAAATAGTCTTGCGAGTCGCAGTCAGGAGCAAGGATGAAGACGCCGTCGATGCGTTTGGAAGACAGCTTGTCCCGCTTGTGCTGACAGGTCCGCCGACAGTCACAGGTTTCGGGAGCGGTCGTCCGAAGCCGCAGGAAGTTATTGCGTACTGGCCGTCGCTGATAAAAAAATCTCTGGTGAATCCTGTGGTGGAAGTCGTTGAGTTGTAAGATTCCAATTTTGAATTGTCGAATGAAGATTTAGGATTTAAAATTCGGTATTTATGAAAAGGGTTCAATTGCTGAAGCTGGCTCACGCCCGAAGCGGCGACAAAGGCGATGCTTCGAACATCGGTCTAATAGCACGCAGGCCGGAATACTACCCGATTCTCAAGGAAAAAGTGACCGCCGAAGTCGTTAGAAGACATTTCGCAGGAATCTGTAAGGGGGAAGTGGATCGTTTTGAACTGCCGAACCTGCATGCGTTGAATTTTCTGCTGCACGAGGCCCTTGGTGGCGGCGGCACAGTGTCGCTCAGAAACGACGCTCAGGGAAAGACATTGAGCACGGCGCTATTGAGACTTGAGATCGAAGTGCCGGACGATTTTCCTCTAGATTAGACTTCGTTTGAGTGCCACTTGTATTTCGCAAGAAGTGGAAGTGTGTCGTAATCCCTGCTGAAATTCTTATCTCTATCCCTATGGCCCACAAACCTCCATGAGAACTTATCAGAATGCACGTTTGTTACTTCCTTTGGTGTCAAGTCGCTGGCGAATCATCTCATATCACATGAGTCCGATTAGTCGTTGATGTATTCGGCGGCTCGCACAAACGGTTCCTCCTGACAACGAATAGACAACAAGTCTTCTTTTTGCTCGTTCCGGGAATTGAGAATCAACCCTTATTTGGAAGATAAGACCAGAACAAATCTTAGGATCATGGACATGAACCACGACGACATTTCATCTCTCCTTGCTACATGTGAGGATGCGGGCCTCGCTCCGAAATATGTGGTCAACCCGGATACTTACCGTGAGTCAAATACATCCATTTTCAAGCAGTCTTTTCCATTGCGAACTCCTCCTGTAGAATACAACGCCGGTGCGAGAGACATCTTCGTCGTCAGCGATCTTCACATAGCTGCCGGAAGAAATTCGGAAGGCGTATATCGTGGAACGGAAAATTTCTTTGCGGACGATTCGTTTGGCAGATTTCTCGATCAGGCGCATGAGGCCGCGAAAGGAAATGGGGCCGTGCTGATAATCAACGGAGATATTTTCGATTTTCTCCGTGTAACCGAATACCCGGGAAAGATCAGAAAGTTGCGATTCAGCAACATGATCAAACGTTTTGTCAAGGGTGACTCGCCGGGAAGCCAAACAATGCCGATGAAAACAGATGTGACTTTTGCCGACTGGCAGTCGGAACTGATGAAGCTTGGGGTCATGAAGAGCATAGAGGAACTGGAGCTCAGCATTTCGAGACGAGAAAAAAAATATGGTCTCGGGACAGAAGCTTTCAAGACGGTGTATAAGCTTCGATCAATCAGACTTGGACACCCCGTCTTTTTCGATGAGCTGGCAAAGTGGATGGAAGCGGGACACAAAATGATTATTGTGAAGGGAAACCATGACGTCGAAATCTACTGGCCGATGACACGGAATTACATACGACTCATGCTTGCGGAAGATATTGCCCGGCGCGGAAAAAATCAGAATATTTTCAAGATACTGGCCGATATAGTTCTGCCAAATGTCACCTTCGTAGACGACTCGATTCTGATCGATAACGAATTTTACGTCGAGCACGGACACCGCTACGACAAGTTCACCACGGTGCTGGGCAGTCCCGTGCTCGAGAAGACTCCGAACGAGATCAACATTCCCTTCGGTTCATTTTTCAATAGGTACCTCATCAACCGCGTAGAATTATATTTTCCTTTCCTGGACAAAGTGCGGCCGGCAGGGAATGTTCTGCCGATACTCATGAGAGAGAATTTTCCGCTTGCAATGAAAGTCCTGTTCCAGCATATACCGCTTCTCATCAGGATATTGTTCACCAACTGGCGCTATGTTTGGTTCACTTACCGCTCGGTGCTTCTGGTCGTGCTTATGCTGTTGGCTCCCTTTCTCGTTGCTTTTAACATTGAACCAACGCTCTTCACTCGGCTGCAACAGGATATTTCATCCATCGGAAGTCTGCAAGGAATAGCCAAGATGATTGTCGACCAGGCTGAGAATGTCGGTTTACTCTTTCTGTCGTATGTGCTTTCCCGGCTGGTCGGCTGGTTTCAAATAAGCGAGCCATCGACACTTGAAAAGTTCGCCCGCATGAGATTCTCGGGGACCTCGTACAGGATCATGACCATGGGACACACCCACAATCCAGGTTCATGCCTTATCGATGAGAAGTGCTTGTTCTATAATACCGGGACGTGGATTCCAGTAATCGAAAACTCCACCGCTTCTGTCCGGGAGGACAAGACATTTACTTTTTTGCACCTCATAAGAAATAACGATAACCGGCTAGTCCCTGCGGGCGGAGTTCTTCAAAGATGGGACGACGAAGCCGGACGGGTCGAACCTCAACTGCTGATAGAAAGCAAATAGAAAGTAAAGCCATGATTAAGATGCTCAAACTATTCTGTGCCGTTTCGGCTGTGTTCATCGCAGCCGGCTGTGGTTCATTCTTCAGCGGAGCCGGCGAGGATTTGGGCAGTGGTGCGATGAAACCTGTGAACACATACGCCGACTCGATAGGCTATAATCTTGTGAAGGGTGCAAGGACCAGCCTTGGAGATCCCAGAACCACACAAGTGATCGATTCGTTATTGAGCAATATCATTGACAGCACAAACGCACAGCTGCGGATACTGAGAGATTCTCTGTTAGGAGTACAAACAGATCAGAGAGTTGCAGCCCTGCGGGAGACGCTTCTTGGCAGGGTGACCAGAGAAGATCTGGTGGAGTTGAGAAATTCTGTCCTCGACAAAAACCTGCAGAACTATATTTCCGAGATTCTAAACAAATTTGACAATTCCGTCGGCGAGGCAGGAGGCAGCCTGAGAGACTCACTGCTCGGCACAAAGTCGAACTCGCTGGTGAAAGCAATCATCGACACGGCAATGAACGATCTTCAGGCGCGCCTTACGTACGAAGTGTACCCGGAAATGAGAGCGAACCTGAGTTTCGTCGAACGAAATGCAACGTGGGTGATAATTCTCATCGGAGCGATAGCTCTCATTATCATTGGTTTTATCTGGCGCCAGAAGGACAAATATCTGCGGATGGCAAAAATGCTTACCTACCACATCTCAGAGCTTCCCGACGAAGCATTAAGAGAATCGCTGAAGACAAGCATTTCCCGCAACGCCAAGATGGTCGGGATCGAAGGTGATCTCCGAGACCTGCTGATGAAACAGGGGCTCCTCGGATAGCTGCACCGACAAATGTTCTCTGAGTAATACGGATGGTGTTTACCGCGCGATTGATATGGGAACTTTGTACACATACCGCCTGTTGTTTGGTAGTGATAAATTTCACGCCATGGTGGAATGGTCAATTCATTTCCGATCCAGGAATAGAAGAATGTTGAGTGCAGCGGCATCAATAGACATGTAGTGAAAATAGGAGAGCGTCGCGACGAGTCACATTTCAGGGTCAGGTTTCTCTATGGTGTCTTCCTTCCGAGAGGAGTCACTTACACAGTTGGATTCTGAGTGCATCCGGCAATCACATCTTAAATAATGCAACCACTTCAAAAAGTGATATCGAAATTTAATTTTACATCGTTCAGATAATTTCACAATCAACAAAAGGAGGAGACGGTGTCTTCAAAAATCTGGACCTACGATAGCCTGGCGCAGGCAACTCCGGCGGAGCTCGAAAATATTCTTATAACAGGACAGCCGCCGGATCTGGAAGAACTGAACGGCTATATTTATTGCGGCTGGAACCACGAATGGATCGGCAACCTTTCTGGAAAAAAATTCAAGAAGGGTTTCATGAAGAAAGACGGACAGAACCTCGGGTATAACGAGATAGTGATACAGGATGGTACAGGATACACCGGTCCCTGGAACCAGCACATCGGCGCGGACGGCAAGCCCGAACAGCTCGGCTACTTCCGCACTTCTTATGTGAAGAACGAGCCGCCGGCAAAACTGAACCAGCGGTATATGAACCTCGGGTATTTTGATTACGACATCCCGCACATGCACAAATGGTACTTCAGTTTCTTCAAGGTGATAAGGGACTTCGTCGTAACACCCAACCCGGGGGACAACACTCTGCTCCTGTGCAAAGCGTACCTCCGCGTCTTTCCATTCCTGAACATATTCTATTGCTACTTCCAGCTCGGAAACAGGGAGAAAATAAAGTACCTGCCATGGTAGGCAGAAATCATCCAACATTTTGGAAGGAAAGTTGAAATGCTGACTATACAAGAGAAGAGGTTGATATCGTACCTCAAGACGCTGCTGGTGATTTATTTGCTCGCGCTCGTGTTCATTACGATGAGCGTTCCGGGAAAATTCGACATCAACGTGCCGGAGGCCATCCTAATATTAACGGGATTTGCAGTTCTCACCCTGGTCGATGCTCTGATGTGCTGGTACGCAATCGCGGACATACGACGCTACATTTTTCTCGTCAGGATTAACATCTGGGAGTCTATTATTCTTTCAGTCATTGGAATCTGCAATCTTATCTGGCACGCGGCGGAGGGACAGATTTACCTTTGGGCGGTCGCTCCGTCATTTTCCACGGTCATGTGGTCAATAACCGTCTTCAGCGTGTTGAACGCCGTCATCGGATCCCTCTTCCTTTCTTCGTCGCAAAAGGCAAGATATAATCTGAAATATTTTTCTCCTCTTCAGTTCAGAACGCTCGCTGCACTCGCAGAAGTTGTCATTTACGGCGAGCACGAGGTGATCTCGAGCGAGGACGTGGCGCATAATGTGGATTCTTATTTCAGCAGCTTCGAGGCGAAATCGAAGTGGACGATGGCGCTGGTGATCAGCGGACTATATTTCTACCCGATCCTGTCGCTTCTCCCGCCGCTTCCTTATATCGCTCCGGGAAGCAGACACGAGTTTTTGAAAAAACGATTTTACTGGGACGTCGAAAAGCGCTTGATACCTGGATGGTGGAGAACGCTTGCGCAGGGAATGATCAGGATCGCGAAACAAATGTGTTATATCGGATACTATAATGACAAACGGACATTCGCCTCCGTAGGTTACGTGCCGTTCTCGGAACGTAAGGACCATGACGAGAGGGTGAGCAAGTCGCCGAGACAGCCCGATCCGCCTTTGTATGTGAAAACCGAGAAGGATTTTCAGAAAGATTCCATAAGCGGCGACGTTGTCATCATCGGCTCCGGTGCAGGCGCTTCGATCCTCGCGAAAGGTGTCGTTGAAAGCGGCAGGAAAGTGGTTATGATAGAAAGGGGGAACCACGAACGGCCCGAGACATTTACCGAAAACGAGATGGACATGGTCTCGCGACTCTTCCAGGACGGCGCGATCCAGGCCGCGAGAGACTTCAGGTTCACAGTGTTCCAGGGAAGCTGCGTCGGCGGTTCGACGGTCGTCAATAACGCCGTGTGTTTCAAGATTCCGGAGCCGGTACTTGACAGATGGGTCGACCCGAAAGGGCTGAACACCGGCCTTGACAAACAAGGCGTCATGGATTCTATGGACACCGCCTGGAAAATAATCCATGCAAACCACATGGATGAAGACAAGGTGAGACTCAATCCCGGCGGTTACTTGTTCAAAAAAGGATGCATGAAACTTGGATACAATCTCGCACCGGACGTCACCGATTCCGTCAACGCGAATATTTCGGGATGCTACGGGTGCGGCTACTGCAATATCGGCTGTAATTATAATAAGAAACTCTCGATGCTCGTCACCGTTCTTCCCGATATACAGAAGAAATTCGGGAAAGAGAGCCTGGAGATCATAGCGGGCTGTGAAGCGATCAAATTGCAGAGAAGCGGGAACAAAATCTCCTACGTGGAGGGTCAGTTTAATGACGGGAGAAAATTGAAAGTCTACGGGAAAACCTTCGTCGTCGCGGCGGGAGCAATCTCCTCGAGCATCCTCCTCCTGAAATCGAAACTCGGAATAAAGAACGCAGGGATGAGACTGGCGTTCAATACCGGCTCCCAGCTAACTGCTGCGTTTCCGACCAAAATAGATTCTTACGACGGCCTGCAGATTTCTCATTACATGAAGATACTTCCCGATACGGGCTTTATCATGGAATCATGGTACAACCCGCCGATGTTCCAGTCGACTGCGATGCCCGGATGGTTCGAGGATCATTACAACAACATGAGACGATACGACAAGCTCGCATGCGTCGGTGTGCTGGTCGGGTCCGAATCGAACGCACGCGCGCGAGTTGCCGGACTTACGCACAGGGAGATCGATTACACACCGACTCCCGGCGATTTCCAGAAACTGTTGAAGGGACTCGAAGTGGCAGGCGACATCATGTTTGCTGCCGGCGCAGACTCAGTGATGCCGAATACTTTCAAGTACTACGAGTTCAAATCGACAAAAGAATCCAACAAGATGCACGAGTACATCAAAGACCCGACTGAGATCACTCTGGGCACGGGCCATCCGCAAGGCGGGAACGTCATTGCGAGCAGTGCCGAGACCGGAGTTGTGAATGCAGAGTTCAAGGTGTTCGGATACGATAACCTGTTCATAGCCGACGCGAGCGTATTTCCGACGAGCCTCGGCGTTAATCCACAGTTGACCGTGATGGGATTGGCGAACTATGCAGTGCAGTTCGTGAAAGAAAACAGGGGATAGAGCCCGCGCATTGCGGAAAGGCTTCCGCTTGCCGGGAAAAATGGCCCGCTGATTGCGCCGAGTCCTCCGCTGGCTGCGGAAAGTCTCCCGCTGGTTGTGAAAAGTCTCCCGCTGGTAGCGAAAAGTTGGTCGCTGGCTGCGCAGAATTGTCCGCTGGTCGGGAAAAACGGCCCGCTCGTTGTGCAAAGTTCTCCGCTGGCTGCGAAAAGTAGCTCGCTGACTGCGAAAAGTTGGTCGCTGGTTACGCCGAACTCCCCGCTGGTCGTGCCGAATCAATTGTTGGCTGCGAAAAGGCGTCTGGAGGTTGAGCAAGACTCTCCGCCGGGTCCGGAAAACTCTTTGTCTTGAAGGGAAAAGGCATTATTCGTTGAGAAGGGACATGTTTCGCTTGCGCCGTTGAGGTTGACTAAGCTGCGGCGATAATTTATATTTTCAGCGGAATGAATGTCATGCGGGTTCGCGGCAGGCTAATCAAAGTTAGGCAGCATTCCGATGGGAACAGGATAAAGTGACGATCAATAAGAAGCAGATTGCGGCTGTAATCGTTGTTTTGCTTTTGGCGGGTGTTGTTATGCTGAAGTGGAACACAATCCGATGGGCTTATTATGAAAGCCGACTTCTCCGGGCGAAAAGACGGCTCTTTGCACTCGAACAACAGGGAAAGGCCTACCGGCCTGCGCATGAGATTCTTTACGAGACCGAATGGATTTGTGATGCGACCCATGACTATCGACGCATGGGAGAACGCATAGAGGCATTGGAAGACGTTATGCAGGATACGGCCAATGCACAGGCGACGGATGAGCAATCTGAAATCGACGGCAGCTGGGGAAAGTGGTACACGGAATGGTTTTTCAAGTTAGATGCTTCTTATGACCAGATAATGGACCTTGCCCATCAAGGCCTGGTTCCGAAATATCCAGTGCATTTTCTGGATCGGATCAATTCGCCCGAGAAATTAACCTCGCATCTCAATCATTTGCTGATCTCGGATCTGAAGGCGGAGAGCGTAGACCATCGGCGGGAATTGAACGAGACAATTTCCGATCTGATGCGGCTGATCCTGCGCGATCGACCGAGGAATTACGCTTATGATCCGCGCCTCAAAGCAGCGCTGTTGGATTGGCTGCTCAACACTGCGCGCAATCCGGAAACCGGTTACTGGGGGGCATGGTATCGCACCCCAAACGATGCGAGGATTAAAAAGACCGATGACCTGAGCATCACCTTTCACATCGTCAGTTATCTCAAGGGAAACGTACCTGATTGGCAGAAGATCATTGCGACCACGCTGGCGATAAAAGATAAGAAGTATCCTCTCGGCTGGCTTGAAGGAAGCGGTTACTTGAATCATAACAACATGGATGTGGTTCAGATATTCAGTATGGGATGGAGCCAGGCTACATCGGATCAACGAGAAGCCATGCGAGTCGAAATTCGGAAGATGCTCCGCTGGTGCCTGAGCGAATCGCTGCAGCCGGACGGGTCATTCAAACTTCAGGACAGCGATGACTCGCGAGAAACAAGCGAGAGTTTCGGGGCCTCTTTCCTCGCGCGCCTGGGCTACTTCGACCGGTCGAAGCGATTCTGGACCGATGAGGACTTTCCCGAAGCCGCCAATGTTCGCACAAATATCATTCAGTTCATCCGCGCCCATATTCACTCAGGTGGTGAAGGCGGAGTTTATTACCGCAATGCACTTGAAGAGTTAGGCGCTCCCGCCGACATTAATTAATGTCGGCTTCCAAATAACTCGTCGAATAAGTTTCAAGATAAGAGAAACTGAAGTGGGCACGCAAAGCTTGACTATATGGTGGAGAGGAATTAGATTTTTGGCGAGATGAAATGGCGCGGGACAGGATGATGGCTGGAAGAGTGGAGTCAGTTCGTGATTATATAATCAAATTGGGTAGAATATCGGAAACATTTGACAAACAAATTTGTGAAAGTTCAGAAGATTGGCGTGAAAGGAATCAGTAATGACCCATGTTGGGATAAAGTTGTGCGCGGTGGGCGCGAACTCAGCGGTCGGGTTCGTAATGAGCTTGATCTAGTTATTGTGAGGAGGTACTGAATTATTTGATTACGTTACTAAATATTATTACGTCCATATTTACTATTGGGGCTTCTGGAATTGCTATTTATTTGTTTCTTTTCAAACAAAAACCAATCAAATCAATATTCAGGTTATTGGTTAGTTTTTCCTTTCAAATCACCCAACAAGAATTGAAAGATAAATTAGAACTTCTAAATGACCTGAACGCGAACGACGAAGAGCAGAAGAAGGAAGTAATCAATATTTTCAACGACGTCGAGGGTCAACTACGTGGTAACGGTATCTTACTGCAAAATTGCAAAGAAATATTGAAAAAGATTACTAGACTCAATAATAATACTGATGAATTAAACGAGCCCAAAAAGCGGAGCGTTATCAGCGAGTTGAGGGAGAATCTGCGTAATATTGAAATCAAAAGTTTCGAAGAAATCTATAAGAGGTAAGTATGAACAAAGTAGTTCAAGCTGTGAACTCGATGATTCTCAAATCGGACAGAATTACCCAAATAACGGATGGCATTATGGGTGAGTTATTTTTTCTGTATGATCAAAAATACAAGTGGTCGATACTCAAGAGCGGACTAGAATACTACTTGCATTTTTACAGAACAGATATGCCGATATCAGAATTAGCTCAAATCCAAGATTGGGACAGATTCACAAACATCTTCAGTACTTTCTCAACAAAAGAATTGAAAACTCGAGAGGCAAATGAATCATTTGCGGAATTATATCAGTTGTTAAGAAATAGAAGGCTAGATATGGATAAGGCGCTTGATGATATCATTGGTGATGAAAACGCATAGCTTGCATATGACTTCGCGTCAAGATGTTATTCGCCATTGAAGCAGGTTTACTATCCATACTTCACAAGGGAGGAAAACCGAATGAAAGTAAAAGTCTTGGTGCTTTGTTCTGTTAGTGTTCTTTTCTTTGCTGGTTGTGCTGCCACACGGTATGGGCCTGCGTCTGGGAGCGCCTTTGGCTACAGGGAATCCAAGATTCAGAGAGACGTGTATCTCTTTTAAGGGAAATGGCTATACCTCGCCCAAGCTGGTAATGTTGACTATGCTGCGGCGACAGACTATATTTTCAGCAGAATGAAACGCGTCGTGTGGTATACAAGGGGACTGAATGCAATTCGATATACTCCAGAATGATGCCAGAATAACGGAGCTTTTGTTCGTTACTCGGGCAGCCGCCGCCCAAGAAATGCAATGCGTTATTGGAATAGTTATGCGCAACGCAACCGCCAGTTGATATCGAGAAAAGATGCACTACATAAAAATCAGAAATCAGGGATCTGGGAACTGCAACATCTGTGGAAAGGCAGCACCCCTAACCTGGGATCACATCCCGCCGCGAGGGGGTATCGACCTTACCCCTGTCGAGATGCGCAGTATCTTCCAACTCCTCACGGGTGCAACAGAGGGGTACAAGTTCGTCGAATCTCAAAATGGAGCTAAGTACCGCACCATTTGTAAGCAGTGCAATGAGATCATGGGATCGAAGTACGATACTGTTATCAATTCGTTCGCAATCAGCGTTGGGAAATATCTTAGGACGGCACTGACCCTGCCACCTGTTCTAAACCACCCCACGAGGCCAGGCGCACTCATAAGAGGAATTCTTGGCCACCTCATCGCGGTAAAAGTTCAACACGACCAAGTTGCCTTCGACAAGAATGTTGCACCGGCCGTGCTTGACGAATCGAGCCCGCTGCCCGACGATGTCTTTGTTTATTACTGGCTCTATCCTTACGAAACTTCCATCGTCATCCGCGATTTATTCATCTCCTACGTGCCACTGGGCGTCAAAGGGTTTTTCCTTTGTCATCTACTAAAATACTTCCCGGTCGCTTACCTTGTCACGGACAAACCATTCTTTCGATCTCTGCCCGAATTAACGAATTACCGTGCCCTTTCACCGCGCGATGAGGTGGCGATTCCAATATACTTAAAGTCAGTCATGCCACTAAACTGGCCTGAGACCACGGACGACTGCCATGTTCTTCTTGGTGGAGAAAGTCTGCAGAACTCGGTCTTTGCCGTTCCCAAACGAGGTAAGCGATGAGGAACATACTGAAAGCGGTTGCGCAGCGCCTAACACGCCAGACAAAGACGCTCGTCATTTGGATATATCGTTCTCGCTTCATGGCACGCACATCATATGAAGAAGGAGCGCGCCACGACTTTGTCCCGCAGAACGTTATGCGCAAACGGGCGCGTGGAAATACTTCAACCCTATTTAATATGGCCAAGGGATTGAGTACCATCAAGTTGCTGAGTCTTGCCGTGCTATTGTCGCTTGCGAGCTTCCATTGTACAAGCAATCGTAGGTTGATCGTGATGGTTCGCCCGCATTCCGCTGACACACTGACGATGCTCACGTTAGGCGGTATTTCGCACGATTACGTTTACATTATTCCAGGTCATTGGAGAACACTGGACGTACCTAAAGACAACTTCCTACACGTAAGGGATCCATTTGCGATCCTCGCCGATTCGACATGGAAGCTTGTTCAATGTCCAATCGATAGCATCATGGTGGAAAACACATTAGTCAACCCTAGATGGCTTAGCATCCTAAGCGTTAATAATTGGGATCGGGACTCAATTCGCAAGAGTCCGTCTCTCGTATACTCGTATAATTTTTGAAGAATGATTCAGCATTTGAAAACCTGCGCACTCTCAACACGCATCGTAATTTATGGGCGCCCGTCAGCGCATAACATGTCCCCAAAAGACGCTCATTTATTATATACCATGGAGTTCGCTTCATGCTCTTGCCCGCAAGATAGATGCTACGCAATTATTTTTGGCGGGCAAGAGCACGACTCCTTTGCCGCGGACGTTAGCTGCAATTGCCCGATTGGGCTTAACCAACGGAGAAACAAATGAGACATACTCTACGAATCATTTTATTAACGACTTTAGCGTTTTTCACTTGGATTACGCCATTGCCTGCTCAGTGGATCCGCACTGCCGGGCCACTGTCCACATCGATATACTGTGTGGCTTTAAGCGGTGCAAATATTTTTGCAGGAACGTTTGGGCAAGGAATGTTCCTATCCTCCGACAACGGAAATACCTGGACTGCAGTCAATAACGGGTTAACCTGCAACTACGTCGGGGCGGTAATTTCAAACGGGACAAATATTATTGCCGGGACTGCTGGCGCCGCTAATAATGGGATATTTCTTTCCACCAATAATGGTACAAGCTGGACGTCTTACAGTACCGGTATGATGGAGGTCGGGGCACTTATTGCGATCAATGACACCATGGTACTCGCAAGCGTTGGGAGCGCTGTCTACCGATCGACCAACAACGGCAGCTCATGGAGCAAAATTGATTCAAACCTCGACGACATCGATGCCTTCGCATTAAGCGGATCAAACATTTTTGCCGGGACGAGAGGGAGTAAAGTCATTCGTTCGACCGACAATGGATCAACATGGGGAGATGCCAGCTCCGGTCTTCCCGGTTTCGGACAGCTCTCGAGTGTCGCTGTGTGCGGCACGGACATTCTTGCCGGGGTTTACACCGAAGGAGTTTATCGCTCGACAGACAATGGGGGAAGCTGGACATCTGCGAGCACCGGATTGACAAATCTTGATATGCGCGCACTTCAGGTTGTGGGATCGAGCATTTTCGCGGCAACTGAAGGAGGAGTATTTCTTTCTACCGACAATGGTACGAGCTGGAGCGCGGTCAGAAGCGGACTAACAGATACTCTCGTATATTCATTGGCTTCAAACGGAACAAACCTCTTTGCTGGAACATTCGGCCCGGTATACCGACTTCCTCTCTCTTACTTCTCTCCACTGTCAGCTCCCGTGCTGAGTTTCCCGGCCGACGGTTCGGTAAATCAAGCCCTTGCTCCCGTTTTGAGATGGGCAGAAGATACCGCCGCGTTCAGTTATCACATACAACTGGCGCAGGATTCGACATTCGCTACGATTGTCTATGATGATTCTACTATCAAGGCGGATTCTGTTCATGTTGGCATTCTTTCCAAAAATACATCCTATTTTTGGAGGCTGAAGAGTCTCAATCTCGCCGGTTCCAGTGATTGGTCGGTGTCCCGCCGTTTCACGACGCATGATGTTTTACCCGTGGGACTTGTGTCACCGGCGAACAACTCGATCAATCAACCGCTAAGCCTTACTCTATCATGGTCGACGCCCGCTTATTTCTCCACATATCGTCTTCAGGTGGCAATGGATTCGAGTTTTTCATCACCCGTGTTTGATGACTCAACTATCACTGGGGCCGCGAAACAACTGGGTCTTGTCGCAAGCGACACAGATTACTTCTGGCGGGTAATGGTTATTGATTCGGGGAGCAGAAGTCCATGGTCTCCCACCTGGCGATTCAAGACGTTGATTCTTGCTCCTTCAATTGTAAACATATCTCCGGGGGATAACGAGATAACACTGAGCTGGAGTGCGAGCTCAAGTCCAGGAGTGATCAAGTATAAACTCTACCGTGGCACTTCCTCTCCTGCATCGACGCTCGTTGACAGCACGATTGCGACCAGCTACGTTGATTCCGGGCTTACCAATGGCACAAGATATTTCTACCGAATCACGTCTGAAAACAGCCATTATGTTGAGGGACCTCCGAGTTCAGAAGTCAATAGCATTCCATTCAATCAACCTCCACATGCCGCCAGGCTCAGCAATGTCCTCTTGTTGAGCTCGGGGCGCAGTGCTTTTGCTCATCTCACATTTTCGAGTCAAGGAAGTGTAGATTCTGATGGAACAATCGATTCCACTTTATGGTTCGTGAATAATCAACGAACTGCTACGGGGCCCTCGCTTGCTTACGATTTTGGTCCCGGAACAACCAGGGTTACATTGGTAGTGATCGACAACCAGAATGCGATGGATTCGTCTGTAGCATTTGTAAACAGGGCAGCCTATGTAAGAACGTTGGGCGGACAAGTCACATCAGGTCTGAGTATGGTGGGTGGTAATGTGTTATATGCAAGCGCATCAGGTGATGCCGTCTACCGTTTAGATAGCAACGAAAATGTTGTGTACAAGCTGCAAGTCGCCGGAAGTATTGGCTCATCTTGTTCCATTGCGTATGATTCGACCGTTTATATCCCATCCTCGGACAATAACCTCTATGCATTCTCAAAGAACGCCACTTCCGTTTGGTCGGCTTTGCCGTTAGGCGGGAATACATCGGCGACACCCGCTGTTGATTCGACTCTGCAGAGAGTTTATATCGGTGTCTCGAATAATAATTTCATTGGCGTCGATCGATTGACCGGCAACGTTGTGTGGAACTTCTTTACGAGTTCTCCAATTTCTAACTGCGCCGTAATCTCCAGCGACAGGAGACTGGTATTTCCGACAAACGATGGAACGGTCTACGGGGTCGATCTCGAGGCGAGCAATGCACCAACTGCTCCATCATGGATGCTGTCTCTCACGGATCCTTCACCGACCTCTCCTGCAATAGATCAATATGGCTATTTCTATTTTGGAACTGCCGGGGGGAATCTTTATGCTGTGTCAATGAAAAGAGGCGAGCAGGCATCTCAACGCTGGAACCTGCATCTGGGAGGGCATCTTGTTGCAGCGCCCGTGATTGATGCAAACGGAATTCTTTACATCGGATCGACTGATTCTACGCTGTATGCCGTCAACATAACATCGAAGAGTGTAGTTTGGCGGTTCAAAACTGGCGGCTCGATACGATACACGGCTGCTATTTCTCCGGCTGGAACGATTTACTTTGACAACGATGCGGGACAGCTTTATTGCCTGGACAACCTGGGGAATGCGTTATGGTCTTTTGATGATTCCCCAGACAGCCTCCAGGCTATCGGGACGATACTGTACAACGATGGGATGGTCTATGCTGGAGCGGGCGCAAAAAGTATTATCGCCATCTATGATGGCAGCGGAACACAATCAGGCGCCTATAGGGTGTCAAACGCTGGGATACCAATCTGGGGAACATTCCAGGGAAATAATCAAAGAACAGGTCTCCAGACCATTTCGATAATTTCCTCCACATCGAATCCTAAGGATAAACTCCCGACATCGTATGCTCTCTATGCAAATTATCCCAATCCGTTTAATCCTTCGACCATAATTAGCTATGATACTCCAAAACTTACTCATGTCACGCTCATCGTGTACGATGTTCTCGGTCGGCAAGTTGAGTTGTTGGTGAACGGAGAAAAAATGCCTGGCCGATATCAGGCTAGCTTTGATGCTGGCGCATTACCGAGCGGAGTGTATTTTTACAGATTCCAAGCCGGTGCGTACCATGATACCAAGAAGCTTTTGTTGCTCAAATGACCGAAGGGGCATCTGCAACTAACGGCGGCAACAATGTCGTTCACGGATAACATGCCGAATAAAGGAGTTTACTCGGAGCCGCGCCCACTTCATATTATCATGGTTGCCCCGTGCTGCATTGTTTCCGCGGACGTTGTTCACCGTTGAAGCAGGTTTACTATCCATATTTCACAAAGGAGGGAAACTGAATGAAAGTAAAAGTCCTGCTGCTTTGTTCTGTTAGTGTTCTTTTCTTTGCCGGTTGTGCTGCCACACGGTATGGGCCTGCGTCCGGAAGCGCCTTTGGCTACAGGGAATCCAAGATTCAGAGAGACATGTATAATGTCTCTTTTAAGGGAAATGGTTTTACCTCGCCCACTACCGCAATGAACTATTTCCTTTACAGGTGCGCCGAGATCACCGTGCGGGATGGCTATGATTACTTTATCATCGCGGAAGGTGAAAGCAATCCGGAACTTGTGCTGGCAGGGAGGTCCACACTCACGAAACCTCAATATACCGGTACAATCAAGCTGTATAAAGGCGAAAAGCCGGCAGATGATCCGAATGCGTACGACGCGAAAGAGTTGATGGAGAACCTGGAGCCGCAGATTATCCGGCAATAGGATCTGAGCGCCTCGGGCTCCGCTTCGCTCCGCCGCAATTTGCCTTGTGACGATTTTTGCTTACGTAAAAACATGTGCCAGCGCGCTTCACGGGACACAAAACTCGCATAAGCTGCTAAGGTAATAGTGTCTCAGTTTCATCCTGGTTGTCATTCCGGCGAATGCCGGAATCCAGTCATTGACCTGGATGCCAGCTTTTGCTGGCATGACAAGATCTCGCCTATTTGGATGTTCAAATTGAGACACTGCCGCTAATGTTGACTATGCCGTGACGACAGATTATATTTTCAACGGAATGAAATGCGTCGTGTGGTATACAAGGGGACTGAATGCAATTCGATGTACTTCAGATTGATGGCAGAATAACGAACTTTTTGTTCGTTATTTGTCCACCTAAGGTACAAAAAACGCAATGCGGTTTCGAAATAGTTAGTTCCAATGTCATCTAGTAACAAAATCATTTCTAACTAAAGGAGTAATCCATGGAAAAACAAACTACGCTGGACAGACTTGAAGAGAAAATCTTATTTCGCGTCTCCCGCTTCTTCTTTCTGTCGCTCGCTATGATCTCGATGCTGGTATTGCTTATTGGAGCAATATATCTAGCCTGGAGTCTCATACCCGTAAATCGTGCTCCGGATCCGCGCGATGTGATTCTCACTGCGAAAGATGTGAGAGAAAACCTCGAATCCAACGGCAATGCGGGGAACCTTGCTTCAACTGAAAATGCCAATGCTGAAAATTCGAAAACCCCAGATGAACTGAAATTGGATAGTTATATCGATACCCTCAAGCAATTAATGCCTCCGCCCGAATACTCCTGGGATGCAAAAGGATATTATACAAAAGATGCGTTCAGCCAGTACGTCACAACTGATATTGGACTCACTCAAAGATTGAAAGACTTCACCGACCAACTGAGCGACGTTGAAGAATCCAACCAGGCACTGTCGCAACTATGCTCAGTATTGCGAGAGTTCCCACAGGACGGACGGCTGAAACCATTAGAGTCTTTTACAGAACTTTACCTTCAGAAGAGGAACGACCGTTTTGAACTCGTCAAGTCGATTGATTCTCAGTACGAAACGGCATTGGCAGAAAAGGTCGCGGGCAAATCTGAAAGCTTGATCGTCATCGTATCTGCAGTCTCGACCATGGCTTTTTTAGCAATCTTTCTTGTCCTTCTCTCAGTTCAAAGAAGTATTAAGAATTTGTCAGCCCAAAGTCAGTCGAACTGAAGGCGCTTCAGCAAACAGCATAAAACATACGAAGCGCGCGGCGAGGTTGAACGGGAGTACGTCGGCTGAAACTGCGCACGTAACAATCATTGAAAGGAGATAAATGAAATCGATTCCGTTCGTTTTATCAATTAGCTTGATTTTGTTCACTCTTTCATCTTGCAAGAAAAGCAACCCAGCCGGCCCATCGGGGGGCGACCAAATTTGGCCGCTCAAGGTCGGGGACTCCTGGACTTTTACCATTACGCAGTACGACAGCACCGGGAATGTTACGGCGACTTTTCCGTACACTTATTCAGTTACCGGAGATACGGTAGTTGCCGGTGAGACATGGTATCTCGTCTCGAATTGGGGGCCATATCCTTGCACGAACAGAGATGATGGTCTTTGGGAAATGGAAGTTTCGATCTCGGGAATATTCCAGGGACTTCTATTTAAATATCCCGCTAATACCGGAGACGCTTGGTGGAGCGGGGCCGATTCAGTTTATGTCCAGTCGACGAGCGCATCGATAACAGTTCCCAGGGGTACTTATACTTGTTATGAGTATTTATTATTCTATAGATCTAGTCTTGTGGTGGACTATTATTATTGTCCGGGTACCGGGTGGATTGAGAGCGACTGGTACGCGACCACGAGCACAGGCCAATCGTACAAGAGACATCATAGCGAGCTTACTTCTTTCACACTCAAATAGATCATGCTTGCTGTCATATGCTCTGCATCGGATGACAAACTCCTAAAGGCGTCAATCATGACGCTTCCTGATCAGGAACGTATCCCGCTCATTATTATTAGAAAAGGAACATGCGAGATGCCGCAAGGCGGCATCGGGACAGGCTCTTATAAATCGCATCATGGCGCGCACATCATATGAAGGGATTGCTGTTGGGAGCTTCAAGCGAGACGCGCTGGAAAAATCTTTGAAAGGAGAAATGTCAATGCCATGAGACTAATCAAGAGACTATTGCTTGTTGCGCCGTTAACTATTCTGCTTTCAACTTGCAGCAATCCATCGGCGCCGACCACTTCGAGCGAGATTTCCTTATACTTCCCGCTGCACATCGGCGATACCTGGACGTACGATAGGAACATGCCAGGAGAATACGCTTACATCGAAAGGCGCATAATCAGTACTGTTTATGATACCGACGGTTCCTTACTCTATGGCTACAACGAAGATCTGCAGACCTACAATCCCCCTCCGAATCTTCCCATTACGGCTTACTATTCCGTGCACGGTGGTACGGCTTATATTTATTATCCCACGGGGGATAGCTCGGCCGGACACGCCCTGTATTCCAGAGTCCCGCTGCTCAAGGAACCTCTGACGGTGGGAAACAAATGGGCCTTGTCTGAAAATTCTCTGGATAGTTTTTCTATCGTATCATCCGGACAGGTCAATTTCAACGGATTGCCGGTCTATGCGGTCGTAGTCATGGAAAAGAGCCAGCGCGAGATCGACTCTTCATGGTACGCGCAGGGAATCGGCTTTTTGAGGCAACGGGCTATCACAATTCCCGACTCATTGCACTGGAATTATGATTTGGACAGTTATCACCTTGTTCAATAGTGTGGGTTTTTTGGCTCGTTAAGGCGAAAGCTCACCATCCGCCATATGAAGCAACTCGATCGACTCTTCGTCGTTGTTTTGACCGTGTTGATCGTGATCAGTGCAGTCATGACAGACTCTTGCCGAAAAGAGAATGAGAGAAACAAATCTATGAGTGAAACGCAGAAAGCCGCCGGACTTTTTAAGAAGCTGAATATGGCTCCTTCGAATTCCCGGGTCATCACGCTGTCGGAATTTGACAGCCTGGCCAAAGAGTCGGGGTTTACGGACGGGGATGAGGCATTGAAAGAAATAGTGAATGAGAAGCTTATTGATAGTTATAGAATTCAATCAGGAGGAATCAGGTTATCGGCAACCCGTTTGAATTTGGATTACAAAGACGAGAAGTTCTCTTGTCCGGGAATGAAGGGATTTACTTTCGTCTATCCCTTGTTCGAAAATTTCGGCGGGCCATTTACTGCAAAAGGAGAAAAGCCACAGGAATGCACTGTCTTTTTCGTCGATGCAGTTTTGGATCTTCCGCTTTCAGCTCCACAGATGAAAGTAAAACAAGTAGTGCTGGCGTCGACCGCCCATGTCGTCGCTCCAAAGGGCAGCGCGAAAAACTCCCACCAAACGTACTACACCCGGCTCAGCTCTGATGAATACGAGTTCTTCTCGACCAAGGCCGCATTTGTTGTATGTGTCAGTTTAATCAATATCCCGAACAGCGGCGGGTTCGATAGACCCGTGTTCTGGGAAAAAGTTACTGATAGTTTCGAGTTCACATTTTAGATCTCGCAACAATATGGAGTCCAAATCAATGACAGATTCTGAACTCCTTTTTAATCGGAGGACTAATGAGAAAAACGACGAATGTCCAACCACATTCTTCTGAACAAGACGACGTGCAAGAAATTAATAGCTTAACTCACGAATGGGAAACCGCTATCAAAGCCAAAGATATAAACAGGCTTTTGAGCCTCATGACGGACGACGTAGTTTTCCTGGCACCTAAGGCACTGCCCATAAAAGGGAAGAACGGAGTTGAAGAAGTCTATCGAACCATGTTTGCCGGGTTCGACATTGAACAGGAATCAAGATACGAGGAAATTCAGGTGATCGGCAGCTGGGCATTTGCCTGGGGCACCGACTCTCTCACTTTCACTCCAGCTGCTGGAGGCGATTCGGTTAAAATGAAAGGCCACTGTGTGACGATCCTGCAACGGCAGGCAGGCGGAGCCTGGAAGTTTGCCCGCGGGATTAATAACATGTCGCAGGAGAGTTCACCGTCGATGCCGCAGCGGTGAAAGTTGAATATGCGGTGATGACAAAGTATATTTCCCGAGGAAATGAAAGACGTGGTGTGGTGGATAGGGGAATAAAGACAATGCTGCATACTTCGGAGTAATGGGACAAAAAACGCGACGCCGTTTTGTGTCAGTTATGCGTCATGCGGTTCCGGTGAGTCGAAGTAAGGGTCGATGAATTCCAGAGTTCCTGAAGCCATTATTGTGTTGATCATACTATTTGCGGCTTCATTTTGCCGAAGCCAGTCGGGCAACTCCGCTTCGGCTGCCAATGGGGCACATGGCGAGATCAGCATTGTCGCGCTATCAGATTCTGGTGTAGGAATTCGATCTCGAACGTCTGGTTTTGACACTACAGCCGCATTCATAGGCTCAAATAGATCCGATGGTTATCCGTTATGGAGAATCTATCTACCACATTCGGACACATTGCGACTGATCGTGTCGGATATTAACGAAAGTGTGGTTTACGATGCCGAAGTCAGACCGCTTGGCACCGGTTGGTTTGACATCAGAATTTACCCTGAACTCAACCTGCCGAAGGCCGCAGTTTATTTCTTGCAGGCGATCTTCTGTGACTCGACCTTCGAGCGGAAGTTCATTTACTTGAAGTGACTAACTAGACAAGAAAAATGTACGAGACCTCGAAAGTTGCGTCATACGCAGTACCTAATTGTGCGAATCACGACGCTCGATCGTTACATATCGTGGTACGCAGCAACATTAGATTTCAGCCTGATCTCTCTATACTCACAAAGGGATTTCCATGAACGATGACATTACAGTACAGCAAGAACTTCCATCATTACTTCAGCGCATATTTGTCGGTAAGCGGGGCATACGAGCCGGCTGGAGCATCGGCATCTTTGTTGTTCTTCTGGGATTATTCACTGCCGCATTCTTTTTCCCGGCCAAGAATCTTTTCGAAAAGAACAATTTGTCCTTGACGGATGCCATGCCGCTGCAAAGCGGTGCCGGGGAGCTGGCAGCACTTCTGGGTTTGCTGGCTGCATCGGTGGTTATGGCACTTATCGAACGTAAGCCGCTCATCTCTTACGGATTAGAGGGCACTCGTCGCTTCGCAAGATTTTGTTACGGGTTTGTCTTCGGCATAACAGCGCTTTCTGTTTTGGTTGGCGTGATGACACTTTGCGGCTTCCTTTCCTTCGATGGGCAAAACATTTACGGTTGGCAGGCTGTAGAATTCGCACTCGGTTGGGTTATTGTGTTCCTTCTCGTGGGTTTGTATGAAGAATATTTTTTGCGCGGTTATATACAAGCCACATTAACGCGCGGCATTGGATTTTGGTGGAGCGCACTTCTTCTTTCTGCAGCTTTCGGTTGTCTTCACCTTACCAACCCGGGGGAATCTCCGGCCGGAATATTTTCTGCCGCACTTGTCGGTATGGTTTTTTGTATCAGCCTGTGGTATCTCAAAAATCTCTGGTGGGCGATAGGTTTTCATGCCTCGTGGGATTGGGCAGAATCGTATCTCTGGGGAACGCCAGACAGCGGCAGGGTTGTGCAAGGGCATCTCTTTTCAGTGCATTCGCAGGGAAATATTCTCTGGAGCGGAGGGGCTACAGGTCCTGAAGGAAGTTTGATGGTACTTCCTCTGCTCGTTATTATCGCGCTGGTGATGTGGATTGTTTGGGGCAGAGCAAACAAACATGATGCCCGCAGCGATAGTACGGCAGTGTCTAATTAAGCATGAGAATTAGCACGACCTGTTGAATTCCTTTTGATCTTCGTCAGTCAATCGGAAGGAGTCGGGAAGATATGACCCGCCTATTGTCGGTTTGCTCTTCTTTTCTGTATGCATGCACTTGCGAGGAGTGCACCGAAGATTGTGAAGATAGAGTAAACGATCACGATCAAGAAGAAACTTAGTAAGGTGTCAAGTAGTGCCGGCCTCTTGGCTGCAGCGATCGCCTGGCTCAGCTGGTCCATGATGTCGCTCGGTATTTGCACGTTACCGAGCAATCTTTTCATCAGATTCTGCAGCATCCTGAACTTGACATCGGCGATGAACGGACCGATCGTTATATCGAGAACGGTCTCGAATCCTGCGGCGAAAATTCCTGTCCAGAGTCCCAGGTAGAATCCGTCTATGTTCAACATCTGCTGCTCCTGGGGCAGGTCCATTCTGAAAAATACTACAGCCAGCACGCCTCCGAACAAAAGCCCGGCACAGCAAAAGCAGTTGACGAGATTTAATCCCGGTACGAAATTTATTACGGCCAGGATAAGTCCTGCAAACAACGCGGGTCGAAAATAAGTCGAGCTATTTTTCATTGATTAAAAACTCTCTTCTTGCCGAACGGCTTCCTCCGAATGGAGCCGGAGCAGATTTTTTTCTTATGTGGTTTCCTTGGGAAAATTCTCTCATAAGTGATATCCACACAGGGACAAAAAAGAAAGCAGTAGAAACTCCGAGAAGTCCACCGGTGATGGATCTTGACAAGAAGGTGTTTTGGGTAATGCCGAGAAAATTAACGCTGAAATCGGCGGCGAGCGTCGCGATGGGAATTGCAATATAGATTAAACCCGGCATTGAGACGTTGCGGAGTGATCTGAAAAAAGGATAGACTGCTATGCCGAAAGTGAGTCCGTAATAGATCGATGCACATCTCGAACAAACTGCAAGCTTGTATCCGAACAGGTGGAAGCTTCGCGCATCCATCTGATGGCATACCGGCTGGAAAAATTTGTAAATCAAATCTGCAGCGACTCCGAAATGAAGAAGAAATGGCGGCATGGTGAAGAGCAAATCGAAACAAAATGCCAAAGCAAGAAGGAGAAGATAACCGCCGACACTTGTCATTCCTTCACGCTTCTGGCGTGGATCCGTGTCATTAGTCAGCTCAGATTCCGGACGAAAGCCGCTGCGAATGAACTTGTACCTTTTCACGCCACGATCCGTGTCCCGGCGGTTCTTCCGGAAACCAAGTCTGAAGCTCCTTCAGCATTCGTAATAAATGCTTTTCCTGAGCCGTTTCCCAAAGTGAAGAATGCTGCTTCGATCTTTGGAACCATTCCGCCTGCTATCACATTTAGAGCTTTCAGGTTCTGGAATTCTTTCTCGCGCAATTCGGGAATCACCTTGCCGTCTTTCAAGACTCCGGGGACATTCGACAGGAACAATGCCAACTCCGCCTTGATGGATGAAGCGACCGCCGCCGCCGCGTAATCTGCATTTACGTTCAGAGATATGATCGAGTCCTTGTCGGCGCTGATCGGCGAAAGTACGACGGCAAATTTCTGCATTAACTCTTCAATGGCAGAGGCATTGACCGATTCCACTTCTCCTACAAAACCCATGTCTTCTCCGTCGCGTTCCGTCCTCTTTGCAACAAGAATTTTTCCGTCAACGCCGCTCAATCCGATGGCGTTCACTCCGATCTGCTGGAGTGATTTGACGAGTCTCTTGTTAATCAATCCGGAGAGCACCATCTCCACAGCTTCAAGGCTCTGTGAATCCGTATATCTGAATCCTTTGATGAACTTGGTTTCTATATTCAACTTGGCAAGGAGTTTCGTGATTTCCTTTCCACCGCCGTGCACCAGGACCACATTGTGGTGATCGCCCCGGATTTTTGCGACAAGCGTCGACACCTTCTTCAAGAAACCCTGGTCGTCGATTTCATTTCCGCCGATCTTCAGTACGATTTTCAAATGAGACCTTCCGATTCAGTCAATCCGCACATCACATTGAAATTCTGCACTGCCTGGCCGGCCGCTCCTTTGCCGAGGTTATCGATCGAAGAAACGACAATTGCATAGGGGGAATTTTCGACTTTCTTCACAGAAATAACACAGAGATTTGTGTTGATCGTGTGTTGAAACGTCGCTATGGAATTATCCGCCAGCACCCTGATGAAAGTCTCGTCCTCGTAGTTTTTGTTGAAAATGTGGATCAATTCTTCCGTGGGAATATCCTGGCTGAGCTTAACATAGATTGTATTCAACATTCCTCTTGTGATCGGCACAAGGTGCGGCGAAAAAATAATTTTCACATTCGTGTTCGCTGCCTTCTTCAGCTCCTGCTCGATCTCGCCGGTGTGCCTGTGAACGTAGCCGATGTTATAAGGTGAGACGTTCTCGTTTACTTCCGCGAAAAGATAGCGTGCCTCTACTTTTCTTCCCGCGCCTGTGACCCCGGATTTTGCGTCAATAATAATCGGTTCCGATAGATCAGCGAGTTTAGTTTTGAGGAGGGGATAGACGCCGAGAATAGTCGCAGTCGGGTAGCAGCCAGGGTTCGCCACGAATTGAGCCTTATAAATTGCCTCGCGGTTGATTTCGGTCAATCCATAGACAAAATCGTCCAGGAAATCCGGGCTTGTATGTTTTTGACCGTACCATTTCGCGTATTCTTCCGCGTCGTCGAATCTATAATCGGCGCTTAGATCAATTATTTTTACTCTTCGCGACGAATCGACGATTTTTTCCACGACATTCTTTGCGGCGCCGTGCGGAAGCGAAAGAAATACGGCGTCAACTTGCCCGAGGTCTACATCCTCGTTCCTGACTATTTTCGTGTCGTCGGCAGTTGCGAATATCTCGCTCAGCCTTTTCCCGGCGGATGTTTCCGCGGTGACGTATTTTATTTCCGCTTGATTGTGCCGCTTAAGAATCTTGTACAGCTCATAGCCTGCGTATCCCGAAGCTCCGAATATCGCAACTCGGATTCTCACTGCGTTATTTCCGGTTTCACTTTTCATCTAACTCTCTTACCCTCTGTTTCTGTCCATGTGCATTGCCGTTCCTATTCTGTGAATGTGTACAACGGCTCCTTTAATTCTCAAGCCCTCTTCTTCTGTTAATGTGCGTCCTTTTCCAATCCGAATCCTTTGTGAAGGACCTGGGCAGCTTTCTTCATGTCACTTTCATTTACCACAATCGATATTTTTATCTCGCTCGTGGAAATCATTTGGATGTTTATCCCTGCATCGGCGAGCGTCTTGAACATTTTTGCGGCAACGCCCGAGTGGGTCCTCATCCCGACGCCGACTAACGAAACCTTGGCGATTCTGTCATCCCCGACAACGCGCGTCGCTTTATTCTGCTTCACCAACTCATTCAGAATTCGTATTGCCTGTTTGTAATCGGTTCGCGGAACGGTGAAGCTCATGTCGGTGTATCCCTCAGAGCTTGCGCTTTGAATTATCATGTCGACGTTGATCTCCGCTGCAGCGAGCGGCGCGAAGATGCTGTGAGCAATTCCCGGTTTATCGGAAACATGGATCACCGTTATCTTCGCCTGATTTTTGTCATGTGAAATTCCTGTGACAACAACGCTCTCCATGTCGAGCGTTTCGTTAACAACCATGGTACCCTCGCTGTTATTAAAACTGCTTCTTACGTGAATTGGAATATCAAATTTCATCCCGAAAAGGACAGATCTTGTCTGGAGAACTTTTGATCCCGAGCTCGCAAGCTCGAACATTTCCTCGAAGCTTATTCGCTTAAGCTTAGTGGCAGCCGGGACAATGTTAGGGTCGGCAGTGTAAACTCCGTCGACGTCTGTATATATTTCGCACACAAGACCGTCTTTTACGTTTGGCTTCATAGCTGCGGCAATTGCAACGGCGGTCGTATCCGAACCACCGCGGCCTAGTGTGGTGATGTCCCCCTGCTCATCAACTCCTTGGAAGCCTGCGACCACGGCAATGGCGCCTTCCTTGAGGACGTTTCTCAGTCTTTTGACATCGATCCGTTTTATGTGCGCCTTTGTAAAGGACGAATCTGTCAATAGCCTGACCTGATGGTTTTGAAGCGAACGAGCTTTGCAGCCTATGGAGTTTAACGTCATCGAAAGAAGGGCGGAAGAAACCTGTTCTCCAGTGGATACGAGGACATCCATTTCGCGCGGGTCGGGTTCGGTTACTGCGGACTTCGCGAGATCGATGAGCCGGTTCGTTTCGCCCGCCATGGCACTGACGACCGCAACCACGTCGTTCCCCTGTGATTTAGTCTCAGCGACTCGTTTAGCAACATTGCGAATTCGTTCGATAGTTCCTACCGATGTTCCGCCAAATTTCTGAACAACTAGCATGTCAATAAAATGTTAAATATTAAATTTCGAACTTCAAATTCTTAACTTTGGATGAGTTTGAGCACCTCGGATAGAATTGGTTTCGCCGCAAGCGGAGGTGGAACGTCTCTGGACGCCGTGTCGGGATCTTTTAATCCATTTCCCGTCAAAGTACAGACGACCACATCTTTATCGGTGAAATAATTCCTTCCGATAAGTTGTTTCAGTCCGGCAACTGAAGAAGCCGAGGCTGGTTCGCAGAAGATTCCTTCGGTGGATGCTATTAGTCTCTGCGCCGACAAAATTTCCGCGTCGGTCACTATGTTGATTTGTCCTTTCGATTCGTCCAGAGCCTGGACCGCCTGCTTCCAGCTTGCCGGATTGCCGATACGAATCGCTGTAGCGACCGTTTCGGGATGTTCAACCACTTTTCCATGAACGATCGGCGCGGCACCCTCTGCCTGGAAGCCGAGCATCTTCGGAAGACTGGTGCGGTTCTTCTCCGACCATTCTCTGTAGCCTTTCCAGTATGCCGTTATATTGCCTGCGTTGCCCACCGGCAGCGAATGATGCGTCGGGATTTTTCCGAGAACCTCGATGATTTCAAATGATGCTGTCTTCTGTCCTTCTATGCGAAACGGGTTGATCGAGTTGACGATCACCACTTTTGTCTTCTCTCCGATCTCTCGAACTATTCTCAGTGCGTCGTCGAAGTTGCCGTCGATCTCGATCACCTTTGCACCGTAGATCAGTGCCTGTGCCAGCTTACCGATGGCAATTTTTCCTTTCGGCAAAATCACAAACGCCCGGAGTCCTGCCTTTGCGGCGTAAGCGGCTGCGGATGCAGACGTGTTTCCGGTAGATGCACAAATGACCGCCTCCGCTCTATCTTGAACGGCTTTCGTAATCGCGACAGTCATTCCACGATCCTTGAAGGAGCCGGTAGGGTTCATTCCTTCAAATTTGAGGAAAATTTTCGCCGGCGATTTGATATCTTTCCGGAGATTGTCGGCCTCGATTAACGGCGTGTTTCCTTCTAAGAGGGTGACAGGTTTCACTCCTTCCGAGAAAGGAAGGTAGCTGAGATATTTATTTATTACTCCAGAATATGACATTTCAATACGATTTCAAATTAATTTTAAAAGGTTAGAACGATCTTTCCAAAATGCCGGCGGCTCTCAATGATCTCGTGCGCCTTCCGAACTTCGGTGAAGTGCACGGTTCTATCAATGACAGCCTTGAACTTTTTCTCACTGAGCAATTCAAGCAATGTGAACAGCAGGCTTTTGCTTCCCATCATGCTTCCGTAAATCGTCAATTGCCTGGAGAAAACGTAGCGGAGATCTGTCAAGGCATTGAACCCGGTCGTCGCACCGCAGGTAACAATCCTTCCACCTCGTCTCGCCGAAAGCACGCTGTCGTTCCAGGTTGCCTTGCCAACGTGCTCGAAGACAATGTCGACGCCGCGCTTGTCGGTGATTCTCCTGACGCCCTGATAGATGCTTTCCGAGTTATAATTGATCACCTCGTTCGCACCGAGCGCTCGAGCTTTCTCAAGTTTTTCATCGGAGCCTGCGACGGCGATTACTCGGGCATTGAACATCCTGGCAATTTCGATTGCAGCGGTTCCAACTCCGCTGCTTGCTCCGAGAACCAGGACACTCTCCAGCGGTTGAATCTTCGCCTTCTCAACGAGCATTTGATATGCCGTTATGAAAACCAGTGCCGAAGCCGCGGCATCCTCGAACGAAACGTTGTTGGGCAGCCTGAAAACGTTGTTTTTTTTCACAGCTACGAGTTCAGCATCGGTCCCGTTGCAGTGTTCGCCAATGATTTTGTACTCGGCACAAAGATTATCTTTTCCGCTCAAACATTGTTCGCACCGGCCGCATGAAGTAGAAGGTGAAATCAAAACTCTGTCGCCGATCTTTAAGTCGTCCGCTTCCTCTCCGGCTTCTGCAATCGTTCCGGCACCATCTGATCCCAAAATCATGGGAAGGGGAAGTGTCACGTTGCGGAATCCATTCCGAACCCATATATCCAGATGGTTTATTGAAGCAGCCTCTATTTTAACGATTACTTCATTTGATTGGGGTATCGGAGCGGCAATTTCATCGACGACCACTTTGTCAACGCCGCCGTGCTCGTGTATACGAATAGCGCGCATTTTAACCGACTAAGACTGAGCCGCCGTTGACGTTAAGAATCTCTCCGGTAATATGACGTGCAAGTTCGGAAGCGAGAAACAGGATTGGTCCCGCGATATCTTCGCCCGTCGGAATTCTTCCGAGAGGGATATCCCTGCGTATTTCCTCTCTATAATTCTCATCGTTTAATGCCTCGGCGCTCATCTCGGTGTCGACCCATCCGGGCGCAACACTGTTCACCCGGATGTTGTACGGACCGAGTTCCGTGGATAGGCTTTTCGTCAGTGAAATCACTGCTCCTTTCGTGGCAGCATAATGAGAATGCAGCGCCTCTCCACGCTGACCTGCGGTCGATGAAACGTTTACGATCGCGCCGCCGCCCTGCTTCTTCATTATCGGTACGACATACCTGCAGAATAGAAAGGTCCCTTTCAAATTGACATCCATGGTCTCGTCCCACACTTTTTCATCCATCTTGTCTATTTCACCGTAGGTCCAAATTCCCGCGTTGTTCACCAGAACATTGATTTTGCCGAAGTCATTCAATACATCTTGCACGATTTGTTTTACGTCTTTTTTTTTGCCGACGTCGCCTCTATATGCGTTTGCTTTTCTTCCGAGCATTTTTATTTCGTTTATCACTTCGCTCGCGTGCTTGTCTCTTCCACGATATGTAATGGCAACATCTGCGCGCGCTTTCGCAAACCACTTTGCAGTCGCCGCGCCGATTCCTCTTGATCCTCCGGTTACTAACACTACTTGATTGCTAAAATCTATCATCTCGTTTCCAAACGGCCGTTGATTGTATAATTCAAAATAATTAAGAAGAGCTATTGATTCAATAATGTTTGGATTTTATTTGACGTTTGATAGGTCATGACTTCACACTGTCCATCTTATCCGGCCGGCTACATTGTAAAAGACGCCCGCTTGCGTTAAATTCATGTAAAATGACAGTCCGAGTAGATCCTTTTGGGACAGAGAAGTTCCCGGCAAAAAAAATTCCGCATAGTCAGCTTGAAGTTTTGATCCGTCAATTTGATGCCACGATGCGCCATGCGAGCCAGGCAACGCGGCATGTTTATAAGAAAGGACTGGATCAACTCTTAGCTTTCACTAAGACGAATGGATTTAAGTTTACGCCGAGCGACTTCAATAGTTTTCGTCTCTGGTTATTCAATGGGCGGAATCTTTCGACCAACACAGTGAATGTTTATTTGACCGCGTCGAGAAGATTTTGCGAATTTTTGATCGAACATGGTCTCTTGAAAAAGAATCCGGCCTGGAAGATACATGGAACGAAGCCGGAGTTCAAAACGGCGGAAGTAAATCTGACGGAAGTCTCAGCGGCGATATCTAGCATAGACAGGAGCACGGTTTTGGGAAAGCGCGATTTTGTCTTTTTGTCTGCGATCCTTGATACCGGCGTTTCGATCTCCGAGCTGATCGATGCAAACGTCGGCGATCTGAAAAGAGACGGGAGAAAGGCGAGACTATCTGTAAAGCTCAAAGGAACACATGCCAAAAATCTGACACTAACTTTACCCGAACAGGATACGGCAGCATTGTACGATTACTTGAATGCACGCGGATCGGCTGCGGCAGGCGAACCGCTTTTCTGCGCCCTGCGCGGTGGAGGAACCTCTAAGGCAAGGCTTTCCTTGCGTGGAGTTCGTTTTGCGATGGGACGCAGGTTGAATTTCGGAAACGATCGAAAAATCAGGCTCGACTCGCTGCGGACTTATTGTTTGGTTAGACTTATGTCCAAAGGTAAGACTTCCAAAGAAATACGTTCCATAATGCGCTTCAAAAGCAATATGCCGTTTAGAAAAATCATGTTTAACGCGCCGCATAGCCGAAGATTCGAATCTCCGAGCGGCATCCTGCATTCTGAGAAGACCTAATTCTTGGGCGGGACAAAAGCTCTAGCGAAATAAAATGAAATACGATTTTGCATCAATTGAGAAAAAGTGGCAGAAACACTGGGAAGAGAAAAAAACAAATCGCGTCAACCTTGGCGACATCAAGAGGAAACTTTATTGCCTCGTAATGTTTCTCTATCCGAGCGCAGATAAACTCCATATAGGACACTGGTACAATTTCGGCCCGACGGATACGTGGGCACGTTTCAAGCGATTGAACGGTTTCAACGTGTTCGAGCCGATGGGGTACGATGCATTCGGACTCCCGGCCGAGAACTATGCGATCAAGACCGGAGTGCATCCGCAGGACAGCACGCAGAAAAATATATCCGTGATCCGTGAACAACTCAAGACCATGGGCGCAATGTACGACTTCGATTACGAAGTCGATACTTCAAAACCGGAATACTACCGATGGACCCAATGGGTTTTCCTGCAATTATACAGAATGGGTCTCGCATACCGGACAAATGCACCTGTCAACTGGTGCCCGAAGGATCAGACGGTTCTTGCCAACGAACAGGTCGTCGAGGGAGCATGTGAAAGATGTGGCACTCCTGTGATTCGAAAATCCATGACTCAGTGGTTTTTCAGGATTACAGCTTATGCAGATAAGCTGCTCGAAGGGTTGGACAGAATTGACTGGCCCGAGCGCACGAAGCTCATGCAGAGGAACTGGATCGGACGAAGTGAGGGAATTGAAATAGTATTTACGATAGAAAATCTGGGATCGAAAATAGAGGTATTCACAACGCGGCCCGATACACTCTTCGGAGCCACTTATGTTGTCCTCGCGCCGGAGCATCCTCTCGTTCAGAAGATCACGAAGGATGAATTCAGGGTAAAAGTAAATGAGTATGTCGACTTTGTTGCGCACGAAAATGAAATAGAGCGCACCTCGACCACAAAGGAGAAGACCGGCGTCCCGACCGGAGCCTGGGCGGTCAACCCGATTAACGGTGAAAAGATTCCGATATGGATTGCAGACTATGTGCTCTCGACTTATGGAACCGGTGCAGTCATGGCCGTGCCTGCACACGACGAGCGTGATTTCGAATTTGCCACAAAATATAAACTTCCGATTCGTATAGTCGTGCAACCGAAAAATGGAGAGTTGCCCGAACCTCTGAATGCCGCATTTGTGGAAGAAGGAATCGGCGTGGACAGCGGAAAATTTTCTGGGTTAGAGAGCAGCAAGGTGTGGGATGGAGTTGCCGGCGACCTGGAACAAACCGGGAGCGGCAAAAGAAAAATAAATTACCGGTTGCGCGACTGGCTTGTATCTCGTCAACGATACTGGGGAGCGCCCATTCCAATTATCCATTGTGGATCATGCGGGGAAGTCCCGGTGCCGGAAAAAGATTTGCCTGTGCTGCTGCCTTACGATGTTGAGTTCCGGCCCAGCGGCGAATCACCCCTGGCAAGGAATGAAAAATTTGTAAATACTAACTGTCCGAAATGCGGTAAGCCGGCGAAACGCGACGTCGATACCATGGACACGTTCGTCGACTCATCGTGGTATTTTCTCCGTTATCTCTCGCCCGGTCTCGAGTCGGCACCGTTCGATAAAGAGTTAACGGCGAAGTGGCTGCCCGTTGACAAATATGTCGGAGGTGCAGAACATGCCGTGATGCATCTCCTGTACGCTCGCTTTATCGCGAAGGCATTGAAGGACGCTGGCTGGCTGAGATTTGACGAGCCGTTTCAGAGTCTTGTGCATCAGGGTACAATCACAAACCAGGGTGCCAAGATGTCGAAGTCGCGCGGAAACGTCGTTAATCCTGATCAATTCGTACAAAAGTATGGCTCCGATACATTCCGCATGTTTCTCATGTTTATGGGACCGTATAACGAGGGCGGTGACTGGAGCGATAGAGGAATCACAGGTGTCTTCAGGTTTTTGAACAAGGTCTATGATCTTTTTGAAGGTGACAGAGGATTATCGGCCGGAGAGATAATGAATTTGTCAATCAATGACTTGGTCGAGGCCGAACGCGTGGCTTATCGAAAGGTGAACCAGCTGATAAAAAAAGTAACTGAGGACATCGAGCAATTCAGGTTCAATACTGCGATCGCTGCCATGATGGAATTCATGAACGACTACACCCAAATTGTCTTGAGCAATGGTAATTCAGTGAGGGATGCCGTGAAGAACTTTGTGCTAGGGAATTTCAACGTTCTCCTTGCGCCGTTTGCACCGCACCTGGCTGAAGAGTTGAACGAAATGCGCGGGAATAAAAATTCAATTTTCATTTCCGAGAGGTGGGTTGGTTATGATCCGGCCGCTATCGTCGAAGAAAATGTGACCCTGGTGGTTCAGGTGAACGGGAAAATTAGAGGAAAACTCGAGATCCCGATCGATTCCAGCGATGAAGATATCAAAAAGCTTTCTCTTGCTGAACCGAATGTAAAAAAATATCTGGATGGTAAGCAGGTCATTAAAGCAGTCGTTGTGAAAAACAAGCTGGTGAACTTCGTAATCAAGTGATGCAGAAGGTTTCCGCCATAGTCATTGCCGGGAGGGAAGAGAAAAATATTGCCGATTGCCTGGAGAGCCTTCGGTGGGCTGACGAAATAGTTGTGGTGAATTCAGAAAGTAACGATCGAACAGTTGAGATTGCGAGACAATTTACGGACAAGATATTCATCAGGAAGTGGGAAGGATATGCTTCACAAAAAAGGTTTTCTTTGCAACAGGCAACCAACGAGTGGGTCTTGAGCATTGATGCAGACGAGCGCGTTTCGCCGGAACTTTGTTCGGAGATTCTGAGCTTGGATTTTTCAAAAGCGGACGGATTTTATATTCCCCGACGGAATTACTTTCTTGGCAGGGTGATTCGAAGCTGCGGTTGGTCGCCCGATTACCAGCTTCGCCTTTTCAAGAAATCGAAGACGAGCGTTACTGATCGGCATGTGCATGAGGGTTTCGCCGTGGACGGCAAGAAGGACTATCTTAAAAGCGAGTTGATTCACTATACGCATTCGACGATAAGCGGTACATTGGACAAAATAAACGAGTATTCAGCCCTTGAGGCGCAGGAGAAGGCGGGACGTGTGCGTATGACAGGTGCGAAAATATTTTTCAAACCTTTATGGGCATTCATCCAGCATTTCATAATGCGGCGCGGGTTCACCGATGGCGTCAGCGGACTTATGGTTTCAATAATTCACGCTATGACAAAGACGCAGGTTTACATGAAAATATGGGAAATGCAGAATGATCGGAAAAAAAGATAAACCCTTAACAATCTATTTCAGGCTTTTAGGTTATGTGCGTCCCTATAAGAGATTCCTTGGCGCCTCCGTAGTATCGACTGTATTTTATTCTCTTTTCTCCGGCGTTTCCATATATCTTATCGTTCCGCTGCTGAACACGCTCTTCAGCCAGGGGTCTCCTCAGATCGTCTCGATTCCGGCGTCAGCATCCACGTTTGACAGGGTGCGCATTGCGGTGATTAATTTTGTGAATGGATTCATTTTCGGCGGGACGAAATCGGAAGCACTGCTGAAAATATGTGTCGTCATCGTTGCAGCGTTTTTCCTGAGAAATTTTTTTGGATATGCTCAGGCGTATTTCATGGCGTTCGTGGAACAAGGCTCGATGCGGGATATACGGAATGACCTGTACAAAAAAATCCAGGAGCTTTCCATAGGATATTTTTCGAGCGAACGGACCGGCTCATTGATATCGAGAATTACGAACGATGTATTTGCGATAAACAGCGGTATCTCCGCGAGCTTCGTAACTATGATAAGGGAACCGCTCCTTGTGGCCGTTTATCTTTGCATCGCCCTCTTTCTCAGCTGGAAACTCACTATCCTATCATTCCTCGTCGCGCCGTTTATGTTGATCATCATCAGCCGTTTGGGGATGCGGCTCCATAAAGAGGGTGATCTCTCCCAGAAGCTGATTGCGGAGCTGACTTCGCTACTGCAGGAAACAATAAGCGGAATCAAGGTGGTACACTCCTTCGGGATGGAGCGATACGAGATAGGCAGATTTGAAAATCACACAAAGAATTATTTCAAATCAATCCTGAAGATGACGCATATAAGGAACTTATCTACGCCTATAACGGAATTTCTGTCTATTCTTACCGCCGGAGTGATTATTTATTACGGCGGTATGCAGGTAATTCAGTCTCACACTCTCTTGCCTAGCGAGTTCATTACTTTCCTGTTCGCTATTTTTCAGATGATGCCGTCGATAAAAGAATTGACGACGGTGAGCACGCGGGTGTATGAATCTTCGGCTGCGGGAAAAAGAATATTTGAGCTGCTGGACGAAGCAGGCAAGATTCCGGAATCGCCGGATGCGGTCAATCTCAAGGAATTCAAAAAGGAGATAAAGTTTGAAGACGTTTGGTTCAAGTATTCGTCGTCGAGAATCGGCCGCTCCAGGAAAGCGGACGGAGCGGATGTTCTCAAGAATGTCAGCTTCACTGCTCACAAGGGAGAAATTCTTGCAATAGTCGGTCCGTCGGGCGGAGGCAAAACGACGATCATTGATCTGATACCTCGGTTTTACGACCCGACGCAGGGTGTAATACGTATTGATGGAACTGATTTGCGGAATGTCACCGTACAGAGTCTGAGAAGCCTGATAGGGATCGTTTCCCAGGAGACGATTCTTTTCAACGACACCGTCAGAAATAACATCGCTTACGGCTTGACGGATTGTCCGAGTGAAAAAATTATTCAAGCTGCTAGAGCTGCCAACGCTCACGACTTCATCACTCAGCTACCTCAAGGTTATGATACCGTCATCGGTGAACGAGGGACAAAACTCTCGGGTGGACAGCGCCAGCGTATCTCAATTGCGCGGGCACTTTTGAAGAATCCTCCGCTCATGATTTTCGATGAGGCAACATCAGCTCTCGACTCGGAGTCCGAGATGCTCGTACAGGAGGCGATAGAGAGGCTGATGCAAAACAGGACTTCCATAGTGATTGCGCATCGGTTGTCGACGATCAAGAACGCGGACAGAATAATCGTCGTTGAAGGGGGAGAAATTGTCCAACGCGGGAAACATCAGGAGCTTGTTCGTCAGAAGGGTGGAATCTACAAAAAGCTTTACGAAATGCAGTTCAACGATTAGTGCTCATACAAGTACCCAACCAATAAAATTTCGGTGACCGGCTATTGATCGGCAAGCTTAAAGAGGCGCTTCAAAACAAAACAAGGCTGCTCATTCTACTGGCAATAATCGAGATTGCCCTGCTGATTCTCAGTATCCCCTTTTTCAAATTAAACGGCGATGAGGCATGGTTTGCGGAAGAGTCGTATTTCATGAGCCAGAAGGGATACTCTGCGTCGAACTTGTTTTCCGGTTTTCTCATGGAAGATGTACGCATAGTGGTACAGCATAAACTTTTTATCTATCTGGGTGCTGCACTATTCAAAATATTGTATTTCGATCTATGGGTTTTTCGTTTGATACCAATTCTTGCGCTCGTCGTCCTCGTGGTCTTCATGGTCAAGTATCAGCAAAATTACCTGGCCGCAGGCGGTTCGGCCGGCTTGCCCTCCGCAAGGCTTCAGCTTTTTCTCAGCCTTTGCATTGCATTTGCCGTTCACGATTTTGTTTATTTAGCGAAGGTTGGCCGACCTGATATGCTGGTGACCTTGCTTGGTTTCATCAGTTTCTATTTGTTGGCAGCATATCACAGACGTGAAAAGTACTGGCGGGCAGGTCTGGCGGGTTTTTTCGCGGGGCTCGCGATGCTGGCACATCTCAACGGGATCATATTCGTTGCAGCGGGACTAGCTGTTCTACTGCTGCGGAAGAAGTTCTCTGCATCGCTGTTATTCGGCATCCTCGCCGTGGCTGCGTTTCTTCCGTATCTCCTCGATATTTATCTGCACTATGATATCTTCAAGGTGCAAATAAACAGCCCGCTGGTCATCACAAAAACTGAGTTTACGCTTCTTAAGCCGTTGATAAATATGTCAAGAGAACACCAGCGTTTGTTTCGCAAGCCCCAGATCATTATTCCCTCCGCTTTGTTCTTTTTTCAGCTAATCACAAACTGGAGAAAGCTTTTTGACAATGGCATGAGAGGTCTAACGGTTTACACTCTCTTGCTGATGTTCTTCCTCGGTCTTTTTGTCGAGGATAAGACAATGAAGTATTCGACGTACTTGATTCCGTTCTGGGGAATCCTTATAGCGAGAAGCATGATCACTATGGATGCAAAGAGAAAATGGATTTTTCCCGCGAACGCTTTTCTCCTGTTAGCTCTCTTTGTGACCGGCCTGTTTTGGCAGGTAGAATCGGTCTTTGAAAAGGAAAACTATCCCCCTCTGAATAGATCGATAGCTGCCGAGATGCCGCAGCATTCTACTTGTGTTGCTCCGATGAATTTTATTTTCAATGAAGTCGCGAACTATAAAATTCTTTCCGATTATCTTGTGGGATACGAAGGATTCGGCGAAACCAAGATAGAATCCCTTTCGGATTTTTGTCGGAAGAAGAATTGTAAATACGTAGTATTTAACAAATATGGTGATGAGTGGGACTATATTCATGATTATAACGATACGGCGGGACTCTTGAAGAAATTTGAGATTGTCGCGGCGAATCATGATTTCACAATCCTGAAATGCAGAGATACATCGGCGGGGGAGCCGACCTGCACAACTCCGCCGGAAGCTGGATCTGCTGTTCAACAGTATGTGTCCTATATGGCCGAGCGAGCGAGGCTCGACAGAAAGCCTACGGACATACGATGACTGAACTTCTTCGGGCCCTGAAAGTCAGAGACATCGTTCTATTTAATGTCGTCGCGATCGTTGGTACTCGATGGATTTCGCTCGCCGCAGCGACAGGTACAGGTTCAATTTCCCTGTGGGTGCTCGCTCTAATTTTGTTTTTCATTCCACAAGGCATTGTGGTAATTCATCTCAGCAGGAAATATCCAGTTGAAGGCGGAGTCTACGAATGGGCAAAAGTCGAGTTCGGAGATTTCCACGGTTTCGTTGCTGGCTGGTGTTACTGGGCAAATAATTTGGTTTATTATCCATCGCTCTTGATCTCGGTCGCTGCGATAGCTCCGTTTATTCTCCCGTCGACTTCCGCCATGATTCCGAGCAGTATGTTCATCGTGATCGCGAGTTTGGTTATACTATGGATTGCGATCGGTTTTAACGTAATTGGTGTAAAGATTGGAAAGTGGGTGCAGAATGTCGGAGCAGTCGGGACATTCGTTCCGATTTTCATAATCGCGGCTTTGGCGGGACTGATTATATATTTCGGAAAATCTGAGACGCAATTTTCTCTGCACACGGTCTTGCCAACAAAATTGGATTACGGCACAATTTCGTTTTGGTCTTCGATGTGTTTTGCGCTCGCCGGACTTGAGCTGGCCGCCGTCATGTCGGGAGAAATAATTGATGCCGAAAAGACCATTCCGAGGGCGACATATCTTTCCGGCGCGGGAATCGTTTTTGTTTACCTGGTCGGAACGATTTCGCTGTTGGTTGGACTTTCGTCGAAAGACGTTAACCTCGTCACCGGTCTGGTCCAGTCGATTCAGGAGCTGGAGCATAAAACGGGGATGAGATACTTGACAAACTTAAGCGCACTGCTGATTACACTTGCCGGGATTGGCGGAGCAGGGGCGTGGCTCGCGGGGAGTGCAAGGATTTTGTTTGTCACCGGGATAGACAGTTATCTTCCTAAGAGTTTCGCGAGAGTTCATCCGAAATGGAAAACGCCGCATGTCGCGATAATTTTCCAGGGGATTATCGCTACCGTCTTCCTGCTGATGAGTTTCATCGGCGCCTCAACCGAACAGGCGTATCTCGCACTCGTCGACGCAACCATCATAGTTTACTTCATTCCGTACGTATACATTTTTCTGGCGGCAATAAGAAGTCTGCAGAGAGAGCGAAAGAAGAATAATAATCTGCAGACTAAATTGAGAATCATCATGTCGGGGGTCGGTGGGATGACGACCATAGTCGCAATTGTCCTGGCACTATTTCCGCCGAACGCAGGAGGGAGTCCGGTTCTATTTTTTGCAAAGACTCTAATCGGTTCATTCGTGTTCGTTGTGGTTGGAATCATTATTTTTTTGAACGCAAGAAGAAAAAGGTAAGCCAAGGAGCCACGAACGCTTGAAGACGTGCGGGCAGAAAGAGCGGGCTTAGTTTATACGATATTCTTTGTCGCGGGATTTTATGACACTTAACTTTGTTGTGAATTAGCGATGGAGCTGAAGAATCGACTTGGTGAAAACGAAAGTCCTTACCTCCGTGAGGCATCAGGCCAGCCTGTACACTGGCAGGTCTATTCGGATGAGATATTCAAGTTGGCGGAACAGCTGGATCGACCCATTCTTCTCGACATCGGCGCAGTGTGGTGCCATTGGTGCCACGTCATGGATAGAGAATCTTATTCTGATCCGGTGGTCGCAGAAATCATCAATAAACACTTTGTGCCTGTAAAGGTCGACCGTGATCAGATGCCTGATGTGGACTCACGCTACCAAACTGCGATCGGTGCGTTGGCAGGTGCGGGCGGCTGGCCTTTGACGGGGTTTCTTACTTTTGACGGAAAGGCATTTTATGGGGGCACGTATTTTCCGAAGGACGACACGCACGGAAGGCAGGGCTTGCTCAAACTCCTGCCGCAGATTGCCGAATTGTACGCGACAAGACGAACCGACATATTAAGAAGTGCGGAGGAAATGTTCCATCATTTAAAGGAATATGAACTTAACTCGGCGCAGCGGGGTGAATTGAACGAAGGGATCATCGGAAAAATCATTGACGATGCGCGCGCGAGATTTGACAAAAGTTTCGGCGGATTTGGTGGCGCGCCGAAATTTTATAATCCCACCGCTTTGCAGCTTCTCGCTGAGGAGGCTATAAGTCGAAACGATCCGAATCTGAAAGAGATCGTCGAAGCGACGCTGGATTGCATTGCCCGTGGAGGCGTCTATGACCAGCTTGGCGGCGGATTTCATAGGTACTCCGTCGACAGATATTGGCACGTCCCGCACTTCGAAAAAATGTTGTATGACAGTGCCCTCATGCTGGAAACATATTTACTCGGCCTTCAACTTTCAGGAAACGTCGAAGGATCCGTTCGAGGGAAGTTTTACGCAAGGGTCGCTCGTGAGACTGCCGATTGGATAACCGGGAGGATGAGAGCACCGAACGGCGCCTTTTACGCACACCAGGATGCCGATGTCGATGAATCCGACGACGGCACATACTGGACATGGACAAAGAGAGAATTAGAAGATGTGCTCACGAAAGAAGAGAATGAAGTTGCACAGTTATATTTCGATATTCGGGAGATGCCGGGGGATATCCATGAGTTTCCTGAAAGAAATGTGCTGAGGATTACCTTAGAGGAAAAAGATATAGTGAAAAATTCCAAGGCATCAGAGGATCGTATTCTCGATCTAATCGGAAGCGCCAGGCAAAAGCTGCTTGACTCGCGCAATCGGAGAAAACCGCCTTTTGTTGAGAAGACAATTTTTGCCGACCGGAACGGATTGGCAATAGGCTCGCTGGTCGAAGCCTCAATCGCTTTGAAGGAAAGAAAATATTTTCAGGCAGCCGAGGAAGCCGCCGCATTTATCATGGATAATATGTGTGATGTTCACGGAAATGTTGCACATGCATTTTCCGGAGGCGCGGTGTTGTATCGCGGCTTGCTTGATGATAACGTATTGTTCGGGAATGCGCTTCTCGACTTGTTTGAGGCGGCAAGGAACGAGGTGCACCTCTATGCTGCCGAAAAGATTGCGCAGCTGCTTCTCGAAGAGTTCAACGACGGTGAGAACGGCGGCTTCCTTGATCGGCCGATTAAGGCGGAGGACCATGACTCCCATATGGAATTGCGGAAGAAACCCATAGAAGATGCGCCAACTCCATCGGGAAATTCGTGCGCAGCGATTCTCTTTGATCGATTGTTTGTCGTGACTGAGAACAGGAAATATTTTGAGGCAGCGGACGCGGCATTGAAAGCGTTTGCAGGATCTGCGGAGAGGTTTGGATTACATGCGGCAAATTATGCCCGGGCCTTGAGACTTCATCTCGGCCTGATCAGGAACGTGAGATGATTCGCGGAGTGTCAAACTGTTAGCGCTTGCCTTGAATTAGATCTCGTAGTACTTCCTTGGCTCGCTCTTCGTCTTTCTCTTTCACCAGGAAATCGACAGTAGCCATGCCATCGGCTCCCGGGTAAAGAGCGGCAAAATTTTCGTTGCTGGTAATATATTCGATTCCTTCTTTGTCCAGTATCATTTTCGCGTTAATGATCTCGCTCGGCACAAATGTGTAATAGACGCGAACGTAATCCGATGAAATAGACTTCATTTTGAACCTCGCCGCTTTCTAGATTCTCGCTAGCGCGTTTTTAAAATCTTGTATAAGATCGTCGACATCTTCAATGCCAACAGATATTCTCACCATACCTTCCGTCACTTTGGCTGCATTCAATTCCTCAGGTTTCATTTTTATATGGCTTGTGAGGACGGGAATGCTGACGAGCGTATCGGTGCCTCCTAAGCTCGTGGCGTTGAGTGCGATCTCAAGATTGTCGCAGAACTTCTTTGCCGATTCCAAATTCACAAGCTCTACGCACAACATTCCGCCGAAGCCTTTCATCTGGCGTCTGGCAATCTTGTAATTCTTCGATCCCGGGAGGCCGGGATAAAACACAGCTTTCACCTTTTTTTGGCGCATAAAGAACTCGGCGAGTCTTTGCGCCCCTCTGTTCTGCTGTTCAACCCGCACTTTCAGCGTCTTTAAACTTCGGTCAAGCATATAAGCATCGATCGGGTTAATGCATCCGCCGAACGCTTTCATGGTCTCGCGAATCGCGCGCACACGCCCTTTTGTCGAGGCCGCAGCGCCGGCCATGATGTCGCTGTGGCCTCCGATATATTTGGTCGCACTATGTATGACCACGTCGACTCCAAAGTCGATTGGATTCTGATTGATCGGAGAGGCGAAAGTGTTGTCCATGATGGTCAGGGCGCCGATTTTTCTTGCAGCCTTAACGGTCTTGGAGATCGAAACGCAGTCGGTGGTAGGATTTATCGGCGTCTCAAAATATACAATCCTTGCCTGGAGGAAGTCTTCGCTGAATGTGTAAAGCTGGCTTTCGTCGACAAATTGTACTTGGATACCGAATTTTGGTGCGATGTCCCGGAGAAATCTGTATGCCATTCCGTATAGTCTGCGCTGTGCAACAACCGTGCTCCCGTTTTCCACGAAGGAGAGAATCACCGTCGTGATGGCTGCCATGCCGCTGGAAAAGAGAATAGCATCTTCGGCGTTTTCGAGCGCGGCAATTTTTTCTTCCACGTTTCTTACCGTCGGATTTGAGTAGCGGGTGTACATGTAAAATTCTTCCTCGTCACCACTGATGTATTTGTCGTAGTCATCGCTTTTCTCGACGGCAAATGTTGTGCTCTGATAGATCGGATAGTTAGCGCCACGATAGGTTTTGTCCTTCCTGCCATGAATCGCCTGTGTTGACTTACTCTTTATCAATATTCAACCTCCTAATGATGAAAATCGTAATCAAAGTACTGTCCCGAGGAATGCTAAATGCAAATCCCAGCAATATCGTCGATCAAAATGAGAATCTTCATTTGTCGTAATGTATTACAGCGGTTCTTAACGGTCACACTCGCAAAGAATCGCCATCATTTCCTTGACGGCTCGTTCCATTCCCACAAAGAGGGCATGAGAGATAAGCGCGTGGCCTATACTAAATTCTTCTATTTCGCCAATCATGGCTACAGATTTTAGATTGCTGTAATTTAATCCATGACCAGCGTTTACTTTTAGACCTAATTTGTTTGCGAACTTTGCTCCCTTCTTGATACGATCAAGCTGTACCATGATATTGTTGCCTTTTGCGTTTGCATATTCGCCCGTGTGGAGCTCGACGAAATCGGCCCCGGCTTTTCGGGCCGCTTTAATTTGGGTCTCGACCGGGTCCACGAAGAGGCTGACAAGAATATTTTTTTCGTGAAATCTGTTCGTGACATCCTTCAGTCTTGAGACTTCCGCTGCTGCGTCAAGCCCGCCTTCAGTTGTTAATTCCTGTCTGCGTTCAGGAACAAGGGTCACGAGATCAGGCACGACGTCGAGAGCGACGTCTATGATTTCATCGGTCGCGGCCATCTCAAGGTCGAGCTTGGTTTTCAGCGTCTTACGGAGAAGGTACACATCATCGTCTTGAATATGCCTGCGATCTTCACGGAGATGGCTGACAATTCCCGAGGCGCCCGCCAGCTCCGCGATGAGAGCCGCGGTCACCGGATCGGGCTGATTTTCGCCGCGAGCCTGTCGCAGCGTAGCGACGTGATCGATGTTTACGGATAATCTTTTCATGTCCCTATCATATCCTTCCGGGACAGCGTCCCTTTTTGACGTGAAATTTCATAACAGATGATTCCGGCTGCCGCCGATACATTTAATGAATCTATTTTTCCCAATTGCGGAATAGAAAAGGTTATATCTGACTTGTCGCGCAAAATCCTCCTGACACCGCTCCCTTCGTTTCCGATTATAACGGAGAGCGGAACACGTGCATCCATTTCAATAATTGAAAGCGGAGCTTTAACGGCGCTCGTCGCAATCCAGTAGCCCGATTTCTTCAGCTCCATGATTGTTTGATGCAGGTTCGTTTCACGGGCGATCTTAAGATGGAATGCGCTGCCGGCTGAGGCTTTAATTGCCGTTTCGTTCAGGGGTGCTTGCTGATCTTTTGATATGATAACTCCATCCACGTTAAAGAACGCTGCTGAACGTAGAATCGCTCCAAAGTTTTGCGGATCCTGCACGCGGTCAAGGACAAGCAGAAAAGGATACTCCTTATCAGACGCTGCATCAATCAGTGATTGGAGCGTCTCGTATTTTATTTTGCTTACAGTGGCGACGATTCCCTGCGCGGATTGGTCTCGAGATAAATTTGAAGTAAGCTCAGCGAATTGCTTTGAATCGACGCGGGCGATAGGAATGGATTGACGTTTTGCAAGGGCATAAATCTCGTTCAGACTTCCGCCATGCGCTGAATAGAGGACATAGATTTTCGAAATGTTCATCTCGCTTTTGAGAGCTTCAGCGACGGCGTTGCGGCCGATAATATTTTCTTCACTCATGGAAGAATCCTTACTCGAACTCTGCAAGCTTTCTCAGAAAGGCTGCCTCGTCAAGCTTAAACTCAAAAACCATCTTGTCGTTGATGAAGACCACCGGGACCTTTTCGCCGAATCTTTCAAATAAATCCGTATTTAGTTCGAGCGTAATTCTTTCAAGGAAAAATTTTTTCTCCTTCTTTAATTTTTCAAGAACCGACTCAGCATCTTCACATAGCTTACAGTTTTCCTTTTTGTACAAAAGTACCTTCATCACTTCTTTATTGCTCCGGATATGCGGGACAAATAAACAAATCCTCCCATTCCGATCAAAATCAACGGAATGGAGACCAGCTGCGCTTCACTTAAGCCGAAGAGAAGCCGCGGATTCAGTCTGATAAACTCTACGAGAAGCCTTTCGAGTCCCGCAAGAATGAGATAAAGCATGAAGATTTTACCGTCGGGTTTAATCGTCTTTCGAATTTTCCACAGAAAAAGAAATATTATCGTACATGCGAAAAACTCGTAAATCGGAGTCGGATGAAGAAGAGTATGATCCGGCACAATTCCACCGGGAAACTTGGCGGCAATATTCGGGAAATCTCTAAACGCCTCTGACGGCGGCAGAATGCCTCTGGCATAATCCACCCCCCACGGAAGGTGAGTCGGCATGCCATAATCTCCGTCGCCTGACAAATGACATCCGATCCTCGCTACTCCATATCCGAGAATCAACGCCGGTCCGAAAGCGTCCGCTACCGACAGGAACTTGTAGTGTTTCCTTCTGATGTCCCACGAAATAATCAATGCCGCGAGAATAAAACCTCCATACCATGTCAGCCCGCCTGGAGAAAAAGTCATCCCGATAGGATCGGCTAAGAAACTTCCCCAGTCTTCTATCAACGAAAGCAGCTTGGATCCGGCTATACCGAATATGACGGCGATAATCGTCAGCTCATTGGCAAAGTTCGGGCTGAGTCCCTTACGGGTAAATTCTTGCACGAGGACATAATTTGCTGCGAGAAAGCCGATTCCCATCATCAAGCCGAAACTATACACGTTAAAGGGACCGATCTTGAATAAGACCGGCGCCACCGTGTCGCTCAAAATCTTACTCAGCATATAAACTTTTCATCGAGATGACCACTCGCTCCGGTCGGTTGTTACATCGATGAATCTCCCTTCACGAGCCGTCCTGAGAATTTTTATTTTTTTGTGTATAGAAACTTTGAACTGATTGATCTGCTTGCTGCGCCGATCGACCAAAAGTGTATACACGCCCGGCTCGAGGTTCTCAATTTCGCATCTGCATATCGCGGGGCCTGCCGCTGGAAAGTCTTTGAGGGGAGTCCTTAGTCCGACGATTTTGAAAAATATCTTGTCGTCTTTTCGTTCGGTTTCCACCACCAGTTCATAGACAAAATTCTGAAATTCTTCCGACGTTCTGAAAAGAAAAACGGTGCCGGACCGCTTGGTCGTCGGATCGCTAAAATTTTCTATGAGAAGCCTGTACTCGGGCTGGTGATTGTTACGGTTTGTCTGCGGAAGTCTTTTTTTTGTCATTCTCTTTTTGAGCGAATAACGAAAAGTGAACGGTGAATAATGGAGGGAATAAGATTTTCACATTCAACATATCACTCTTCGCAGTCCACTGTTAAATATCGAAGTAGCTCATTTCTTCTTCTTTGAAAGACTGTACTATTTCGGCAGGGGTCTTTGCCGCTATCAACTTTTTTCTGAACTCATCTTTGTTCATCAACCGTGAAATTCTGCTCAGGAGTTTTATATGGGGGCCTACCATGTTGTCTCTTCCAATCAACAGAAATAACAACCTGACGGGTTCACCATCGAGCGATTGAAAGTCAACCGGCTCGCCGGTTACGGCAAAAGCCGCAACGATGTCCGTGACTGCGTCTGTTTTTCCGTGAGGAATTGCAAAACCCTTTCCAACCCCGGTCGACATGATTTTCTCGCGCTCAAAAATTGCCTCGCGGACTTTTTCCAAATCCTTAATTTTCTTTGAGCTCCTGAGCAAGTCTATCAATGCGTTGAGCACGTCATCTTTCGATTTGCCAGGCAATTTTGTAGATACAAACTCATCTTGAAGTATATCGCTGATTTTCATCTGTAAAATTTATTCCTTTCAATATTGATTGAGCGAACAATGAATAATTTACATGAGGGATGCCTTCGACAAAAAGCAAAAAGTCGCCGTCACTCGTTGTGCATTGTTCGCCTTCAATTATTCGCTCGTTCGGATTTGCCGCCAGCCCAGTCAGAGAGCCATTCGACAATTTTCGACTCGAAACGGTCTACTGCAGACTGTGCCATCTCCTTGTTTTCCGACTCGGCGTTAATGTGAAATAAGGCTCGTTCCTTGTCGGGGAGCAAATGAACCCACGTGCCGTCGTCATAATGGACTTTGATTCCGTCGACAGTTTCACGTTTTTCATGTTTCGTGAATTCTATGAGCTTCCTCATTATGGTTCCCTTTTCACTCCACGGGCAGTCGAGATTTTTTTTCACCATGTGAAGCCGCGGGACAACCTGTTCCAGTTCGGACAGTGTTATCCCTGTCTTTGCCGTCATCTCCAGAATTTTTGCAACGGAAAACATTGCGTCGCTTGCGAACAAGAATTGAGGAAAAATAAAGCCGCCTTTTGTGCCGCCGACAAAGTCATAGGTGCCTTCATAAGCGGCATTCATTAACGCCTGGTGGGTTGCCTTTGTTCTGGTTACGTTAAGCCCGTGTTCGGCAGCGACGAGATCGATTTCCCTCGAGGCGGAAAAGGGAACGGCGATTCGCTTCAGCTGAGGTTCGGCTAACGCAAATAGTTTAGTGACCAGGGAAAGAAGTCTATCTTCATCCACGAATTTGCCGAGTTCGTTAATCACGAAAATTTTTTCCGCTCCCGCATCGAACATGAATCCGAAATTGTAATTGAGCGACTTGACGATCCCGCTCAATTGGTTCAGATCATTTTCCAATTGCCTGGGAGTTTTTGTAAGCTGCTTAGGATCGAGATAGGCATTCAGTGCCACCACTCTTGTGCTCAGCGAGCCAACTATCATCGGGAATAGTGTCGAAGCGACTCCGTGCGAGTAGTCGATGACTATGTTGAACTTCTGGGATCTTATGGCATCAATATCCAGCGATCTGATGAAATCCTGGCGGTAACTTTCATTTGTCCTTTCAGGAAAAAAAATGTCGCCGACCTCGTCGTGAGGTGCTCTCGCGAATTCCTCTCCGAAAAAAAGTCTTTCGACCGCGCGCACTTTGCTGGTCGACAAATCTCTCCCATCCGAATCAAGGAAAATTATGTCTGTCAGGTCAGGATCGAACGGGCTTTTCCTGACGTGGATGCCGCCAGCCGCCTTTCCGCTGCGAAGCTCGTGACGAACAATCGGTATCGGCGTACTCCTCAGATCGTAGATGTTTGTGCCGGCCGACATCAACCCGACAATCAGCGATCGATTGATCATTCTGCTGATGGTGTGAGAGTCCCTGCTGCATACGACGTACTTCCCGCCGCCAAGAAGGGAACCGAATGCCGCACCGAGTTTCGCAGCAAACTCAGGATTCATCTCGATGTTCGATGTGCCGGTCACGCGCGCGTCCGTAAAAATCGCAGATAACCACTTATCCTCCCAGATTAAACTCCGGGAGAGAGTCGCACCGGCGTCGACGACTTTCTTCGGCCAAAGTTTTACGTTGGGTTTTATGTTTGCTTTCTTCCCGATTATACAGTCGTCGCTTATGAAAACATTTTCTTCAATTTCAACCTGTTCGCCGATGATGGTCCCGCTTGCTATTACGTCGCCCGCTATTTTGGATCGGGCACCGACCAATACATTATCCCAGAGAATACTGCGACTGATATTTGAATATGAATCGACCGTACAATTATTTCCGATGATGGTGTCCTCAAGCTCTACTTCTTCGCCGATGGTCACGTTGTCGCCGATAACCACTGTGCCGCGCACGTTAAGGCTCTGCGGGAGCTGAAACTCTTCAGGTGCAATCACCCTCGCTCCGTTGAAGTCGAATCTTTTTCCGCCGCAGCTCACGTGGACCTTTTGCTCAAGGCAATCCAATTGGGCTTCGATGTATTCGTTGAGGTTTCCTATGTCCCTCCAATAACCTTCTGCGGCATATCCATATAGCGGCATCCTTTGTTTGAGCATCGACGGAAAGAGTTCTTTGCTGAAATCATAGTCTTCATGGTATGGAACCATTTCCAATACTTCCGGTTCGATGACGTAAATTCCTGTGTTAACCGTGTCGCTGAATACCTCGCCCCAGGTTGGCTTCTCAAGAAATCTTACGATCTTTCCGCTCTCATCGGTAATCACAAGTCCGAACTGTAAGGGATCATTTACGCGAGTGAGAACAAGCGTCGCCTTGGACCTCTTTGACTCATGAAACTCTATTGCTCTCGTCAAATCAAAATCGGTCAGTACGTCGCCGCTTATGACCAGAACGCGGGAGCCCTTTATGAGTTCATATGCGTTGCGTACGCTTCCTGCCGTGCCATAGTCCGCCTCTGCCTTGACATATTGTATTGAAGCTCCGTACTGGCTGCCGTCTTGCAGGAAATTCTTAATTACGTTGGGATAATAGAAAATAAGGACCACTATGTCGCGGATGCCGTGATTTACGAGGAGACGGACGATATGCTCGATCATCGGTCTGTTCATGATCGGGACCATAGGTTTCGGAATTCTGCAAGTAAGAGGACGAAGTCGCGTACCAAATCCCCCGGCCATAATCACGGCCTTCAGCATCAATTGCTCCTTGGTTAAAAAAATCGCTGAAAATATAAACCTCATAGGGGGGAAAATCAAGGAGACGGAGAGGATGCATGTGCCGTAAGTTTGAGTCTTTCAGAAACTTGCGGAGAGTTTGCCGAGAATCTCCGGGAAAATTCATGGTGCACAAAATTTGGAAAATCGTGGCACGATTACTATCTTAAGAAAGCCTTTAACTCCATCCGGCGAGGTGGATAAGGACCTGTCAGCAGATACAACCTTACCCATAAAGGCTCTTTTGCATCAGTAGTTTGTTCAACTCAATCAGGAGTACGCATGAGAGTCAAATCTAAGATCGCGGACGTGCAGCAAATGGGCCGGTCCATCACGCGGCTCGCGCACGAAATAATCGAACACAACAAGGGAGCGGCAAACTTGTGCGTCATCGGCATAAAGACGCGCGGCGATTTTCTTGCCAAAAGAATTGCCGACAAAATCTCGGAAATAGAGAAAGTCAAGGTGCCTCTTGGAACGCTTGACATTACACTCTACCGGGATGACGTCCGGCAAAAGTTGAAACTTCCGGAGCTGAAAAGGACGGAAGTCCACTTCGACATAACCGACAAAAACGTCATTCTGGTGGACGATGTTCTGTTTACAGGAAGAACAATTCGGTCCGCGCTCGATGCACTAATCGATATCGGAAGGCCGACCACGATACAGCTTGCCGTTCTTGTGGATCGCGGTCACAGGGAATTGCCGATCAGCGCGGATTATGTCGGGAAAAATCAACCCACGGCGATCAAAGAGTCTATAGTGGTCCACCTTTCGGAAATCGACGGAACCGACGAAATACTACTGACGGAGGATGAAGATGGCACAGGGAATTAAAAACCTGCTGGGACTGCGGGATCTCTCACGGGAAGAGATATTGGAGATACTCGATACTGCCCGGAGTTTTCGAGAGGTACTGGAGAGGCCGATAAAAAAGGTTCCAACTTTGCAGGGAACAACGGTCGTGAATTTGTTTTTTGAAAGTTCCACACGGACGAGGATTTCATTTGAGCTTGCGGAACGGAGGTTGAGCGCAGATGTCGTTAACTTCGCAGCAAGCGGCAGCAGCGTCTCCAAAGGCGAAACGTTGAAGGACACCGCAAGGAACATCGAAGCGATGAAAACAGACGTGGTTGTAGTCAGGCATTCATCGACCGGTGCCCCTCACTTTCTCTCGCGTCTATTGAAATCTCCGGTCATCAATGCCGGAGACGGAATCAACGAACATCCTACTCAAGGGCTTCTTGACATGTTCACCATGCTGGAAAAATTCGGAGACTTGAAGGGGCTCCGTGTCTGCATCGTAGGCGACATCCAGCACAGCAGAGTGGCGCGGTCAAATATTTTCGGTTTGACAAAATTGGGAGCGGAAGTCGCGGTGTGCGGACCCAAAACGCTCATCCCGAACTATCTGGAGCAATTTTGCGTGAAGACCTTCTATGATATCGATGAAGCAATAGCCTGGGCAGACGTCTTGAATGTTTTGAGGATCCAGCTTGAAAGAGAAGCCGGCGGAGATTTTCCTTCCATCAGAGAGTACAGACTATACTGGGGGATTAACCGCGCGAGATTGGAGAGGGCAAAAAAGTCGGTCGTGGTAATGCACCCCGGCCCGATCAACCGCGGGGTTGAACTCGATGCGGACGTTGCCGATGGAAAAGCATCCTTGATTCTCGATCAGGTGACAAACGGAGTGGCCGTGAGAATGGCAGTTTTATATTTAACCGGAGTCAGAAGCTCATGAAAATTTTCCTTAGAAATGCGAGGGTCGTCGATCCGTCAGGCAAGCATGACGGCATGTTCGACATATTCATTGTCGATGGATTCATACAGGAGATCGGAGGTTCGCTTGGGGGAAACCCTGTGAACCACGAGATAAATCTGCGAGGCAAATTTGTCGTACCGGGATTGTTTGACATGCATACCCATCTGAGAGAACCGGGACAGGAATATAAAGAGGACATTTCATCGGGAATAGCGGCAGCAGCGAACGGAGGCTTCACCGGAATAGCCGCGATGCCGAACACGGATCCGGTTGTGGATTCTGCGGAAGTCGTTAAATATGTTCATGACCGTGCGCAGCAGTCGGGCTTAGTGACGGTCTATCAAATTGCCGCTATCACGGAAGCAAGAAAAGGCGAACGTCTGTCGGAAATGAAGGACCTCGCTGAGGCAGGTGCGATTGCGTTCAGTGATGATGGTTCGGCGGTAACGAATTCACATTTGATGAGACTGGCACTTGAATACTCTTCAATGTTGAACAAACCTATCATCCAGCATTGCGAAGATCATGATCTTACGAAATCCGGTTCCACAAATGAGAGTCCCGAAACGATCAAATACGGGTTGAAGACCCAGCATCGCGTTTCCGAGGAATTGATTCTAAGCCGCGATATAAAGTTGCTCGGAGCATTCAGCGGGAGATATCACGCTACCCATATATCGACGGCAGAGTCAACAGCTTGTATATCCGATGCAAAAAAGCGCGGTCTGTCCGTGACCTGCGATGTCACTCCTCACCATCTTTTCTTGGACGATAGCTTGTTGTCCACATACGATTCGGATTATAAGGTAAATCCGCCGCTTCGGACCAAGAAAGACAACGAGGCGCTGATCGCCGCATTGAAAGATGGAACGATCGATGCGATCGCAAGCGATCATGCGCCTCATGCGATACATGAAAAAGAAGTGGAGTTCGACGCAGCTCCATTCGGAATGATCGGACTTGAGACGACTGTCGGAGCCGTGATGACGAGACTTTATCATGAGAGAGTTTTATCCTTGCGGCAGATTGTCGATTTACTGTCGGTAAATCCGCGGAAAATACTCGGGCTGCAAGTTCCCACGTTTGAACTTGGTGCCAAAGCGGATATTTCAATAATCGATCCGGATTGTGAATGGGTGGTGAACCCCGAAGAATTCAAATCGAAAAGCAGAAACACGGGATTCAAAGGATGGAAATTCAAAGGAAGCGCAGTTGGAATCATAAACGGAGATAAGTTCTATTTTTCCGAAAGGCTGAAGTAGAATCGGACGGCCCAAAGAGTCAGCGGCCGCAATTTGTCTTTTTAGCGACCGCCTTGTGGAGCATTTGAATATATTTTTTCTTTGGGATTTCAATTGCGCCGAACGTTTCCAGATGAGGAGTGGCGTATTGAGTGTCGAGGAGACTGAAACCATTTTCCGAAAGATGCGTGATTAGGAAGGCCAGCGCAACCTTTGAAGCTCCGCTCTTCAGACTGAACATAGATTCGCCGAAGAACGCCGTCCCGAGTGCGACTCCGTAAAGTCCACCCGCTATCTCGCTGCCATCGATACTCTCAATGCTGTGCGCGAAACCGAGCCGGTGCAGCTCCATGTAGCTTTCAATTATTTCATCGCTGATCCATGTTTCCTCCCGGTTGGCGCAGCCTTTAATCACCGATTCGAAATTTGTGTCGATGCCAATTTTGAAGATCTGCTTGTTGATCAGTTGCTTTGTCGACCGAGGTATGTTGAAATTCTCGAGTGGTATGATAGTGCGTGGGTCGGGCGAGTACCATGATATTTTCCCGTCGTCGTCCGCCATTGGAAAATATCCCATCGAATACGCACCGAGCAAAATGTTCGGGGAGATCATGCGACATATTTTAGGCTTAAAAACGTCGAAAAGCAAAATCAGCAGCCCCTTATAATTGTGAGTGGCCCCGGAAGGAGTTCTTTGTAGATCACCGTATTGCGTACCTTGCTTCTTTTGTAAAGCATGGATATATTTTTGATGTAATTTTTAAAATGCCAAATAGAAAAGAAAAGTTGCTTATCAGAAAATTTTTAAAGCAAAGTTTCCCGGTCACACAGAGTTTATGAAAAGTGTTCCAGCGGTTAGAGGAACACTTTTTTTTTGTCCCTAATAGTTCTAACGGAGCTTTTTTGTCGATGAAGCTTCACGAATTGGTCAAGAGAATTGGTGATGATCTTCCGATTGAATTGGTGTCAGATCAGGACAATGTCGGATTGATAGTAGGAAATTATGATGATGAATGTGAGAGGATGACGTTAGCTTACGAATTGAACTGCGGCGTTCTTGATGAAGCGTTGAAGAGTCATTCTAACTTGGTGGTGACATATCACACTCCTCTTTTCCGGCCTAAAAGCTCTTTCACTTCGTCCGTTTCGAAACCTGACCCACTTTTTGAGGCTGCGCGCAAAAGTATAAACGTGTTTGCAATTCATTCGGCGCTCGACGTGATTAAAGAAGGTTTGAATTTCGACCTAGCGGCTCGACTCGGTTTGAACAAGATCAAGTTTCTATCGCCAATGAAGAGCATGCTTTTCAAGATTGTCGTATTTGTGCCGGCATCTCATTCGGACAAAGTGAGGGAAGCAATGGCGAAAGCAGGCGCAGGGAGAATTGGGAATTATTATGATTGCTCATTCGTAGCAGAGGGGAAAGGAAGTTTTGTCCCGACAGCAGATGCCTTGCCGTATGTCGGACAAACAGGCAGGTTTGAGCGGGTCGATGAGCATCGGCTTGAGATGATTGTGGAGAAATCTCTCGTTGGGCCGGCGGTGAACGAAATGCTGAAGGTGCATCCGTATGAAGAGCCGGCCTACGACATCTATCCACTTATGAATAATTCCGCGGAGTATGGATTCGGGGCGATCGGTGAACTCGATGAACCTGTACCCCTAAGGGGATTCCTTTCCCATGTTAAGAAAATAATTGGAACCGACTTTATAAAAGTGTCCCATTCCCCGGATGTAAATGTAAAGAAGGTCGCTGTATCTGTTGGTTCAGGCGTTTCATTTTATAAAGAAGCTGTGCATTGTGGTGCGGACATTTTTGTTACCGGAGACGTTAAGCACCATGATTTTCGAGAAGCGCAAAGTCATGGTCCTGTTTTGGCGGACGCGACGCATCAAGGCACTGAAAGGTTTTTACCTGATGTGATGTTCAAGGTCTTGAAAAAAACGTTTTCCGATTCAGTGGCGATTGAGATAAGCGAGTTCAAAACAATAAATGCAATTACAATTTAAAGTATCCAGGAGATCAAAGTGGCTGTCAAGGATAAACTGAAAGCGTTGTTTCAACTTCAGCAAGTCGATTTGAAATTAGACGGATTATTAGAAGAGCGCGGAGATTTACCGGCTGAAGTGGACGAACTTGAGAAGAAGATCACGGATTTGAAGACGCAGATTAAGGAGAACGATGAATTTTTAAGGAAGGCTGTCGTCAGAAAAAAAGAAATTGAAAAAGAGCTCGATGAACTTAGAAAAAGGATTGACAAATATACCGACATGCGCGTTAAGGTGAAAACTAACCGCGAGTACGATGCACTGAGCAAACAGATCGACAATTCCAAGGAAAAGGTTCAGGGGCTTCATAAAGAACTTGAAGATATACAGTCGAAAGAAACCACGTCGAGCCGGGACGTTGAAAAGCTAAAAAAGGAGTACGAAGGCGAGGAAGAAGCGTATTCTTCGAAGAAAGTTGAGCTTGAAGAGCTTGTATCCCTGACTCATGATGAAGAAAAGCGTTATATTAAAGAGCGAGAAAAGCATGTACAGAAAATCGATCGCCAGAGCTTTGCCCGTTATGAGATGATAAGGAAGGCTACGAAAGGAAAGGCGATTGTGCCGGTGGTGCGCAGGAACGCATGCGGAGGATGCTACAATGTTCTTCCGCCGCAGAGACTTCTTGACCTGCGCCAGATGGAGAGAATATTTACCTGCGACCATTGCGGGAGAATTCTTGTCCCCAACGAAATTGTTGAGGAAACTGCCCGTGAGTTATGAAGCTGATCGCGAACATCGACGGTGCCTCGTTTGGCAATCCGGGAGCCAGCGGCCTCGGCATAGTGCTGTATAATGCAGACGGGAAAGTTGTAAAAGAACACTGGGAAAATATCGGGTGCGGGACAAACAATCGGGCGGAATACATGGCGCTGCTGAAAAGCATAGACCTTGCGGAGGAACTTGGCGCCGACGAACTTGAAGTGAGATCCGACAGCCTTCTAGTAGTCTCCCAAGTGAACGGGTTGTATAAGATCAAGAACTCGACCATAAAAATTCTTGCGAAACAGGTTTATGACAAGATAAAAGCCGCTAAGATGAAATTTAAAATAATACATATTCCAAGGGAGTTAAATAAAGCTGCGGATAAGTTGTCGAAGAAGGGAGCGAGCTTTGTTAAGGAGTGAGCCAGGCAGCCGTTCAGGGCTCTGCTTTTGCGGAGTCGTGAGAGGAAAGTCCGAACTCCACATGGCAGCAGGCTCCGGTGCTTTTTCGCCCGAGGCGAAGGTGCATCGGAGGCGGGGCGACCCGACGGAAAGTGCCACAGAAAATATACCGCCCCGGTTCGATTCGTCGAATCGGAGCAAGGGTGAAAAGGCAGGGCAAGAGCCTACCGTCCTCGATGGTGACATCGTGGTGCACGGCAAACCCCCTGCGGAGCAAGACCAAGTAAGGGAGGAGCGCTCTCGGGCCACGAGGCGGCCAGCCTCGTCAGACTCTCGGGTAGGTCGCTTAGATAAATGGCTGCCTCCCTTCCGCCTCGGCGGAGGGAAGACAGAATTCGGCTTATCGGCTCACTCCAATTGTTTTGGCAATACAGATCATCTCGGAAGCAAGTCGCACTTCGGCACTACTGAAAGGCTCATGGTACAATGATTTACAAGTGGAAATTGTCCGAGCAGGGAAACCATGAGCTGATCAGCGGCCTTGCGGCACAGCTGAAAGTGAAAGAGGTCGTGGCGCGGCTTCTCGTACAGCGAGGGTTCGATTCACCCGACAAGATAAAATCTTTTTTCTATTCGAGTCTTCAGGACCAACATGACCCGTTTCTCATGGACGGGATGGATGCAGCAGTCAAGCGTGTGTTTAAAGCATTAGAACGAGATGAAAAAATTCTGATATACGGTGATTACGATGTTGACGGAACGACGGGTGCCGCATTGCTCTACATGTTTTTCAGGAATTTAGGAGCCGACGTAGAGTATTATCTGCCTGATCGGCTGAAAGAAGGTTACGGCATCAGTACGACGGGCATCGAGTTTGCAGAAAAGAACGGTTTCACCCTGTTGATCAGTGTCGATTGCGGGGTTTCTTCAAGCAGAGAAATTGCTCTGGCATTGTCTAAGGGAATCGAAGCGATCGTTTGCGACCACCATGAAGTTGAACTATGCCCCGAGGCGGTTGCTGTCCTTGATCCTATCAAACCGGGCTGCGGCTATCCGTTTAAATTTCTATCGGGATGCGGCGTTGCCTACAAATTTGCAAAAGGCGTCTCCACTAAGCTCGACAAACCCCAGCTTCCAGATGAGTATATCGACCTTGTCGCAATTGCGGCGGCAGCCGATGTCGTCCCCTTGACAGGAGAGAATAGAGTATTCGTCCGGTCTGGATTCGACGCCGTCGCGCGCCGTCCTCGTGCGGGAATCAAAGCGCTCTTTCAAAGCTCGCATATCGATCATACGAAATTGACAACGGGTCAGGTCTCGTTCATCATCGCGCCGAGAATAAATGCCGTCGGAAGACTCGGGGATGCAAAAAGAGCGGTGGAGTTGCTGGTGACCGACGATGAAGATGTCGCTGAGAAGTTTGCTCAAATTCTCGAGAAAGAAAATTTGCACCGGAAAATGCTCGACGAGCGTACCTTCAATGAAGCGAGAGATATGGCGTCCACGATGTTGTCGAGCAATTCCCTCGTTCTTCACAAGGACTCCTGGCACGCGGGAGTTCTCGGGATCGTAGCGTCGAGAGTTGTTGAAGCGTTTTATAAACCGACCATCATGCTTACGACTGTTGACGGAGTTGTTCGCGGCAGCGCGAGGAGCGTAGTCGGATATGACATTTTTGCTGCAATACGTGAGTGCTCAGATCTGCTTTTTCAATTTGGCGGTCATAAGTTTGCTGCAGGTCTCGCACTCGGTCCCGGGAATTTGCAGAGGTTTCAAGAAATGTTTGAGCGGGTGGTCGCAAGAACCATCACCGAGGAGATGAAAACTCCTGTTCTAGCCATCGACGCAGATCTCGAATTGACGGAGTTGAACGACAGCCTCGTGGAGATTTTGAAGATGTTCGAACCCTTCGGGCCACACAACACGAAGCCGGTTTTTAGAACGTTCGGCGTACATCTATCCGACGCTCGAATTGTGGGGAGTTCTCATCTTAAGATGAAATTGAAGGCGGGCGGGGTTACTTTCGATGCCATAAAATTCAGAAATGGAGAGATTACCGTAAAACCCGGCAGCAAATTGGATGTGGTCTACTCGGTAGATGAAAATCATTACGCCGGCAGTGTATATTATCAATTGCATGTAAAAGATTATAAGAATTCAGAGAAAAGTTTTGGAGGTTGATTTATGTCTGGTCACAATAAGTGGGCAAAAATTAAGCACAAGAAAGCAGGCACCGATGCCGCACGCGGCCGGCTGTTCAGCCGCATCATCAAGGAAATCACAATTGCGGCAAGAAACGGGGGCGGCGACGTAAACAGCAATCCCCGTTTGCGCCTCGCGGTTCAGACTGCCAAGGATTCGAATATGCCCGCCGATAACATCAAGCGGGCGATACAACGCGGTACGGGTGAGCTTCCAGGAACTGTCTACGAAGAGATCACTTATGAAGGATATGGACCGGCCGGCGTCGCGCTGATGATCGAGCTTGTTACCGACAATAAGAATCGGACTGTGGCTGAACTCCGTCATATTCTGGACCGCAACAACGGGAAACTTGCAGAAGCCGGATCGGTGGCGTGGATGTTCCAGAAGAAGGGAAGCATCGAAGTCCCGAAATCCGGGGTCAAGGAGGATGATCTTCTCGGAATTATTCTTGATGCCGGCGCCGATGACATGAAGTCTGAAGAAGACTATTATGATGTCACGACATCCTCGGAAGCTTTCGATGCGGTTAAGAAGGCGATTGAGGATAAAAAGATTCCGATCAACAACGCTGCTCTGCAGATGCTGCCGCAGAACACTGTCCGGGTCGAGGGAAAGGAGGCCGAGCAGGTTCTGAAATTGTTGGAAGCTTTAGAAGAACATGACGACGTCCAAAACGTTTACGCAAACTTCGATATCGACGACAGCGTCATGGCACAGCTCAATCAATCCGCCTGAGGCGGAGAGGTGGTCATCCTCGGCATAGATCCCGGTTCCCGCAAGACAGGTTATGCGGTTCTGAATGCTGAAAAGAACAGGAGTGAGGTTCTTGAATATGGAACAATCACGCTGACGGACCTGAAATTAATGACGGATAAACTTGTAAGGCTCTTTGAGGAGCTTGGGGAACTGTTTGTTAAGTATGGGATTCAATCGGTCGCTGTCGAAGCGGGTTTCTATGGAAAGAATGCGCAGAGCGCATATAAACTTGGATACGCACGAAGCGCCGCGGTGTTGGCTGCGGCGCTGAAAAGAGTGGAAGTCGTGGAATATTCTCCGCGGAAAATCAAACAGGCCGTCACGGGAAACGGCAATGCTTCTAAGAAGCAAGTGAAATACATGGTGAGAAATCTCCTTCACATCGATAATAAGGAAAGAATCGGAGAAGATGAGGCAGATGCATGTGCCGCCGCTATTTGCCACTCGCAAAACCATGGCCGGGGAACCAGGAATTATAAGAGCTGGAAGGAATTTGTCGTAAGAAATAAACATCTCGTCATTCACGAAAGTCTGGGAGAAAGACTGGCGTGATTTATCGAATAACCGGGCGTCTTGCGGCGAAGAATCCGACAATGCTGGTCGTCGAGGTAAACGGACTGTCGTATGAAGTCAATGTGCCTTTGTCCACCTACGAACGAGTCGGCAGGGAAAGCAGCGAAGTCTCACTGTACACAATTCTAGTCGTTCGGGAGGACGACCTCCAATTGTATGGGTTTGCCACCGAGGACGAGAGGAAGTTGTTCAAACTCTTGACAAGCGTCAGCGGTATCGGTCCGCGTACCGCACTGAGTCTCCTCTCTTCCGCGAATGTGGGCGACATATTTGGGTTCATTGCCAACTCCAATCTGCAAGCGCTGACGTCAATCCCGGGAATTGGAAAGAAGACGGCCGAGAGGGTCGTGCTTGAGCTTCGTGACAAAGTTTTGAAGCTGGATGTAGGCGTATTACATGAAGCACTTGAAGGCAAAGAGGAAATTCGATCCGAAGCTGTGGACGCCTTGCTGGCGCTTGGTTATTCGCGAATACAAAGCGAGAAAGCTGTCAGAGAAGCTCTGAAGAATGATTCGTCAGCAGCCAACTCAGTCGAGGAACTGGTGAGGTCGGCGCTGAAAGAAGTGAAGTAGGCTGAACTTCACCATCCCACTGTTATTCCTGTAATAATTCCTGCTGAGATGGGCTGCGTCATTGCACCTGCTTGGTCGAAGTTCACTTCCTTTCTCAAGCTGTACATCGCAAGAACGCTCACATCAAACCCAACCCTGAAATCTCCAACCTGGTACGCATTGAAAATGATTCCTGCTTCCGCCGGTATGAACGGAACCACTAACCGCTGGGCGGAGTAAATTGTATCAGGTGGAACGGGGTAAGTCGCCCATTGAGAATAGTCATAACTCTTACCCTCATGCTTAAAGTATGCCACGCCGAACCCGGCGGAAACATACGGCCGGAAGATCCCTGAGTCAATTGGTGAAAAACTGAGTTTCAAGTATGAGCCGTATGATTCAGTGAGAAAAGAGTTCATAGGTATTGACGATTCCACAGACTGAAACAATACCGCTTGGGCGATGCTTGCAGTCGCTTTTGTGTAGGAAAAGGAAATTGAAGCATCGAAATGCTCACCCAATTTTCTTGTCAGGTCGATGCCTATGAAAGTGTTAAAAGAATAATTATGAACCCAGCTGCCTTCATTAATTTTTATCTGTCCTTGAAACAGGAGTGGCGAAGCATGAACGTTGACCGACCAATCAGGTCCAGTCTCCTGGGCTTCAGACTCTAATGATGGAACGGCAATTATCAGCACTGCATATAACATAAACGTCTTCATAACCCATCTCCCAAAAGACTAAATTAGAGAAACATTCGTACCATTACACTAAAATTATATCCACAGGAAACGGGCAAATCAAGGGCCGATTACCTTTGAAAAATTTTAGCAGGCTCATTATATTTTTGAATGAGAGCCACGCGGGCTGAAGTCGACCTTTCAGCGATTCGATACAACATAAAACAGGTTGTCCGGAAAGTTGGGAATGTGCGTGTTCTTGGGGTGATGAAAGCAAACGCCTACGGACATGGGATTGTCGAGGCTTCTAAAGCTGCACTGGAGTCGGGCGCAAGCTACCTTGGCGTCGCGCTGGCGGAAGAGGGCATTGAACTGCGACGGCACACCGGCGCACCCATACTGGTTTTCTCACCGCCGTTTGATGAATCGTTTGAGGATTATGTCGGGTTTGATCTGGAAGCGACCATAACTTCCGTAGACTCTGCTCGGGCATTGAATTCCGTATCGAAGGTGGCGGGAAAAAAAACAAAAGTGCAGATTAAGATCGATACCGGAATGGGACGGATCGGTTTTTTCCCGGAAGTTGCCGTCGAAGCGATCAGAGCGATTGCCGATCTCGATTCGCTTTCCATCGCCGGCATTTATTCGCATTTTGCCACTTCCGACGAATCGAACAAAGAATTCGCGCGGCATCAGTTGTCGGCCTTTAAGAATATCGTTACTGCGGCCAAAGATATCGGCCTGGATTGCATTTTCCACATTGCCAATAGCGGCGCTATCATGGATATCCCGGGCAGCTACTTTGATATGGTCAGGCCCGGCATAATGACATATGGTTATTATCCGTCTCTTGAAACTTCCGAGTCCATCGACATAAAGCCCGCACTGTCCCTGAAGTCAAACGTGGTACAGATAAAAACTTTCAAGGGGGGAATGAGCGTAAGTTATGGAAGAAAATATTTCACGAAGGGGCCGACACGCATCGCGGTAGTGCCGATAGGCTACGGAGACGGATTCACGAGACTATTGTCGGGAAAAGCATCGGTCCTCATAAATGGGAAGATGTATCGGATAGTCGGGACCATCACCATGGATCACTTGATGGTCGATTTGGAGAACGATCCGAAAGTACAGGTCGGAGACGGAGTAACTTTGATAGGAAAGGACTGCGGTCTGGGAATTTCCGCATGGGATATTGCGTCGAAATTGGGAACTATTCCTTATGAGGTATTGTGTATGATTAATAATCGTGTGCCACGATTGTACCATAATGAATCAAACATGGACTGAAGAGGAACATGAAAGTCTTTGCACTGATAATGGCCGGAGGCATTGGGTCGCGAATTTGGCCGAAAAGCAGGGAAGCGACGCCTAAACAATTCCAAAACATCTTCGGAAGTCGAACATTATACCAGCGCGCATATGATAGAATTTCCAAGATCGTGCCGCCGCAGAATATTTTTGTGGTCACGAATCAAATTCATTGCTCGGTGGCCGCGGAACAAATTACCGAGATTCCGAAACGAAATATTATCGGAGAGCCGGTCGGGCGCAGCACCGCTCCCTGCATAGCTGCAGCCGCGTCTGCGATTTCATCCATAACCGATAATGCGGTCATGGTCGTCCTTCCTTCCGATCATTTGATCTCTCAAGAAGAAAATTATATAAACCAGATGAAGGAAGCGATTCGTCTGGCTGAAAAACATCGGGCACTTGTCACGATAGGAATAAGGCCGACATATCCTGAAACCGGTTATGGTTATATTCAGTTCAATAAAAACGAAGAGAACAGCGACATTACGGTGCATGGGGGGCACAGGGTAATCGCATTCAAAGAAAAGCCTGACAGTGCCACGGCGGTAAAATTTCTTGAAAGCGGCGACTACCTATGGAACAGCGGAATGTTCATCTGGCGTATCGACGTGATCCTAGAGGAGCTGAAAAAGAACCTGGAACATTTTTCTGATTTCGACCCTCAGATGAAGGAGAGTTATGGGCAAGCCAGTTTTGCAGCCGTTGTAAACGATTTTTATTCGCGTGTTAAATCAATCTCAATCGACTATGCTGTCATGGAAAAATCCGATAACGTTCTGACGATCCCGAGTAATTTCTCATGGAGCGACGTCGGATCATGGGATGAAATCTACAGGTTGAGCGACGTGGACAGCAGCGGTAATGCATTCAAAGGAAATGTTGTAAGTGTTCGAAGCAGAAACAATCTTGTCTGGGCTGATGATAAGGTCGTAACGATCGTCGAGGCGGAAGATTTAGTTGTCGTGGAGACTAAGGATTCGATTCTGATATGTAAAAAAGGGAAGTCGCAGAGTGTAAAGGACGTCGTCGATATATTGAGAAAGCAAGGGAGGCAGGATCTGCTGTGACTAGGGCAGTTAACTGTGTCGTGCTCATGTCAGTACTATATTTTGTCGGCTGCTCTGCGGCGGCACGCTTTACGAATACTGGAAAAGAAAACGGTACATCGACCGAAAACATTTCGAAATCCACGTCTACTTCGATCGCGCCAGGGAAAGCGCTGCTGACCGTCGAAGGGGTGGCATCTTTCTATTCTTATGGTTTCGATAAGAAGAAGACCGCAAGCGGAGAAATTTTTGACAAAGATGGGTTGACTGCTGCTCACCGTGAATTCCCTTTTGGAACAATTCTACGTGTGACTAATTTGACCAATGGGAAGGATGTCACGGTTACAGTCAACGATCGGGGGCCCTTTGACAAATCGAGAATCATCGATCTATCCGAAGGGGCGGCGAGGGAAATTGGGATGATACAAGATGGCACAACGAAAGTGAAGATTGAAGTTTTGAAGTGGGGACAAAGCCCGAAATGATATTCGATTAAGAATTGACCGATCCGTCTCCCAAAAATCGTTTCAGCGGTTATCTAAACATTTTTGCTGCCGCTTCGCTATGGGGTTCTTCAGCAACTGTGGCGAAGTCTTTGTTTCAACAAAACATCTCGCCGCTTCTCGTAGTAGAATCGAGAGTCATAATAGCGGCAATAGTCCTTACTTTTGTTCTTCTTTGTACTCGCCCGCAATTGCTGAAAGTGAAATCTGCAGATCTTAATGACTTTGCACTTCTTGGAATAATTGGTGTCGCAGGCTCTAACTACACATATTATGCTGCGATAAAGGAGACGAGCGTTGCGGCTGCAATTCTGATGCAATATACAGCTCCGGTTCTGGTAGCGCTTTATGCGGTTGTGACCAAGCATGAGAAAATCAGCGGAATCAAAACGGCGGCAATCATCCTCTCATTCACCGGCTGTGCCATCATGCTCGGTCTAATAAGGCATGATGTGAGAATAACTGTCCTCGGAATTTGTTTCGGCATCCTGTCGGCATTCTGTTTTGCATTTTTCAACATATATGCAAAAATTGCGAACAAACATTATTCAGTTTGGACTGTGTTGACCTACACCGTGATCAGCGCGAGCGTGTTCTGGATTGTCCTGGATGTCTTTGCCAATCCCGGAATACGAATTCCCGGCGTGAACATGGCCATGACGTTGATTGCGTTCTCTTTTGTATCAGCACTTCTTCCTTATATTTTTTATTTCAGAGGTTTGAGACGGCTCAGACCTTCGACCGCAATTATCGTTTCTACATTGGAGCCGGTGATCGCAATCGGGACGGCGTTTGCCTTTCTAGGGGAGAGCCTCCATTGGATGCAGATTGCCGGGGGAGTTCTGGTGGTGGCTGCAGTTATATTGTTGGAGGCATACAAAGAGTGAGGACGCAGCGGCGTATCGACAGGCTTTCCATGGCGCTGAAACATACTCAACCCGATCTGACCATAGTGCTTGAGAACATCCATGACCCGCATAATGTGAGCGCGATCATGAGGACATGTGATGCCGTCGGAATCAGACGTGTAAATCTTCTCTATACTGAAGAGAAATTTCCAAAGATCGGGAAAAAGAGTTCGGCGAGCGCCCACAAATGGGTTGAAAACCAGAAGTTCAGGTCGGTCCAGGATTGCTATGGCTACCTAAAAGGGAATGGCTTTCTTGTAGCAGCGAGCGTCGTGGATATCGGACCCAGGCTTGCACGCTCCGGGTCAGGCTCGATCTCTCTTTATGAACTGGATTTGCGAAAACAAATCGCTTTAGTTTTCGGCAATGAGCACCGTGGAGTATCAGAGGAAGCGGCTTCATCCGCTGACATTCGCTTTCAAGTACCGATGTTCGGAATGGTGCAAAGCTTAAATGTCTCGGTTGCGTGTGCGATAACCATTTATGAAGCGCTCAGACAAAGGATGGAGTCTGGAGATTTCGGAAAGCAAAAGATAGGAGATGTCGAGTTCAAGAAGCGTTTGGATGATTGGGCAAAAAAATAACACGGAGACATTCGCGTTGCAAATAGCTTGCATCGCGACTTTTCAACTCTTACTTTATGCCGACATATTTGTGAAAGGAGGCTTTACATGTTTGTTGTTTATATTCTCGTTGCCATTATAATTCTCATCCCCTTGTGGGCGATAGCGAAATACAACGGACTCGTTACGCTCCGCAACCAGGTCACCAACGGCTGGAAGCAGATCGATGTCCAGTTGAAGCGAAGACATGACTTGATTCCTAATTTAGTACAGTCGGTCAAAGGAGAAATGGAATTCGAGCAGGATACACTCCAGAAAGTAATCGAAGCGCGTAATGCTGCCGCCTCCGCAAAGGGAATTGCCGACTCGGCAGGAAAAGAGGACATACTTTCAGGCGCCCTGAACAAATTGTTTGCACTCGTAGAGAACTATCCTAATTTGAAAGCCAACGAGAACGTGAAGCAGCTTCAGGAGGAGCTGACCAGTACGGAGAACAAGATTTCTTTCGCCAGACAATTCTACAACGATATTGCGACGAAGTTCAACATAGCAGAGCAGGTTTTCCCGGGAAGTATCATCGCATCGATTTTTAATTTTACAGCTGCGGAACTTTTTGAGATCAAGGAAGTAACCGAACGCGAGACTCCGAAAGTCGATCTGTCGTTGAGGAAACAGTCCTGAGCCAAGAGCCTTCTGACATTTGTCGTGGAAGACTTTAGAAACATTTACGAACAACAGGCGCACAACAAGCATGTAACGCTTGCTCTGATGGTCTGTTTCATACTGTTCCTCGGGTTCCTCGGATTCGGCTTCGATGCTTTTTACCTTGGAACGATAGACAGCGAGTTTTTTCTTCCCATCGGTACTGTCATCGCTCTCGGTTTTGGATCGTTCTCGGCCGTTTGGAGTCTTAAGGGGGGCTCAAGCGCTGTGTTGAGATCCACTAATGCAGTTCCCGCGGATCCGAACAATCCCGCACAGAAGCAACTTCTGAATATAGTGGAGGAAATGAGTATTGCCGCGGGACTGCCGCGTCCACAGGTTTTCATTGTGCCCGATTCTGATCCGAATGCATTCGCGACCGGCAAAGATCCGCAGAACAGCGCGATCGCAGTCACGCAGGGGCTTCTCGATACATTAAATCGGGACGAGCTTCAAGGTGTAATTGCTCACGAGATGAGTCACATCCGGAATTATGATGTCAGGTTAATGACCGTGATTGCGGCAATGATAGGTGCGATCCTTTTGCTTTCCGATTGGGCAAGACGCGGAATGTTTTGGGGAGGCGGTCGTCGCCGTTCACGCAGCTCCGGCGGGAGTGCGGGCGGGGCAATTGCATTGATCTTGATCGTACTGTGGCTTGTCGGTGTAATCCTTGCGCCGCTCATCAGTCAGATCATGGCCATGGCTGTTTCACGAAAGCGTGAGTATTTTGCGGACGCGTCGGGCGCAGAGCTGACGCGAAATCCACTTGCACTGGCGAGTGCCCTGCAGAAATTGGAGGATGCTTCAGCTCCGACTGAATCGATCAAGCACGGAGCCGCCCACCTTTGTATTGTGGATCCGCTGGGAAGGAAAATGAATGCGAAGGAAGGACGTGCTGCAGATTTGTTTGCCAGCCATCCTCCGATAAGCAAGCGGATCATGTGGCTGAAGGCGATGTCTTACGAGATTAAGCCGGCGGTGTGAGCTGAGGATTGTGCAGGCGGATATTCGCTTGCGATAAACGCTGAATTATCTTATCATAGACTATGTCATGGAAGGAAAAAGCCGCGCCCCAGAGGTGGGTCGAGAATTTCTCCGATTCTTTGTTTAGGTATGCAATCGTCAGGGTGAACGACAGGGAGACTGCTAGAGACCTAGTCCAGGATACGTTACTTTCAGGTCTTCAAAACGTCTCCTCGTTCAGAGGCGACAGTGCCGAGAAAACCTGGCTCTTCACCATATTGAAGAATAAAATCATCGACCATTATCGTAGGTCATCAACGGATAAAATCGTTTCGTTTGAGGATCTGGATGAATCGTTCAATCTCGGTGACTACTTCGACAAGGAAGGCGAATGGAACGAGTCGGCAAGACCGATAAGCTGGACCGGAAGCGGTCACGACGACTATGGATCGAAGGAATTTCATGAGATACTGCAGCGTTGTCTGGTGAGGCTCACCGTACAGTGTCGCGCTGTGTTTTCGATGAAGTATCTGGAGGAGCTTGAGTCCGATGAGATTTGTAAGAGATTATCTGTTTCTGCGTCTAACTATTGGGTGATCATGCACAGAGCGAAACTTATGCTGAGACGCTGTATCGAAAAGAACTGGATCGAGTCCTGAAGGCAACTATGGAAATCATTCCCTGCACACAGGCGACATATTTGATTTCCAAGCGTGAGGAGCGTGCACTGACTCTAAGCGAGAGGATCCAATTGTTTGTTCACCTGATTATATGCGAGTTTTGCCGACGGTTCCTTGAGCAAACCAAAATTATTTCGAAGGAAGCAAGGAGACTCGTATCTGAGGAGAGCTTAACGGAAGAAGAAAAACGGAAGATTCAAGAAGAGCTTGACGCCATAGGGTTAAATCGTCGAAACGAGTAGACGATGTGCTTTTTATTTGTTTGCTTCCGTCATCTTGTTGTTTTCTTCATCAAGGGAGTATTCCTTGCTGGAGGATGTCCCATTATCACTGTAGGTCAGTATAATTGAAGGATTATGAGGCACGTCGCCGGCGTCACAGCGCATGGCCGCCCACCCAGTATCTTTTTTCTTCAGCATCTCTTTCGGGTAATACTCGATCGATGTGATCTGCGGCGAGCTTATTCCGACATTTTTGATCTCATCACCCTCGTTTACAAAATAAATAGAAAGGTCCTTTTGATTTCTGTGCGCGCGGAGTAATCTCAGTTTTGGAACGACGGGAACATTTAGTGCCGGACCTGCAGAAGAATTCTCGCGGGTTGGGATCGTACCTTTATTTTCGTATGATTTGACCGACTCAGGATTGTCGACCCGATCGGGTTGAGATTGTGGATCTAACGGAATTCCTTTTTCGTATGCCTTCACAAGATAATCCAGCTGAGTGTCGTCCTTGTCTGAAATCCGATTCTCTCTGTAGTCGTTCCGCTTGTCAAACTCATATTTCACAGGTGAATTCAATTTTCTCTTCCGTCTGTTCCATAAATCCACTATTGAAGAATCATAGCTGGCTACTTTTTGGAACCGCAACAACAGGAAACCGAGTCCCACACCTGCGAAGAATCCGCCGAGATGTGCCCAATGTGCTATGTGGTCGCCGCCCGCCGCAACTCCGATGAAGTCAAAGACAAGCCACATCAGGATTGTCCAAAAACTTCGCGGCGACAATCTGATGGGTGCTAGCCAAACAAAGAGCAGAATTTTCAGTGGAACTCCCGGAAAAAGTACCAGCGACATTCCTACGATGCCATTAATCGCCCCGCTCGCACCCACGGCGCTTCCGTCGCTGAGAGCAAGGTGTGCCATGGATGCGGCAATGCCGAGTCCGACATAGATCACCGGATACCATTTGTTGCCCACGACGGAATTAACTGCATTCCCAAACACCCAGAGGACCAGCATGTTTCCGATCAGGTGAAGCCAGCTGGCATGCAGAAGGAGATTTCCGATCAGTCCCATCGGGTTCATATCCCGCAGCACCATCTCGTTGAATACGGAATAGGGAAGAGCGCCCGTAATTTCAAAAATGAAGAATGTGATGGTAATCCCGATGATGATGGCGTTTGCTACCGGCGCGAAGACGTACTTGAAATCCAATCTGGTGGGAATAATCATTTAGTTTTCCGCATGTCTAATCTAAGCTGTCTTGAGATTGAGCCACCTTGTTGAAAATAATTTAAAATCGTCATATCAAAAAAACAAAGAGAATTAGTGTTGGTAGGATGCCTGCCAAAGTGAATTCTCGATATGAAAATCGCGGCCTTTTTCGGAAAAATATCTTTGGTTTTTCCGGCAACGATTTCGTGTAAGGTTTTGTTTTATTCTACGTCAAATCCTATGCAGTCAATGATTTCGTTCAATGATACAGAATTATAAAGATGAGGATACAAAATGCTTGTACTACTTGGATTCGCGTTTCTTGCCGGACTCGTGACAATTCTTGCGCCGTGTATCTGGCCGATCCTACCCATAGTCCTTTCGTCGTCTATCGCAGGTGAGGGGCATCGGAAGCCTCTTGGCATCACGCTCGGCATTATGCTTAGCTTTGCTTTCTTCACACTTGCTATTTCCTATTTGGTGAAAGCGTTTCATTTCGACCCGGACTTCCTGCGATTTGTCGCGATCATAATTATCGGAATTTTAGGATTGTCGATGGTAATCCCGGCGCTGTCAAGGTTTGTGGAAGGTCTCATCAGCAGGATCAGCGGATTGCTCGGACAAGGGTCGAGGCAGGGGAGCGGATTTGTGGCGGGCTTCATCGCCGGGATGTCACTTGGGGTTGTTTGGTCGCCGTGCGCAGGGCCAATTCTAGCAGCAATTGCAGCGCTCGCGGCCACGGGAAAGGTAACCATCAGCGTTGTACTTGTCACTCTCGCTTATGTCGCTGGCGTGGGGATCCCTCTGTTCATTTTTGCCTATGGTGGACGACAAGTGGTTACGCGGACGCGTTTTCTTTCTCGCTACACGGGCAGGATACAACAGCTGTTCGGTATAGTGATGATTCTCACTGCGGTTGGAATTTATACGAATTACGACAGGCTGATCGAAACAAAACTCTTGAATGAATTCCCACAAATTGGCGCAGCCCTAAACCAATTCGAGAGCAGCAAAACGGTTTCTGATCAGCTCGACCTCCTGAAAGGGAACAAATCGGCAAACGACGATCCTGCTTCGGCGGCACCAGTCCGCTCAACCGAGAACGCATCTTATTTCAACGCAAACACTCCGGCCCCGGATTTTGTCGGCATTACAGGATGGCTGAACACAGATTCGCCATTATCGATAAAGGACCTGAAGGGCAAAGTAGTCCTCGTCGATTTCTGGACATACACCTGTATCAACTGCATCCGCACCCTTCCGCACGTGATATCATGGTACGATAAATATAAAGACAGAGGGTTCGTCGTTGTCGGAGTACATACGCCCGAGTTCCAGTTCGAGCACAATACGAACAACGTCCAGGATGCGATAAAGATGTACAATATTCATTATCCCGTCGCACAGGATAACGATTACTCAACCTGGAACAACTATAACAACGAATATTGGCCCGCCGAGTACCTTGTCGATGCCTCTGGAAATATCAGGAGGACACATTTCGGTGAAGGTCAGTACGATGAAATGGAGATGGCGATAAGAACGCTCTTGAAGGAGAACGGTCAACCCATTTCAGAAACTACGGACGATCTGCCAGACCAAACCCCGACGGGCGTCCAGTCACCGGAAACCTATTTGGGCGCTGGACGAATGGAGTATTACTATGATGGTGGGAATACCGGTACCGTAGATAAGAAGTTTACGCTGGCAGATAATCTACGCCGAGATTCTTTCAGCTTCGGAGGGAACTGGAACGTCGAGAAAGAATTTGCGGTCGCAGGAAAGGATGCGGTGCTCGATTATGATTTCTTCGCCGACAAGGTATTTCTTGTCCTTCGTCCAGGAAACGCAGGTTCCATGGCGAGAGTTAAGGTGTTATTGGACGGTAGACCGGTCGACGATTCGAATGCCGGCGCAGATACTAATGATGGAGAAGTAACGGTAGACGCCGACAGACTCTACAACTTGATAAACCTTAGAGGAAAGGCGGGCCATCATGTCCTCCATCTCCGGTTCGAGACGCCGGGAATCGAAGCATTCGCATTTACATTTGGGTGAAAATGAGGAGAGAAAATATGAAAAAGAAGTTGCCGTTTGCATCACTGGTTGTGGTTCTTGGAGTACTTGGAATAATGCTGTACCGTCATCCACACACCTCTGAGTCAGGTCCGGTTTCGGGTAACGGAAGAATCCTTTCGGGATCCTTCGACAGCACGAAGTTCAAGACAGATTCGCAATGGAAGAAGATCCTTACTCCTGTGCAGTACTACATTTTGAGAGAAGCCGGCACGGAGGCTCCCTTCACGGGAGCTCTGGATCACGAGTTTGGCAAAGGAATCTATCTCAGTGGTGCGACGCGCGAACCCGTGTTCAACTCAAATCAGAAGTTTAATTCCGGCACGGGATGGCCGAGCTTCTGGGCACCTATCAAACCGGACGCTGTTGTTCTTCGGTGGGATTACAGCCTTCCCGGAGAACCGCGAATTGAAGTGTTAGACAAGAGTGGAAGTCATCTCGGTCACGTGTTCGATGATGGTCCACCACCGACAGGAAAGCGTTACTGCATAAACTCGGCCGCATTGATATTCGTGCCGGATACTACGAAATGAATTTTACCGAATAAAAACAAAAGAGGAGATACAAAATGAAAAAGATAGGCGCGTTCATTCTGGCAGTGTTGGTCATGATGACCGGGACAACGCTCGCGCAGGAGATGAAGCAAATGAAACCTGCAATGACAAAATCGGATACTTCGATGATGAACAAGAGCATGAAGAAATCATCGATGAAGAGAATGAAGATGAAGAAGTCTTCAAAGAACATGAAGATGAAATCTTCGAAAAAGGATTCGACCATGATGAACAAGAAGATGATGATGAAGGGGAAGAATCCAAAGCCTTCAATGGATTAAGCAAGAAAACCTAGCTCACTCTGCGTCCCTCTCCTTCACGGGAGAGGGAATGGGGGCGATGTTCTCTAAAGGTTCCCCACCGTCAGCTTGTCAATTTCCATACATAACTCACGTCTCCAGCGGAGAATCGTCCTCTATATATTCATCTCTCTAAATTTCTCCAGATTTGAACCGAAATTATGCAGCTCTACTATTTATTGTGTTGGACAATGAGATTTCTATGTACGGCAGGCAAAAAGTTTTTGAATTTACACGTCCAAATTTCCTGAGTCCATTCGTTGTTATGGTAGAGTTCGGAAAATATACGGAGCGCCTTCCACAAAAACTCGTAATTGGAGCCGCAGGCGTTTAAGATTGAATTAGAGAAAAGAGGAAACAAGATGAAGGATTATTTGTTGCTATTTAGAAGCGGAATTGACCTCAAGTCAGTATCACCTGAACAACTTCAAAATCAGATGATGAAATGGCAGAGATGGCTTGGCGGGCTCGAAAAGGAGAAAAGGCTTGTCACCGGTCAGCGCCTGACGCCCGGAGGCAGGGTGCTCACCAGCGCAAAAAAGGAAGCCATTGACGGTCCGTATTCCGAAGGAAAAGAAGTCATCGGCGGATACCAGATGATTAAAGCCAAAAGTCTTGATGATGCTGTTGAGCTCGCGAGAGGCTGTCCGATTTTTGATCTCGGCGGAAGCGTCGAAGTCAGAGAAACAATGGTTAACTAGACAAACCAGTCAAGGTTAGTAACAAAATATCAGAGGTGACATTATGAATACGCAAATAGCAAATAGTTATCTAAAGAAAGTAAACACCGTTAGCGCGGATGAACCGTTTCTCCTTCCAGTGGAGAAGCCTAAGAATATACTCATGAAGATGGTGTATTACTTCACTCGGAAACAATTTGGTAAAGTCATGACACCACTCAGCGTAGGTTCCGTCCGATTGCCTATTGCGTTTGGGATGTTCTATGGAAAGGTATCGAAGTTGGACAAGAAGCTGGCCCTGCCTGAAGAGACCGCTATGCTTATACGCCAACAAGTGGCAAGAATCAACGTCTGCCTTTTCTGCATGGACATCAGCCGATATTACATGATTCAGAAATCGATGAACATAGAGAAGTTCGACGCCCTGGACGAATACAAGACGAGCTCGCTCTTCACCGACGCGGAGCGAGCTACGCTGGATTACGTGACCGAGCTGACAAAGAACAAGAATGCCGATCCGGAACTCTTTGCTCGTATGGCAAAATATTATTCGGAACGAGAGATCTGCGAAATCATGTGGCTCGTCGCAAGCGAGCATCTCTACAACCTGACCAACATCGGCCTGAACATACATTCAGACATGCTTTGTGACATCTCAAAAAAGAAAAAGGCGGACAGATGAGAGCGAAGATCGTAAGCCATTGGGCAACCACGATACTTCTTATCGCCGTCATCATGCTCATTTCATGGGCACTTCGCCCGCGAAGCCGTACGCTTGGGGTCCTATTTCCTACGGCAAAAGGCGAATTAGGCAACACTATGAATAGTATGAGTACAATGAAATTAAAGGAGGACTTAGGAGGATGAGCAAGGCATCGACCAGAAAAACCGTCACGAGGTATTACGACGGCGTCAAGAAGAAAAACGGGTGGGAGTCAGTAATCTCCGATGATATGCTGTTCACCATGGGGAAGCAGACGACAAAGGACAAATCGAGCTACGTGGAAATTACCGGCAGGTTTCTTCGTGCCGTCACCGATTCAAATGTGAAAGAGATGATCATTGATGGAGACAAGGCTTGCGTGGTGGTCGCGTACGATCTTATGTCACCAAAGGGGAACACTTCGACCAAGGACGTTGTTGAAATCTTGAAGATCGACGGCGACAAGATCGCCGCCTCAACAATATTTTTCGATACCGAGGATTTCAAAATGTTCATGGCTGATTAACGGGAGTAACCGTGGCATGTAATGAAGAGCTTACTATGCGTGTTAGAGAAGCGCTGGCACACGTGAGAAAAGTTGAAGAGAAGAGAATGTTTCGCGGAGTCACCTTCATGGTTAACGGCAAGATGTGCGTGAGCGCTGGCGACAATAAGATAATGTGCCGTATAGATCCGTCAGTTTATGAGTCAGTGCTTAGAAGGAGTGGATGTAGTCCCGTCATTATGAAAGGGCGTGAGTATAGGGGATTCGTTTACGTCGATGAAGATGCGATAAAAAGTAAGAGAGACTTCGACTATTGGATAGGCCTCGCGCTCGAATTCAATAAGAGGGCGAAAGCGTCCAGGAACAATAGAAAGAGATAGTCAGCCATGATAGGAGAATTGTGAGGAAAAGATGAAAGAATACCTTTTGTTGTTTAGAGGCGGATACGACAGAATCGTTCAGCAGTCTCCGAAGGAGTTTTTAAGTCACATGGAAAAGTGGAAAAAATGGATGAAGGATTTGGAGTCGAAAGAAAACTTTGTAATTGCACAACCGCTGACTCAAGGTGGGAAAAAGGTTGCAGGAAAGAACAAGGCGGTGACGGATGGACCGTTCATGGAAGGCAAAGAAATTGTCGGTGGTTATCTTATCTGTAAAGCATATACATACGAAGGCGCAATTCAGATAGCTAATGGATGCCCAGTACTTGAGATTGGAGGCATCGTCGAGGTCAGGGAAATTACAAAAATGGATTCGATAACGGCAACATACATGGCACAAAATGACACGACGCATTGATTACTCCGGCGGCACCGCAGTCTCCTTACGTCAACGAAAAGGAAACCCGCGGCATACGCACCACCCCGATTGGAACGACAGTTACGCTCAAGACTTTGTGCCATGGGACACCGGCAAGCCGGATCCACTCTTGACGTCGTTTGTAGAGTCCGGGCGTGTCAGACCCGGGCTAACGCTCGAGGTAGGATGTGGAACGGGGACCAACGCCCTGTGGCTGGCAGGACGCAGGTTCGATGTCCTCGGCATAGACGTGGCGCCGCTTGCCGTGGATAAGGCACGCGCCAAACAGGGCAGGACGATGGGATGTCGGTTCGAGACCATGGACTTTCTCGCCGCGCCGCCGCAGGGACAGTTTGATTTCGTTTTCGACCGCGGCTGCTTCCACACCTTCGACGAAGCCGAAGATCGCACTCGCTTCGCCGCGCACGTAGCCGGTCTGCTTAAGCCGGAAGGAATGTGGCTGAGTCTCATCGGAAGCACTGAAGGCCCGGCGCGCGAAGTGGGCCCGCGCCGACGCAGTGCTCTTGAGGTGGTGGCGGCAATCGAGCCGGTGCTGGAGATCGTCGAACTCCGCGCCGACGCTTTCCACACGCGAGGTGAGTCGCCCAAGGCGTGGTTCTGCCTCTCGCGCCAGCGTAGAATGCCGGCGCAGCCGTCGACCCGCCACGATTGAGCAACACTGGCCAACTGACACAAAGCCTGCTCATGAGCATAGCGATTGGATCGATTTTGGGCGTGAAGTGATTTGCACGAGCGTAGGTGCCACTTTGCGGGCATATACGTAATTTGAAACATTAAATCATATGAGGAGATTTACATGACCCCCAGTAATGAAAAGCTGAAGTCAACAAAAAAGAAGTCCAAGGGATTTTCTGACGAGGAACGAGCCGCAATGAAGGCTCGTGCCAAAGAGCTCAAAGCGGAAGCGCGCGCGAATAAGGATAGGGAGGAAGGGGAGAGCGCCGCACTCACGGCGATTGGAAAGATGAAGGAACCCGACCGTACCATGGCGAAGCGACTCCATGCAATCATCAAAGCCAGCGGCCTATCTGCGAAAACATGGTACGGAATGCCCGCTTACACCAACGGGGACGGAAAGATCATCTGCTACTTCCGCGACCGGCAGAAGTTCAAAGAAAGGTACGCGATGTTCGGCTTCAACGACTCAGCGAGCTTGGACCAGGGTTCAATGTGGCCTGTCGCCTACGCTCTGCCCGAGTTGATCTCCGAAGACGAGGCTCGGATCGCCTCGCTCGTGAAGAAGGCGGTGGGTTGATTTTGAAAGTCCGAATGTCCGCAAGGAATCACAACTGCGCCGTGAAGGGGTTCCAATCCTGAACGGCATCACTTCGGGAGTACAACTCCATCTCGGCGTTGAGAGCTTTGAGTTATTATGAGGAGATTTCTATGAGCCCAGAAAAGAAAGCACAAAAGTCAGCCAAACGCACCATTGCAAGCGGCAAGGCCTACGAGGGATTATCGTCTGAAGAAATTGCGGTCATGAAGGAGACCCTCAAAGAAAGAAAGGCGGCTGCGAGCAAGGAAGAGGCGGAAAAAGCCGTGCTTGAGAAGATCGCCGAGATGAAGGGGTCGGATCATATCTTGGCAAAACGCATCCACGCAATCATCAAAGAAAGCGCGCCGGTTCTTTCGGCGAAAACCTGGTATGGGATGCCCGCCTATGCCAACGCGGACGGAAAAGTCATTTGCTTCTTTCAAGCTGCAAGTAAGTTTAACGCGAGATATGCAACGTTCGGCTTTCTACCCGATGCTAAACTTGACGAAGGCAATATGTGGACGACCTCCTTTGCAATGATCAAGTTGACCGCTACCGAAGAGGCAAAGATCGCCGCGCTCGTGAAGAAAGCAGTAGGCTCGATGTGAAAACAAGTACTAGTCTTTCCACGAAAGAGAAGTCTGCATCTCAACAGATAGATGCTATAATCAAAGAGCCGGGTGACTGGCGGGGGAAGAAGCTGTCGCAGCTGCGGGCTTTGATCAAAAAGGCAGACTCTGCCATCGTAGAAGAGGTGAAGTGGAAAAAACCATCCAAACCTTCTGGTATACCTGTTTGGTCTCATGACGGAATAATATGCGTAGCAGACACGCTCAAGAACGCCGTGAGATTGACATTTCCCAAAGGTGCTCAGGTGAAGGATCCGAAGAAGCTTTTCAATACTCGTCTGGAAAGCAAAACGGTCCGTGCCATCGACTTTCACGAAGGTGACACGGTGGATGAGGAAGCGCTGAAGGGACTCATTCTCGATGCCGTGGCGGTGAACAGATCAAAAAGCGCGAGCGATAAAATGAATAAACGATTAAGACAGTAAAGGAGAACAATATATGCAATTAGTCAATAAACTCATGATGCTTGCCGTGGCTGTCAGCGACATGCCGAAGGCAAAAGCCTTTTATGCGGACAAACTTGGTTTGAAGGTCACGACAGACTACCGCCAGGATGATGACCACTGGTGGGTATCCCTTGCTCTCCCCGAAGACGGAGTTGCCATAACCCTAACCACCTTTCACGGAAATGCGAAGCCCGGCGCGATGACGCTGTGGTTCGCGACTTCAGACATTGCTGCGGCCCACAAGGATCTCAGCGCCAAAGGAGTCAAAGTCAGCGAAATCGGTGACGACTTGCACGGTCCAGGGTCAGGCATAAAGTGGTTTAATTTCAAGGACCCTGACGGTAACATGGTTCACCTCGAACAGGCGTAAGGTGATGGGCACATTAAAGGAAAGTAGAAAAAAATGTTTAACAAAGAGGGGCAAACACTTGAACATTCTACAAAGTTGAAAAATATATGCGGCAAATTCTCGATCGAAAGGGATTAAACAATTAGTAAGAGGACAAATTAGACATGAAAGATTTCATGTTCCTTTTCAGGTTCAAAGATGGATTCGATTACAAAACCGCTTCGCGTGAAGAATTTCAGAAAGAGGCGATGAAATGGCAGACATGGACTGAAAATCTTCTGAAGGAAGGAAGACTTACTCCAGGCAATCGTTTGGTCCAATCTGGAAAAGTAGTCAAAGGAAAGAGCAAGCAAGTGCACGATGGGCCATTTGCCGAAGGGAAAGAAGTCGTCGGGAGTTTCTGCACTGTCAAAGCACGAAACATTGACGAGGCTCTCGAGGTCGCGAAAGGATGCCCTATCCTCGACCAGGATGGCAGTGTCGAGGTAAGAGAGATCAAGGTTTACTAAAAGGGGGCTGGCGATGGAAGACAACAACGTCGATAAGCTTGTCGATCACCTTTTCCGCCATGAATCGGGGAAGATGGTTTCCGTGCTGACGCGGACTTTCGGGACAGAAAATCTCGAAATAGTTGAAGACGTTGTGCAAGATGCTCTTCTGCAGGCAACTCAGCTCTGGCCGGTAAATGGAATACCGAACAATCCATCCGCGTGGTTGTATCAAGCCGCGCGAAACAAAGCGATCGATGTATTAAGACGAAACAACCATTCGGTCAGGTTGGAGACAGAGGAGGAATCCAGTCTTCCTGATGCGGACTCGTTATTACCGGGAATGATCGACGAGGCGGGACAGGAAGAGATTGTGAAAGACGATATGCTTCGCATGATGTTTGTTTGCTGCCATCCTGCAATCCCGGAGGAAAATCAGATCACACTTATTCTGAAAGTGCTTTGCGGATTCAGCACGGCCGAAATCGCCAGGGCATTCCTGACTTCCGAGGACACGATTTCTAAAAGATTATACCGGACGAAAGAATTTTTCCGGTCGCACAAGATTGAATTTGCCGTCCCTCTGCCGAATAAACTGAAAAGCAGAATAGATGGAGTGCTGAACTCGATCTATCTCCTGTTCAATGAAGGATATAACTCGACTGACTCCGAAGAGTTGATACGGAAAGACCTGATGGAAGAGGCGATACTACTTTGCAAGATGCTTACCGAGAATCCTCTCACGTCACAGCCGGAAACTTTTGCGCTGATGGCATTGATGTGTTTCCAGTCGTCGCGCAACGACAGCCGCCTTACACCCGAGGGAGAAATAATCTTGCTGCCGGACCAGGACAGAAGCAAATGGGATTTTGAATTGATCGCGGCGGGGAACGAATTTATGAACAAAGCGGCGTATGGAGATTCGGTGAGCAAGTACCATCTCGAAGCCGCGATCGCGTTCGAACATTGCACTGCGGAGAGTTTTGACAGGACGAACTGGGCAAGGATACTAGAGCTGTACGAATGGCTCTGCCGTGTTTCGTCGTCGCCGGTTCTGGAATTGAATAAAGCTGTCGCGACGATGCAGGTTCATGGAGCCGCAGAAGCATTGAGGTTGTTAGTGAACATCCGGGACAAGAAAAAAATTGAGACTTACCACATTTACCACAGCCTGTTGGGAGAAATCTATTGTCGCCTGGACAGGAAGGGGGACGCCCGTGAGGAATTTGAAATTGCAGAAAGGCTGACCGGGTCAGAAACGGAGAGAAGGCTGATGAGGGAGAAAATTTCCGCGATTGCACGCCTTGAGGCGGCCGCAGGATAAAGTTTTCTATTTCTTCGTCGTTTCTCTCATTGAAGCAGGCTGGTCCCGTTATGTTCCGGCGGGTGTTTCGGTCCCCATGTAAATCAGTTCCACGCCTGCTTCTTCCGCATATTTCTTTATCCTCTCGTCGCGGTAGAATTCTTTATAATAGATTGAGTTGATACCCGAGTTCGCGATTAGTTTGAAACAGTTCAGGCAGGGCGACGCGGTGACGTAGATCTCCGAGTTGTTGATATTCACGCCGTTTTTCGCCGCCTGCGCGACGGCGTTGGCTTCTGCATGGACGGTGCGAACGCAATGCCCGTTGTCCATGTCGTGTCCGACGTCATCGCAATGCGGTGCGCCGCGGAGACTCCCGTTATATCCTGTTGAAAGTATTACCTTGTCGCGCACGATGACGGCGCCGACATGTCTGCGGTCGCATGTGCTGCGCGTTGACACCTGCTCGGCTATTGCCATAAAATATTCAAACCAATCGGCTCTCGTTTTTGCCATGTCTTTTTTCCTTTAATGATCCAAAATAATATCTAACGGGAGTTCAAAATACAAATCTACATCTTAATGACAATCGGACGAGATCGCTTATATTTCAAATAAAATAAGATTATGATCGACCCGACCATAAACATCGTGCCGGCTGCCGAAAGAGATGTCCCTTTGATTCTTTCTTTCATAAAGGGACTTGCTGAATACGAGCGTCTGCTCGGCCAGGTCGTCGCAACTGAAGATGCATTGCGGGAGACGCTCTTCGGACCAAAGAAGTTTGCTGAAGTCGTCATCGCACGTTACGGGGATGAGCCTGCCGGCTTCGCGCTCTTCTTTCATAATTACTCCACATTTCTCGGACAGCCCGGAATTTATTTGGAGGATCTTTTTGTATTGCCGGAGTTTCGCAAGAAGGGAGTAGGCAAGGCATTGTTAACGTATCTCTCGCGCGTTGCCGTCGAAAGAAAATGTGGAAGACTCGAATGGGCTGTGCTCGACTGGAATAAACCGGTGATAGAATTTTATGAAAAGATGGGGGCTGTCTGCCTCGATGACTGGAGGATATGCCGGCTTACAGGCATGGCGTTAAAGAAGCTCGGATCGAATTCCGGAGAACCGAAGTAGTCGAAATTTAAGAGATCGCCTTACTCAATAAGACCCCGTTGTGAAGGTTGAAGTATAAGTCTGAGGCAGGGGTGTTCCATCATACGCCTTTAACGTTGTCGAGATAGTTACCGTGTATTTCGTATTGGCAGAGAAGCTGGTAGAGTTCGTCGGGTAAAAAGAGAAATATGGGCTATAGTTGGAGTTACCGAAAAACTGGAGTGAGCCGCTGACGCTTGGACTGATACTGAAAGCCGAGCGCACGGTTGATGTATCATATTGGGCGTCGCAGTAAACTTCGATGGAAGTCCCCCTGCTTACTCCGGTGCTGCCGTCTGTAGGAGAAATCGAAACACGAAATGGGACGGTAGAGAATGAAAAAGTGTAAGGAGAAGAAAGATTACCTCCGCCCAGAGATTTCATCGCAGTCGAGATCACCACACTGTAAGTGGTGCCCAGCTTAAACCCATTATTCGGGGTGAATGTAAACTCAGGTGAGCCGGAATAATTGTAAAAACTAAAATATCCTGAGGTATTTGGATTTATGCTAAAAGCAGCTCGTGCACTCGCCGTGTCGATGAGGGTATTAAAATAGACGGATATTGGAGAATAATTCAGCGGCCAGTCCGATGTCCCATTTGACGGGCTGCAGCTTGTTATCTGGAACGGCTGAGTAGAAAAGGAAAATGTGTAATCCGATGGGAGCGGGGTTGCATTTAATGCCTTCAATGCCGTCGAGATGGAAACGGTGTAGTTCGTCCCCATGCTAAATCCATTATACGGAGTGAACTCAAAATAGTCGGAGCCGTAGTAGTCTGTAAAATACCCCGCTATGTTCGGACTGATGCTGAACGCGGATCTAACGGTTGACGTATCGATTGGACCGTTTAAATAAACATAGATATTCTGGGAAGAAGGGACGTTGATAGACCCGTCGCTCGGAGAAGTTGATGTCACTTGAAATGCCTGCGTCGTGAATGAGGCACTGAAAGGAGCGGAGAGATACGTTCCGTCGGTCGCTCTTAATGCGGTCGACAGCGTCAGGGTATATTTTGTATTAAAGGCGAAACCCGGGGCCGGCATGAAATAAAAATCTGTAGGACCATTGCCGGAGTAATACAGCGTACCCGTCGTACTTGGGCTGATCGTGAATGCAGAGCGAATCGTGCTCGTGTCGATTCCGCCCGTCATGGAGAAATAAACCTCAGTGGTCGAAGATACGTTAGTGCTGCCGTCCGTTGGGCTCACGGACTGCACCTGAAACGGCGTAGTCGTGAAACCTGATGAATAATTACTTACCAATTGATGTCCGTAATTGTCACCGACTCCCGCTGGAATGGCTATGGAGTATGCCGTATTGTACTTCATTGCGTCAATAGAGGAGAAAGAGGCAACAGTGGAGTCGCCGTTGTAAAAGCTCCATTTGCCCTTCAAAGTCGGCGTGATAGTGATCTGGGATAGAGCGCTCGCCTGGAGTGGGCTGTTGAACATTACTTCCATGTACTGTCCGTTTAGGATATTGACGTTCGTCTGACCTGCTGCCGGAAATGAATATATCACGCGGAAATTAGGTTCAGGCGTAAAAGAGAATGTATAAGAAGTCTGAAGATGGTTCCCGTTGATGTCTTCAAGTGAGGTATCGATAGTAACGGTGTAAGTCTTGCCGACAGCATACCGCATTTGAACGCCGCCGTAGCCGGTCTCATAGGTTAAGGAGTCGAAAATGTCGAATTCCAGTACGTCGTCATAACTTTCCGGTTTGTTCGAACGATGCTGTGTGTCCACGCTTTCGGTAGTGCCTGTACGGTTAGCAGATTGCGCCTTATCGTATATGACAGGGATAGAGGTCAAGTGAAGTATTACTACGACCGGTCTGTCAAAGCCTTTGCATGTTATCGCTCCCACTTTTAGCGAGTACGTGCTCATAAGCTTGTTAAACTGCAAGACGAACGAAGGTCTGCTCGATCCTGACCCTGGATTGTAAATGTCGAAGGGGCCGACGCTCTTATCGGCCGGAAGTGTAAATATGACTTTCGGCTTTATCGAGGAATCGGAAAGACTCCCTTGATCTCCTGTGGGGTTGGAATTTTTGGTGCAGCCCGAGAGCAAAAGGAAAACGATTAATAGGCATGATAACTTGAGAGCCCTAGAAGATTTTAGAATGAAATAGAACTTCATGACACAGCCTCCGTTCAGTTTGATTGGAGATTCAAACAGTTGCATATGACTGCACGTAATCTAAATGCTGCAAAAGAGAAATACAACTGTCAGATAGTATTCGTACGATGAGATATCAAGGGGAAACGACATTTAAAGTAGCTTGAACGGAGGTGAAGCCTGCGAGGATGGGGATGTCGGTCAATGATAGGAAACGTGGTGACTTCGCCACCATGTTGCGAACGCCCTTGCATCGTTCCATGACGTTGACTAATCTACTCCTGTGAGAGTCGGAAATTTGATAGAAGGGCAATCATGGAAACTCAAGGAATTGTTTCGATTTGTTTTGCTGGAATATTGCTGATGCTTTCGAGTAGCGGCGCCGATAGCCAAACTCCACCTGCAGAGGTGACGACCGTCAAGCACGTCGACCTCAAAAGATACATTGGGACGTGGTACGAAATAGCAAAAATACCCAACTCTTTTCAGAAGCAATGTTCCTGCAACACGGCAGCGAGCTACGCGCTCCGCGATGACGGAAAGATCGAAGTAATAAACAGGTGTACCAAAAACGATGGTTCCGCAGATGAGGCGAAGGGAATTGCGCGGGTTGTCGACACCACGACGAATGCAAAGTTGGAAGTGAGCTTCGTCAGAATTCTCGGCATCCAGTTATTCTGGGGAGATTACTGGATCATCGGGCTCGACGACAATTACAATTATGCTGTTGTTGGAACTCCTTCGCGGAAATACGGCTGGGTGTTAAGTCGGACCCCGGTACTTTCACCGGAAGACATGAGGGCGGCATTTGAAATTCTGAAAACTCAAGGATACAATCTGAACGATTTTGTGAAGACCGAGCAGAAGTAAGTCGAGACTGGGGATTATTTCGAACTTACGATGTAATATCCCTGCTCGACATTCCAACCCTTGATTGAAACGACACCATTCATTGTCTCATCAGATTTCGTATCGATGAAGATTGTCTTTGCTTCGCCGGGTAATATCGAGATATAATTGTCGCTGTAAAACACGGGCAGAATACGTTTTTTTGTTGAGGAGTGAACCAGCGAGATACGATTGAAAAATGCGACGGGTCCACCTGCGGGATCGGAGATTGTAACTTCAATCTTCAGCGGGCTTATTACTCTTGCCGTCACCGACACATTTGCCTTCGGCATTTGCTGCAATCCGGTGTAATTGCCTGTGGAATCGGGAAGCCAGTAAAAATTGTCGCTTAACATTTTGCGGTCAGTGTCGAGCAAACGCAATGAGAGGAAACCTCCGTGAGCTGTAAACAGGGTGTCCAATATCTTCTTGACAGGCTCGATTCTCTGAACGGAAGTCGGACTCATTTGGATGAGCACTTGCATGACGAGCGAATCTTTGCCCGCGATATCGTATGCGGTTGCCTGCAGCATGATATCGTGGTACGGACGAAAAGTCTCGTTCACAACCGTCGTCATTCCGTCTATCGGGTTATACATGACGTGGAGAGGTTCGCCTGCGTGGTGCAAACCATATAGACCTCCGTTCGGATCGAGATAGTGATCGTACATTTGACCGCGCAGGGCCGTCCATGGATTCTGAGTTTTCCAGATGATGACGCCGGTATACCAGTCCCACATGTGCGCCAGGTGACCTTCGATCAACCCACGATACTCGTCGTAGTTGACAAGTTGCGCCTTGTCGGCATAGTCTTTGACGTCCATCGGTTTTCCGTAGGCATCGATGAAGCTGCCGTACCAACCTGGTTCGTGGTACCCCCACACTGAATCCATGTTTTTCCAGGCCGGGCCTGGAAGGGTCATGTCCTGTTGTGGTATGAAACGCTCCAGCGATTCGTAATCTCCCATCCCTACAGATCCAATTTCAGAGTTGAAGGGGAAGAAACGGTTTTCCCAGAAGAACCTCACAGGCTCAAGCCAATATGGTCCGTCTCCCGTGCGGCCGATAAAGTTGTACGACATGCTATCGACATTTGAATACTCGAAGAAATAACGCGTAGTGTCCAATTCTGGCAGCAGGGAATCTTGGATTGAAGCAAGGATATCTTCGGGTGGAGCAATTTCGTTCCCGCCACAGTAGAAAGCGAGAGAGGGATGGTTGCGGATCATTTTGACCTGGTCGGCGACGGATTCCAGGAAGAGCAGGTGGTCGTCGGGATAATTACGCCTGGTCCACTGATCTTCTTTTTTCTTCGGATCGGTCCACTTGCCGTTGCAGTCGCCTGACATCCAGAAATCCTGAAAGACGAGTATTCCATATTTGTCGCACGCGTCGTAGAACTCCGGCCGCTCAGTAATACCTCCACCCCACACGCGGATCAGGTTGAGATTCATGTCTCGGTGAAAGCGGAGTTCGGCATCGTACCGTTCGGGCGAGAAGCGGAGCATGGCATCCGACGTAATCCAGTCGCCGCCTTTTATGAATATCTTCTGTCCGTTTACAAGCACCTGACGGCTGCGTGTGTGGTCGTTCCATTGTGTCTGTATTTCACGGATGCCTGTCGTAATAATCTTCTCGTCAAGTATTTGATTGTCATCATTCAGGAATTGAAAATCGAATCTATACAAAGCTTGCCTGCCGTAGCCGTTTGGCCACCATAGCTTCGGATTCTTCATTGTGTAATCCGGTAATTGCACCATTGTTGTTGTATCCGGTTGAAGGACCACTTCCTTCTTTACGACAACGCTATCGAGAATATATTCAAGTGCACCATGAACCTCCTTATCTGTCGGATTGTAAATCTCCGCGCTTGCCTTGATGATCACTGGTGCTTGTGGCGCTTCAGGAAATCTCTTGCCGGGAACCACAGTGACGACATGCGGATTCTGCTGACGAATTGAAAATGTTCTTTCAATAATCACCTTGTCCCAGATTCCCGTGTTCCGGTCGTGGATGGGCTGGATCCAATCCCAGCCAGCAGTGTACTGGCTCGACACATTTCGTGCGATTGTTCCATCGCCGCCCTGTCCGCCATTTGGGTTGCCGACAGGATCGGGAGGAAAAACCAAGACGGCAAGCCGGTTGTCTCCGTCCTGCGGGATGAAGGAGGTGATGTCATAAGTCTGTCGCAGGAACATTCCGTAATGTGTTTGCTTGTTCAGTCTATGGCCGTTCAGGTAGATGTCACACCCGTAATTGATGCCTCGGAAATGGAGCCAGACCCGTTGGTTGTCGACAGGCGGTTGCTCGTGGAAATTGTTTGCAAACCAGTAGGTATAATATTTGCGCCCGGCGTCGTAGATGTCTGGTATCTTCTTATTGTTCATCCCATAATATGGATCAGGGATCAAGCTGTCGTTCAATAGTGTCGTCAGGACAGTTCCAGGCACTGTAGCACGCATCCATCCGGACAAAGGATAAGATGGAGTGGACAATTCTTCTCCGGTCGATTTCAGGTCCCCGATATTCATACATACCCAGCCTGAATCTAACTCCCGGAGGTTCACGGGGTAATTGAGAACGTTGCGCCGCATCGGGATATTTAAGGATGCACATCCGATTATCGTCGATGAGACAATAAGGAAGATGGATGCTGTGGTAATTCTTTTGCACATGGTAGAATTTTCTTTTAATTGTCAATCGTTCATAACGAATCGGAGACAAGATAGCATTTGAGGAATTCAAATACCTGAGAAAGGATAATTGTTTCTTCTAACCAATCGATCTAAATTAATCTGAAAATGATTTCTGAGTGTGCTTCAAGAACGACTTAACTTTCTAAATACAGTTTTCTGTAGCAATTACTGAAAGGAGGCAAAACGAAATTAGTTTTATTTCTTTTGTTGCTTGGCTCTGCAATATTCATGCTTTCATCCTGCAAGAAGAGTAATCTGGTTGGTGCGTCAAGCGATCAACAAATTTGGCCGCTTAAAACGGGTGACCTCTGGGATTATCAAGTGGCATCCTATGATACTGCAGGAATCGTTAATGGGGGAGGAACACTTTCGCTTTCAATTACATCAGACACCGTCGTCGCCGGCGAGACGTGGTATCGCCTTTCAGGGGACACGGGGAATTTCTTCTACACGGAAAGATCTAACGGATTTTGGATAATGTCGAACGGTTCCCAGGCTCTTTTTCTCAAATATCCGGGGAGTGCTGGCGAGAGTTGGAATTGCTATTCGGATTCGGTGTCTGTTCAATCGACGGACACCTCGGTGAGCGTTCCGCTAGGTACTTATAATTGTTACATGTATCGCCTATTTTATAGTTCAAAACCGGTAGAAGATTATTATCTATCTATAGGTGTAGGAATGGTGGCCGAGGATGACTACTCAGTGACAAGCTCAGGGCAGGTCTATAAAGCTTATGCTTTCAGTCTCACTTATGCCAGTCTTAAATAGAAGATGTTCACTTTGTTTTGCTTCACGCAATCGATGTTAGTTTAAGGAGTCTATCCACATGAAGATGCTTCGTTCTTTCGTATATGGGTTGTCATTTCTGCTCTCAGTTGTTGTTACGCAAACTCAAGCCCAGCAAATATTCAAGCTAGACCAGTCACTTGCGACTGATTCAAGCGCCACCATCGGCAAACTGGATAACGGTCTGACTTATTACATCAAGGAAAACAGGAAGCCTGAAAAACGCGCCGACCTGCGGCTTGTCGTGAAAGCCGGGTCGGTCCTTGAAGACGACGACCAGCAAGGGCTCGCGCATTTCGTGGAACACATGGCATTCCATGGCACGAAGAGTTTTCCGAAACACGAGCTGGCGAATTTCCTGGAAAAGTCAGGTATCAGGTTTGGGCCAGAAGTAAACGCCTACACAGACTTTGACGAGACATGGTACATCCTTCAGGTGCCGACGGACTCGCCGGCTGTCATGAAAACCGGATTCCAGATACTGGAAGAATGGGCTCATGCCGTAACATTCAATGATTCGGATATTGAAAAAGAGCGCGGTGTAGTCAGGGAAGAATGGCGGCTCGGAAGAGGCGCCGATGAGCGCATCTTCAGACAGCAGTGTCCGTATTTATTCTACAAGTCCCGTTATGCCGAGCGGATTCCGATCGGAAAGATAGGGATCATAGACTCGTGTCCACACGATGCCATCCGACGTTTTTATCGTGACTGGTATAGACCGGATCTGATGGCAGTGATCGCTGTCGGAGATTTCAACAAGGGTGAGATCGAACAACTTATTAAAGACCATTTCTCAAGCCTGAAGAACCCGCCGAATGAGCGGGAGCGAGCAAAATATTCCATCCCAGATCACAAGGATACTCTGGTCTCGATTGCCACGGATAAAGAATTGTCCCGGACTTCAATTAGCGTAACGTTTCTGCGAAATGCTCACGGGAGCCGGACCGTATCCGACTATCGCAATGACATCATAAGTGGTCTCTATGATCGGATGTTCAATGCGCGCCTCAGTGAAATTGTTCTTAAGCCGAACCCGGCTTTCATCTATGCCTATGGTGGCGACGGGAGATTCCTCGCGGACAGACAAGCTTATAGTTTGGGTGCGGGTGTCGCGGACACGACGATCGTAAGGGGACTTCAGGCTGTCATGGTTGAAGCCAATCGAGTGAGGGAATACGGTTTCACCTCTTCTGAGCTCGAGCGTCAAAAGAATGAAAGTTTGAGATGGATGCAGAAAGCATACGATGAGCGCGACAAAACAGAATCGAGCCGGTATGTTAACGAGTACCAGCGGAATTTCATAAATGATGAACCGATTCCGGGAATCGCAGCAGAGCTCGCTCTGTACAAACAATTACTGCCTGGTATTACGGCAGAGGAAGTAAACGATCTTGCATCAGAAAGAATGAGGCCCGGTAATTCAACCATTCTCGTCGCGGCACCTGAGAAAGACAGTGTCAGACTTCCGTCGGAGAATGAAGTGCTGGCTGTTGTAAGTGCGGCGGGAGCCTTGAAACTCGAGCCGTACGTTGATCGTGTGAGCTCCGAGCCGCTGATTGCAAAGCTGCCGGTTCCTGGAAAAATTGTCGCAGAGAAAAAGATACCTTCGATTGGGATCACTGAATGGAGACTTTCAAATGGGGCAAGAGTTGTGTTGAAGCCCACCGATTTCAAGAACGATGAGATTCTTTTCTCTTCTTACGCTCCCGGCGGCTCGTCGCTCGTCGATGACAGCGATTACCTTTCAGCAATTGCCGCCACCGGCATTATCGCTCAAGCCGGGATCGGAGATTTTGATGCCGTTACACTCAACAAGAAACTGGCGGGCAAAGTCGTATCTGTCAGCCCGATGATCTCTGAAATCTACGAAGGTCTCCGAGGTAATTCATCGCCGAAAGATATTGAGACATTGTTCCAACTTGTATATCTCTACTCGACTTCACCAAGAAGGGACACGGCTGCGTTCTCGGCCTACATGACGCGATGGAAAGAGTCTTTGCAGAATGTGAGTGCTAACCCGCAGGCGGTGTTCAATGACACGATCCGAGTGACGATGTCAAATTATCATTTTAGAGGACGTCCCATAACGACAGGCTTGCTGGATGAAGTCAGGTTGGACGAAGCTCTCTCCATTTACAAGTCACGGTTTGCGGACTTCAGCAGTTCCACTTTCTTCTTTGTAGGATCGTTCCAGGTTGACAGCTTAAAGCCCTTCGCTGAGCAGTATCTTGCTTCTTTACCCTCTTTGAACCGTGGTGAAAAGTGGAAGGACATAGGGATGGAACCACCCAAAGGTGTCATAGCCAAGGAAGTGCGAAAAGGTGTCGAGCCAAAGAGCCTGGTCAATCTCACATTCACCGGACCATTTGTGTGGTCGCAACAAAACCGGTACGATTTTGAAGCTATGATGGGCATCCTCAACATCAGGCTCCGCGAGGTACTGAGGGAAGATAAAGGTGCGACTTACGGAGTTAGAGTAAACGGCAATTCACATTCCATCCCGAAACCGGAATACAGCATCACGATTTCATGGGGATGCAGTCCCGACCGCGTGGATGAGCTTGTGAAGCAGGTGCTGATTCAAATAGACAGCCTGAAACTCAAAGGACCGGATTCGGTTTACATCCAGAAGGAAAAGGAGTTGGAGCGCCGCTCCCTCGAAGTAAATTTGAAACAAAACGGTTATTGGATGTCGAGATTGTACGGGTGCTATCTTGACAACGAAGATCCAGAGGTGATTCTGAACTATCCTAAACTTATCGACGGGCTTACGGAAGGTGCCATTCAGTCGGCGGCGAAGGAGTATTTCAGCATGGATAATTATGTGAAGGTTGTGCTTTATCCGGAAAAATGAATTAAGACATCTTAAGAAGTGCTCTGATTTCAAGAGAGGCAAGAATGCAGATCAGCAGAGAAGATTTTGAGGCGGTCAAGGAACTTGAAGAATCGATGTGGCGCTCCGAAACGCGATTCGACAGGGACTATATGGAACGTGTATTGTCGCCGGACTTCTTCGAGTTTGGGCGTTCAGGTCGCGTCTACAAGAGAGAGGATACGCTCGCTGCGCCCGCACAGAAAATCAATGCGAAGCTCCCGCTGAAAGATTTTAGAATCCATCCGATTACTGAAGATGTTGTGTTGGTAACTTACATCACTGAAGTGATCGGAAATAAGCTGGAGATGGGGAACAGGAGCTCAATTTGGATTAGAACTCCGAAAGGGTGGCGGCTGAGGTTTCATCAGGGAACGCCGGTCAACTCATAGAGATCCGAAGAAGAAGGTAGCACACACTGTCAGTTCTCGAATAAAGGCACAGTCCCAACTCCAGTCATTCCCTTACTCACTCCCACTTCTGCAACTCTACGATATTTCCTTCCGGATCGCTGGCATAGACGAACTCTATTTTACCTGCACCTTTGATTTCTGTAGAGACTCGATCTCCGACTTTACCTCCTCCATTACGGATAACCTTTTCGAGCATTTGCTGAACATTTCCGACAGCGAAAGCTATGTGGCCAAAACCAGGCCGATTAATTTTGTGTGCCACACCCCTGGTCATGCTGGAGTATTGGAAAATTTCTGAAGTGGGTCCATCCTCTCCATAACCGGGAAGTTGGAGGTGAATTCCTCGGATACGGGCATCGTGAAGTGATGTTGCGTCGACCAGCCATTTTCCCTTCAGATCTCGTTCGGGGGGTTTAAGTGTGCATCCAAAGACATCTATGTAAAACTGGGCGAGCGACTTCCAATCTCTTGCCACTAAATTTGTATGCACATACCTTATCGGGCGGGCCACAATTAATTTCTTATCAGGTTGTCGAATTTGTCAAATGCCATGTAAGCATAAGTTTAGTTCAGGAAGAAATTACGTTTTTCAAATTTATATTCCTGTTTCTCAAATCGACGCCGCCTTCAAGTACGGATTTCAGATTTGCAAGATAAAATGCCCATCCTTTCGTACAGCCGAGATGAAAACTTATTTTTGATTCTTCATCGGCAGGAATATCTTCCTGCTGAAGTTCTACAAGAGTATATCCGGATTCAGTTTTTATCTTTACACTGACTATTCCAGCTTTGCCGAACACAAACCTCAGAGAGTCTTTACCGTCTGCCTCCAGAATTGTTCCTCTTTCGACAGTTCCATCGTCATAGCCATGCCACAACCATTCGTAAGTATCGCCTTTTTTGATGTGATCATTGGGAGGTCTCGGTGATTTGTCTGGCTTTGAAAACGCCGCCCTTCTTAGAAACCACCGTTCGAGATCGGTTTGGGTCGTCCACGAGTCGTAGATTTCTCGCACCTCAGAATTGATCGGGATCCTTAACACAAATCTGCTCCAGTCGTATCGTTTCATAACCTATCCTCCTCCTTTTCAATCGTCAAATGAAATTGGGAAACGGAATGAAGTTAATCAAGTAAATCAGAAGTTCCTCGAGATAAGCGATGTCCACAGGTTGACTTTCTCCATTTTAAAGCGTAAACTTCTGTGAGTCGGTTGATAATTCCCCATGGATTTTTCGATCCAGGGGCACGGACAACTCGTTGAGAGAAAGCTATGGCTGAGACTTTAACTCTTAAAAGCGTTTTGCAGGACCACACCGCCGAGGGTGAGCTTTACACCAAACTTGAGAATGATTGGGTTTTGTGTTACGCGTGCGGCCATCGGTGCAAGATCAAACCCGGACGCGACGGGATTTGCAAGGTGCGGTTTAATAAAGACGGAAAACTTTTTGTGCCGCGGGGATATGCTGCCGGGATTCAGCTCGACCCTATTGAGAAGAAACCGTTCTTCCATGCATTCCCCGGGAGAAGCGCGGTAAGCTTCGGAATGCTGGGATGTGATTACCATTGTTCTTATTGTCAGAATTGGATTACGAGCCAGGCGATCCGAGATCCGTCCGCCGCCGCACAGCCGGAAGTAATCGAACCTGAAAAAATAGTCGAGCTCGCATTGCTCTATAAATCTCCGGTCTTGGTTTCAACATACAATGAGCCGCTCATCACGAGTGAATGGGCCGCAGAGATCTTCAAGCTGGCCAAGCCCTACGGGATTCGCGGCGCATACGTATCCAACGGCAACGCGACGCCGGAAGTGATAGATTACATAACTCCTTATGTAGATCTGTATAAAGTCGACTTGAAAGGATTTGACGATAAAAGGTACAGGCAGCTTGGCGGAAGATTGGAAGTGGTTCTAAATGCCATCCATCTTCTGAAAGAAAAAGGACTCTGGGTGGAAATCGTGACGCTGTTGGTGCCGGGATTCAATGACGGCATAGAGGAATTGAAAGGCATAGCTAAATTTATTGCGTCGGTCTCTCCGGAGATTCCATGGCACATCACGGCGTTTCATCAGGACTACAAGATGCTGGATAGGGAAAGCACCGATGCAAAGATGCTGATGAACGCCGCAAGAATTGGAAAAGAAACGGGACTATATTTTGTATATGCCGGCAATTTGCCCGGCATGGTTGAAAACCTTGAAAATACCAACTGCCACAGATGTGGAGAGCTGCTCGTGGAACGAAGCGGATTCAGAGTGTTGAGGAATAATCTGATTGACGGTTCATGCAGAAAGTGCAAAGCAAGGATCCCTGGAGTATGGAAGTAAATCCAAACTGTTCTGAGATGGGATATGCTCTGACAAGCGAAGAGAAATCATATCTTCTTCGTGTCGCGCGCGGCTCCATAGAAGCGGCGGTGAAAAGAAAAGTCTATTCTCCGATCAAACCAGCTGATCAGAATTTGGCAAGGGCAGCGGGCGTTTTTGTTACGATTAAGAAGAACGGCGAGCTGCGAGGTTGTATCGGCTTAATTGAGCCTGAGTTCCCGTTATACCAGATCGTATCGAAAATGGCGGTGAGAGCCGCTACGTGTGACCCGCGATTCGAATCGGTTCGAGAAGATGAATTGAAGGATTTACGGATAGAAATTTCCATACTCTCTCCTTTGAAAAAACTCAGCACCATAGAGGAAATTGAGATCGGACGCCATGGTCTTATCATCGAGAGGGGAATTCACCGCGGCTTACTGTTACCTCAGGTGGCAACCGAAAACAATTGGAACAGGGAAGAATTCTTGGAATATACATGCGTAAAAGCCGGACTGGACACGGAAGATTACAAGAGTCCGGATGCGAGGCTGTATATTTTTTCCGCCGAGATCTTCGGCGAAAAGGAATTGGGAATTCCTTCAGAGGATAATTTTGCAGAACGAAAATGAGTCAGTACGCCCGCCCGCCGTTGCGGGGTTATTCTATCCTGTCGGGAAGGATAGCCTGGCAAAAACGGTTAAGAAATTACTTGGTGAGGCAAGGGAAAACATTACGGGCGACGTTCCTAAGAGAATTTCGGGAATCATTTCACCACACGCGGGGTATTTGTATAGCGGATATACAGCGGCGCATGCATATTCTCTTTTGCATAGAAATCAGTTCGCCACTGTAGCTATTATTTCTCCAAGTCACCATGAATATTTTGACGGCGTATCTGTCTTTTCTGGTAAAGCTTATTCGACCCCTCTGGGTGAGATAAAAATAAATTGTGAAACCAGGGAAAAATTTCTGGGACTTGCAGGCGATGTTGCGGTTAAATCTACGCTTGGACATGGAGCAGAGCACGCCATAGAAGTACAGTTGCCATTTCTTCAATCGACCCTCGGAGATTTCGAACTCCTTCCAATCGTGATGGGCGACCAGAAGCGTGAATATTGCAGGGTGGTAGGCGGAGCGCTGGGCAATATTGCGTCTGGCTCCGACGTCTTGATTGTAGCTAGCTCCGATTTGTCTCACTACTATGACTATGATACGGCTAACGACATGGATAAAGTATGCATAAATGATATAATGAGCCTGGACCCGGAAATTTTATTAAGCGATATCGAGAATCGCAGATGTGAGGCGTGCGGCGGTGGACCGATCGCCTCCTCCTTGTACGCTTCAAAGAATCTAGGGCTGAATAAAGTTTCACTTTTGAACCACTGCAATTCAGGCGATACATCCGGTGATAAGTCGGCAGTCGTCGGATACTTATCAGCGATTATCTCATGATAAGACCGCTACGTCCTTTTTCCTTGGTCGGACCAGGAAGGGTGGGGTCCAGTTTGGCAATGGCGCTTGAGGGAAAGGGGTGGGAATGCAGGCACATTCTCCCAAAAGACAGGAGTGAATCGCAACGCAGGAAATTAAGCTCAGTATTTCCTGCTGCAGACATCGTAGAACGTGCATCGTCTCTGGCCGACGATTTTGAAATTCTGTTTATAGCCGTACAGGACGATGAGATCGAGAATGTGGTTGACGGACTCTTGGCTGTAAATAATATCTCCTGGAAATCAAAAGTTGTGCTCCACACGAGCGGTGTCAAAAGCGTTGGGCTCCTTCAGCCGCTCAGGGGCCGTGGTGCATCGGTCGGCGCGCTTCACCCGATTGCGGCATTTGCAAATCGGTATCAACCGCGGTCGGCAAGTGAAATCTATTATGATTTTTTCGGTGATAAGAAAGCTCAATCAGTTGCACGACGGATTGCAGGGTTGTTAAACTCAAAGTTAATCATACTAAAGAACGAAAGACAAAGAATGCTGCTCCATATTGCTAGTGCGATTGCTTCCAACTCGACCGTCGTTGCCATTAGGAGCGCGGAAGAACTCGTATCCGGTTTTATCCATCCCCGGGACGCGAAGGCGTTGATGACAGCGCTGCTGTCATCAACGGTCAGTAATTTATCCGAAAACGAAGGGATGAAGTCTCTGACAGGTCCGTTGGCGCGGGCGGATATCGAAGTGATCTCGGATCACATAAAGGCGCTTGAAAGCAAGAAAACGCTGTTGCAGTTTTATAAGTCATGGTCGCTGCTCGGAATTGACTCGCTTCTTAGAGACGGGCATGACAGGAAATCTCGCTTGAAAAAAATAAAAGATATTTTGTCCCGGTAGCCGGGGCTCTCTCAGAGGAGGAAAAAGTGAAATTCAAAGCATTGATCGCAAGTGGAGGAAGAGGAACGCGGCTTCGACCGATAACTCACACACAGAATAAACACCTCATTCCAATTGCGAACAAACCGATACTGCATTACGCCATAGAAGCGGCGTTGTCGGCAGGAATAACCGAGATCGGGATCGTCACGAATGCGGACAGCAGCGAGGTCCCTCGTGCCATCGGCGATGGTTCGAAATGGGGAGCCAGGATAACCTACATTCCCCAGGAAGCACCTCTTGGACTTGCTCACGTCGTGAAAATCTCTCGAGACTTCATCGGTACCGACAATTTCATTTTCTATCTCGGCGACAACATGGTGGTGGGCGGAGTGAAGCGATACCTTGAAGAATTTGAGAAGAGCAAGGCGAATTGCTTTCTCACCCTTGCGAAAGTCAAAGACCCAGAAAGGTTCGGAGTTCCGCAGATAAAAAATAGAATGATCGTGAGAGTCGAAGAGAAGCCGAAGCGTCCGAAGAGCAGTTATGCCGTGGCAGGAATTTATATTTATGATCGGCACATTTTCGATGCCGTGAATAAAATAAAGCCGAGTGCGCGCGGGGAATTAGAAATATCGGATGCACATCAATATTTAATCGACCATGGTTACAAGGTCGGGTACGCTGAGATAACAGGATGGTGGAAGGACACGGGTAAGCCGGCCGATCTCCTCGAAGCCAACAGACTTGTACTTGAGAACAGCGAGCCGTCTATCGAAGCGGGCGTAGAAGTAGACTCACACAGCGACATCGCCGGAAGAGTGATTTTGCAGAAAGGATGCAAGATTTCAGGGAGCAAAATTCGAGGACCTGTAATCATTGGCGAAAATGCCGTTATTGAAAATAGTTATATCGGTCCTTTTACCTCTGTAGGAGCGCGCTCCCAGGTAAAGAACAGCGAAGTGGAGTATAGCATAGTTCTGAAGGAGTGCAAGATTTTGGATGCCGGCATGCGCATCGAGGGGAGTCTTCTCGGAAACGGTGTGGAGATCGTCAGGGCTGACGGCAAACCGCGCGTGCAGCGCTTCATGATCGGTGATCAGAGCAGGGTGGAAGTACCGTGAAGTTCTTGGCTGTGCCGTCTGGGGTCTTCCTGACGAATAGGGATTTACGAGTTTATCTCGTTTAGACAGATACTCAAGCATAGTTCGTAACTGTGAAATGCTTCAGGATATACCCCCTTTTCTGTCATTCGATGTGACGGCGATATCAATCACTCTTTCATAACCCAAGTATTTTCTTTAAATTATTTCTATTATGGAGAGCAAGGTCAACAAGCCCCGCGTTATCGCAGCCATGAGTGGAGGAGTAGACTCTTCACTTGCCGCGGTTCTCATGATGGAACAAGGATACGACGTCATAGGCGTGACGATCAAAACGTATAACTATGAGGATGTGGGAGGAAACAGCGATTCCACCTGCTGCTCGATTGACGGAATCAATATGGCAAGGAGCATCGCGGAGAAATTTGGTTTCCCTCATTATGTTTTCGATTTCAGCGAGAGGTTTAGAAAGGAAGTTATCGACGGCTTTGTCGAAGAATATCTTTCCGGGAGAACCCCGAACCCTTGCGTCGTCTGCAATCAAAAAATCAAATGGGCGTATCTTATCGAGAAAGCAACCAGCCTCTGCGCCGACTACATTTGCACCGGCCATTATGCAAAAGTTCGATTTGATAAAGGCGCACGTAGATTCGTCATATCGAAAGGCAGCGATGCTGCGAAAGACCAATCCTATGCCCTCTACGGAATTAGCCAGGACAACTTGAGCAAAACAATTTTTCCGCTGGCCGGGCTCACCAAACCTCAGGTTCGCGAACTCGCATTGAAGTACGGATTGGCAAGTTATAACAAACCCGAGAGCTATGAAATATGCTTCGTCTCAGATAACAACTACATGCGATTTCTGAAGGAAGTGGTTCCGGGATTAGAAACCCGTATCTCCAACGGCGAAATTCTTTTCGAAGGGAAGCCGATCGGGAAACATCATGGGTATCCTTTTTACACGATCGGGCAGAGAAAGGGACTCGGCATTAGTCACAGTGAAGCATTGTACGTCAGGAATATCGATGCGAAAACCAACACAATCGAAGTGGATATTGACGAGAGACTGTTTGCAAGAAGACTCGTCGCCAATCACATAAATTTTGTGAAATACCCGGCATTGAGCGACGGGAAAATATATAACGGGAAAATCAGATATAAAGATAACGGAGCCGATTGCATTGCAAAACAGACTGACAATGACGAAATTACAGTTGAATTCACAAATCCTCGGAGGGCAATGACACCCGGGCAAAGTGTAGTACTTTACGAAGATGAAGATGTGGTAGCAGGTGGAATTATATTGAAAGTGTTAGGCTAAAATGGCAAAGTATTCGATCCTAATCGCCGATGATGACGATTCGCAGCGCAACGTTCAAAAGTTGATCTTGGATGAAGTTGCGAAAGCTCTGAAGTCGGAATTCAAAATCGACGAGGCAGCGGACAGTCTTGAGACGAGAAGATGTCTTAGCACAAATGTTTACGACCTGATCATACTTGACAACGAATTCATGGATGATCTAAAGCCGGGACATTTGCCGGGGATCGCTATTCTGCAGCTCATGAGAAAAGCGGGGCCTAACATGGGGTCGCCCACCGTTTTTTGTACGGCAGATCCGTACAACACGCTAAGGCCGATGGTGGAAAAGTATGGCGCCATTTATTATCCAAAAGCAAAAGCGGACGCGGAAGAGATGACTCGAATGTACTCGAAACTGTTGCTGGAGTAATCTACTTTTCCAGGACCACGACGATGTGATCCGATTTATCGAGGAATTTTGTCAGAGGGTAGTCGATTGATCTCCATATCCAGAGCGGTAGCTTGTAAAACAAGCGGGGTGCCCGCAGAAGCACAAGAAGTTTGCTTCCGAAAAGGTAGGATCTTTTCTCAACGTCGGGGAAGAATGAAAGCAATGTCTTTCTATCAAACGTGTGAAGGTGGGCATTGACCGGCGTAGCCTGGTTGCAGTGAATGCAAAGCGTGTAGCGTAGCCTTTCTCTGTAGGGGGTGGATACGATTGCCTTACCTCCTTTTCCCAGGACTCTCCATATTTCCTCTGCGGCGGATCCGGGTGAGTTGAGGTGTTCCATGATCTCGGACGCTATCACCAGACTCAAGCTTCCCGTTTTGAACGGAAGGAGGCAGGCGTCCGCCAAAACTGCGCCGCTTGAATTTGGCCTCAAGACCTGCAGATTCTTATGAGAAAGGTCTACGAAGAAAATTTGTTCGTGAGCAATCTCTCCTGTCCATCCGCTCCCGCTTCCTACGTCTAGTATGCTGTTTGTTTTTCCTGCGAGCCTTTTAATGAACTTCCTGAAGATTACTTCGTACGCACGGCCTGTTTCATCGAGGTTGTTAAAATAGTCGAAAAGTTCAGCATCGGCTTCGTAGTGCGCGATATGGTCGGAGCAGCGATTCACTTCTCTTTGCCTGGATCCCTTCGAGACAGGTCCTGAATTTCATTTGAGAAACTTTCGTAAGCTTCATGGTCGTACAAAACGAAAGTGATCGCCTCCAGATGTTTTGCCTTCATAAGAAAAACAGCAGCTTCTTTAGTCATTATTTTTGCGGCCTCGGAAAGCGGAAAACCTCCGACACCTGTTCCCAGGGCGGGAAAGGCTAACGATATGATTCCGTTCGACTCGGCAAGTTCTAATGCTGACCTGGTTGCAGATGCGATCTTGGAGGAGTCGGTCTGCAAATCCTGTCCCATGACCGCTGCATGAATCACGTATTTTGCATTCAACGCACCGGCACCCGTCATCACCGCTCGTCCGACAGGTTTCGGACCCTGTCGCATCGCTTCCTGCTCTATGACAGCTCCACCTTTCTGTTTGATCGCCCCAGCGACGCCGCCTCCCATCCAGAAATAGTTGTTGGCGGCATTCACGACCGCGTCCCCTTCATAATCGGTTATATCTCCCTGAATTGCCTCGAGTATCTTTCCGTCGATCTCTACTCTCATCTTCAATTCGGCTGGATCAATGGAAGCCTGATGGTCATCTTCGTTCCAATGCCGATCCGACTTTCTATCTTGATCTCTCCGTGATGGTCGTCGATAATTTTTTTGACGATCGCCATTCCCAGTCCTGTCCCGTGCTTTTTTCCGTACGTGACGAAGGGTTCAAATATTGTCTTTCGAATTTCTTCCGGCATTCCGCTGCCCGTGTCCTGCAATTCGATTACGAGGCAATCTGCATCTGAGCGAGAGCGCACCGAGAAACTTCCGCCGTCGGGCATCGCGTCAGCTGCATTGCCGGCAATATTCAAGATGACGCGCGTCATTTTATCGGGATCGATCTCGATGTCGCCGGCATAAGAGCTTTCGTTCACCAGATTGATTTTTCTATATTCGAAATCACTTTTCAAAAACCATAGTACCCCCTTGAGAAAGTCGTTGAACTTCACGCGCTGTATGTTCATTTGAGAGACGCCCCGCGAAAAATCGAGCACCTCCTGTGCCATCTTGACGAGCCGGTCTATCTGAGTTGTTATCTCGTCCACGAGATTTGCCGACTCTTCGTCATGTGCTTTTTTCTTAAGGACTTGTGCGTAGAGCTTAATCGCCGACATCGGGTTTTTTATATCGTGGATTACCGAACCTGCCATTTTTCCGACGGCTGACAGACGTTCGGCTTTCACCATTTCCGAGGCAAGACGTGAATTCTCAATTGCAATGGAGGCGTGAATAGAAAAAGCCTTCAAAAATCTTTCATCGTCGGTGTCAAATTCTTCGCCCCGCTTGTTGAGAAGCTGGAAGACGCCGATGATCTTGTTATCCCTGTTCCGCATAGGAACGCACAGCATGTTTGTTGTCTTGAACCCTGTGCGTCTGTCAAATTCGGGGTTGAATCGCAGATCGTTATAAGCATCTTTGATGCTTACGGATTCTCCGGTTTCGGCGACATACCCCGAGATGCCTTTTCCGATCGGCTGGCGAACTTCACTTAGTTCTCCGCCGACCAAAATCTTCGACCATATCTCCTTGGCATTTTCATCTACGAGGTATATCGTGCCGCGCTCGGCTTCCGTTATTCGAATTGCCTCATCGAGTATCATCTGCAACACTTTATCAAGCTCGAGCGACGAGTTTACAGTCTGGGTCGCTTCGATGAGAGCGTTTAGTTTCGTGATTTCCTTTTTGGAGATTTGATGGTGAGATTCTATTTGCTTTTTCAGAGTGTTGTTGGATGCTGAAAGCCTGTCGGACAACGCTCTGGCCATGTTCCATGTTATTCTTGGGAATCTTTGCATCAGCGATAGAAAAGTTTTCTTACTGAATTGGAGAACAACCGAACTTTCTGCAGCGGTCACGGAAGCGCTCGCACGAAGCTCATTCTTTCCATCGGCAACTGAGCTTTCGCCGAAGAAGTCGCCGTTACCGAGTACGCAAATCATTTCCTCTTTTTCATCGATGAGTTTTGCTACCTGAACGCTGCCGGATTTCAGTACGTACAGCGATTGAACGATTTCACCTTCTTTGATGACGGTCAGTCCGGCGTCCATTTTTTCTTCGCTCGCTGATGTTAATAGTTCCTTGACTTCAGCATCTTTTAGACCATCAAACAAAGAGTACATGATTCGTCTTATTCTTGTGGTTGGTTTAATGTAAGTTAACTCAATGTGGATAGAATCGCAATCCTAGAACAGACGACGTTTTTCACTGATTGAGGAAAAACACAGCAGTATCCGCAATACCAGCCTTGATTTTGACTTTGGCAAGAGACTATTTTACCCTGTAAGCTCAGTGCAAACAAAATTTAAATTCCTTGTTTTTCTTATTGCCGCCTGTGCAACAGCGTACAGTGGCTGTTTCCTGTGGACCCCCGTAAAAGACGAATGGCAGGACTTCACCGCCTATTTCAACACTTATTATAACGGCGAACACGCCTTCGACGAAGCCATGCTCGATGTAAAAAGCTCTCTCAAAGAATACAATATCAGTCTACTGTCGGGTCAGCAGACAACTCCATTTGTCATCAGCTCGAATGCGAAACAGGATTTTGACATCGCAATCGAAAAGGCATCAAAGGTGCTCCAGTTTTATCCGAACTCCGGCTACACCGAAGACTGCCTCTTCATGATCGGAATAGGCTATTATTATGAGGCCGATAATATCCGAGCGGGCAGAAAATTCATAGAAGAACAATCAAAGTATCCGGACAGCAGAAGGTTTTGCGAGGCGCAGATGTACTACGGCGAGATCGAAGTGAAAAATCGAAATTACCGAGATGGATATGACGACCTCCTGAAGGCCTTGGTACAAGCCGAAAAACAAGACAATTCCGATGTCGCCGCCGGAACTGCGGGCGATCTTGCCGAATATTTTTTGATGCAGACGGACACGGTAACAGCGGCAGCATATCTGGACACCGCCGCCGCATTTTCGAAGAACGACGAAGCTGCGGTCTATTCCTGTAAAGCAGGGGACCTCTTTGAGAGTCTCGGAAATCTTAAAGACGCGCGACGCGAATATGAAGCCGCATGGGGTGATGCGCGAGATATAAGACTCCGGTTTTATTCCAGGTACTTCCTGGCACGCGCCGAAAGACGCAACAAACAATTCTACTCTTCTCTGAGTGACCTTAAATATCTCAGAAGCGACGACAAATATTTTCAATACTTTCCTTTGATCGAATATCAACGGACGGAAGCCCTTTACGATTCTGGAGAGGTTTCCTCAGCGTTCTCGGAGTTTCAGAGAATCGATACGGCTTATTCGGCAAGTGAAGCCGCTACCCGAAGTGCATTTAGATTGGCAAACATGTATCTCTACAAAGTCGGTGATTACCAGAATGCTTTGAAGTATTACCAGAAAGCCGCATCTCACGTTGCAGTCCCGGTAATTTCCGAAAGGTCACGACAAATGTCCACCACTTTGCAGGAATATTCGGTGGATGCCTACAAACTCCATCTTGCGGACAGCATGTACCAGCGGGCGTTGAGTGCCGCATCAAGGAACGACTCGACGATCAAGCATTCGCAGGACGAGATAGATACTTTGTATGAACATGCGGCTCTGGCTCAGCAGGTCCTGGGAGGTTTCTTCTTGTTCAGGCTCCAGTTTTCCGATTCAGCAATCAGCCATTACCTGGCAATTGTTTCGCAATTTTCAAAATCAAAAGTTTATCCGTCGGCATTGTATACGCTCGGTGAATACTATTTTTCATCGGGTGACACCGCAAATGCTAAGAATTACCTGATCAAGCTGATAAATGAACTCCCGGAATCCGGATATACGGTTTCGGCGAGATCCCTTCTTGGAATGGAGCAGACAGTTTTTGAGGACTCATCGCAAGCAGGTTACGACCGTGCCATGAATTTAGAAAATGGAAATTTTCATGATTCGGCCGTCGCCGTCTTGAAGGGATTGTTGAAAGGAAAGAAGTCTTCTCTCGCCCCGCAGATTCTTTACGCGATTGGGTGGATCTACGAAAATGATCTCAACGTCTCGGATTCTGCATTCGTTTATTACAAAAAGCTTGCGACCCAATATCCCGTAAGCGACTATAGTGCTAATGTGAATCCGACAATTGCAGGATATGAGCAGGCACAGCGTGACAGTGCTCTGGCGCGTAAACATGTTGAGGATTCCATCGCCAATGTTTCCAAGTCAATCGCGAGTGATTCGGCAAAAGAAAGCGCTCTAACCCGGCCACACTTGAAGACCGCTTCGGAGGACTCGACAAATCAAAGGGGACGCACGATGGATGCGGGTCAGTTCCCAAAGCCTGATTCTCTCGAAGCGGTTCGTCCATCGAAACCGGTGACGGATTCGGTCGCATTGCGTCGAAGACAGATCGGTAAATGAAGGGAGCTTGAAAGACAAATTTGTCTAAACAGATCTTGACCGGACCTGTCCGGCCGGAGCATGAAGTCCGTGCAATCGAAACAGCAACAGTCGTTAATAATCATGAGGTTGCCGAGGAGGTTTTCATTACAAAGTTTCATTCACCTGTAATTGCTCGATTAGTAAAAGCGGGGCAATTTGTGATGGTCTCTTTTCCCGGTTGTTTCGATCCACTTCTTGCAAGGGCCTTTTCCGTCAGTGATGTTCAAGGGAAAAACTTATCTCTATTTTATTCCGCTGTCGGAAAGGGAACGAGGCGACTCTCCAAACTCAGGAAGGGGGATGCAGTGACAATAAACGGTCCTTTGGGAAATGGTTTCCCAAAGTTATCAAAAGGAGAAAGAGTCTACGTCGTTCTCGGAGGGTCCGGCGCTGCACTAGTCCCTATACTCTGCAGGTCGGCAAAGCGGTCCGGCGCCAAAATGACGGTTTTCTATGGTGCGAGGACAAAACGTCATCTGGTTGCTTTTAAGAATCATAAGATTCATCATGCGACCGACGATGGATCAAAAGGATATCATGGTACAGTGATAAATCTCCTCAGGGAGCATTTCGAGGAAGAAAGACCCGACAAAATTTTTGGATGCGGGCCAACACCGATGCTTGCTGCTTTACAGCGTGATTTCGATGGTGATCTCCCCGTATACATCTCTGTTGAAACACCGATGGCTTGCGGAATGGGATTCTGCCAGGGATGTCCTGTAAAAATCTATGACGGCCGGGGTTATTTTCTCGCGTGCAAAGACGGACCGGTTTTCAATGCTAAGGAAATTGAGCTGGAATGATTTTTAGATGAAACCTGCTCTTAAAGTAAAGATAGGAAATCTGGAGCTGAAAAATCCATTGATGACAGCTTCCGGTACCTGTGGGTACGGCGACGAGCTCAATCAATATTTTGACATATCTACGCTCGGGGCGGTTGTCACAAAATCGTTGACTCTAAGACCGAAGATCGGTAACGAACCTCAGCGCATCACCGAGGTCCCATCGGGTATGATAAACTCTATCGGCCTTGCAAACATCGGGATTGAAAAATTCATCGGGGAGAAGCTGCCGAGGCTGCGGAAGTCGGGTGCGGTGATAATTGCAAACATTGCCGCCAAGAGAGTGGAAGACTACGTTTCGCTTGCCGAGCAGCTTTCGGTTTTTGATGACATAAAGGGACTTGAGCTGAATTTGTCGTGTCCGAATGTTAAGGAGGGTGGAATCGAATTTGGAACCGACCGAAGGATTTTAGCGTCAATAGTAAAACAAGTCAGAAAAGTTTTTCCGCGAACCATGATTGTCAAGCTTACGCCGAACGTTACCCGGATCAGTGACTTTGCAGAGGCATCTGAAGCCGAAGGAGCAGACGCGGTTACGGTTGCGAATACTTACGTCGGAATGGCCATCGACATTTACAAACGGGCACCGAAAATTCACACCGTCACCGGCGGCTATTCCGGTCCCGCTATAAAACCGTTGACGCTGGCAAAAGTGTTTCACGTTTATAACGCGGTCAAGATTCCGATAATTGCAAGCGGCGGAATTTTCGTTTGGCAGGATGTGATCGAATATCTCCTGGCAGGTGCGGCGGCGGTCGAGGTGGGAACCGTTTTGTTCACGAAACCCGACGTCACCGATGAATTTCTGAACGAGATAGAATCTTACCTTTCAGCCATGAAGATATCCACGATCACCGAACTCGTCGGGAGCTTGAGCGTCAACATAAGCGATGCCCCGCATTTGAGGGCCATTTAGTCCAACGGTGGGTTTTATTAGGATTGGGACGACAGCCTTGTGCCTGGAAATACCGAGCAGACAAAGATGTGCGGAATCAAATTTATCCTGGGATACTTCCCATTGTTCGAGTGTTTCCTGTCAAATGTTTCTTGAACTCGATGACCAGAATAGATGTTAAATACCAAGGAGCGATTTTGACAACAGAAGGTACCATAAAATTCCTTTTCGATCTTGAAAAGTTCGGTATGAAAATGGACCTGCAAAACATCAGGAGGCTGATGGAGTTCGCCGGAGATCCTGACAAGAGACTTAAGGTGGTACACGTGGCCGGAACTAATGGCAAAGGAAGCACCTGCGCGGCAATCGCAAGCGTTTTGACATCGATGAAATATAAAGTCGGGTTATACACCTCGCCGCATATTGTCGATTTCTCTGAGCGGATCAGGATCGACGGCACGCAAATTTCTGATCCAGACATTGCTGGACTTGTAGAGTATTTTGAGCCGGAAATTATTAACACGCGTGCGACCTTTTTTGAAGCATCCACCGCAATGATGTTCAAGTATTTTGCCGATAATCGCGTCGACTACGCCGTAATAGAAACGGGACTTGGCGGGAGACTAGACTCAACTAATATCGTCGATCCCTTGGTTTCTATCATAACAAATATTGGTCTCGATCATACACAGATCCTGGGCGATACCTTAGAAAAGATTGCCCGTGAAAAGGCGGGTATAATCAAACAGGACAGGCCTGCGATCGTAAATGTCGGAACGGATTCAGTTAAAGAAGTGTTTTATTCAATAGCAGGAAAAAACAGTTCCGAATTGTTCTTCGTTGATGAAGTTGCTCAATACGAAAATCCCACCATGGATCTACATAGCTCAACTATTGATGTTGAAGTTTTGGGGAACCACTATCCCGGCCTGAAAATCGGGTTGAGCGGTGAGCATCAAGTTCAAAATGCTCTGACGGCACTGACGGCACTCCAGGTTATGAGGCAGCACGGAATTACCATAAACAGGGAAAAGGTCTACGAAGGGTTTGAGTTTATATCTGACAATACGGGTCACAGAGGAAGGCTCGAGATCATCAGCAATGATCCTCTGGTGATTCTTGATGTAGCACACAACCCCGACGGAGTTCGCTCGCTCATGGACAGCCTCGGCCCTCTCGGCGGAAAGAAGGGGATACTCCTGTTTGCCGCAATGAAGGACAAAGACGTAAAATCTATGCTGAGCTTGTTGCAACAAAGGTTTGGGAGCGTTATCTTAACACAGCTTCGGACTTCGCGTTCTTTAACCGTTTCAGAGTTGAAGAAGTTGTCTGAAGATATTAAATTACAATCGCAGATTTTTGATAATTCCTCGGAAGCATTAAGAGCCGCCTTAACTCAAATCAATAATGATGGATTTCTATTAGTGACGGGTTCCCATTACTTGGGAGGTGAAATCTTGCCGTTGATTGAAAAGACGAGCTTAAATATTCAGTGCCTGACGTCGGGACAGGCGTGAGTTTTATATTGGAAATGGATTTATTTATTCCGTTCTTTTTGTCAGAGTGACCCCATTGGGGAATTCCAGCCGAACAATGGATTTAAAAGAGATAAATCACGAGTAGGATCGTGGCTTTAGTCTGTCGGGAAATTTCTTCAAATGATAATTTGTAACAAAACCTTTAGGAGGTAGTTTTCAATGAGTGTAGATCTTGCAGAGTTGCAGGGAATGAAAGTAGCTCAGTTGCAGAAACTAGCAAGGGATCTGGATATCCCTGGGTACAGCGGATTAAGAAAGGAAGAGGTCATCTTCAAGATAATGGAGAAACAAAGCACCATCGTGGCAAAAGAGGCGCCTAAGAGTGAAGCGGCGCCGGAATTTCCCGGTATCTCCGTCAGCGCCGGCGTCTTAGACGTTCACGGCGACGGATATGGATTCTTGCGATCTCCGAAATATAACTACCTTCCTTCGCCTGATGATATCTATGTTTCGCCTTCGCAGATAAAAAAGTTCGGCCTGATGACCGGGGATACGGTGAGCGGACAAATTCGCCCGCCGAAGGAAGGTGAGAAATTCTTTGCGCTGCTTCGGGTCGAACGAGTAAACTTCCGCGATCCCGAGTATGTCCGCGAGCGAATCATGTTCGACAACTTGACGCCGCTTTATCCGAACAAGAAGCTGCACCTTGAGAGTGCTCCGGGCGAATATTCGATGAGAATCATAGATCTTCTCGCACCGATCGGGGCGGGACAGCGTGGTATGATTGTGTCTCCGCCTAAGGCAGGGAAAACCATCTTCCTGCAAAAAATCGCGAACAGCATCACGAGAAATCACCCCGATGTCCGCTTGATCGTCCTCCTCATCGATGAACGTCCCGAAGAAGTTACCGACATGGAACGGTCTGTTAACGCGGAGGTCGTAAGCTCCACGTTTGACGAGGAACCTCAGCGTCATACCCAGGTAGCCGAAATGGTTCTCGAGAAAGCGCGAAGACTGGTCGAAGCAAAGAACGATGTTGTAATTCTGTTGGACAGCATTACTCGTCTGGCAAGGGCCTATAACGCAACTGTCCCTCACAGCGGAAAGATCCTTTCCGGCGGCATAGATTCGAACGCGCTCATCAAACCGAAACGATTTTTCGGCGCCGCCAGAAATATCGAAGAGGGTGGCAGCCTGACCATTATCGGAACGGCATTGATCGAAACCGGAAGCAGAATGGATGAAGTAATATTTGAAGAGTTCAAGGGAACAGGTAACATGGAGGTGGTTTTGACTCGTGAGCTCTCCGACAAGAGGGTGTTTCCTGCTATTGATGTCAACAAGAGCTCGACCAGGCATGAAGAGCTTCTTCTTTCACCCGATGAACTCAATAGGATTTGGGTTCTGAGAAAGATACTCAGCGATTATTCTCCCATCGACGCAATGGAATTCTTGCTGGACAAAATGCGCGGAACAAAAAGCAACAAAGAATTTTTAAAGGCAATGAACAGCTAAAAGGGAGGTCCCTATGAGACAGGTCGTCATAGCCAGCGCCTGTCGAACTCCGATTGGATCGTTTCAGGGGACTTTGAGCGGGGTTACTGCACCACGGTTAGGATCGATTGTAATCAGAGATGCCGTCAGCCGTGCGGGAATTTCTCCAAAACAAGTGGATGAGGTTTTCATGGGCTGTGCCTTAGCTGCGGGGGTCGGGCAAGCACCTGCGAGACAGGCGGCAATTTTTGCGGGAATTCCAAATTCTGTTCCATGCACCACGATAAACAAAGTCTGCGGATCCGGGCTGAAATCCGTGATGCTCGGTGCGTTGACGATAATGGCCGGAGAAGCCGACATCGTTGTAGCCGGCGGAATGGAGAGCATGTCCAATGCACCCTATTTGCTTGAAAAAGCGAGAACGGGGTACAAAATGGGCGACGGAAAGATAGTTGATTCCATGGTGAAGGACGGATTGTGGGACGTTTACAACAATTTTCATATGGGCAACGCGGCAGAATTATGCGCGCGTGAATGCAACATTCCACGCGGCGCGCAGGACGAATTTGCCGCATTGAGTTATCGCCGAGCATTGAAGGCGATGGACAATGGATATTTCAAGAACGAAATCGTCCCCGTGCCTGTTGATACAAAGGACGGTGGCTTCGTCGAGGAGGATGAAGAACCACGCAGGGTAAAATTCGACAAGATGGTACAACTGAAGCCGGCGTTCGAGAAGGACGGGACCGTGACTGCTGCCAACGCAAGCAAACTCAACGACGGTGCGGCGGCCGTCGTTCTTATGGCCGAGGAAACTGCGCGCGAATTGCTGATCGAGCCGCTCGCAAGGATCGTGTCACAGGCTTCGCACGCACAGGCGCCTGAGCAGTTTACTACGGCGCCCGTTTCCGTCATCCAAAAACTACTGAAGAAATCCGGTCTGAAAAAAGAAGACATAGATTTATTTGAGATCAATGAAGCCTTTGCCGTTGTTTTGCTGGCGGCAAAACAAACGCTCGATCTGGATATTGACAGGGTAAATATTCATGGCGGTGCGGTAGCGCTTGGGCACCCAATCGGCGCGAGCGGGACGAGAATATTAACGACACTTATTTACGCGATGCGGAGAAAAGACTCTCACAAAGGTCTTGCCGCGATCTGCATCGGAGGAGGAGAAGCGGCAGGAATCATAATTGAAAGGTGAAGAATGGAAGTATGTAACGTAGGGGTGGTTGGTGCGGGAACAATGGGCAACGGGATTGCCCATATTTTAGCACTGTGCAAATTCAACGTCAACTTGATTGATGTTAGACGTGATGCGGTTGAAAGAGGGATGAACTACATACGCCTCAATATGGATAGGCAGGTTGCAAAAGGGCTGATTTCCGTAAATCAGAAAGATGAAGCGTTAAGTAAGATTACTCCGTCGACCTCCCTCGAAATCGGTGCGCGCGACATGGATTTTGTAATTGAAGCGGCAACGGAAAACATCAAGGTGAAAAAAGATTTGTTTCATACGCTCAGCGATGTTTGCAAGCCGGAGACTGTCCTCGCGAGCAATACCTCGTCGATTTCGATCACAGATCTTGCATCCGCAACGTTGAAACCCGACAAAGTTATCGGCATGCATTTTTTTAATCCGGTGCCCGTCATGAAACTTATCGAAATCATCAAGGGACTAACTACATCAAACGAGACCTTCGAGACAACCAGAAATCTTTCCTACAAATTAGAAAAGGTACCCGTGGAGGTTAATGACTATCCGGGCTTCGTTTCGAACCGTATTCTCATGCCGATGATAAACGAGGGGATCTATTGTGTAATGGAAAGCGTCGCCACAGCGGAGGCGGTCGACACAATAATGAAACTCGGAATGAATCACCCGATGGGGCCGCTGGCACTCGCAGACCTCATCGGATTAGACGTATGTCTGGATATCATGAACGTTTTGTTTCACGGAACGGGCGATCCAAAATACAGACCATGTCCGTTGCTGAAGAAAATGGTAGCTGCCGGATATCTGGGGAGGAAGAGCGGAAAGGGGTTTTATACCTACGAGCAGAAACCAGCGCAAAACTAACCGGTGTCGTATCTCCTTTCGGGCAAGTTGAATGATTGATTTTGATCTGACTGAGGAGCAGCTTCAAATCAAAGAAGCCGCCAGAGATTTTGCGGATAGGGAACTGGCAGGCGGGGCGGCAGAGCGCGATGAGAAGGAGGAATTTCCGTTTGAACAAGTAAAGAAGATGGGTGAACTTGGCTTCATGGGTATGATGGTCTCGACTGAACATGGCGGCGCTGGTCTCGACACCGTCGGCTATGTTTTGGCGCTGGAAGAAATCAGCCGGGCGGATGCTTCTGCCGGAGTGATAATGAGCGTAAACAACTCCCTCGTTTGCTGGGGAATGGAAAAGTTCGGAAGCGAAAATCAGAAAAAGAAATACCTTACGCCGCTTGCGTCCGGCAAAATCCTCGGAGCCTTCTGTCTTTCGGAGCCTGAAGCGGGGAGCGACGCTGCTAACCAGCATACGACCGCGAGGCGCGAAGGAGACTTCTATGTGCTTAACGGTACGAAGAATTTTATAACAAATGGCGTAAATGCGGACACACTTTTGGTAATGGCGGCGACGGATAAAACAAAAGGCGCCCACGGCATCAGCACCTTCATCGTCGAAAAGAAATTTCCGGGAGTAAGTATTTCGAAGAAAGAACGAAAGCTGGGAATAAGGAGCTCTGACACAGCGCAGATTACATTCCAGGACTGCAGAGTTCCCGTCGAGAACCGGGTCGGCGAAGAAGGTTTCGGGTTCAGGTTTGCGATGATGACCCTCGACGGCGGCAGGATCGGCATTGCCGCGCAGGCAGTCGGTATCGCAATGGCGGCGCTCGATGCATCGGTCAAATATGTCAAGGAGAGAAAAGTTTTCGACAAACTTCTTTACGAGCTCCAGGCGATTCAGTTTAAACTTGCAGACATGCACACGAACATTGAAGCCGCCCAGCTTTTGGTTTTGAACGCGGCTTTGAAGAAAGATGGGGGGGAAAGTTTTACGAAGGAAGCCGCTATGGCGAAATTGTCTGCGTCCAAGGTCGCTGTCGAATGCGCCCTGGAGGCGATTCAAATCCATGGCGGTTATGGATACATCAAGGATTTTCCTGTCGAGCGATATCTCCGCGATGCAAAGATAACTGAAATTTACGAAGGCACCTCGGAAATTCAACACCTTGTTATTGCAAGGGAAGTACTGGATTTGAAATAGTCGATTACTCTGAAAACCGTTCCGGCTTACTTTCAAAAGCTCATTTATGGAATTATAAGGAATGAAAAACTTTGTCGTTGCCGGCATTTTATTTATATCCCTCTTGCCGCAAATGCTTTCTGCCGAAGTTCACGTCCTGCCCACGCCGAAATTCGTCGATGAGAGTGGCAATGCCGTTAAATTCGGAAAAATTTCGGTTTCCTTCGATGGTCCGGCGAGCGACAGCGCATCTTTGATCGAACTAAAGAATTATTTCGGCAATGATTTGTTACGCCAGGAGAAGACAGACCGCGCACTTGTTGTCTACGCTCATCTCATTAACCCAGGCGAGCTCAAGTCCAAAACCATGCTTGATGGAACGGACCGCCGTATTCCCGCCGCTGCCCGGGACAGCGTACTAAATTCCGAAGATGGATATGTTCTTTCTTCGGGCGACAATCATATCCAGATCTTCGCGAATAAAAAGACGGGAGTCTTCTACGCCGTAGCGACTCTTCTCCAACTTGCGCAAAAAGAAACGGAAGGGTATAGCTTCCCGAAGATAACGATCGCCGATTACCCGTCAATGAAGATGCGGGGAATAAGCGACGATATCAGCCGCGGCCAGGTTTCAACCATAGCGAATTTCAAGAAGATCATCCGCTTTCTTGCAATGTACAAGATGAACGTCTACATGCCTTACATAGAGAACGTTTTTGAATTCAAAGTTTATCCGGAATTCAGCAGAGGCCGTGCGCCTCTCACTGCACAGGAGGTCGCGCAACTCGATTCGTTCGCAAGGCTGTACCATGTTGAGATGATACCCATCTTTGAGACTCTCGGACACATGGAGGATGTCCTGCAAAAGCCGGAATTTGAGAAGTATGCGGAATTTCCCGGGGCCATGTCTGTAAACATCGCGAACGATTCGACATATTTGTTTATGAAAAATTTGTTGTCGGAGATCGCTCCTGCGTTCTCAAGCAAATACTTCAACATGGCGGCTGACGAAAGTTTTGACGTCGGACTCGGTGCCAGCAAGGGCTTGGTAGACTCCGTCGGAATAGATCAGGCGCATGCGCAGTATTACAGGAAGATCTATGATGTGCTGAAGTCGCTGGGCAAAGAGGTACTGATGTACGGAGATATTGTTTTGAAAAACCCCGCCATCCTTTCGGAAATTCCCAGAGACATCACAATAGTGGATTGGGAATACGGGGCGTCGTTCGATTATCCGAGCATTGAGAAATTAAAAAATCCTGGTTTCAGCTTCATTGTTTCGCCCGCGCTTTGGAATTTCACCGGACCGTTCCCCAACTTTTATAATAGCTACGCGAACATCGAGTACTTCACGCGTGATGGATACGAAGCCGGTGCGGCGGGAGTTATCGTTTCAACCTGGAACGATAACGGTGCGGCCGAACTTCGTGAACTGAACTATCCCGGTTATGCGTGGAGTGCGGAGTGTGCCTGGAATCCTGAAACCTCCTCGCCCGCCAATTTTGAAAACAGTTTTTTCCGACGGTACTTCAGAACTGAATCGGACCTGCCCCGGATAATTTATGAACTCCTAAGCTCCACGAGCAATCAAATATCCTGGTACGAGTTCTGGCGAGCGCCGTTTATTGATAAGTTTGACTGGAACACGCCGGTGAGAGCGGCGAGCATTGAGTCTTGCATGCCTGAGGTGTTGTCGCTCATAAAGGATGCGAGAAAGAATGTCGGGGCGAATAAAGACATGCTGGATTTATACGAGCTTGCTGCAAGGATCAACAAGTACTGGGCAGACAAAGTCTCGGCCGTCACGGAGATTCAGAGTATTGCCACCGACAGCACCATGGCACCCCGAGACAAAAAGGAAAAAGTATCCTCTATTACCGATTCGCTTCTTGCATCGCTGTCAAGGTTGAAGAAAGATTATGCGGCTTTGTATTTGAGAACGAACCGGCATCCAATGCTCCAACTCATCGAATGGAGGTTTGACGATCAGATGAAGGAGTTGACCGCTGGTGCCGGGGCAATTCTATCCGGCGATTCTACGTTCAATCAAGTGCTGGCGTCAAAATTCATTTATTATCCGGGCAGCCGTCCTTACTCGAATGGTTTGTTCAAGATCGATTCGGCGACATTCGTGAAGACGATCGATCTTTCGAAAGTTCCTGATATCGATACGATTCAGTTAATCGGCGACACATATTGCAAACTCTTCATCAACGGCGTTAATGCCGGAGAGGTGCGGGCGAGAAGGACATTGACATGGGACGTCGAGAAAGAACGAGTGAGAGTGTTCGACATTTCGAGCTATCTGCATATCGGAGCGAATACTATCATGGTACAGGCGATAAACTATGATCGCAACGGTTCCGCCGGCTGCAACATCTTTGGGCAAATCGGGGACGACACTCTGGAAACTGACAGCACCTGGAAGGTTGCGAGAGGAATTGTTTCTCCCGATGGTCTGAGCGCCGCTAAATTTCTCGACGCAGCACCTTATGACAACGGCTGGCTTATTTCGGCTCCGAAGTTTTCGATCGGACTTAAGTCATGGATCGAAAGATAAAATCGATATGTACTTCATTCGTGCACGCAAGCACCGAGGAGCATACCGTTCACTAAAAAGGGAACGAACAGCGATCCCTCTCTTCGCAGGAGAAGGTCATGCGTCCTTCGCAATTTTCATAAGCGGGGGCAATGTCGGTAAATGAAAAAGATCTGACCACTAAAATTCTAGAAAGAAGCATGGCGAATCTATTCAAAAACATAACACCTGAGTTCATAAATAGCCTCAGCAAAGGCACCATGGCCGAGAGAATCGGAATCGAGATAACAGAAATCGGAGGCGATTACATAAAGGGGAAGATGCCTGTCGACAGCAGGACAGTCCAGACATACGGCATTCTGCATGGCGGTGCATCGGCGGCGCTCGCAGAAACGCTCGGCAGTGTCGCGGGGATGATAACCCTGGATCATGAGAAGGAATTCTGTGTCGGCCTGGAAATCAATGCAAACCATATACGAAGCGTCAGACACGGATATGTCACAGGTACGGCTCGACCGCTTCACATCGGAAGCAGGACGCAGGTCTGGGAAATAAAAATTGAAAACGAGTCGGCACAATTAACATGCGTCAGCAGGCTGACGCTGGCAATACTTCAGAGGAACGCGGAAAAAAATGAAAAGGTAATAGGAAAGTAGTTTCACGTGAGTGCAACATGGATCAAGGCGGGCAATATTCAAAGACGAGAGCCTTTTTCGTGCTTGTATTGCGGAATCAGCCCGTGCCCCGAAACTCTCTTAGAAATGGAACGACGCCGTAAGATTATGTCATCTGTGCAATGGATCTTTTCCCGATCCTGCTTTAACCCGACTTATGACTTAATGAGATTGAATAAGTAGACATCGTTCTCACGGATCTCTAATTCTTTTGAAAATGTTCCGGTAGAATTTACCCTTATGATTTCTTTGGATACGGCGGAACCATCGTTGAGTTTTTTTATGATTTCGACCTGTTCCTTTGTAAGCTGCTTTGGCCTGTTCATCGCAAGATAAGTAGAATACGGATCGTTCACTTTATAACCGACTTTATATATCTCGAGGAGGTAATTCCCTTCGGGTATCCCTGAAATGTTAACCTGCACTTTCCCTTTCAGTTTCGCCGGCAGATCGCGGACATAATACGCCTGATTGTTCACTGAATCTCCGGGATGTGTGTTCGTGAAATCCCAGAAGAGTACCTGGATATTGCCGTTCGAGCTTTTACATGCCCACGAGGAACTGTCTCCATTCTGCAATTCCATCTCGCCAAGTTTGTTCAAGAAAGCGAATGAGTAGAAGGCAGGTTTGTTGATGGCCTGATAATTCAGCAATCCGAAGCCGCCATGAAATGGTGTTAACCTCGGTCCCGCTTCTTCAAATATATCCGTGAAAGTCCAGTATGACATCGAATTAGGTGCGTTTCCTACCTGCTTGATTTTATCAAGCACATACGCCGCCTGATGATAACTGTCATGAATCGGGTCGGCGGGAGTATAGGAGGAGTTCCATTCGGTGTAGTGAAGCTCTAGATTGGGCATCGCAGAATTCGAAATCTGCTTGCGTGAATTCACAATATCTCCGCTGACGCTCCATGGATTTTTATCCAGTATCGTGCCAGTGTTTCCGGATTCATCTACATACCCTTGCTTCACTCCGTATGAATGCGTGCTGATAAAATCCAGTGGAATGCCGTTTGTGCTGCAGAAGTTAATCATATCGGGTACCCATGCAGCTCCGGCAGTCGCGGGCCCTCCGACCCGATACTCTTTATTAATACTCTTTATTGCTTCGGCGGTAAACTTATACAGCTTGAAATATTCTTCTTGACTTCCGGCCCAGAAATAGTTTAGATTCGGTTCGTTCCACACTTCGAAGTACCATGTCTTGACTTCATCCGTGCCATAACGTTCCGTGAAGTGAAGGACGAGATTGCGGATGAGATCCGCCCATTTTTGATAATCCTTAGGAGGAGTAACATTTCCTTTCCACCAGAAGCATGTTTGACTTCCACTGGCGAGATCTGCCGGCATGAAGCTCAATTCTACAAAAGGCTTCATCCCGATGCTCAGGAGATAATCATAGAGAGCGTCGATGTACTGGAAATTATATCCGGGATTTCCTTTTGAATCTTCCTTATAGACACCCATATCGTCGGTCAACAGTCCGTGCATGCGGATATATTTGAAGCCGCATTCGTTGTGCACATAAGCCAATTGCTGCTGCCAGTCGGCCCTTAATCCTTCATTAGCTCGGCCGGCACCGACGCATTCTTTAAACATCGTATTGAAACGTCCTTTTACTTTATTGAAATCGAGATTGATGACCCGTTCCGGTAAAGGAAAAGGGGTTTGAGCCGGCACGCTGCTGACAAGCAGGCCGATGATAGCGAGAAAGAGAAAACGATTTTTCTTCATTTTTTTATCCGGATTGTTTTTACGACTGTTGAATCTCTGCTCCAAAAACGCACTTTCTGTTTGAACCTAACCACCACTAATTGAATCTTCAAACTTTAGAAGATGCCGCTTTGCCTGTTATTTCTGATATCACTACCACCATGGCATCCACATCGCTGTAGCCGCCGGTCTTCAGTCTCATGTCGACATCGAGGAGTGATGCCAGGGCATCTTTGATTTCCTTTATCGAAAAGATTTTTGCTGCCGACGTGTACTCGTTAATAAATGGATTCCATTTCCCGAAAACGTCCGTCGAGATATCCTTCGAATTTATTCCCTTGGCGGCGAGATGCTTCATTTGAAGAAGATTCAAGAAATAGCGCGAGAGCATGAAGTTTATATAAACGGGCTTCTCTCCGTTCTCAAGCATCTTCGAAGCGATTTCCTGAGCTCGTTTTGAATTACGCTGTCCGATCGCACGCTGAAGCTCGAAGAAGTTGAATGTTCTCGACTTTCCAACTGCGGCAGTGATATCATCTATGTCAACATTCTTTTTGTCGCCGACATAAAGGTTGAGCTTCTCCAATTCTGCCGACAAATCACCGACTGAATCTCCGGTGAAATCTATCAGCAGTTCGACGGCTCCGGCGCTCAGCTCCTTGCCAAGAGATGCAGCTGTCTCCGATACGAATTCAGAAAGATCGGCGCCCTTAAGTCTGTTGAATGTAAGTGTCTCGGCGACGGCAGAAAGTTTTTTGTACGGTTCCTCCGATAGTTTTATTTCGCCCGCGATGATACAGAGAATATTCGTATCGGGCAAATCCAGGATGTGGTCGGCCACGTCAAGACGATATTTCTTATCCATCTTATCAAATCTTCTGATGAGCGTAAGCCTGCGCGCTCCCACAAAAGGGAAGCTGAGCATCGATGAAAGAATCGCTTCGGATGTCGTCTCTGTTCCATCGAAGATATCCAGATTGAAAGACCGCTCGCCCGGTTCGACGGCATTCTCGATCAGGAGGTCGGAAGCCTTGGAGACGAAATAATCTTCATCGCCATGGATGAAGTAGATCTTCTCGAATTTTTTCCTTGTTACCGCAGCAGCAAATTTCTTGAAGTCACTCATAGACAGGCCCAAAGTTCCAAATACTTAGGTCGAAACAAATTTCAGATTCCAGGTTCCGGTATTCGAGCTCGAATTCATTGCCTTCCCTTTTGAAGTCTTGTCTTGGAAATTTGGAGCTTCTTTGGACCGTGTAACTTGCTGTTTGAAGCTTATTTTTCAAGATAGGCTTTCAGAATATAAACCGGCTTTAATGGCACATCTTGCCCGTCGCGCGGTTGAACAGAGATGCCGTCGACGACGTTCATTCCTTTCACGACTTCTCCGAACACGGTATATTGCCCGTCCAAATGCGGGATATTTTGTATGCAGATGTAAAACTGGCTTCCGCTGGATCTGCGCTGCGGGTTCACTTGATCTCCTTCGCGTGCCATTCCAACTGAGCTTCTTAAATGTGGTTTCCCAATCTCTGCAGGAAGAGTGTATCCGGGTCCGCCCTCGCCGTATTTAAGCTTGTTCTGCGTCCTCGTGTTTGGATCACCACCCTGGATCACAAAACCCGGAACGATGCGATGGAATTGAAGGCTGTCGTAGAATCCCTGGACGACAAGCTTGCGAAAGTTTTCGCTGTGAACCGGCGCGTCGTCATCGTAAAGCTTTATTTCGATTATACCGTAGTTCGTTTCTAGTATCACATTTTGTCCTTTCGTGCTGCAACCGACAATGAGAAGTGAAATAAGAAATGGTAGGAAAACCGATTTCATGTCTGCCTCACAGCGTCTTATGTATTATTAAAAAAGTCCGAGCAAAAAACTTTTTCTTTGTGGAGCTCTCGTGCGTGAGCGCTTCCATCATGGCTGTCCTCTAAAGAACATAAGCAATAGTAGCCCGAGAGCGATTCGATAGACTGCGAAAATCGTGAAGCGATGGGATTTAATGTAACGTAACAGCCACCTCACGACGAGGAAGGCTGTGATTGTTGAGACGACAAATGCGATTCCGAGATCGCTCCAATTCTCTCCGCCGCCGTGTCTATAAGCATCCCACAAAAACTTGCCGCTTGCAGCGTACATAGTAGGGATGCCGACAAGAAATGTGAACTCCGTCGCCGCGGCCCGATTGCTTGTGCCGAGAAGCATCGCTGCAAAGATTGTTACTCCGGAGCGCGAAGCACCGGGGAAAATTGCAGCAACTATCTGTCCCACACCCACGGCGACCGCGACGTTCCATGTTATCGCGACCGTATCTGCCTTCCCGGCGGCGATCCACTCTGCGAAGATGATCCATATTCCCCCGATCAGGAGGGCCCACGCAACCGGCGTGATTGCGGTTGGCAATTCGAAACCCATCTTGGAGACGATAAGACCGAGTATACCTGTAATCACAAATGCGCCGAGAAGCTTGAAGGCATAATCGCGGTTCTCCGGCCGGGAGAATCCCGTTGCGAGCGACCATAACCGCTTCCAGTATACCATCGTTATTGCGAGAATAGCTCCCGCTTGAATGACGACGTTGAATAAATCCGAGCGATGTCCTAAACCCAGTTTCTCTGCGATAAGCAGATGACCGGTGCTGGAGATCGGCAAGAATTCCGTAATGCCTTCGATTATTCCCAATATTATGCTCGTGATGCTGTGATTCACAATATCTCCTCACAATTCGTATTCAGTCAAAAGTAATATACTAAACCGAGCGCGATTCCAACACCGGAAAAATCTGAGTTAACCTCGGCTGAAGTGACAGCTATTCTTAGCGGGGTTCCGTCTTTCGTCTTAAGAATCCCGGTAAATTCGGCGCGCGCATCAGCATCAACTCTCGCGTAGAGATTTTCTCCTAACTTTGAGTCCAGCGCCGCATCAAACTTAAGACCGAGTCCGCTCGAAGAATAGTTTGTTGTGCTTCCATAAGCAAGAACATCCTGGCCCAAAGATGAAAAATGGTAGCCTATCCCGCCGCCGAACCTGAGATAGTAGTTATCTCCGGTCACGACTCTTCTTACTGTAATTGTCGGAAGGGAGTAGGAATAACCGATCTGCAGGCCATTGCCGTTGGATTGGTTGGTGAGATAAGCATACTCAATTCCCAATGCCCAATCAGTCGCAACGAAATATTCGACCGCGGCCTCCAATTGAACGGAAGTGGTATATGTGCCTGGGGTTTGATTTCCCGTCGTAGCCGAAAAATACTGAGACAGGGACGGGGCGTCATAATACTCGATGCCTACGCTCGCCGCACCTGAGAAATCCTGGGCCTCCGTGGGTGGCGAAGAGGCAGCAACAAATATTAGAATTAATCCTATGATGTGTTTACTCATGAATTTTTCTTTCGTGTTTGCGACGCTTCGATGTATCAAAAAGTAAAAACTGCGTCTCCGGAATTCGAATTAATTATCTGCAGAATGGATATGGCTCACTTCTCTGCCTAAACTAAGACCTCAGTAGTGACTATCCAAAATGTGAGAGTGGAAAACGCCCCGTCGCTCTCTATGATGTCCGCGCATTTTATTTCACTCATTTTTGTTAATGAAGATTACGTACACTTCTTTGGGGCCGTGAACGCCTGTGACGAGTTCCTTCTCAATGTCTGCAGTTCGACTCGGTCCGCTGATTAAAAACAAATTGCTCCCTTTGAAATCTTTGTATTCATCCTTGAACAAATCGTCGAGAGACGGAATCAACGAACGTGATTCGGCAATGACGAACAATTTCGTTGCAAGGGCAGCGGGAAGTCTCATGTTATTTGAGGTGACGACCGTTCCCGTTTCCGCGATACATGCAATGCATGACGATAATGCCGAATCAAACACGGCAGCGTCCCGTTTATCGTAGCCGAAATTGAAATTTGATGACATACTGACCGGTACACTCACTTCATCGATAAGGTGTTCGTGACCCGATAGAGCCTCGTCATACACAAAGAGACGTTCTCCGGCGTGGCCTGAAATAAATTTCGAAGCGTCCTTTTCATCGTCGAAAACTACCGCTTCGCCGCCGAGGCTCTTCAACTCTGAGTTAAATTTTTCAAAAAGAGATGCGAAGCCACCATTCAATATTCTCTTTAAAGGGGACCGATCATTTCTTATTGCAACAAACTTTTTTGACTCCCTGAGTCCGTGTCTTATCGCGGCAAAAATCTTTTCCCGACTATCTTTCATGGCCTACTTATTATTTCTATAGATTTCTCTGAAAGATGAAGGTGGACGCTCCGGAATCTCCCGATATGCAGTCCACTTTTTCATGAAGGGTTTAAGGAAGTTCGCCATAGAAAAAAGGCGGACGACTTTTCCCATGAATTCATAGCGCCTCGGTCTGAGCATCACCTTCCTGAAATTCCTGAAAATCAGTCTCTCCATCCACGGCTTCTTTGCCAGTATCATTTCGTGCCGGAGCGAAAGAAGATGGTGGTGTATCTCAATGCCGACCGGGCAGACTTCCGCGCAATTGCCGCAGAGCGTAGATGCAAATGGAAGGTCGCGAGCAGTTTCCAAACCATAGAACAACGGCGTGACGAGAGAGCCGATCGGGCCGGGATAAACTGAGCCATAAGCATGGCCGCCGATATTGCGATATATCGGACAGACATTTAAACAAGCACCGCACCTGATACAATGGAGGACATCCTGATATTCCGTGCCCAGCAAACCGCTTCTTCCATTATCTAATAGAACGATGTGAACCTCTTCAGGTCCGTCTTTTTCTGTTTTTGTCCTTGGTCCCCGGATGATCGATATGTAGCTTGTGAGCTTTTGTCCCGTGCTGCTACGGCCGAGAACTCTCATGAAGATTCTCAAATCGGAAAATTTCGGGATGACCTTCTCAATGCCGGTTACGACGACATGCGCCTTCACCGAAGATGTTGAAAGGCGTGCGTTGCCTTCGTTTTCAACAACGACAACGTCGCCTGTCTCCGCGATTAGAAAGTTTGCACCTGAAATCCCCACTTCCGCGCCGAGGAATTTTTCACGAAGAACTTTTCGTGCCTCGGCCGTCAGAAATTTTGGATCACTGTTTAGTTCCGAGCCGATCTTCTCATGGAACAGCTCAGCAATTTCTCTTCGCGACTTATGGATTGCAGGTGTCGTTATGTGAGACGGCTTCTCGTGGGCGAGTTGCACGATATATTCGCCGAGGTCGGTCTCCACGGCATCGATGCCATGCTCTCCGAGAAATGGAACCAGCTCGATTTCCTCCGTCACCATCGATTTTGACTTGACGATCGTCTTTGCATCGAATTTTCTTGCAACCTCAAGTACATAATCCTTTGCCTCGTCCGGGGATTGAGCATAAAACAACTTGCATCCGTTCCTCTGTGCCATGTCATCGAACCGGGACAAGTACTCGTTCAGGTGAGAGATGGATTCTTGTTTAATCTTTTTCGCTTGATCTTGCAGGAACGGAAAGTCGACCTCCGCGAACGACTCCTCACGTTTATCGACCGCTTGAATAGTTGCCTTCTTTAAATTACCTCGAAGCTGATCATTCTCAAATTCTCTTTTGTACAATTCTTTGAAATGTTTAGACCCGAGCGCCATCGGCAATTATTCCGCCCTCTTCTTCTCTTGTGCTGTGCGGCTCATTTTATACTTTCTGACATTATCTCGGATATGTGCGCGAAACGCTGGCTCATCCCAATGCGTTTGGCACGACCTTGTAAGTGCATCAGACAGCTCATGTCGCCCGATACGAGGATATCGGCGCGCGTCGAATCGAGGTGTTTCAGCTTCTCATCAGCCATAGCGGTCGATATCTCGGGAAACTTCACTGCGAACGTCCCGCCGAATCCGCAGCAGACGTCGCTGTAAGGGAGCTCGACTAATTTCAGTCCATCTATTCTCTTCAGAATATTTCGCGCTTCCTCTCTTAGCCCAAGCTCTCGCAGGCTGTGACATGAATCGTGGTACGATACTACTGCGTTCATACGGCCCCTGAAGTTGTCCACTTTGATGACTCTGTTTATGAACTCGGTGAACTCGAATGTTCTAGATGTAAACTTTCCTATTGTGTCCGCAAACTGAGAGTCGTCAGAAAGCAAAGCCGGATAGAAGTTGCGCATCATTGCAACGCAGGATCCTGATGGACCGACGATGTAGTCACGCTGGACGTCAAATTCAATGTTCTTACCTTCAATAGAGGATTTGAATCGCAGGAATGCGTTCACTTCGTGCATCGCCATCAGCCGGGCTTCCTCGAAGTAACCGGAATTGTATGCAGGTTGACCGCAGCATGTCTGATCCTCGGGAAAAATTACCTCGCAACCAAGATGTTTCAGAATCCTGAGAGTGCTCTCGGCGACGTTTGGGAAGAACTGGTCGATGTAACATGGAACAAATAGAAAAACACGGATTTGCATCGGCAAAAATATATGCTTCGGACGAGGAAAATACAATTTACTTTTGACGGGATCACAATGTGTCACTCCGAAGGGAGTCTTTTGTACAAATTTGGAGATTGCTTCATATGGAATTAAGAATTGCCTGCAGAGTTGGACCGGTTGTGAAGTCGGTAGGCAACGAGTTAAATTGGAAAGAGCAAATTCCCGTCAGACGAAGGTCGCTACTGCCGGAGGACGCAGAACCTGCGAAGTTAACGTTAACACTTGATAATTCAGGAAGGGTAATTTAATTTCTTACTCGAGTGTTTAGCGCATGGACAGTTATTAATCTTGCATACGATCTGCTTTTGTTCGATGAGATCGAAAGAAAAGAGAGGTTTGTTTTTTTATTTCTGCGAATCGTCTGAATTATGAGTGACTTCCGCGCGAACCCAAAATGAAATGTTCAATTGCCGGAAAGGATGATGAATGCGACACTTGAAGCGACTTGTACTTAGTATTCTTGCGTTAACCTTTCTGAATACATCAGCGTTTGCGGGGACTTTAGGCAGCAACGCTCCGCGATTGTTGTCTATGGCGCCGGTCGATTGGATTATCATCATCCTCTATTTCGTGGTCGTGCTTCTAATCGGGTTTTATCTGAGGAAATACACCAGTACGGGCGAAGAATTCTTCATGGCTGGCCGTAAGATAACCGCATGGGTTGCCGGTCTCAGTTTTATTTCGGCGAACCTCAGTTCGCTCGAGACTATGGGCTGGTCCGCCATGTCGTACCAGTATGGTATGTTAGGCGCACATGCATATCTGATCGGAGCAATTCCGGCGATTCTGTTCCTTGCTATCGTGATGATGCCCTTCTATTACATATCAAGAACTCATTCTGTGCCGGGGTACTTGAAGCTGCGCTATGGAGAGGCAAGCCGCTCTCTTGCAGGAATCTCTTTCACCTTCATGACCGTTCTCGTCTGTGGTGTCAACATGTTTGCGATGGCGAAGATCATGCAGATGTTGCTGGGGTGGAACTTTGATGTCTGCATCTGGGTATCATCGATCACCGTTGCTGTCTATGTTGCATTGGGCGGGCTGCTCTCAGCCGTTTTCAATGAAGTCATGCAGTTCTTTCTTATCTGGCTCGGTACGCTGCTGATTCCCATACTTGGATTGATCGAAGCCGGTGGCTGGAGCAAGATGATGGAGGCCATCAATGCGCAGCATCCCGGAGAAAACTTCACCAGCTTATGGGCAAACCTCGGTTCCGCGGCAAACAATCCGATGGGAATGCATTGGACAGGGATGGTGTTCGGATTAGGCCTCGCCGTGTCGTTCGGATACTGGTGTACCGATTTTCTTCAAGTGCAGCGCGTCATGGCTGCGAAGAGCCTGAAAGCGGCACAGAACGGGACAATCATCGGAGCTGCTTTGAAAATGATGGTCCCCTTGATCGTAACAATTCCCGGATTACTGGGACTTGCCGTTCTGACAAAGAAATCGGGAATCGTCTTGGTGCCGGAAAGCGTTGCCCAGACGACGGGCGGTCACAGCTACAATGAAGTACTCCCGCTCATGATGGCGCGTTACCTCGGGCCGGGTCTTCTCGGTCTCGGGATCACCGCGATGGTAGCAGGATTTATGTCCGGCATGGCAGGAAACGTGAGCGCGTTTTCGACAGTATGGACTTATGATGTCTACCGGCCGCTAATCAATAGAAATGCAACTGATGCCCATTACGTCAGCATGGGACGCTGGTCTTCAATTATCGGGGTGTTCATCGCGATCCTTACTGCGTACGCCGCAAAGCTTTTCAGCAACATCCTGGTTTATCTGCAAGTACTCGTCATGTTTTTTATAATTCCTCTATTTGGCGTCGTCATACTCGGCATGTTGTGGAAACGGGCTACGTCTGCCGCGGGATTCTGGGGATTCCTCGCAGGGATCCTGACTTCAATCTGCGAGTTTATTTACGTTCACGTCTTTCCGGGGCACTTCGATCCTACTCAACTCAATCCGGTGCATGTGCAATACATCGCTCTGTCTCCGCTGGCACAGGATATGGCCGTCAACATGTACAGTGCTCTATGGTCGCTTCTCGTGTGCATGGGAGTGACAGTATTGGTGAGCGTGTTCACTAGACCCAAGTCTGACGAAGAATTGAAGGACCTCGTCTACGGTATGACGAAGATTCCAAACGAGGGTCCATCTCCATGGTACAGGCATCCGAAGTTCTGGGCTGCTGTCGTTTTGTGCGTCCTTATTGGCGTCAATATTATTTTCTGGTGAGGTGGATGCGATGAAAGAACTAAGACGAATAGAAATCTGGTTTTTTATTGGAGCACTGTTGACCGTCTACGGAATATTGATTGTCGCATCAGGGATATATTACTGGCTTGTTCCGCTGGCACATCAAGTGGCGCTGTCAGACCTCCATTCGGATATCTGGTGGGGGGCATTACTGCTGGTTCTGGGATTGATTTATGCTATCAAGTACTGGCCTTTCAGGACGAACAAAGGAACAGAAACTTGAGAAATGTGCGGGTCAAGAGAATTGAAAGTGACTCCTTGCAGTCAGCTACCGTGATCTGTAAGGATTCTTGAATTCAGAATATAAAATGAATAAAGGAATTACATTTTGAAAGAGAACGTTGATCGGCTTAGAAAAGAAATCACAGAGATCGGAATAAAACTGTACGAACGCGGCTACATTGCCGCGAATGACGGGAATATCAGCGCACGCATCAACAAGAATCGAGTGCTGATAACTCCAACAAGGATGCGCAAAGGCTCTATGAAGACGAGCGACCTCAGCATAATCGACATGACAGGTAAACTGATCACCGGGAAGAGGAAGCCATCATCGGAGTGCGACTTCCACGTAAAGATTTACAGAGATAGACGCGACGTCAACAGTGTGTGTCATGCTCATCCGCCGTACGCGACCGGCTTCGCAGTTGCGGGAGTTCCGCTCGACAAGATGATTTTGCCGGAAGTAATTATCAGACTTGGAGTTGTTCCGATCGTCGATTATGGCACACCGGGTCACAGCGATCTCTACGACCAGATTCATAAAAAATTAAAAGACCATGATGCTTTTCTTTTAGCTAATCACGGAGCGATTACCGTAGGCAACAGCGTCATGGATGCTTACGATAAAATGGAGACTTTGGAGCACCTCGCGAAGATTCAATTCATCGCGCATCTCCTCGGAAATGTGAATACACTTACGCCTGAGCAGGTCGAAAAGCTGATTCCGCTTCGGGAAAAATTCGGCGCACGAAAAGATTTAAGTCTGGAGTAAATGCAGAAGCTCGTGGACGACAAAGTATAGGAGGAATATCTAATGAGTAAACAGATTATAAAAATGAACATACCCGTAAAGCGCCTTCGGGGAAGCATGCCGAAAATAGGTATTCGTCCAGTGATAGACGGAAGAAGAAAAGGCGTTCGCGAGTCTCTTGAGAATCAGACGATGCAAATGGCAAAGAATGCGGCAAAATTCTTGACGGAGAGTCTCCGTCATTCGAACGGATTGCCCGTTGAGTGCGTGATTGCCGATCAGACGATCGGAGGTGCAGCCGAGGCGGCAGAAGCTGCCGAGAAGTTCGCGCGTGAGGGAGTCGGAGTTTCGCTTACCCTAACTCCGTGCTGGTGCTATGGAACTGAGGTGATGGATTCCGATCCATTGGTTCCTAAGGCTGTCTGGGGATTCAACGGGACCGAGCGGCCCGGGGCCGTATATCTTGCTGCAGCCCTCGCGGGATATTCGCAAAAAGGATTGCCGACATTTGGCATTTATGGCAAAGACGTTCAGGACATGTCGGACTCTCGAATTCCGGACGATGTCAAAGAGAAGCTTATGCGATTCGCCAAATCCGGACTCGCCGTCGCTGAGATGAGAGGCAAGTCATATCTCTCAATCGGTGGAACGTCGATGGGCATCGTGGGTTCCGTAGTCAGTCCTGATTTTTTTGCCGACTATCTCGGTATGAGAAACGAATCGGTGGATATGTCCGAGCTCGTAAGGAGAATTGACGAAGGAATATTCGATCGGGATGAATACAGAAAAGCTTTAGAGTGGACAAAGTCATACTGCAAAGAAGGTGAAGATGTCAACCTGGAGAAGGACCGTGCTTCGCGCCAAAGAAAAGATAATGAATGGGAAACTGTGGTAAAGATGGCCATCATAGCCAAGGATTTGATGGTCGGCAACGAGAAGCTTGCGCAGCTTGGCTTTAAGGAAGAGTCGATGGGTCACAACGCGATAGTCGCCGGGTTTCAGGGACAACGTCAATGGACCGACCATTTCCCGAACGGAGATTTTCTCGAAGCGATACTGAACTCATCGTTCGATTGGAACGGGATTCGCGAGCCGTTCGTGATGGCAACTGAGAACGACAGCCTGAACGGTACAGCTATGCTCTTCGGGCATCTTCTCGCCGACACTGCGCAGATATTCTCCGATGTCCGGACTTACTGGAGTCCTGCGTCCGTAAAACGAGTGACGGGAAAATCATTGAAGGGGAGAGCAGCAAACGGGATACTGCATCTCATCAACTCAGGCTCAACTTCGCTCGATGCAACCGGCAGACAGCGCTTGAAAGGGAAACCTGTGATGAAACCTTTCTGGGAGATCACTTCAGAAGATGTTGTTGCTTGTCTCGAGGCAACGAAATGGTGTCCTGCTGTCAGGGAATATTTCAGAGGAGGCGGCTTCTCTTCGCAGTTTCTGACCGAAGGCGAAATGCCCGTTACAATGAGTCGAGTAAACCTTATAAAGGGACTGGGCCCCGTCCTTCAGATCGCCGAAGGATTCACGATTGATCTCCCCGCCGCCGTCCATAGAAAACTCGACCGTAGAACGAATCCGACCTGGCCCACGACATGGTTTGCTCCGATACTGACCGGGAAAGGGGCGTTCACCGACGTTTACTCGGTCATGGCAAACTGGGGAGCCAACCATGGTGCGATAAGCTATGGACACATCGGTCATAAGCTCATAACGCTGGCCTCGATGCTTCGTATCCCGGTGAACATGCACAACGTTTCTCACGAAAGAATTTACAGGCCGAGTGCGTGGAGTGGCTTCGGGACGCAAGACTTGGAAGGTGCCGATTTCAGAGCGTGCAAAAATTTCGGACCGCTCTACGGGAAAGGCTGATGAAACTGATTCGAAGAATATTCCTGCAAAGCATTGAAGGAATCGTGTCTGCCATGTGTACTTTGCGGGGAAACAAGGACAGAGCCGGCTAGCTCCATGTCTGTCTCGAAGTTTCTCGCTGTAGATCTCGGCGCTGAAAGCGGAAGAGCTTTCGTCGGAGTTTTGAATGACCGAAACATCCATCTCGAAGAAATCCACAGGTTTCCTAATATCCCCATAGTTGTTTCGGGTCATCTCCATTGGGATGCCGTCGCCTTGTTCAAAGAAATTAAGAAGTCGCTCCGGCTTGCGGTGCAAAAAGGACACGAGGACATCGAGTCTCTAGGCATCGATACCTGGGGAGTGGATTTCGGACTCGTGAAAAGGGAAGATGGCGCAGTCGACTCTCCATTTACTTACAGGGATTCACGAACAAATGGAATGATGGAAAAAGTTTTCGAGAGAATTTCGGGGGAAGAAATCTACGCAAGAACGGGCATCCAGCTCATGCAGATTAATTCACTTTATCAGCTGTATAGTGTGAAGCAGCAGTCCGGCGGGAGGGTCGACGGATTCGACAAACTCCTCTTCATGCCGGACCTGATGAATTATTTTCTGACGGGGAACAAATTTTCCGAATACACCATTGCCTCCACTTCCCAGATGCTGAGTGCGAGCTCGAAGGAATGGGACAAAGAAATCTTTTCTAAACTCGATTTGCCAATAGATATCATGGCTCAGGTCGTCCAGCCAGGAACGGTAATTGGCACGCCGCTGCCCTCAATTATGAAAGAGTCGGGTATGAAAAGAAGAATCAACGTTGTCGCGGTCGGGAGCCATGATACCGCGAGTGCGATTGCGGCCGTACCGGCTATCGAAGGACATTGGGCATATCTCAGCTCCGGCACCTGGTCGCTCATCGGCATCGAAGCGGAACAGCCGATCATCAACGAACTCTCTCGCTCGAGTAATTTCACAAACGAAGGCGGAGTCGGAGGGAAAATAACTTTTTTGCAAAACATCATGGGCTTGTGGCTGCTGCAGGAAGTGAGAAGGAGCTGGGAGAAGAAAGGCGACCAATATAGCTATGATGAACTTGCAGCGATGGCGCGTGATACGAAGGAGTTCAAGTGTCTTGTGAATCCGAGCGACAATTCGTTCTTGAATCCTCCGAACATGCAGGTGGCGATCGTTGACTTCTGCAAGAAGACAAATCAACCGTGTCCTGAAACAAAAGGCGAAATTGTCCGATGTATATTTGAGAGTCTGGCTTTCAGCTACAGATCGGCGTTGAAAAAGATAAGACAGATCACGAGCCGTCCTGTTGAAAAACTGCATATCGTCGGCGGCGGATGTCAAAACGAGATGTTAAACCAATTCACCGCGGATTCCACCGATATTCCTGTGGTCGCTGGACCCGTCGAGGCGACGGCGCTCGGGAATATACTGGTACAGGCGATGTCAAGCGGAAAGGTCAATTCACTTGAAGAAGGCAGGAAAATTGGCGGCAAATCGTTCCCATTGAAGAAATACTTTCCTCAACAATCGGAGAAGTGGGGTGAGGTGTATGAAAGAATCCCGTTCAGTTTCTGAATGAATAACAGGTAAACATCATGGCACTAAATCAGAACAGTTTTAAAAACGTAAGTTATTTATGGAGCGAAGCGAAAGCGTCCGAGCTCAGCGGAGACGAAGTGGCCTTATTGGTCTACCGCTCAAACCTCCTGGGGACGGACCTCAGGATCACAAACTACGGCGGCGGAAACACCTCATGCAAAGCCGTCGGCAAGGATCCGCTGATGGGAAAAGATGTGGAAGTCATGTGGGTGAAAGGATCGGGCGGAGACCTTGGAACCATGACTAAGAGCGGCCTGGCTGCGCTCTATGTCGATCGGCTCAGGAATTTGCAGAATATCTATCGGGGCATCAAACATGAAGATGAAATGGTTGAGCTCTTCAACCATTGCATATTCGATCTCAACTCGAAGGCCCCGTCGATCGATACGCCGCTCCATGGTTTTCTTCCTTTCAAACACATCGATCACATGCATCCCGACGCAGCCATCGCGATCGCCGCCTCGAAGGACGGGAAAAAGATTATCACGGATTTGTTCGGCGGCATGGTAGGCTGGATAGAATGGCAGCGTCCCGGCTTCGATTTGGCTCTGAAGCTCAAAAAATTTGTAGATGAACATTCCGGAAGCCGCGGGCTCATCCTCGCCTCGCACGGCCTATTTACCTGGGGCGACACTTCATATTCATGCTATGTGAATACTCTGGATGTCATTGAAAAATGCGCCGAGTACATAAATGAAAAAGTCCGCAAGCAACGCTCAGTGTTCGGTGGAGTGAAAGTTAAGTCGCTTGCCAGAGAGGAGCGGTTGAGGAGTGCCGCATGGCTGTCGCCGATTCTGAGAGGCTATTGTTCTTCGCAGACTAAGATGGTCGGCCACTTCACGGATGAAGAAGCGGTGCTTGAGTTTGTCAATTCGAAAAATCTCGATAGACTGGCGGAGATGGGCACGAGCTGCCCTGACCATTTTCTGCGCACGAAGATCAGACCTCTGGTCCTCAAATTGAAAACCGACCGGACAATGAGGGATGTCGGGGAGGCAAAAGAAAGGATTGCTCCTCAGTTCGAGGCTTACAGAAAAATGTATTCGGAATATTACGGCAAATGCAAGCATCCCGACAGCCCTGCCATGCGTGATCCTAATCCTGTAGTGATATTACAGCCCGGCGTCGGTATGTTCACATTCGCAAAGGACAAGCAGACGGCAAGAGTCGCAGCCGAGTTCTACGTTAATGCGATTAACGTGATGAGAGGTGCCGAGGCAATCTCAGACTACGTCGCACTCAAGAGACAGGAAGCGTTCAACATCGAATACTGGCTGTTGGAGGAAGCTAAACTTGCACGACGGCCGAAACCTAAACCATTATCCGGCAGGGTAGCATTGATAACCGGGAGCGCGGGCGGAATTGGAAAGGCGATCGCCGAGAAGTTTGTGAAAGAGAGCGCGTGCGTGATCATCTGCGACAACGACAAACAAAGACTCGAAGGTGCAAAGGCTGAGTTCTCGAAGAAATATGGAAGAGACGTGTTCATCGCCGATACGGTCGATGTTACTAATTCATCCGACGTACAAGAACTGTTCGATGAGGCGTCGTTAGCGTTTGGCGGAGTAGACATAGTCGTGAACTGTGCTGGTCTTTCCATTTCAAAGCCATTGGAAGGGCACACGGAGAAGGATTGGGACATCCAGTACGACGTGATGGTGAAGGGGCAATTTCTTGTGACACAAAAGGGTGTGGAAGTCATGCGCAAGCAGAACTTCGGCGGCGACGTCCTGAATATCGTCAGCAAGAACGCGCTTGTCAGCGGACCGAATAACGCGGCATACGGATCTGCCAAAGCAGCGCAACTTCATCTCAGCCGGCTCAACGCAGCCGAGCTTGGCAAAGACAGGATTAGAGTAAACATCGTGAATCCGGACGCGGTGATCACGGACAGCAAAATCTGGAGCGGGGCATGGGCCGAAGGACGCGCTAAAGCTTATGGCGTGAAGGTGAAAGAGCTGCCCTCATTCTATGCGAAGAGAACTCTCTTGAACGAAATCATCAATCCGGAAGATATCGCTAATGCCTGTTTCGCTTTCGTATGTGGACTGTTGGACAAGTCGACAGGCAATGTCCTGAATGTCGACGGCGGAGTGGCTGCGGCATTCGTGAGATAGGCCGTCAACGGCAGCGTCAGCGAGCGGTCTCGGTCGAAATCCCGCAAAGCTTTTCGCTCAACTCTTTGAGCTGCCTGCGCGCATCGGGATCGTATGCCTGATCAAGCGCTCTGGATTTCCTTTTCCCGTCGAAATATGTACCTGTGACTTTCCCGGTTTCTTCCGAGAGTGCGACATATTCAAGCGCTTCGGCCCCGTCTTCGACCGAGCTCATTGTGCTTCCGAAAAATTCGTAAACCATATTGGTGTTCATTAGAGTCGCCGGATGCAGGCAATTCACTACGACTCCCGTTCCCTTAAGCTCCTCCGACAGATCAATCGTGAACATTATTTGTGCCAGCTTGCTCTGCCTGTAGGCACGAAAGCTCTCGTAGCTTTTTGCGAGCATGACGTCGCCGAAATCTATATTATGCTGTCCGATCGAAGACACGTTGATGATTCGAGAAGGAGCGCTTGCCTTGATGAGCGGCAACAGGCGGTGTGTCAGAAGAAAATGCGAAAGATAGTTCACTGCAAATCTCAACTCATAGCCGTTACGGCTCAGCTCCCTGTTCCCGGTACCTCGGGGTCCGCCGCCGATGCCGGCATTATTCACGAGAAGATGGAGTTCTTTGTGTTCTGCGAGGACACTTTCTGCCATGGCATTTACTTCATCAAGAGATGATAAATCTGCATTGTAATATTCGAGCTTCTTAGACCCCGTTGACTCTTTGATTGCCGACAACACTTCTTTTCCTTTCTGCCGGTTTCGACCGTGCAGGAGAACTGTGGCTCCCCGGGACGCTATATGTTGCGCTGTCAACATACCCAGGCCGGCAGTAGAGCCGGTTATTAATACTACTTTGCTCAACAGATCTTGTGTCATATCTCTTTCAAACTTAATTTTCAGGAAGGTTTCAGTC
>Ga0335081_10000052_pt1 | contig 223425 bp, 198 predicted proteins | sample Lox_Sample_35_FD_206713 | JGI IMG/M metagenome (GOLD analysis project Ga0335081, IMG submission 206713) | Soil microbial communities from Loxahatchee National Wildlife Refuge, Florida, United States - Lox_Sample_3.5 | ecosystem: Environmental > Terrestrial > Soil > Wetlands | place: USA...
TGGCCTTTACGGGAAGATCGGCTGCCTGACCTGCAGTGACCGCAACAAGGCCAGCCGCAGAGCCGAGGAGGAGGCTTCTTACCATCTTCATCGTGAACCTCCGTTTATCAGCCGTTTATTCAAGATTTTACGTCCCGCGGGAGGATTCCGTTTTCCGATGGCAGTCTGGCCTGGTTCTTCCAGCCCAAAAAGACATTCATTATTAGGTATTCCCCCCCTCCGCGCCGCCGACTTTAGCTGTTCCCTTTAGGCTCACAACCCAAAAGGCCCAAGCCCATAAACTTTTTGGATGGAAGTGTCATAAATACAACATAAACATATACTCGTATTATAAGGGTTTGTAGTATATTTACATCTAAGACGTGCAGAACGATCGCCTGCTGCTGCGTCTGTTCACACTTAAAGGTCTGTTGGATACTTCGCGTCGGCGATAGAGGCGGCCACGTCGCTCCCGGGTTTCGCTGGCCGCTCAACCCGGGCTACGCTTGCTACGCTCGCTGATAATTCGTCGCAGCATCGCGGCGTCTTAGTCCTTCGCGTATATGCCGCGCTCGGGCCAGTCTGCGAGCCGAGCCGAGACGATCACCCCGGCTTCATTTTCGCCTGGAGTGGTTTCCTCCCGCGGTACCTCGACCTGATGTTTGAGGGCAATCTCGCGTCCCTCCGCCGCCGATTGCGCAATAGCGAGCGCCACCTCAAGCGTTGCTTTGCCCCAACGGCCGTCATGGGTGGGCCGCATGCCTAGCCGCAGCGTCCGGCCCATCTCGTCAAGGACCTGGTGCCTGCCGGGGATACCCGATTCCCGCTCGATATTGATGTTATGCGCGCCCCATTGGTCGTACTGCACCAGACCATCCGCGGTGGCGCGCAACTCCGCCTTGTCGCAGGTCGCAATGGTGATGCCGAAATGCGGCTGGTGCGGCGGCAGTTCGGGCTGGCTCGAACCGTAAGCGAAGGTTTCGGTGCGGGCGCGCGTCTCGTCGGCGGTCTTCATCAGCGCGCGGCGAGCCGCGCCGTGGTCGAGCGTTTTCGGCGCCCCGCGTTCGCTGATGTTGAAATGCCACTCGTCGGAATCGAAGTAGTCGTAACCGCTGTAGACCAGCGAGGCCGCAGCGCCATTCTCGAATTGCAGCAGCGCCGCGCAGCTTCCCTCGGTCGGCCGTGCCGGATCGAGCACGGTCGTCTGCGCTCGCACGCTGCGCACAAGGCCGCCGCCGAGCAGACGCACGATGTCGATCTGGTGAGGCACTTGATTAAAGAGGATGCCGCCCCCTCTCGCAGTATCGAGCTCTTCCGGACGGCGCGGGCGATACAGAAAGTTGGTGTAGTTGAAACTATGAATCATTCCGAGCCGACCCAGCGCGCCGCACGAGATCATCAGCCCCATGACGTGTATGGCGGGATCGAAGGAATGAGTGTGTCCGACGATCAGATGCACCTTGTTGCGCTCGGCCGCGGCAATGATGGCGTCGCAGTCGGCGAGCGTAAGCGCCATCGGCTTTTCCAGAATAATGTGCTTGCCGTGCTCGGCGGCGAGGATCGCGTGCGCGGCATGAAACTGATGCGGTGTGGCGATATAGACCACCTCGACCGTCGGATCGGCGCACAAAGCGGCGATGTCGTCGTAGGCGTTGACGTTAAAATCGCGAGCGAATGCGGCGCGGGGAGCGGGATGTGGATCGGCCGCAGCACGCAATGTGTAGCCGGCGTGCGCTGCCGCCGCCTGCACCATCACGGCGCCCGCCATGCCGAGCCCGGCGATTCCGAGACCGATGGGTGCCGGATCGGCAGGCGTCGGCACAGCGCTCACGCCGGCGCGCCGGCGGCGTCGCGGTCGAGATCGACGAAGACATCGTCGCCCTTAAGCTCCACCTTGTAGGTGCGCAGCGCCACCGACGCCGGCGGCGCCTTCACCGCGCCGGTCGGCACATGGAAGGCGCCGAAATGCAGGCAGCATTCGATGACGTCGCCGTCGAGCATGCCCTCGGCGAGGCTCGCCGCGGCGTGCGTGCACTCGTCGTCGGTGACGTAGAACGTGCCGCCGATATTGAACACCGCGAGCCGACGGTCGCCGATTGCGAAAGCTTTGGCGCTGTCGGGCGCGACCTCGGCCTGCGCACAGACCCGAACCACCGATTCCGCCATGGCACGCCCCTTTGCTTCTCGTCGCGACCGCTTGAGCCGCCCTGCCCTGCGACACAAAACCGCGCCGCGCGGCCGGTCCGGGCCGGTCCTTATAGCGGCAGCCTGGATTTGCTTTCAATGACCCGGACTGAACGGGACGACGAGTTGAGATCGTCACCGCTGCCCGGCACAATGGACCCGCTGAGCGCCGAAATCGACCGCGCGCATTGCCAGGACCCCACGCACGCTCAATGAGCCAAACTGTCAGCCATCTGCGCTCCATCGATGCATCGCCGGCAGCCGAGCGCCAGCCCGCCGCGCAGCCGGCGATCGGCATCCGCGATTTGTACAAAAGCTTCGGCCAGCTCACCGCCATCGACGGCGTGTCGCTCGACATCGGACGCGGCGAGTTTTTCATGATTGTCGGGCCGTCCGGCTGCGGCAAGACGACGTTGCTGCGCATTCTCGCCGGGCTCGAGACCGCGACCTCCGGCACCATCGAAACCGACGTCCCCGCCGGCTCGGACCGGCCGGAAAACGCCATGGTGTTCCAGGGCGAGTCGATCTTTCCCTGGATGACGGTATGGAACAACGCCGCCTACGGCTTGCGCATGCGCAACGCGCCGGCAGCCCTGATCAAGGAGCGCGTGGGTCATTATCTCGACCGCACCGGGCTCGCTCGCTTCGCCGATTATTATCCGCACCAACTGTCCGGCGGCATGAAGCAGCGCGTCTCGATCGCGCGCGCCTTCGCCAACGATCCGGAAATCCTCCTGATGGACGAGCCGTTCTCCGCGCTCGACGCGCAGAACAAGCTGCTCTTGCAGGAGGAACTCCTTCGCATCTGGGACGAGCAGAAAAAGACCGTGGTGTTCATCACCCACAGCGTCGATGAGGCGGTCTATCTCGGCGACCGCATCATGGTGATGACGGCGCAGCCGGGGCGGGTGAAATGTTTCGTCCGCGTGCCGCTGCCGCGGCCGCGCGCCATCATCGAGCTGCAGAAGGCGCCGGAATTCGGCGAGCTCATACACCGCATCTGGTCGGAGCTGCGCGACGAAGTGCAGCGCGCCCGCGAGCAGGAAAACCAGGACGCCGCGCAGGACAAGAGGGGCTAAGGCAGGATAAGTTTAAGTCTATCCGTCATTGCGAGCCAACGGGTCCGGCCCGAAGTGGCCGGCCCGATGACAAGCTCCGCGAAGCAATCCAGCGCCGCGCCACCGTTCTGGATTGCTTCGTCGCTTCGCTCCTCGCAATGACGATGGAGCGGATCAAACTAGATCCTTCGTGTTTCAAGAAAGAAGGCCAGCCGTCATGAGCACGCAAACCATCGTCGCCGCGCCCGAGAAAAGTTTTGCGCTGTCGGTGCGGGCGCGCGAGCGCCTGCTCGGCATCGCCTCGCCGATCGTGCTGCTCGCGGTCTGGGAAATCGCGGCCCGGCTGCACTTCATCGACACGCGGTTCTTTCCGGCGCCGTCGAGCGTGATCGCGGTGCTGATCGACATGTTGCGCTCCGGCGAGCTCATTACCAATACGCTGGTCAGCCTGCGCCGGCTCGCGCTCGGCGCGCTGATCGGCGGCGTGCCGGCGCTCATTCTCGGCATCGCCATGGGCTTGAACCGCTGGGTCCGCGCCGTGTTCGATCCGTTGATCGCGGCCACCTACCCGATTCCGAAAAGCGCCATCCTGCCGCTCGCGCTGCTGATCTTCGGCCTCGGCGAAGGCTCGAAAATCTTCATGGTCGCAATCGGCGTGTTCTTTCCGGTGGTCATCAACTCGACCACCGGCGTGCTCGGCATCAGCAGCATCTATCTCGACGTCGGCCGCAACTACAAAGCCAACCGCTGGAAGACGTTCTGGACCATCGCGCTGCCGGGCGCGCTGCCGGTGATCATGAGCGGTTTCAAGCTCGGCATCGGCATCGGGCTCATTCTCATCGCGATCGCCGAGATGATCGGCGCCAAGAGCGGGCTCGGCTACATGATCTGGACCGCCTGGGAGACGTTTTCGGTCGAGCAGATGTATGTCGGCCTGTTCATGATCGCGATCATCGGCTTCGTGCTGACCGTTGCGCTCAACGAGCTTGAGCGCCTGATCATTCCGTGGAAAAGGGATTAGCTGTCATTCCGGGGCGCCAATCCGGAAATGACGTAAAGGCTGTTCCCGCATGCAAATCCTCGTCGTCGGCGCCGGCGTCATCGGACTTGCGGTCGCGCGCGAAGCGGCGCGGCGCGGCCATGACGTGACCGTCGCCGAGGCGACCGGCGGCATCGCCAACGGCGTGTCCTCGCGCAACAGCGAGGTCATTCATGCCGGACTGTACTATCCGAGCGGCTCGAGCCGCGCCGTGCACTGCGTGCGCGGCCGGCGCATGCTGTATGAGTTCTGCGCCTCGCACGGCGTGGCGCACAAGAAATGCGGCAAGCTGGTGGTGGCGACCAGCGCGGCCGAGCTCGCCAAGGTCGAGGGCATCGCCGCGCAGGCGCAGAAGAACGGCGTGGAGAACACCGAAATCATCGGCGGCAATGCGGCGCGCGCCATGGAGCCGGAATTGTCCTGCATCGGCGCGCTGTGGTCGCACGAGACCGGCATCATCGACAGCCACGGTTTCATGCTGGCGCTGTGGGGCGAGCTGGAAGATCGCGGCGGCATGATCGCGTTCGCCACGCCGGTCGAGAGCATGACCTACAAGGCGCCGCACTGGCACGTCGCGTTCGGCGGTCGCGATGCCGGCGTGATGACGTTCGACGCCGTGGTCAATGCCGCCGGCCTCGGCGCGCAGAAACTGGCGCGCCGCATCGAAAACTATCCGGCCGACAAGGTGCCGCGCCTTGTGCTCGGCAAGGGCAACTATTTCGGCTTCGCCGGCCGGCCGGTGTTTTCGCGGCTGATTTATCCGACGCCGGTCGATGGCGGGCTCGGCGTCCACGTGACGCTCGATCTCGCCGGCCGCATGCGCTTTGGCCCGGACGTCGAGTGGATCGCGGAAGAGAACTATGCGGTCGATCCGCGCCGCGCCGACAGTTTTTACGACCGCATCCGCACCTATTGGCCGGCACTGCCGAGCAATTCGCTGGTGCCGGATTATTGCGGTATTCGGCCGAAGCTCACCGGACCCGGCGAACCGGCCGCCGATTTTTCGATCGTCAGCGAAGCCGCCCACGGCATGCCGCATCTCGTCAACCTGTTCGGCATCGAATCGCCGGGACTGACGGCGTCGCTGTCGCTCGCCGAAGAAGTCGTCGGCAATCTCGGCTGACGGCACGAGCCGACACGCAATCTGCCAAGGCGAAACAAACCTGAAAGGAGACCAACATGGCCGTTCATCGTCATCTCAATCCGCCCGCCATTCCGGCGCCGCGCGGCTACTCGCATGTGGTCGAGACCAACGGGCCGAGCCGCACCATTTATCTGGCCGGCCAGCTCGGCATGAAGCCGGACGGCAGGTTCGCCGGCGACCGCGGCGACTTCCGCGCCCAGGCGATCCAGTGCTTCGAGAACGTCAAGGCGGCGCTCGCCGCGGTCGGCGCCAGCTTCGAGCACGTCGTCAAGCTCAACAATTATCTGGTCGACATGGCGCACCTGCCGGTCTACTTCGAGGTGCGCGACCGCTACGTCGACACCAAGAATCCGCCGGCCTCGACCACGATCCAGATCTCGAAACTGGCGCGCGAGGATGCGCTGTACGAGGTCGAGGCGATCGCGGTAGTGCCGGAGCGCTGATTTCAACCTGGCGGCGGCCTGTGCATTCCGCCGCATCGGGCTAAGATGATCGGCGTGACTGTCTTTGCCGGGGAGGAAACCATGAAGCTCGTGGCACCGCGCGTCTTGGGCCGCGCAATGATCGGGGGCTGCGCGATCGCTGCGGCGATGACGCTCGGCCTCGGCGCCGCTGCCGCGCAGGACAAGACCTACGCGATGAAGATTTCGCTGCCGACCATCAACGATCCGAGCTTCGTGTATGCCAAAGCCTACGCGGCGGCGCTGGAGAAGGATTCCGGCGGCCGGATCAAGCCGCAGATCTTTCCGGTAAGCCAGCTCGGCTCGATCCCGCGGCAGATCGAAGGCACCCAGTTCGGCTCGATCCAATGCGCGATCATCCCGCCGGAATTTTTCGTCGGCGTCGACGAACGCTTCGAGGTGATGGCGGCGCCGGGTTTGGTCGATTCGCTGGCGCATGGCCAGCGCATCGCCGCCGATCCGGCCGTGCGCAAGCTGATGCTCGGGCTCGGCGCCAACAAGGGTTTGCACGGCGTCGCCATGTTCATGAACTCGCCGTCCTCGGTGATCGCCAAGGCGCCGATCCGCCATCTCGCCGACTTCAAGGGCAAGAAGATCCGCGTGCTCGCCTCGCCGTTCCAGACGACGCCGATCGCGCGGCTCGGCGCCACGCCGGTGGCGATGACGCTCGCCGACGTGGTGCCGGCGCTGCAGCAGGGCGCCGTCGATGGCGCGGTCGGCGGCATCGTGGTGTGGACGCCGATGCACTTTAACGACGCGGCGAAATACGTGACCGAGACCGGCCAGCCGGCCGTGTTCGTCATGGTCGAGGTCAACAAGGCCTGGTACGACGCGCTGCCCGCCGATTTGCAGAAGCTCGTCGACGCCGACGCCGATGCGCAGCAGACCGCGATCGCGCCGGTCGCGCAAAATATCGTCGAAAAAGCGCGCCAGGGCTGGACCGCTACCGGCGGCGAACTCATCAGCCTGCCGGCCGCCGAGCAGTCGGAAATGATGAAAACGTTCTCCGACGCCGTCGCCGAAGTGGCCAAGGCCAAGCCGCCGCTCGCCGAAGCCTACCAGATCGTCAGCACCGCGGCGCGGCGGACGCAGTGAGGTGTGGCTGCCTCGTCATTGCGAGAAGCCAACGGGTCCGGCCCGAAGTGGCCGGCCCGATGACAAGCTCCGCGACGAAGCAACCCCCACCCTTCACTCCCCCGCTTGCGGGGGAGGGTTAGGGAGGGGGCCACTGGATTGCTTCGCTTCGCTCGCAATGACGAATGGATAAACGTGTCATGCTCGGCGAAAGCGGAGCATCCAGTAAACACGGTTGGTGCAGTGATTACTGGATGGTCCGCTTTCGCGGACCATGACAAGAGCCGCGGTCAGTTCAGGTCATAAAAAAACCGCCCGCGGATGGCGCCGCGGGCGGCAGTTTGTCCAAGACGTCTTTTTTTATTCCTTGGTTTCCTTAGTTCTGCTGCGCGCCGGGCGCGGCGGCCTGCGGCTGCAGCTGCGGGTTGGCGGCGAGATAGTCGTCGTAGCTGCGGCCGGCGTAGTTCGGCTTGGTCGGCACTTGCGCCATCGGCGTCTGCTTGGCCGGCACGTCGCTGGTGGGCTGCTTCGCGGCATCGGCGGTGTCGCCTTCGACCGGCGCGCTGGCCGATTCCTTGGTGCAGACATCGGCGAACACGACGAGACCTTCCGGCGTGTAGGTCTTGGTCAGGCAGGTGCAGGGACCGGGCACGGAAGCGGCGGGAGCGAGCACGGGGGCTTCGGCAATATCTTCACCATCGAGCACGATCCAGCGGCCGCCACGGAATACCCAATGATGATGGTGGTGGTGATAGTGAAGGTGGCCGATGACGATCGGAATGTGACGCCCGGGCTGGCGAATGACCATGCGGTTCGACCGCAGGCCTGGATTATGGTTCACCGCCGCCATGTGGATGCGGCCACCCGCCGCGAAGTGGTTGCCGCCTCCGCCGCCCATCATTCCGCGGGCATAAACGGCGCTCGAACCGAGAGTGACGCTGGCAGCAGCCACACTGGCCGCGGCCGCAAGCGTGAGGATCAGTTGGCGTGACATGGTCGTTCTCCGAGGGTTCTTTTTCCAAAGGCCGCTGCGCGGCCGATGGCTATTGGTCGGATGGCCCGGAGAAAGGTTCACGGCCGCGTTTCCCGCGCGCAGCGCAGCACGAAGTGGTGCGCTGCAGAGCCATAGCGCGTCGAAGACGCGCGTAAACGCGCTTTTGCTGCACCGCATCCGGGAAACCACGCTAATGCGCGTCGTCCCAATTGTCGGCGGCGTGCGCCTCGACGTGGATGGGGACTGACAGCGAGACCGCCGGCATCGGCGCTTCGATCATCACCTGGGTGACGACCGGGATCGTTTTGTCGACTTCAGCGTCGGGCACTTCGAACACCAGTTCGTCGTGCACCTGCAACAGCATCTGCGCGGCGAGCTTTTGCTTCGCCAGGGCTGGTTCCATGCGGATCATGGCGCGGCGAATGATGTCGGCGGCGGTGCCTTGCAGCCGCGCGTTGACCGCGGCGCGCTCGTTGAACGAACGCACCGAGGCGTTCGAAGCTTTGATTTCCGGATAATGGCATTTGCGGCCGAACAGCGTTGTCACGTAGCCGTTCTGCCGGGCGTAGCTCTTCGACTCCTCGATGAAATCGCGAATGCCGGGAAAGCGCTCGAAATATTTTCTGATATAGGCGCCGGCCTCATCGCGGCCGATGCCGAGCTGATTGGCGAGCCCGAAGGCGGAGATGCCGTAGATGATGCCGAAATTGATCGCCTTGGCGCGGCGGCGCACCTCGCCCGGCATGTTCTTCACCGGCACGCCGAACATTTCCGACGCCGTCATGGCGTGAATGTCGAGGCCGTCGCGAAAGGCGCGGCGCAATTGCTCGATGCCGGCGATCTCGGCGAGAAGCCGCAGCTCGATCTGCGAGTAATCGGCGGAGACGAGTTTGCATCCGGGCGCGGCGACGAAGGCGCGGCGGATTTTGCGGCCGTCCTCGGTGCGGATCGGGATGTTCTGCAGATTGGGATCGGACGACGACAGCCGGCCGGTCGTGGTCGAGGCGAGCGCGTAGCTCGTGTGCACGCGATGCGTGGTCGGATTGACGAAGCCGGGCAGCGCGTCGGTGTAGGTCGATTTCAGCTTCGAGACCTGGCGCCAGTCGAGGATGACTTGCGGCAGCTTGTGGCCCTGCTCGGCCAAATCTTCGAGCGCGCGCGCGCCGGTCGACCATTGCCCGGTCCGGGTCTTGGTGCCGCCGGGGAGCCCGAACTTGCCGAACAGAATGTCGCCGAGCTGTTTTGGGCTGCCGGGATTGATCGGCTCGCCGGCCAGTTTCTGGATCTCGGCTTCGAGCCCGGCTGCCTCCTGCGCGAACTCGCCGGACAGCCGCGACAACACCTGGCGGTCGATCGAAATGCCGCGGCGCTCCATGTGCGCGAGCACGCCAATGAGCGGTCGCTCCAGCGTCTCGTAGACGGTGCGCACATGCTCGGCGGCAAGCCGCGGCTTGAGTGCCTGCCACAGCCGCAGCACGATGTCGGCGCGCTCGGCGGCATATTCGCTTGCCCGCTCGACGGCCACGCAGTCGAACGTAATTTTTGCTTTGCCGGCCTTGATCAGCGAATCGAGGCTGATGCCGGCGTGACTGAAGCTGTGTTCGGCGAGCGATTCGAGCGCGTGGCTGGCGCGGCCGGCGTCGACCACGTAGGACATCAACATAATGTCGTCGTAGGACGCCATCTCGACGCCGCGTTGCGCGAAGATCTGCCAGTTGAACTTCACGTCATGGCCGATCTTGAGCACGCCCAAGTCTTCGAGCAGCGGCTTGAGCGCCTCGAGCGCAGCGCGCTCGGCAATTTGCCCCGCGGCGAGTTCGCCGCCGAACAGGCTGGCGCCGCCGCCCTCGCCGCCCTGCTTGTGGCCGAGCGGCACGTAACAGGCTTCGTTCGGCGCCACGGCGAGCGCAAAGCCGCAAAGCTCCGCCTGCATCGGATCGCCGCTCGCGGTCATGGTGTCGATCGCCGCGACGCCGAGGTCGCGCGCGCGCTCGATCCAGGCGTTGAGCCGGTCGAGGCTGCGGACGGTCTCGTAGCGGGCATGATCGAACTTTTGCTTGCGCGCGGCGGCGGCGCGCTCCTTCGCCAATTCCTGCGGCGTCAGCACACTATCGGCCTGCGCTGCGGACGGCGCGCCGACTGCGGAACGCGATCGCTCTTTGGTCTGCGCGGCGCCATTGCCTTGCGCTGCGGCTGCGCTCGCCGACTTTTCCAGAATCGAAGGCGCGGCGCCGCGAGCGCCAGCCAAAAATTCCGCGTCCGGCTCTATTTCGGCAGCATCGACGCCGGAAAATTCCGCCACGCGCCTAGTCAATGAGTTGAATTCCATCGCTTTGAGGAACGCGATCAGCCGCTTGTAGTCCGGCTCGTGCACGGCGAGATCGCCGATCGGCACGTCGAGCTTGACATGATCGTCGAGCGTGACGAGCTGCTTCGACAGCCGCGCGGCCTCGGCGTGCTCGATCAGCGACTGCCGACGCTTTTCCTGCTTGATCTCGCCCGCGCGTTTGAGCAGCGTCTCCAGGTCGCCGTACTCGCCGATCAGCTGCGCCGCCGTCTTCACGCCGATGCCGGGCACGCCGGGCACGTTGTCGGTCGAATCGCCGATCAGCGCCTGCACCTCGATCACCTTGTCGGGCGGCACGCCGAATTTTTCCATCACCTCAGCGCGGCCGATCTTCTTGTCCTTCATGGTATCGAACATGACGACGCAGTCGTTGACGAGCTGCATCAAATCCTTGTCCGAGGAGACGATGGTGGCGGTGGCGCCGGCCTCGCAGGCCTCGCGCACATAGGTGGCGATCAGGTCGTCGGCCTCGAAACCCTGCTGCTCGAGGCACGGCAGGTCGAAGGCGTGCACCGCCTGGCGGACCAGCGGGAATTGCGGCTTGAGATCATCCGGCGGATCGGGCCGATGCGCCTTGTAATCCGGGTACATCTCGGTGCGGAACGTGCGCTCGGAAAGATCGAACACGACGGCGAGATGCGTCGGCTTGTCCTCCGCCTTCATGTCGCGCAACAGCTTCCACAGCATGTTGCAGAAGCCGAACACGGCGTTGAGCTGCAATCCGTCCGACTTGCGGTTGATCGGCGGCAGCGCGTGGTAGGCGCGGAAAATGTACCCCGAGCCGTCGACCAGAAAGACGTGATCGCCTTTCTTGAGTGCGGAGGCGGGAACGGCGGGCGACGGCTTCGGCGCCTTCGCGGCGGCTTTCTGTGCTGCGGGCATGCGGAGGATAATATAGGGCTTTCTCGCGATTTGGCACGGTGCAGTGGATAATCGGCGACCGAGCATTCTTTCCCTCGTCACCCGCGGGACGGGCACCCCGCGACGCTCGCGTCGCGCGGACCCCGTTGACCCGCGGGTCCATGCGGCGGCGCGGCCCCATGAATTGCCGGGTCAAGCCCGGCAATGACGAAAGTGAATTTCCCCCCGCTGCCGATCGATGCTGCGCTGCCTGAGCTGACTACGGCGCTACGCGCCGGCAACGCCGCGGTCTTGGTCGCGCCGCCGGGCGCCGGCAAGACCACGCGCGTGCCGCTGGTGCTCGCGGAGGAGGCATGGGCGCGGGACCGCCGCATCCTGGTGCTGGAGCCGCGCCGCCTTGCCGCCCGCGCCGCTGCCGAGCGCATGGCGCAAACGCTGGGCGAACGCGTCGGCGACACGGTGGGCTTGCGGGTGCGGTTCGGCTCGAAAATTTCCAAGCGATCGCGCATCGAAATCGTCACCGAAGGCATATTCACCCGGCTCATCATCGACGATCCGAGCCTCGACGGCGTCGCGGCAGTGTTGTTCGACGAATTTCACGAGCGCTCGCTCGACGCCGATCTCGGCCTCGCGCTGGCGCGCGACGCGCAGCAGGGTTTGCGGCCCGAGCTCAAGCTGCTTGCCATGTCGGCGACGATCGACGGCGCGCGCGTTGCCGACCTGCTCGGCGGTGCGCCGGTGATCGAGAGCGCCGGCCGCGCCTTTGCGGTCGAGACGCGTTATCTCGGCCGCGACACTCGGCCGATCGAGCCGCAAGTCGCCGACGCCATCGCGCGCGCGATGCGCGGCGAGCCCGGCTCGGTGCTGGCGTTTCTGCCTGGTGCCGCGGAAATCCGCCGCACCGCGGCGCAGTTGGCGGACCGCATCGCGGCGGACACCGACGTGGTCGGCCTCTACGGCGCGCTCGCCGGCGAGGAGCAGATGCGCGCCATCGCGCCGGCGCCGGCCGGCCGGCGCAAGATCGTGCTGGCGACGTCGATCGCCGAGACCTCGATCACCATCGAGGGCGTTCGCATCGTGGTCGACAGCGGGCTCGCGCGGGTGCCGCGCTACGAGCCCGATGTCGGCCTGACGCGCCTAGAGACTGTGCGCGTGTCGCGCGCCGCCGCCGACCAGCGGCGCGGCCGCGCCGGCCGCACCGAGCCCGGCATCTGCTATCGGCTGTGGGACGAGCCGCAAACCGCCGCGCTCGAACCGTTCGCCCGGCCGGAGATTTTGGCCGCCGACCTGTCGTCCTTCGCGCTCGATCTCGCCGCGTGGGGCGCGCGTCCCGAGCAGCTCGCCTTCCTCGATCCGCCGCCGCGGCCGGCGCTCAACGAAGCCCGCGTGCTCCTCATCGCACTTGGCGCCATCGACGACGACGGCCGCATCACCGACGAAGGCCGGCGCCTGCGCCGCCTGCCACTGCCGCCGCGGCTCGCGCGCATGGTGGTCGACGCCGCGGCCCATGGTCAGGCCCTCGAAGCAGCCGAGATAGCAGCGCTGATCGGCGAGCGCGGCCTCGGCGGCGACGACGTGGATTTGCGCGGCCGGCTCGATGCGCTGCGGCGCGACCGCTCGCCGCGCGGCCGCGGCGCGCGCACCATGGCGCAGCGCTGGGCGCAAATCGCGCAGTCGCCCACCCCCCGACGGCAGGAGGAATGGAGCGTCGGCGCGCTGCTGGCGCTCGCTTACCCGGAGCGGATCGCCAAGAGCCGCGGCGGTGGTGCTGGCGCGTTCTTGCTGGCGAATGGCCGCGGCGCGCAACTCGACTTGACCTCGCCCCTGGCGCGCGAGCCTTACCTCGCGGTTGCCGAACTTGCCGGCTCGGCGGCGGCGGGGCGCATCCTGCTCGCCGCGCCGATTGCGCTTGCTGAAATCGAAGATCATTTCGCCGCCCGCATCGAAGAACGCGAGGCGGTCGCGTTTGACGCGGGGAGCGCCAGCTTGCGCGGTCGACGGACAAGGCGGCTCGGCGCGCTGGTTCTGTCGGAGCAGGCCGTTGCCATCGCGCCGAGCGACGACAATGCGCAGAAGCTTGCGGCGGGAATCGTCGCCGCGGGCCTGGCCAGGCTGCCGTGGACCAAAGCGCTGCGGCAATGGCGCGATCGCGTCAACTTCCTGCGCGCGAGCGAAGGCGAGCCATGGCCCGACCTCTCCGACAAATCTTTGAACGAGACCGCCGCCGAATGGCTCACGCCGATGCTGGCCGGAAAAACCGCGCTCGCCGAGATCACGAGCGACGAACTGGAAGCGGCGCTGCACGAGCGTGTCCCCTGGCCATTGCGGCGGCGGCTCGACGCCGAAGCGCCGACCCATTTCGAAGCGCCGACCGGCAGCCGCGTGCCGATCGATTACGAGGCCGAAGGCGGGCCGAAAATCGCGATCCGCGTGCAGGAGCTGTTCGGCTTCGACCGCCATCCGGCGATCGCCGGCGGCAGAATTCCGTTGCTCATCGAGTTGCTCTCGCCGGCGCAGCGCCCGGTGCAGACCACGCGCGACCTGCCCGGCTTCTGGCGCGGCAGCTACGCTGCCGTGCGCGCCGAGATGCGCGGCCGCTACCCGAAGCATCCGTGGCCCGATGACCCGCTCGCCGCCGCTCCGACCCGGCGCGCCAAGCCGCGCAAGCAATAACTCCATCGCGTTTCCCGGGCGCAGCGCAGCACGAAGTGGTGCGCTGCAGACCCGGGATCGTAACAGGCGCCGAGTTCGAAACGATCCCGGATCAGCGGTGCACCGCCACAGCGCGTCGAAGACGCGCGTAAACGCGCTTATGCTGCACCGCATCCGGGAAACGTTTGTTTCAAATTTGAACTTTTTTCGCAGCCCGGCGCTAACCGTCGCTTTGCAAAGCCAGCGTCGTCCGCCGCGGCGTTAGCGGCTTCTTGGCCGCATTGTGCTCCGATGCGGCCCATGCGTTCCATCATCGCCTTTACGGCCTTTGCGCTCGCCGCCGGAATGATCGTGCCGCGCTACGCGGCGCAGTACGAAAGCTCGCACCCCGCGCCCGGCAACCTGTTGGTCGCGCGCCAGACCGCTAGCCCCGCCGCGCAGTCGTCGCCGGCCTCGGATTCGGTCACCGTGCCGCGCGACCGGTTCGGTCATTTTCGCACCGAAGGCCGCGTCGACGGCCGCCGCATCGCGTTTCTGATCGACACCGGCGCCACGGTGATCGCGCTGACCGCCGACGACGCCGCCACGCTCGGCATTCATCCGGGCAACAGCGATTACCGGGTCGTGTTGAAAACCGCCAACGGCGTGGTGCGCGCGGCACCGACCACGCTCGACATGGTCGAGCTCGGCGACATCATGGTGCGCGACGTCCCGGCGGTGGTGATGCCGGACGGCGCGCTTTCCGAAAACTTGCTCGGCATGTCGTTTCTGTCGCGGCTGCGACATTTCGAGTACAGCGACGGCAACATGGTGCTGGAGCAGTGAACGGAAATCAAATCAAATGATGTCTCCAAGAGACCTTATTGACGTATTTGTACGGTTGGCAGGCTTGGGGTTTATTCAGATCGGCCTATTTGACTTCTATTATGTAGTAGTCAAGATCGTTGGTATTCAAACACAATCAAACCTTCCGCTATCGTGGGATGTTCGGGGCTTTTTGTTTTATTCCATATGGGGTATCATCCTAATCGTCGGTGCGAAGTCGATCGCTCGCTTGGCATACTGGGGCGGAACACAAAAATAGAGCGCAAGTCGCCTGCCTGACTGCGGACATCTTCGCCGGCTGCAACTATTCCAGTCGCAGGCAGTTTACGCTATTGCTGCACAACCTCCCAAGACCTCGAAACCCGATGTTTCCCAAGCCGAAACCTGCCCTCAAGCCCAACACCTATGCGTACGAATCCGAGCCGATGGTGAAAGCCACCGGCTTTCGCGAATACGACGCGCGCTGGCTGTTCGGCTCCGAGATCAATCTGATGGGGATCGAGGCGCTCGGGCTCGGCCTCGGCACGCTGATCCACGAAATGGGCGTGGCGCCCAACGTCGTCACCGGCCACGATTTCCGCTCCTACTCGGCCTCGATCAAGATGGCGCTGGTCAACGGGCTGATTGCCGCCGGCTGCAAAGTCCACGACATCGGCCTCGCGGTCACGCCGATGGCCTATTTCGCGCAATTTTCGCTCGACGTGCCCTGCGTCGCCATGGTGACCGCGTCGCATAACGACAACGGCTGGACCGGCGTGAAAATGGGCGCGCGGCGCCCGCTCACCTTCGGCCCCGACGAGATGACGCGGCTCAAGGACATCGTACTCGGCGGCGCGTTCGAGGCGCGCGACGGCGGCGGTTATGCGTTCGTGGAAAATTTTCCAGCGCAATACATCGCCGACCTGACCAACCGGCCGAAGCTCAAACGCCGGCTCAAGGTGGTGTGCGCCTGCGGCAACGGCACCGCGGGCGCGTTCGCGCCGCAGGTTCTGGAACAGGTCGGCTGCGAGGTGGTGCCGCTCGATTGCGAGCTCGACCATACCTTTCCCAAATACAATCCGAACACCGAAGACTTGAAAATGCTGCACGCCATGCGCGACGCGGTGCTGGCGAGCAAAGCCGATCTCGCGCTCGGCTTCGACGGCGACGGCGACCGCTGCGGCGTGGTCGACAACGACGGCGAGGAGATCTTCGCCGACAAGGTCGGCGTCATGCTGGCGCGCGACATTTCGGGGCAGCACGCGAACGCGCGATTCGTCGCTGACGTCAAATCGACCGGCCTGTTCATGACCGATCCGGTGCTGATCAAGAACGGCGCCAAGACCGATTACTGGAAAACCGGCCATTCCTACATGAAGCGCCGCGTCAACGAGATCGGCGCCATCGCCGGCTTTGAAAAGTCCGGGCATTTTTTCTTCAACGAGCCGTTCGGCCGCGGCTATGACGACGGCCTGATCTTCGCGCTGGCAGTGTGCGACATGCTCGACCGCAATCCCGACAAGAGCATGGCCGACCTGAAGAACGCGCTGCCGAAAACCTGGTCGTCGCCGACCATGGCGCCGCATTGCGCCGACGAGGTCAAATACGCGGTGGTCGACGAGGTGGTGAAGCACTTCGAGGCGGCGGAGGCGAACGGCGAACAGGTCGCCGGCCAGCCGATCCGCGACCTCGTCACCGTCAACGGCGTGCGCGTCACCGTCGCGGACGGCACCTGGGGCCTGGTGCGCGCCTCATCCAACAAGCCGGAGCTGGTCGTGGTGGTCGAAAGCCCGGCCTCCGATGCTCGCATGCGCGACATGTTCAAGGCCGTCGATGCCGTGCTGCGGACGCATAAGGAAGTCGGCGACTATAATCAGACGATCTGATGTTTATGCTTCCCCGCGATAGCGGGGAGGAAAAGAACTAAACCTCCTGATACACGTCGATCTCGGGTGCGCCCGGCAGCATGGTTCGCCAGGCCTGCAGATAGGTCTGCATGCGCATATCGCTGGCAATGCGCTGGCGGTTGAGCTCCCACTCGCCGTGCGCCTCGTACTCGATCTCCTGGACGAACTTGGTCGGATCGTCAACGTTTTGCAAAAGCCGCACCTGGGCATTGCCGAACATCTGGTAGAACGGCGCCGCGGCCTTGATCATGGCGGCAAGCTGCCCGGAATCCGAAGTCGGCAAGGTGAAGCGCAATTGCAGCGTACGGCGGACAGTCGTGCTTTCGGTGCTCATCGCTTGCGTCCTTCAAATGCACCGTCATTGCGAGGAGCGAAGCGACGGAGCAATCCAGGCGGCGCGCCAGAACTGGATTGCTTCGCTTCGCTCGCAATGACAATCGATATTCATCTTGCCTAACAACGCGCCAGCACCGCCTTGGATCGCGCTTACTTGAAAGTATCGCGGTATTTGTGGCCGGGATAGACGCCGAGAATTTTCAGGCTGTTCGGCTGCGAGACGAATTTCAGTTCGTCGAGCGCCAGTTCCAGCGCGCGATCCTTGGGATGACCCTGCACGTCGACGTAAAACTGCGTGGCGGCGAAGCTGCCGTTGACCATGTAGCTTTCCAGCTTGGTCATGTTGACGCCGTTGGTGGCAAAGCCGCCGAGCGCCTTGTAGAGCGCCGCCGGAATGTTGCGCACCTGGAAGATGAAGGTGGTGACGACGCGCTGTTCGGCGCGGCTCGCCCATTTCGGCTTGCGCGCCAGCACGATGAAGCGCGTGGTGTTGTGGCGTGCGTCGGCGACGTTGCGCTTGAGGATTTTCAGGCCGTAGATTTCGGCCGCCAAGTCGGTGGCGAGTGCCGCCCGCGTAATGTCGCCGGCCTCGGCGACTTCGCGCGCCGCGCCGGCGGTATCGGCCGCGACCACCGCCTTGACGCCGAGCTTGCGGATGATGTTGCGGCACTGGCCGAGCGCGTGCACGTGGCTTTCCACGGTGCGGATCGTCTTGAGGCTGGCGCCCTGCGGCGCCATCAATTGATGCTGCACCGGCAAAAACCATTCGGCGATGATGTGCAGCCCCGATTGCGGCATCAGGTGATGGATGTCGGCGACCCGGCCGGCGAGCGAATTGTCGATCGGGATCATGCCGAGCGCGGCGCGGCCGGAGCGCACCGCGGCGAACGCGTCCTCGAAGGTCGGGCACGGCAGCGGCTCGCAGCCCGGATAGGCCGCGTTGCAGGCGATGTGCGAGTTGGCGCCCGGCTCGCCCTGGAACGCGATGGGACGGCCTCGCTTGGTTTTCCTTTTCACGGGTCGCTTGGTGGGCCGTTTGGTCGGCAGTTTCATGGCCGGTTCGTTAACATGGCGCGCGCGGTTTCCAAATCCTCGACCGTATCGACCCCGAGCGGCACGGTGTCGACGATGGCGGCGTCGATGCGCATGCCGGCTTCGAGCGCGCGCAACTGCTCGAGCTTTTCGCGCTGTTCCAAGGGCGACGGCGGCAGCGCGACGAAACGCTCCAGCGCGGCGCGGCGGAAGGCATAAAGGCCGATGTGGTGGTAGAGCGGCCCCTCCCCGGCCGGCGCGGTGGCGCGGGTGAAGTAGAGGGCGCGCAGCCGCGCCGGGCCGACCGGCGTGCCGACCACTTTGACGACGTTGGGATTGGTGCGCTCCTGCGGCCTCTTGATTTCGGCCGCCAAGGTGGCGATGTCGACGCTGCGGTCTTGCTGGAGCACGGCGACGGCGGCGACGAGGCTCTCAGGCTCGAGCGTCGGCAGATCGCCCTGCATGTTGACGATGATGTCGGCGCTGCGGCCGGGATCGACCTTCGCCAGCGCCTCGTGGATGCGGTCGGTGCCCGAGGCGTGATCGGCGCGGGTCAGCACCGCGCCGCCGCCCGATTTTTCCACCGCGTCGGCGATCGCCGGCGCATCGGTCGCGACCCAAACCCGGCCGAGTTTCGCCGCCATCGCGCGCCGCCACACGTGCACGATCATCGGCGCGCCGGCGATGTCGGCAAGCGGCTTGCCCGGGAGCCGGGTCGAAGCCATGCGGGCGGGAATGAGAATGAGAATGTCAGGCATGAGAGCGCCAACCGCCCCGGTTATACGGGTTGCCAGTGGCGCGGCAAACCGGCTATTGGTGCGCCGCCCTCCTCCTTCCCTCTCCCGCTGCGGAGCCCTTCCTCGATGGATTCCTTCGAAATCAACAAGATTCTCGGCGCGCTTTTGGGCACGTGTCTGGTGCTGCTAGCCGTCCATATCGCTTCCGGGGCGATCTTCGCGCAGCGGGCTCCAGCCAAGCCCGGCTACGTCATTGAAGTGAAGCAGGAGCAGCAGCCGGGACAACCCGGCCCCGCGGCAGCGCCGGCCGGACAGCCGATCGAGAACCTGTTGGCGAGCGCATCGATCGAGCGCGGCACCCAGGTCGCCAAGCAATGCGAGCTTTGCCACAACCTCGGCAAGGGCCAAGGCAACAAGATCGGCCCGGATCTCTACGGCGTCGTCGGCCGCAAGGTCGCCTCCGAGGAGGGCTTCAATTATTCCGCGCCGCTCAAGGCCAAGGGCGGCACCTGGACCTTCGACGCCCTCAACACGTGGCTGACCAATCCGCGCGCCGACGTTCCGGGCACGCTGATGACGTTCGCCGGGCTCTCGAACGAGCACCAGCGCGCCGACGTGATCGCCTATCTGAACTCGAATTCGGACCACCCGCTGCCGCTGCCCAAAGCCGCGCAAAACCAGCCGGCGGCAAACCAGGCGGCCGGCAACAATCCGCCGGCCAATGCCAACAACCCGCCGGCCCCGCCTGCGGCGAATGGGCCGGCCCCGGCAGCGCCGGCGAAGTAAGCCCCACAGCGTCAGGGCACGGCCGAAAGCCGTTCCCACGGGGATGTGAAGGCATTTCGTCGCGCCGCCGCCTTCCCACGCTGGCGCCGCAATCGAAAACCACATAAGCACGCGCATCGCCCCGGCCTCGGCGCGGAAACCCGTGCGGCTTGGTAGGGCGTTCCGATTTGCCCTGCAGCCTGACTGGAGAACCGGGTGAACCGCCGATCCCTGCTTACCTCCGCCCTGCTCGGCCTGGCCGCGCAGCGGCTCGGCCTGCCGGCCTTTTCGACCGCTGCCGCCGCGCCGGAGCAGCCGGCCAGCGACGCATGGCGCCACGGCGTATCGCTGTTCGGCGATCTCAAATATCCGGAAGGATTCAAGCAGTTCGACTACGTCAATGCCGGCGCGCCAAAGGCCGGCACGGTGCGGCAAGTCGCCATCGGCACCTTCGACAGCTTCAACATCGCGGTGGCGGGCGTCAAAGGCAATCTGGTCGCCGGCGTCACCCTGATCTACGACACCCTGCTGGCGCCCGCGTTCGATGAAGTCGCCAGCGAATACGGGCTGATTGCCGAGGCCGCGCGCTACCCGGACGACCACTCATGGGCTTCGTACCGGCTGCGCGCCGAGGCCAAATGGCACGACGGCAAGCCGATCACGCCCGACGACGTGATCTTCTCCTTCAACGCCTTCAAACAATACAGCCCGCAGCTCGCCGCCTATTACCGGCACGTGCGTAAAGTGGAGCAGAGCGGCGAGCGCGAGATCACCTTCACGTTCGATGGACCTGGCAATCGCGAGCTGCCGCAAACCGTCGGCGAGTTGTTCGTGCTGCCGAAGCATTGGTGGCAGGCCACCGACTCTTCCGGCAAAAAACGCGACATCGGCGCCACCTCGCTCGAGCCGCCGCTCGGCTCCGGCCCCTATCGCATCAAGAGCTTTTCGGCCGGCCGCGACATCACCTATGCGCGCGTCCCAGATTACTGGGCGCGGGCGCTCAACGTCAGAGTAGGCCGCGACAATTTCGACGAGCTGCGCTTTGTCTATTTCCGCGACACCACGGTGGCGCTCGAAGCCTTCAAGGGCGACACCGTCGATTGGCGCCAAGAGAACAGCGCCAAGGACTGGGCCACCGCGTACGACTTCCCGGCAGTCAAGGAAAAGCGCGTGGTGCTCGAGCAATTTCCGATCACCGACCTCGGCATCATGCAGGCGTTCGTCTTCAACACCCGCCGCGACAAGTTCAAGGACCCGCGGGTGCGGCTCGCCTTCAATTACGCATTCGATTTCGAGGACCTGAACCGGCAGATGTTCTTCGGCCAATACAAGCGCATCTCCAGCTATTTCGACCGCACTGAGCTCGCCGCCACCGGATTGCCCACCGGCCGCGAGCTGGAAATTCTGCAGCCGCTGCGCGACAAAATTCCGCCCGAGGTCTTCACCAAGCCGTACACCAATCCGGTCGGCGGCACACCCGATGCAGCACGCAACAATCTGCGCCAGGCGGTGCTGCTGTTGCGCGAGGCCGGCTACGAGATCCGCGACGGCAAGCTCGCCGATGGCAAGACCGGCGAGCCCTACGCGGTCGAGTTTCTGGTCGACGACCCGAATTTCGAGCGGATTATTCTGTTCTATAAACCTGCGCTCGACCGGCTCGGCATTACCGCGACGGTGCGTACGGTCGATGACGCGCAATATCAGAACCGGCTGCGCTCGTTCGATTTCGACATCATCACCAACAACTGGGCCGAATCGCTGTCGCCCGGCAACGAGCAGCGCGGCTATTGGGGCTCGCAGGCCGCCGACCAGCCGGGCTCCTTCAACCTGATCGGCGTCAAAAATCCGGCGGTTGACGCGCTGATCGATCAGGTGATCTTCGCCAAGAGCCGCGACGATCTGGTCGCCGCCACCAGGGCGCTCGACCGCGTGCTCTTATGGAACCATTACGTCGTGCCGCAATGGACTTATCCGTACGAGCGCACGGCGCGCTGGGACCGCTTCGGCCATCCCGCCCTGATGCCGAAATACGGCATGGCGGCGTTTCCGACGGTGTGGTGGTGGGACGCCGCCAGAGCGGCAAAGGCGGGAAGCAAATCGTGACGCCAAGCGCCGTACCTGTTTGGCTGTCATGGTCCGCGAAAGCGGACCATCCAGTAAACGCCGCAACATCGGTGATTACTGGATCATCCGCTAGCGCGGATGATGACATGCTCAGATCGGTCGCTTAGCGCGATTGGTATGGACCGCATGGTTAAACTAGGTCATCTGACGCGCCGGCGCGTTCTTAACGTCGCGGCGGGCGCCGCTCTTGCCGGCTCCGTTCGCGGCGGCGTGCCGAGCGCGCGCGCCGCGCCGGATATCGAGTCGCACGGCCTCTCGGCGTTCGGCGACCTCGCCTACCCGCCGGATTTTCCGCACTTCCGCTATGTCGATCCCAATGCGCCCAAGGGCGGCGCGTTTTCGCAGATCGGGCCCGATCGGCTCTACAATCAGAATTTCCTCACCTTCAATTCGCTCAACAGCTTCATCCTCAAAGGCGACGCGGCGCAGGGCATGCAGCTGACCTTCGCCACCCTCATGGTGCCCTCGGGCGACGAGCCGGACGCCATGTATGGCCTTGCCGCCGCGAAGGTGCGACGCTCGACAGATGGCCTGACGTATGAATTTTTCCTCCGCCCCGAGGCCAAATTCCACGATGGCACCAGGCTCACGGCGCAAGACGTCGCGTTCTCGCTGAATATCCTGAAGGAGAAAGGCCACCCGCTGATCAGCCAATCGCTGCGCGATTTTCTGGGCGCCAAGGCGAACGGCGACGATTCCGTGGTCGCAACCTTCGCGCCGAAGCGCGCCCGCGACGTGCCGCTGTTCGTCGCCGGCCTGCCGATCTTTTCCCGCGCCTATTACGCGCAGCAACCGTTCGACCAGTCGACGCTCGACGTGCCGCTCGGCTGCGGCGCCTACAAGGTCGGCCGCTTCAAGGTCGGGCGCTATATCGAATACGACCGCGTCAAGGACTGGTGGGGCGCCGATCTGCCGGTCGCCCGCGGCCAGAACAATTTCGATACGCTGCGCTTCGAATATTACCGCGACCGCGAAGTCGGCTTCGAGGGCTTCACCGCGCAGAGCTATCTGTTCCGCGAGGAGTTCACCTCGCGCACCTGGAAGACGCGCTACGATTTTCCGGCGCTGCAGGACGGCCGCGTCAAGCTCGATACCATCCCGGACGATACGCCGTCCGGCGCGCAGGGCTGGTTCATCAACACCCGGCGGCCGAAATTCGCCGATCCGCGCGTGCGCGAGGCGCTCGACGATGCCTTCGATTTCGAATGGACCAACAAGACCGTGATGTACGGCTGCTATGACCGCACCGTATCGGTGTTTCAGAACTCCGACATGATGGCGGCCGGCAAGCCGAGCGCGGCCGAGCTCAAGCTGCTCGAGCCATTCCGCGGCCGCGTTGCCGACGAAGTGTTCGGCGAGCCTTACGTGCCGCCGGTCAGCGATGGCTCCGGCAGCGACCGTGGGCAGCTGCGCAAGGCGGCGGAGCTTTTGCAAGCGGCAGGCTGCACGATCAAGAACGGCAAGCGCGCGCTGCCGAACGGCGAGCCGCTGACTATCGAGTTTCTGCTCGATGAGCCGACGTTCGAGCCGCACCACCTGGCGCTGATCAAGAATCTCGGCATCCTCGGCATCGCCGCCAACATCCGGCTGGTCGATCCGGTGCAATACCGCGCGCGGCTGGATGGTTTCGATTTCGATATCACGACCGACCGCCTCAGCTTCGCCGCAACACCCGGGGATTCGTTGCGCTCGTTCTTTTCCTCGCAGGCCGCCGCGCTGAAAGGCTCGAACAATCTCGCCGGCATTGCCGACCCGGTGATCGACGCCCTGATCGAGGCCGTGATCGCCGCCGACACGCGGCCGGAGCTGATCGCCGCCTGCCGCGCGCTCGACCGCGTGTTCCGCGCCGGCCGCTACTGGATCCCACAATGGTATAAGCCGAACCACTGGATCGCCTACTGGGACGTGTTCGGCCGCCCGCCGGCGCAGCCACGCTACTTCCGCGGCATTCCCGACACCTGGTGGTACGACAGCGCCAAAGCGGCGAAGATCAAGAGGACGGGTTAACGTAGATACCGTCATCCTGAGGTGGCCGCGAAGCGGCCCTCGAAGGATGATCGGCCATCCGAAATCGGGCGTTGCCCGATTTCGACAAGTTCAGTGTTCAAATCGGCTAAAGCCGATTTGAATGCCGTCGCCCTTCGAGGCTCGCTGCGCTCGCACCTCAGGGTGACGGTCCAAAAGCTGAAGAAAGACAAATGACCGCTTACATCATCCGCCGCCTGCTGTTCATGATCCCGACCATCTTCGGCATCATGCTGGTATCGTTCGTGGTCGTGCAATTCGCTCCGGGCGGCCCGGTCGAGCGCGTCATCGCGCAGCTGTCCGGCACCGACACCGGCGCGACCTCGCGCATTTCCGGCTCGCCCGGCGGCGATTTCGGCGCGCGCGGCCTGCGGCCGGGCGGCGCCGGCGACCTCACCTCCAAATACCGCGGCGCGCAGGGCCTCGATCCGGCGTTCATCAAGAGCCTGGAAAAGCAGTTCGGCTTCGACAAGCCGGCCTATGAGCGCTTTTTCATCATGCTGTGGAACTACATCCGCTTCGACTTCGGCAACAGCTATTTCCGCGACGTCAGCGTGCTGCAGCTGATCAAGGAACGGCTGCCGGTATCGATCTCGCTCGGAATCTGGATGACGCTGTTGTCGTACCTGATCTCGATCCCGCTCGGCATCCGCAAGGCGGTGCACGACGGCGCCAGCTTCGACGTGTGGACCTCGAGCGCGATCATCGTCGGCTACGCCATACCCGGATTCCTGTTCGCCATCCTGCTGATCATCCTGTTTGCCGGCGGCTCGTTCTGGCACATCTTTCCGCTGCGCGGGCTCACATCCGACGGCTGGTCGCAATTTCCCTGGTGGCAGAAAATCCTCGATTACTTCTGGCACATGACCTTGCCGATCATATCGATGGGTCTCGCCGCGTTCGCCACCATGACGCTGCTCACCAAAAACTGCTTTCTCGAAGAGCTGCGCAAGCAATATGTGCTGACCGCGCGCGCCAAAGGCTGCTCCGAACGCAAGGTGCTGTACGGTCACATTTTCCGCAACGCCATGCTGCTGGTGGTGGCGGGATTTCCCTCGGCCTTCGTCAGCGCGTTCTTTGCCGGCGCGCTGTTGATCGAGACCATCTTCTCGATCGAGGGCTTGGGCCTGCTCAGCTTCGAAAGCGTGCTCAACCGCGACTATCCGGTGGTGTTCGCCAACATCTACATTTTCGGCCTCATCGGCCTCGTCGTGACGCTGATCTCCGACCTCACCTATACGTGGATCGATCCGCGTATCGATTTCGCGACGCGGGAGGTCTGAGGTGGACGTCAAGCTGCGCACCGACGACGACATCATTGCGCCAGCTGCCGAAGCGCCGGCAGCGCCCGACCTGTCGCCGGACATCGAGCCGGCCGGACCGCTCGGCGTCGCCGGGCCGCCGCCCGGCTTCGAGCTGTCGCCGATCAACGCCCGGCGCTGGCGCAATTTCAAAGCCAACAAGCGCGGCTACTGGTCATTGTGGATCTTTCTCGTCCTGTTCGTGATCTCGCTCGGCGCCGAGTTCATCGCCAACGACAGGCCAATCTTCATCCGCGTCGACGGCAAGAACTATTTCCCGGTCTTCGTCACCTATCCCGACACCGATTTCGGCGACGTGTTCGGCACCGCGGCCGATTACCGCGACCCGCACCTGCAGGCCTACTTGGCCGAGCACCATGCCGTGCAGGTTTGGCCGCCTATTCCGTTCTCCTACAACACCATCGTCAGCCGGCCGCCGTCGCCGTTTCCATCCAAGCCGACCTGGCTGCTCGACGCCGACGATTGCGCATTCGCCGCCAAGAACGGCTACGGCAAATGCGGCAGCCTCGAATACAACTGGCTCGGCACCGACGACATCGGCCGCGACGTGCTGGCGCGCCTGATCTACGGCTTCCGCATCTCGGTGTTGTTCGGGCTCATTCTCACCGTCATCTCATCGCTGATCGGCGTCGCCGCCGGCGCGGTGCAGGGCTTTTTCGGCGGCTGGACCGACCTGTTGTTCCAGCGCTTCATCGAAATCTGGACTTCGGTGCCGGAGCTTTATCTGCTCTTGATCATCTCCTCGGTGCTGGCGCCCGGCTTCTTCGTGCTGCTCGGCATTTTACTGATGTTCTCCTGGACGCGCCTGGTCGGCCTCGTTCGCGCCGAGTTCCTGCGCGGCCGCAATTTCGAATACATCTTGGCGGCGCGCGCGCTTGGCGTCTCGAACAAGGTGATCATGTTCCGGCACCTGTTGCCGAACGCGATGGTCGCCACCATGACCATGCTGCCGTTCATCATGTCGTCTTCGGTGATGACGCTCACCGCGCTCGACTTCCTCGGCTTCGGCCTGCCGCCCGGCTCACCGTCGCTCGGCGAGCTGTTGTCGCAGGGCAAAGCCAACGTCCAGGCGCCATGGCTCGGGCTCACCGGCTTCTTTTCCGTCGCGATCATGCTCTCGCTGTTGATCTTCATCGGCGAAGCGGTGCGCGACGCCTTCGATCCGCGGAAGACTTTTGCGCATTAGGGTGCCAACAACTCACATGACCGCCGATCCGCTCCTCTGCATCCGCGACCTATCCGTTGCCTTCCGCGCCGGCGGGCGCGAGACGCTTGCGGTCGACCGCGCCTCGTTCGACATCGGCAAGGGCGAGACCGTGGCGCTGGTCGGCGAATCCGGCTCGGGCAAATCGGTCACCGCGCTGTCGATCTTAAAGCTTCTGCCCTATCCGGCGGCGCGCCATCCTGGCGGCAGCATCGCCTTCAAGGGGCGCGACCTCCTCAAGCTCTCCGAACGCGACATGCAGCGCGTGCGCGGCGACGACATCACCATCATCTTTCAGGAGCCGTTGAGCTCGCTCAATCCGCTGCACACCATCGAAAAGCAGATCGGCGAAATTCTGCTGCTGCATCGCGGCCTCACCGGCGCATCGGCGCGCGCCCGCACCATCGAGGTCTTGGAACAGGTCGGCATTCCCGATCCAGCGAGCCGGCTGAAAGCGTATCCGCACCAATTGTCCGGCGGCCAGCGCCAGCGCGTCATGATCGCCATGGCGCTCGCCAACGAGCCGGACCTGTTGATTGCCGACGAGCCGACCACTGCGCTCGACGTCACCGTGCAGGCACAGATCATCGCCCTCCTCAAGGACCTTCAGAAGCGGCTCGGCATGTCGCTCCTTTTCATCACCCACGATCTCGGCATCGTGCGCAAGATCGCGCACAAGGTCTGCGTCATGAAGGACGGCTGTATCGTCGAGCAGGGCGACGTCGAGCGCGTATTTACCGCGCCGGCGCATCCCTACACCCGTGAACTGTTAGCCGCCGAGCCAAAGCCCGATCCGGCGCAGCCGCATCCGGCCGCGCCGATGGTCATCGAGACCACCGACCTGAAAGTCTGGTTTCCGATCCGGCGCGGCGTGCTGCGCAAGACCGTCGGCCACATCAAGGCGGTGGACGGCGTGTCGGTCGCGCTGCGCCAGGGCGAGACGCTCGGCGTGGTCGGCGAATCCGGCTCCGGCAAGACCACGCTCGGACTGGCGCTGTTGCGCCTGATCTCCTCCGACGGACCGATCGTGTTCATGGGCAACAAGCTGCAGGGCCTGCGCTTCAAGGAGATGCGGCCGTTCCGTCACGCCATGCAGGTCGTGTTTCAGGACCCGTACGGCTCGCTGTCGCCGCGGCTTTCGGTCGCCGAGATCATCAAGGAAGGGCTCAAAGTGCATCATCCGACGATGACGGAGCGCGTGCGCGACGCCCGCGTCGTCCGCGCGCTGACCGACGTTGGCCTCGATCCCGAGACGCGCTTTCGCTTCCCCCACGAATTTTCCGGCGGCCAGCGCCAGCGCATCGCGGTGGCGCGCGCCATCGTGCTGGAGCCGACCTTCATGGTGCTCGACGAGCCGACCAGCGCGCTCGATGCGCTGATCCAGTGCCAAATGGTCGATCTGTTCTGCGATCTGCAGAAGCGCCACAACCTCACCTATCTGTTCATCTCGCACGACCTGCGCGTGGTCGCGGCATTGGCGAGCCGTCTGGTGGTGATGCGCGCCGGCAAGGTGGTGGAATCCGGCGACGCCGCCGAACTGTTCCGCAACCCGAAGACCGACTACACCCGCGCCCTGTTCGCCGCCGCGTTCAACATCGAGACCGCACCCGCGGGCGTGGTCGCGCAGTAAAATCTTTCCTGCCCCTAATCGTCTTCTACGTGCGTTTCCCGGGCGCAGCGCAGCACGAAGTGGTGCGCTGCAGACCCGGGATCGTTACAAACGCCGAGTCTATGAAGCTCCCGGACCAGCGGTGCACCGCTTCGCTACGCGCTGCACCGCATCCGGGAAACACGTGCGCTAATCGCACCGCGCCGTCATGCCGCCGTCGACCACGATCTCGGTGCCGGTGATGAAGCGCGCTTCGTCGGAGGCGAGAAACAGCACCGCGGCGGCGGTGTCGCGGCCGTCGCCCATGAAGCCGAGCGGGATGCGCGCCACCCGCGACTTCAGTAGCGCATCAACGTCGCCGCCGCTGCGCTGCTTGGCAAGGCGCGCCTCGACCATGGGCGTGTGCATCTGCCCGGGCACCACCGTGTTCACCCGGATGCCGTGCTTGGCGTACTGCACGGCGGTGACGCGGGAGAACTGAATGACGGCGGCCTTCGACGAGGCATAGCCGATCTGCGGCGAGCCGGTGTAGCGCGTGCCCGATGTCGAGGCGGTGTTGACGATGGCGCCGCCCCTCTGCTCGACCATGATCGGGATGACGTGGCGGCAGGTCAGAAACACGCTTTTGAGATTGTAGTCGAGCTGCGCGTCGAAGGCGTCTTCGGACAGCTCCGCCGCGCCGCCGGCGGCCGAGCCGCCGACATTGTTGACCAGGATGTCGATGCGGCCGAACGCTTTGCGGCACGCCTCCGTCATGGCGCGCACCTGCGCGTCGTCGGTGACATCGCAAACGTGCGTCGCGATCTCGCCGTCATTGCCGACGCGCGCCACGGTCTCGGCCATCGATTCGGCGTTCCGGTCGACCGCAAACACCTTGGCGCCTTCGCGGGCGAACAGCACCGCAGCGGCGCGGCCGTTGCCCCAGCCCGGCCCGACGCAGCCCGCGCCCGCGATCAACGCCACTTTTCCCGCGAGCCGCCCCGCCACGATTGTCCCTACCCTAGTTTGCGACCGTTTCGGCCAATCGACGATACCACGCTGCGCTGCAATGAGGTATGCTGCCGAGGTGGGACATTCTGCGTCGACTTGCGTTAGCGCAAGTTCAAGGAGGAAATCCTATGAAACGATTTGCTGTCACGTTGACGGCGGTTGCATTTGTCTTCGGTCTGACGGCGTTGGCAAGCGCCCAGACTCAGCAGCCGGGAGCGGCCAGCATGCACGCACAGGCGCACAACTTCACGCCGCTCGTGAGGCAAGCGGCCTGCAACGGCCTGCCAGGTCCGTTCTGTGGCCCAGGATGGGTGCGCAGATGTTGGCGCGGTCCGTTTGGCCGCCTGCATTGCCGCTGCGTCCCCTGCTGACGAGCGACGCTCACGTCACCATCAAATTCTTGCGGGGCCGCCTTCGGGCGGCCTCGTCGTTTCCGGCCGGACCGGATCGCCCGCGCGACGAACCGCTTACTTTCGTCCTTTCGTCATTGTTCGCTACCACTGGTCCTTGCGCAGGATCCCGTTGTAAAGATGCCGTCGACGCGCACCGAAAATAAAATGGGTCTTGGCCGAAAGCGGCATTTCATTACAAATGTGCAAATTATGAGCTAGTCCTACTTGGTCAAAGCGCGGTAACGCTTACGGCAGGTTGCTGCGGAGCGCACGCTTGCATGTGCAACAGCGCTTTTATCCGTCATTTGCCGAGGCCGGGAGGAACCAGCGCGCGAGGCCCCCGATCAGATCGCAACCCCTTTTTTGCTCTGACTGCCATTAGTGACGGCCGCAAAGATGCGGAGCATTGGTGAAAATGCGCGCGATTTTGCGGAAATTGCGCAAATCTATCTCGCGGCACGAGCGGCTGGGGCTCCGGCTCGGCGCAATTATCTCGGTTCAGCATCGAAGGTACCTAACTAATGACCACTATCACCACTCGAGATAACACAAACAGACCTACTGCAAAGCGCGGAAAGAGCGAGCAATTCGCCGCCGAGCAGAACCAAACAGTTTGGGCAGCCACCTACGACCTGCTGCGATCCCTGAAGCTGACGACGTTCTTTGGCAATCCCGGATCGACAGAGGAGCCGTTTCTGAAAAATTTTCCTTCCGACTTTCAATACATTTTGGGCCTGCAAGAAGCCACCGCTGTGGCGATGGCGGATGGATTCGCACAAGCGACGCGTCGTCCTGCGTTCGTGAACCTGCACACATCGGCCGGAATCGGAAATGGCATGTGCAGCATCATGACGGCGTTTCTGAACAAAACGCCGCTGATCATCACGGCCGGGCAGCAGACGCGCGAAATGGTCATATGCGATCCTTTTCTGACGAATCGCGATGAAACGATACTACCGCGGCCCTGGGTAAAGTGGGCTTATCAGCCGCCGCGCGCTCAAGATGTGCTGGCGGCTATCATGCGTGCATACGCCATGGCGCTGCAGCCGCCTTCAGGCCCGGTGTTCGTCTCGATTCCGCTGGACGACTGGGACCGACCTGCGCTCGGCCCCGCCGTTGTCCGCACGGTCAGCACCCGCTTCGCACCCGATGGCGATCGGCTGCGCGAATTTGCCAAGCGCATTTCCGCTGCAAAAAAACTTGCCCTTATCTACGGCCAGGAGATCGACCGCAGTGGCGGTTGGGACGCCGGCGTTGCATTAGCCGAGAAACTCAATGCTCCCGTCTTCCACGCGCCAAACACCGAACGGCCGTCATTTCCCGAGACGCATAGGCTGTTCCAAGGCACGTTGCCGATGGCCATGGGGCCGTTAAGCGACCGCCTCAAGGGCTTCGACCTGGCGGTCGTGATCGGCGCTACGGTTTTCCGCTACTACCCTTACATAGCGGGGCCGGTGCTGCCAGCGGGTTGCGAACTTCTGCAAATTACCAACGACCCGAGCGACGCAGGCAGCGCTCTTGTTGGAGACAGCCTGCTCGGCGATGCCAGGCTCACGCTTGAGGCTTTGGTAAAATTGGTCGAGGAGGGCTCATCCCGGACGGCGCCAAAGCCCCTTAACCTGCCGCGCGACCTGCCTTCGCCGCCCAACTCACCACTGACGGCGAGCGAAGTTTATGCAGCGTTGAGCGAGCTGCGGCCGGAAGACGCCATTGTGGTCCAAGAATCGCCTTCGAATGTCTTCGATTTGCAAACGTGGTGGCCGACGATCAAACCGGCTTCATATTATACCTATGCCAGCGGTGCGCTCGGCTGGAATGCTCCCGCGGCCGTTGGTATCGCGCTGGCGCAGAAACAGTCCGGCACCGGGCGGCCGGTCGTCGCCGTTATTGGTGACGGATCCCTGCAATACTCCGTGCAGAGTCTGGCGTCAGCCGCACAACACAAACTGAAGGTGATCTACATCATTCCGTGCAACGGCGAATACGCCATCCTCAAGGAGTTTGCGGAGCTTGAGCAAACGCCCAATGTTCCGGCCCTTGACCTTCCGCCGTTAGACATTGTCTCGACCGCCAAGGGCTTTGGTTGCGCAGCGGTCGGGGCGCGGACCAAGAAGGAGATACAAGAGGCTTTCTCGAAGGCGTTGAACGCCGATGGCCCCACCGTCATCGCGATCCCGATCAAACATCAAATCAGGCCACTTGTTCCGTTGGTTCCGGAACAAGCATGGGCCTAATCGGCGGTCGACGGACTCGGATTGGTACGTTTGGCAGCTTGGAGACATTGCGCAGCCTCTCGAAATGACTGGTTAGGACGCTCGATACCGCACGGTGCGTCCGATTCGCCAGGACCGAGCAATCCCATCTGTCTGCGGCGGCCCGGTTTCCTGCGCTGTGTGCCACTTGGCGACATTTGCGGTCGCATCAAAAGGAGCAAACACATGGAAAAGCGACTCTCTGACCAACTCGCTGACCTGTCGGTCCGCGCCAAGAGCGCCGAGCAGGCGTTGGATGCGGCCGAGAAGGAAGCGCACGACAAGCTCGTGGCGCGCACGCAAAAGGCTCACGCCGCGGCGACCGAAGCGATCGAAAAGGTCAATCAGGAAGTCAAGTCGGCGAACGATGCGGCGACCAGAAACTGGACCGCCGTGAAGGCGAAGATCGCCGACGACATGGAGCACTTGAAGGCCAATATCGGTCACAAGAAGCACGAACGCGATGTCAAACGCGCCGAAAGCCGCGCCGAACAGCTGGAATGGGAAGCAGGTTTCGCCATCGACTACGCGATCGCGTCAGTCGAGCAGGCAAAGCTCGCCGTTCTCGACGCCGTCGATGGCCGCCTGGCCGTCGAAGAAGCCCGGCAAGCATAGGAGCACCATCATGCAGGCCGCCCTTTAAGTACCCAAACCAGCAAGCGGCCGACCCATGCCGGCGGTTCACTTCAGCGCCGGCAGCAAATCTCAAACCTCGAGGAGCAACACAATGTCTCAAGCACGGACTATACCGGGAACGCGCCTGCCGCCGATCGCATCGGCCGTGGTGGGCAGACTTGCGGAAAACTGGTGGCTGCTGCTGCTCCGGGGCCTGGCGGCCATCGCTTTCGGGGTGCTCGCCTTCTTCTGGCCGGGCATCACGCTGGTGGCGCTGACGTACTTGTGGGGCGCCTACGCGATTATCGAAGGCATCTTCGCGCTGGGAGCGGCATTCAGCGCTTCCGGCGTCGACGCCGGTCCGCGGTGGTGGCTCGGGCTGAGCGGCGTCGTCAGCATTCTCGCCGGCATCGTCGCGTTCGCTTACACCGGAATAACGGCGCTGGTGCTGCTGATGCTGATCGCCGTGTGGGCGATCGTCATCGGCGTGCTGCAGCTCTATGCGGCGACCCGGCTGTGGCACGTCATCGAAAACGCGTGGTGGCTCATCCTGAGCGGCCTGCTCGCGATTGCGTTCGGCGCCGTGCTGATTGCCTGGCCGGGCACCGGCGCGCTGGCGGTGATCTGGACCATCGCCTGGTACGCGGTGTTCTTCGGCTGCATGCTGATCGGCGTGGCGTTCGAGCTGAAGCGGCTCAAACAGCCGCAAAACATGTAAGCGACCCAAAGGCCGGATCAGCTCGCCAGCGACAGCGGCGAGGCAGCGCGCGCGTGCATCGGCGCGATGAGTTCCTCGCCGATCCGCTGCACGTTGTCGACGGTCGGGATGATCTTGCACAGCACGAGCTCGATGCCGATCGCCTCGAACCGCCGCAATTGGCGCAGCACGCTCTCGGTCGAGCCGATGCAGCCGAGTTTTGTCGCCGGCAGCATGCGCTGCTCGATCTTGCGGGTGTCGGGGTCGGGATCGTAGGCGAAGATGCGCTTGATGGTGGCGTCGAGCGCGTCCTGCTCGTCGCTGCCGAGCGCAATGAACGGGTTGAGCGCGTAGCGCACTTTGCGTCCGGCCTGTTCGCAGCGGCGATTCATGTCGGCGACCGCGGCTTCCAGGCCGCGCAGTGCCTCGTCGACGGTTTGCGCGCCCTTCGGATAATCGATGAACCACCAGTCGCAATGGCCGGCGATGAAATCGCGGCCGCGGTCGCTGCGGCTCACCGAATAGATTTCCGGCGGTACCGGCGACGCCGGCTTGAGCAGAAGCTGGCCGCGCTCGACCTGGTAGTGGTGGCCGGCGTACGAGAACGTTGCGTTGGTCCACAGCCCGCGCAGGATGTCGATGAACTCGACAGTGCGCCGGTAGCGTTCCTCGCCCTGCAGCACGGTGCCGCCGAACATGCGGAATTCCTCGTCGAACCAGCCGTTGACGATGTTGAGCGCCATGCGGCCGCGGCAGACGCGGTCGAGCGACACCGCGAGCTTGGCGATCATCACCGGGTCGATCAGGCCGGGGTGCACGGCGACCAGCGCGCGGATGCGGTCGAGCCGCGAGGCGATCGCGCTCGCCAGCACCCAGGCGGCAAGATCATTGCCGAGGTGCCGCTCGGCGAACAGGCAAAGCTCGAAACCGGCGCGGTCGGCCGCGAGCAGAAGCTCGACGCCGAGATCGAACTGGGCATCGAGCCGCCCGTTCGGCAACGACGACAGTGCTTCATTGACGGCTTGGGCGATTTCCGCGGAGCCGACGGTCGCCATCGGTATCGGGGCATAGAGGCCGAATTGCATGCACCACCTGCAAAATTGTGCGTGGCAATCTTAGCTGAAGCCAGCCGCAGCCGCCATGCGGCTTTGGCCTGTGCCAATATTCGTCGCCGCCGTGTTGGCCCTCGTCGGTTTTGTGATCTGGGCCGAACGCGAACCTTCCATAGCTGAAATCCCGACGCCGCAAGCCTCCAGCTTCGACAAGGCAACTATCGCCCGCGGTGCGACACTCGTCGTGATGGGCGATTGCGCGGAATGCCACACCGCTGCCGGGGGCGAGCCATTGGCCGGCGGCTACCCGTTGCCGACGCCCTTCGGCACCATCTACGGCAGCAACATCACGCCGGATCCGCAAACCGGTATCGGCCGCTGGTCGGAGGCAGCCTTCGCGCGGGCCATGCGTCAAGCGGCCGAGAGCTTCATGGATGAATTGGCCGCAAAGGCCAAAGCCGATCCGGTCGCGTTTCGGCTCAAGCACACCGCCGATCCGCGCGCTCGGGACGTGATCAACATGGCCGCTGACAAGTTCGGTTGGGCCAAGGCGCAATCGCTGCCGCCTTATCACGGCCGCAGCTTTGCTTATGTGCGCTACGAATCCATCAAGGCCTATTGCGCCATCGCGGTCGAAATCGAGGTCGACCCGGTAAGCGGTCAAATCCGAATCGTGCGGGCGATCGCGGCCGTCGACAGCGGCAATGCCGCCAATCCCAACGCATTCAGAATCAGATCGAGGGCTGCATCATCCAGGGCGCCAGCTGGACGCTGTATGAAGCGGTCGACTTCAGCGAAACCGAGATCACCAGCCGCGATTGGGGCAGCTATCCGATTCTGCGCTTCGATGCGGTCCCCGACAGCGTCGAAGTTCACGTCATCAATCGGCCGGGCGCGCCTTTCCTCGGCACCGGCCAGGCGGCTATGGGTCCGATTGCCGCCGCCATCGCCAATGCTCTGTTCGATGCGACGGGGGCGCGTGTCCGCGACCTGCCGCTCAGCGCGGACAAGGTGAAGACCGCGATGCTGCGCTAAGAAGGATTCGGCGGACTGCCGGGAGAGTGCGACGTGGCGTTCGATATCGCTAGCGGCCGAGCGCCTGTTTGACCCGTTCGATGACGGCCTTCGGCGCAGCGGCGCTGTCCTTGAGCAGTGCCGCCACCTCGTCTCCGGTGACCAGGGAAATCTCCAGCCTGGAGCGGGCCGCGTCCTGCAAAAACGCCGGATCGCGCAAGGTCGCGGCGAACGCGGCGCGCAACATGGCGGCGCGCTCGGGCGGCAGGTCAGGCGGCGCGAGGAATGGCCGTCCCATGATTTCGCGCGCCAGCAGGAACGCCAGCGCGCGATGATCGACCGGATCGGCGACCAGGTTGCGGATGCTCGGCACCTCCGGCGCATCCGCGAGCGGATCGATGCCGGTGTGAAACAGCAAGTTGACCATCTTGTCGCGCAGCCAATCCGGATGCGCCGCCTTGATCGCGCTCCACGACCAGTAGGCGAGCCCGTCGAGCTCACCGCGCTCCATCGCGAGCGCCGCCACGGCGGTATCGCGATAACCCTCGATGATCTTGAACCGCGTGCCGGCGAGCCGATTGAATGCGTGCGGCATGATTTCCGAATCGGCGCCGACGCCGGTGCCGGGCACCAGGAGCTCGTGTTTTGTCAGATCGCCGAACGTCTTGACCGGCGAGGTGTGCCACGACATCGCCAGGCTGACGTCGCGGTTCATGCTGCCGAGCCAGGTGAATTTGAGCGGGTCGATGTTGGCCTCGTTCTCGCCGAGCATCGGCTCGAACGGCAGGCCGCGCCCGATCGTGCCGAACACGCTGCCGTCCTTGGGCGCGATGCGGTAGAGATATTCCTCGACCTTCAGCCCGCCGGCGCCCGGCATGTTCTGCACGACCAAAATCGGATTGCCGGGAATGTGCGCGCCGAGATGGCGTGCCAAGAGCCGCGCGTAAATGTCGTAGGTCGAACCGGCACCGGTAAACACCAGCAGGCTGAGCTGCCGGCCCTTGTAGAATTGCTCGACGCTCTGCGCCCGCGCGCTCACGGCGCCGGCTGCGAGCAGCAGCGCGATGGCGGCCATTGCGATTGTGCGCTTGGCGAAGTTCGCCATGAGGTCCTCCCCGCGCCGCACGATCCGCGGCTCACGCCGATGGGGCAATGAGCCGAATTGCCGCGACGGCGCGGCTGTTTTGCGTGGCCGACGATGCTAAGCTCGCTGGCCCATTCGATCCAGTCGGGAGGAACAGCCGATGAAACGGCTCATCGCATCGCTCGCCTTGGCGCTTCTGGCCTGCGTGCAGCTTGACGGCAGCGCGGCGGCGCAGCCGCCCTATCCGACGCGGCCGGTGCGCCTCATCCTGCCGTACGGCGCCGCGAGCGCCACCGACATCGCCGCGCGCATGTTCGCCGATCGCTTGGGCGCGCTGTGGGGCAAGCCTGTCGTTGTGGAAAATCGCCCCGGCGGTGACGGCTTCGTCTCGATGAATGCGTTCATCTCCGCCAATGACGACCATACGCTGTGGATGGGGCCGGCCGCCGCGTTCACCACGCTCCCCTACATGCACGACGACCTGCCGTTTGATCCGGGACCGAAAATGACGCCGGTGGCCCAGGTCGTGGTGGTCGCGTTGACCTTGTCGATGCCGGCTTCGATGAAGGTCGATACCGTCGATCAGCTCGTCAAGCTGGCGCGCGCCGAGCCCGGCAAGCTCAACGCCGCGGCGGCGAACGGCATCTCCGACTTTCTGCTGTTCGGCTTTTTCAAGAAACTCGGACTCGAAGTCACCGAGGTGCCGTATCGCGACATCATGCAGGCGCCCAACGACCTGGTCGCCGGCCGCATCCAGGTGCTGTCGACCTCGCTGGCAGTGCCGCAGCCGCTCGCCAATGCCGGCAAGATCAAGCTGTTGGTGGTGACGAGCCGCCAGCGGGTGCCGAGCCAGCCCGACGTGCCGACCGCCATCGAGGCCGGCTATCCGGATCTGACCTTCGAAAGCGTCGGCGGCGTGTTCGCTCCGCCCAGTATGCCGGCCGAGGTGCGCAAACGCATCGCCGCGGATTTCCGCAAAGTCGCCGACGCCAATCCGGACATCGGCAAGAAGCTCGAGCTGACCGGACAGATCGTGTCGATCCGCGGCCCCGACGAATTCGGCGCCGCCATCAAGGAGCAGCGCGAAAAGCTCGTCGATCTCGCCAAGCTGCTCGGCCTCAAAAAGGCGACGCAGTAAGGCGCTGCAGCGATGGGCGGTCGCGACGAACTCGAACCGATCGAGACAGCAAGCCGCGACGCGCTTCAGGCGCTGCAGCTCGAGCGGCTGCAGAAAACCGTCCAAACGGTTGACAAGTGCATTCCGCACTACAAGAAAAAATTCGCCGCCGCGGGCGCGCATCCGAGCGACCTGAAGGATTTGTCGGACATCGCGAAATTCCCGTTCACCACCAAGGAGGATCTGCGGCAGAATTATCCGTTCGGCATGTTCGCGGTGCCGATGGCGGATATCGTGCGCGTGCACGCCTCGAGCGGCACCACCGGCAAGCCGACCGTGGTCGGCTATACGCAAAACGACATAACCACCTGGGCGGCCCTGATGGCGCGCTCGATCCGCGCCGCCGGTGGCCGCTCCACCGATAAGATCCACAATGCCTACGGCTACGGCCTGTTCACCGGCGGGCTCGGCGCCCATTACGGCGGCGAATATTTGGGCGCCACCGTCATTCCGGTCAGCGGCGGCTTCACCGAGCGCCAGGTCCAGCTCATCGTCGATTTTCGGCCCGACATCATCATGGCGACGCCGTCCTACATGCTCGCCATTGCCGACGAGTTCGAGCGCCAGGGATTCGTCGCGGCCAAAGATTGTAGCCTGCGCATCGGCATTTTCGGCGCCGAGCCGTGGACCGACAGCATGCGCGACGAGATCGAGCGCCGCATCGGCCTGCAAGCGCTCGATCATTACGGCCTGTCCGAGCTGATCGGCCCGGGCGTCGGCCAGGAATGTCCCGACAGCCGAGGCGGGCTGACGGTGTGGGAGGATCACTTCTATCCCGAGATCATCGATCCGGAGACCGGCCGCGTCGTGCCGGACGGCGAGCCGGGCGAGCTCGTGCTGACTTCGCTGACCAAGGAGGCGATGCCGGTGGTCCGCTACCGCACGCGCGACCTCACCCGGCTGTTGCCGCCGGCGGGCCGGCCGATGCGCCGCATCGAGCGCATCAAGGGCCGCTCCGACGACATGCTGATCATCCGCGGCGTCAATCTGTTTCCGTCGCAGATCGAGGCGGTGCTCGGCCGTGAAGCGGCGCTCGCGCCGCATTATGTGCTGGAAGTGCGGCGGCCGCATGCGCTGGACGAGCTCGACGTGCTGGTCGAGATGCGGCCGGAGCTTTCCGGTAAACTGAGCGCCGACGACATCGGCGGTTTGGCGCTGCGCGCCCAGCACCTGATCAAATCCTATGTGGGCTTGAGCGCGACGGTGCGCGTGCTCGAACCCGGCACCATCGAGCGCTCGCAGGGCAAGGCCAAGCGCGTCGTCGACCGCCGGCCGAAAGCGTGAATATGGATCAAGCTGCGGCAAGACGCGCGTTGCAGGAAGGCGGCCTCGACCAGGACACCGTCGCCGCCTGGCTTGCCACCGCACCGCCCAGCACGACCGCCGTCGCCGAAGACCGCCGCCGCTTCGCGCAGTTCTGGAAACAGTCGGATGCGCTGATCGCGCAGCTGCCGAAAAAACCCCAGCGCAGTCGCGCCGAGGCCGAAGCAGCGCAAACCATTTTGGCCGGCGCGCGCGCGGCGCGTGAGCGCTTCCTCGCCGCGCATGCGAGCGCGCTCTACGACGAGCTGACGCAGCGGCGCTCGCGCTTCATCCGCCTGGAAGATTTGGTATTCGCCGCCGCCGCTGCGGTGCCCGGCCTGACGCCGACGCCGGAGCAAATTGTGGCCGAAAGCGAGCTTCTCCAGCGCGACAAGGACGGCGTCGAAATCGACCAGGGCATTTTTCTCGCCCATGTGCTCGCCGACGAAACGTCCGGCCGCCACCTTTGCCACGCCATGCTGCTGCCGCGCGCTTCGGCCGACGATTTTCTGCGCGAGCTCGATGCCGGGGACCGCGTCGATCTCGGCAAGGTGACGGTGGAGCGGCGCGGCAAAGCCGTATTCGTCACCGCCGGCAACCCGCGCTTCCTCAACGCCGAGGACAACACCACGCTCGACGCCATGGAGATCGCAGTCGACATTGCCATCCTCGATCCGGCAACCGACGTCGCGGTGTTGCGCGGCGGCGAGGTCGAGCACGCGAAATATCGCGGCCAAAAACTGTTCGGCGCCGGCATCAACCTCACGCATCTTTATCGCGGCCTCATTCCATTCACCTGGTTTCTAAAACGCGATCTCGGCTTCGTGCACAAGTTTTTCCGCGGCGTGGCGCGGCCCGACGCGATGCCGGACGACGTGCACGGCACCGGCATCGAAAAGCCGTGGATCGCCGCGCTGGACGGTTTTGCCATCGGCGGCCACTGCCAGATTTTGCTGACGATGGATTACGTGCTGGCGGCAAGCGACGCGTTCATGACCTTGCCGGCGCGCAAGGAAGGCATCATTCCGGGCGCCGCGAACTTGCGCATGCCGCGCTTTACCGGCGACCGCATCGCCCGGCAGGCGATCCAGTACGAGCGCCGCCTTGATTGCGCGAGCCCGGAGGGCCGGCTGATCTGCGACGAGATCGCCGCGCCGCCCGACATGGACCGCGCGCTCGATGCCGTCATTGCGCGGCTGACCAGTTCGGGCGCGGTCAGCGCCACGTCGAACCGCCGCGCGCTGCGCATCGGCGAGGAGCCGTTCGACATTTTCCGCCAATATTTTTCGGCGTACGCCCGCGACCAGGCCTATTGCCATTACAGCCCGGCGCTGATCGCCAATCTCGAACGCGAGTGGAACGCGCACAACAGAAAAATCTAGAGCGCAGCAACTCAAAACATCCCAGGCGGCGGCTTGCGCATGTGGGACGCCTGCTCGAAGGCGTGCCCAGACGCAGAAGCTGGTGCTCGCTCCAAGCACGGCCCGCGAAGGTGACGCCAAGCCGATAGTCGGGCGTATCCTTGCCGTCGATCCCAGAGATGAAGCCTCCAGGCACCATGACGCTGGATAGCCCGCCTTGGCGGCGATCGCGGCGCCGGCACTGCCGGCGAACAGCACGGCGTCGAGCTTGTGCTGGTTCATGTAGGCGTCCATGCCACGCGTCCGGCGGCGAGCAGGTCCATGGCACGTGCCGACTTGTACTCGCGCTCACTTAGATCGCCCTTGGTGATGCTGGCGGCGAGGAACAAGTCTTGGCCGAAACGCAGCGCCTTGCCGGCGTTCGCCTCGTTGAAGGCCTCGATGTCGGCGATGGTTTTGATCCTGGTCTTGGTCATAGGCCTCAATGCGCGCGAGATAGCCTTTGGTCAGTGCCGTGGCGGTGACGCGCCCACTGGCCAAAGCATGGATGAGATCGCTCATGGGCGCGCTCTCGAGCTTCAGTATGGTCGGCACCGCGGCGCTGGTGGCAGCCGCGGCGAGGCGAGCATCGCGGCAGGTTGGCTTCTTCATGGCGTGCCTCTCGGGCTGCCTGTTTCTTAACAACCGGTTAACTACAAAGTGGTCAAATGGGCCACGTCCCGTAAAATTTTATCGCAGCGCAATCAAAGAGAGACCTGATGAGAGGCAGCCCACAAGCGTTCGCACTTGCACTCGTCGTCAGCCTCGGCGTCCATGCCGCTCTCGCTGAAGACGGGGTCAGCGAGAAAGCCATTCTGTTCGGGCAAGTGGCCGCGCTGCAGGGACCTGCTCGCGACCTGGGGCAAGGCATGCGCGACGGCATATCGGCCGCGTTCTCCGAGGTCAATCGCTCAGGCGGGATTTTCGGGCGTTCGCTGCAACTGAAATCGCTCGATGACGGCTACGAGCCGGAAAAGACCGTCGAGGCGACAAAGCAAATCATCCAGGACGACAGGGTGTTTGCTCTCGTTGGCGCGGTCGGCACGCCAACCTCCAAAGCGGGGCAGCCGATCGCGACGGCGGCGAAAGTGCCGTTTATCGGCCCGTTCACCGGCGCCGAATTTTTGCGCAATCCCTACAATCATTACGTCGTCAACATCCGCGCCTCTTATTTCCAGGAGACCGAGGCATGGATCGAGCATCTAACCAGGGATTTGGCTGTATCGAAGATTGCGATCCTCTATCAGGACGACGCTTTCGGTCTCGCCGGCCTCGAGGGGGTGCAGCGGGCACTCGCAAAACGCAACATGTCGCTTGTGGCGTCGGGCAGTTTTCTTCGCAACACGACGGCCGTGAAATCGGCTTTGCTCGATATCATGAAGGCGAAGCCGGAAGCCGTCGTCACGGTCGCCCCCTATAAGCCCGTCGCTGAGTTCATCAAACTTGCCCGCACACTGAAATTCGATCCGGTGTTCGTTGCGATTTCATTCGTCGGCTCGGATTCGCTCGCCAAAGAGCTTGGCAGAGATGGAGCTGGCGTCATCGTAAGCCAGGTCGTGCCTTCGCCCTGGGACTCGTCCTTGCCGGTCGTGGCGGCTTACCAGCATGCGATCAGCTACTCGGACGCCAAGGCCAAGCCGGGGTTCGTGTCCTTGGAGGGCTATCTCGTAGGCCGGCTTGTTGCCGCTGCGCTCAAGCGCATTGGCAACGAACCGACCCGTGAGAACTTTCTGAACGCCATGTCCCAATCGCCATTCGACTTGGGAGGCGTCAATCTTCGCTACGGAAATGCCAATAACCAGGGCTCGGATCAGGTCTATTTTACGGTCCTGCAGAGTGACGGGTCATTCCAGCAGGTCACCAGATTGGTGCGGATCGCAAATCAATAGCTGCAACCGCTGCCCCCTTCCTGCAAGTCGAGGTCTCCGGTGGGTACCATCTCAAGCTCAACAGTCAAAGCGGGCCGCCGCAGCCGGTCTATCTGGCTACCGCGACTGAAAACAATCCGTTCTCGCCTTTATGTCGCGTTCGGCACCGCCGCATTCATGACGGTCGTTGGCTCCCTCTTTGCGCTCTACGGCTCCAGCAGCATCGGCGACACGATGACCGAGATTATTTCAGACAGCATGCCGGCCACCATCGGCTCGCTGCGGCTCTCCCAAGAGGCAAGCATACTTGTCGCTTCGGCGCCTCGTCTGATGTCGGTCGAGGACGAAACCCACAGGGCGGCAATCGAGAAAGAGATCGGCGCGCAAACCCAAACGCTGTATTCATCGATCGAGTATCTGCGCGGACTTGATCCGCAAAACAGCGTTGACATCGACAATGCCGTGCTGGGTCTGAACAATCGATTTAGCACACTTGATAAGGCAGTCACCGAACGTATCAAATTATCGGTGCAGCGACGCGATCTGGCTCTTTCCATCCATAAGCTGCAGGAAAGTCTGTTGGAAGCGCTCACGCCTGCAATCGACGACGCCTATTTCGATCTCATGACTCGAGATCAGACTTCGGGACGCGATGCGCCGCTCAGTCAGTCGATCGATGGCTTTCGTCACCTGCTGCAAATGCAAGCGAAGGTAAATCAGCTCGCCGGCCTGTTGATTGAAGCGTCGCTGGTAACTGACACCAGGGATCTGCCTCCACTCCACGATCTGATTTCAGCAGCTGACCGTAATGTCAAAGCCGATTTGAATGTCCTGCCGCAGTTCGGTGGACGAAGCAAGATTACCGCTCTTTATAAGCGATTGGCTGAGCTTGCAGGCGATCAGGGGATGATTGCCGTTCGGCAGAACGAGCTCAATCGCCAGCATGATAGTCAGCTCGCCTTCGCCGCGGCGCTCGCCGAGGCGGCAAATCTCAAGAAGGCCGTCGACGCTCTGACCGAGCGTGAAAGCGCTTTGGCACAGGTCCTCTTTACGCGGGCGATTTCACAGATTCGCATCGGCCGAGCGATCCTCATTGCGCTGAGCCTGGCGGCACTTGCCGCGGCAGCTCTCATCGCCTGGCTCTATGTCGGACGCAACATCGTGGCTCGACTGATCTCGCTGAGCAGCGCCATGAAGCGGATTGCGCGAGGTGAGCGAAACGTGGCGATCTCGGTCGGCGGCGAGGACGAAATAGCCGAAATGGCCGACGCCCTCGTCATTTTTCGCGCCGCAATCGAAGACCTTTCAGCGGCCAAGCAGGGCGAAGCCCGGCGTGCGCAAGAATCGGAGGCGCACAATCGCGAGCTTCAAACCGCGACCCAGAATTTTCAGTCTGCGGTCAACGATATCATCCAGGGACTCGACGATGCCTCGAGATCAATGGACGGCTGCGCCCATATGATGGCTCAAACCTCTCAGCATAATCAGGCCCAGGCTCTTGCCGCAGCTGGTGCATCGACCGAAGCTACGGCGAACGCCCACAATGTTGCCGAAGCGGCGGAGGAGATCGCCAGGTCCATCGAGCAAATCGCCAATCAGGCGCGCTTGTCCGCGGATATCGCGCGCCGTGCGACGGCCGAGGCGACGACGACCATAGCTGCGGTCGGAAAGCTGGTCACATCGGTCGATCACATCAACAGCATGAGCAATCTGATTCGCGAAATCGCCGCCCAAACCAATCTGCTGGCGCTGAACGCGACGATAGAGGCAGCGCGCGCCGGTGACGCCGGCCGTGGTTTTGCCGTCGTGGCGCAAGAGGTGAAGGGATTGGCGGCGCAAACGGAAAAGGCGACCGAGGCGATAACGCAGCAAATCGCCGGCATCCAGCAAACGACCTCCCAGGCCGTCGAAGCCATGACAACGATCGCCGGTACAATCAACAAACTCGATGAAAATGCGATCGACATCGCTACGGCGGTGCAGCAGCAAGATGCGGTTACCAAGGAAATCGCTCAAACCTCGACCTCCGCCGCGAATTTCACCCGAACGGTCTCCGTCAACCTCGCGGCAGTTTCCGATGCGGCAGCGAAAACCAGCGAGGTCGCCCATGCCGTATTGAACGCCGGAGGCGAGCTGGGCGCGCGCGCGAAAAAATTGAGAGACGAAGTGGAGCGTTTCCTAAGCCAGCTTCGCGTCGCTTAGACTAAGACTAGTGCCATTAACGCGCAATACGCCGCACGCTGGTCACCTCGCTGCCGGCGGCGCGGATGCGCGCCAGCGCGTCGGCGAGCGGCTCGACGGCGACCGCCATGTGGAAGCCGTTGGCGTGCACGAAGCTGGTGCGGTCGCGCACGATCGCAACGTGGCCCTTCCAGAACACGAGATCGCCGCGGCGCCAGTCGGAAAAATCGGGGGCAGCGGCAACGCGCTCGCCCAGCGTCGCTTCCTGCATGTCGCTGTCGCGCGGGCACGTCATGCCGCAGGCGGTCAGCGCGATCTGCACCAGGCCGGAGCAGTCGAGACCGAGCGCGGTCTTGCCGCCCCACAGATAGGGCACGCCGACAAAGCGCTCAGCCAGCGCGACAAAATCGGATTCGTATGATCCGATCGGCACCAGGTGCGCGGCTGGCAGATAAGCGCCCGACGGCGTGATCGCCATGCGGTCTTGCACGCGCGCGATCGCGAGCGTGGCGCCGAGCGGCAACGCTTCGAGCGGCGGCAGCTTGATCGAAGGGCCGGGAAAGACGAGCGTGCGCAGCGCCGCGACCTTGTGGGTTGGCGCCGATCCGGGCGGCGCCAGCGCCGCGCTCGGCAGCCAGCCGACATAGCCGTCGCCGGCAAGCTGACCCCACGACCAGCCGTCTTCGTTGGCATCGTAGATCGTGACGCGCTCGCCCTTGAGCGCCTCGGTATCGAGCGCCGCGTCCGGGCGCGGCTCGCGGCGCAGCGGCGCGGCCGGTGCGACGACTTCGAGGACGCGGCCCTCGACATAGCGCGCCGCCGGCACTTTGCCTTCGAGGTGCTTGGCCGCCAAATCGGCGCGCGCGGGCGTCAGCCGTGGATCAAAGACCGGCATACGATTTCAGCCGTATCGTGCACATAGCAGCGCGTAGAGCGCGCGCGCTGCCTGGCATTCGCCGCCCTCGGGCCGGCCGGGCTTGGCCGAGGGTGTCCAGGCAAACACGTCGACATGCAGCCACGACTTCGCCGTGACGAAGCGGCGCATGAAGAGCGCCGCGGTGATGGCGCCGCCCTGGCTGCCGCCGACATTGTTGAGGTCGGCGACCTTGGATTCCAGCATCGCCTCGTAGGGCCGCCACAGCGGCAGCCGCCACAGCGGATCGTTCTCGGCCGTGGCGCATTTCATCAGTTCGTCGGCGAGCACATCGTCGTCGCTGAAGAACGGCGGCACGTCGGGACCGAGCGCGACCCGTGCGGCGCCGGTCAAGGTGGCGAAGTCGGCGATCAGCGCGGGGTTGTCCTCATCGGCGAGCGCAAGCGCGTCGGCGAGAATGAGCCGGCCTTCGGCGTCGGTGTTGCCGATCTCGACCGTGATGCCTTTGCGCGAGGTATAAATGTCGCGCGGCCGAAAGCTCGCCGCCGAGATCGCGTTCTCGACCGCCGGGATGAGCACGCGCAGCCGGACTTTGAGGCCGCGCGCCATGATCATGTGCGCCAGCGCCAGCGCCGTTGCCGCGCCGCCCATGTCCTTCTTCATGTTGAGCATCGACGATTCCGGCTTGATGTCGAGGCCGCCGGTGTCGAAGCACACGCCCTTGCCAATGAGCGTGATGCGCGGATGCTTGTCGTCACCCCACGTCATGTCGATAAGCCGTGGCGCCTCTGCACCGGCGCGGCCCACCGCGTGGATCAACGGAAAATTCTGCGCCAGCAGATCGTCGCCGACGACGGATTTGAACGTCGCGCCGTGCTGCGTTGCAAGTTTTTTCGCCGCGGCTTCGAGCTCGGCCGGCCCCATGTCGTTGGCCGGCGTGTTGATGAGGTCGCGCGCCAAGGTGACGGCTTCGACGGTGCGCGCCAAGTCGTCGCGGTCGAGACTTTGCGGCAGATCGAGGCTGAGCTTGCGCGGTTCGGCCTTGCGGTAGCGCGCGAAGCGATAGGTGCCGAGCGCGAACGCCAGCGCCGCAAGCCGCGCGTCGTGCGGCTCGTTGGCGAAGCGATAGACGCCATCGGGCAAGTGCTGTGGCAGCCGTCCCGGCAGGAATAAGTCCTTGGTGTCGTCGGCGCCTTCGAGCCCGAACAGAACGCCGCCGAGGCCGTTCTTGCCCGGCAGCATCAGATGCCGCCCCGGCTTCGGCTCGAAGGCGGCGGCGTCGGCAAAGGCGCAGGCCTCGGCGCCGATGAGCTTGCGCACGTCCGGATAAGTCTGCGCGGTCACGAACCAGATCGGGATCGCGCCCGCGCCGGCGCGGGCAATGAAAATCGAGTCCATCGGCTCTCGCGATTGTTCAAACGCTGCGCCGTGCTAGCACGCAGCGCCCGATCCGTCATTAGGCGGCGGACGAGGCGTTTGCTCGTATTTGCAACCGGCTGTGCCGCACCCCGTAGAGCCCATAGACGGCGATGCCGATGACGAGCCAGACGAGAAAGCGCAGCCAGGTGGCGAGCGGCAGGCCGACCATCAGGAACAGCGCCGCCAGCGTGCCGAGCGGTGCGATCACATAAACGGCCGGCGTGCGGAACGGGCGCGCCAGGTCCGGCTGCTTGACGCGCAGCACCAGCACGCCGGCGCAGACGATAGCGAACGCGAACAGCGTGCCGATGCTGACCAGTTCGCCGACGAGGCCGATCGGCAGAAAGCCGGCGAGCACGGTCACCACGGCGCCGGTGACGATGGTGGTGACGTAGGGCGTGCGAAAGCGCGGATGGACCTTGGCGGCGAGCGGCGGGAAGAGGCCATCGCGCGCCATCGAATAAAAGATGCGCGGCTGGCCGAGCAGCAGCACCAGAATGACCGAGGTCAGCCCCAGCACGATGCCGAATTTCACGAACGGCGCGAGCCAGGTGACGCCGGTGGCGTCGATGCCGACGGCGATCGGATCGGCGACGTTGAGCTTGTCGTAGCCGACGATGCCGGTCAGCACGAACCCGACGGCGACATAGAGCACGGTGCAGATCGCCAGCGATCCCAAAATGCCGATCGGCATATCGCGCTTGGGATTTTTAGCTTCCTGCGCCGCGGTCGACACCGCGTCGAAGCCGATATAGGCGAAGAACACGACGGCGGCGCCGCGCAGGATGCCGCTCAAGCCGTATTGGCCCGGCCCGGTGCTTGGCGGAATGAAGGCGCCCTGCGGATTGCTCGCGGTTACCCAATGCGCCGGCGACACGTAAGGCGCTGCGGCGGCGATGAAGGCGAGAATGATCGCGAGCTTGACGGCTACGATCAGATTGTTGACGCGTGCGGATTCGTGCACGCCGACGACGAGCAGCGCGGTGACGCCGACGACTACCGCCATGGCCGGGACGTTGATCACCGCGCCAGTCGATTGCCAGACGCCGTGCGCGGCATCGTAAGCGAGCGGCGAGCCCGCATAAGCGGCGGGGATGACCACGCCGAAATCTCTCAGAAAGCTGACCACGTAGCCCGACCAGCCGATCGCCACGGTGGTGGCGCCCAGCGCATATTCCAGGATCAAATCCCAGCCGATGATCCAGGCGATCAGTTCGCCGAGCGTAGCGTACGCGTACGTGTAGGCGCTGCCGGCGATCGGCACGGTCGAAGCCATTTCGGCATAGCACAAGCCGGCGAACGCGCAGGCGACGGCGCCGAGCACGAACGACAGCGTGATTGCCGGCCCGGCATTGGCGGCGGCGGCGTGGCCGGTAAGCACGAAGATGCCGGCGCCGATGATGGCGCCGATGCCGAGCGAGACCAGATTGAGGGCGGAAAGGCTGCGCTTGAGCGGCACGCCGCCATGCGTGGTCAGCTCCTGCACGTCCGGCTCGGCGGCTTCAGCCTCCAATACCGGCACCGGCTTGCGCAGCCAAATCTGCGCCATTGGAATTTGCGCCATTGCAATTCGCGACATGGCGGCGCTCCTTGCGAGCCGTGGCGCCCGACCCTCAAGCCCATGATAACGGAGACCGGAGGGATTTGGTTGCAGCCGCCAGGCTGGCGCGCGCGGGCTTATCAACAAAGCGGGTCAGGGATGATAGCCGACGTCGCCGCGCACCTTGCCGCGGAATACCCAATACGACCACGCGGTGTACATGAGAATGACCGGAAGCAGAAACAGTGTGCCGACCAAGAGGAAAGCCTGCGTACTCTCCGGCGAAGCGGCCTGCCACAGCGTGTAGTGATAAGGCACGATCATCGGCCACAGGCTGATGGCGATGCCGAGGAACGACATCATAAAGAGGCCGATGGCGCCGAGAAACGGCACCAATTCGTAGCGACGCGCCAGCGCATACCATTCCACGATCGCAATCGCCGCGGTGATGATCGGCACCGGCGCGAGCAAGGCGATATTGGGCCAGGTGAACCAGCGCTGCGCGATGCCGGCATTGGCGAGCGGCGTCCACACGCTGACGACAAGGATTCCGGCCAAGACCCCCAACAGGCAGAGCCGCCCTGCCCGCCGCGCCCAATCCTGCAAAGCGCCCTCGGTCTTGAGGATGAGCCAGCCGGCACCGAGCAGTCCGTAGCCGGCCAGCAGTGCCAGGCCGACCACAAAGGCAAACGGCGTTGCGAAGTCGAACGAGCCGCCGCCGAATTGGCGGCCGTCGACCTTGAAACCCTGAATGAAGGCGCCGAGCACGACGCCTTGGGCGATGGTGGCAACGATCGAGCCGCCGCAGAACGCGCCATCCCAGAACCGGCGCAGGTACTCGTGCCGGAAGCGAAATTCGAAGGCGACGCCGCGGAACATCAGGGCGAGCAGCATGACCAGGATGGGGAAGTAGACCGCCGGGATGATGATGGCGAAGGCGAGCGGAAACGCGGTCAACAGGCCGAGCCCGCCGAACACCAGCCAGGTCTCGTTGCCGTCCCAGACCGGCGCGACCGAGTCCATGATGGTGGAGCGCATCGATGGATCCGGCACGAAGCCGTACAGCATGCCGACGCCGAGATCGAAACCGTCGAACACGACGTAATAAAACACCGCCAAGGCCAGCAGCAGAGTCCACAACGGTACGAAGTCGAGGGTTACCATCGCGTCCTCACGGCGGCGGCGAATTGGGAACGGCGCGGGCGGCACTCTCGAACGGTGCGCGTGGCAACCCACCCTCATGCCGCAGCGGCACCTCCGGCGCCTGCGGACCGCGGCGCACCAGGGCGGCCATGACAGCTATGCCGGCCGGATACATGACCAAATACACCGCCACATAGCAAACAAGCGAAATGACCACGTCGGTTCCGGTAAGCGACGGGGACACCGAATCGGCGGTGCGCAAGAGCCCGTAGACGGTCCAGGGCTGGCGCCCGACCTCGGTCGTTATCCAACCGCAGATCACCGCGATAAAGCCGAGCGGCGCGGTGTACTGGAGCAGCCAGAGAAACCGCGGCGACTGCCACAGGCGGCCGCGCCAGCGCAAGATCTGGCCGGCCGCCGCGACGAACAGCATAATGAAGGCGACGCCGACCATGATGCGGAAGCAGAAAAACGGCGGGCCAACCGGCGGCCGCTGGTCGGCCGGCCATTCCTTCAGCCCCTTGATCACGCCCCTCCAGGAATGGGTGAGAACGAGGCTGCCGAGATCGGGAATCTCGATGGCGTCGTGCATGGTCGCGGCGGCGTCATCGGGGATGCCGAACACCGTCAGCGGCGTGGGCTGGACGGTGTCGTAACGGCCCTCGATCGCGGCAAGTTTGGCCGGCTGATATTTGAGCGTATTGAGGCCCTGCTGATCGCCGAGAACCATCTGCAGCGGCACGATGATGATGAGAAGGTCGAGCGCCATGCGGATCATCATGCGCGCATCGTCCGGCGCCCGCTGCCGGCGCAACAGCCAGGCGCCGACGCCCAGCACAACGAATGCGGTGGTGACGAAAAAACCGTTCACGGTGTGGAACCATCGGTAGGGAAGCGATGGACTGAACACGATGGCGAGCCAGTCGACCGGCTCGAACCGGCCGTTGATCAGCTTGTAGCCAGCCGGCGTCTGCATCCATGAATTGGCCGTCAGAATCCAGAACGACGACAACAGCGTGCCGAATGCGACCATCAGGCCCGCGAAGAAATGCGCCCAGGCCGGCACCAGCCGGCGGCCGAACAGGAGCACGCCGAGAAACGACGCCTCCAGGAAGAACGCCATCAGCCCTTCATAGGCCATCAGGGGCGAAATGACGTCAGCCGTCGCGTCGGTGAAGCGGCTCCAATTGGTGCCGAACTGGAACGGCATGACGATGCCGGAAACGACGCCCATGCCGAACGAGACGGCGAAAATGCGCGTCCAGAACGTCGAAATGCGCAGCCAGATGTCGCGTCCGGTGAAGAACAGCAGCCCCTCCAGCACCGCGATGTAGGCCGCGAGCCCCAGCGTGAACGCCGGTAGCAGGATGTGCCAGGAAATCACCCAGGCCCATTGCAGCCGCGACAGCAATACCGGATCCAATGTCATGACGGCCTTCCGACAGCTTCAGACGGCAGCGGCGCGAGGCAGTGACGTTTCAACTTCCGAACGCCGTCGCGACTGAGCAACGTCTCGGGGCATCTCTCGTTCGTCTCGCCGCGAGCCTACGGCCTTATCGTTCACATGGAAAGCAGGGCGCGCCGCAGCACAATGCCCCTATCGCGCCAATATCTCCTTCAATCGCGCAATTTTTTGAAAGTAACGTTCGACTTTCCGCCCTAATCACTCAGCGCACGCGCAGCCACACATTTCATCATTCCATGTGTTGCCTCGAAGCGACGCAGGAATTGCGAGTCCCTAAGCCTGGAAAATTTCTGAAAAAACCAGGAGGCTTCCATGTCACACACAGTAGCTCATGCTCTCGTAGAGGTGCTCGAAAACGTAGGCGTTACGCACATATTCGGCCTCATGGGCGACTCGCTCAATCCGATCGGCGACGGTGTGCGTCACAGCAAAATCGAATGGGTTGGCGTCCGCCACGAGGAAGGGGCGGCACTTGCAGCCACCGGTCAAGCAAAACTCACGGGTCGGCTCGGCGTCTGTTGCGGAACGACCGGCCCCGGCAGCACCCATCTCGTCGCCGGCCTCTATGAGGCAGCTCGCGACCATGCACCGGTTCTTGCACTCTCCGGACAGATGCCGCGGCAGCTGCAGGGCATCGACTATTTTCAAACGACAGATCCCGACATGCTATTTCGCGATGTCTCGCTCTACACCGAGACTATTTCCTCGCCGGCACAGGCGCCGGCCGTCATTCATCAGGCCATCGCCGCCGCCTATGCCGGCCGCGGCGCCGCGCATTTGACGCTGCCAATGGACGTCCTGACCGCCAAGCCCGAGGGCAGCGCTGCAAACGTCGCCACGCTCAAGCCGCGACCGGAAATTTCGGCCAGCGAAGCAGATATCGCCGAGATCGGCCGCCGCATCAATGAAGCCGAGACCATCGTGATCATGTGCGGTGCTGGATGTCATGGCGCAGTTGAGGAATTGCGTGCGCTTTCCGATCGGCTCGCGGCGCCATTGATTCATTCCGTCAAAGGCAAGGACATCATGCCTTACGACGACCCGCGCTGGATGGGCGGCATCGGCATGATCGGAACGAGGGCGGACTACAACGCCGTCATGGACTGCGATCTGTTTCTGATGCTCGGCACCGACTATCCTTATTCGGAATTCTTGCCGCGTAACGGCGTCATCATCCAGGTCGATGAGCGGGCGCGCGTGATCGGCCGCCGCGCACCGGCCGAGCTCGGTGTCATCGGCTCGGTGCGACCGACGGTCAAAGCGCTGCTCGATCGGGTGACGCCGAAGAGCGACCGCAGCTTCTTCGATAGCGTCACGGCCGGGCGCAAAAAATGGAACGAGATGCAGGACAAACAGGCTGATCCCGCGCGGAGCAAGGATCGCATTCATCCCCAGGCGGTGGCGCGCATGGTAAGCGACCTCGCCGCGCGCGATGCCGTGTTCGTCATCGACACCGGGCTCAACACGCTATGGTCCGGTAACTGGATCCGCCAGAGCGGCAAACAACGGATCATCGGCTCATTCAACAATGGCGCCGTCGGCACGGCACTTGGTCAAGCCAACGGCATTCAGGCGCTCGACCGTTCGCGGCAGGTCATCGCACTCTGCGGCGACGGCGGCTTCAACATGCTGATGTGCGAGTTTCTCACCGCCGTGCAGCATAAGCTGCCGGTCAAGGCCGTGGTCTACGACAATTCGTCCCTCGGACTGATCACGCTGGAGGCGGAGTCGATCGGGGTGCCGGCATGGAAAGCGGCCATTGACTTCACCAATCCCGATTATGTGATGCTGGCGCGCGCCTGCGGCGCCGTGGGCTTCAAGGCCGAGAAGCCAAGCGAGTTGCGCGACGCAATCCGCAAAGCGCTCGATGCCGACGGCCCGGCCATTGTCGACTGCGTGGTTGCGGCCGATGAACTGCCCAATATTCCGCACATCGATCTCGAGAGGATCGGCAATTTCGCCGAGGCCAAAATCAAGGAAGCCGTGCTCGCCGCGACCGGCGGCTGACGAGACAGTTCGGCGGCCGGAATCCCACTACGTCGCAAAGCCTGCCGCTACGGAGCGCCGCAAGATCGTCCATGGTTCGCATCCATGGTTCGCAAGGAGACCTGTCAATGAACCGCCGGACATTTATCTGCGCCCTGGCCGCTGTCGCCGCGACTCCCGTGCCGAACCGCGTCGCCGGCGCCCAGCCCGCGCTGAAGACCAAAAATGTTGTCTTCGTCCACGGACTGTTTGCCGACGGCTCATGCTGGTCGAAGGTTATCGCCCGCTTGCAGCAAAAAGGCGTCAACTGCACTAGCGTACAGAATCCTCTGACCTCACTGCATGAGGCTTCGGCGAGCGCGCGGCGGGCGATCGCGGCGCAGCGGGGCCCGACAGTGCTGGTCGGCCACTCGTTCTCGGGAATGATCGTGACCGAGGTGGGAGCGGCCCCGAAGGTCACCGCCCTCGTCTATGTTGCCGCGCGTGCCCCCGATGCCGGCGAGGACTATGCGGCGCTGGCGAAGAACTATCCGACGCCTCCGGCCACAGCCGGCATCGTTTTTAACGACGATTGGGGCCAGTTGTCCGAGGAAGCTTTCCTGCGCGACTTCGCCGGCGACCTGCCGCGAGAGAAAGCGCGTGTGCTCTATGCGGTACAGCAGCCGTTCAAGAAATCGCTGACCACCGAGAAGACCACGAATGCCGCTTGGCACAGCAGGCCGACCTTCTATGCCGTGTCGACCCAAGACCGCACCATCAATCCCGACCTGGAGCGCTTCATGGCCAAGCGGATGGGTGCAAAGACGATCGAGATCGAGGCAAGCCACCTGGCGCTGATCTCGCATCCCGATGCGGTCACGAATTTGATCGTGGAGTCCCTCGCGATCTGAGACCTCGACCCCTCAAACGCAAAGGCGCGTTGCCGGTCACTCCACCTTCTTCGTGTAGGGCCCGAGGACCTTGGTCGCTTCGCGGACGTAGGAGAGATCGATCACGTCCTTGACCGTCACCTTGCCGTCGATCTGGCCGGCGTCCTTGAAATATTGCCAGGCCATTTGCAGCGCCGGCACGTTGAGCTCGCCGTCGGGATCGACCGCTTGCGAGATGATGGCGCGGTGCACCGCCGGATCTTTCAGGAACGAGTATTTGACCAGAATGTTGATCACGGCGTCGGCGTTAGGCCCGGCGATGTGGCCGCCCTCGAGTGAGTCGTCGTAGAACCGAATCGCCTTGACCAGCGCGATCATGAATTTGTTGGCGGTTTGCTTCTCCTGGGCGAATTTCGGGCTGAAGAAGACCACTGCCGTCTGGAAGCCCGGGAAAATCTCGTCGGCCGTGATCAGCTTCTTGGCGGCGCCGAGCTGTAACAGCTTGGTCACGGTCGGTTCGACGGTGAGGCTCGCGTCGATGCCCTTGTTGGCATAGGCCGCGATCTGATTGGGGAAGCCGAGATAGACCGGATCGATGTCCTTGATGGACAACCCGTTCTTCATCAGCGCGTAGTTCATCAGGGCGTCTTCGCTGTTGCCCTGAGCGGAGATCGCCACCTTGAGGCCTTTGAAATCCTTCAGGCTCTTGACCTTGCCGCTGTCGAGCAGATCGCTGCGCACCATGATGTCTTCGAAGCTGTAATTCTTGGTGTTGCGCGCCTTGTCGGCCACGATTTTGATGCCGAGGCCGCGCTCGACCGCGTTGTAAAGCCCGGCCGAGGTGGCGCCTGAGCCGACGTCGATCTCACCGGAGCTCAGCGACGGGATCGCCTTGGCGGCCGAATCGAAGCGGACGAATTTCACCTTCAGGCCCTGCTCGGCGAAATAGCCATTGGCGTCGGCGATGAACAATGGCGCGTCGCTCGCCGCGCCGATGGTGCCGATGGTCAAGTCCTCAGCCTGCGCGCGGGCGCCCAATACGGTCATCGCCACGATGGCCGCCGTTGCCACCAGCCAGGTTTGAATCTTTCTCATCGACGCCATTTCAAGCCTCCCGATCAACTCAAAATCCGTTCGTCCCGCGCAAGCGGGACCCAGTGCTGGATTCCCGCTTGCGCGGGAAGGAGCGGAAGCTAACACGTATCCGCCCGCCTCGCCTGCGACACAGATGCGCTCACAGCCACGGCATCAGCGAGGCGTGGATCACGTCCGGTACACCCTCCCCGCCGACGGATTTGATGGCGAGGTCGACATCCTTCAATCCAAAGCGGTGGGTGGTAATGAGTTCGAGCGGAAAGCGCTTGGAGGCAAGCTGCGCCAAGGCGAGCTCGCAGGCCTTGTAGCTGTGGCCGCGCGCGCTTTTCATGGTGATGAACTTCACGGTGAATTTTTCCAGCGGGAAATTGGGAAAGGCGGCCAGCTCGCCCTGCACCACGATGGTGCCGCCCTTGCGCTTGAGCGCCTCGATGCCGAGCAGGATCGGAATGGTGCCGGCGCCGGCGGTGCAGTCGAGCGCGACGTCGACGCCCTTGCCGCCGGTGATCGCCATGATGCGCGCCAGCGGATCTTCCTTGTTCACGTCGATGACGTGATCGGCGCCGAGCTTTTTGGCGACTTCGATGCGGGCGCGATCCTTCGACGTGCCGGTGACGATGATCTGCGAGGCGCCGGCCTGCTTGCAGATCACGGTCTGCGACAGACCTTGCTGGCCCGGGCCCTGGATCAGCACCGTCGAATCGTAGCCGACGCCGCCGTCGAACAGCGACCATTCGACCCCGTTCGCCATCGGCGTAACGAGCCCCGCCAGCTCCGCCGTCACGCCCTTCGGCACATGATGCACTACCGCGTTCCACGGCAGGTAGACGTATTGGGCAAAGCCGCCCCACAGGTGCGGTGCCTTCTCGGCCGAGGTGTAGCCGTAGCGGATCGCGTCCGGATTGGTGCGCCAGTTGGTGTTCTCGCAATGCCGGTACTGGCCGGCATGGCACCACTCGCACTTGCCGCACATCACGTAGTGTTCGACGAAGACGAGATCGCCTTCTTTGAATCCCTTGCGACGGGTGAATTCGCGGCCGGCCTTGGCGATGGTGCCGATGTTCTCGTGGCCCATGATGGTCGGCGCATTGTTCGGCGGATGCTTGTAGAGCTTGACGTCGGTGCCGCAGATGCCGCCGACCTCCATCTTCATCAGCGCGGCATCCTCCGGGATATCGGGCATCGGATAGTCGCGGAATTCGGTCTTGCTCGGCCCGGTGCGCACCGCCGCCAGTACTTTTTCTGCCACTGAAAATCGCTCCAGCCTGGTCTTGTCGTGCCTTAAATAAGCGCGCGCAATCTAGAATGCAGCAAAGGCGCGTCAAGCCCGCCGAATACGTGCATTTTTGCCGTTAGCAGCTTACTTTAAGGCGATGGCAGGCTCGTTCCCGATGATGCGGCCGTTGCGGCGCAGCGCCGATCAGGCCGCCGCAAGCGAGCGCGTGCGCGAGTGGACGCGGGGCCGCTTTGCGCTTGGCGACGACGAAACCGTGATGGTGTCGGAGATCGCCTGCACGGTGCCCGGCTGTCCGCCGATCGAGACCCACGTGGCGTTCTGGACCGCTGCCGGCCGCCACCATTTCCAAATGTTCAAGCCGCTCGCCGAAGTCGTCGAGAACGATCTGCCGCCCGCCTTCATGAAGAACGCCCTCACCTGGGCCGAAGGCGTCGAATGCAGTTGCTGCTAGCCGCGCAGGGTGGGCATTGTGCCTGCTCCGGATAGTGCGACTCTTTTCTCAGCAGCGCGTGCAATGCCCACGCGGTCTGTCGTGCGAACGTGGGCAAAATCGCTCATGACATGCTTGCAGGCGCGTCAGCGGAGAAGGCGATTTTGCCCACTCTACGAAAGCCCCGCTTGCGCCAGCGCCTCGGCTTGGCGTTTGGCAACGCGCTCGATCGAGAAGCGCTCGATCGCTTCGTTGAATAGCCGATAAAAATTCAGTTCGGCGCGCAGGTGCAGGAACACGGCGCCGAGCCCGATCGCGGCGCGGTCCATGAATACGAACTCGCGCGGCACCGTCACCGGCCCCTTGCGCTTGAGCGCCTGGTGGACGCGGAACGCTTCGCGGCGGCCGTATTCGGCCGGCGCCACGCCGTCGGCGATGGTTCGCACGCGGTCGTCGAGCAGCGGCGCATAAATAAAGCGCGCCCAGATGTTGAGCGTGTCGATCAGCTCGCGCGACAGGCCGCGAAAGCCCCAGGTCTCGTAGGCGTGCACGATCAGATCGTCCTCGCCGCGCAGCAAGCCGTGATAGAGGTCGACGACGCCCTGCACGAACTTCGGCGCGAAGATGCGGATGCAGCCGTAATCGAGCAGATTGATGCCGACGGGCCCAGCGGACTTGCGTGGACCGTCGCCATCCAATCCAAACACCGTGTAGTTGCCGAGATGCGGGTCGCCGTGGATGATGCCGAACCGGCTGAACGGAAACCACCACGCGGTGAACATGGCGCGCGCCAACGTATTGCGCACAGCGAGCGGATCGTCCTTGTGTGCGAGCATGCGGCTGCCGTCGAGCCAGTCGAGCGTCAAGAGCCGCCCCGTCGACAGTTCAGGCCACGCGCGCGGCACGCGCACGATATCGACGCCGTCGAGCATCGCCCGATACAGCGCGACGTGCTTCGCCTCGCGGAAATAGTCGAGCTCTTCGCGCACGCGCGCGGAAATTTCCTTGGCGATCTCGGTGGTGTCGATCGCGGTGTCGAGACGGCGACGAATGGCAAGCAGCCATTGCAGCTGCCGCAGGTCGGCTTCCACTGCGGACTGCATGTCGGGATATTGCAGCTTGCAGGCCAAATCCGCGCCGTCGAGCGAACGGGCCCGGTGCACCTGGCCGAGCGATGCGGCGGCGGCGGGGTGATGCTCGAATTTTTCGAATTTTTGCTCCCAGTCCGGACCCAGCTCGGCGCTCATGCGGCGCTTGACGAAGGCCCAGCCCATCGGCGGCGCTTCGCTCTGCAGCTTCTGCAGTTCGGCGGCGTACTCGGGCGGCAGCAGATCCGGAATGGTCGCAAGGAGCTGCGCGACCTTCATCAGCGGCCCCTTGAGCCGGCCGAGCGCCGACGACAGCGCCAGCGCGTCGCCGGCGCGGTCCGGCGCGCCGCCGAGGAGCCGCCGCCCGGCATAGCGCGCCGCGACGCCGCCGACATTGGCGCCGACCCGCGCATAGCGTGCGGCGCGGGCGGACAGGCGGTTCTTTTCGCGGTCGGTGGTTTGACGCGTTGCCATTATCCCTTCGGCCAGTTGTCGCGAATCCAACGGGCGAAACTTTCTTCACTCACCTCGCCCGCGGCAAGCGACATTATTATTTTCGTCGCCTGCGCCTGATCCGGAGCGAATCTCACATCATTCCTCCAGAGAAAAGTCATCATGCTCATAAAGGCCATGCGTTTATTTCCATCGACGAACGCATGGTTCTTAGCAAAACCGAACGCGTATGCTGCAGCAAGTTCCGGCAGCTCGGTTTGCTGGTAGTGCCACTTGTTGATCGGCCGATCGAGTGCGGAACGCAGAGGCCCTTCGTCGCGCAACCCGGCCGCGCCGCCAAACCGTCGCAGTTGGCGGCTGTGGATTGCAATGACCTGTTCGTAGGTCAGCCACTTTGGGCCGTCGTCATTCGACGACTCACTCATTTTGCCAGCGTGGCAAGGGTATCGCGATATTCATCCATTATCTGTTCCGCGGCTTTCATGGTCGCCTCGAAATCGGGGTCGTAGGGAAGCAGCTGAAGCCCGCCACCGGCGATCTCGGTGACGTGAAAGGCTTGGCCGCGCTTCATGTCGAGGCGCTGCATCAGTTCGCGCGGCAGAATGAATCCGTCTGAATTGCCGATCCGCTTGATTTCGAGCTTCATGGGCGTCGTTCGCGTTTTACCTGCCGTATAACATAGACCGCCGGCAAGTATAACGCAAGTATGACGCCCTAAGCTGTTGTTGGGCCGTCAATTTAACGGCTAGCGTCAAGCAGCCGAGAAGCCGGTTGGCAGGCATCTCGATTGAGGTTGCGGATTTTACCGCGCCACCGGCTCGGAGGAGCGCGCGGCGCGGGTTACCTTGCGGTGGCGGACGACCGGCCGCGGCGGCACCGGCTGCGGCTGCGAGAAGCCGCCGAACAGCCGGGCGAAGAAGCCTTCGCCGCCGCTGCCGGCCTGGCCCGGATAGTAGCCGCGACCGCCACCGCCCCACAGCGAGGGGCTGTCGGGCACGGCCAGCACCTGGCGGTGCGTGATGTCGATCTTGTGCTCGATCGGTATGTCGGCGACGCGCCGCTCCGGTCCTTCGAGCAGCGCCAGCTCCGCTTTGTCGCGACCGTAAACGTCGTCGCGGAATTCGAGCTTGCCGGCATCATCGACGAACGCGGTCTGATAGGTCAGGTGCACCGGAATGAAGGTCGGGAAATCGATGTTGACCTCGCTCGGCCCGTACATCCTCTTGATGCGCTCGATGGTGTAGTGATCGTCTGGGCGCACCAGCGACAACAGCACCTCGGCATATTTCGGCGGATCGAGCACGCGCATGCAGCCGTGGCTGAACGCGCGCTTTTCGAAGGCGAACATGTATTTGTCCGGCGTGTCGTGCTGGTACACCAGGAATTTGTTCGGGAAGTTGAAGCGGATGCGGCCGAGCGCGTTCTTGTCGCCGGGCGGCTGCCAGATGCTGATACCGCCGTCGCGATTGTGATCGACGACCAGCCCCATGCGGGACATCACGCTCGGGTCCTGCTCCAGCGCCGGCAGATATTCGCGATTCACGATCGAGGGCGGTACGTGCCAAATCGGATTGATGGTGATGAATTTCATCATCGCCGTCATGATCGGCGTCGGCATGCCGGGCTTGCCGATCACGATCCTGGTCTTCCACACCTCCTTGCCGTCGCTCATCACGCGCAGCGAGTAGTCGGGCAGATTGACGATGACGTAGGTCTTGCCGAGGTCGTGCGGCATCCAGCGCCAGCGTTCCATGTTGGCGATGATGATGTCGGCGACGTGGCTCGGGCGCGGGCCGTTGAGCGCCTCGAGCGTCTGCGGCGTCAGCAGGCCGTTGGCCTTGAGATCGTTCTCCTTCTGGAATTTCTTGACCGCTTCGGCGAGATCCTTGTCGTAGGTGGTGCCGTCGCCGGTGACGCCAAGCCGCTCGCGCAGCTGCGGCACGCGCGGGTCCTGCGCGCCGATCTTGAGCGCGGGACCGGCTGGGATCGGCGCCTTGATGGCTTGCGCATTGCCGCCGCGGATTTCGGCGAGCTTGGCTTTGAGCGCGAGATAGCCCGGTGCATACGGCTCGTAAGAGTCGAGCGCCGCGGCGACGTCCTTGGCGTCGGCGAGCGCGGCCAGCACGCTCGCCGGCTCCGGTGCCTTCTGATCGTACGAAATGTCGGCGCTCACCCGCGACCAGGCGACCCGTCCGATCGAGGCATGACGCGCATAGGTGATGACCGATGCGGTGAGGCGCAGCTCGGCCTCGGCGAGCGCACCGGGGTCGGACGCCTTGAAGTCCGCCACCGGATAATCGGCCGGATCGAGTCCGTCGGCATCGACCTGGCCGAGATAATCGATCGCCGCCTTGGCGCGCGCATTGGCAACGCCGTCGGTGATCCAGAGCGGCGCGTAGGAGCGGCCGGAATAAAATGCTTCGACCGCGGTGCGCTCGGCCTTGCCGCCGAGGACGTGGTCGAACTTGCCGGAGGATAGATCGCGCAGCTGATCGGCGACGGCCTGATCGGCGGCGGGCAACGTACTGGCGGGCGCTGCGTTTGCAGCGGGCTGCGCGTTGGCGGGCGTTGCGTTCGCCGCGGGTGCAGGCGCTGCTGCTGCCGGCTCGATATTGCCGGTTTGCGCCGGGGCGGCCTCGGGAGTGGGCGCCGCATTCGCAGCCGGCGCGGCGGGAGCCACCGCGGGCGCCGCTGCCGCCGGCTCAGCATTGCCGGTTTGCGCGGGCGCGGCCTCGGGTGCCGGCGCGGCCGCTGCCGGATTCGGCGTTTCGGCCTCCTTGGCCGGTTCGGCGGATTTTTGCGGTTCGGCGGGAGCGGCCGCGGCGGCGGGCTCAGGCGCGGGTGCAGCAGCCGCTGGCGCCGGCACGGCATCGGTGTTCTGCGTACGACCCGAAGCGGCATCCGGCGCGATCGATTTATCCGGCTGAGCGGCGGCGGCTGGCGGCGCTGCGGCGTCCGGCGCGGGGGTCACAGCAGTTTCGCCTGGCGGCGGCGCGACCGGATCGGCCAGCGCATTGCCGGTCACCGACAGCAACAGCGCCACCGCGGTCGAGGCCAGAAACCCATTGAGACGGACGCCGGGCATTGCCAACTCTCCTAAGTCCTTGCTCTGGTTCACTTTAGCCTGCGAGCGCAGGCGGGAGGCGGGAACAATGTTCCCGAAAAGTGTCATTCTGCAGACACTACGGTGTTGCGACTCACATTACGCGAGCGGTGCGGGAATTGTCTTGTCCGCGGCAGCGGAAATCCTCAGCAATCAGGCGATTTTCCGCCCGTGTCGCTCTGCGGCAACGGCTTCGGCTCCGCCGCCCTCGAGACCGAGACTTTCGAGCTTCCGATAGAGGGTGGAGCGGCCAATGCGCAACCGCCGCGCCACTTCCGACATCTGGCCACGATAATGGGCGATGGCGAAGCGGATCAGCTCGGCCTCGATCTCGTCGAGCGGCCGCACCTCCCCCACCGCATCAAGAAGCGGCAGCGACTCCGATCTCGGCGCGTCGCCTACGGCTGCTGCAGTGGGGTGGACCTCCGGCTGCAGCGCAACTTCGATCGGGAGCGCCGAACAATCGACTTCGTCCGCGCTGACGGTCTCGGCAGGCGCAGCGACTTGCCCGCCGTCGTGCGCCAAAAGCTGCGCGGCGATCTGCGGCAATTCCGCGGGCGACAGCGTATCGCCCTCGGCCAGCACCACGGCGCGAAACAACGCGTTCTCGAGCTGACGGATATTCCCCGGCCACGGATAGGCTGTGAGCAGCCGGACCGCCTCCGGCGCGATCACGCGGATGCGCTTACCCTCCTCGGCGGCAAAGCGCGCCAGGAAATGCCGCGCCAGCGCCGGGATGTCGGCCGGCCGCTGGCGCAGCGGCGGCACGGTGATCGGAAACACGTGCAAACGATAGAACAAATCCTCGCGGAAGCGGCCGGCTTTGACGTCGGCGATCAGATCGCGATTGGTTGCCGACATGATGCGCACGTCGACCTTGACCGGCCGCCGCGCGCCGACCGGCTCGACCTCGCCTTCCTGAATGGCGCGCAGGAGTTTGACCTGCGCGGCAGCCGGCAGTTCGCCGACTTCGTCGAGGAACAAGGTGCCGCCGGACGCTTCGACGAACTTGCCGGTGTGGCGCTCGGTGGCGCCCGTGAACGATCCCTTCTCGTGGCCGAACAGGATCGACTCCACGAGGTTTTCCGGCATGGCGCCGCAATTGACGGCGACGAACGGTTTGGTCCGCCGCTCCGAGGTGCCGTGAATGGCGCGCGCGATCAATTCCTTGCCGACGCCGGATTCGCCCGCGATCAGCACCGGGATGGCGGAGCCCGCCGCCTTCTCGGCAATGCGGATCACCGCCTGCATGTTGGCGCTTTTGGTGATGACGTCGGCAAAGCCGAGCGTGCCGGCACGGCTGTGCTTCCACCGCGCGATTTCGCCTTCGAGCGCGCTGGTGTTGAGCGCGTTGCGCAGGCTGACGTGCAAGCGCTCGACGCCGACCGGCTTGACGACAAAATCGACGGCGCCGGCGCGCATCGCCGAGACGACGTTGTCGATGCCGCCGTGCGCGGTCTGCACGATCACCGGCACCTTGACCGCAGCCTGGCGGAGCCGCGCCAGGACGCCGAGCCCGTCGAGGTTCGGCATGACCAGATCGAGGATCACGCAATCGATCCGCGCGCCGTCGGCACCGCAGATGAGCGCCAGCGCCGCCTCGCCGTTATCGCGCACCAGCGCCTCATAGCCGAACTTCTGCAGCATGGCTTCAAGGAGCCGGCACTGCACCGGATCATCGTCGACGATGAGGATCGCCATGCTCTTGGTCCTCGCGCTCGCAGCTGCGCGCGGCGCGTCAGCTTCGATGCGACCGCCGGCGCCTGTCCCGTTTCGGGGCAATCTGGGCGAGGAGGATTAAGAGGCTGTTAAGTCACGCAATAGTCAACGCGTTTTCCCGGGCGCTGCGCAGCGCGCAGCAGAGCGAAGTGGTGCGCTGCAGACCCGGGATCGTTACGGACGCCGAGTTGGGGACGGTCCCGGATCAGCGGTGCACCGCCATAGCGCGTCAAAGACGCGCGTAAACGCGCCTATGGCGCTGCACCGCATCCGGGAAACGCACGCGGCAGCGGCTCGACCTCACACCCGCGGCGGCAGGTCGGCGAATTTCTTCTCGCCGCGCAGCACAGCCTGCAACTCGGCCAGCTCTTCATCGCGCCGGTGATAGCCGCATGTCTCGATATAATCGGCCGTGATGTTGAGCTGCTTCTCGGCCTCGCTTTTCAGCTCCGCGATCTTGTCGGCGTTTGGCACGACAGGTTTCGGCGGATTGTCCTTCTCCAGCATGCCGTTGAGTGGCGAAAACGCCTCGATCCTCGCGAACGCGAGCCGCGCGCTTTCGAGCGCGAGATCGCAAAGATGCAGCTTCATCGGTCCCGGTTCGGCGATCTCCTCGACCTCGTCGAGATCTCGCGCGGCACCGTCCCAATCTCCGATGCTGCGGCGGAAGGCGGCGCGGGCAAGCAGGCCACCGGCGACGTGAGTACTCTCTTCCGCGGCCCGCAGGGTGTCGATAGCCTCGTCGAGCCTCGCTCGAGCGACGCGTGCGTCTTTCCGTACCGCCGATGACGATTGTTGAGCCAACGCTAGCCCGAGATGGGCGCGGCCGAGGTTGAGCGTGTCCACGCCGATGTCGAACAACCAATTCTGCTGCTTCATCCATTTCACAGTTTGGGTTGCCCGGTCGCGCGCGGCGGCGTGGTCGCCCTCAGCGAGCAGCAGGTCGCAATACCCATAGCCCTGCAGGGAATAGAGCAACGGATATTTGGGCTGCCTTTTCTTCTGCCGGTCCTCGGCCTCGGCGAATGCCCGCGCGGCGGCCTCGCGCCGGCCCGCGGCGTGCAGGGCATCGGCATAGGCTGCCCAGCTGGCTAGCATATGAAATTCCTCGCTGCTGCGGTCGGCAAGTGCGATGGATTGCTCCGCCGTGGCGACTGCGGAAGCGACCTCGCCGGCGAGCCGCTCGGCTGCGCTAAGATTGGAGGCCGAAATGGCGGCGTTTTGCCAGTCGTGTGCGTCCTTATACAGTCGCAGCCCCGCGCGGTCAGCAGGCAGCGCCTCGGCGAACCGCGCCTGCGCGCGCAACCCGAAGGCTGCCACGCCGAGCACCCAGGACTGGTCGGGAGGCGTCAGTGCGGCGACCGGCACTGCGTAGGGCTTGTCGAAGAACCAGGAGATCGCCGCCAAGTCGCTGCCGATGGCGCCGAGCTTCGCCCTAGCATAATACTCAATGTTGCCGTCGCGCTCACGCCTGCAGATGCGGCCTACGTAAATCTTGTCCAGCGCCTCCTGATGCCGCCCGGCGCGGCAGCCATGGGCGATGGCCTGGTAGAGCGGCGCAAGATCTTCGAGCGTCGGCTTGCGACCTTCTTTAGTCGTGTCGCGCAAGTGCTCGAAAAGCCGGCCATGGGCGGCCTTCCATGCGGACTCGTGCGTGGCCTTGAGCCGCTCGCCGAACCACTCGCGCACCAGCGGATGGGCATCGAGCGCGTCGGGCGCCGATGGGTCTTCGGGATCGAGCAGGCGCACGTTACGAAGGCGGGCGACGGCGCGTCGCCAATCAGCATCGTCTAGGCCGACAATTGCGTCAGTGAGACCTCCGATGGCCGGCGGCTTGCGAAGCGCGGCGAGGCAATCTGCACTGGCAGGGCGGTCGAACAAGCCGACAATTTTCATGATCGCGAGCAATACCGGTTCGCGTGCGAGCCACTCATTCTCGTAAGATTCCATGACTCTGCGGGCATGGTCGTGACCGGGATCGTTTGGATCATCGAGCAAGGCGCGGATGCGATCACGCTGGCGCACATCGCCATGGTGCAATTCAGCGAGAAAGCTCGCGAGCAAACTCAATGCCAAGGCATGCCCAGCAAAATCGTGCGAGGCATCCTGCAACGCCTTCGCCGTTCCTTTCACTCCGTTGTCCGCAAGCAAACTTGCCCCGGCTTCATCCGAGAGGCGCCCGAGATCGATGACAGGCGCCGCATTGTCCTTCCACTTTTGTAGTTCGTGGATAGCCAGCCGGCTGGTCAGCACAACGAGTCCATGGCTCGTCGCTGGCGGCATCGCCGCAAACCCACGCAGGAAACTTCGTATGCCCTGATCCTTCAAAGCGCCGTTTTGGCCCTCGGGGCCGTACTGCAAGGGTTCTATGCCGTCGAGCACCAGCAGCACACGACGTTGCGCGATCGCTTGAGCGAGCTTCTCTCCCTTTGCGCTCGAACTCGTCGTATCGACTTTGACGTTGAGCTTGCCTAACGCCCAATCGAGAAATCCCTCGGCCGAAGTCGCTCGCTCCTTGGTGCCTTGGCTATAGAACGACCATCCCAATACCGCATCGGCACCGCGATAATTGTCGTTGCGCAGCCGCACGAGCCATTCATTGACGAGCGCAGTCTTTCCCGCGCCGCCCCAAGCAATAAGCGAAACGATATTGGTCTTCTTGTCAGCCCAAGCTTGATCGAGGCGCTTTAATTCAGTGTCACGCCCGACCAGATTCTTATACGGGGTCTCCGGCAGACGTGCGTAGTCCACGATTCCGGGAAATGAGGCCGTGGCCGCGGCAAGACCGGTAGGCGGCGATGTTGGCGATACGCCCCTTGTCCTTGCGATCGTTGCGAGCGCTTCAGCGATCTGTCCAGCGATCACGGCCATCTCGCGATCACGCTCAGGGTCCGGGAGTTCCGATAGTGCCTTGCCGTCTCTCGGTCGTCGGTTTGGATGATTCAGCCAATCCAGTTGCGGCATGTGACACGGCGTCACAACGATCGGACAGAATCGTACCTGCGTCTTTGGCCGCTTAAGTATTCGCCCAACCTCTTCGTCGATGATGAAGTCTGACGCCAGTGAGTACCGCGAGACGAGCACGATGAAGACACTACAGGCATCCAGCGCCGAATAGATGTCGCCTTTCCAGTCGTCGCCAATCTGCAGCTTTTCATCATCCCAGATCGTGAGCGTACCGTGCTTTGCCAGTGGAGCTAGGAATGAGCGCACGTAATCGAGCCATGCCCGATCCTTGTGGCTGTAGCTGATGAAAATGACCGGCTTTGTCGAGCCGTCCGCCATGGCGGCAGTCTCCGCAACTCATGCGAGAGTGCCGTGGCGGTGCGCGTTGTCAAGGCGTTACGCTGCCTCACTTTGGTCTAGGGCCGTTGTTTGCCGCTGGTCCGCATGGACCGCCGGGTCAAGCCCGGCGGTGACGAGGTATGAGGGGCGCGCGAGGGTGTGAAATCACGCTCGACAGAATGTCTTGGTGGCGAAAAAGCTCGGCCAAGCTATAAGGACGCAGCCGAGAAGGTGTCGCAGGCCGGGAGTTGGCCGCCCTTGAAGCCGGTCGAGAACCAGCGCTTGCGCTGCGCGGACGTGCCGTGGGTGAAGGAATCGGGGACCGCGTAGCCGCGCGTTTCTTTCTGCAGTCGATCGTCGCCGATTGCGGACGCGGTTTGCAGGGCCTGATCGACGTCGCCGGGATCAAGGAACGGGTGCTTCTGCTGCGCCCGATTGGCCCAGATGCCGGCGAGACAGTCGGCCTGCAATTCGACGCGGACCTGAAGTGCGTTGGCCTCGGTTTGCCCTGACGCGCGCTGCGCCTGCGTCACTTTTGGCAGGATACCGAGTTCGTCCTGGACGTGATGGCCGACTTCGTGGGCGATCACATAGGCCTCGGAAAACTTGCATGCGTTGCTGTTCGCGCAGCCGCCGAACTTTTTCTGCAAGTCGTCGAAAAACGAGGTGTCGAGATAAATGCGTTTATCGATCGGGCAGTAGAACGGGCCCATCGCGGAGCGCGCCAGCCCGCACCCGCCCGGCTCGGCGCCGGAGAATAGGCGCAGCTTTGGCGGATGGTAGGTTCGGCCGCTGGCCCGGAAGATTTCGCTCCAGCGATCCTCGGTGTCGCCAAGCACCAGGGCGACGAAGCGGCCGGTCGCATCGGTTGGCGTCCCGGCTTGGACCGGAGGCGCTTGCCCGGTCTGCTGCGTGGGGGTTCCGCCGCTGAGCACCTGCGCGATGTTGAGAAGCGTGCTCGGATCGATGCCGAAGTACCAGCCGATCAATCCGACAATGATGACCGTGCCAATGCCGAGGTGACCGGGGCGAATTCCGCCGCGAGCGGCGCTCGCCTCGCGATCATCTTCAACGTTGTCGCTTGGGCGAAAGTCGTCGGTGCGCATACCGATGCTCCGTCAACGCCCGCAGCCGTTCACCTTCGTAATTATACGCGTTCTCGGCCCAGCCAGCCACTCGTGGCCGACACACTTTCGTGTAGCCAAAACGGAACCTAGCTAAACGTTCATGCTCAGCTTCGGCCGCGATTGCTCGACGAGGCCGCGCACTCTTCGATATGTGAAAAGCGATGCGGTACCAAAAAGCGGCCCCAATCATCCGACAGCGTGTGCAGGCGCCGTAGCTCAAATGGGCCAGAGCACCAGGGGGTCCCATCCGATGGGGGCTGCCCAGCGGGAGGGCATCCGATGGGGGTTGTCGGTTCGAATCCGGCCGGCGCACCTGTGCCGGCAGGCGTGGCGGTGAGCCCGACCAGCATGCGCAATTAGCCGGCCTCGCACGGCAACAGTCTCAAGGTTTTTGCTGGGCCTGATGCGCGCGCGGGCGCAAGGCTTAAGTCTATTCAGCGGACGGCAAACAATCTGCCCTTTACGAATTCTTCCGTGCCCGGGAGGGCAGCAGAGCATAATGCGCGATGCGGGACTAGATTAGCAACGCCAGATAGCCGCAAAGGGCGGCGCTGACGAGCAGCACGGCCCACTCAACCGGACTCAACCAGAACAATCTGCCTTCGCTTATCATGGCCTGCTCACTGCAATCTCGTCGCGTCAAGGACGCTTTCTACCAGCATAATAGCAGGCGTGCCCGGCGCGCGCTGTAGCGCGCGGACCACACCTCCGCGCAATCTGATTGCGGCTCAACTCAGATCGGCCGTAATCGCGCCTCGCCTGCGCCTCGATGCGCCACGGTAAAGCCTTGCGGGAGCCTGCCGGCAAGCCGCTTTGCGGCGCACGGTTAATCCGGCCGTAACGGCCTTGCGGCTGTATTAGCCTAATCAGCGTCGCTGCCAGGATCGCTGCCACCGCCGCGTGAGGTCAGCTGAACTGAACCGGTACCCCGCGGCAGCGATGCTACGCACGTGCCGCAAGCGTTGCAGCGCAACGCGAATGAATCGATCTCTGTCGAAGTTTCGGACGCTGGCATCGAGCCGATTGGCCAGATTGCGGATCGGCCGCCCTACCGCCGCCAAGTCGCCCGTTTCGACCCATAGCGCCATCGGCGCGAAAAATATCGAAACGAGCACGAGCTCGAGACCGAGCAGGAATTCGGCGAGGCAATCGATCGGCCAACGCCAAAGCTCTGCGAGGTAGTTTGGGCCGCCAAGGCTCTGCTTTACCAGGCTGACGGTTACGCAATTGGACTTGAGCGATATCTCCTCGTCGCCGGGAAGTCCGCCGAGCCCCAATGTGGTGAGCAGGTAGCCGTCGAAATCACCTTGCGAGCTTATCAGCTTCATATTGCCCCGGGCGTATTCGCCAAAGCTTTTGCGCGACGCCGCACTGAGAACCACGGTCTGGTCCGCGAGGTTGAGCAATCGTTGCTGCCAGTCGTTGGCCTTGATCTCGAGCTTGAACAGGGTGGCGTACCATTCGGCGTATTTGACCTGCAGCTCGGCAACGTACTCGTTATCGCGGCCGCTGCGGCCGATATCCTTTGGCACGGCGGTTTCGCGAGGGTGCCAGGCTGCCGGCTCCACGGACTGATATTGGCTGACCCTGGGATCGAGCCGGGCACGTATCTCCTCAGGCGCCCGCTCGTAATGCCCCTGGAGCTCGGCCTTCGATCGCAACAGCGCTCTGACGAAATAGGGTTGGACGCAACGCGCCGACACTTGCCACAATTCGGCCGAAGCGGCCGCCGCGCCATTCGATCGCTGAGCCCTGACCCAGGTGTATCGATCCGCGGCCAGGTGCAGGCTGTACGCCCAACTCAACAGGGATGCGCCGAGAACTGCGCCGCCCAACAAGCCAATTGAAAGACGGATGCGTGAATGGAAAGTGAGCAACATAACCGGCTCGCACGCACTTGCACTTGCTCACCAAGCCCCCCGGAGGAGCTTGGCTACCCGGAACCTGCACGCGAAGACTATCGAATCCTTCGAGGATTCTACTCGCGCGCCGTCAGGGCGATGCGCCGGCCGCTTCTCGCTCATTTGTCATGGCGACTTCCCCCTTACGCGACACCTCACCACGGCCGGCAACAATCTGGCGCGTTTGCGCCGGAATTAAGACGGCGCGCGCTGCCACAATTGCTTCGAATCTTCGCCGGCGAAAACTTAGGCGCCACCGGCATCGCCGCCCCTCCGTTCCGGCCGGCGACGATTGCGTAAAATTTTACGAAAACGCGCAAGCGGATCGCCAGCACTTGCCCGGTAAAATCCCTTGCATTGCCAGTGGGGATGGGGACGGTGCCGACCTCCGCCGATTCGCCTTTCATCGTTGATCTGCCGACGCTGTGTCTGGTCAGTGTGTTTCTGACCGCGACCGCCGGTGCGCTCTTGCTGTTCGCCTGGATGCAGAACCGCCGCGAGTTGGCGCTGGCGCTGTGGGGCATCGGTTGCCTGTTCGCATCCGTGGGCGTCGGCCTGTTGCGCGGCACGTTTCCCGGCGAGAGCTCCACTCTTGCGGCGACCGCGCTCCTCTGCTGCGCCTATGGCGTGTTGTGGGCTGGCGCGCGCACCTTCGAGGGACGAAAGGTCCAGCCGGCATTGGCCTTCGCGGGCGCCGCACTGTGGCTCGTGCTCTGCCAATGGAGCGGCTCTACCACGATGCAGCCGGTGCGCCTCCTCGTACTCTCAGCCATCTTGGCAACGTATGTGCTCTTGGGCGCGCGCGAAGTATGGCGCGGGCTCGACCCCGAGCTGATGTCGCGCTGGCCGACATTGGCGCTTCTGATCATGCATGCCGGCTTCCTGCTGGCGCGGATCCCGCTCGCCGGCGCGCTGCGGCTGCATACCGTGAGCGTCATGGGCGCCATGAGCGGCGGGCAGCGCCTGTTCATTTCTGTCATGGCGCTGGAGGCACTGTGCACGACCTTCGCGTTGGCCTTTCTGCGGGTGTGCATGGCCAAGGAGCGCGTCGAGTTGCAGCAACGAAAAGCGGCGCTCACCGATGCGCTGACCGGCGTCGCCAACCGCCGCGATTTCTTCGAGCGCGGCGAGCGCCTGTTGGCCGCCGCGATCGCCGACCGGCAGCCGGTGGCGCTGCTGCTGTTCGACCTCGATCGCTTCAAGGACGTCAATGACGGCGCCGGCCATCACGCCGGCGACCAGGTGCTGCGCGGCCTTACCGAGCTCGTCAAACCGGCCATGGCGGCCGACGATCTGTTCGCACGGATGGGCGGCGACGAGTTCGCCTGCATGCTGCCCGGCGCCAGCATGACGCGCGCGCTGCAGATCGCCGAAACGGTGCGGCGCGGATTTGATGCGCTGCCGGTGGCAGGACTGCCGTGCCATCCCACCGTGAGCGTCGGCCTCGCCATGGCGAGCGAACCGGGACAGACGCTTGCGTCGCTCATGGCGAGCGCCGACCGTGCGCTCTATCGCGCCAAAGCCGACGGCCGCAACCGCGTCGCCCCGGCGCCGCTGGTTCTGGTCGAACGACCGGCCGGCGAGCCGGCGCCGCCGCTCGCGCCGGTGCTGCCGATCATCATCTCCAAGCCGCGCTCGACGCTGAACGCCACCTGATCGCGCCGGCGGCTGGCGCCCGGCCACGGCCTATCGAATCGCCTAGCGTTCCATACCTATCGCTATTCGTACTATCATTCAGACCGGCAGCGTCGTGCCAGCAGGAGGCACGGCGGCTGCCGCGCAATCGGGACGTTCCTCCATGAGCAAGCCTGCGCTGACACTGCAAATGCCGGCACCGCCGGATCCGGTCGCGGTGGCGCTTGACCCCGCAACGACGGCATTGCTCATATTCGACATCGTCGACCCCATTTGCACGCGTCAACCGAATTGCACGGGGCAAATGGTGCCGGCTATTTCTGCACTGCTGGCGCGCGCACGAAAGACCGGCGTTACCATTGCGTACGGGACTAGAGCGCCGACCATGTCAAAGTGGTTGCCCGAAGTTCTTCCGGCGCCCGGCGACATCAAAATCGAAAGTCAGGCCCAGGACAGATTCTACAATACCGACCTCGACAAGGCGCTGAAGGCCAAGGGGATTACAACGCTCATTCTGACCGGCTGGAAGGTGAGCGGATCAGTGACCTATACTTCGGTCGGAGCAACGCTGCGTGGTTACACGGTCGTAGTTCCCGTTGATACCAGTTTGGACGCTACCGATTACGAAGTTGCCATAGGCCTGTTCCAAATTTTGCATCAGCACAGTTCGAATGCTACGAACGAGCCGTTGAAGGATAGAGCCTCAACGCTGAGCCGCACGGATCTGATCACGTTCAAATAGCGCAAAAGCGCGAGAGGGACGCTCGTCCTTTCGCCAAGTGCCGCCGCAGGTCGCCAGGAATTACGGAAGGCACGCCGTGGCGCTCGGCGGGATGCTGAGATTGGAAAACACGTCGGTCAGCGCCACTGTCACGGCCCCCGGTCACCTGATGGCTGCAGGACGCCGGCCCCGGTAACGGGCCGTCACCCGCCTTGCCGTTCCTGTGCGCAGGGCGGAGAGGTCATAATGGCTCGGAAAATTGCCGAGATTTCAGCTAGGGATTTTTAATCATCGTGCTTTTGAACAAGCTGCGGGCGTTCCCATCGCTAAATTCCGCGACATCGGATCGGTCAGTCCGCAACCATTGATTAACAACGCTTGCAAAGGACTGTTTTCTGCGGCCCGAGCAAATGAAAATAAATGCTCTCCCGTTTTATTGTGGGCCAGTGTTTGAGTGAAACTCGGCTCCATCGCTACGGCAAGCCCATGATTGGCAACGTCACGCGTCGATTTGCCCAAAGCCGCGGCGGCAGCACGTCGATCATATTCGGGCTGTCGCTGATCCCCATCATTTTTCTAGTCGGATTGGGCCTCGATTTCTCCGCTGCCGCGCAAAAGCAGCTGCAGCTGAACACGGCCGCCGACGCCGCCGCATTGGCGGCGGTGGCGCCCGGCGCCATGACGCAAACGGCGGCGCAGGCGCAGACCACGGCGACCAACATTTTCATGGCCCAGGCGTCGCTCATTCCAAACCTGAGCTACAGCACGCCGACCGTCACCGTCACCCAGAACGGCATGACCCGCACCGTGACGGTCGGCTACACGGCCTATTCGATCAACAGCTTTCCCAATGTCTTTGCGCTGCTCACCAAGGCAGCTGAGAACCAGTGGACGCTCAACGGCTCGTCGACCTCCACGTCGACGACGTCCCCGAATATCAATTTCTATCTGCTGCTCGACAATTCGCCGTCGATGGCCATTGCGGCGACGACCGCGGGCATCAACACCATGGTGAACAACACCCAATCGCAGGGCGGTTGCGCCTTCGCCTGCCATGAGAGCAACCCGTCGGCGGACAACCTCGGCAATCCCAATGGCGAGGACAATTACACGCTGGCCAAAAATCTCGGCGTGGTGACGCGGATTCAGAACATGGCGACGGCGACGTCGCAGTTGATGACCACCGCCACCGACATGATGACCGCCAATAACGCCACCTGCCCGAACGGCCCCGGCTGCTATCAAATGGCCATCTTCACCTTCAACCTGCAGGGCAGCAGCGGCACGACTTGCAATAATAAGTCGATCCAAGTCATCTACGCGCCGAACTGCGCGGCGTCGACCAATCTGAGCGCGGCGAAGACTGCCGCCGCCGGCATCGACGTAATAGAGGTCTGCAAAAATAGTTGGCTGACCTGCAGCAATAACAATAACGACACCGACACTGATTTCGAAACGGCAATGTCGGCCATCAACAGCATCATGCCAACTCCAGGCACGGGTACCGCAGGCGGCTCGCCCCAGGAGGTCCTGTTCCTGGTCACCGACGGCGTCGATGACGAGGTCAACAGCTCGTCCTGCTCCCAGCCGTTGGATAGCGGCAACCGTTGTCAGCAGCCGTTCAACACGACATGGTGCACCACCGTGAAGAACAACGGCATTCGTATTGCGGTGCTGTACACCGAATATCTGCCGCTGCCGACCAATGCCTGGTACAATCAGTGGATAAAGCCGTTCGACAGCACGATTGCCAGGAACATGCAAAGCTGCGCCTCGCCTGGATTGTACAAGATGGTGACGACCGACGACGATATCGCCGCGGCGATGCAGACGCTGTTTCAGATAGCGGTTAGCAGCGCGCGCCTGGCGCAGTGAAATGCGGCGTCAGTTACAGCTGGCGGCTTTACCCGATCGCCGCTCCACCGAAAGCACAATAGCTGGTACTGAGAGCGGACCGCGAACGCCGCCGGCCGTCAGCACGTACTGTTGTAATTCACGCAAGTCGACAGCCGCGGATAAAAATATTGGCTCTCATAAATGTTGATGATTCCGGTGAGCACATAGCCGAACTGCGGATTATACAGGTAGTTCACCTCGCCGAGGATCAGCGCCGTGTCCTTCGGCAGCGTCTGCAGCGCGGCCGGCAACGTGACCGACGAGCCGACGGCGCGGCCGTTGCCGCTATTCGCAGCGCTCCATGTCACCGTGGCGTCGCCGTTGGCGTCGGTGGTGGTGACTTCAGAGACGGTCACCGTCATGTTGTTAGCTGAGTAGGGCGCCACCACGGTCGAGGCCGAACCCAAAATCTGGTTCATGGTCGCGGCGTCGATGCTGACGTATTGCGAGGTGAGATCCGCCACCGTGCGGGCCGCCAAAGTCGTGCGAAATTGCACGGCCAAACCGTCGCCGAGCTCGACGCTGCCGAGGTAAAGCGTCACCATGAAGGGCAGAATGAGCGCGAACTCGACCGCCGATATGCCGCCGCCGTCGGCGCCGAAACGACGCAGCGCGCGGAAACCTGCAATCACGGCGCCGGCTTTCATCAGTACGGCTCGTTCTTGAACACGGCTGTCGACACCAAAAGGCGATTGCCGTTGGCCAGATTGGACAGGTTGAAGCCGAGCGGGCCCAGCATGACCGGCCATTGATACATCACCTGGACCACCACGATGTCGCCCGGATTGCCGGGAGACCAGGCCCAAGTGTTGGAGACCTGGCCGTTGTTGTTGAAGGTGAGCGTCGGCATCGCGGTACTGGCAGAGGCGAAATCCGTGTAGTTCTGCACGTTGATCATGAAGTTGGCGCAGTTGAAAAGGGCAAACGTCTTGCCGCACACCCAGGTGGCGAAGCCGGCCTGAGTCATGTTCGATTGTTGGGCCTGTCCGGTGAGGATGTAGCGGCTCGCTTCTTCCGTCGTCACGTCGAGCACGCGGCCGGCAAAGAACACCAGCGCGGTCTGGAACAGCGCCACCAGGAGCGCGAAGAACGGCGCCGCCACAAAGGCGAATTCGACCGCGGCACTGCCGGTCCCGCAGAGAATAAAATTTCTGCAAGGCCGGAGGCGGCGCATCAAGCGGGCCAGACTTTGCGCGAAAGCCAAATACATGGCACCCTGGGCTTCACCAAGCTCTATGCAGGGGTATTTTTTAGAAAACCGTTACGGCTGAGCGTCGCACGTCGTTAACGCGAACGAGCCAGACGACACGCTTTTATCGAATGCCGGAAAATCGGCGGCACTCGGCAACGTTTTGTAAACCATCGCCGCGCGCCTTGTGGCGTCCATCAGGCGTGCGTGTCGTGGCCAATCCGTGATTGGGGTGTGAGCAAATCGCCATGGTAGCCCGCGTCCTCATAATCGGCGGCTATGGCAATTTCGGTAGCTATATTGCCCGCAGCCTTGCGAACGACGCTGAGATCCGGCTGCTGATCGGCGGGCGCTCAGTGGAGAAGGCGCGGGGTTTCGCCGCTTCGCTGGATGCGTTCCACTCGGCCGAAGGTCACGCGTTTGATATCAATGGCGACCTTGCGGTCGCGTTGGCGCGGATCGCGCCCGATATCGTCGTCCACACCGCGGGCCCGTTCCAGAAGCAGGATCATCGCGTCGCCCGTGCGGGCATCGCGCAAGGCTGCCACTACGTCGATCTTGCCGATGCGCGCGATTTCGTCGCGACGATCGACCGGCTCGATGCCGAGGCCAAGGCAAAGCATGTGCTGGTGGTCAGCGGAGCCAGTACGGTCCCGTGCCTGACCGCAGCTTTGATCGATGCCTATCTTCCGGCGGTCGCGCGGTTGGAAGCTGTCGATTACGGCATCACTGCTGCCCAGCATACCAATCGCGGCTATGCGACGACCGCGTCGGTGCTCAGCTACGTCGGCAAGCCGATGACGATGCTGCGCGACGGGAAAATGAAGACCGTCTACGGCTGGGAAGACACGCACCCACAACGCTATCCGGAGCTGGGTTGGCGGCTGTTCGGTAATTGCGACATTCCCGACCTTGCGCTGTTTCCCAAACGTTACCCGACCCTCAAATCCATGCGCTTTGGCGCCGGGCACGAGCTTAAATTGCTGCACCTGGGCACGCGCATGCTGGGGGCGCTTGTGCGAATGGGCCTCGTTCGCTCGCTCGACAATTACGCGGAAGGACTGCAGCGCCTCGCATTCCGATTTGACCGCTTTGGCTCGGGCCGCAGCGGCTTCCATATGATCCTTTCCGGCACCGGCCGCGATGCTAAGCCACTGAAACGCCGCTTCGTCATGGTCGCGCGCTCCGGCCATGGCCCTTACATCCCGTGCATGCCCGCGATCATCATGACGCGCCGGCTGGCCAGGGCAGAGGTGCCGCAACGTGGCGCAATGCCTTGCGTCGATCTGATCGATCTCGATGCCTATCTCGCCGCGATCGAAGGGCTGGATGTCAGCGTCATCAGAGACACTGCCGATGCCTGAGATTTCCAGGAGCCGCTTCAGCTACCGCGACGACCGGACGGTGCCCGCCTTCGATGATAGCCGCGCCTTGTTCGTGTTCGATGGCGTCTGCGTTCTCTGCTCGGGCGCCGCGAGCTTCATCATGCGGCACGACAAAAAAGCATTGATTAATTTCACGCCCGCGCAAGCGGCGCTCGGCCGGGCGCTTTATATCCATTACGGTATCGAGATGGACGAGAGCTACCTCTTGATCGCCGAGGGTCGCGCCTACACCGCTTCGCGCGGCTACGCCGAACTGTCCCGGATATTGGGCGGCTGGTGGCACATTCTCCGCGTCGCCGCACTCATCCCGGAACGCTTGCGCGACTGGGTCTACGCCGTTATCGCGCGCAATCGCTATCGCTGGTTCGGGAAAACCGAGTATTGCACGCTGCTGACCACCGAGCAGCGGCGCCGCCTCTTGTGAGCGCGATCGCAATCCCTGCTACGAACTTGCTACGCCTTGATGCCGACGCGTCGGCGCAACGGCACGATATAAGTGTGCCGAAAATACGCTTCCGCAGCCTTCATGCTGACCTTCAGCATCTGACGAACTACGCGTAGCCGCATGTGTCGCAGTTCGGGCGGTAACGTCCGCAGCGACTTATACAACGTCTGCAGGGCGACCCACGCCCAGGAAATCCGCTTCGACGTATTCCGGCGGTGCTGCCGCAACGCGCTCAAGTATGCATCGGCCCACACGACCTGATATCGCCACGACAGGCGTATCCACAAATCCCAATCCGGCGCCGCGATCGACTCGTCGAATCCGCCGATCGCCAGAATGGCGTCGCGTCTTACCAGCGCGTGCGTACAGCCGCGGCCGTAATCGACGAGCATCAGGCCCTCTTTGACCGACAATGGCGGCGGCGGGCGCAATTTCGGATGCGGCACAGACTTCGTTGCATCGAACATCGAGAAGTCGCAAAATACCAGGTCTGCCGCGGTGGCATCTGCGACTTGCAACTGCACTTCGAGCTTGTTCGGCAGCCACAAATCGTCGTCATCGAGGAAGGCGATCCATCGGCCACGAGCGGCTGCCACGCCGGCATTGAGAGCAGGCCCGATGCCGGCGCGTTCAACGCGAACCACGACGCAGTGGGCCGCATGCGCGGCCTCGAGCGTAGCGGGCGTTTGCGGATTGTCGGGGCCGTTGACGACGACCACGATCTCATAGTCGATGAATGTTTGGGCACTGACCGAGTGAAGCGCCTCGCGCAGCAGGTCGGGCCGCTCGCGCGTCGGGATGACGACGGATACCAGTGGACCTTCGGAACCCCCAGCCAGCCGGCTTTCGCCACCAAGGCAATCGTTCGATGTGCTTGAGTGCGGCAGCGGGCGAGCCTCGGCGACGTGTCGTTGCGCCATTGCCAATTTGCTCTCTCGTTCGTCAGGCATCGCGTGGCGGAAGCCCCTCATCATCACGTTACGACGCTGCAAAATTCGCGACAAGGTACAGAGGAATAGGCCCGCGAGAGCGGTGAAAGCCCTGGAAACCGACCTCGAAAATGAACGCACCGCTGCTGTTTGCGGCTCGCACAATTGGGCCGTGTGCCTTCCGCCACATTTTTTTGTGCCGCTGTGTCAGCTATCTGACACACGGGAATCGCCCCACCGGTATGCTGGTGCCATGCCGACTCAGCCGGGGGGAGCCCCATGGGCGACGATGGGCGTTCGGAAGCAACGGCGAAGATCGCTGCGCTTCTTGCCAGATCGCGGGAGCTGATGCGCAAACGTGACATCAAGGCAGCAGACACCGCCGCACGCGAGGCGATCAGGCTGCGCCAGGAATTGGCGGATGCCAAAAAGGATCATGCCTGACCGCGATTGCTGAGCGCGAACGTCTCTAAGCCTCTCACAGAACAAAAGAACTCCTTTGACGGCGCTTTTGACGGCGCATTGACGTGACGTCACCTATGGCGTCCGCGGGCCCGAACACGCCAAACAATGGAGACGACCGTGCGATTTCTGTGGAGCGGATTTTTGGCTGTTGTGCTTGCCAGGTGTGGCGGCATACTTTCGCATGCGGCTCAATAGCGGCGCCCATGCGGCGGCGCGCGGTTTCCTACGCTGGTCAGCCTCCGGCACTTTTCTCGTTCGTCGACGTCGCAGGCCCGAGTTGCCCAGCATCCTCGTCGTTACCATTCCGAAATCCGGCACCGTCTTCACCAACCTCATGCTCTCGCGCGGCCTCGCGCTCGAGCCGGCATCGATCAGCTTTGGCTACTTTCCTCATTACCTCGTCGAGATTCCCAAATTGGCATCGTTCGTCGAAGGCGGCAGCGTCGCCTCTGCCCATTTCGAGCCGAGCCCGGTCAATCTGCAATCGCTGACCTACTTCATCAAAAAATGGGTGGTGCACGTTCGCGATCCACGTTCGGTCGTGCTCAGCTGGGCCCACCACATGAATCGGCTGTACCGCGAGCGCAGTGACGGCAAATATGAGCACCTGTTTGTCTATCCGGCCCCTCCGGAATCCTATTACGGGTGGCCGTTTTGCCGACAGATCGATTGGAACATCGAGCACTTTCTGCCGAACGTGGTGACCTGGACGCGGTCCTGGCTCGCGATCTACGACTCGCGTCGCTACGACATCCTTCTCACCAGCTTTTCGGAGCTCGCCCGCAACGAGCTGACCTATATCCATAAAATTCTGGACTTTTATGCAATCCCAAACCGCCTGTTCCGGCGTCCACACATCGAGAAGACGATCCGGGGCTCGCACTTCCGCGCTGGCTTGGAGGATGAATGGCTTTTAGCGTTCAGCCCCGATCAGACCGCGAAATCGACGGCGATGATCGGCCAGGACCTGATCGAGCGGTTTGGCTGGCCGGCGGGGCCGGCGTAGCTCTCAGGTTGCGAGCCGAGAAAGCGGATCAAGGCAAGGCAGAGCGCTTCGCCCCGGAGCGGCCTTGCGGTTCGCCCCGCGCTTCGCCACATGATGGAACCGGTGAGGACCCGCGATGCCGCGCTCGCAAAAGTCGGCCAGAAAATCCACGGCGAAGCCCGCGGCCAGGCGCACGCCGCGCGCCGAGGCGCCGGCAAGATCCGGGTTGGGCGCGCTGCCGGAGTGGAATCTCGCCGACCTTTATGCCGGGCTCGACGATCCGGCGCTCGGCCGCGATCTCGACCGCGCCGACACCGAATGCGCCGCCTTCGAGGCAGCCTATAAGGGCAAGCTCGCCGAGATGGCGGCTTCTCCGACCGCCGGCGCTGCGCTCGCCGACGCGGTGCGGCGCTACGAGGCGCTCGACGACCTCATGGGCCGGCTCGGCTCTTATGCCGGGCTCGTGCATGCCGGCGACACGCTCGATCCGGCGCGCACCAAATTTTATGGCGACGTGCAGGAGCGCCTGACCGCTGCCTCCACGCACCTTTTGTTCTTCACGCTGGAACTCAACCGCATCGACGATGCGCTCATCGAAGCCGCTATGGCCGATGCCGCGCTCGGTCATTACCGGCCGTGGCTCGAGGACGTGCGGCGCTACAAGCCGTATCAGCTCGAGGACCGCGTCGAGCAGCTGTTTCACGAAAAATCGGTCACGACCTATACGGCATGGAATCGCATGTTCGATTCCACCATCGCCAATCTGCGTTTCCAGGTGGCCGGGCGCACGCTCGCCATCGAGCCGACGCTCACGCTCTTGCAGGACCGCTCTGCCGCAAAGCGCAAGGCCGCCGCACAGGCGCTCGCCAAAACGTTCGAGCAAAACGTGGCGCAATTCGCGCTGGTCACCAACACGCTCGCCAAGGACAAGGAAATCTCCGACCGCTGGCGCGGCTTTGCCGACATCGCCGACGCGCGCCATCTCGACAACCGCGTCGAGCGCGAGGTGGTCGACGCACTGGTGGCCGCGGTGCGCGCCGCCTATCCGCGCCTGTCGCACCGCTATTACGCGCTCAAGGCCAAATGGTTCGGCAAGAAGAAGCTGCCGCATTGGGACCGCAACGCGCCGCTGCCGCAGGCGCCGTCACGGTCGATCGGATGGATCGAGGCGCGTGACACGGTGCTCACCGCTTACGGCGCGTTTTCACCGAAGATGGCGGCGATCGCCGAACGGTTTTTCGACAAACGCTGGATCGACGCGCCGGTGCGGCCCGGCAAGGCGCCGGGCGCGTTCTCGCATCCCACCGTGCCGTCGGCGCATCCCTATGTGCTGCTCAACTACCAGGGCAAGCCGCGCGACGTGATGGTACTCGCCCACGAGCTCGGCCACGGCGTGCATCAGGTGCTGGCGGCACCGAACGGCGCGCTGATGGCGCCGACGCCGCTCACGCTGGCCGAGACCGCGAGCGTGTTCGGCGAGATGCTGACGTTCAAGAAACTGCTGGCACAGACCGCCGACAAGAAAGCACGCAAGGCGATGCTCGCCGGCAAGGTCGAGGATATGATCAACACGGTGGTGCGGCAGATCGCGTTCTACACGTTCGAGCGCGCCGTCCACACCGAGCGCAAGAGCGGCGAGCTGACCGGCGAGCGGATCGGCCAATTATGGCTCCAGGTGCAAAGCGAAAGCCTCGGCCCGGCGATCGAGCTAAAGCCCGGCTACGAGACGTTCTGGGTCTACATCCCGCATTTCATCCACTCGCCGTTTTACGTCTATGCCTACGCGTTCGGCGATTGCCTGGTGAACTCGCTTTACGCCGTCTACGAGCACGCCGCCGATGGCTTTGCCGAGCGCTATCTCGCCATGCTAGCGGCCGGCGGTACCAAGCATTACTCCGAGTTGCTCGCCCCGTTCGGCCTCGACGCCCGCGACCCTGGCTTCTGGCGAGGCGGCCTCGGCGTCATCGAGCGCCTGATCGACGAACTGGAAGCTTTGGACGGGCTTTGAAGCCGGGCGCCGCGCCTGCTCAAACCACCCAGCCTACATTCTGTGTTAGCATCCCGTTAACCATACCAGCGCAAGGTCTCAGTCTCCGCTGGCTTGGCTGAGTCCCTGTTGACCCACACGGAACTGGGCCAGATTTTGCCACACTCCGCCGCTAGCCCTAGAGCCGTCGGGGGACGGGGTAACGGGGTGGTTCGCGTCTACCCTTTCCCAAAGTGAACATTGCGTCAGCGTAGCCCGCCGCATTCCCGCGGCGCTTGGCGCGTTGCACGCGTCACAACGCGAGATCGCCAGTGCCGTCCGGTACCGCGCGTCCAAACATCTTGCGTCTACACGCCGCCCGCGCCGGCTATTCGTGCGGCCTTGCCCTATGCCTGTTCCTGTTCGGCTCGAAGGCGCTACAGAACGCCGTTGCCGAGGGCGAGACCCGCACCATCACGATGCACCACATGCATACCGGCGAGGACATCACCATCACGTACAAGCGCGAGGGCCGCTACGACGAGGCGGCGCTGGAAAAGCTCAACTGGTTCTTGCGCGACTGGCGGCGCGGCGAAGACATCCGGATGGATCCGCAGCTCATCGACCTGGTTTGGGAGGTTCAACGCGAGACCGGATCGAACCAGCCGATCGACGTGGTCTGCGGCTATCGCTCGCCGCAGACGAATGCCATGCTGCGGCGAAGGAGCCGCGGCGTCGCCCGCTTTTCCCAGCACATGCTTGGCCACGCCATGGACTTTTACATTCCCGGCGTGCCGCTCGAAGAATTGCGCGTGCTCGGGCTTCGGCTGCAGCGCGGCGGCGTCGGTTTTTATCCGACCTCCGGCTCGCCGTTCGTGCACATGGATACCGGCGGCGTGCGCATGTGGCCGCGGATGTCGCGCAACGAACTGTTGCGCGTTTTCCCCGATGGCCGCACCGCTTACCTCCCGAGCGATGGCCGGCCGCTGCCGGGCTATGAGCTGGCGCTGGCCGACATCCAAAAGCGCGGCCAAAATATCTCGCCGGTGGTCCTCGCCGACGCCACGCAGAGCAACGTCAATCCATTCGCCAAGCTGTTCGGCTTTGCGAAGCCGGAGCAGCAGCAGCTAGAGCCCGAAGAGGACGCCGAGATCGAGACCGCCTCGATCACGGCGCCGGCCGCTGGGGCAGCACATTACTTCCCGTCCAGTTCCGGCCCAGCGCAGACCGCAGCGCCGGCGCAGAGGATCGCCGCGGCTGCGCTGCTGCCGCCGCCAGCCGCACCTGCCCCGCCGGCCACACCTGCCCCGCCGGCCGCCGCCAATAAAGCCGCGAATCCGCTCCTTGCCGCGCTCGAGCGCGAAGCCGCGCGCAAGCGCGCAACGATCGGACTTTATGCGGCCGTGCCGGCGTCGGCAGCCGCCCCCGCCGCAACCGCCAACGCCGCCGCCCAACAACCCTCGACGTATCAGCTTGCCTCGTATGAGCAGACGCCGGTCGGCCAAGCGCCGCAGCGCCTCGCCGCGCTGACGCCGAACCAGGTGATCCTGGCGCGCGGCTATTGGGCCGGCCTGCCCGACGGCGAAACCGCAGCCCAACCGGCGCAACAACAAAAAAATCCCCTGCGCGCCGGCGTGCCGCACCCCGAGCGCAAGGAAGTCGCCGCGCTGGCCGCGAATGCGTCCGCCGCCGGCGGCGCAGCGGCCGAGTCGCCGTGGTCCGGCGCGCACGAGGACCGCGTGCCGGCCGACCTTGCGCTCGCCTATGCGGCGCAGCCCGGGCAGGACAATGCGGGTGCCCTCTACCCCGCCGTAAAGCGTACCGCCGTGATATCGCGCGCCGCAGCGACGGCCCTGCAAGTCGCGCACCTGCCGGCGCCGCCCCCCGGAACGACGATCGCGGTCAAGCGCGCCGCCAACGAAGCCATCTCCACCATTTTGGCCGCAGCGCCGCATCCGGCCGCGACCGAAATCCGCGGCGCCCGCTTCGACAATCCGTGGCTGCGCGCGGTGATGCTGTCGCCGAGCGTGCGCCGCTATCTCATCACGCTGCTGCTCGGCGACCCCGACTACCGCGCGCTCGCCGCCCTGATCGAAAAGCCGTCAAGCTCGGTGATGATGACGTTTGCCGCCGAGCCCAACCCCGGCCTCACCGCCGACCGCTTTTCCGGCAGCGCCGTGGTCTTCGTCTCGACCGTGACATACGGCACGCACACCGCATCGCTGCGGTAAGCAATTACCCCCAGAATCGACGCTTTGCGGAGGGAGGATAAGTTCCCCCCCGCTCCCGCACTGCCGCTGCACGACGCGCGGCGGATGTACAGCGCATGGCCGAGAACGTCCGCTCGGGTTCGGCCGTTAGCCAGGGATGCGTAACAGGCCAAGACCGTCGACCAGAGAAGCCGCGTGAGAAACGTCTTTTCGCCCGCGCGAACTATTTGGACGCCGATTCGTCGCTGGGTGCAGGGTCTCGGTCCCTATGCGTCGCTGTGCGTCGTGGTTGTTCCGCTCGCTATCGTCGAACCGCTCAAGCCGATCGCCGCCGTCATCGCCGGCAGCGGCCATTGGGTGACCGGCACCGTGACCATCGCGTGTGCTTACGCGGTGAGCCTGTTTTTCGTGGAGCGGCTGTTCATCGCCGCCAAGCCAAAGCTCGTGACGTTGCCGTGGTTCGCCGCCGCCTGGAAATGGTTCGTCGCGGCGCGCAGCAAAGTGCTTGCTCTCATCAAATGGCCGTTTGTCGTTACAAACCGAACGGACCTCCGACGCAAGCGGAAAAGGGCGTAAGGATTTTCATTATTAACGCGCCTGTTGGCCACGCAGGCGCGGGTGGCCGATGCCGAGCGGCTTGGCGTCGAGCAGCGTGATGGCAAGCCGCGCCGGCGCGCTGCTACGGTTGACCCAGGCATGGTTGGTGCCGCGCTGGACCATGATGTCGCCGGTGCGGAGTTTCACCGTCGAATCGTCCATGTCCATGTCGATCTCGCCCGACAGCACGGCGATGTAGTCGATGGTCTCGGTGCGATGCATTTCGGAAGCGATGCCGGGGGCGAATTCCATGACGATGAAACGCGAGCCGTTCTCCGGCGGCGCGGTACCGAGAATGCGCGCGCCCATGTCCTCGGCGTCGTCGCCGATGGCGATGTCGACCGGCATTTGGTCGGAGCACCACATCAGGGTCGAGGCGACGCCCTCGCGCGGCACCTTGGTGTTCTGCGCCGGGCCGTCGCTGATGACCTTGGCGACGTTCTTGTCGCCGTGACCGGTGACGACGCGGCGGATTGGTTTGTGGGCCATGGGGTGCTCCTTATTTGTTTTCCTCGCCCTGAGGCGCGAGCGAAGCGAGCCTCGAAGGATGCAGGCCGAGGCGCGACCGAAATCGGGCCTTGCCCGATTTCGGGCGCCTTAGTGCCCAAATCGGCTAAAGCCGATTTGGATGGCTTCGCCCTTCGAGGCACGGCGCTGGCGCGCCGAGCGCCTTCAGGGTGAGATTTCACGTTGTCGGCGCCGGTGCGCGCTTTAGGTCAATGAACTCGATGACGTTGCCATCGGGATCGCGGATGTAGGCGCTGCGGCCGACGAATACGCCGGACTCGCGATTCTCTTCCTTGAAGATTGCGACGCCCTTCGTGGGCAAAAGCTTCAGCGTCGCGTCGTAGGTCTGCGGCGTCACGCGAAACGCAGAGTGGATCTCATGCCGGCTGCCGGCGTTGAGGGTGATCGGGTTTTCCGAATAGGTGAGATTGAAGAAATCACCGCCGGCGCGCAGGAACACGATGCGGTCGGTGCGGCCGACTTTTTCGAAGCCGAGCAGCTCGGTGTAGAATTTTTCCGCGCGGTCGAGGTTCTTGACCGGAATGGTGAAGTGCAGAACGCCTTCGGTCGTGATCATGCGTGTCCCTTGCACAGCTGCGCAACAGCGGCGCGGACGTTAGCACGTTGCCCTAGATCAGCCTACGAGGCGGCCGGGACGTTCACCGCAGCGGTCGGCCAGTCGCGCCAGGCGCGCCGCCGCGGCAGATTGGGCGGACGCCGTTCGGCCTTGCGGCCCTTGAGGTAATCGAACCAGTTTTCGTAGATCGCGATTGCGGCGGCGCGCCACGACGCCGCGATGCCGGTTTCCAGCGCCCGTTTCGGAAAGGCGCGGATCAGATCGCCGCGCCGGTCGCCCAGCGCGCGCTGGCGGAATGCGTCGGCGAGCGCGGCCGCCTCGTCGTCGAAATAGCCCCGCGGCGCCGCCGGATAATGCGCGCGATCGCCGCGCAGGTAGCGGCCGATATCGCGGCGATACTCGCGCAACAGCGTGTCCGGCTCGTATTCGGGATGGCCCTGCAGGAACAGATGCAGGCTTTGGTCCTGCCGGGCGAACATGTCGACGCCGGCTTCGGCCGAGCGGGTGAGAATGCGATAGCCGCATCCCTTCAGCGCCGCCTCCGGCAAATCGTTGCAACGCGAGTGTGGCACGGTGAGCCGCAGCGGCGTGCCGCGCAGCATCGGGTGCGGCGCCACCGGGCGGCACTCGAACAGACCGGAAAGCTTTTGTTTGAACGCGCGGCGCTCGATGCCGTCGGACTGCAGCACCGCCGCATGGGCGGCAAGGCACGACCAAACAGTCGACGCTGTATTATGACGCGCCCAGTCGATCACCTCGCTCACTGCGCCCCAATACGGCTCGTCCTTCAAGTTCTCGGAACGCGGCTCGGTGCCGGTGACGATGAGGCCGTCGAGGCGGCTGTCCCACATTTCGCGCAGCGGCCGATAGCGGCCGGCCATGTCGCGGCGTGCCGCCTCGCCGCGCGGCATTTCGGGGATGGCGAACAGCAACAGCCGCACCACACTGTTGCGGGCGCTGGCGCGGATCAGGTCGACGAATTGCCGCTCGGTCGCGTCCAGCGCCGCGTCCGGCATGTTGTTGATGAGCCCGACGGTGACGCAGTTCGCTGCATGAGCCGCATCGGCCGGCGCCGCGTGCGTGGTTTCGAGAAAGAGCGGCATGAGCTTCTACTCCGCCGATAACTACTCGGCCGCGAGCAGCGGCGAGTTTTGCTGCGGCTGCGCCGCCGCCAGCGCCTGGTCGAGATCGGCCAAGATGTCGTCGATGTGCTCGATACCGATCGACAGCCGGATCGTCTCCGGCGTCACGCCAGCCTTGGCCTGCTCGGCGGCCGACATCTGCCGATGCGTGGTCGAGGCCGGGTGGCAGGCCAGCGATTTGGCATCGCCCATGTTGACCAGCCGCTTGAACAGCTTGAGCGCGTCGTAAAAGCGTTTTCCCGCCTCGAGTCCGCCGGCGATACCGAAGGTCAACAGCGAGCAAGCACGGCCGCCGAAATATTTTTGCGCCAGCGCGTGATACGGGCTGTCGGCAAACCCGGCGTAATTGACCCAGGCGACGCGCGGATCGGCGCGCAGAAATTCGGCGACGCGCCGCGCATTGGCGACGTGGCGCTCGACGCGCAGCGCCACGGTCTCGACCCCCTGCAGCAAGAGAAACGCCGAGAGCGGCGCGATCACCGCGCCGGTGGTGCGCTGATAGACGCTGCGGCAGCGCGCGATGTAGGCCCCGGCGCCGAAATGCTCGGTGTAGACGAGGCCGTGATAGGACGCGTCCGGCTCGCAAAACATCGGAAAGCGCCGCGCCTGCGCCTTCCAGTCGAAACGGCCGGAATCGACGATGGCGCCGCCCAGCGTGGTGCCGTGGCCGCCCAGAAATTTGGTCAGCGAGTGCACGACGATGTCGGCGCCGTATTCGATCGGCCGCAGGAGGAGCGGCGTCGCCACGGTGTTGTCGACCACGAGCGGCACGCCGTGACGGGCGCCGACCGCGGCCAGCGCCTCGATGTCGCAGATATTGCCGGCCGGATTGCCGACGCTCTCGCAGAAGATGGCGCGGGTGTTGTCGTTGATCAGCTTCTCGATTGCGGCGGGCTGATCGGATTCGGCAAAGCGCACGGCGATGCCCTGCCCCGGCAGGATGTGGGCGAACAGCGTGTAGGTCGTGCCGTAAAGCTGCGGCACCGAGACGATGTTGCTGCCGATCTGCGTCAGGTTGAGCACCGCGTAATTAAGCGCGGCCTGACCGGTGGCCACGCACAGTGCCTCGACGCCGCCTTCGAGCGCGGCGACGCGGCGTTCCAACACCTGCACCGTCGGATTGGCGATGCGGCTATAGCGGTAACCGGGCGCTTCGAGATTGAACAAGGCGGCGCCGTGGTCGGCGCTGTCGAACTCGTAGGCCACGGTCTGATAGATCGGCACCGCGACCGACTTGGTAGTGGGATCGGTTTCGTAGCCGCCGTGAATGGCGATGGTTTCGCGTCTCATGTTCTCCCGCCGCTTGGTCGAAACGAGCGCAATTGTAGGCAATTTCGGTTTCTTATCCGTGGCCGGCGAGCCGAACAACACAAGCGCGGCAAATTGAAAGGAATAACCTTAACCGTTTGCCATGCGCGGAAAGGGCGCCGGCGCGACTGCAGAAAATGCAGGTAGTGCAACCACGATCATTCAAATTTTAGATAATTGCGGAGCGGAAGACTAACGGTATTGGGCGATCATTGCGCATGGCTCTCGTCGACTTTTTGGAACCGAAGCAGCCTCCAGCGCGCGGCGCCGACAGCGCGCTAGGCGACTGGGTGCGCGCCCTCGAAGCGACCGCGCCGATCGCGCGGCAGCCGCAGCGGCTGTTGCCGTGCGTCATCGAGGAGATCGCGCACAGCCGCAGCGAAGCACCGGCGCTGCTTTCGGCCGGCGAGCACCTGACTTATCGCGGCCTCAGCGAGCGCGCCAACCGCTACGCGCGCTGGGCGCTGGCGCACGGCCTGGGCAAAGGCGAAACGGTCTGCCTCTTGATGCCGAACCGGCCCGAATACATGGCGATCTGGCTCGGCATCACCAGCGTCGGCGGCGTCGTCGCGTTGCTCAACAGCAATCTGCACGGGCCGGCGTTGGCGCATTGCATCGACGTCGTCGCACCCAGGCATATGATCGTCGCTGCCGAGTTGATGGACGCCCACCGCTCTGCCGCGCAGCACGTCACGAGCCGGCCGCGAATCTGGGTCCATGGCGGCGGCGAGGATGCGCTTGCGCGCATCGATCGCGAGTTCGAACGGTTTGCCGCGTCGCCACTCGCGCCAGCGGAGCGCCGCGGCACCAGCATCGCCGACCGGGCGCTGGCGATTTACACTTCAGGCACGACCGGATTGCCGAAAGCCGCCAATGTCAGCCATCGCCGGCTGCTGCAATGGAGCTTTTGGTTCGCCGGGCTGATGAACACCGGTCCCGACGACCGCATGTACGATTGCCTGCCGCTCTATCACTCGATCGGCGGCGTGGTGGCGACCGGCGCGCTGCTGGTCAACGGCGGCTCGGTGGTGATGCGCGAGAAATTCTCGGCGAAAAATTTCTGGGATGACGTGCGCGACTGGGACTGCACGCTGTTTCAATATATCGGCGAGCTTTGCCGCTATCTGACAAGCGCACCCCTGCATCCGCGCGAGCGCGAGCATCGCTTGCGTCTCGCTTGCGGCAACGGCTTGCGCGCCGACGTTTGGCCGCGCTTTGCCGAACGCTTTGCCATCCCGCGTATCTTGGAGTTTTACGCCGCGACCGAAGGCAACGTCTCGCTCTACAATGTCGAAGGCGAGGTCGGCGCCATCGGCCGTTTACCATCGTTTTTGGCGCATCGCTTTCCTCTGGCGCTGGTGAAATTCGATCCCGCGGCCGGCGAGCCGGCGCGCAATGCCGACGGTTTTTGCATCCGCTGCGCGGCCGGCGAGACCGGCGAGGCGATCGGACGCATCAGCGGCGGTGCCGCCCCTTCCGGCGCCGCTTTCGAGGGCTATACCAGCGCGCAGGAGACCGCGCGTAAAATCCTGCGCGATGTGTTCGCGCCGGGCGACGCCTGGTATCGCACCGGCGATCTGATGCGCAAAGACGAGAACGGCTTCTTCTATTTCGTCGACCGGATCGGCGACACCTTTCGCTGGAAGGGCGAAAACGTGGCGACCTCGGAAGTAGCCGCGGCCATCAGCGCATTTCCCGGTATTCTGGAAACCACCGTTTACGGTGTCGCGATTCCGGGTTGCGAAGGCGCAGCCGGCATGGCGACGCTGGTACCCGACGGCGCGCTTGATTTAGGCGCGCTGCGCAAACACCTCGCGCAGCACTTGCCGGCTTATGCGCGGCCGCTGTTCCTGCGCATCAAGGACCGCATCGAGACGACTGCCACGTTCAAGCACAAGACCGCCGACCTGGCGCGGCAGGGCTACGATCCTGCGGCAAGCGACGACGCCATCCATTTCGACGACCCGGCGCGGCAGGCTTTCGTCAAGCTCGACGGCGCGCTCTACGAGCGCATCCAGGCAGGCGCGGTGCGGCTTTAGGTACGTTTTATCTCATCGTCATTGCGAGGCGCCCGAAGGGGCGACGAAGCAATCCAGGTTCGGTGCACTCCGCCCCGGATCGCTTCGCTTCGCTCGCAATGACGAATCGAAAGTGCTTCAGCCTCCCCTCACTCCGCCGCATCGGCCTTCACGGCCTCACGCAGCGTGAAGTGATCGCCCTGCGGCGACATTTCCAGATGCCGGTGATGCAGCGGAACCAATGTCGAGCGGTGGCCGATCGACACGATCGTGGTCTTCGGCAGCCGCTTGACCAGCTTGGCGTAAAGGTCGGCTTCGAGCTTCTCCTCGACCGCACAGGTTGCTTCGTCGAGCAAGAGCCAGTCCGGCCGCCGCAACAGCGCGCGGGCCAGCGCCAGCCGCTGCTGCTCGCCGCTCGACAGGCGCTGCGACCAAACCTCCTCGCGGTCGAGCTCGTTGGCGAGCGCGGCAAGATTCGCATCGACAAGCGCGGCGCGGATCTCCTCGTCGCGGTCGGTACCGGGCACCGCCGGATAAGTGACCGCGGCACGCAATGTGCCGATCGGAATGTACGGCTTGGCCGGGACCACCATAATACGGGCGCCGTCCGGTTCCTTGATGCGGCCGGCGCCGTACGGCCACAGCCCCGATATGGCGCGGAACAACGTCGACTTGCCCGATCCGGACGGACCGGACACGGCGACGCTCTGGCCGGCGGCGAAATCGAGATGATCAATGTCGACGATGTGCCGGCCTTCCGGCAGCGCCAGCGCCACGTCGTCGAGGACGATGTCGCCGCCGGCGGCGGCGACGCGCGCCGGGCCGGCATCGGCCAGCGCCTGCGCTTGGTCGATCGCCACGTCGAACGAGTTGAGACGGTCGACCACCGATTTGAAGCCGGCGAGATAGGTATAATAATTGACGAAGAAGGTCAGCGAATCCGACACGCGGCCGAATGCTTGCGCCGTCTGGGTCATGACGCCGAGTTCGATCTTGCCGAGGAAGTAGAACGGCGCGGTGAAGATGAACGGAATGATCGGTGACAGCTGATTGAACGCCGAGGTGAATGCCCGCACCCGCATGCTGCGGAAGATGACGTCGAGATAATTGGCGACCAGGGCGCCGAACCGCGAGTCGAGCATGTTCTGCTCAGCCCCTTCGCCGCCGAGCAGCGCCACCTGCTCGGTATATTCGCGCAACCGCGCCAGCGAGAAGCGGAAATCGGCTTCCATGTGCTGGCGCCGAAAGAACAGCCGGATCAGCGGCCGCCCGATCAAATGCGTGATCAGCGTCCCCGCTGCCGCGTAGATCAAGGCGATCCAGAATAAAAATCCGGGCAACACGACGTTGGTGCCGGGGAAGGTAAAGGATTGCGACAGCGTCCACAGCACGATGGAAAACGACACCAAAGTCGTGATGGTCGAGATCAGCAGGATGGAGAAATCGTAGAGCCCAAACGCCTGAATCGAGCCGTCGGTGCCGCCGTTGATGAAGCGGAAAATATCCTCGGAAATGCGCTGGTCGGGGTTGTCGGTTTGGCCGGCGACCAGACTGATACGATAGTGATTGTGGCTCGCGAGCCAGCGCGACACGAAATGGTCGGTCAGCCAGCGCCGCCAGCGGATCACCAGCATGGACTGGGTGAAGAATTCGACCACCGTCATGGCCACGAAGGTGAAGGCCCACGGCGTGAACACGAACAGGAGCTGCTGCCAGAACGTCGCGGCGTCGCGATGCTGGATGGCGTCGAACAAATCGCGATTGAAAAAATTCAGCCGCACGGTAATGCCGACTTCGGCCTGATTGAGGACGACGAGAAACACCACCATCGCCACGGCGATGCGCCGCTCCAGCGCGGTGAACGGCCGGAACGGCCAGATGCGCGCGGTTCCATTATCAGCGGCGTCAAAGTAGCGGTCGGCGATACGCATAATCTGCCCGACCGTCGGCAATCGCGCCACCGCATAGACCAGGATCGAGAAGATCGCGACGGTGAGCGGCAGCGAATCCGGCGGCAAATAGTCGGCGAGCGACTGCGGCCACAAGCCGGTGCGGCTCACCAGGGTTGCGGCGCCGAACACGATGGTCTCGGTCGAAAAGATGCCGACGAAAATCTTGAGAAAGCTCGAGATGGCGGCAGAGCGATAGGTCGTGAAGGCGCACAACAGTGCGACCACACCCAGATCCGTTGCGGCGTAATTGCGCTCCAGGATCGGCTGCACCAAGGCAGCGATCCCGAACAAGCCAACGGCAATGCTCAATCGTTTCATGATGGGTGTCCAGATGGTGTCCAGGCGTTTATTTGCGGCCTTTCAGGCCCGATCGGCTCACGATGTCAATGCGGAGCCCGGTTCCATGCTCCGTCGCGGGCAAATAGGCAGGCGGCGCCGACCCCCGCAATGGGCGAGGGTTTTTAGCGGCTTGGAGCCATGGAGGCTATGCCGGTCGCAGCGGCGAAGCAGCGCAAAGTGGCGGCCTTTAGGCGGTCGTGCCGGCGTCGACGGTGAGCACTGTGCCGGAGATGCTGCGCGCCTGGTCGCCGAGCAGGAACTCCACGGCGTTGGCGACGTCGTCCACATCGGCGAGCCGGCGCAGCGCGCTGCGGCGGATCACGCGTTCGCGCTGTTCGCCGGCCAGCCCGTGGGTCATCTCGGTGTCCAAAAAGCCTGGCGCCACGGCGTTGACATTGATGCCGAGCCGCCCGACTTCGCGCGCCAGCGACCGGGTGAAGCCGAGCATCGCCGCCTTGGTCGCCGCATAGGCGGCAAGGCCGCTATAGCCGGTGAAGCCGATGATCGAGGCGACGTTGACGATGCGTCCGGCCCCTTCCGCCATCATCGCGCGCACAACGTATTTGGTCAGCACGATGGGCGAGAGCGTGTTCAGGCGCACCAGCTCTTCGATACGCGAATTGTGCATCATGGCGAGCGCGCCGTCGTGGCCGACCGCGGCATTGTTGACGAGGCCGTAGAGCGGACCGAACTCCGTGCGCAAATTTTTGACGAGGTCGGGAATGGCTTCGATCTTGCCCAGATCGAACGCCGCGAAGTGCAGCTGTCCGCGCTCATCGTGCTCGGCTTCAGCAATCGCCTCGGTCAGCGGCTTGCCCTTGCTCCGCGCGACCGCGATCACCTGATAGCCGGCCGCGCTCAGCCGGCGCGCTATGGCAAGACCGAGGCCGCGGCTTGCGCCTGTGACGAGGACGTTGTGCGGCTTTTCGCTCATAAAACACCCGCCCGTGCGCTCAAGCGCCGCGCCGCGCCAGCTTGCCGGTCGTGGCGACCGCAAGCGCCGGCACGAAACTGATGGCGGCCGGAACTTTGTGGCGCGGCAGCGCGCCGCGGCAGAGTTTTAGAATGTCGTCGCACAGTTTCGCTTCGTCGTCGGCGGCTGCGGACGGCGCGGTCAAGACGATGTCGGCGACGACGACGGCGCCCGTGAACGGACTGCGCTTCGGCCGCACCAGCGACATGCGCACGCGCGGATGCCCGTTGATGACGGCCTCGACCTCCTCGGGATGGACCTTCAAGCCGCCGATATTGATGATGCCACCCTTGCGGCCGACGAAGAAATAGCGGTCGCCGTGGCGCTCGACCATGTCGCCGCTGTCGACGAAACCGTCGCCGTCGTGCAGCGCCGGGGTCTGTGCGCCGGCGCCGATATAGCGTGAAGCAGCCCCCGGCGAGCGGATGCACAGCACGCCGTCGACGATTTTGACCTCTACGCCGTTGCGCGCGCCCTCGAGGAACGCCGCAGGAAAACCGGCGCGGCCATCGTCGACGGCGAAAACCACGCCAGCCTCGGTCGACGCGTAGGCGTGGCCGATGGCGGCGTGTGGAAACGCGGTGCGCAAAGCATCGAGTACAGCCTGGTCGGCGATCTCACCGGACAGGCGCACGTAGCGCGGCGCGATTTTGCCGATCTCGGGCGACATCAGGGCGCGGCGCCAATGCGACGGCGTACCGGAGAGATGCGTCACGCCATGCCGCGCCAGTCGCGACAGATGTTCGGCGACCGGCTCGCCGGCGCTCGACAGAACGAGCGAGGCGCCGCCGAGCACGGCGCGCAAAAAAATCTGCAGGCCGCCGTAGCGGCGGATGTCGTAGAACGTGCCCCACACGACTGGGTCCGCGGACACGCGCGGAGCAATTGCAGCGGTGAGGCCGGCAACGCTGTGCGCGACCATCTTTGGCACGCCGGTGGTGCCGGACGTGAGCAGCACCCATTCGGTGCGCTCGCAGGTCCGCGGCGGCGCCGCGAGCGGAGCGATGCGCGGCGTGCAGACGACGCGAACCGGCAGGGCGGTAAGCTGCGGCGGCACAGACCCATCGGTCACGATGGCGTCGATTTCGGCGCCGGCGATCAGCGCGCCGAGATGATCGGGATCGACATCCGGCGGCAGAACCAGAAGCCGCCGCGCAACCCCGTCGAGCTCGATCAGCGCCAGCGCGGCAGTCAGCTGGCTTGCCGTGGCGATCAGAACGGAGCACGCGCTCAGCTTTGCGAGCCCGCCGCAAAGGCTTGTTCCACAACCGAGGTCGGCGAGCCGCACGCTCGCCGCGCGATCGAAGAAGCAAGCGTCCGCCGGAGCGCCTGAAAGGCGCGCGCGCAGCGGCGGCTGCGCGTCAGTGAGCGCCGTGCTCATACGCCTTGACGAAATCGCCGACGGTCACCGGAAACTGCATGTCATCGGACGTCGTGAATGGATCGAGGCCGAGCCGATCTTCCAGCCGGGCCACCAGCACCGCGAGCCCGAGCGAGTCGAGGCCAGAATCGAGCAGCGCCACATCGTCGTTGAGCGGCGCCAGCGTCTTGCCGTGCTCGCGCGCCACCCGCGCCATCTCGTCCATTATGGTTAATTTTATCGACATGATTGCCGCACCTACGCTTTGTTCATTTCGAGCCGGTATAGTCGCGCAACACTTACAATCAAGTTCACGACAGGGTCGTGGTCAACGCGAATGGTTGCTTGCACGCCGGCAATCCGCTGCCGTCAGATCGCCGATGCCGACGTGCCGGCGGTCGTGGGCCTGTTGGCGCGCGGATTTCCTGCTCGCGGCCGCCCATTCTGGCAGCACGCGCTGGCGCAGCTCGCTAAACGCCGGCCGCCGCTCGGCTTGCCGCAATATGGTTACCTGCTGGAGAGCGACGGCAAGCCGGTCGGCGCGATCTTGCTGATCTGTTCGACCATGCGTGGCGGTGACGGCTTCGCGGACCGTTGCAATCTGTCGAGCTGGTATGTCGAGCCGGCGTTCCGGTTCTACGCGCCGCTTCTGGTGTCGCGCGCGCTCGCCCACAAGCACGTGACGTATCTGAACGTGTCGCCGGCGCCACACACCACGCCGATCATCGAGGCGCAGGGCTTTGCCCGCTACTGCGACGGGCTGTTTGTCGCCGTGCCCATGTTCAAAGACCTGCTTGGCGGCGAGCCCGTGCAGGTGATCGAGGCGCATGAGCATATTTTGGTCGCGATCGATACGTTCGAGCGCGACATTCTGTTAAAGCACGCCGAACTCGGCTGCATCAGCCTGTGGTGCGTGGCCGCAGGGCGCGCCTATCCGTTCGTGTTCCGGCCGCGCATCGTCAGAAAGTTCGTGCCGTGCGCGCGGCTGATTTATTGCCGCGAGATCGGCGATTTTGCCCGCTTTGCCGGCCCGCTCGGCCGCTACCTGGCGCGGCGCGGCAAGCCGTTGGTCATCGTCGATGCCAACGGCCCGATTGCCGGTCTTGCCGGCGTTTTTCGCGGCGGCCGCATGCCGAAATATTTTCGCGGCGGCGAACGGCCGCGGCTCGGCGATCTCGCCTACACGGAATTCGCCGTGCTGGGCGTCTAGGCGCCGAGCCCGCGCTCCATCAAAGCGCCAGCGCCTTGCGGGTGGTCGCCGGCCACGCGGCAAAATTAAGTCCGTGGGTGGCGAACAGCGCCAGGGCCAGCCGGTCGAGGCCAAAGGCGACGCAGCCGGTATGGGCGATTTCGTTACTCGCAGTGCGGATGTTCCAGGTCGCGCCGAAATGGTCGCGGTGATAGTTGAAGCTCATGCATGCCGTCGGTTGTTCGGCCGAGTGCACCGGGATCAACAGCTCGAACTTGAGCGCCTGCTCGACCTGACTGACTGCCATCAGCTTGCCGCCGCGGCCGAAGAACGGATCGCTGGCGTAATCGATGCGCCAGCTCAAGCCGAGCCGGGCCGCAAAGCCTTCGGCAAGCTTCATCCAGCGCCGGCGAAACTCGTCGATCTGCTGCGGCGTGCCGACCCGCACGTATTCGCGCATGCGGAACGATTGCAGACGATCGAGCATTTTCGACGGCTCGCGGCGGAAGCAGTCGCAGGCGACGTCGAACAATAGCCCTTCGGAAGGCATTTGGCCGCGGCTCGCGACCAACGGGTAGACCGGATAACAGGCTGCCGGGCTGAGCACGAGGTCGGCCGCGGTAAGCGACGGCGTCCAATCTTCGCCGGCCGCGTGGCGGTCGACCGCGGCGTGGATCTCCTCGTCAGCACCCGAAAGGCAGCTGACGCAGCCGAGAAAATGCGGAAAGCTGTTCAGGTAACCGGATTTCTCGACCTGCCGCCGGCTCATGACCGGAGGAAAGCGCAAGACTTCGGTATCCGGGTCGCGGTATTGCGAGATCAGGTCGGTGAGGCCGTTGATTACCTGCTCGAACGTGGCAGTGCGCGCGTAAACGCCATCGATACCGGACGGCACCAGCAGCGCCTCGGCGATCGAGTCGAGCTTGTGCGTTGTTTCGATCGGTTGTTTGAATGCCACATTCATTGCCAGAACGCCTCCTGTTCGAGCTGTTCGCCGCCCCTGCCCTGTCTGTTCCCTGCCTCTGTCCGCTAATCGCGCAGCGATGCGGGCGTGCCGCCGAGCAACGACGACGACGCCACATTGGCGAGAATGCGGTCATTGCTGATCATGATCGGCGCCGAGAGCACATCGCGCAGATGCCGGCCCATGGTGAAATCGCCGTCATTGCGATAACCGGCGAGCCCGCACGCCTGCATCGCGCTCATCACGGCCGCTACCGCGAGCTCCGAGGCGCTGACCTTGTGCATGTTCATGCCGGTCTGGAAATCGATCGATTCGAGCAGCGCCGGATCGGCCGAGGCGGCTTCGAAGCGCGCCAGCGCCGCGGCGATGAGGCCGCGCAGCGTCCGATGGGTAGCCAGCGCGCGGGTCAAATGCGCCGCGCCCGGCGGCAGCGTCCCGCCGGAGCGATGCGCCGCCTTGCGTACGAACGCGCGGGCGCGGTCGACGGCAGCGGCTGCGATGCCGGCCCAGGCGCCGCTCCAGGCGAGATGCGCAAACGGCATCATGGTGTGCGTGTGAATGGTCTCGTACGGTTGGGGCAGGATCTGCTCGCGCAAGCCCGAGGCGACGAGCTTGAAGCCGGCGCTGCACGTGCCGCGCATGCCGAGCGCATCCCAACCGTTGAGCCGCTCCAGCGTGTAATCCTCTTTGAGGAACGCAACGAGCACTTGATCCGAGCTCGCCGCATCGGCCGCGCGGCGCGCCGTGGTGACGATGCCGTCGGCTGCTTCGCCGTAGGAGATCACGGTGGCCTGGCGCTCCAGCGCGATGCGGGCCGCGCCGCCTTCGACCGGCGCCGCGCTGTGGCGCACGTCGCCGCCGGCTTGGCCTTCAGTGGTGGAGGATGCCAACAGCAATTGCTCGGCGCACAGCCGGCGCAGCAAAAGCTGATGCCACGCGCTGCCGTGGCCGTGCCGCACCAGGCAGGCGACCTTGGTCTGGTGCATGGCGTAAATCATTGCCGTCGAAGCGCAGGCCTTGCCGAGCCCATAGCAGACGTCGACAATTTCGGCCGCGCCCAAACCCTCACCGCCCAGTTCGCGCGGCACCGCGATGCTCAACAGGCGTTCGGCGCGCGCCGCGTCGATCGCCTCGTGCGGGAAGCGCGATTGGCTGTCCACCGCGGCGGCGTGCGTTGCCGCCACCGCAGCCACCTTGTCGATGCGGCTGCGCAAATCCGCCGCATCGGGTTCGCGCGGTGTAGTTGTTGCCAGCTGCAGGGCACGCGGCGTGCCACGCACACCGTTCGTGTGATGTACGCCCTTGATGGTCGCGGTGTGAATGTTCATTGCTGCGCTCACGATGGAGAAAAAAGCTCGCTCGCGATCGGGCCTCGACAGCGATCCGTGACGCTACAGGTACACCTCAAATGGGCAATTCATCGTGTCTTTTAGCAGCAATTAGGTATGTTCTTTTCCGTAAAGGTTACCAATCGACAAGACATTTCGCGCAAAATCGATGGATGCGAGTCACGTCCGGTTAACGAGACGATGAGATGACAACAGCGTACGCAAAGCGTGCCTGCGCGAAAGGACTATTGACCGTGCTCGATTCCGCCGTCCCGAACACGAAACATCGCGTTGCCGAGCTGGTAGGCCGGCTGCTCGCCAAGCGCGGCATCGAGCGCGCCGTGGCCGACGACGACGATCTTTCCGAAAGCGGCCTGTCGTCGCTCGACCTCGTCAACCTCATGCTGGCGGTGGAGAGCGAGTTCGATCTAAAAATCCCGGAGCGCGACATGCGGCCAACGAACTTTCGTTCGATCGCGCGTATCGAGGCGCTGCTCGCGAGCCTCCTGGGCCAGAGCGATCCGGTTGGCGGCTAGCGCCGCTTTCCGCCGCCGCTCCCTCCGCCGCAATAAAGTCAGGCCATAAAACAAGGCTCGGCCGAAACTCGGCCATGGAGCCGGCGCGCCGATCGTGCCATGAACTCTGCGGCTTCCCCCGGCGGCGCTGCGCCTTCGCGTGTAGCACCGCTGCCGATGAGCAACGGAGCAAGCTATGGCTAAGACGGTTTACTACGTCAGCATCGGGCCCGAACTCGCGTTGTTCGATATCGACGTCGAGGCAGCGACCCTGACCAGGCGCAGCGCGGTGACGCTGCCGGCCAACGTGCAATATGTTTGGCCGCATCCGTCGCGACGCCAACTCTACGCGGTGTCGAGCAATGGCGGTCCCGGCGTCGCCGGCGACAAGCATTGCGCCAATGCGCTGGCGATCGATCCGGCGAGCGGCGCGTTGCGGCCGCATGGTGCCGCAGCCGCGCTGCCGTCGCGGCCGATCCATTGCAGCGTCGACCGCAGCGGCGAATATCTCCTCACCGCCTACAACGACCCGAGCAACGTCACAGTCCATCGGCTTAAAACCGACGGCTCGATCGGCGAGCAGGTCGCGCAGCCGCAAAAGCTCGACGCCGGCATCTACGCGCATCAGATTCGGGCGACGCCGTCGAATCGCATCGTGCTGTTGGTGACGCGCGGCAACGATGCGCGGCCCGGCAAGCCCGAGGACCCCGGCGCCATCAAGGCATTTGCGTTCGCAGATGGCATGCTGCGTAATCTCGCTTCGATCGCGCCGGGCAACGGGCTTGGCTTCGGCCCGCGCCACCTCGATTTTCATCCCGAGAAGCCGTGGGTGTTCGTCTCGGTCGAGCGGCAAAACCAGATTTACGTCTATCGGCTCGACGAACAGACCGGGCTGTCGCGCCAACCGATGTTCGTCAAGAGCACGCTCTCGTCTTCTCCCCTTCCCGAGGGCGCGTCAGGCAAGGCCGGCATGCATCAGGGCGCCGGCCCGATCCACGCGCATCCGAATGGGCGCTTCGTCTATCAGACCAACCGCGCCTCCTCGACCGTCGATTTTCAAGGTCACAAAGTCTTTGCCGGCGGCGACAACAGCGTCGCGGTGTTCGCCATCGATCAGCAAACCGGCGAGCCGACGCTGATCCAGACCATCGACGGCCGCGGCATTCAGTTGCGTACGTTCGGCATCGATCCAAGCGGACGGCTATTGGTAGCGGCGAGCATCATGCCGCTGCCGGTGCGCGACGGAGACAGCATCACGACGCTGCCCGCCGGCCTGATGCTCTTCCGCATCGGCGGCGACGGCCGGCTCACATTCGCGCGCAAATACGACGTCGACACCGGCGACCGCCAGCAGTTCTGGAGCGGCATGATCGCGCTGGCCTAAGCCGTTGCGCGCGCCACATTTTGACTCTCCGTGAACTCGAGCCATAGTCGCCGCCATGACGCTCATCATCAATAACGCCGACGTCGCCAAGGTTTTGACCATGGAAATGACGATGGCGGCGCTCGAGGAAGCGTACCTCGCGCTTGCCGCGCGCGAGGCGGTGTGCCGGCCGCGCATCGACATCCGCATTCCGACCAGCGATCCGGCGAAGAATTACCAATGGGGCACGATGGAGGGCGGCTCGACCGCGGGCTATTTCGCCATCCGCATGAAATCCGATGTGATCTACGAGACGCGCTACGACGGCTCGATCACCCAGGAGAAATATTGCACGCGGCCCGGTCTCTATTGCGGCCTCGTTCTGCTCACCTCGATCGAAACCGGCGAGCCGCTCGCCTTCATCAATGACGGCCATTTGCAGCACATGCGGGTCGGCGCCGACGGCGGCATCGGCGTCAAATATTTGGCCAAACCGGATGCCGCCGTGGTCGGCATGCTCGGCTCCGGCGGCATGGCGCGCACGCACATGCGCGCCTTCACGCTGGTGCGCGACATCAAGAAGCTGCAGGTGTTCAGCCCGACGCGCGAGCATCGCGAACGTTTCGGCCGCGAGATGGCGGCCGCGTACAATATCGAGGTCGAAGTCTGCGACCGCGCCGAGGACATTTATAAAGGCGCCGACATCGTCGCCGGCCTGACCGATTCCGCGGTGCCGGTGCTCGACGGCAGGCTGTTGGAGAAGGGCGCGCACATCGTCAATGTCGGGGGCACCGGCAAGCCGGACGAGGAGAGTTTGCGCCGGGTCGACGTGTATCTGCGCTTCGGCGACGCGCCGGGACCGGTCGGCAAGCCCGAGCTCGCGGTGGACGACGAGCATTTGGGCTACGAAGCGCGGCCCGACCGGCAGAAATACGGCGACGGCCGCCGCGGCCGCGCCCGCCACGGCAACATGCTGCCCGACAAGCGCATCACGCTCGCCGACCTCGTTGCCGGCAAGGTCAAGGGACGCAGCAACGCCGAGCAGATCAGCTATTCGGAGCGGGGCAATCTGCAGGGCGCGCAATTCTTCGCCATCGCCGGCAAGATTTACGAAGCCACCAGGCGCGCCGGCCTCGGCCGGGAAATTCCGACCGAGTGGTTCTTACAGGACATCAGGGATTGAGTGTTATGAGGACATGTCACGCCGAAGCGCAAAACAGGTCCGCTTTTATCAGCTGATCCAGTAAACAGTCATTGCGAGGAGCGAAGCGACGAAGCAATCCAGAGCGGCCGCGCCGCCCTGGATTGCTTCGCTTCGCTCGCAATGACGATGAAAGTGCTACCCCCGATACGTCGGCGCCGACCAGCCGACCAGCTCGTTCTCGCGCGATTTTAGGTCCGGCATCGGCGCAGGCGCCGGCTTGTCGACCGGCGCGGTGCCACGCCAGCGCGCCACCACGTTGGCGATCACCTGGTCGTTGATCTGATTGGCGCCATCGAGGTCGCCGCCCCAGACGGCCTGGCTGCGCGGAATGTTCTGTTCCGGCAGTTCCTCAAAGCGCAGCCGCGTCACCGTCGGCACCGCGGCGCCGATCACCAGCGCCTCGCGGGTACCGAGCGACGGCAGGAAGGCGAGCAACCGGCTCGCCGCATCCGATACCGCGGCGCGCACGATTTTCTGGTCGTCCTCGTGGCCGAGCCGCATGGCAAAAACCGTCGAGCATTGCGAGATCAAGGTCGGATCGAGCTGATGCGGCCGCTGCGTGACAAGCCCTAAGAAGACGCCGTGCTTGCGGCCCTCCTTGGCGATGCGCGACAGCCCCTCGCGCGCCGGGCGGAAGCCGACCGCTGGATCGGCATTGGCGTAATTGTGCGCCTCCTCGCAGACGATCAGGAGTGGACTGAGCGCATCGCTCCACACGCCGAATTCGAAGGCGAGGCGGAATAGCGCCGACACGACGACGTCGACGGTTTCCGCCGGAAAGCCGGCGAGCTGCAAGATCGCCATCGGCCGCTCGTGGTCCTTGAGCCGCAACAGCCGGCACAGGATCTCGACCATGCGGTCGCCGGCGTCGCCGCCATCCTCGAAGATGAACGCATAGCGCGGATTGCCGCGCACCGCGTTGATGCGCATGAGCAGCCGCTGGTACTGCACGGCGAGGTCGCGGTTCTCGAGCTTGCCCATGCGGCTCTCGGCCGCCGCGATCACGTCTTCGAAGCGATACGGCACCGGCGTGTCGACGGTGTGCCGCGCCCCCTCCGCTTGGGCCGGCCGATAGCTCGTGCGTAGCGCGCCTTTGGCGCGGGCGTATTCGGCCCTGGCGTGCGGAATGAGTTCCGCCAGCAACGCGATTTCGTGCTCGGCCCTCGAGCGCGCGCCGAAGATGATCTGGACGAGCTCGTCGAAATTGAAGAGCCAGAACGGCAGCTTCAGCGTATCAGGGCCGAAAACTTGTGCGCGGCCATCGAAGCAATCGGCGTATTCGTTGTGCGCGTCGATCACGAGCAGGCGCAGGTCGCCATGGTTGTGCATGATCTTGCGCAGTATGAGCGCAAGCGCGGTGGATTTTCCGGACCCGGTCGAACCGATGATGGCAAAATGCTTGCGCACCATTTCGCCGACGTCGATGGTCGCGGCGATCGAGGCGTCCTGCTGCAGCTCGCCGATCGCGACGGTGTCAGGATTATCCAGGCCGAAGATGATCCGCAGCTCCTCGCCCCCGATCGGCACGACTGCGCTGCCGATGGTAGGATAAGCGCGGATGCCGTTCTGGAAACAACTTGCGCCGGAGCCGTCGGCGGCAATTTCGCCGAGCAGATCGACGCGTCCTATGACGCGGCCGTGCTGAGCGCCCGACAAGGGTTCGGCCGCAAGCTCGCACAGCGTGCCGACAGCGAGCGCGCCGGCGGTTTTGATGCCGACCAGGGCGCCGATGGTGAGTCCGTCGCCCGCGGTCAGCTCCGCTGTCGCTTGCGAACCGGTGACCGCAATGACAAGGCCGAGCGCTTCGCCAGCCGGCGCAATGGGCGCTTCGCTGCCGGCGTCACGATCAAGCACATGAACGCAATCAGGATGATTCATGTGATAAGTCCCCTCGCGCTCACTTTGCGCAAGGAAGGTCTAAAATTGCGATAAGCGGTTGCGCAAAACCGTGTCGCGGCCTCTGGCGCGCCACGCGGATCGACGGTAGGCTTAACGAAATCGCGCCAAAACAGATCGAAATTTAACTAACTAGAATGGTTTCCCGGATGCGGTGCAGCATAAGCGCATTTACGCGCGTCTTCGACGCGCTGTGGCGGTGACACCGGTGATCCGGGACCTTCGCAGGCTCGGAGTTCGTAACGATCCCGGGTCTGCAGCGCACCACTTCGTGCTTGCGCTGCGCCCGGGACAAGACTAGCCGCCGCGCAGCGGCGCCGGCTGCTCGGCAAGCATTGCCTTGATCGCGGCCCGCGTGGTCGTGACGTCGAGGCCGTGCTTTTGCACAAGGTCCCTGCAGTCGTCCAGGATGGCGTCGGCGTCCTGCATGATCTTCAGCCGCTTATAGTGATCCTCCTCGTGCAGCCCCATGCTGGCGCCGACGATCTCGTAGATGTTCATGATGCGGAACGGCCAGTCGCGCTCGTGCGCGCACAACGCCCGGTGATCGGAGTGATAGATCGCGACCAGCGCATCGACGCCGGCGGCCTCCGCGGCCCCAAGCTCGGCTTCGTCCAGCTGGCGGCGATATTGCGGCAGCACTTTGAGATTATTGCTCTGTAGGCCGACCGCCGGCTGATGCAGATCGACGATCTCGATGCCGGGAACGGCGCGCAGGATTTCCTCGGCGGCCTCGACGACGCCGTGGACGCCCGGATGGCGATGGAGCGCAATGCGCATTGGCACGCGCTCGTGCAACAGCGGCCGCAGCCGGTCGAGGTTCTTGCGCAGGTACAACGTGAACGGCGTCATCTCGAACGGCTTGGCGCCGCGCATCCGCTCGAGCGTCGGCAGCGTCGTCTCGCCGAGCTGGACCTGGCACGATGGGCACCACGACACCACCTGCTTCGACTTGCTCTGCGCCAGCTTGTCGATCGAGTTCTCGCCCATCCGGCCGGAGGTCGCGACGTCGCCGGTGCGAACCTGCAGCACGCCGCAGCAATGACTGGGCCCGCCCATCACCTGGTAGCTCGCCCCGAGCGCATCCATGATGTCGAGCGCGAGGAGCACAATATGCGGGGTCTTGAGTACGTTGCAGCCGGTGTAGAAGACGAAGTCCGGCAATTCCCCCTCCCTGCGCTCCCCCGCTTGCGGTGGAGGGTTGGGCGGAAATGAGTGCTTGGCGCCCTGCCCGAGCCGGGCCAGCAGCACGTCGTCGAGCTGCAGGCGGGCAAGATGGGTTACGTCGCGCGCCACGCTGCGAAAACTCTCGACGCCGCCGCGGCGCTGCGCCGCACTGTCGTTCTTCGCCTGCGCCATGGTGACCCGCGCCATGCCGAGCAGGAAGCGCGGATTGACGCCGTAGTCGCAGGCCTTGATGCATTCGCCTGAAAGCAAGCAGCCCTCGGCCCATTTGCGCGCCGCTTCGTCGCCCTCGCCGTGTCGCAGAATGTCGATGACGCCGCCGATCACGGCGGCGGGATTCTCGCGCGCCTGCCTTCCGAGCCCCGCCGGCTCGACCGCCGGGCACACCTCGACGCATTTGCCGCACCGGGTGCAGGCGTCGAGCATCTCATCGACGCGGGCTTGCAGGGCCGATTCGAAGGTACCGGTCATAACCATATCGTAATACCCGCCGGCACCCGATTGAAGGCCCTGCAAGGGCAATGTAACAAGAGCGTGTAAGACGAAATCCCGACCACATGCCCGGCCGTCTTTCGCGCCGGGCATGTCTGTGAATCATGTCTGTGAATGAGGATCGCCATGGGTGAATTCGCCATAGGTCAGCCGGTACCGCGCTTCGAGGACCCCCGCCTCATCAAAGGTGGCGGTCGCTACGTTGCCGACATGGCGTTTCCCGGCGTGGCGTTCGGTTACGTGCTGCGCTCGCCGCACGCGCACGCGCGCATCCGCGCGATCGATACGACCAAAGCCACGGCGGCGCCCGGCGTGCTCGCGGTGCTCACGGGCGCCGACTACAAGAAGGCCGGCTTCGGCGACCTTCCCGTGCCCGGCGGGCTCAAGCGCCGCGACGGGCAGCCCGGCTATCGGCCGCGCTACCCGGCGCTGGTCGAAGACCGCGTGCGCATGATCGGCGATTACGTCGCCTTCGTCATCGCCGAGACCTATTATCAGGCGGTCGACGCCGCGGAGCTGATCGAAGTCGATTATGAACCGTTGCCGGCGATCGTCTCGACCGGCGATGCGATCAAGCCGGGCGTGCCGCTGGTTTGGGACGACTGCGCCAACAACATCGGCTTCATCCAGACCGAGGGCAACAAGGAGGCGACCGACGCCGCCTTTGCGCGCGCCGCGCACGTCGTCAAGCATCACTTCGTCGTCAATCGCGTCACCGCCGCGACCATGGAGCCGCGCGGCAGCATCGGCCTGTTCGAGCCGACCGAGGGCCGCTACACGATCTACACGACGCTGCAGCGCACCAACGTGTTTCAGACCGAGCTTGCCAACTACGTTCTGAAAGTGCCGGACAGCAAAATCCGCGTGGTCGCCGGCGATATCGGCGGCAGCTTCGGCATGAAGTCGGCGGTATACAACGAGGTGGCACTGGTGCTGCTCGGCGCCAAGCTCACCGGCCGTCCGGTCAAATGGGTGGCGACCCGCTCGGAATCGTTTCTGTGCGACGCGCAAGCCCGCGACAACGTCACCGAGGCCGAACTGGCGCTCGACAATGACGGCACCTTTCTCGGCTTCCGGGCGAAAATCATCGCCGCGATCGGCGCTTATCTGCAGGTCGGCATGCCGGCCTTCACCGGCAATCTCGGCACCCTTGCCGGCGTCTATCGCACGCCGGCGTCTTACATCGACGTCACCGCGGTGTTCACCCACACCCAGCCGGTGCGGCCCTATCGCGGCAATGGCCGGCCGGAAGCCGGTTACATCATCGAGCGCATGGTCGATCTCGCCGCCGACGAACTCGGCATCGACGCGGCTGAGCTGCGCCGCCGCAACACCATTCCGACGAACGCGCTGCCGTTCAAAACGAGCGTGACCTTCACCTACGATTGCGGCGAGTTCGAAAAGAACATGGACCTCGCGCTGGAAGCCGCTGAGAAGAAAAGCTTCGAGACGCGCCGGGCGCAGTCGCGCAAGCATGGCAAGCTGCGTGGCCTCGGCTTCTCCAACACGATCGAGCGCTCGGCCGCGGCCGGCCTCGAAGGCGCCGAGATCCGCTTCGACCGCACCGGCACGGTGTCGATCTTCTCCGGCAGCATCAATCAGGGCCAGGGCCACGAGACCGCGTTCAAGCAGATCGTGTGCGACAAGCTCGGCCTTGACCCCGACGAAGTCACCTACATCCAGGGCGACACCGATCAGGTGTTCTTCGCCGAGGGCACCGGCGGCTCGCGCTCGGCGACGTTCTCCGGCTCGGCGTTCACGCTCGCCGCAGAGAAGGTCGAGACCAAGGCCAAGGCGATCGCCGCCAAGATGCTGAAAGTCGACTTGGCCGACATCAAGTTCGCCGACGGCGTGTTCTCGAGCCAAAAGACCAATCAGACGCTGACCATCAAAGAGGTCGCCAAGGCATCGCTCGATCCCAAGAATCTGCCGGACGGCATGGAGCCAGGCCTGATCGAAAAAGCGATCTACACCGGCAAGGTGGCGAGCTATCCGAACGGCTGCCACGTCTGCGAACTGGAAATCGACGAGGAGACCGGCGAAGTTGAAATCTTGCGCTACAACGTGGTCGACGACGTCGGCACGGTGATCAATCCGCTGCTCCTGCACGGCCAGGTCGATGGCGGCGTCGCCATGGGCATCGGCCAGATTCTGATGGAAGACATCAAGTTCGACGAGCAGGGCCAGATGCTGACCGGCTCGTTCATGGACTACGCCATGCCGCGGGCGAGCGACCTCCCCGCCTATCACGTGGACTCAAATCCGGTGCCGACCAAGACCAACCCGCTCGGCGTCAAGGGCGCCGGCGAAGCCGGCTGCGTCGGCGCCATGCCGGCCGTCGCCAACGCGCTGGTCGACGCGCTCTCCGTTCTCGGCGTCAAGAACATCGCCATGCCGGCCACGCCGGAAGTCTTATGGCGCGCCATCCACGAGGCGCGGGCGAAGGGGGCGTAACGGCGAGCCTTGCCGCTGCCTCTCCCAGCGTGCGGGGAGCGGTGAATTCTTAGACGACCGCCACGCACTGAATTTCGATCATCATTTCCGGCAGCGCGAAGCCGGCGACGGTGATGGCGGCGCTGGCGGGAAAATCCTTGCCGAAGATTTGCGTGCGCAGCTCGGTCATGCGGGTGGTGTAGCGCGAGTCGATCAGAAAAACCGTCATGGTGACGATGTCGGAAAGCTTGGCGCCGGCCTCGGCAAGCGTCTTTTCGATGTTGCGGAAGGTTTGCCGGCATTGCGCGTCGAAGTCGCCGGCGAGCGATTTGCCGGCATCGTCCACCGCGCCGGTGTGGCCGGCGACCCAAATGGTCTTGGCCGCGCCTTCGGTGATCACCGCCGGCGAATAGGCGCGGCTCTCGGCCCGCACGCCGCGCACGAATGTTTTTTTCATGGTTGCCGTTTCTCCCTTCGTCATGGCCGGACTTGTTCCGGCCATCCACGACTGTGGCATGCGCCGCATCGTAAAGACGTGGACGCCCGCGACAAGCGCGGGCATGACAGCCTAAACTGCGACCATGGCTCCGATTGATCCACCCGCCGCCCGAAACGCCCCCGCGCCGCTTGGCGGCATCCGCGTGCTCGAATTCGCCCATGCCATCATGGGGCCGAGTGCCGGGCTGATCCTGGCCGATCTCGGCGCCGACGTGATCAAGGTCGAGCCGGTCGGCGGCGATACGACGCGCCGGCTGCCGGGCTTCGCCGCCGGCTTCTTTGGCACCTTCAACCGCAACAAGCGCAGCATCGCCATCGATCTGAAGGCCGACGAAGGCCGCGCGCTGCTGCATCGCCTGGCGGCGACCGCAGACGCCGTGATCGAAAACTACGCGCCCGGCACCATGGACCGGCTCGGCTGCGGCTACGACGATCTCGCCAAGACCAATCCGCGGCTGGTCTATTGCGCGCTCAAAGGCTTTCTCTCCGGCCCCTACGAGCATCGCCCTGCGCTCGACGAGGTGGTGCAGTTCATGGCCGGTCTCGCCTACATGACCGGACCGCCCGGCCAACCTTTGCGCGCGGGCACCTCCGTGGTGGACATCATGGGCGGCGCGTTTGCGGTGATCGCCATCCAGGCAGCTTTGCGCGAGCGCGAGCGCACCGGCCGCGGCCAGTTCGTCAAATCGGCGCTGTTCGAATCGACGGCGTTTCTGATGGCGCAGCACATGGCCGGCCAGGCGATCACCGGGCGCGCGCCGCCGCCCATGCCGGCGCGCGAGGGCGCCTGGGCGATCTACGAGCCGTTCGCCACCGCTGACGGCGAGCAGATTTTCGTCGGCATCACCAGCGACCGGCAATGGCGCCGCTTCTGCGAGCATTTCCGCCGCGACGACTTGCTGCAAAACCCAGCCTACGCGAGCAACGAGGACCGCGTGCGCGAGCGCCCAACGCTGTTGCCGGTGGTCGGCGCCATCGTCGCAAAACACCGGCGCGACGAGCTTGCCGAATTGTTCGACCGCATCGATATTCCGTTCGCGCCGGTCGCCAGGCCCGGCGACCTGTTCGACGACCCGCAGCTCAACGCCGGTGACCGCATGCTCGAAGTTGCGTTTCCGGGCGGCGTCGTGACGAAGTTGCCGCCGCTGCCGATCGAGATGGCAGGACGTACGATCGGACTGCGCCAGCAGCCGCCGGCGATCGGCGAGCACACCGCCGAGATTCTTGGTGAGCTTGGCGTCGCCAAGTCCGAGATCGAAGCGCTTAGCCGGCGCGGCATCGTCGAGGCCGCAGCGACCAATAAAACAAAGAGCAAACCATGAGCGATCTGCCGAAACGCGTCGAGATCAGCGAAGAAGGGCCGCGCGAGGGCTTTCAGTTCGAGAAAGGTCCGATCGCGACCGAGCGCAAGATCGCCCTGATCGATGCGCTGTCAGGGACCGGGCTCAAGCAAATACAGATCGTCTCCTTCGTCAATCCGAAGAATGTGCCGGGCATGGCCGACGCTGACGCGGTCGTGGAGGGCATCACGCCGCAGCCGGGCGTCGCCTATACGGCGCTGTGGCTCAACGAGAAGGGATTTGCGCGCGCGCTCACCCACGGCAACCGTTTGGCGCTGGGCGGGACCATCCAGCTCTGCACCTCGGAAAAATTCCTCAAGCGCAACCAGAACCGCACCACCGCAGAGCAGCTCGCCGGCCAGCATGCGATCGTCGAGATGTACAAGGCTAACAGCGTCGCCGTCGAGCGCGGCAGCATCATGGCGGCGTTCGGCTGCAATTTCGAAGGCGACATTCCGGTCGAGCGCGTGGTGACGCTGGTCGGGCAAATTCTCGACGTGGCGCGCGAGCACGGCGCCAGTCTCAAATACGTGACGCTTGCCGACACGATGGCATGGGCAACGCCGCTCTCGATCAAGCGCGTGGTCGGCGCCTTGCGCGAGCGCTGGCCCGACCTCGACATCGCGCTCCATTTGCACGACACCCGCGGCATGGCGATCGCCAATGCTTATGCGGGGCTGGAGATGGGCGTCACGCGCTTCGATGCATCCGTCGCCGGGCTCGGCGGCTGTCCGTTCGCCGGGCACAGCGGCGCCGCCGGCAATGTGTGCAGCGAGGACCTCGTGTTTCTTTGTCACGAAATGGGCATCGAGACCGGCATCGATCTTGACACGCTGATCGAATGCGCGCGCCTCGCCGAGGACGTGGTCGGCCATCCGCTGCCCGGCTCGGTGATGAAGGGCGGCACGCTGGCGAAGTATCGGATGTAGCCCGCTACGCTTCCAAAATCTTCCAGATGCCGCTGGTCGTGACCACAAGCCGTTCGCCGACGAACATCTTGGCCTGCATGAACACCACCGAGCGCGTCGCGCGCACTACTTCCGGATGGGCGACGACGAATTCGCCGAGCTTGACGCCGTCGACGAATTGAATGTTCAGCTCGATCGTTGCGTGGCGCTTGCCGCCGGTCGCTACCCGCGCCGTCATTGCCATGGCCTGATCGGCGAGCGTCATCAGCATGCCGCCATGCAGATTGCCGGAGCGGTTGAGATGCTTCGGCGCAACGATAAAGCCGAACCGCGGCTTGCCATCCTGCTCGCTGCGCCAGATCGGCCCGACCAGATCGCCGAACGCGGTGTGATTGACGATTTCCTCAAAGCCATGCGCGGCGGGATCGAAACGCGGCGCGGCCTTGGCCGCAGCGGCCGGCTGGTCGTTCATGCGCCTACCTCGGCGGAGCGTTTGCGCCGCGCGGCAAGCCGCCGGCCGATGTCGGGAATGAGCTTTTCGGCATTGGCGCCGGCGGCGAGCGCACGGCCGTTGCCGCCGAGCGCGCGCACCGCTTCGGTGTAGGTCGCGACTTCGCCGGCATCGCGCACCGCTTGCGGATAGTCGGTGGCGAAGACGAGCTGCGAGAACGCCAGTTCCTGCAGGCCGAACTTCACCCAGTCGCCGCCCCATTCGGCGGCATGATCCGGACCGGCCCAGCCGGCAATATCGTAGAACAGCCGGCCGTCGAGATAATGGTCGAGCGGCTGCTTCGGCCGCCGGCCGTGGCGCGTCAGCGCCGCGGTGCCCCATTTGGCGCGCTGCTGAAAGCCGCGGATGCGGCCGAGGTAGCGGCCGATGCCGCCGGCGAAATGGGAAAACTGAATGCGTAAAGTGGGCAATTCGTCGAGCAGGCCGCAATTGATCAGGCGCACCGCTGCGGTCATCAGCGAAAATTCCCAGCCGAGCATACGGCCGAGATCGTCAGCGTCCATGCGCGCCCAGCGGATCACTCGCGGCAGCGGATGAATGAAGACGTAGAGATCAAGATCGGCGCAAATCTTCCAGAACGGGCGCAGCGCCTCGGCATCGAGCGGCTGGTCCTGCAGCTCGGAGGCGATGACCACGCCCGGAAAGCCGAGCTCGACGGCGCAGCGCTTCAATTCGGCCGCGGCCTCGGCCGGCTTGAGCGCCGGCACATGCGCGAGCGCGATGAACCGGCCGGGATAAGCTTGCTCGGCCTCGCGCATGCGGTCATTGATGATGCGGCAGACCGCAAGGTCTGTCTGATCGAACCCGGAGCCGCAGGACAACACGCCGGCGTCGATGCCGGCCGCGTCCATCACCCGCACGTGCGCGGCAAGGTCGGCCAACAGCGGGTTGAGCAGATAATGCGGGTTGCCGTCACGATCGAGATCGACCGTAATTTTGCCGGCGTCGCCCTTGAGCAATTCCGGCGGCGTGTAGTGCTGCTGAAAGTCGATGAGCATTGGATTCCCTCGCGGCGGAGGCTGACGCCGCGTGCGAATAGCGAATAGCGAATGGCGCTTGGTTGCGCAAACCCGCCATTCGCTATTCGCTGCTCGCCATACGCTTTACATGATGGCGAATTCGGTGTTGCGGCGGTCGGTCACCAGCATGGCACCGGGATAGTGGGTGATGCAGAAATCCGGCTTCACCGCCATGATCACCGATTGCGGAGTGACGCCGCAGGCCCAGAATACGGGAATTTCGTCATCGTTGATCGGCACCGGGTCGCCCCAGTCCGGCTTGGCGATGTCCGCAATCCCGATCGCCTCCGGCTTGGCGAGATGCACCGGCGCGCCGTGCACGGCGGGAAATCGCGTGGTGATCTGCACCGCGCGGATGGCGTCGGCCGCTTTCATCGGCCGCATCGAGACGACGAGCGGACCATGAAACGGCCCGGCCGGCACGGTTTCGATGGTGGTGCGGTACATCGGCACCGTGCAGTTGCAGGTGAAGTGGCGCAGTTCGATGCCGTCCTCGATCAGCGCCTGCTCGAACGAGAACGAGCAGCCGATGGCAAAGACCACGAGATCGTCGCGCCACCAGCGCAACAGATCGGTCGGCTCGTCGGCGATAGCGCCGTCGCGCCATACCCGGTAGCGCGGCAGGTCGGTGCGAATGTCGAGGTCCTCGCCGAGCGCCGGCAGCCGCCAATCGCCCGGCGCCGAGACGCCGATCAACGGGCACGGCTTTGGATTGAGCTGACAGAAGCGCATGAAATCCTCGGCCAGCCGGTGTGGCAGGATGGCGAGGTTGCCCTGCACATAGCCCGGCGCGAGCCCATTGGTCGGCCCAGGATGGGCACCGCGACGAATGAGCTGCCGCGCCGCGACCCCGGTCTGCGGCAAGGTTGGGCGATCGTCGGACTGTGGTCGTCGCATTGTGGCCGTGGCCATGGCGCGCTCCGGTTCGGTCATGCGTTAAGCTTTCTGCCCATTTTATCATCGGAGCGGCGCTGGGAAATACGGCTGCCGCGACGATCTTACGCGTAACCAAACGCCATCGCCGCCGGCCCAAAGCTGCGAATTTTGTTGAAACGACATGCAAGATCGCGTTTGCTAATGCACCCGCTACCAAGCCAAGAGCCCGCCAAGGGCCGCAGCCTCGCCCCAGCCACGCGGGCGTGAGCTTTTCGATGCGCATCGAGAATGAATCCAGAGGGAGACTTGCGATGACTGAGAAGTGGAAAGAAGAAAAATGGGCAGAAGACATCTGGTATCGCGGCAAGACCACGCGCCGGCGTCTGATCGGCTGGGGCGGCGGCGCGATCGGCGCAATGATGCTGGTGCCGGCGCCGTGGCGCGCCGCGTTCGGCGCCGCAAAGCCTTATAAGATCGGCTCCGAGCAACCGCTGTCCGGCGTCGCCGCCGACGGCGGCAAGACCGCCATCGTCGGCCTGCAGATGGCGGTCGACCGCATCAACAAGAACGGCGGCATCAACGGCCGTCCGGTCGAACTCGACATCGTCGATGACGCGAGTTCGCCGGCGGTGGCGCGGCAGAAGACCGAGAAGATGGTGCAGCAGGATCAGATCGACGCTCACGTCGGCGGCTTCCTGTCGAACATCTGCCTCGCCTGCATGCCGGTGTGGAATCAGTCCAAGATCGTCAACATGATCAGCGTCTGCCTCGACACGACGCTGACCACCTCGGCCTGCAACCGCTACAGCTTCCGCGTCCACGATTATGCGCCGGCGCAGGCGGTGGCGTTCGCGCCCATGCTCAGCAAAATGGGCAAGAAATGGCACATCGTCTATGCCGACTATTCGTGGGGCCAGTCGACGCGCGACGCCTATGCCGCCGAGATCAAGAAGAACGGCGGCGAGGTCGTCGGCACCACCGGCATTCCGCTCGGCACCGCCGACATGACGCCATTCTTGTCGAAAATCACCGGCAATTTCGACGGCGTGTTCGCCATCCTGTTCGGCAAGGACGGCGTGACCTACGGCAATCAGGCCTACGATCTCGGGCTCACCAGAAAGTACAAATCGGCCGGCGACGGCGCGATCTGCGAGTCCGTCAACCTGCCGGCGCTGGGCAACAAGATCGACGGCTTCGTCGCCATCAACCGCTACATCCCGATCTTCCAGGGTCCGCTCGACACGCCGTACCTGCACGCCTTCTTCGACGACGCCAAGGCGCGGCTCGCCAAGGTCGATCCATCGGGACCACTGCCCGACCGTTACGTGCAGTCGAACTACGAGGCGATGAACGCCTTGAAGGTCGCCATGGAGGCTTCGAAGTTCCAAGGGCGCGCCGACACCATGAAGCTGATCGAGGCCCTGGAAGGCCTCGAGATGAAGGAAGGCTACGACTTCCCGCAGGGCGACAAGACGCTACGCAAGGCCGACCATCAGGCGTTCCTGCGCGAGTTCCTCTACACCGTCAAAGGCGGCAAATTCGAGCTGCTCGATACGGTGGCGAAGGACAAGACCATCTTCCCGCCGGCCTGCACCTTCGCCGCCTAAGTGCGTGCCGATCGGTTGATTGACGCAGGTTTCCCGACCGACGGCCGGGGAGCGGCGTCGGAGCCCATTCTCAAGACCGAGCTGCTGTCGATCCGCTTCGGCGGATTGGCAGCGCTCTCCAGCGTCAATTTCGAGCTGCCGCGCGAACAGGTCCGCGCCATCATTGGACCGAACGGCGCCGGCAAGAGCACGTTCTTCAATTGCCTGACCGGCGTGCTGCGGCCGACCAGCGGCCGCATCATCTTCAACGGCGACGACATCACCGGACTGCCGTCGAACGAAATTTCGCAGAAGGGTATTGCCCGCTCCTATCAGATCACCAACATCCTGCCGAATGCCAGCGTGCTGGAGAACGTGCGCATCGCCGTGCAGTCGCGACGCCATGCCTGGAATATGGTCTCGCACCACACCACCTTCCCCGACATCAACGCCAAGGCGGAAGCGGCGCTGCAATCGGTCGGCTTGCTCGACAAGGCCAACGAGCTCGCCTCTAATCTGTCGCACGGCGAGCAGCGCAATCTCGAGATCGGCATCGCGCTCGCCACCGATCCGCAGCTGCTGTGCCTCGACGAGCCGACCGCCGGCATGAGCGCGGCCGAGACGCATCACACCGTCGAGCTGGTGCGCCGCATCGCCGAGCATCTGACCATTCTGATCGTCGAGCACGACATGGAAGTGGTCATGGGCCTGGCCGACCGCATCACCGTGCTGCACTACGGCGCGATTCTTGCAGAAGGCACGCCGGAGGAAATCCAGGAAAACCCCAAGGTGCTGGAGGTTTATCTGAAGACATGAGTGCCGTAACCGCAGACATGAGCGCCGCAGCCGCCAGCGCCGAGCCGCTCGTCCGCGTCGACGACGTACACACCTATTACGGCAAGAGCCACATCTTGCACGGCGTGTCGCTCACCGTGGCGCCGGGCGAGGTGGTTGGGCTGCTCGGCCGCAACGGCGTCGGCAAATCGACGACGCTCAAGACCATCATGGGCCTCGTGCAGCCGAGCCGCGGCGCGGTTTGGCTCGACGGCCGTCCCATTACCGGCATGCCGCCGCACAAGCTGGCGCGGCGCGGCATCGGCTATGTGCCCGAGGACCGCCGCATCTTCCGGCTCCTTACCGTCATGGAAAATCTGCGCACCGGGCTCGACCGCAACGGCATCACCGAGGAAAAGCGCCGGGTGCTGCTCGACAAGGTCTTTACTTTCTTTCCCGTGCTGGCCGAGCGGCGCAGTCAGGCCGGCGGCACGTTGTCGGGCGGCGAACAGCAGATGCTGGCGATCGCCCGCGCCATGATGCTCGAGCCGAAGATCATTCTGCTCGACGAGCCGACCGAAGGCTTGATGCCGCGCATGGTGTCGCAGATCCGGCAAATCGTCGAGGTGTTGCACAACGACGGCGTCGCCATCCTGCTGGTCGAGCAGAACGTGCCGCTGACGCTCGAGGCGAGCCAGCGCGTCTACATCATGGAGAAGGGCAGCGTCCGTCACCATTGCGCGGCGTCGGACATTTCGGTGCACGATCCCATCATCAAGCAGTATCTGGGGCTGTAGCCGATGGACGCGGTCGGACAATTCTTCCACGCCATCCCGATCGACTTGATCATCATCCAGACCGTGAACGGCATCGTCACCGGCATGATCCTGGCGCTGGTCGCCTCCGGCCTGACGCTGATTTTCGGCATCATGGACGTGGTGAATTTCGCCCATGGCGAGCTGTTCATGTTCGGCGCCTATATGGGCGTGCTGGTGTTCGCCGCCACCGGCAATTTCTGGCTCTCGCTGGTCGCCGCAGCGCTGATCATCGCGGTGTTCGGCGCGGTGCTGCAGATCGTGACGCTGCGGCCGCTGATCGGTCGCGACCCGCTCAACACGATTCTCGCCACCTTCGGCATCTCGCTCGTGCTGCAGAATTATGCGCTGTGGCAATTCGGGCCGGTGGCGCGGCGCATTCCGGAGCCGCTCAATCTCTACTTCAACATGTTTTATCTGCAATATCCCTGGTATCGCATCCTCATCGCGGTTTTGTCGGCGGCGATCATCGGCGGTTTCTGGCTGTTCCTCAAATACAGCAAGTTCGGCGTCTGGATCCGCGCCACCACGCAGGACCGCGTCATGGCCCAGGCCATGGGCATTCCGGTGCCACTGGTCTATACCGGCGTGTTCGCGCTCGGCGCCGCCATGGCAGCGGCGAGCGGCGTGTTGTTCGCGCCGCTGACCGGCGTAAGCCACACGATGGGGCTCGATTGGGTGCTCAAGGCCTTCGTTGTGGTCGTGCTCGGAGGCATGGGCAATCTCGGCGGTTCGGTCGTCGCCGCGATCTTCATCAGCTTGCTGGAATCCTACGCGTCGGTCGTGGTCGATCCGTCCGAAGCGGTGATCGTCTCGTTCGTCGTCCTGATCCTCACCTTGTTGTTCCGTCCCACCGGCCTGTTCGCGACGCCCAAATGACCACCGCTCCGCTCGATAAGCCGATGCCGCTTGTGAAACCACGCTTGAGCCATACCGCACTCTTCTGGAGCGGATTTGCGTTGGTGCTGGCGCTCTTGATCGTGGCGCCGCTGGTGTTGCCGGAATTCTGGGGCGGCTTCCTCACCGAGATTCTGATCTGGGGCCTGCTGGCCATGTCGTCCGATCTGTTGATCGGCTATACCGGCATGGTGTCGTTCGGCCACTCGGCGTTTTTCGGCCTCGGCATGTACGGCGCAGCGGCGGCGCTTCTGGTGGTGAACCCGCCGAACCTGTGGCTCGCCATCGTGTTCGGCCTTGCCGGCGCGGCCGGCGCCGCCTTGTTCGTTGCCTATTTTTCCACGCGGCTGCGCGACATCTATTTCGCCATCACCACGCTCATCTTCAGCCAGATCTTCTACGTCATCATCTTCACCTGGACGGCGGTGACCGGCGGCGAGAACGGGCTCATCTTCAACCGTCCGCGCTTCTCAATTCCGTTCATCTACAGCGCGGACTTTACGCCGGTCACCATGCACTGGTTCGTACTTGCCGTGGTGACGGCGTCCTATCTGATCCTGCGCCGCGTCACCCAATCGCCGTTCGGCATGGTGCTGCAGTCGATCCGCGAAAACGAGTTCCGCACCCGCGCCATCGGCTATCCGGTGCAGCGCTACAAGATCGTCTCGGTGATGCTGTCCGGCCTGTTCGCCGGGCTCGCCGGCGTGCTCTACGCCGTCCAGAAGGAATTTGCCGCGCCGGACTTCGTCTATTTCCTCACCTCGGGCGAGACCGTGATCTACAACGTCATGGGCGGCGTCGGCACCCTGGTCGGGCCGATCGTCGGCGCCGGCTTCTTCCAGCTGATGCGACAATTCCTGTCGGAATATTTCGGCGATCAGTTCCCCTACCTGATCCCGCTCGGCATCATCTTCATCGTCATGATCATCTTTCTGCCGCAGGGTTTGCTCGGGTTTGCGCGGCGGTGGTTGAACAAATAAGTATCTTCTCACAACTTGTCATGCTCCGCGAAAGCGGAGCATCCAGTAAACACAATCAGATCGGTGATTACTGGATCATCCGCTTTCGCGGATGATGACACGTGACTAACGGCTGCTTTTCTGCAAAAAATCCGCAAGTGCGGCGACATCTTTTTTATCGCCGTCGAAATCCGCGGCGATGCGCTCGTAAAAATGCGCGGCGCCTTGGTAGAGTTCACTCGCGGTCGGGTCGTCGTCGACAAAGCCGGCGATCTCGTGCATCTCGGCGACCCAGCGATAGGCCTTGGGCGGCATCGACGCGAGCGCGCGTTGAAACCACGCCAGCATCTCCTTCTGGCTGCCCTGCAGCTCCTTGAACAAGGCATCGGCCGAGCCGGCGCGCGTCGCCGCCAGCATCATGGCGGCGCCGATCGCCTGCGTGCCCTTGGTGATGCCGGCGTATGACATTTTCAATGCCGAAGCGGCACTGAGCGCGCCGTCAAGCACACGGATGTCGAGGCCGTATTGGCGCAAGGTCGCAAACCGCGACGCCGCCGGGCCAGACGCATAAAAGCGCGGACTTCCTGCCACCCTTGCCTCCCCCGGTTGCGGGGGAGGATTAGGGAGGGGCGTGGGTGGCGAGCCGATAATGCCGGCATCGACGAAGGGGCAGCCGGTCGGGGCGAGCGCCGCGGCGACGCGCTCGACCGTCGCCGGATTGATGGCGTTGCAATCGACATAGACCGGCTTGGCGTTGGCGGCTTTGAGCGCCGGCGCAAAGCGCTCGACCAACGTTAACGCGTCGCCCGGCGGCAGGATCGACAGGAAAAAATCGCTGCCGGCGATCTCGTCGTCGCTGACGGCAGCCATGCCGGCGGCCTTGGCGCGCGCTCCGGTTTCGGCACTGCGCCCCTCGAGCGAGGTGAGCACCTTGATGCCGTTGTCGACAAGCCGCCTGCCGACGGCGGCGCCCATCATGCCGGGCGCAATCACTGCAACGACGGGAGTCATGCTGGCCTCGTTTTTCGGAGCAACGAAGCACCATAGCAGCTTGCAATTGGCGGCGGCCAGCGGGCCGCGCTGAAAACGTCAGACCTCTTCGCGCACCTTCGGTGCGGTGCCGCGCCGCAAACGCCGGCGCAATGCCGGCGCGCGGCCGTCGGCGCCCGGCTGATAATAAACACTGTAGCGCGCCAACACCTGGGCGAACACCGCGGCGTCGGCCGGCTTCTTCACCTCGAACGAATCGAAGCCGGCGCGGACCAGAAAATGAAACTGGTCGCGCAGCACGTCGCCGGTGGCGCGCAGCATGCCGCCGAAGCTATAGGTCTCGCGCAGCAGCCGCGCCTGGCTATAGGCGCGGCCGTCCTTGAACTTTGGAAAGTTCAGCGCGATCAGCGCCAGATGGCCGAGCCACGGCTCAAGCTCGGCGACGCGGCGATCGTTCGGCCAGTCGACGCCGAGCGAGCCGTCGCGGCGGACCAAGGCGTCGGCTTCGGCCAAGAAACGCCGCGCCGGCACGATGATCGGCACGCGCTCCGGAATCGGGCCGTCGACCGCGACGCGGACGTAGCGGTCCTCGACGATGCGGCCGTTTTCAACGAGCGGCATAGACGCGGTCCCTGAATGGTTCGATGCCGGTGCGTTTGAGCGTATCGATGAACAACTCGTCCGCACCGTTGCGCAGATCGAGATAGGCGGCGGCGATATCTTCGACCACGTCGGCAACCTTGGCGTAGGGCACTGCCGGACCGATCAGCGTGCCGAGCTCGGCGTCATGGTCGGCCTTGCCGCCGAGCGTGATCTGATAAAACTCCTCGCCGTTCTTCTCGACCCCCAGAATGCCGATATGGCCGACGTGATGGTGGCCGCAGGCATTGATGCAGCCGGAAATATTGATGTGCAGCCGGCCCAGCTCGCGCTGCCGGTCGAGATCGTGGAAGCGCCGCGTGATCTCCTGGGCGATCGGAATCGAACGCGCATTGGCGAGGCTGCAATAATCGAGCCCCGGGCAGGAGATGATGTCGGAGACGAGCCCGATATTCGGGATGGCGAGGCCGAGCGCATCGAGCGCGCGCCAGACGGCCGGCAGGTCGCGCTGCGCCACATGCGGCAGCCCGAGATTCTGCTCGTGCGCGATGCGGATTTCGCCGAACGAGTAGCGGTCGGCGAGATCGGCGATGGCGTCCATTTGCGCGGCGGTGCAATCGCCGGGCGTGCCGCCTTCCGGTTTCAGCGAGATCGTGACTATGGCATAGCCGGGTTTCTTGTGATTGACGACCGCGTTGTCGACCCAGCGGTCGAAACGGCCGTCGGCGCGCCGAGCGGCGGCGAGTTCGGGCGGGCCGTCCTCGAGTGCCTCGTAATCCGGATAGACGAAGCGGCTCGCGATCTCGGCGACCGTGGCGGCCTCGAGCGCCAGCGCCCCGTCCTTGATGCTCTGCCATTCGGCGTCGACTTCCTTGGCAAACGCTTCGGCGCCGAGATCGTGCACCAGAATCTTGATGCGCGCCTTCCAGATATTGTCGCGGCGGCCGAACTGATTGTAGGTGCGCAGCACCGCCTCGACGTAGCTCAACAGGTCGCGCTTTTTCAGAAACGGCTTGATGGTCTGTGCCAGATAAGGCGTGCGGCCGAGGCCGCCGCCGACCATGACCTCGAAGCCGGCTTCGCCGGCCTCGTTGCGGTGCAGCCGAAGCGCCAGATCGTGGATGCGCAAGGCGGCGCGGTCGTGGTTCGATGCGCCGACGCAAATCTTGAACTTGCGCGGCATGAAGGAAAATTCCGGATGCAGCGTGACGTGCTGGCGAATGATCTCGGCCCAGATGCGCGGATCCTCGATCTCGTCGGGCGCGACGCCGGCCCATTGGTCGGTGGTGATGTTGCGTACGTTGTTGCCGCTGGTCTGCATGCCGTGCATGCCGACGGCGGCGAGATCGGCCATGGCGTCAGGCAACTGCTCGAGCTTGATCCAGTGGAACTGAATGTTCTGCCGCGTGGTGAAATGGCCGTAGCCGCGATCGTAGCGGCGCGCCACGTGGGCGAGCCGGCGCAACTGCTTCGACGACAGCGTGCCGTACGGGTTGGCGATGCGCAGCATGTAGGCGTGCAGCTGCAGATAGACGCCGTTCATCAGGCGAAGCGGCTTGAATTCATCCTCGGTCAATTCGCCGGAGAGCCGTCGCGCGACCTGGTCGCGGAATTCGGCGACGCGTTCGGTGACCAGCGTGCGGTCGATGCTGTCGTAGACGTACATGTGCGCCTTACATTGTTCTGCGAGGCGTCATTTGCGGGCTCGCTCAGATACCGAAGGTCACCGGCAGATCGATGGTCGGACCGGAGAGACGAATGAGTTCGCGCAAATTGCCCGGCCGCCGTTCTCCGCTCTCGGACAGCTCGACCGGCGCGATGTAGGGGCCGACGGCGCGCAGATCGTCGGCATTGGCCTCGGCGATCATCGCGCGCGCCCGCGCCGCGTCGGTGGCGACCGCCGCAGCCGCAAAGCTCGTGGTCCAGTCGCCATCGCCGTCGCGATAGACCACGGCGCCATCGGCGACGCGGTTGGCGGTGATCACGACCGGACCGGTGATTTTGATCTTGCGCTCGAGCGGCGATGCCATGGGAGCCCCAATTCGCAAGGGAAAGCCAGCCAAGGCGACCTTCCCGACATGAAGAACAGTCTTCTATATATGAGCAGAATCGCGGTCGCAAATAGCAGAATATTCTACCAAGATTGCGTTTGGCCCTGGCATGACCGCGCCGCAAAGGGCATCGGCACGAGAATGGAACCGCTACTCCAAGGGCATGCTGCTTATCCGGCTGGCTCGAACGCGAAGCTTAAGCCCTTGCGCACCACGTAGCCGAATCCCGGCGCGTTGACGTGGGCGCCGGCGATCGCGAGACGCTCGCTTGCTGCCATGTCGAGGATGCGCTTGCGCGAGACGATGGCGCGGTCCTTGTCGAGATCGTACGTCAGCGCCGCGTCGGGATGCGTGATCTGGATCGCCGAGAGGTGCACGACGTCGCCGAACGCCATGAAGCCGCCGCCCGAGCCCGCGGCGAGCACCCAGCAGGTATGTCCCGGCGTGTGGCCGGGCGCCAGCACCGGGGTGAAGCCTGAAAATTCTTCGCCGTCGCGCACGCGGCGGATGCGGTCGAGATAGGGCTGCAAGTTGATCCTGGTGCGCGCCCGATTGCCTTTGACGCGATCCGGATCGTTGGCAGCATCGGGCCGCATCCAGAACGCGGCCTCGGTCTCGTGCACCACGATCTCGGCGTTCGGATAATGCGGCGCGCCGGCATCGTCGACCAGGCCGTTGGCGTGATCGGGATGCAAGTGCGTCATCACGATGTGGGTTACGCTTTCCGGCGGCACGCCGGCGGCACGCAGGTTCTCCGGCAACTTGCCGAGCGTCGGCTGCATGGTGTTGCCGGCGCCGGCGTCGATCATGATGACCTTGCCGCCGCGGCGGATCAGAAAATTGTTGACCGGAATGAACACCGAGCCGTCGGCGCTGCCGACGAGTTGCGCCGCCTGCGCGCGATCCATGCCGAGCACGAGATCGACCGAGGTTTTGAGGAGCCCGTCGCTCAAGCCTTCGACCGTGACGTCACCGACCTGCATCCGCGGCGCCGAGAGAGCTGCCATATCAAAAGCCCTCCCGGGCCAGCGCGATCATGCAGCCGGCGGCAATCACCACGGCCACGGCGAGGAAGGCGAACGGCACGATGAAGGCGCCGTGGGTCGCCGCCAAAATGTAGCCGATCATGACCGGCGAGAAGGCGCCGAACATTTGCGTTACGAACGCGCGCACGCCCTGCGATTTGCCCATTTCTGCGGTGCCGACCACGCTGTGCATCAGCATCTCGGCGCAGGAAATACCGACCTGCTGCGCGCACAAGGCGCAGATCATCAGCGCCACGCTCCAGGCCGCGCTCGGTGCGAACGCCGCCGCCATCAGAAACACCGCGGCCGAGGCCCAGCCCAAACCGGCGAACGGCGCGCGGCGGAACACCCGATCCGAGACGCGGCCGATGATCAGGATGGTGACGACCGCAAAGCCGTAGATCACGAAGGTCAGATAGCCCGAGATCGAGAACGTGAAACCGCGCTCCGTGCGCAGATAGGTCGGCAACCAGCCCGACCAGCCCCAGAAGAAGATGGCGTTGGACGAGATCGCGACGGTCATCAGCCAGAAACGATGATTGCGCCAGACGCTCTTGACGCCTTTGAGGATGCGGCCTGGCGCATCGTCGTTGTTCTCGATCGCGCCGGCCTCGATCAGATCGCGCTCGGCGGCGTTGACGGCGGGATTCTGCCCCGGCTTGTCGCGCACCAGAAACCACACCATCGGCAGCGGCACGATGAGCGCGAGCACGCCGAGCGAGACGAACTGGCCGCGCCAGCCGATCCACAGAATGAGCGTGGTGACGACGAGGCCGACCAGCATCGGCCCGATCATGGTGCCGATCCACCAATAGGCGGTGGCCTTGCCGCGCTCGCGCAGCGCGAACCAGTTGGCGACCAGTGCGAGCGTCACCGGATAGCACGCCGCCTCGCCGGCGCCGAGCGCGATGCGCGAGGCGAGCAGCATGCCGTAGCTTTGCGCGGCCGCCGCCCAGAAGCAGGTCAGCGCCCAGACGACGAGACTGACGATGGTCGAATTGCGCGCGCCGTAGCGCGTCACCGCCCAGCCCCAGACCGGCGCCGCAATGCCGTAGGAGATGAACAGGCCGCCGACCAGCCAGCCGAGCAATTTGGTCTGTCCGGCGAGATGAAGATCGCTGAGAAACTGCGGGTTATTTATGACGATCGAAATGTTGCTCTTGTCGAACATGGACATGATCCAGTACGCCAAGAGCGTCGGCGCGATGTAGCTCCAGCGCACCCGCGTCGCCGCAGCAAGCGAAGCGGCGTCGCCGCGTGCAAGCGTCTCATGAGCTATGATGGCCATAAAAGCCTCCCCTCTGCGCAACGTGCTGTTGTTGTCGTGTATCGCGCGCCGCCAGGTGGAACGGCTCGTTTCGCGCGCGCAGTTTGCGCAAAATCTTGCCCCCGTATCCAAACTTGTCAACAATGCGCCGATGGAAAGCCGGGTAACGACAACTGCGAATCCGCGGGCGCAACTTGCGAATGCCGGCGAAGTGCTTGCAGCGTTTCTGCGACTCGGCGTCAGCAGCTTCGGCGGACCGATCGCGCATATCGGCTATTTCCGCGAAGAGTTCGTCGTGCGCCGACGCTGGCTCGACGAACGCGCCTTCGTCGATCTCGTCGCGCTGTGCCAGTTCCTGCCGGGGCCGGCATCGAGTCAGGTCGGCTTTTCCATCGGCCTGATGCGCGGCAGCTATCTCGGCGGGCTCGCGGCATGGACCGGCTTTACGCTGCCCTCGGCCATTCTTCTCGTGCTGTTCGCATACGGCGCGAGCGCGCTGACCGGGACCGTCGGAGCCGGCCTGCTGCACGGCCTCAAGCTGGTCGCGGTGGCCATTGTGGCGCGGGCGGTCTGGGGCATGGCGCGCAGTTTGGCCCCCGACCGCGAGCGCGCCTCGATCGCGGTGCTCGCGGCACTGATCATTTTGTTCAGCGCTTCGTCGGCCGCGCAGATCGGCGCGATCGCCGCCGGCGGCCTTGCCGGGCTTTGGCTGTGCCGCCGCCATCAGGCGCCGCCCGGAGATCACTTCGTCATGCCGGTGTCGCGCCGCGCCGGCGTGGTGGCGCTGTGCGCTTTCTTTATTCTGCTCGGCGGCCTGCCGATCCTGCAAAGCCTGTGGAACGTACCGGGCGTGGCGTTGTTCGAAGCGTTCTACCGCTCGGGCGCGCTGGTGTTCGGCGGCGGGCACGTCGTGCTGCCGCTGTTGCGGCAGGCGTTCGTGGCGCCGGGCTGGGTCAGCGATAACGCGTTTCTCGCCGGCTACGGCGCCGCACAGGCTGTGCCCGGCCCACTGTTCACGTTTGCCGCCTATCTCGGCACCGTCGTCAATGTATCGCCGAACGGCGTGCCTGGAGCGGCCTTGGGGCTGATCGGCATTTTTCTTCCCGGCATTCTGATCCTGCTCGGCACGCTGCCGTTCTGGGATTCGTTTCGCCGAAAGCCGCGCGCGCAGGCGGCGATGCGGGGCGTCAATGCCGCCGTCGTCGGTCTGCTCGGCGCCGCGCTGTACAACCCGGTGTGGACCAGCTCGGTCCATACGCCAGGCGATTTCGGACTGGCGCTGGTCGGCTTCGTGCTTCTCACCGTCTGGCGGGCGGCGCCGCTCCTCGTCGTCGTGATCAGCGCGCTCGGCGGCATTGCGCTCGCGCTCATTCAGTAGGGCGCTCGCAATCATCATCGATCCAGAAAATGCCCGGTGGCGATCGCCGCCACCTCAGCCGCATCCTCCGGCGCCGCATTGCCGCGCCAGACGACGTGAAGGTCGGGGCGCACGAGAATGAGATCGTAGCCGTAGACCTCGCGCACGATGCGGTCCGGCACGTCGCGCACCGCGACCGGCGCGCCGCGCGCGGCGATGGCGCGCTGCAGGCCGGTCGCATCGGCCCGCGTATTGCCGAGTTTTAAGATCGTGAAGCCGTCGGGGATGCGGTCCTGCATCGGCGTGCCGTCGTTGCACCAAACATGGGGCAGCCGCGCGCCGGGCCAGGTGGTCGGCTGATACTCGCGGAACAAATGCTCGGGGCCGCCCGGCACGTTGCAGATCACCGGCGAGTCGACGTAGCGGTAGCCGAGCTCGGCGCCGATCATCTCGTTGCTCTTGCGCTGCTCGACGTCGGCGACGGCAGCGAGAACGAAGCGGCTTTGCCGGCCTTCCGGCGTGTCGTCGCGGATATTCGGCCGCCACATCGAGCGCCATTTGCGCCGGCCGACCGTGGCGTAGCGCGAGGCGCCGACGTTGCGGTCGCCGATCTGGCGGCGCTCGACCTCGTAGGATTCGAGCAAATTGGGTCCGCCCCAGCCGGCCAGCGTCGCGGCGAGCTTCCACGACAGATCGACGGCGTCGGCGACGCCGGAATTCATGCCAAGCCCGCCGGTCGGGATGACCAGATGCACCGCGTCGCCAGCGAGAAACACGCGACCTTTGCCGTAATGATCGGCGAGCAGCAGGTTCTGCCGCCACGGATCGCACGACAGCATCTCGTAGCGGACCGGAACGCCGACGGTACGCTCGAACGCGGCGTTCATCTCGTCATTGGTATCGACGATCGAATGCAGCGTCCAATGCTTGGTCGAGTCCTGCATGATGAGCTGCGTCGCCTTGTCGTCGGCGACATGATAGTGCCGGCCCTTGCCGGGGCCATTGCCGATCGGCAACAAGTCGAACAGTTCATCGCAGCGGTATAGCGCCTGGCGCAGCTGCATCAGGTTGCCTTCGCCGGCCAGCGCGATGCCGAGCTCCTTGCGCACCGGGCTGGTGCCGCCGTCGCAGCCGACCAGATAAGCGGCGCGCAGCGCTTCGGTCTTGCCGTCGCCGCAGCGCACGTGCGCTGTCACGCCGTCCGTGTCCTGGCGCAGCGACAGAAATTCGCAGCCGAAGCGCACCGCAACCGCCGGCATGGTCTCGGCGATCGACTTCAACAGCGGCTCGAGCGTGTATTGCGATATCAGCTGGTACGGCTCGAGCGGCAGCGTGCCGTCATTGGTGGCGCGGGTCTCGGCCTCCGCTTGCTCGACCGACGGATAGTGCAGGCGAAGGAGCGGCGGCTCGTTGAGCGCCAGCACGATGTAGACGTCCATCGGACAATCGGCGCGCAGCCCGGCGGCGCGGATTTGTTGCGCCAGCCCCATGCGGCGGTAGATCTCCATGGTGCGCGCGTTGATGCGCTCCATCTTCGGCAGAAACGCCGGGCGCTCCTTCTGCTCGATCAGCGTGCAGCGCACGCCGCGCCGGCCGAGATCGATGGCCAGCGTCAGCCCGGTCGGCCCGGCGCCTATGATGAGAACGTCGCTATCCATGGTGTTCAAATGCTCGCTTGCATGTTCAATCGCGCTTGAGCCTTCTTGCTCCAATACCTGTTTGTTCGCAACGCTTGCGCCTCCCTCTCCCCGCGTGCGGAAGGGAGATGGTGAGGCTCTCTTCACCCTCCCCTGCAGGGCAGGCTGAAGACGCGCGATCTCATTCTCGCGGCGCATTTTTTGTTTGCGCCCGAGTCTTGCCAAGCCACTGCACGAAAGCCGCCCCAACAAAAATAAGGGGAGGCGGAGCGCCGAGAGGCGCGTAGTCAACCTCCGCACCAGCGCTTCGGATGAGCACATCCGAACCCGCTAGCCGGTGCGGCGCGCGCCACGGATGTTCCGCGTTACCGCGGACATCCGCTTGCGGGCGCGCTCGCCTTTCGGCGCTCCGTCGCGGCACTCGCCAGGCTGTTACCTCTGGCTCAGCTTCGGGCTGCGCTTCCCGGTAATTTGGAGCAGCATGCGCTACGCCAAACCCCTTTATTAGCGAGCTCCTCGCGCACCGGCCGTAGTGCCGGAGAGGCAGGGTCCGAAGCCGCCCGAGTGCGATCTGCGAAACCGCACGCAGGCACCGCGCTCGCTCCATCAAACGGTACGCCACCGGTTGACGTCCCCGATGAGCGAGCTTTCGCTCTTATAGTTGTCTCACAATTATTGTCAAGTTTGTCGCGATACATGTGACATAATTAATTGATTATACATGACTTTTCGTTCTCCCATCTCGATCACCAGCTCCAACCGTACGCTTCGCGGCGAATCGTCAGAACATGTCCTACGAAGTGCAGGTGTGCCTAGCGAGTTTTTGTTGGTGTTTGAGCGTGTGGTGACCGCATCCATCCGATCACCGGGACCATTTTTTTGGAGAGACTTATGATTCTCGTTCCGCGGCCGCGGCGCAGATTTGCAGTCGAGCCATCGAACAATGCGATCGTGTTCTTTCGCAGCGAACAGGAGCATGTCGTCCGGCGAGTCCGTTGTCCTTCAGGGAAATTCGAGGATAGCCGGTTCACAATAAATGGATGGATCTGTCGATAAAGGCGATGGAGGCCGTAACGTCGCTCCCGGGTAGCGCTGCGCTCAACCCGGACTACGCTCGCCACGCTCGCTCTCGCCAACAAAAGGCACCCCAAGACGGCCAGCCTCGGAGTGCTTAGACGCGTCGCGACACAGACTAGGCTTAGTGTGTGGCCGGGCAGCGACGTGTCGGGGGATTTGGGGGAGCCACCCAGTCGCGCCTCTTGGCGCGTTGATTAACAGAAAATGTCCAACAAGCAATGCCGCGCGCTAACTATGTTTAACACTCGGCGTAACGACTACCACGCACTCGTGTCCGCTCACGGCACATCGCGTGTCGACGGGTCGCCCGAACCAACCTGCTGCCGACCGTTGTACTTGTCGGGCTGCTCGTAATCCAACTCGCCGAACGGCTCATAGGCCACGCCGTCGCATTGCGCAGGCGTGGCGTCGACGAACTCGTTGGGCCTGCCTTCCAGATAGACGACCGCCTTGGTGCGCTTGTCGTTGTGCCCGGTGAGCAGGACGCACACCACGTAGTGCGGCGTCTGGCTTTCGGCCACCGGCTTGAGCGCCGGCGGGGCGATGAAGGCGCCGCGAAAGTCGGCGCGGTCGTGCAGGTTCATCGTCAGCAGGGTCGCGATCTGCTTACGGTAATCCGCCGGATAGGCGTCCGGATTGACCACGGCCGCGGGCGCGCGCTTCGACCCGAAGCCTTGGAGACCGCCGCTGCAGGCGCCGAGCACGGCCGCCAGCAGCAGCGCCGCAACAGCCGCGCCGCGCCCTGCGACCGGCCGGATTGCGAACCGGGTCGTCATCCGGCGGAAAGCTTCATCGTCGCCAGAATCGCGCGGCCGTTCGGTCCATACGGATTGCCGACCGATTCCATCATGTCGAAATGATTGTAGTTGGCGGCCTCGATCAGCTCGACCGGCTTGCCGGCGGCTTTGAGCGCGGCGGCAAAATCGCGGTTCTGACGTTGAAACTCGGGCGTCTCGTTGGTGCCGTAGGTGACGACGACCGGCGCGTGGATAAGATCGAGATGACGCTGCGAGCTCATCGCCTGCTCCATTGCGTCGGTGAAGTGCACGTAGTTGCCGCGCTTGGAGAGCCGCACCGGCCTTAGGTCGTACATGCCGCTCATGCAGGCGCCGCCCTTGATCATGGTCGGCGGCAGGCCGAACTCCTTGTGCCAATCGGTGACCAGCGCGACGCCGCACAGATGGCCGCCCGAGGAATGACCGCCGATATAGAGCCGTTCGGGATCGCCGTCGAAGCTTGCGGCGTTCTTGTAGGTCCAGGCGATGGCGCTGCGCACCTGCGCGGCCATCATCCGTAGATCGCCGTTGGCGGCACCGATCGCAATGAAATCCAACACGACGTAATGGGCGCCGGCATTGACGAACATTTCGGCCGGATAGGCATAATTCTTGGCCTCACCGCCGAGCCAGGCGCCGCCGTGGATGAATACGAAGATCGGCGCCTTAGGCCGCTTGGCCGAATAGATATCGAGTTTCTCTGTGTCGCTCGCACCGTATGCCACGCGCCGCGGCAGGCCGAGCCGTTGCCGCGCGAGCGCGCTGTTGCTTTTGGCGCGGGCAATGCTTTGTTGCGCCAGCGGCGCATAGAACGATTGATCGTAGGCGGCGTCGAGCTCGACCTGGTCCATGTCCATCCAGACGTTCGGACCTTGCGGGTGCCCGGGCGGGCCGATGTGGCACTCTTCGGCCAGCGCCGGCGCCGCCAGCGTTGCCGCCGCAACCGCCAGCGCCGCGCGGCGCGACAGCGCCTTGCCAAAAAGTTCGCCGCGCGGCCCGCGATCAGCCGATGTCATCGGATCCTCCCTCACCCTTGCTCACCACTTGCTCACCACTTGGCCCCGTTTCGAGCATAGCACACACGGCGCCACCGGCAGCGATCATCACTCCTCGGGCACCGGGCCGCACCAGCCCGGCAGGTAATCGGCATCGGTACTCTTGGCCAATTGCAGCGCTTTTTCGACGGCGCGATCGAAATCGTGTTCGATGAGCTTGCGCTTCATGCGCCGACGCAGGAAGTCGGCCCACAGAAACTCGGAAAACGGGGTGGTGTCCTTGGCGAAACCGCCAGCGCGGCGCAATTCGCCGGCCAGCGAGCGGAACGGATCGTCGATCAGCTTGGTGACCGATTTGGGAATGTCCTGGTAATGCCGGCGGCGGCCTTCGGCATCGAACGGATGCATCAAGTTGCGGTTGTCCAGCACCGTCCAGAACGCATCGGGATCGAGCTTGCCCAGGTTGGCGACCACGGTGACGGCGACGTCCTTGACGCCTTCTTCGTGCAACGCCCGCGCCAGGTGATGGTGATCGATCACGTAATGACGGCGCTTGGGGCCGAGGATCACCGGGATCATGTGCTTGCCGAGAAATTTGCCGCTGTCCTTGCCGTGGATCTCGCGCCAGTGCTTGCGCTTGGCCGCGACCTCGCGCATGCCGACGGTGATCTGCGTCGGCCGCAGCTCCTCGATGGCGACCGTGGTCAACAATGGATCGCGGACGTGGGTCATGAGTCTCTCCTGAAAAAGCGAGTTCAAACGACGAGCCGCCCGGCGCGGTGGCGCCGGACGGCCCAGCAACTCGCGGCGTTCACCGCCGGCTCAGTGCGCCAGCGGATTTGGCCTGACCTGGATGTACACAACCATCGGCAACATGCCCTTGCCGCCTTCCTTGAGCCACGGCGTGCGGTCGCCTTCCGACGACCACAAACCCTTGCCCTTCCAGCCGGCGCGCGGATCGTCGATGCGGGCGTCCAATCCTTTGGCGTAGAAGCCGATCGGATACGGAACGCGCAGCACGATCATCTTGCCGTCGACCAGCGCGTCGAAGCCGTCGTTCTCGTTGCCGGTCGAGATCGGCACGTCCTTGCCGAGACCGACCGCGTCGTGCTGGTCGACCCAGCTGTAGTAGCTCGCCTCGGCGCTGTTATCGCCGATGCCGGCAAAGCCCGGCCCGGGATATTTGTAGAACGACCAGCCTTCGGGACATTGATCGCCGGTCGCCTTCGGGCCGTTGAGCGGGCCTTTGCACTTGCTGCGGTCGAAGCTGCCGAGATGGCCGCTGCCGAGCGACACCCAGACGACGCCCTTACTGTCAATATCGCCGCCGCGCGGGCCGAAGCCCGGCTTCGGGATGGCGTAGAACTCCGACAGTTTGGTCTTCGGATCGAAGCGGATGATGCCGCTCCGTCCGGCAAACACGTTGAAAGTAGCCCAGACCGAGCCGTCGACCGGGTTCGGCATCACCGCGTAGGTGCCCGAGCCGGCGATCCGCATGTCCTTGTTCGGATCCTGCGGCTGTCCGGGCTCGGTATAGTCGTCGAGCTTGCCGTCGCCGTTGGTGTCGAGCACGAACGGCGCCCAGCCTTGCGCCTTCTCGGCGTCGCCGGTCTCGTCGAACACCTTGGTGTCGAGCCAGCCGAGCACCGGACCGCCGCCGGAGGTCCACAGCGTGTTGTCCTTGTCGAAGCCGAACTGCAGGTGATGCGTGCCGAAGCACGTGTCGATGAAGGTGAACTTGTTGCTCTTCGGATCGAACACCGCGAGCTGCCGCTCGTTCGAGTCGATCGGGAACGCCTTGGCATACGGATTATCCGATCCCTTGCGGCAGAACGCCGGCGTGCCGGGCGCGTGGTTGGTCCCGGTCATCCAGACCCGGCCTTTGCTGTCGAACATGTCGTTGTGATTGTCGAACTTGGTGTCCCAGACCTGGTCCATGCCCCAATAGGCCGACGGCGCCATCGGTTTTTGGATTGCCGCATGGCCGGGGCCGAACGCTTCCGGCACGTCGGCGCCTTCCGGCGGCGTGATGGTGGTGACCTGCCCGGTCTTCGGATCGAGCACCGGCAGGCGATCGGTCGCGTATTCGGGCGAGCCGTAGAGCTTGCCGTAGGCGTTGACCGTGGGGTTGCGCTTGTCCGATGAGATCAGGTCGTGGAGATATTGCTTCTCGTTGCCCCAGTCCCAGGTCGTGACCACGACGTTGCGCTCGATGCCGGACGGCCGCTGCGGCTTGACCGGCGGCAACTCGCCGTTGGCGATGCGGTCGGTCCAGTCGCCGAAATATTTGAGCGGCACGCTGCCAAGCTGACCGGCGATCGGGTTGATCATCAACGGTGCGGCTTGCCCGGATTGAATGCGGCGCGCCCAGGCTTCCTCCCCGGTCTTGAACGAACCGAGTGCCGCCGGGATGGTGCGCGTGCCGATCGAGCCGAGCTGATGACAGCCGACGCAGGCCTGGTTCTTGATCGTGGTCAGCCACTGTTGCTGCGTCACCTTCTCGGGAATGTCGGTCTTGCCGCCGAACTGATCGGCAGCGGGAATATGCAGCATCGAGAACCAGTAGATCGCCGGATAGTACTGCGCCGCGGCGGCGTCGTTCGGTGCCGGCACGGCGGTCAGGTTGAGATGCTTTCCAGGCGCCGCATCGACCTTCGGCGAATCGATCAGGCCGTAGCCGCGCACCCACACCTGATATTTGCCGTTCGGCAGATCGGGCACGACGTAGCGGCCCTGGTCGTCGGTGACGACCATCTTGGCGTAGCGGGTCGGCAGGTCGTGCGTCTCGGCGATCACCCATACGCCGGCCTCGGGGCCGTGCGGACCGGTGACGACGCCGCCGATGTCGTGGCGCGAGATGGAGACGTTTTGGGCGTTGCCTTTTTGGGCGCTGGCGCTCATCGGTGTTGCCGCCAGCACAGCGGCCAACGCGATCGCCGCCACGCTCGAATACAGAACGCGCTTCATGCAGACCTCCCTTATCGGCGCGTCCCTTCGGGGCCGGCGCGCGCACAGTTTATCGCCCAGCGAAATTTGCCTCAGCGCCCGCTGACCGGCAAGGGGATGTGTCGACCCGCCCAGTAAGCCGGATAACGGATCGTAGTGCGCTCAATCGAGCGCTTCAATTCGCCGCGCCGTTGACGGCGCTGGAGAGCTTGTCGAACAGGCCGGCGATGTCCTTGCGGATGGTCGAGAGCTTGGTGAACTGATCGGCAAGCCCGGCCACGCGCTCTTCGAGCTCGCGCTTGGTCTCGGCGAACGATTTGACGCGGGTGGCGAGATCGCCCTCCTCGCCGCCTTCGATGCGGCGGATTTTTGCGACCAGGCTGTCGCGGATCTCCTGCAGGTCCTCGATGAGCCGCAGCACGCCGCTCTCCTGCGAATCGAGCGGCACCAGCCGCATCTGCAATTCGTCAAGGCGCGTGCGCAATTGCGCAAACGCGGCGACGCGGGCCTCGATGCCGTCGAACTGGACCTGGGTTTCGTCGATGAAACGCGTCAGCTCCTCGATGCGGCTGTCGGCATCGGCCGCGCCGTGGCCGTTCTTGACCACAGCCATCACGTTGAGCGCGCGGTCGAGTGCGGAAAACAGTGCAGTCACGTCTTTGCGCAGGCCGGCGAGGCGGACGAAGTGCGCGCCGAGTTCGGCGATGCCGCTATCGAGCCGCTTCCTGTCGTCGGCAAAGTGTTGCACCCGGTCGGCCAGCGCGCCTTCGGGCAGCCGCTCCAGCGAACCGATATTGGTCGCCAGCTCATCGCAACGTTCCTTGAGCTGCCGCAGCCGCACGACGATACCGTCATCGGCCGACACGAACGGCGCCAGGCGGGCGCCGAGCTCGGTGCAGGCCTCGCCCAGCATCGCGATCGTCTTGGACGCCTGATCGATCTGATCGCAGCGCATGTTGCTCTGGCGAACGAAGTCCGTGAAGTTTTTCAGCCGGACGTCGAGCGCGCTCGCGTCATCGCCGCTGGCGATCTCGGCCAGCGTCCGGTCGATGTCGCGCTGGCGCGTGTCGAGATCGACGAACAACTGCTCGATGCCGCGGCGGGCATCGAGCGCCGGCCCGAGCCGCGCCTTGAGCGCCTCCTGCGCGGCGCGGATGCCGTCGACGCGGCTTTTCAGATCCTTGTCTTCGTTGCGCTGCCGCTGCACCTCGGCGAAGCGTTCGGCCTCGGTGACGCGGCGCTTGAGCGCCGCGATGGCGTCTTCCGGGTCGCTGCGGGTGAGGTGCTCGACGTCGGCGTCGGTTTCGGCCTGCTTCTTGGTGAGGTCCTTGACCTGCTGGCGCACGCCGTCGAGCCGCTGCTCGAGCGCGCTTGCCGTCTGGTTGCGGCGCACCAGCCGGTCCCACAGCCACACCGCAAACGGCAGCATCAGGAGCGGCACGAGCACGATCACGGCCCATGCGATCTTGTGAATGAGCGGCTCGGAACGAAAAGCTCCGATCAGGGCCGCCATTTCCGGCCCCTGGGCGACCACGACGAACGCCACCGCCAGTACGAAAAGCACCACGGAAACGCCGACAAATTTGCCCATGAAACGCTGCAGAAATGCTGCACCCCTCAGACGCCACGTAACCGGGCTTATTTGTTACGCCAGCAAACGGTTGCGCACAAGGGCGGGATGGATATAGGACTTTCGATGTCGCATGGTTGTAACAATACAGAAATGACGCCCGCGCGCGCTGCCTCTTTTTTGGTCTGCTTTGCCGTGCTGTCGGTCGTGTTCGCAGCCAGCGCGCGGAGCGGCGTGAGCCAGGTGCGAGCGTCGGCTCAGGCGCAGCCATCGGTTGCGGCATGCCGGCCGGCCGATTTCCGCGTCGTGCTCGACGTCGGCCATACCCCGGACGTGCCGGGCGCGATCAGCGCTCACGGCATTCCCGAATACGTTTTCAACATGCGCCTTGCCGCCGACATCAAAGATGCGCTGGTCAAGGCGGGCTTCGACAAGACCGTGCTGCTCATCACCGACCAAGCGCCGCCGCTCGGCCTGTTCGAACGCGCCTGGTCCGCCAACAAGCTCAACGCCGATCTGTTCATCGCCATCCATCACGATTCGGTGCCGGATGATCTGTTGCAGACCTGGGAGTACGCGGATCACCAAGAGCACTTCAACGACAGTTTTCCCGGCTACGCGATTTTCGTCTCCGACGAGAATGCCGACCGCGCCGGCAGCCTGGCATTCGGCCATTTGTTGGGCGAAGCGCTGCAGGCGCAGGGGCTCGTCTACACACCGCATTACACGCTGCCGCTGATGCGGCACCGCCAGCGCCAGCTCGTCGACGCCGAGGCCGGCGTCTATCGCTACGACGCGCTCGTGGTGCTGGAGAAAACCCGCATGCCCGCGGTGCTGCTCGAGGCCGGATCGATCATCAATCGCACCGAAGAGCTGCAAATGGCGACGCCCGAACGCCGCAACCTTATCAGCACGGCGATGGTGACGGCGGTCAACGAGTTTTGCGCAGACCGCGTCATGGCGCGGCACCGTCACATCAGGCGGCTCGCCTCGCCGGACGCCGCCCCGCGCCGCCGCGTAGGCGTTCGCTAAAACCTCACGCCATCGCCAGCGTGCGGCTCTTGCGGAATGCGAGCGTTGAGATGATCATGAAATTGATCATGCTCACTCCGACGCCGGCGGCAAAGGCCGGCCCGTAATGGCCGAAATAATCGTACAGCACGCCGCCGAGCCAGCCGCCCGCGGCCATGCCGGAACCGCTGCATAGCAACAGCGTCGGGATGCGCCAGTACGCCTCGCCGGCCGGAAACAGTTCGCGCGACGCCAAAATGTTGGCGGGCACCAGCCCGCTGAAGCCGAAGCCGAACATCGCCGACACGGTGAACAGGCCAAGCTCGTTCTGCGTCAGCAGAAACGCCGAAAGGCCGACGGTCTGACACGCCGATCCAACCAGCATCGTGTACAGGCCGCCGACCCGATCGGACAACGCGCCCCACAGCTGCCGGCTCAAAAAGGCCGCGCCGAGCAGCACCGAGAGCATCGCCGCGCCGTGCACGGGACTGATGCCGAGATCGCTGCAGAAGGCGACGAGATGCGCTTGCGGCATCGACATCGGCACGCAGCAGGTGAAGATCGCGCAGGCCTGCAGCGCGTAGATGAGATTGGGCGGCCAGCCGAGCACCGTGTCGTCGCCGCGCATCGCGGCGGTCGACACCGCGCGCTGCGGCGTCTCCGGCGGTGGCGCCAGCACGATCAGCGCCGCCGGCACGATCAGGATCAATTCGACGATTGCGTAATACAGCATCGCCTGGCGCCAGCCCGCATAGGCGATGACGCGCTCGAAGATCGAGGGCCAGATCGCGCCGGCCAAAAAGCTGCCGCTGGAAATCAGCGCCAGCGCCGAGCCGCGGCGGCGGTCGAACCAGCGGCTGACATAGACGTAGAACGGCGCGTTGATGCCGCCGAGGCCGAGGAGCCCGATGAACAGGCCATGGCCGACGAACAGCGGCACCGAAGGCCCGAGCGTCGATAGCGCAAGACCGACCGCGATCATGATGGCGCCGCCGACCACGGTCCAGCGCACGCCGACCCGCTCGGCGATTTGCCCCATCAAGATGCCGCCGACGCCCGCGCCGATCCACACCAGCGCGCCGGCAAAGGCCGGAATGGCGCGTTCGCCATTGACCTCGGCAGCGATGTTCTTGAGCGCCACCACCGCGATCCACGGCGCGCCGAACGCCGTCGCCATCACCGCGAGCGCCGTGAACGCGACCACCCACGAGGTGCGCGTCTCGACCGATGGCAGCGATGACGACAGCGACATGGACAGCTCCGGCCCATCGGCGCTCAAAGCGATGCGCACCGAGGAATCCTTTCGCGGGAATGAAATTCATTGTCGTTCGATCCTCGTCGAGTCAAGGACCGCAAGGCGCGACCTCAAAAATCATAGGCTCGTGGAGCCTGCCTTCGATAGCCGCTACACACAGCCGTGATGGAATGCCAGGCGATACCGGTCGATCTCGTGGACAGAAGCGAGAGGGCATGAGGCCTTCAGATGCTTCCAAACAGGAGACAGACAGACAATGAACCGCATTTTCAGACTTGCCCTTATCGGGATCACAGCCGTGGGCATCGCTGCGCCGGCGTTCGCGCAATCGTACCATTCGCCGGGGGCTCACCAGAGCGGCCGGAACGCCTTCGCCATGGTGCCGGGGGGCGCAGGAGGCAGTGCTTTCAGTCCTGCCGCCACCGGCGGCGGCAGCATCGGTTACAACGAAAACCTTCGCCGCGATCAGTGGTGAACCAAGCGAAGAGGGCGGGCTTTTTAGGCTCGCCCTCGCTCGCGCCCTCGGCCGCTATCTTGGTCCCTGACGAAAATGAATCGAGCGGCCGGGAATAAACCAGACCACCGCCCGATCTCAGCGTGAGAAGCCGCAAAACGCCCGACGGGCATTCAGCCAACCGGCTTCCTGGGAGACACACCATGAGCGCATCCGATCGCGACGACGGCTCCTTGAGCCGGCGCAAAATTCTCGAATGCATGACCTGGGTCGGTACCGGCGTGCTGTGGAGCGTCACCGGCGGCGTGCCGCGCTCGCTCGGCATCATCGACGAAGCGGTGGCGAAGGAAGCCGGCGCGCTGACGTTTCTGCAGATCAGCGACAGCCACATCGGCTTCGACTTCAAGACGCCGTATCCCAACGCGGCCGGCACGCTGTCCGAATGCGTCGGCAAGATCAAGGCGCTGCCGACCAAGCCGGCATTCATGATCCACACCGGTGACATCAGCCATTTGTCCACCGCCGCGCAGTTCGACGACGCCGACAAGGCGATCGGCGAGACCAAGCTCGACGTGCACTACGTGCCCGGCGAGCACGATTTCGTCGATGCCGACCGCAAACTGTTTCTCGAACGCTACGGCCGCGGCACCAAGGGCGCCGGCTGGTACAGCTTCGACGCCGACGGCGTGCACTTCATCGGCCTCGTCAACGTCTACGATCTCAAGCCCGGCGGCCTCGGCAATCTCGGTCACGAGCAGCTGGAATGGCTCGAGGCCGACGTGAAAGGCCGCTCGGCGTCGACGCCCATCGTGCTGTTCGCCCACGTCCCGCTGTGGACCGTCTATCCGAACTGGGGCTGGGGCACCGACGACGGCGCGCAGGCGCTGTCGTATCTCAAGCGCTTCGGCTCGGTGACCGTGCTCAACGGCCACATCCATCAGGTGATGCAGAAGGTTGAGGGCAACGTCACCTTTCACACCGCGCGCTCGACCGCCTTCCCGCAGCCGGCGCCCGGCTCGGCGCCCTCGCCCGGCCCCATGAAAGTGCCGGCCGAAAAGCTGCGCAGCATGCTCGGCATCGCCAACGTCACCTACCAGCAGAACCAACAGCGGCTGGCGATCATCGATACGCCGCTGCAAGCCTGAAGGACACGTCATGTTGAACGTAAAAACAATACGCAGCGCGCTCGTCGCCGCCGCATTGGGCGCGGCCTGCGGCCCGTTGGTGGCGCCTCTGGTGCTCCCAGCATGGGCGCAGAACAAGCCGGCGCCCGGGATATCGATCGACAACTTCACCTTCAGCCCGGCCAAGCTGACCGTGAAGGCCGGCACCACGATCACCTGGACCAACAAGGACGACATCCCGCACGGCATCGCCTCGACCGACAATGCCTTCACGAGATCGAAGGCGCTGGACACCGACGATGCCTTTTCGTTGACGCTCACCACGCCCGGCACTTATCAGTACTTCTGCTACATCCACCCGCACATGGTGGGGACGATCGTGGTAGAAGCGGCAACGGGCGAGAACGCGAAACCTTAATGCTGGATCGGCCGCATCCCGGTCCTGCCCTGTTCCGGGAAGCGGCAGACCAAGCGTCAGGGGCGTCGGGAACCACCGGGTGCGACTCGATGGCAGGTTCTTATGCCGGCGATGAGCACGATAAGACGCGGCGTTTTCGCGACGCCGCACTGCCTTACCTCGACGACGCCCACGCGCTCGCCCGCTATCTGTTGCGCAACGCCGCCGATGCCGAGGACGCGGTTCAGGAGTGCTATTTGCGGGCGTTCCGCCATTTCGACAGCTATCGAGGTCCGGCGATGAAGCCGTGGCTTTTGACCATCCTGCGCAACGTCTGCAACGCCGAGTTTGCACGGCGCGGCAGGCTCGATCCATCCGCCGACGGCGAATCTAAAACTAACGCGGAGGCCGTGCCGCTGTGGCAGGAGCCGCAATCAACGCCCGAATTGGCGCTGGTTCGCGAGCACGATGATGCCACCGTCCGCCGCCTCGTCGCCGACTTGCCGCAGCCGTTTCGCGAAACCATCGTGATGCGCGAGATCAACGACCTGTCGTATCAGGAAATCGCGCAAGTCGCCGGCGTGCCGGTCGGCACCGTGATGTCGCGGCTGGCGCGGGCGCGCGACATGCTGCGTTCGGCCTGGAGCGCCGCGGAAGGAGCGCCGTCATGAACTGCGCCGAAGCCGAAATCATGCTGCATGCGCTGCTCGACGGCGAGCTCGACGCCGGGCACGCGCGCGACGTCGAAGCCCATATTGCCGACTGCCCCGGCTGCGCCGAGAAGCTCGCCGCGTTCCGCGCGATGCGCGCTGCCATGGCCGGCGCGGATCTGAAACAAAAAGCGCCGGCCACATTGCGGGCGCGGATCGAGGCGGCGCTGCCGGCGGCGCCGGCGTCAGGGCGCGCCAGCGCTGCGGTGTTGCCGTTCCGGCCGTCGCGGCGCTCGTTCTTCTCAGGCCTCGGCGCCGGCGCGGTACTGTCCGGCGCGCTCGCGGCAAGTCTGATGCTCACCGTGTTCCACAACGATCAGGACCAGGCGGTCGCCAACGACGTGGTGTCGGCGCATATCCGTTCGTTGCAGGCCAACCATCTGATGGACGTCGAAACCAGCGACCAGCACACGGTCAAGCCGTGGTTCGACGGCAAGGTCGACGTGGCGCCGCCGGTGATCGATCTGACCGCGCAGGGTTTTACGTTGCTCGGCGGCCGCCTCGATTACATCGACGGCGAGCCGGTCGCTTCGGTCGTCTATCGGCGGCGCAAGCACATCATCAATTTGTTCGTCGCCCAGCATCTCGGCGCAGCACACGCTGCAATCACGGCGCGCAGCGTGCAGGGCTACAATGTCCGGCACTGGTCCGAGCAGGGGCTGGAATTCTGGGCCGTCAGCGATCTCGACGGCCAAGAGCTCAGCGAATTCGCCGGCAAAATAGCGGCGGCGCTGCGGCCAGGCGCCGCGTCGTGACTGGCCTCCTGCGACATTAATCGCTACACCACATCGGAAACCGATTGCCTGCGCGGCCCGCGTTCCCGTCCGGGAGGGAAACGGAGCCGCGTTCCAGACGTTCGATCAAAGCATGGACCAGCGCGTCGACGACGAACGCCGCCAGGAGACCGTGCCGGGCCGCCCGGCGCGGCCGAGCCCCGTTGAGAAACCACGGGAATCCTCCTGGCTTGACCGGCTGCGCGCGCGGCGCACGCTGGTCCTGACGATCGCGGCGATCGTCATCGCCCTCGTCGTCGGCGTGATCGTCTGGTGGATCAACGCCAGCCATTACGAATCCACCGACGACGCCTTCATCGACGCACGCACCGTCACCATCAGTTCGCAGCTCAATGCGCGGGTGATCGATGTGCCGGTGACGGACAACCAAGTCGTCACGGCCGGCACCGTTCTGGTGCGGCTCGACCGCAGCGACTTCCAGGTGCAGACCGACCAGGGCACGGCGCAGGTCGATCAGGCGCAGGCCAATATCGCCAATCTGGACGCGCAAATCGCCGCACAGCAGGCGCGCATCGATCAGGCCGACAAGCAGGTGACGCAGGCGCAAGCGGCGCTCACCTTCGCGCAGCAGGAAGACGAGCGCTACGAGCGACTGGTCAAAACCGGCTCGGTCACCGTCGAGACGGCCCAGCAATACCACTCCAATCTGCTGCAGGCGCAGGCGACCGCCGCCGCCGCGGAGGCCAACGCCGTCGCCACCGCAAAGCAGCTGCCGGTATTGCAAAGCCAGGCGCTGCAGGCGAAGGCGCAATTGGAGCAGCAGCGCGCCGGCCTCGAACAGGCGCACGTCAATCTCGACCGCACCGTGATCACCGCGCCGGTCGACGGCTACGTCACCAAGCTCACCGCGGCCAAGGGCGACTATGCGGCAGCCGGCCAGGCGCTGATGATGTTCGTGCCGCTCGACGTGTGGGTGACGGCGAATTTCAAGGAGACGCAGCTTGCCAACCTGCGGCCGGGTCAACCGGTCGACATTGCGGTCGACGCCTTCCCGAACCACGCCTTCAAGGGCCACGTCGACAGCGTGCAGGCCGGCAGCGGCACGGCGTTCAGCCTGCTGCCGCCCGAGAACGCCACCGGCAATTACGTCAAGATCGTGCAGCGGGTGCCGGTCAAGATCGTGTTCGACAAGCGGCCCGACGTGCTGCTCGGCCCCGGCATGTCGGCCGTGCCGAGCGTGAGAGTGCGGTGAGCGACCAAGCCCTGCGCGGCGGCTGGAGCCCGAGCCGCTCGGCAGCCGGCGACCGCAATCCCTGGCTCGTCGCCATCATCGTGTCGATCGCCACCTTCATGGTCGTGCTCGACACCGCAATCGCCAACGTGTCGCTGCGCTACATCGCCGGCAGCCTCGGCGCCAGCATCGACGAGAGCACCTGGGTGGTGACTACTTATCTGATCGCCAACGCGGTGGTGCTGCCGGTCAGCGGCTGGCTGTCCAACGTCATCGGCCGCAAGCGCTTCTACATGATATGCGTGGCGCTGTTCACGGCAAGCTCGCTTCTTTGCGGGTTGGCGACGAGTCTGAACGCGCTGATCTTCTTCCGCATCCTGCAGGGCCTCGGCGGCGGCGGCATGCCGACCAGCGAACAGGCGATCCTCGCCGACACCTTCCCGCCGCAGCGGCGGGCGCAGGCCTTCGCGCTCTACGGCATCGCCGTCATCGTGGCGCCGACGGTCGGGCCGACGCTCGGCGGCTGGATCACCGACAATTACTCGTGGCACTGGATCTTCTTCATCAACATCCCGATCGGCATCGCTTCGCTCATCCTGGTGAACTGGGTGCTGGTCGAGCCGGAAACGCTCAAGCGCGAGCGGCGCGAGCTTCTGGCCGGCGGCTTGCGCGTCGACTGGATGGGCTTTGCGCTGATCGCGCTCACCTTCGGCAGCCTGGAATTCGTGCTCGACCGCGGCCAGGAGGACGACTGGTTCAAATCGAACACGATCATCGCGTTCAGCCTGATCGCCGCCGCAGCGTTCGTCTTCTTCCTGATCTGGGAGCTGACCGAGCGCGAACCGATCGTGGACCTGCGCCTCCTGTTCCGGCGCCAGTTCGGCATCGCATTTTGCATCATGCTGACCGTCGGCGCGATCCTGTTCGGCTCCAACCAGATCCTGCCGCAGCTGTTGCAGACGAGCTTTCCCTACACGGCGGAGCTGTCCGGACTCGCGGTGATGCCGGGCGGCCTGGCGATGCTGCTGCTGATGCCCGTTGCCGGCCAGGTTACCGGACTGATGCAGCCGAAATACTGGATCGCGTTCGGCCTGGGCGCAGTCGCGCTGGCGATGTGGTACTCCACCAGCCTCACGCCCGACGCCACCTTCTGGTATTTTGCCATGGTCCGCATCTTTCAGGTGATCGGCCTGCCGTTCCTGTTCATTCCGATCAACACCATCGCCTACGACGGACTGCCGCAAAACAAGACCAGCGAAGGCTCGGCCCTGATCAACGTCGCGCGCAACCTCGGCGGCAGCGTCGGCGTCTCGCTTGCCAACACCGAGCTGTTGCGGCGCAGCCAATTTCATCAGTCGCGCCTGGTCGATAACTTGGTCCCGTCGTCGCCGGCGTTTCAATCGACGATGCAGCACATGAATCAGTACTTCATCCAGCAGGGCGCGCCGCCGACGAGCGCACAGTCCCATGCGTACGGCTTCATCGGCCAGCTGGTCAGCAGCCAGGCGACGCTGTTGGCCTATATCGATGTTTTCTACACTTGGGCGATTTTTACTGCGGTGCTCGTTCCGATAGTGCTCATTGCAATAAAACCGGTGTCCGGGCTGGGTCGGGCCGCCGCCGCGCATTGAGCCGTGCCTGGTTTTGCGCCATAAGAATCGCGCGGACGCCGAGCTTTAGTTCACTTCGGCCGCAATGCAGGGACGATGATCGTGCGCCAGACCCGCGCGCCTTGGCGCATCGGCTGCTTCCTTGGACTGCTGCTTGCCACTCCGCTGGCGCAGTCGGCGCCGAAACCGGTCAAGATCGACGTCGTCATGGTCGACTACAGCTTCAAGCCCGATCGCCTGACTTTTCGGCACGGCGTGCACTATCAATTGCACCTGGAAAACCGCGGCACCGAGACGCACGAGTTCACGGCCCCGGTATTTTTTGCAACCGCCACGGTCGACAATCCCGGCGTCCTCGACAATAAAGGCAGCGAAGTGACGTTGCAGCCCGGCGACAAGAAGGACGTATTCCTGACGCCGCATAAGCCGGGCAAGTATGATCTGCGCTGCGCCGACCACGATTGGAACGGCATGGTTGGCGGCATCACGGTCAAGTGACCTTGCCGCCGAGCGGGGCCGTACATCCGCCTCAAATCCCGGCAAAATTCTTGGGACGGTCTCCGGTCAAAAGAATGTCGCCGCGCGGACCGGCGCGAGCGGGCGCGGCTTACGTTCACCGTGGTGTCTTTTCTTCGCGCCGTGCGGCACCATTCTTGCCTGAGATCGTTGTTCGTGAGGGTTGTGGGGCTTGAGTAGCGAAAGCCCCGGGACCATGGCCCGGGAAGAAAGGAGTCGCCAATGTGTGACTTTAGCCTTCAAAGCGTGCGGTCGCGGCCGGCGAAAGTCGCCGACAAGCTCGTCACGCGCGATTTCGGCACGGGAACACGCGGGTTCTCCGCCGCCGACGATCCTGGATTGGCCGTCTGTATCCGGCCCGGGACCGAGCTGGCTTTTGCCGGCGAGGTTGCGTGCCTGCCGGCCGGTCTGTTGGGCTGGAAGACCAAGACCATCAATCACCAGACCGCCATCTTCCGCCAGGTCAACAAGGACAAGTTGGCCGCCCATCACGACGCGCTCGAATTCCCCGATGGGCGCATCGTGCTGCTGACGCTGTTGTGCGAAGGCCAGGAAGCCACCGTGCTGCAGCTGCCGGCGCAGCCGAGCACGGTCGAAGAAGCTCGCGAGCAAGAGCGCGTCGGGTTCTTGGGCTGAATCTGGATCAACTCTTGGGCTGACGCACGGCTTTCAGCCGTTTCGCAGTCGACGAAGCCGGCCGTCACCAACGGCCGGCCTTTTTATGTTCGAGACCATGTTCTTATCTTTTCGCAGCCGGTTTTTTTGTTTGCCAGCCTGATTTTTTGTCAGAGAGCATATTACAGACCGGGCGTTGCTGCATGCGCAGCCGCCCAACTCACCGCTACGGCGTCCTCGTCAGGCGCCGCTGCCCGGCACGAAGCAGCGGATCACCACGTGATTGCCATAAATGCTGTACCAGACCACGGCATCGCCGACCGGATTGCCGACGTTATCGAGCACGGCGTCGGCCGGGACCGGCATCCAATTGCCGTTGATCGGGACCCAGTATTGATTTTTTCGCATATCATAATCGGTGCGATGGCCGTCGGCGATGTCGCAGCACGGCACGCCGTGCTGGGACTTGACGCCCTTGAACCATTCCCGCACCGAGGGCGATACGTTGCTGAACTGGCCGTTGTCGTGCGCCAAAGCCGGCGTGCCGATCGCAACAGCCACAAGGCCGGCCCGAACTATCGTCGATTTTGTCGCTGCGCTTCGACGGCGGCGTCGCGTCGTACTGGCACTCTCACGCATGGCGTACCAAATCAAATTTCTGAGTCAGCAAGGCGACTTAACGCGGCTTGCCGGTCGACAATTCAACGCGGGCCGAAAATATTGGTTCGGACAGGCGCGCCCGCGCCAGTGGGTCCGGACGGCGCGCGTGACCGCGCCGCTTCGCGCGCACGGCAAAACGCAACCGATGCCCGGCAGCGATTGTTCATCGCTATGCGTTTTCGATAGAGTTCGCGTTTTCAATCAGCCGGCAAGCATCCGCCCAAGCATCGGCCCAAGCATCTGCCCATGAACGAATCGAGCGAGCCAACCAGACCGCCGGCTCCAGGCGCGACGAACCAGAGCGCAACACCGGCCGCGGCGGAGGCTCCAAAGCCGAATGAGGTCGAGAAGCCGGAATCGCCGCGAACACTGTTCTTCACGGTCTTCCCGTCGATCATGCTGCCGATGTTCTTGGCGGTGGCCGACCAGACCATCGTGGCCACCGCGCTGCCAGCGATCGCCTCGGATTTGGGCGAAGTCCAGCGCGCCTCATGGGTGGTGGTTTCCTACCTGATCGCCAACACCATCGCGGCGCCGGTCTACGGCCGGCTCGGCGACACGTTCGGCCGCCGGCCGATGATGCTCGCGGCGCTGACGATCTTCGTGCTCGGCTCGGTGCTATGCGCGCTGTCGCCGAACATCGAATGGCTGACCGCGTTTCGCGTGGTGCAGGGCTTTGGCGGCGGCGGCCTGATGACGCTGTCGCAGGCCCTGATCGGCGAGGCGATCCCGCCGCGCGAACGCGGCCGCTATCAGGGCTATCTCGCCGGCGTGTCGGTCAGCTCCAGCACGTTCGGCCCGGTCGCCGGCGGCTATCTGACCGAGGCGTTCGGCTGGCGGTCGATCTTTTACGTCAACGTGCCGCTCGGGCTCATCGCCGCGGCGCTGGTGCTGCGGCTTGCCTCGCGCCCCGCCGAGCAGCGCCGCACCACGTTCGACATTCCCGGCCTGGTGCTGTTCATCATGTTCGTGAGCCCCGTGATCCTCGCCTTCGAGCAATTGCAGCGCATGCGCACGAGCACGCTGCCGCTGGCGCTCGGCCTTTTGGCGTTCGGCCTCGTGGCGCTCGCGGCGCTGGTTTGGCAGGAGCGGCACAGCACCGCCCCGCTCATTCCGCCGCGGCTGTTTCGCGAACCGTCGATCTGGCGCAGCGACGCCATGGCGGCCTGCCACGGCGCGGCCCTGGTTTCGCTGATCACATTCCTGCCGATTTATCTGCGCGCGGTGCGCGGCGCCTCCCCCGCCGAAACCGGACTGATGCTGCTGCCGCTGACCTTCGGCATCGGCATCGGCTCGCTGATCACCGGCCAACTCGTGACGCGGACCGGCTGGACCGCAGTGTTTCCGTCCTGGGGCCTCGTCGCCGCGACCGTCGGCCTGTTGATCATGGCGTTTTGGATCCCGGACGTCGGCACGGTGCTGCTGCCCTGGATCTGGTGCGTCATCGCCATCTGCATGGGCAGCGTGATGGGCGTGGTGCAGCTCACGGTGCAGGCGGTGGCCGGGCCGCGGCGCCTCGGCACCGGCGCCGCCATGGTGCAATTCTCGCGCTCGGTCGGCGCCGCGTTCGGCACCGCCTTGGTCGCCGCGGTGTTGTTCGCCCTCCTCGCCGCCGGCGATCGCGAGACCGCGAGCCTATTCGGCACCATCATCGAGCAGGGCCCCGACGCCATCGCAACATTGGCGCCGGCGCGCCAAGCCGTGGTGCAAGCCGAAATCGCCGACGCGTTTCGCACCGCCTTCATCACCATCGCAAGCTTCACCGCCGCCGGCGCCGCGCTGGCCTGGTCAGTACCGCTGCGGCGGATCTAGCCGGCCGTCATTGCGAGGCGCGAAGCGACGAAGCAATCCAGAACGGCGTCGCTGCACTGGACTGCTTCGCTTTGCTCGCAATGACGACGGAGTGTGCCAACGTAAAGTCAGCGTGTCATCGCTTCCACCAGAATGACGATGCAGCGGCGCTGCCGTGCATCGCGGATGCGCATGAAGGCTTCGGTCAAGGCCAGTCCGTCGGCGCTGGTGAGAAAATCCGATATGTACGATGGCAGTGGCGCCTGCTTTCTTCCAGAAACCGGGAAATCCTCGAAAAAGAACCCGACCGGCACCTGCAGGATTTCGGCGAGCCGCCGTAGCCGGCTGGCGCCGATGCGGTTGCTGCCCTTCTCATATTTCTGCACCTGCTGAAAAGAGATGCCGAGCTCGGCGGCGAGCTTTTGTTGCGACATTTTGAGGGCCACACGCTGCATCCGCACCCGGACGCCGACTTGCCGGTCGATCGCGTCAGCTTTTTTCTTCGCCATGCCCCCGCCACCGCAAGCGAAAGCGAAGCAATCCGGCGCGGCTCGTGCCCCGCTCCTGGATTTGCTTCGCCGCCTCCTTCGGGCTTATCAAAACGACATTGCTCCTGCCTCACAAGTTTTTGTTTGTATCTTTCTTGCTCATAATCTAGGATGGTGGGCGACTTTCTGTCATTTCGGACGCGGTGCAAGTTTCATTCCACGGGGGCCTAAAGGATGAGGGACGTCGAGCCCCGGCTTGCTCTGCTATTTCATAGCGGTCGCCGAGAAGGAGCATTTCGCCAGCGCCGCCGAGCGGCTCGGCATCACGCCGCCGACGCTCACCCATCAAATCAAGAAGCTCGAACGCGAGCTTGGCGCCAAGCTGCTGATACGAAAAGGCAACACCAAAGTTCTCATCACCGAGGCAGGCCAGCGCGTTCTCGCCGGCGCGCGCGAAATGCTGCGCCAAGGCGAAGAAATAAAGGCGATTACCCGGCAGGCGGGACGCGGCGAGCTCGGCCGTCTTGAACTCGGCTTCATGCTCTCGGTGTCCAGCGCCGGCTTGCTGGAAAACTGGATCGGCCCATTCGAGCAAGCCAATCCAGCAATCGACATCATCACGCATAGGCTGGCGCCGATGGCGCAGATCATCGGCATCATGCGCAACGAGCTGGATGCTGGTTTCGCTCGCACACCGAATAAATATCCATCGGGCGTCCGCGGCTTCGAAGTCTACCGCCAGGGCATGGCGCTGGCGCTGCCGCGCAAGCATCCGCTCACGCGGCACAAGGCCATCAGCCCGGCGAGATCGCGCGCGAGGCGTTCGTCAGTACCACGCACGAGCTTGACTTCGGGTTCTTGAGCTATACTGAGGCCATTGCCGGCATCGGCAAGTTCACACCGCGCGTGGTCAAACGCGAGGACGATTTCATCGCGGTGCTGTCGTACGTTGCCCGCGGCCATGGCATCGCGGTCGTGCCGGAGCTGCTTACGAAAACGACGAGCTTTTCCAACGTCGTCTTCCGCAACATCGCAGCCGATCCGGTACCCCAGATGTCGATTGCTTTCGTCTACGGCATCAACCCGTCGCCATCGGCCAAGTTGCTGATCCGGCACATGCAGCGCCACGCGCTCCGCAATCACGGCAAGGGCGCCGCTCCGCCTCCTAGCGGGAGCCCGCGGCCAAAGGGTGTCGCGAGACTGGTCTTTTCGCGCGTAGCATGATGATCTGGTCTTTTCGCGCGCAGCGTGATGATAATGATTCTTCGTCATTCCGGGGCGCCGCGAAGCGAGGAACCCGGAATCCCATAAGCCCTGCGCTGGGGTTATGGATTCCGGGTTCCTCGCTTCGCTCGGCCCCGGAATGACGAACCAAATTATTCGGATTCCGTATGAGTCTCCTTCGGCGCAAGGTTTTGTTGCTTTCGCTCGGCGCTGCGGCATGGCCGGTCGTTCCACGTTCCGCACCATTGGAATCGTCTGTTCCGCGGCCCATCCACATCGTGGTCGGTTTTCCGCCAGGGGGCATCGCCGATCTTTCCGCGCGGCTGATCGGGCAATCGCTGCAGCAAAGATTGGGTCAATCGGTCGTCGTCGAGAAATGGGCCAAGGCCATCAAATTCTTCGGCGCCAAGGTGGATTGATTAACGAAACCGATCATAGACGGCGCGCCGCGCGGCTGAATCGCGCTGCCTGCTAGTGGTCAGCACAGTCGCCCCGTCCAAACGTCTTAATTATTGCTATCTGCTTGCCGCCCACTAACGCACCACAAATGGCGGCTGCCAGGGGGCCGCCAGCGCCGAATAGGTCGCAAATTTCTAAGCAACCTAGAAATAGACCCCTGTCAAAGGTCTCCAGGTGTCGTGTCGCTTTGTCCATCAGTTGTTTATAGCGGAGATAAATGACGTTGTGGTTTCGAGTACGCCGTCTCTTCGAGCACGGCGGCGGAAGGTCTTGACCACAAGGCGATGAGCGCCTCGACTCGCGCTTTTAGATCCTCATAATCGAAGATTGTCTGATTCCGGAGGAGCTGCTGCTCTTCAGAATTTGGAAGCTCCTGTTGGAGCGTGGCGAGCTTTTCATCGACCCGCAGTAATAATCCTGTCGCAGCCAGAAGGATCGAATCATGATTTTGAAGGATAGCACTGCCCACAGCGCTTCGCGCGGCACTACTTGTCGAGAGGTACTCTGATGCGGTTGCGCAGGCATGGATGGCCCTCTCATTGCCCTTGGCCGGTGGGTCCGCCGTCCTCGTACCCGCTCTGCCGCCGACTGTTTCCGCGCGTCGGATTTGGCATCCAAATTCCACTCGCAGGCCAAGCGAAGCGCAGCTCGGATTGCGCTCCGCGCCGCAACCATCCGGAACTACCAATCCATTATCGTCTCTGCATAGAAATTTATGCCTAATTCCAGTCTAGTCGCACCCTCTTTGCCAGCCCTGCGTTTTCAATTCTTTCACGAAGAGTCGCAATTGGAACCTTCAAGTCGGCAATCTCTTCTTCGTGCGTTTCGGCCACAACGTAATCGATTAGGTCGATTGTTCCTGAATCAAGCAAACGATTTAGGACGCATACCTCAGCCCCCTCAATATCCAATTTAAGCAACCGCACCCGTCTGCCCAACGATTGAATAAACCAATCGAGATCAATGCATTCAACTTCGACCTCGTGTACAGTGTAGGTGTCGTCGGCAAGTGCTCCTGGTATCACCGACGAGCCTACTGTACATTCTAGGGCATCCCACGGGCCATGAGGATCGGGCGTTCGTAATATCATCTTGCAATCGCGATCCATAACGCCTTGGTTGAAGCAACGGACCGATCGGAGCGCAAGAAACCGACTTGATAAAATCTTGAAGCATAACGGATTTGGTTCGAACGCATATACGGTTGCACCAGTGCGACAAAACAAAGACGTTATGTTCCCGACGTTTGCCCCACAGTCGATGATAATCGCACCGGGGCTGACATCAATTTCAATTTGGCTTGCTTGCGTTTTGAAAAGGTCGGCGCCCAACCTCAATGTAGGACTACGACGCAGTTCGTATTGAGCCCGCTCCACAAGCCAGTGGGATCTGATTTTGCGGGCGGCTATCTTCCGAATGGTTTCGGTTACAATCACGATCGCCTCCTAGAGTTGGCGTAAATGATGACCTTCTCTATCTAAAGTTGTCAAGCCGCCGCCCATAACTCCCGGCGCATTTCGACAAGACGACAGTGGTGATCAGGTCCGTAGGGCGGGATTAGCGAAACGCGTAATCAGCCGATCCGTCGTGTTTCGCCTTCGGCTAATAATCCGCCCTATTGCTGATCGTTTCCCGGATGCGGTGCAGCATCAGCGCGTTTACGCGCGTCTTCGACACCCTGTGGCGGTGCACCGCTGATCCGGGATCGTCTCAAACTCCGGGTTCGTTACGATCCCGGGTCTGCAGCGCACACTGCGTGCTGCGTCCGCGAAACACTCGAAATGGGCGCAGTGCCATTGCGGCGTGCGTGCGGCCGCGGCACACTCCGGCGCAAACGTGCGGGAGGCAGCGATGATTGTCGATGCGCAGGTGCATCTGTGGAAGGCCAACACGCCGGAGCGGCCGTGGCTGCCGAACCGCGTGGCGCAGCTGCCGGAGCCGTTCACGATCGAAAAGCTGGTGCCGCTGATGGACGAGGCCGGCGTCGACCGCGTCGTCATCGTGCCGCCGGGGTGGGAGGGCGACCGCAACGATTACGCGCTCGAAGCGGTGCAGCGTTATCCGTCGCGCTTCGCCGTGATGGGCCGCATTCCGCTCACCGAGCCGAAAACCGCGGCGCAGTTTCCCGACTGGAAGAAACAGCCGGGCATGCGCGGCATCCGCGTCATCTTCCATCCGCCGCAATGGACCTGGCTGACCGACGGCACCGCCGACTGGTTCTGGCCGGCCGCGGAAAAATACCAGCTGCCGGTGATGTTCTTCGGCGCGCCGATGGCGCATTTCGCCCGCATCGCCGAGCGCCATCCCGGGCTGCCGCTGATCGCCGACCATTTCGGCATCACCAAGGACATCGCCGCGAGCGGCAAGACCGCAGAGGCGGTCGGCGAAACCGTGGCGCTCGCCAAATACCCGAATGTCTCGGTGAAACTGTCGAGCGCGCCGCTCTATTCGGCGCAGCCCTATCCGTTCCGCGACATGACTGTGCACATCCGCCGCCTGTTCGACGCGTTCGGGCCGCAGCGCTGCCACTGGGGCACCGACCTCACCAACTCGTTCGCCAAGTGCAGCTACCGCGAGCGCGTCACGCATTTCACCGAGACGCTCGATTTCCTCTCGGCGGAAGACAAGCGTTGGATCATGGGCGACGCCATCCGGGCGCGGCTCGATTGGGCGTAGAGCGAGATGTTTTTTGGTCGCTATACTGCGTCGTCATTGCGAGCCAACGGGTCCGGCCCGAAGTGGCCGGCCCGATGACAAGCTCCGCGAAGCAATCCAGTGCAGCGGCACCATCCTGGATTGCTTCGTCGCTTCGCTCCTCGCAATGACGAGGCAAATGTCGTCACGCGACGGAAACAAAAAAACGACGGATGACCAAAATTCTGCTGACCCGCCACGGTCACGTCGAGGGCATCGAGCCCGAGCGGTTTCGCGGCCGCGCGCCGCTCGAGCTGACCGAGCGCGGCCGCGCCCAGGCGGCGGCCGTCGCGCGCCGCATCGCCGACGGCTGGCGGGTGCGCAGGATCTATACGAGCCCCCTGAAGCGCTGCGTCGACACCGGCGCCGCCATCGCCAAGGCCAGCGGCGCTGCCGTGGAAATTTGCGACGATCTCAACGACATCGATTACGGCGCCTGGCAATTCAAGACGCTGGCCTACGCCAAGAAGGACGATCCGGAGCTGTTTGCCGCCTGGTTTGCCACGCCGCAGCTGGTGCGCTTTCCCAGCGGCGAGGCGCTCCAAGACGTGGCCGCGCGCGCCGCCAACGCGCTGCGCTTTGTGCTCGCGCGCCATGCTCGCGACACCATCGTCCTGGTCGGCCATGACAGCGTCAATCGCGTGCTGCTGCTGCAACTGCTCGGCCTGCCGCTCGAAGACTATCGCCGGCTGGCGCAGGCGCCGTGTTGCCTCAACGAGATCGATATTAATGGCGGCGACGTTTGCGTCGTTCGTCTCAACGAGACGCATCACCTCGGACAGCTGGCGACGAACGCGCCGGCGCGCCGCAAAAAGTCGACCTGAAAGCTATGTCTTTCATCGGCCGTTCGGTCCCCAGGCTCGAAGACCCGCCGCTCGTCAGCGGTCGCGGCCTGTTCGCCGGCGATGTGTCATTTGCCCATCAGCTGCACATTCGCGTGGTGCGCTCCACCTGTCCGCATGGCCGCATCGTTGCGATCGACACCGGCGCGGCGCGCGCGGCGCCGGGCGTCGTCGCGGTATGGACCGCGGCCGACGTCGCCGACGTTCCGCCGATCGATTTCCGCCTCACCCGCGTCGAAGGCCTCGAACCCTATCGGCAGCCGATTCTGGCGGAAGAACGCGTGCGTTATGTCGGCGAGCCGGTCGCGGCGGTGTTTGCCGCCGATCCTTATCTTGCCGAGGACGCCGCCGATCTGGTCGCGGTCGACTACGACGAATTGCCGGCGCTGCTCGCCGCCGATGCGCCGCCCGCCGAGTTCGGTCCCGGGCGCTCGACCGAAGTCACTCTGGTGCAAAAAGGCTTCGGCGACGTCGAAGCGGCTTTCGCCAGCGCACATGCGATCGTCGCGCTCGATCTCGCCATCGGCCGCCATTCCGGCGTGCCGCTGGAGACGCGCGGCGCCATCGCCCGCGAGCACCGCGGCATCCTCGAGCTGCACGGCGCCGCCAAGGTGCTGCATTGGAACAGAGACAGCCTCGCCCGCATGCTCGGCCGCGCCCCCTCCTCCATGCATTTGCACGAAGGCCATGTCGGCGGCGGCTTCGGCGTGCGCGGCGAACTGTATCCCGAGGACGTGCTGGTCTGCCTCGGCGCGCTGCGGCTGAAGCGGCCGGTGAAATGGATCGAGGACCGGCGCGAGCACTTGCTGGCGACCAATCACTCGCGCCAGCAGCTTTTTCGCGTGCGCGCCGCGGTCGATGCCGACGGCCGCCTCTCCGCCATCGACGGCGAATTTTTCCACGACCAGGGCGCCTATGTGCGCACCCACGCCGCCACCGTGCCCGATCTCGCCGCCGCCATGCTGCCCGGTCCGTATCGGCTCGGCGCCTACCGCATGGTCGGGCGCATTCGCCTGACCAACAAGACGCCGTGCGGCACCTACCGCGCGCCGGGCCGCTACGAGAGCACGTTCGTGCGCGAGCGGCTGATGGACGCGATCGCGGCGAAGTTGGGGCTCGATCCGGTCGAAATCCGCCGCCGCAATCTGATCGCCAAGACCGAGATGCCGTATGCCCGCACCATGGGCACGCTCGGCACCGAACTGACCTACGATTCCGGCGATTATGCCGGGTTGCTCGACAAGGCTTTGGTGGCGAGCGGCTGGCACGAGCTGCAAAGCGATTTGCGGCAGCGGCGCGCCGGCGGCGAAAGGGTCGGCGCCGGGCTCGCCATGTTCGTGGAAAAGAGCGGGCTCGGGCCCTACGACGGCGTGCGCATCAGCGTCGACGAGAGCGGCGCGGTCGAAGTGGTGTCGGGCGCCGCGTCGGTCGGCCAGGGCATGGAAACCGCGCTCGCGCAAATCTGCGCCGACACGCTCGGCGTCGATTACCGGCGCGTGCGCGTGGTGCACGGCCAGACCGACCGCATCGCCTTCGGCCTCGGCGCCTTCGCGTCGCGCGTGACTGTCATGACCGGCGAAGCAACCCGCATCGCCGCCACTAAACTGCGCGCCAAGGCGCTCGCCGCCGCCGCTTCGCTGTTGCAGAGCAAGCCGGACGCGCTCGACGTGATCGACGGCAAGGTGGTGAGCCGGGCCTCCGCGCAAGGCCCCTCGATCGCGCTTGGCGCGGTGGCGCGCGCGCTCGGACCGGCGTCAAAACTTCTCGGCGATGCGTCGCCCGGCCTCACCGCCGAAGGCTGGATCGAGCAGAGCCACATGGCATATCCCTACGGCGTCCATGTTGCGGTGGTGCGCATCGATCGCGACACCGGCGGCGTTACGGTCGAGCGCTATGTCGTTGCCTACGACATCGGCCGCGCCGTCAATCCGATGCTGGTCGAAGGCCAGATCGCCGGCGGTTTTGCGCAAGGCCTCGGCGGTGCGCTGTTCGAGGAATTTCTCTACGATGCGCGCGGCGAGCCGCTGTCCGTCAGCTTCGCCGATTATCTGATGCCGACCGCGCGCGAAGTTCCGCGCCTAGACGTTTTGATCAGCGAGGACGCGCCGAGCCCGCTCAACCCGCTCGGGCTCAAAGGCGCCGGCGAAGGCGGCGCCAATCCGGTCGGCGCCGCCATTGCGGCGGCAATCGACGATGCGCTCGGCCGGCCCGGCACCGTCACGCAGCTGCCGGTGACGCCGCAACGATTGCGCGCCCTGCTGCGGCGCGCCGCGCGCTGAGCCAGGATTCGGGTGGTCGCGCACCCTACCGCTCCTTAAATTGCGCTAAGCCCACACCGCGATGCGCGAGAGGTCCGGCATGACAACGGCATTCTTGAAATCCGCGAAAGCGACGCCGACGAACGATGTCGATCGCTACGACTGGGATGAGATCGGCACAAACTTGAATGCGTTCGGCGTCGCTGTGCTGCCGAACCTGTTGACGCCGCCCGAGTGCGAGGAGATCGCCGCGCTTTACGCGGACGAAAAGCGTTTCCGCAGCCATATTCATATGGCGCGCCACGGCTTCGGCCGAGGCGAGTATCGCTACTTCAAATATCCGCTACCGGGCCGCATCGCGGAGCTGCGCACCGCGCTTTATGCGCGCGTCGCACCGATCGCCAATGCGTGGAACGAACGGATGAAGCTCGCCACGCGCTATCCGCAAGCCCACGCCGATTATCTGAAACTCTGCCACGATGCCGGCCAGACGCGGCCGACGCCGCTGCTGCTGCAATACGGTCCCGGCGATTTCAACTGCCTGCACCAGGATCTTTATGGCGAACTCGCCTTCCCGCTGCAAGTCACGGTCCTGCTCTCCGCGCCCGAGCGCGATTTTGAGGGCGGCGAATTCGTACTCACCGAGCAGCGGCCGCGCATGCAGAGCCGCGTCGAAGTGGTGCCGCTACAACAAGGCGACGCCGTGCTGTTCGCGGTTCACAATCGACCGGTGGCGGGCAGCAAAGGCGCCTACCGCGTCAACATGCGCCACGGCGTGAGCCGCCTCCGCTCCGGCCATCGCCACACGCTCGGCATCATCTTTCACGACGCGAAGTGAATGCTAAACGTCATTGCGAGCGAAGCGAAGCAATCCAGTGCGGCGTCGCCGTTCTGGATTGCTTCGTCGCTTCGCTCCTCGCAATGACGTGTTTGAATCGGCCTACCTTCGTCGGGCCTTACCCAGGCTTCCTGTGCGCGAGCCAGCGTCCCGCCTCGGCGGCGGCGAACAGGTCGGCGAGCGCGGCGTTGAAGGCGGCGGGTTCTTCGGTCGGGATATCGTGGCCCGAGCGCGGAAGGACCAAGAGCCCCGCGGTCGGCACCGTGCGCTTGAGAAAGATGCTGCCGTCGAGGCAAGACTCGTCCTCGTCGCCGACCACGATCAGAAGCGGCACCGCAAACTTTTTCAGATCCGCTTCCAGGTCCCAAAAGTTCGGCCGCTTGGCCTGCAGCATTGCCATGGTCAGCTCGTGACCGCGCGACGAATGCTCCGACAGCCTGCGGATGAATTCCGTGTAGCCGCGCGGGTCCTTGTATTTTTGCGGCTGCCGCATGGCGCCGTCGCCGTAGATGGCGGCCGCTTCGGCCATGCTCTTCTCGTTGAACATTTTGGCGGTTTCGAGCGCGACCTTGCGCATGCCTTCGCGCGCCGCGGGATCGGGCAGCGAGCCCCAGCCGCAGCCGGCCGCGGTGACCGAGATGCAGCGCCGCGGATGGCGCAGCCCAACGTGCAGCGCCGTGTAGGCGCCCATCGAATGACCGACGACGTGGGCGCGTTCGATGCCGAGCGCGTCCATCAGCGCGATCACGTCGGCGCGCGCAATGTCCTGGCCGTAGCGCGCCGGATCGGACGGCACGTCGGACGGCGGATAGCCGCGCTGGCTGTAGGTCACGCAACGATGCAAGCGGGCGAAATGGCGCATCTGATGTTCCCAGGTGCGGTAATCGCCGGCGAACTCGTGGACGAACACGACCGGCGTGCCGACGCCTGTCTCTTCGTAATAAAGCTTGGTGCCGTCGCTCGTCGTGATCTTGGGCATGGCGGGCTTTCGTTTGTTAGGTGCGACCAAGCCCGCGCGCCGCGGCACCGAGCGCTTCGACCGGCGCATCGCCGGCATCGAAGATCGCCAGGATGCGGCACGGGCAGGATTCGAGGCCCTCGTAGCGCCAGGGAAACGCGCCGATGATGCAGCGCTGGCCCAGCACGCTTTCGATGTCGCCGCCCAAATTTTCGGCGTGCAGCAAGCCTTCCTGGAAGGCGTAATTGTGGAACGGAAACACGTCCTGGCGGACCTTTCGGCCGGAGCGCTTATGCACGTACTCGAACGCGCCGAAATAATCCGCCGGCGTCTTGCCCATGACCTGCTCGAATTCGCGGGCGATGTCCGGGCGCATGGCGCGGATCGAGGTGTTCATCGGATGGTCGCACGAGCCGGTGTCCATGCCGAACCATTTTATCTTTTTCTGCAGCATCCATTCCAAGGTCGCCAACGTCGGGCCGGGGTGGTAGCAGAAATAGCGCACTAGATCCTGCTGGCTCTGGCCTTCGTAATATTTGTGCCAGCCGGTATGCAGGATGAGGATGTCGCATTCGCGGATGTCGGCGCCGACCTTCTCGATCATCTGCGGCGTGATCGCGGTCCAGTCGCTCAGCTGCGGCGCCAGATCGACGACGACGCCGCGATTGACCAGAAAGTCGAGCGGCAGCGAGGCCATGTCGCCGGTGCGGCCGTCGGTGGCGTGCATGGCGCCGTCGAAATGCGTGCCGGCATGCAGCGAGGTCTCGACGCGCTGGGCGACGATGCCCTGGGTCTGCAGGTTCTGCGCGTAATACATCTTGTTGCCTGCGTAGCCGACCCAGCCGGGCGTGTGGATGCTCATCACATGGGACAGATCGACGATTTTCATGGCAGTCTTTTTCTTAGAGCGGTTGACTCAATACACCGTCATTGCGAGGAGCGAAGCGACGAAGCAATCCAGAACGGCATTGCCGCACTGGATTGCTTCGCTTCGCTCGCAATGACGACGGGGTGCGCTGATCTTAACATCATCATCCTCTATGCCGTCATCCACTGCGTCCAGCGCTCGCGAATTTGCGCGAGTCGCGGCGCGAGCCACGCGGCGTCGTGCACGAACATGACCTTCTCGTTGTCCGGCCAGGCCGGCGTCAGGCGGAGCCGCGCCTCCGGAATGAGCGCGCGCGCTCCCGGATTGGCCGGCCCGTACGGCAGCAGCATCGCGAAATCCGCCTGCGGTTTGGCCTGCGCGACGAAGCCGGCGAACTGCCAGGCCGTCTTGGCGTTGGGATCGCCGCGCGGCACCACCAGATTGGACCAGTATAGTTCGCCGCCGTTCCAGACCAGTTCGAGCGGCACCTTGTCCTCGATCAGATCGACGGCGCGCGCGTTCCACATCGCGATCATGTCGACCTCGCCGTCGCGAATGAGCTGCTGCGACTGCGCGCCGTCGCGCCACCACACTTTCACATAGGGCTTGATCTCATCCATCTTGCGAAAGGCGCGGTCAAGATCCATCGGGTAAAGTTTGTCTTTCGGCACGCCGTCGGCGAGCAGCGCGAAGGCGAGACACGTAAACGAGCGGTCGAACATACAGCGCGGCCCGGGAAATTTCTTCACGTCCCAGAAATCGGCCCAGCTCTGCGGCCCGCCATTGGGGAATTTGTCCTTGCGGTAGACGATGTTGGTGCCGAGCGAATAGCTGACGATGCTGTATTCGCGCAGAAGGCTCGGCGGCAACTGATCGGCGCGAGCGGCTTCTTTGTCGAGCTTCTCCACCAAGCCCTCGTGAACCGCTTGGGCAAATTCGCTGTCGCCGAGATTGACCTGATCGAATTCGTAGTTGCCGGTCTGCACCTGCGCCTTGAGCTTGGCGAACACCACACCCGGCACGGTCTTGACTTCAATTCCGGTTTGCGCGGTGAACGGCTCGAAAAACGCCTTCTTCCACGCCGTCTCCCACACGCCGCCGTAGGAATTGACATAGACGGTCTTGCCCTGCGCGGACGCGCGGCAGATCACGAACGGCGCGGCGAGCGCGCCGCCGGCGCCAAGTGAGAGCGCGCGACGCCGCGTCATCATCATCCGCTGTGTCATTGCTTCACCCTCTGCGCGAACGCCGCGGCCGCATGCACGTCGGCGCGTGGTTTCGACCGCTCGCCTGTGCTACGCCAGCATGCGGCATGGTACATAATGCGCGGCGGCGTGCAAACGACGCGCCCGCATAGTGAGGGAGGGCGCGATCGCCAGCATCGCTCCGGTTGCCGATCGCGATTTGCCTAGGCCGCTGTCGGCGCGCCGCTCCGGCGAGACGATGCGCGCCGGCCTGTTGGTCGCGCCGGCCGTTCTTTATCTCATCGTGCTGTTCGTGGTGCCGATCGGCTACATGCTGGCGCTGAGCGTCACCGATCCGACGGCCTCGCTCGCCAATTATCGGCGCCTGTTCACAGTGCCGCTCTACCTCGCCGTGCTGTTCAACACGTTCAAGCTCGCGTTCATCGTCACGCTCGCCTGCCTCGCGCTCGGCTATCCGCTGGCTTATGTCATGGCGCGGCGCAACGATTGGATTGCGACGCTCTTCCTCGTTGCCGTCGGCATGAGCTTCTGGACCGGCTTCATCGTGCGCACCTATGCGTGGCTGGTGATCCTCGGCCGCCGCGGCCCGATCAGCGCCTTCTATGCCTTCGCCGGCCTCGGCCCGCCACCGCAATTGTTGTTCACCTCGGCATGACCCACATTCTGTTGCCCTACATGGTGCTGGCGCTCTACGGCGTGATGCGCAAGATCGATCCGTCCTATCTGCGCGCGGCCGAAAGCCTCGGCGCGCGGCCGTTCGCCGCGTTCCGCGGCGTGTTTCTGCCGCTGAGCCTGCCCGGCGTGGTCAACGGCTGCGTGCTGGTCTTTACCATCTGTCTCGGCTTCTACATCACGCCGATCCTGCTCGGCACGCCGCGCGACATGATGATCTCGCAGCTCATCAACCAGCAGATCGAGGATTTGCTGGCATGGGGTTTTGCTTCGGCGATCGCCACCGTGTTGCTCGCCGCAACGTTGCTGCTGCTCGCGGTCTACAATCGCTTCGCCGGCCTCGACCGCCTGTGGGGGTAAAGCACGATGATTTTCGGTCGGCACAGTTCTTCGTCATTGCGAGCGAAGCGAAGCAATCCAGTGCAGCGGAGCCGTTCTGGATTGCTTCGTCGCTTCGCTCCTTGCAATGACGACCCGATGAATCGACCGCAATTCATCCTGTTATAGCCATGGTTCGGCATTTTCCCCTCGTCGTCGCCAGCCTGGTCGCGCTTTTTCTCATCGCGCCGATGGCGATCATCGTGCCGATGTCGTTCTCGACCGCAATCTCGTTCGAATTTCCGCCGCCCGGCTACTGGCTCGGCTACTACGTGCGCTACTTCCACAGCGAATCCTGGCTTGCCGCGACGGCGAATTCCTTCATCATCGCGTTCGGCGCCATGGCGCTGACCATGATGGTGGCGCTGCCTGCCGCGTTCGGCTACGTGCGCTACCGGTTTCGCGGCAAGAGCGCGCTCAACCTCATCGTCATGCTGCCGCTGATCGTGCCCGGCGTGGTCAGCGCGCTCGGCTATTACGGCTTCTTGAGCCGCATCCATCTGGTCGGCACCCGCACCGGCATGATCGTCGCCCATAGCGTGCTGTCGATCCCGGTCGCGTTCCTGGTCATCGCGGCGGCGCTCAAAGGGTTCGACCGCAATCTGGAACGCGCCGCCAACAGCGCCGGCGCCGGACCGCTGCGCACTTTTTTCTATGTGACCTTGCCGGTCTTAAGGCCGGGCATCGCGGTCGGCGCGCTGTTCGCCTTCCTGCACTCGTTCAACGAGGCGGTGGTCGCCATTTTCATCGCCGGCCGCGACGCCTCGACCCTGCCGAAAAAGATGTTCGAGAGCATTCGCCTGGAATCCGATCCGGTGCTGGCGGTGGTGTCGACGTTGCTGACCGGCGCGGTGTTCGCCGGCATGCTGGTCGCTTTATTGGTTCGGCAAAGGACTGCGCATGCAAAAGCTTGATCCGCTCGTCAAGCCGCGTTCGGTCGCGGTCGTCGGCGCCACCGATCGCGGCGGCCCCGGCCGCGCCGTGATGGAATCGCTCGGCGTCATCGGCTTCACCGGGCCGATCTATCCGGTGAATCCCAAATACAAGACCGTGCTCAACATTGCCTGCTATCCGAGCCTCACCGAGCTGCCGGAAGCGCCGGACATCATCGTCTTCTCGATCCGCAATCCGCTGATCCCCGAGCAGATGCGGCTCGCGGTCAAGCGCGGCGCCCGCGCCGCGGTGATCTACGACAGCGGCTTTGCCGAATTGGGCGGCGACGGCGCCCGGCTGCAGGACGAGATCGTCGGCCTGGCGCGCGAGGCCGGCATGCCGGTCTGTGGCCCGAACTGCATGGGCATTCTCAACCCGCCGGCGCGGGTGACGACCTACAAACAAAACATCATGGATCCGGCGGCGATCGTCGGCAATGTCGGCATCGTGTCACAGAGCGGCTCGGTCTGCATCGCGCTGCTCTCCGACTTGCGCCGCTTCGGCGTCAGCCTCTCTGTCTCTGCCGGCAACGAGGCGGTGACGCGGACCGTCGATTACCTCGACTATCTGATCGACGATCCCAACACCAAGGTGATCGCGACCTTCACCGAGACGGTGCGCGAACCGGAGCGCTACGTCGCGGCGCTCGACCGCGCGGCTGACGCCGGCAAGCCGGTCGTCGTCATCAAAGTCGGGCGCAGCGAGCGCACGCAGCGCGCCATCACCAGTCACACCGGCGGGCTTGCCGGCTCGTCGCGCGTGTTCTCCGAGCTGTTGCGTGCGCATCGCGCCATCGAGGTCAACGATCTCGACGAGATGACCGAAGTTTTGGCCGTGTGCCAGGGCAAGCGCTGGCCGCGCGGCCGCGGCATTTCGGTGATCACCGGCTCGGGCGGCCTGTCGGAGCTGATCCTCGACAATGCCACCGCGCTCGGCCTGCATCTGCCGCCGCTGTCGGACGCCGAGCGCACCGAGGCCGAACGCGTCATCGGTCGCATCACCGGCGACGGCAATCCGTTCGACGCCTGGGGCAACGGCGATTACGCAACGAATTTGCCGCACGCCATGGCGGTCGTCGACAAGAGCGAGCGTATCGATGCGATCTGCTATTGCAGCGACACCTCGAACGATCCGGTGATCGGGCATCCGGGACGTGTGCTGGAGAACGTGGCGATGCTGACGACAGCCGCGGGAAAAAGCGAAAAGCCGTATTACCTTTTGAGCACCCGTTCGGGCGTGATGAACCGCCGGCAGGTCGATGCCATGCGCGAGGCGGACCTCGTGGTGATCGGCGGCACGCGCCAAGGCCTCGCGGCACTCGACCGCCTGGGCCGCTGGGCGGCGGCACCGAAACCGTTGCATGAAGCAACGGCGAAGTCAGCGATGCTTGACGGCCAAAAGTTCACCGGCCGCCGTACCATCAACGAATTCGACGCCAAGCGCTTGCTTGCCGGCTGCGGCATTCCGGTCGCTCGGGAGATACGCGTCACGACGCCGGATGAAGCAGCGCGCGCTGCGAACGAGCTCGGCTATCCGGTCGTGCTGAAGGCCCTTTCCGACGCTATCGCCCACAAGACCGACCTTGGCCTCGTCGCAATTAATCTGAAAAGCGCCGACGAATTGGCGAGCGCGTTCGCGCGGCTGACCAAGACGGCAGCGACGCTCGATCCGTATCCGGACGATATGGCCTTCCTGGTACAGGAATTCGTCGCCGACGGCATCGAAGTATTTGCCGGCGTGTCGCGCGATCCCGATTTCGGTCTGTCGCTCGCTTTCGGCATGGGCGGCATCGCCATCGAGGCGTTGAAAGACTTTTCGCTTCGTATGCTGCCGCTCCGTGACGGCGACGCCGAGGCGATGATTGTGGAAACGCGCGGCGCCGCGCTGCTCGGTGCGCTGCGCGGCCGCGAAGCCGCCGACACGCAAAGCCTCGCCGCGTGCCTTTATGCGCTCGGCAATTTCGCCTGGCGCAACGCCGCGCAAATCGCCGAAATCGATCTCAATCCGATCAAGGTCTTGCCGGGACGCCGCGGCTGCGTCGTCGTCGATGCGCTGATCGTGACGCGGCCGGATTCGTCCGCATGACCGGCTATCTGCGCCTGCGCGACGTCGTCAAATCGTATGACGGCAAGAGCAACGCGGTCGACGGCGTGTCGATCGACGTTGCGCGCGGCGAATTCATCACCCTCTTGGGCCCGAGCGGCTCCGGCAAAACCACGACCTTATTGATGATCGCCGGCTTCGAAACGCCGACCAGCGGCGCCATCGAGCTTGACGGCCGCGATCTCGCGCTGAGTCGGCCCTACGAGCGCAACATCGGCATGGTGTTTCAGAACTACGCGCTGTTTCCGCACATGACGGCGCGCCACAACGTGACGTTCCCGTTGCGCATGCGGCACTTCCCGCGGCGCGAGATCAAGGAGCGGGCCGAAAAAATGCTAGCGCTGGTCGGCCTGCAAAATCTTGCCGAGCGCTATCCGCGCGAATTGTCGGGCGGCCAGCAGCAGCGCGTGGCGCTGGCGCGGGGGCTGGTCTTCGATCCCGACGTGGTGCTGCTCGACGAGCCGCTCGGCGCGCTCGACAAGAACTTGCGCGAGCAGATGGAGGTCGAGATCAAGCGCATTCATCGCGAGCTCGGCATCACCATGATCTACGTCACCCACGATCAGACCGAGGCCATGACCATGTCGGACCGGATCGCGGTGTTCAACCAGGGCCACATCGAGCAGCTCGGCTCGCCGCTCGAAGTCTACAATCGCCCCGCAAGCCGCTTCGTGGCTGCGTTCATCGGCGACAGCAACATTCTCTCCGGCACCATCGATCCGGCGCGCCCCGGCGTGGTCGAGCTTGCCGGCATCGGCCCGGTTCGCATTGCCGCCGCCGATGCGCCGGCCGGCCCGGCCGGGACGGTCGATCTGTTGATCCGTCCCGAGCGGCTGCGCCCGCTCGATGGCAGGGCTGCCGAAGACGCCAATGTGTTCGACATGACGATCGACGACGTGATCAATTACGGCGATTCAGTCCTGGCGATCGGCAAGGCGAATGGCCTGCCGCTGCGCGCCCGCCTGCCCGGCCCGCCGTCCGAAACGTTGCAACGCGGCGCCGTCATCCGCCTCGCCTGGTCGCTTAAGGATGCACACGTCCTGCCGCGGCGCTAAGATCGCCGCCCAAGCAGCAACGCTACGGAGACGGCAATGACGCGATGGCGATTCGACCGCAAGCGGCGGCGATTGTTGCAGGCGGCCGGCGCGACGGCGGTGCTCGGCCCGCTGCTCGTCACCGAGCGCACCATCGCGCAGACCCGCACGCTCTACGTCAACAGCTGGGGCGGCAGTTACACGGCGGCGCAAGAGGCGGCGTATTTCAAGCCGTTCACCGCCGCGACCGGCATCCAGATCCGCACCGTCACGCCGGTGTCCTACGCGCGCATCAAGGCGCAGGTGCAGTCGGGCAATTACGAGTTCGACGTAACCTCGATCAATTCCATGCAATGGCTGCGCGGCGCCCGCGAGGGCTTGGCCGAGCCGATCGACTGGAGCATTTTCAAGAAAGGCACCCTGCCCGACGATGCCATCGTCGCCGACGGCTACGGCGTCGCCTTCGCCATCCTCGGCACCAATCTGTGCTATCGCACCGACAAATATCCAAGCGCCGGCCCGCAATCCTGGGCCGATTTCTGGGATGTGAAGGAATTTGCCGGCGCGCGCTCGCTCTGCATCAGCGATTCGCCGCGCACCTGCATTTTCGCGTTGCTCGCCGACGGCGTGCCGCTCGACAAAATCTATCCGCTCGATTTCGACCGCGCCTTCAAGAAACTCGATCAGATCAAACCGTACGTCAAGGTATGGTGGCGCGAGGGCAATCAGTCACAGCAGCTCCTGCGCGACGGCGAGGTCGACATGATGTCGATCTGGAACGCGCGCGGCACCGAGCTCCGGGAGCAAGGCGTGCCGGTCGAGGTGGTATGGAACGGCGCGGTGCGCAGCGCCAGCACCTGGTGCGTGCTCAAGGGCGCGCCGGGCCGCAAGCTCGCTTGGGAGTTCATCGCCTTCGCCTCGCAGGCCAAGCCGCAGGCCGACTTCAACACGCGGCTTTATTACGGGCCGACCAATCCGGACGCCTACGCGCTGATCCCGAAGGACATCGCCGTTCAGCTGCCGACCTACAGCGGCAATGTCGCGGTGTCGGTCAAGGAGGACGACGTGTGGGAAGCCGACCGCATCGTGAAGCTCGAGGAACGCTTCACGCAGTGGCTGGCGTCGTAGGGAAGCCGCGTCGTCAGGCAAACTGTGCCGCCGCTTCGATCTCGCACAGTTGCGTCACCGGCGCGGGCAGTTCGGCACCGACGTCGTCGTAGCCGATGACGCGGAGCGTACCGGTCGCCGGGCAGAGCGCGGCGGCAAGTCTCGTGTAAGGATTGAGCACCGGCCGGCAGAGCCAGCCGAACGAGCGATCCGCCATCGAACCTTCCCAGCCGGCGAGCGTTTCGCGGCGGGCGCAGCTGTAGTTCGTGGCTTCGTCAAAGGTGCTGATCAGAAAGCGGCGGACGCCGATCCGCCCTTCCCAGCGCGGCCGCTGTGGCACCCAGTCGTTGGCCGCGCTGGTGTCATGCTCGCGCGTGACAAAGTCGGTCTCGGTGCGTTCGATCACGCAACGTTCGCCGGCGGCGCAGCCGACCAGCGTGAAGATGGCCGGCCGCGCGATGGGGGTCGATTCCAGCATTCGCCGCGCCGCGCCGTAATCGCCGCAGCGCTCGAAGACGAGGCGCAAGAGCTGGTCCGGCGGCAGCCGGCCGCTGTCCGCCCAGCTCGCGAGCGCATTGACGGCAAAATCGCACGGCCGCAGCCAGCGATGGCGGAAGCGGCGGCGCAGCGGCGCCTGATTGAGGCAGGCGGCAAACCGCGCCGGCGCCATCGCGGTGAGCGCGCCGACATAACCGGGCCAGGTGATGCTGAAAAATTCGCCGGCCTCGCCGCGCATTTGTGCCACTTCGACGTGGCGGCCGAGACCGCGGAACGGCCAATCCAGAGTGCGGATCAGCCACGGCACGTCGGCCTCCTCGCGCGCCAGCGCGGTGCAGGCCCATTGATACGAGGCGTTGAGCAGCCACACGCCCGAACAATCGAGGATCTCGGCAATGCGCGCGACCTCGGCCACGTAGGGCGAGCCCGAGCGCCGGAGCGAGCGCCGCGCGGCACGGTCGAAGAGCGGCAGGGCGGCATGCACCGGCGCCGGAAAAAAGCCGAGGCAGGCCGCACGCAACGCGCGGGCTTGCTCGATGCGCTGTCGCGCGTGATCGGCCGGACCACCGTGACGAATGTCGGTCACCGGAATGGCGGGCGTCGCCGCTGTCATGGCGGTGCCGGGAAATCCGTCGCGCTCCATACCTGTATTATAGCGCTTCATGCCGGATCCTACTTGCTGTACCGCACCCCCGGCTCGGAACCCGGCGGCATATGCTGCGGCCGAGCCATTGGAGATGAACACAGCGGGATCGTTGCGGAAACTTTATTGCCGAAAAGGCGTTTCGCAGCACTGAGGACCGCCGCTGGGGGCGCACACAAGTCGCTGCCCCGGCAGCGACGGCACCAATGTAGACGCTTTTTGGACTGCACAGATGATCAAAGTTCCGATGACCGCCGACGGTCACAAAACCCTCGAAGAGGAGTTGGAGCAGCGCATTCGCGATGAGCGGCCGCACCTCATCGAGCGCATTCGCCAGGCGATTGCCGACGAGCCCAACCTGGTCGAAAACTCCGAATACCAGGCCGCCAAGGCGGACCAGGAAATCAACGAGCTGCGCATCGCCGAGCTGGAGGACAAGCTCGCCCGGGCGGACGTTATCGACGTGTCGAAGCTGTCCGGCGACACCGTCCGTTTCGGCGCCACCGTGACGCTGATCGACGAAGACAGCGAGGCAAAAAGCACCTGGCAAATCGTCGGCGAGCCGGAGGCCGATCCCAACAAGAAACGGATTTCGGTCAGTTCGCCGTTGGCCCGCGCGTTGATCGGCAAGGCCAGAGGATCGACTGTCGAGGTCGATGCGCCGGGCGGGGCAAAGAGCTACAAAGTCTCCAAGGTGGAGTGGCGGGAACACGGCCGGAGTTCGGGCTAAAGTGGCGTTGGGCCACGCCACGCCCTTTGTTCTTTTTTCGTTCCAATCGCACATAATTTGCGTCGTGGCTTGATGCGGGTTTCCGTGCTACTCCCGGTCGTTCCCCGACCTGGACGGCAACGTGGGCAAAGCAAACCGCCGCCTCAGAAAGCCAACTTCGTATACTCGGCTTCTGTCTCGCGTTCCGGTGTACGATGTCGCTTGGGGTGGCTTGAGCCCGGTCGTCGCATTCCTGCTGCGCGACGGCACCATTTACTCTCCCGGCGTGGTGGCGGCCTATTGCGGGGCTGCGCTGCTCGCCTCGCTCCTGGTTTTCCAGTGGTTCCAGACCGGCTCGCCGATCGTCCGCTTCTATTCGCTGCGGGACGCCGTGGAGCTGCTCAAGGCCTGCGCCCTGGTTGCGGCGCTCTCGGCCGTCACCCTGTTCCTCATCAGCCGGCTCGAGGACGCGCCACGCGCCGTTCCGATTCTGCATTTCCTCCTGCTCGGCGCCGGACTGCTGACAATTCGCACGACTATCGGGCTCACCGAGGCGCGGCATGACAGGCGGGCCCGGCCAGCGAACAACGCGGTTCGTCACGTTCTGATCATCCAAGCGTCCCGGCTGGCTTGGTTCTTCTGCAAAATGGTCGAGGAGCTGGCGGCGGGGGATTTCCAGATCGTGGCGATCCTGGACGAGCGGCCGGCCATGCGGCACCGCTCGCTCAACGGCTATCCGATCATTGGCGCGCCAGCCGAGATCGAGAAGGTCGTCGCCGACTACGCGACGCACGGCGTGCGGATCGATCAGGTCGTCGTCGCGGCACGGCCGGAAAACCTCTCCGGCACGGGCTGGGACGAGATTTCGCGCACATGCCGAAGCCATGCCATCGAGCTCGAAGTGCTGCCGGAGCGGCTGATGCCGGCATCGCCCGCGATGGAGCCGGCCGCGACCGTCGCCGTGACGGCCGATCCGCTGGCGGAAGACGAGATCCGGGCGCTGATCGATCGACCGTTCTGGAAAATCAAACGCGCCGTCGATTTCACGGTGGCGCTTAGTGTGTTGATCCTCACCCTGCCGCTGACGTTGATCGTCTTCGCTCTCGTGCTGTTCGACGTCGGCATTCCCGCGGTGTTCTGGCAGCAGCGCGTGGGCCGCAATGGCGCGCCGCTCTACCTCTATAAGTTTCGGACTTTGCATGCGCCGTTCGACCCGCGGACCAAACAGCGCCGCGATGAGCAGGCGCCCTCGCCGGTCGGCAGGTTCCTGCGCAGCACGCGCCTCGACGAACTGCCGCAGATCTGGAACGTGCTGTCCGGCGACATGTCGCTGGTCGGCCCGCGGCCCCTGTTGGCAGTCGACCAGCCGCCGGACACCACATTGCGGCTGAGCGTCCGGCCCGGCGTGACCGGCTGGGCGCAGATTTGCGGCGGCAAGCTGATCTCGCCTGAGGAGAAGAACGCGCTCGACGAATGGTACATTCGCCACGCCTCGCTCCGCCTCGACGCCACCATCGTGCTGCGCACGGTTTGGATGCTGCTGACCCGCGATCGCCGCGCCGAGCAGGCGATCGCCACCGCGCTGTCGGAGCGCTCGCTCGCGCTGCGGCCGGCAACAGCGCCGGCCGCAGCCATGACCCGCGGCATCTCAGGCTGCAACGAGCACGGTGCGCCGGCCGAACAGACGGCACATTCCATCCCGGTTTCGGCGCGCGCCGAATAGCGCAAAAAGCGGCACCAACCATCGAGGCCGCGATCGCGCTTGCCTTGTCGCCAACCTTTCACATGCGCTTGCGCAGTCATGCTCACGCTGTCATTTATCGAATTGAACCTCATGCCGTGGATGCGTAGCGATGCTTGATCGCCCGAAAATCGACCCTGCCCTGCTGGCCCGCTTTGCCGCGATCGTCGGCGACAAATACGCCATCACCGACCCGGCCGCGCAGGCGCCGTATCTGCTCGAGATGCGCAACATGTTTGAAGGCCACACGCCCATGGTGCTGCGGCCGGGCTCGGTCGAAGAAGTGTCGAAGATTCTCGCATTGGCCAACGACACGGCGACGCCGATCGTGCCGCAGGGCGGCAATACCGGCCTGGTCGGCGGACAAATCCCGCTGCATAGCGAGATACTGTTGTCGCTCAACCGGCTCGACCGCATCCGCGAGGTCGATCCGACCTCCAACACGCTGACCTGCGAGGCCGGCGTCACCTTGCAGCGCGCCCGCGAAGCCGCCGCCGCGGCCGATCGGCTTTATCCGCAATTGCTGCCCTCGGAGGGCACCTGCACGATCGGCGGCAATCTGTCGACCAATGCCGGCGGCACCGCGGCGCTGGCGCACGGCATCGCCCGCTCGCACGTGCTCGGCATCGAGGTGGTGCTGGCCGACGGCCGCGTCCTCAACAACCTCAACAAGCTGAAAAAGGACAACACCGGCTACGACCTGAAAAACCTGTTCATCGGCGCCGAAGGCACGTTGGGCGTGATCACCGCCGCGGTGCTGCGTTTGGTGCCGCGGCCGCGTTCGGTGGAGACCGCGTTCATCGGCGTGCCGTCGGCCGAAGCGGCGCTCGAGCTTTTGGGCCTCGCCACCGAACAGACCGCCGGCGGCGTCACCAGCTTCGAGATCATGACCCGCCGCGGCATCGAGCTCGTGCTCACCCACGGCGCCGGCTGCCGCGATCCGCTCGCGTCGCCGCATCCCTGGTACGTGCTGATCGAATTGTCGTCGCAGCAGCGCGAGGGATTGCGCGGCATCCTGGAGGACGTGCTGGCGCAAGGCGTCGAGCGAAATCTGGTGCTCGACGCCACCATCGCCGAGAGCATCGAGCAGGCCAAGGCGTTCTGGCGCATCCGCGAAATGTTTGGCGAGGTGCAGCGCTACGCCGGCGGCTCGATCAAGCACGACGTCTCGGTGCCGGTCGCCGCCGTGCCGGCGTTCATCGCCGAGGCGAGCGCCGCCGTCACTGCGCTCATTCCCGGCGCGCGCCCGCTGCCGTTCGGTCATCTCGGCGACGGCAATATTCATTACAACGTGACGCAGCCGGAGGGCGCCGACAAAGCCGCCTATCTCAAGCGCTGGGATGAGGTGAACGCGGTGGTGTTCGCGGTGGTGAAGAAATACGGCGGCTCGATTTCGGCCGAGCACGGCGTCGGCGTAGTCAAGCGCGATCTATTGCCGTCGGTGAAGGATCCGGTGGCGCTCGACCTGATGCGCACCCTCAAGCGCACGCTCGATCCCAAGAGCATCCTCAATCCCGGCAAGGTGCTTTAGCTGCCGGGTTATAGAAGCGATAGCTGGTCCGGCGATTTTTTGGACAACTTCGGCTTGCCATCAAGTGATGACGCGCTCGGCTTTTCCGGTGTGGCCGATTTGTCCGTGCCCTCCGCATAGGGCGCGAGGAGCGCTGCGGAATCATTGGCGACGCGGTTGACGGCGGAAGAGACCTGATAGGCTTCCAACAGATCGTCACGTGCCGGCACGAGCAGTGCCGCCGCGGTCGGCGCATCGACCTTGGCGCAGTCGAGCCACAGATCGAACGCATCCGGCGGCAGGATCACCGGCATGCGGCCGTGAATGAAGGACACCGTCCGATTGGCGAGCGTGGTGACGATGGCCGCGGTGTCGAGCTCTTCGCCGTTCGGTCCGGTCCAGGTCTCCCACAATCCGGCGAAGGCGAACGGGCCGCCGTCCTTGCGGCGCACGAAGTACGCCTGCTTGCGGCCGCCGGCCTCGCGCCATTCGTAAAAGCCGTCGGCCGGGATGAGGCAGCGCCGCCGGCGCATGGCGTTGCGAAAGGCCGGCTTGTCGAGCACCGATTCGGCGCGCGCGTTGATCAGCAGCGAAAAGCCTTTGGGGTCCTTGACCCAGCCCGGAATAAAACCCCAGCGCGCCAGCGCGAAGTGGCGCTTGCCCTCGCCAAGCCGCACGATCGGAACCGGCTGCGTCGGCGCCACGTTATAGCGCGACGGAAAATTCGGCTGTTCCGGATAGCCGAACAGCGCGCGGATCGCCGCCGGCGCCGACGTGATGACATAACGTCCGCACATACGCTAAGGAGATAATCCCGCTGCGGCGGCATATCCAGGACATCTTCGGCTTGTCCGCAACAAACCAGGCTTTCACCACGAGCGAGATGGCGCGCAGCTACCCGGCGCGGCCGTATCTCGCGGTCAGCGCCGCCATCTTCCGCGACGGCCGCGTGCTTATCGTGCGCCGCGCGCGGCCGCCGGCCCACGGCCTCTACACGCTGCCCGGCGGCGGCGTCGAACTCGGCGAGACTTTGGAGGAGGCGGTGATCCGCGAGGTCCGCGAGGAAACCGGGCTCGAGGTCAAACCGGTCGCGCTTGCCGGCTATCGGCAGGCAATCGCGCACGATGCCGCCGGCAAGGTCGAGCGGCACTTCGTCATTCTGCCGTTCGCGGCGCGCTGGGTCGCCGGCGACGTGACGCTCAACGAGGAGCTGGCCGAGGCGCACTGGCTCAATCCGGCGGAGCTTGGCGGATTGACGACCACCGAAGGCTTGGCCCAGATCGTGGCCGCTGCCGCCGAACGGATCGCGGCAGCGGGTTCTTGAGCACGATCATGTCGCATTCGTACGTTCAGCGCGGGCCGCGCCCTGCCCTTTTATCGACGGCAGCAGCATCGTTGCTGCGCACCGCCGTAGTCGTCGCGCTCATATCTCCTCTCGGAGAGGCGCCCGCCGGCGCACAGTTCTTTCCATTCTTTCAGTCGCAACCGCAGCAACAGCAGCGCCCGCGGCCCGCACCGGCGCCGGCGCCGCGGGCGCCGAAACTCCTGCCGCAACAGCCCGAAGCCGCACCCTCGGCGCCGACGCCCTACGATCCCGATCTGCAGCGGCTCGCCGAAATTCTCGGCGCCTTGCACTTTCTGCGCGGCATTTGCGGCTCGAACGAAGGGCAGAAGTGGCGCGACGAAGCGCAGAATCTCATCGATACCGAGGCGCCGAGCGGTCCGCGCCATGACCAGATGGTGGCGGCCTTCAACCGCGGCTATGCCGGTTTTCAGCAGAGCTATCGGACCTGCACGCCGGCGGCCAATGTGGCGATCCATCGCTACCTGCAGGAGGGCGCCGAGATCGCCCGCGACATCACGGCCCGCTACGCCAATTGAGGGCCGCCGGCGCGCGATTGCCGGGGGATCGGCGCTGTTAACCCTTCCTCAAGGTTCGAATTGGGAGCCAAACGTGCCGTGCTAACGTCGGCTCTGGGTAGGGACGCCGCCGCATGGCGGTTTCAAGTGACAGCGATGAGAATGGCGACAAATCTTTGCGCACGCGAACCCGTGGCCGATCATGAGCAGAAGCGCCTCGCGCTCGGCTATCTGCAGGACGCCTGGACCGAGGCGCGGCACGACGGCATCGAAGGCGATTGCCTGGCGCAGACGGCGCTGTTTCTCGCCCTTGCCGAGCTGATCTCGACCTACGGCGAGGAGCCCGCGGCGCGGTATGCGGAAAACCTCGGCACCCGCATTCGCAACGGCGAATTCTCGGTGGAATTGTCGCGGCAGTAATTTTTTGACGCCTCAAGCCCGTTTCGGGTTGAGCGCGCGCAAGCCGTAGAAGCGGCACAGCATCGCTTCGATATCGGCCGCATAAAACGGCTTCTTTAGAAAAGCGGCGCCATGCTCGCGCGCACGGTCGGGCAGCGATTCATCGTTCGCCGACGTCATGACGACGACGCTCACCCGCCGCTTCTGGCGCTTGAACTCGGCAAGCGTCTCCAGGCCCGAAAAGCCCGGCATGTTGTAGTCGAGGAACACGAGATCGATGCCGGCTTCGCCGACCTGTTTGAGCGCGGCGAAGCCCTCATCCGCCTCCGTAACCTCAAGCGGGAATCGCGTCGTGGCCAGCAGCTTGCGGACGATGCTGCGCATGGTCGATGAATCGTCGACTACCAGCACGCGGCTCGGCAGCCGGATGCGAATCGAACGCGCGACGAGCCGCTTTGCTTCTTCGAGGCCGTCCGGCTTGGCGGCGAGCGCATCGGTCACGAAGGCTGGCGCGTCGCCGTTCGGAGCCGCCAGCAGGATCGTGAACGGCGGGTTTGGCGTCGTGCGCGCGGCGGCGACGACTTGTGCGATCTCGACCGGCGCCAAGCTGTTATCGAGGTACACGAGGTCGGCGCCCTCGGCGGCACAACATGTTGCCGCGGCGCCAGCGTCCACGGCCTCAAACTCTATCGGCACCGGCACCGAGGCGACCGCCTGCCGAAACAGGTCGTGATCGTCTTGCTGTTTGGCAGCAAGCACCACGCGCAGCGACAACAACTCATCGACCATGCGTCATTCCCCAAACAACGCATGCTGTCTCTTTCTTGCGCAAGGCAAGGAAGTCACAAGCGCCGCCACACCTGTCCGCATCGACGGATTTAGCATGATTCCAGAACCGTCCGAAGGCAACTTCATTGCCTGGCGTAAAATATTTCCACAACAACCATTAGGAGAAAAGCACCGCTGCAGCCGCCCGGATGTATGCGTCAGGAACGGCACCCTTGAGCACCATGCGCGAAGGCCCTAGGTTCCATTGCGGTTGCCCTGGAATACAGCGCGAATGAAATCGGCCCTTCTGCCCGAACGCGGCGTGGTCAAGGTCGTCGGCGACGGCGCCCGCAAATTTCTTCATGGCCTCGTCACGGCTGACGTTCTCGATCTTAAGCCAGGCGAAGCAAAATTTTGCGCGCTACTGACGCCGCAGGGAAAAATCGTTGCCGACTTTCTGGTCACGGAGGCACCGGCAAGCGCCGGCGGTGGCTTCTTTCTCGACGTGGAGCGCACGCAGATCGCGACCCTCATCGACAAGCTCAACCTTTATAAGCTCCGCGCCAAGGTCATCGCCGAGGATTTATCGGATGTGCTTGGCGTGCTCGCCGCCTGGAACGGCATTGCGGATCGCGGCTCCTTGCCGGCTGCGGACGAAACTGGTGAGGCCGTAGGCCTTGGCTATAAGGATCCGCGGCTGCCCGCGCTCGGGCTGCGGGCCATGCTGCCGCCGCACCGCGCCGCCGCGGCGGCGGCTGCGCTCGGCGCCGAGCTCGTCGATGCCGCCGCCTATGAGGCGCATCGCATTGCGCTCGGTATTCCGCGCGGCGGGCTCGATTTCGCCTATGGCGATGCCTTCCCCCACGAAGCCGACATGGATCAGCTCGGCGGCGTCGATTTCCAGAAAGGCTGCTACATCGGCCAGGAGGTCGTCTCGCGCATGGAGCACCGCGGCACCGCGCGCAGCCGCGCCGTGCCGATTGAGTACGATGGCGCCGCACCCGAGCGCGCCGCGCCGGTCGTCGCCGGCGACCGCACCCTCGGCGTGATGGGCTCGGCCGCCGCGGGACGCGGTATCGCGTTGTTGCGCCTCGATCGCGTGGCCGACGCGCTCGCCAATGCCGAGACGCTCACCGCCGCCGGTGTTCCGATCCGGCCGATCAAACCGGACTGGGCGAAGTTCACATTTCCGGGTGAAAGCAAGGCCGCCCAATGAGCTCTCCTACGCTGGCCGACCAAAAAGTCACGCGCTGTTCGTGGCCGAAGGAGGATGCGCTCTACGTCGCCTATCACGACACCGAATGGGGCGTGCCCGAATACGACGACCGCGCGCTGTTCGAAAAGCTGATCCTCGACGGTTTTCAGGCCGGCCTGTCGTGGATCACGATCCTGCGCAAGCGCGACAATTTCCGCCGCGCCTTCGACGGCTTCGTGCCGGACAAGATCGCGCGCTATCGGCCGGTGAAGATCGAGCGCCTGATGGCCGATGCCGGCATCGTGCGCAATCGCGCCAAGATCGAAGGCACCGTGCTCTCGGCGCGCGCCTGGCTCGACGTGATGGAGAAGGGCCCCGGCTTTTCCAAGCTGTTGTGGGATTTTGTCGACGGGCGGCCCAAAGAGAACCGCTACAAAAGCACTGCGCAGATCCCGGACCAGACTCCAGTGTCGCGTGCCATGTCGAAGGAGCTGGCGCGACGCGGTTTCAAGTTCTGCGGGCCGACCATCGTCTACGCGTTCATGCAGGCAACCGGCATGGTCAACGACCATCTGGTGACGTGCCACTGGCATGACGTCGTCGCCAAGATCGGGCAACGCGGCCGTGGCTGAAGTCTTGCACAAACTCAAGCCGCCGACCGATACGGTAACCGACATACGCGCCTGGCAGCGCATGTTGTCGGGGCGGCGGCTCGATCTGCTCGATCCTTCGGCGCTCGACATCGAGATCGAGGACATCGCCCACGGGCTTGCCCGCGTGGCGCGCTGGAACGGCCAGACGGTCGGTGCGCATATTTTCTCTGTGGCGCAGCATTGTCTGTTGGTCGAAGCGCTGGCGCGGCTGAAGGCACCGCGCCTCGACAACAAACGGCGCCTCGCCATCTTGCTGCACGATGCGCCCGAATACGTGATCGGCGACATGATCTCGCCGTTCAAGGCGGTGATCGGCGACGCCTATAAAGGCGTCGAGCGGCGCCTGCTCGCGGCGATCCATCGCCGCTTCGGGCTGCCGGCGCGGTCCGCGCCGGACCTGGAGCGGCTGATCAAAGCCGCAGACCGGCAGGCCGCCTATCTTGAAGCAACGCGGCTCGCCGGCTTCGCCCACACCGAGGCGCGGCGGTTTTTCGGCACGCCGCCGCGGGTCGCACCCTCCATGGAGCGCGACTATCTGAAACCCTGGCCCGCCGAAACCGCGCAAGCGCGTTATCTGGAGCGGTTCACGAAGCTCTCTGGCGGCTGACCCGTCTTACTCGCGCCATCAACGCTATTATATCAGCTTCGAAAGATCGCCTGACTTATGATTCGCGAAAGACCGCCCGACCCATGATTCACGTCTGTTCGCTCGCCCGCCTGCATGACACCGTTGCCGATAGCGGCGCCCGCCACGTCGTATCGTTGTTGGACGAAGCGTTCCATATCGAGCGGCCGCGGAGCGTTACGGCGGAAAATCATCTGCGGCTGCGGGTACACGACATTTCGACACCGCTCGACGGCTATGTGCTGCCGGAGGAAGAGCACGTCGCCGATCTGCTCGATTTCGTCCGCGGCTGGGATCGCCGCGCGCCGCTCGTCGTGCACTGCTATGCCGGAATCAGCCGCTCGACCGCGAGCGCCTTCGCCAGCGTTTGCGCACTCGTCCCGCATCGCGACGAGGCGCGCATCGCGCAGGCACTGCGGCGCGCCTCGCCCACCGCGACGCCGAACATGCGCATCGTCTCGCTCGCCGATCGCCTGCTCGGCCGCGACGGCCGCATGATCTCGGCAATCGAAACCATCGGCCGCGGCGCCATTGCCGCGGAAGGCGAGCCGTTCCGTCTGGAGCTGGAATAACGCCGCTTACGGCGCCGGCTGCTGCACCGACAGCGCGCTCGCCGACTCGCGCGCCCGTTCGCGTGTCGACTCGCGCCGCGTCAACGCGGCGCGCGGATTGCGCTGGTGGAAATCGCAATAGGCGAAGCTCAAGCCGGCAATCGAGCCGCGAAAGCTGTGGTAATCGATCTTCTCCACACGAAAGCACGGGTCGATCGGCAGCCCGGACAGGTGCGCGCACATCGAGGTGTGCGTCACCCGGATCGTGCCGGGCGGCAAGTGGGCGAAGCGCAAGGTGTTGCTGCCCGGCGCCTGGATCGTGCCGATGATCGAACCGTCGGCGAAAATGCGGCCGATGCCGCTCGTGCCGTCGAAGCAATCGTAGGCGAACAGCTTGCCGGCGATGAACACGCGCGCTTGGTCGGGCGCAAGCTCCTGGGCGAACGCCGAGGTAGCGGCCAACATGGTTAATCCCAGCACAGCGATACGGACCATAGGCGCCTCCGTCATGGCACGCGACGCGACATTAACGAAATTCCTTAACGGTCTCCTTACCATGGCGCCGCGCATGCTTCCTCAATGCCGTGGCCGAATTGTGCCCATCCTTACGGGATTTTCACCACAATGCGGCCGCGCACCTGCCCCTCGACGATACGCCGCCCGGCGTCGATGACGTCGGCAAGCGCAATTTCGTTGGTCATCGCCGCCATCTTGCCCCGGTCGAGGTCCGTTTCCAATCGGCGCCAGGCCTCTTGCCGCAGCGCCCACGCACACATGACCGAATCGATCCCTCGCAGCGATACCCCGCGCAAAATGAACGGCGCTACGGTTACCGGCAAGTCCATTCCGCCGGCGAGCCCGCAAGCTGCCACGCTTCCGCCGTAGCGTGTCATGGAAAGCACATTGGCGAGCGTGGTCGAGCCGACCGTGTCGATGGCGCCGGCCCAGCGTTCCTTGGCGAGCGGGCGCGGCTGGCCGGAAAGCTCTTTGCGCTCGATCACCTCGGCGGCGCCGAGCTCTTTGAGATACGGCGCTTCGGCCGGACGCCCGGTGGACGCCGTCACCGCGTAGCCGAGCTTGGCAAGGAGCGCGACCGCGACCGAGCCGACCCCGCCGGCAGCGCCGGTCACCACCACTGGCCCGCGCGCCGCCGTGATGCCGTCACGCTCGAGCGCCATCACCGCCAGCATGGCCGTATAGCCGGCGGTGCCGATCGCCATGGCCTCGCGCGCGCTCAGGCTCGCAGGCAGCCGAACGAGCCAATCGCCCTTGACGCGGGCCTTTTGCGCATAGGCGCCGAGATGCGTCTCGCCGAGACCCCAGCCGTTGAGGATCACCTTGTCGCCGGTGCGCCAGCCAGGATGGGACGAGCTTTCCACGGTGCCGGCGAAATCGATTCCGGCGATCATCGGAAAGCGGCGCACCACCGGCGCCTTGCCGGTCAGCGCCAAGCCGTCCTTGTAGTTCACCGTCGACCATTCGGGGCGAACGTCAACGTCGCCGTCCATCAAATTCTTTTCGTCGAAATCCGTGAGGCGGACGCTCTGCCCGCCTTCGGCCTTGTCGATGACGATGGCCTTGAATGTCGGCATCGGGGCTTCCGCTCACGCCGCAACGGGCGCAGCGCGCACGACCGGTTTCTCCACGATCGGCACGTTGATTACGGCCGAGAGCAGCCCGAACAGGATCGCGAGCCACCACACCGGATCGTACGAACCGGTGCGGTCGAACACGATGCCGCCGAGCCAGACGCCGAGGAAGCCGCCGACCTGATGACTGAAGAACGCGAAGCCCGCCAGCGTAGCGAGCCAGCGCGTGCCGAACAGCACCGCGATGATGCCGTTGGTCGGCGGCACCGTCGACAGCCACATCAGGCCCATCACCGCGCCAAACATGAGGCAGCTGAACGTCGTGACCGGGAACGAGATGAACGCCAGGATGGCGGCGGCGCGCACGAAATAGATGAACGACAGCAGATAGCGTTTCGGCATGCGGTCGCCGAGCCAGCCGGACGTCACCGAGCCGACGATGTTGAACAGCCCGATGGTGGCCAGCGTCCAGCCGCCGACCTCCACCGTCAAGCCGCGGTCGATCAGATAGGACGGCATGTGAACGGTGATGAATGCGAGCTGAAAACCGCAGGTGAAGTAGCCGAGCACCAGCAGCACATAGGAGCGCTGCGCAAACGCCTCGCTGATCGCCTGGCGCAACGATTGCGGCGCGGCCTCTTTGATCTTCTCGGCCGGTGGCGTCACCAGCGCCGACGACAGCGGCACGATGAAGAGCATGCTGACGGCAAAGATGGTCAGCGTCGTCTGCCAGCCGAAAGAGTCCATCAGCGCCACGGCGACGGGCGAATAGAGAAATTGCCCGAACGAGCCGGCCGCGGTGCCGAAGCCGAAAGCGCGCGAGCGCCATTCCTTCGGCAACAGCTTGCCGAACGCCGCGAGCAGAACCATGAACGAGCAGCCGGACAGGCCGAAGCCGATCAGCACGCCGGCGGAAACGTCGAGCACCGGCGCGCTGGTCGAATGCGCCATCAGCGCCAGGCCGGTTGCGTACATCAGCGCGCCGGTACACAGCACGCGCGCCGAGCCGAACCGGTCGGCAATGATTCCGGCGAGCGGCTGGCCGATGCCCCACAGCAGGTTCTGCAGCGCGAGCGCGAAGGCGAAGACATCGCGGCCCCAATGATTCGCCGTCGACAGCGGCGTGAGAAAGAAGCCGAGCGTCGAGCGCGGCCCGAACGACATCAGCCCGATCAGGCAACCGAAGCCTACGATCAGCACCGGCGTGCGCCACGTGGCGACAACGGATGCGCCTTGCGCGGCATTGAAACGATTATCGACGTTCGCCATAGTCGCCCCGGCAACTCGATGGACTGGCAAAAAGCGGCGCAGCATAATGGCAATAACACCGTCGCCCAAACGAAAATTGCCGCGTTAACGACCGCAGCGCGCATGGCTGGCCCGCTTCAGGGCGCATGGGTTTGCCATCGCCGCCGCTCCTGATTATGGGTTTCCGCCAATGTCGCTGTTCTGTCCCGACGCGTTTTTGTCGCCGCTCGAGGTCGAAGCCGCGGTCACCCGCGCGCTCGAAGAAGATCTCGGGCGCGCCGGCGACATTACTTCGATCGCCACCGTGCCGGAGCATACGCCCGGCCGTGCTGTGGTGGTGGCACGCAAGCCTGGTGTCGTCTCCGGCCTGCCGCTGGTCGAGGCTTCCTTCCGCAGGCTGTCGCCTTCCATCAAGATCGAAGCAAGCGCCCGCGACGGTGAGCCGATCACGGCCGGCGCCAAGCTGATGCGCATCGAAGGGGACGCGCGCGCCATCCTCGGCGCCGAACGCACCGCGCTCAATTTCGCCGGCCACTTGTCCGGCATCGCCACCGCGACGGCGGAGTTCGTCAAACGCATCGCCCACACCAAGGCGCGCATCGTCTGTACGCGCAAGACCACGCCGGGCCTGCGCGCACTAGAGAAATACGCGGTGCGCTGCGGCGGCGGCTTCAATCACCGCTTCGGGCTCGACGACGCGATGCTGATCAAGGACAACCACATCGCGGTCGCCGGCGGCATCGCCGCGGTGCTCAAGCGCGCCAAAGCGGCCGCCGGCCATCTGGTCAAGATCGAGATCGAGGTGGACTCGCTCGAGCAACTCGACGAGGTGCTCAAAGTCGGTCTCGCCGACGTGGTGTTGATCGACAATTTCGATCTCGACGCCATGCGCCGCGCCGTCGCCATGGTGGCCGGCCGGCTGGTCGTCGAGGCGTCCGGCGGCATCACGCTCGGCTCCGCCGCGGCGATCGCCGAGACCGGCGTCGATTATCTGTCGTCCGGTTCGCTCACCCACTCGGTGCGCAATCTCGACATCGGCCTCGACATCGAGATGTGACCTCTCTCGACGCCGCCCCCACCCTCCCCACAATGCGGAGGGAAACGCCCGACATCCACAGGCAATCGTTAATTGGCCGGACCTCACCGCGCCACATTGGGGTCTTATTGTTTCCCCAACCGCAAGAATAAAAATTTCGATCCGCTGTCGGGGATTCGCGGTCGGGGATGAAAGTCGGGCAGTTGAGCTGCGTCGTCGGTGCGACGGCGGCGTTTTCGGTTGGCGTGGCCTTGCGGTTCGCGGGCACGCAACCGATCGCCGCCTCGCCAACCATAATGGTCGCCTCAAGAGCGATGCTCGTGGCGAAATTTGATGCCACGTCGACCAACACAACGGTCGTCGCGAAAGCCGGTACCATGTCGCCGAGTGAGCTGATCGGGGCGGCGTTCAGTGCCGCGGGACGGTACGCTCTGACTTCCCTCGACGTGACGGGTGCGCTGCCTAAAGGCCCTGCGCTGGCCTTGACCGAAGACAATTCCGTGCTGGATGGCGGCACGGCATTGCCGGCCAGCCCGGCTGCGGCCGAAAGCGGTGCATTGCCATATCTGAAATACTACGTTTACTCCGAGCTTCCGCCTCCGGAAAAACCGGCAAAGATCGCCATGGCGGCGCTCAGCGACGTTCCACTGGGCACGCCGCTTCAGGAAATCAAGCGCGCCGCCGACGCTTTTGGTCTTGATTTTAATTTCATGAAAGCAGTCGCCAAGGTCGAATCCGATTTCGACCCCAAGCAACGCACCGGCTCATATATCGGCTTGTTCCAGATGAGCAGAGCCGAGTTCGCTCGATATGGCTCCGGCGATATTACAAATCCGCGCGACAACGCTATCGCGGCTGCTTATAAATTTATCAACGAGGCTGCAATGTTCGAAGCCGTGACGCACAAAAAGCCCACGTTCAGCGATCTCTATTTGATTCACCAACAGGGATGGCAGGGCGCGGCGGAACACATCAGTCATCCGGACCGCATCGCTTGGCAGTCGATGTGCGCAACCGACGAAGGCATGATGAAGGGCGAAAGCTGGTGCAAGCACGCCATCTGGTGGAACACGCTGCCAGCGGTCAAACGCGAATGGAAGTCGGTCGATCGCCTGACATCGGGCGCGTTCGTGGCGATGTGGCGGGATCGGATCGACACACTGTATGCGCGCTACGCGGACGTCGAGCGGTCGCAATAGCGACATTGCCAAGCAGCGGTGCCCCGATCCGGCTGAGGAGCGCAAATCGCGTGCCGTAATCTCATCGCAATCTCCGCAGGATTGTCGGGTTTGCATCGCATTGTGATCGAATTCAGCGAAGAAATTTCGCTGCCGATGATGGGAAGGGATGGACATCATGGCAGCACAAATTCGATCGCCGATCCGTTCAATATTGTCTGTTTCCGCGCTCCTCGTCTCGATCGTGGGTGTCATCGGGCCCTCCGGCAATGCGCGGGCTGCCGACTGTCTTGCCGCGCCGGATTCTTCCGCTCCGCCGAACGGCCATTGGTACTATCACACCGATCGGACAACACAGCGCAAGTGCTGGTACTTGCGTGGCGGCAACGGCGGACCGCAAGAAGACGCCATGCAGCCGGTGCGATCCGCATCAGCGGCGACGCCTTATTCACTCGGAAGCTTCAAGGACTTCATGGCACAGCGCGGCAACGCCAACCTGTCCGACAGGGATGTCGAACGGCTCTATGCCGAGTTCCTGGAATGGAGTCGCCGTCCCGAGAACAGGATTAGGGAATAGTGGGACATCCGAGCGCGCCATGATCGCTGGTGGCCACGGCGCGAAGCTTGTCATCGGGCCGCGCCGTGCGCGGATCCGGTGGCGCCTTTGCCCGCTCTACAATACCGCGTTGTGCGGAACGTTCGCCGCTTGCGGCTTGCTGTCGTCCGCATCGGGCTTGCCCCAGACCGGCTCGTAATCGCCGTTGCCCCAGGCGCGCGGCCGATAGAACGTGTGGACGCCGAGCTTGTAGAGGCGCGTCATCTCGTGCACCCAGCTCGGGTGTACCCAATAGGCGTGGTAGTGCGTGGCGTGGCCGATGTCGGCGAGCCAGATCTTGCCGTCGAGCGTGTCCTTGGCGATGCGCTTGGCCTGCGCCCACATGTCGGGCTCGTCGATGCGGCTCAAATCCTTGCGCTCGCAGGCGAAGGTGAACTGACAGCTGAGGTAATGGCTGGCGTTCTGATAGACGACGCCACACACATTGTTGGGATAATAGCCGGAGAACACGCGGTTCATCACGACTTGCGCCACTGCTTCCTGGCCGCGTAGCGGCTCGCCGCGCGCCTCGAAATAGACCGCGTCGGCGAGGCACTTTTCGGCCTTGGCGCGCGCCTTGCCCTCAAGCCCGAGGCGCTGCGCCGGACTTAGCCGCCGCGTCATGTCGTCAGCGTTCAATTCGGTCGCGCCGGGTTGCTGCAACGCTGCGAGCTCGAGGCCGGCCTCGCTCGGCGGCGCCGCCAGGATCGGCGCGGCGCCAGGCGCCCAGCGTTCCATCCCGCCAATCGAACCGGTGACGGTCGCGCCGAAATAAATATCGCCGCTGCGATCGTCGGGAGCGTCGTCGGCAAACGCCAAGGCCGTATCCGCAAACGATCCGGGCGAATCCGATAATTCGCCCGAGGCCGGGATTTCGGCCGGCAAATCGGAAGCCTCGTTGATCAGCGCGGTCGAGGCGATTGGCGCAGCGGGCGACGCGACCGCTGGTGCTTCGGCGGCTTTTTGATGCGAACCGACAACCGGCACCGGCGGCGCGGCGCGCGACGGCTCGGCCTCGATCGGCTGCAGCTGCGGCAAGCTTTTTGGCTCGCTCGAAACCGGCGCGACTTTGGCGACGGGCCAGCGATCGCCTTTGAGCCGCCGGTTGACACTCGGATAGTCGATCAATGCCGCGCGCGCCTGGAGCGGCCGATCGATCGTCCACGTCAGGCCATCAATCGCACTGTTCGGGTCGAAACTGGCGAGTTCGAACACCGGCGGCTGCGGCATCGCCGTGCCGATCGGCTGGCGGCCATAACTGTAGGTCGCAGGCTCGATAGTCCCGAACGGCGACGGGATGAGATGCGGGCGCGGCAGCTGCGCCGGTGCCGGCGGCAACCACAAAGACGCAGCGATTTCCTGATAGCCGATCGAGGTCGGCACCAGCGCCATGCAAAATGCGCTGAGCCAAAAACGCGCGGAACAACGGCCCCCCAACGCGAGAGTACGCGACGCCATATCCCCTACCCCAAACTCGCCGCGACGCTACACGAACGCGGTTACGCAAACACTGCCACCGTGGCGCGGAAGCGACAGTTTGGAGTTTTTCAGCATTAACCTTGCGATCGCGTTAATCGCGCAGGGTTCCAGCACGGGAGCCGATGGTTCCGATCTAGACGCTTTCTCATCGTCATTGCGAGCGAAGCGAAGCAATCCAGTGCGGCATCGCCGTTCTGGATTGCTTCGTCGCTTCGCTCCTCGCAATGACGATAGGCGCGCTTTAAACGAATGATTAACCCTCGCCGCCCGCGCTCTTACCGAGCGCTGCTTGCGCGGCGGCGAGGCGCGCGATCGGCACGCGGAACGGCGAGCAGGAGACGTAGTCGAGGCCGACCTCGTGGCAGAAGGCGACCGAGGCCGGATCGCCGCCGTGCTCGCCGCAAATGCCGAGCTTGAGATTTTTGCGCACCTTGCGGCCGCGTTCGACGGCGATGTGGACGAGTTCGCCGACGCCGTCGCGGTCGATCGACACGAATGGGTCGATGCTCAAAATGCCTTTCGCCGTGTAAATGCCCAAGAAGCTCGCGGCATCGTCGCGGCTGATGCCGAACGTGGTCTGCGTCAAATCGTTGGTGCCGAACGAGAAGAATTCGGCGGTCTCGGCGATTTCGCCGGCCTTGAGCGCGGCGCGCGGCAATTCGATCATGGTGCCGACCTGATATTCGACATTACGCTTGGTCTCGGCGGCGACCGTCTTGGCCATGGCGTCGATGCGCGCCTTGACGAGGTCGAGCTCGGCTCTGCCGGCGGTGAGCGGCACCATGATTTCCGGCGCCACAGGCTTGCCGGTCAGGCGGCCGGCCTCGACCGCGGCCTCGAAAATGGCGCGCGCCTGCATTTCGGCGATTTCCGGGTACGCGATGGCGAGGCGACAACCGCGGAAGCCGAGCATCGGGTTGAATTCGTGCAGCTCGCGGGCGCGGTCGGCGAGCTTTTTCGGGTCGGCGCCCATGGCCTCGGCGACCGCGGCGATCTCCTCGTCGCTGTGCGGCAGAAATTCGTGCAGTGGCGGATCGAGCAACCGGATCGTGACCGGCAGCGCGCCCATGATCTTGAACAGCTCGACGAAATCGGCGCGTTGCATCGGCAATAATTTCGCCAGCGCGGCGCGGCGCGCCGGCTCGTCGCCGGCGAGAATCATCTCGCGCACGGCGCGGATGCGGTCCTCGTCGAAGAACATGTGCTCGGTGCGGCACAGCCCGATGCCTTCGGCGCCGAATTTGATCGCCGCCTGCGCATCGGCCGGCGTATCGGCATTGGCGCGCACTTTCAGCTTGCGGAAGTCGTCGGCCCATTTCATCAGCGTGGCGAATTCGCCGGCAAGCTCGGGCTGCAGCATCGGCACTTTGCCGACCAGAACCTGGCCGGTCGAGCCGTCGATGGTGAGCGTGTCGCCTCTTTTCAGCGTGACGCCGCTGGCGCTCATGGTCTGCGTGCGGTAATCGACGCGCAGCGCGCCGGCACCGGAGACGCACGGCTTGCCCATGCCGCGCGCCACCACCGCGGCGTGGGAAGTCATGCCGCCGCGAGTCGTCAATATCCCCTCGGCCGCATGCATGCCGTGAATGTCCTCGGGCGAGGTCTCGACCCGCACCAGGATGACCTTGTGGCCTTGGCCTTTGAGGACTTCGGCCTCGTCGGGCGAGAACACGATTTCGCCGCTCGCGGCACCTGGCGAGGCCGGCAGCCCGGTGGCGATGATTTTCCGCTCGGCGTTGGGATCGATCGTCGGATGCAAAAGCTGATCGAGCGTCGCCGGATCGATGCGCGCGACCGCCTCTTGCCGGGTGATGAGCTTCTCGTCGGCGAGCTCGACCGCGATGCGCAGCGCGGCCTTGGCGGTGCGCTTGCCGCTGCGCGTCTGCAGCATCCACAGCTTGCCCTGCTCGACGGTGAATTCGAGGTCCTGCATGTCGCGGTAGTGCCGCTCCAGCACGCCGTGGATGCGCTTGAGCTCGACAAACGCCTCGGGCAGCGCCGCTTCCATCGACGGCTTGTCGGAGCCGGCCTCTCGGCGCGCCGCCTCGCTGATTTCCTGGGGCGTGCGGATGCCGGCGACGACGTCCTCGCCCTGGGCGTTGATCAAAAACTCGCCGTAGAGCTTCTTCTCGCCGGTCGATGGATTACGCGTAAACGCGACGCCGGTGGCGGACGTCTCGCCCATATTGCCGAACACCATGGCCTGCACGTTGACGGCGGTGCCCCAGCTTTCCGGAATGCGATGCAGGCGCCGATAGGTGATGGCGCGCTGGTTCATCCACGAGCCGAACACCGCGCCGATCGCGCCCCACAATTGGGCGTGTGGGTCCTGTGGAAATGGCTTGCCGCTTTCCTCCTCGACGCGCTCCTTGTAGCGCGTGATGATGGTGTCCCAGTCTTCGGCGGAAAGATCGGTGTCGAGCGTGTAGCCGGCGCGCTCCTTGTGCTCGTCGAGGATTTCCTCGAAGTGATGATGGCCGATGCCGAGCACCACATCCGAATACATGGTGATGAAGCGGCGGTAGCTGTCCTGGGCAAAGCGCCGGTCGCCGGATTTTTCGGCAAGCGCGGCGACGGTTGAGTCGTTGAGGCCGAGATTGAGCACCGTGTCCATCATGCCGGGCATCGAGGCGCGCGCGCCGGAGCGTACCGAAACCAGCAGCGGATTGTTGGCATCGCCGAATTTTTTGCCGGTGATGCGGCCGAGGTCGGTAAGCGCTGCCTCGACCTGCGGCCGCAAATCCTTCGGGTAGGATTTGTCGTGCTCGTAAAAATAGGTGCAGACCTCGGTGGTGATGGTGAAGCCCGGCGGCACCGGTAGGCCGAGATGCGCCATCTCGGCAAGGCCGGCGCCCTTGCCGCCGAGCAGATTGCGCATGGCGGCGCGCCCTTCCGCCTTGCCACCGCCGAAGCCGTAGACCCACTTGCCCTTGCGCGCGGCCTGGGCTGAAGCGCGCTGCGGCTTCGATCCGGCCGCGCGCGACTTGTTGGCGCCGTCGCGGCGCGCGCGCACGGGCGATTTCTTCACCGGCTGACGCGAGGTTTTGGAGCGCGATTTGGCCATGGATGCGTTCGTCAGCGGAAGAAGTGATGGATGTGGTTGAGGCCCTCGACGCCGACAATGATGAGATAGATCGCCACGATGTAGTTGAGAAGACGCGGCAGGATCAGAATCAAGATGCCGGCGATCAGGGCGATAATTGGCGAAATGTTGGGATCGGTGAGAGTCATCGATTTGTCCTGGAGTTGGAGATGTGCGGAAGGAATGCGGCGGGCCCCGCTTAAGGGTAGCATACCAACGCGCCAGGGGCGCTTCGGTTCTAGCACGGCCGCCATGGAGGGGAACCGCTCATTCGTGGTGATCATCCGCTGTGATCATCGCGACTGTCGGGTTCGCCGCCCAACCATTGCTCCGACAACTCCTCGAGCCGCCCACCGAGCAGAAGCACCAGGAACGTCAGCACCACGCCGACTACAACGACCCTCCAGGCGCCGGTGCCGCAGGCGGCGCCGAGCGCGGCGGTGAGCCAAACGGAGGCCGCCGTGGTCAGGCCATGGACCTGACCTTTTTCCATGCGGCGGATGATCACGCCGGCGCCCAAAAAGCCGATGCCGGTGACGATGCCCTGAATGACGCGGCTCGCCGCCGCATTGTCGTCGCCGCCGGCCACTGCGAGCACGGCGAGCGCCGAGCCGAGGCCGACGAGGCCGAGCGTGCGCACGCCGGTGGGCTTGCCGTGCAGGTCGCGATTGAGGCCCACCAGCGCGCCGACGACGGTGGCGACGACAACGCGAAGCACGATGTCGACGATGTCCATGCGTGCAGTCTAGCGCAGCAAGCCAGACCCGTCATTGCGAGCGAAGCGAAGCAATCCAGGGCCGCGTCCACCGACTTCTGGATTGCTTCGTCGCCCCTGCGGGGCTCCTCGCAATGACGATGACTGATGCAGTTGACTCAGCCCTCGATCTTGGAAAAATCCGCCACCGCCCGCGTCGCCGCGCGGATTTCGTTGAGCAGCCTCAGCCGGTTCTCACGCAGCGGCTTGTCGTCGAGGTTGACCGTCACCTTGTCGAAGAAGGCATCGACGGTGGGCCGCAGTTTTGCCATGGCGCGCATGGCGGCTTCGAAATCCTCGGCAGCGACGGCGCGCTCGGCATCGGCTTTTGCGGCAATGATCGCTTGCGCCAGCGCTTTCTCTTCGTCTTGCTTATAGAGCTTAGGATCGGGCGCGCCGGTATACTCACGCTTATCCTTGCGCTCCTCGATACGGATGATGTTGGTGGCGCGCTTATAGCCGGCGAGCAGGTTCTTGCCGTCCTCGGTGTCGAGGAATTTTCCCAACGCCTCGACGCGGCGCACGATGAGCAGGAGATCGTCTTGCCCTTCCAGCGCAAACACCGCATCGACCAAATCGTGTCGCGCACCCTGTTCGCGGAGCTGAACTTTGAGGCGGTCGGCTAGAAACGAAAGCAAATCGGAAATTAATGCTTCAGGGAGAGCGGTAGCACCAGTTCCACGATTGGCATGTTCGTACCAGCTGGACTTAAAAACTTCCGAAAGGGTCAGTCGCAAATTGTTAGATAGAGCAAGTCGAATGACCCCTAAGGCCGCGCGACGCAGCGCAAACGGGTCCTTTGAACCCGTCGGCTTTTCGTCTTCGAACCAAAATCCTACCAGCGCATCGATCTTGTCTGCAAAAGCTACTGCAATCGACACCGGATCGCTCGGCACGAGATCATCCGGGCCCTTTGGACTGTAATGATCCTCGCAGGCATGCGCGACGGCTTCGTCCTCGCCCTGGGCCTCGGCGTAGTATTTGCCCATGGTGCCTTGCAGCTCGGGGAATTCGCCGACCACTTCGGTGAGCAAGTCGGCCTTGCAGAGACGCGCCGCGCGCTTAGCCTTCTCGACGTCGGCACCCACGAGCGGCGCCAGCTCGGCGGCCAATCGCTCAATCCTTTCAATGCGATCCCACTGGGTGCCGAGCTTCTCGTGAAAGATGATGTCCTTAAACTTTGGCAGCCGGTCTTCGAGCTTGGTCTTTAAATCGGTTTCGTAGAAAAACTTGGCATCCGACAGCCGGGCGCGGATGACGCGTTCATTGCCGGCGACGATGGCGGTGCCGCCGTCGGCCGCTTCCATGTTGGAGACGAGGATGAACTTGTCGACCAGCTTGGCGTGCGCGGCGTCGCGCAGCACGAAGCATTTCTGGTTGTTGCGGATGGTGGCGCGGATCACTTCCTCGGGGATGTGCAGGAATTTTTCGTCGAACGAGCCGATGAGCACCACCGGCCATTCGACGAGGCCGGCGGTCTCGGCCAACAGGCCTTCGTCCTCGACCAGTTCGAGGCCTTGGGCGAAGGCAAGCTCCTTGGCCTCCTCCAGAATGATGTTGCGCCGGCGCTGCGGGTCGAGCACGACCTTGGCGCGCTCGAGCTTTTGCATGTAGTCATCGAGCCGGCGCACCGCGAACGGCTGCGGCGCCAGGAAGCGATGGCCGCGGGTGACGTTGCCGGCGGCGATGCCGTCGACCGCGAACGGCACGATTTCCGGGTCCTCGGTTTCCGGCCCGAAGGTGGCGACGATGGCGTGCAGCGGCCGCACCCAGCCGAGCGCGCCGGGTTTTTCCGACTGCGCGCCCCAGCGCATCGATTTCGGCCACGGAAAACTTTTGACCACGTCCGGCAGAATTTCGCCGATCACGTCGATCGCCGGCCGTCCCGGCTTCTCGATCACCGCGACATAGAAGTCGCCCTTCTTGTCGGGCTGCACCTTGGCATCGTCGATCGATTTGAGCCCGGCGGCGCGCAAGAATCCGGCGATCGCGTTGTCCGGCGCGCCGACGCGCGGGCCCTTCTTCTCTTCGCGCACGTCGGGCTGTCGCGCCGGGATGCCGTGCACCGAAAGCGCGAGCCGCCGCGGCGTCACGAACGCCTTGGCACCGTCATGGACGAGCCCGGCCTCGACCAGCCGGTCGGTCACGATCTTGCGCAAATCCTCCGCCGCCCGCCCCTGCATGCGGGCGGGAATTTCCTCGGAGAACAGTTCGAGCAGAAGGTCGGGCATGGCGGCGCCTGCCTAGCAAGAGCGTAGTCCGCTGTCACCACGGCCAACCTACCAGCCGCCCCCGCCGCCGCCCCCTCCACCGCCGCCCGAACCGCCTCCGCCGCCGGAAAAGCCCGACGAACCGGAGGAGACCGGCATCGCCGCGGCCAGTGCGCCGCTCACGCCGGCAACCGTCGAGGCCATGGCGCTGTCGAAGTTTCCGCTCGACCAGTTGCCGCCGCCCGCATACCAGGTCGGCCGATAGCGCCGCATCGGATCGGCGTCTTCCGGATTCGCCCGCCGCAGCGCCGCCTCGAACGCCTTGGCCCACGGCTTTTCCACGTCGAGCACCACCGCGTAGGGCAGCAGCGCCTCGAAGCGATCGTTGGTGATCTCAGGCGCCCCGGCATTGAGACGATCGGACTCCGCGGTCGCGAGATAAAGCCGCAAGCCGTCGAGTTGATCCATCACCTTGCGGCCGAGCACGGTCGGCGCCCTCATCAAGTAGAGGAAAATGCCGTTGAGCGCGCCGAACGCGGCGACCAGCACGAAGGGAAACGGATCGCCCGCCATGAACGTGCGCAACGCCGGCAGGCTGTCGCTTAGCGCCGCATAGGAAAGATTGAAGGCGCTCGAGATGAAGATCACCGCAGCCAGCAGAAAGATGAAAAGATTCACCCCGCTTGCGAGTTTAGGGCCCTCACCGAACAAGGATCGCAGCAGCGGCAGCAGGAACAAACCGACGAACAGGCCGCCGAAGCCGGATACGTACACAATCGCGATGTCCGCATCTTGCAAGCCGCCGAATGCGAGAAGGACGACGACCACCGCCACCGTCATCGCCACGCCGAAGACGACATAGCCGAGATGACGGTTGAAGAAGCGATTGCGGTTCGCCGTGACGACAGCGTCGGTGAACCTGGTGACGGCATCGGCAACGTTGACGGCGTTGCCCTGCTTGATGACGAGTGTGCCGCCCGACACGCCGTTCACGCTGGAGACTATGGCGTGCTCCTCGGGCGGCAGCGGCGTGTCGCTGCCCTTGTAGTTTCCGGTCGTCTCGAGCGTCAGGACGCCCGCTGAATCATCGATGCGGATGAAGCCGCGCACGGCGAGCGACAGCATCGCCGCGGTGAACGCGCGCCATTTCTCGCGGGTGAGGCCCCACTGGTGAATGTAATTGGCAAGCGCCGGCGATATGCCGTCCGGCGGATGGAACAAGGGAATGATGGTGCCGCCCTTGGGATCGCGTCCGAACGCTTCCCAGGCGGCGAAATAATAGATGAGGACCGCGAGGAAGCCGATGCCGCCGATGATCCATGGCCGGTTGTCGAACAGCTGGTACCACAGCAGCGTGTTGGCGCTCGGCGGATCGACCGCATTCGCCGGCAAAGCAGCGACGACGGTCAAGCCTTCGGCGGGCGCCAACACCCTCGTGGTCGAGACCGTGAGCGTGCCGTCGCCGGCGATGCCGCCGTGCCAATCGGTGCCACGGGCGCCGAGCCGCCCGGTAAAGGCGGTCCAGCGCAACGGTGCGGTACCGTCCACGAGGTGAAGCCGATAGGTCGCCGTTTCGATCGGGAAATTCCAAAAGTTGCCGGTCACGTTCCAGTTCAGCTCGGGTTTTTGGTCGAACCAGCGCACCTGCCGCCCGGTCCGATAGCTGAACGTGTAGGTGTATTCTCCCGGCCGAATCACGAGGTCCTTGTCGCCCGCATAGATCCGGATGAAGCCGTGCGTCCGCTCGGTATGATAGGGCTCGCTAAAGCCGTCGCGGGAAACGGCGATGAGGTTGAAGGTCACCTCGCGCAAGCGGCCGCCGGCATCGCGAAACGTCAGCGGGAAGTCGCGGTAGATGCCGTGCCGCATCGCGTTGCCCTCGGCGCGCACGCGCAACGTTTCGGTGACGGTGAGTTCGCCGTCCTGGGCGACGCGCACGTCCGAATCGAAGGAATGGATGACTTCGGCGGCAAAAGCTTTGCCGGCAATGGTGAGTGCCGCAAGCAAAATGGCAATGCGCCAAAGCCTGTTCATGTCGGCGCCGCGTTGAATTGCACTTGCGGCGCGTTGCGCTCGCCGGCATCCGCCAGCTCGAAGAAATCGCGCGTCGCAAATCCGCACGCGCCGGCGACCACGCTATTCGGAAATGCCTGCACCGCGACGTTGAGGTTGCGCACCGCGCCGTTGTAGTAGCGGCGCGCCATCTGCAGGTCGTCTTCGAGCGCAGTGAGCTCCTTCTGCAGCTCGAGGAAATTGGCGCTGGCCTTCAGCTCGGGATAGTTTTCGGCGAGCGCAAACAGCTTGCCGAGCCCCGCCGACAGGGCGCCTTCCGCCTTGGCGCGGCCGGCTACATCGTCCGCCGGCACGGCGCGCGCGGCGCCGCGCAGCGCGGTGACCTCTTCGAGCACGCTCGTGCGCGGCGTAGCCTTTGACCGCTTCCACCAGGTTGGGGACCAGATCCAATCGCCGCTTGAGCTGGACGTCGATGCCGCTCCACGCCTCGTTCACCATCTGGCGCAGGCGCACCAAGCGGTTGAAGATGACGATGGCGTAGAGCGCTATCGCCACCGCGACTGCGATGATGATCCAAAACCGCATTGCTGCAGGTCGCCGGCCGAATCGAGGAGCGCAGACTATAGCCGCTTGTGGCTGCCGTCGCACATCGGCTTCTTGCCGCTGCGCTTGCAGGCGCAGAACCAAACCTCCTCGGATTTGTCGGCCTTGAACTCGATCGGCCGGAACGCGGTGGGCTTGTGCGAGCCGTCGCAGAACGGCTGCGATTTGGAGCGGCAATTGACTTCGTTGTTTACATGTACTATACGTAATAGTCGTAGACGATGGAGAAATATCGATGTCTTCAAAGATGGTTACGTCCCTCCGGGAAGTCATTGGAAACATTGATAAATATCAGAACGCTTTGCGGCAAGCAGAGATTAGGAGACGTGTCGCAATGGTCTGGTCCTGGTACGCCGTGAAAGATCAACACTCTGGTGAGTGGAAATTCGCTCCTAGCAAATTCGTCGGTTATCAAAATGCGAGCGCAGAACGCTACCTCGTGGAGTCGGGAACAGAAGGCGACTTTGACGGCCGAATAATCGAGCGCGTTCTCAAGCAGTGGTTCGAAACACCCGAAACCAATTCCAAACTCCAGCGCGAGCTTGCGGAGGCGCTGCGATCGTTTCTCGCGACCTTTGGCAAGGCACCCGGCGCGCGTGCGCGGGTCAGCGTGCCTGCAGAGTACGTCAGCCGTACTGACCGACCTGCGATAAGTAAAAATGATTACCTCGGGCGTATAAGCGCCGATCCTGAAATCTGCGGTGGCCGCCCTTGCATCAAAGGCACACGCATGCGGGTAGCCGATATTGTGGAAGCGCTCGCTCAAGGAACTACAAAGGAAGAATTGCTAGCGGATTTTGATTACCTGACCGCCGAAGACATTACGGCGGCATTGCTGTATGCCGCACGCGCGACTGAGCACCGGGTCGTGCGCACAGCCTGATGATTCGCTTCCTCATCGACGCGCAGCTTCCGCCGGGGCTGGCGCGTCGGCTCGCGAGCCGTGGTTATCCGGCCGAGCACGTGAACAGAATTTCGTTAGGGATTGCCTCCGATCTGGCCATTTGGCGGCATGCCGCGCGTACCGGCGCGACCCTTGTCACCAAGGACGAAGACTTTGTTGCGCTTGCCCGACGTGAATCGCATGGCCCACAGGTTGTCTGGATTCGCATCGGCAACATCAGCAATGACGCACTATGGCGTTCGACCGAACCTCTACTGGACGAGGTTGTGGAAACGCTGAAATCCGGCGAGAGGATCGTGGAAGTCCTCTAGCCGCTCGGTGTCACCCCGGTAGTTTCTTGTGGCTGCCGTCGCACATCGGCTTCTTGCCGCTGCGCTTGCAGGCACAGAACCAAACCTGCTCGGATTTGTCGGCCTTGAACTCGATCGGCCGGAACGCGGTGGGCTTGTGCGAGCCGTCGCAGAACGGCTGCGATTTGGAGCGCCCGCAGGCGCACCACCAGTAGCTCTTGCCGGACTCCACTTCGATCACGATCGGCCGCTGCCCGCCGATCTCCGGCATCTCGCCCGAACCTGTCGTCGCCGCGTCGCTCATGCGCTTCTCCCTCCGCCTTCCGTCGCCAGCCACGCCTCGCCGCATGCCTTGGCGAGCTCGCGCACCCGCAAGATATAGCTTTGCCGTTCGGTCACGGAAATCACGCCGCGGGCGTCGAGCAGATTGAACACATGGCTCGCCTTGATACACTGATCGTAGGCCGGCAGCGCCATCAGGTGCCGGCGTTTCGTATTTGGCGAACCGAACTGTCCCCACACTGGATTGTCTCGATAACCTTCAGGAACGCCCGAATAGATTTGTTCCTCAGTCCAGCCCGCGTCCAGATATTTTTTGCACGCCGCCTCCGCCATGCGGAATTGCTCGAACAGCATGTCGGTGTCGGCGTATTCGAAATTGTGCCGCGAGTATTCCTGCTCGGCTTGGAGGAACACGTCGCCGTAGCGCACGCGCTCGGCGCCGTCGCGGCCGTTGAAGTTGAGATCGAACACGTTCTCGACGCCCTGCACGTACATGGCGAGCCGCTCCAGCCCGTAGGTCAGCTCGCCGGACACCGGCGCGCATTCGAAGCCGGCGACCTGTTGAAAATAAGTGAACTGCGACACTTCCATGCCGTCGCACCAGCATTCCCAGCCGAGCCCCCAGGCGCCGAGCGTCGGGCTTTCCCAATCGTCCTCGACGAAGCGGATGTCGTGGATTTTCGGATCGATGCCGATGGCATAGAGCGATTTGAGATAAAGCTCCTGCAGATCGTCGGGCGAGGGTTTGAGGATCACCTGCAGCTGATAATAATGCTGCAACCGGTTAGGATTTTCGCCGTAGCGGCCGTCCTTGGGCCGCCGTGATGGCTGCACGTAGGCCGCGTTCCAGGGCTTTGGACCGAGCGCGCGCAGGGTCGTCGCCGGATGAAACGTGCCGGCGCCGACCTCCATGTCGTAGGGCTGCAGGATAATGCAGCCCCAATCCGCCCAGTAGCGCTGCAGCGCCAGGATCAAACCCTGGAACGAGTGCTCCGGGCGCATGTAGGACGGCAAATCAGACGCGTTCATGGGGCAACGTTGTTGGTGGAACCGCCCGCCGAGGTCAAGCCCGCCCGAGGAATTTCGATGGCGGGAAGCGATGCGGCCGCTATGCTGCCGGCCGACCGGTTGCGGCGGCTCCAGGGAGGAGATGGTTCAAATGATCGGACGCGTGCTCATGGCCGCATGTGCGGCGCTGCTGTCGCTCGCCGCTGCACCGCTGGCGAAGGCGCAGGATTTTCCGACCCGGCCGGTGCGCATCGTGGTGGCGTTCCCGCCCGGCGGTCCGACCGATTTCGTCGGCCGTCTCATCGCCGACAAGATGACGGCGACGCTCGGCCAGAAAGTGTTCATCGAGAACCGGCCTGGCGCCAACGGCACGGTCGGCGGCGCCAACGTGGCGCAGTCGGAGCCGGACGGCTACTCGCTGTTCCTCACCACCGCCGGCGCGGTGACGGTGTCGCCGCACATCATGCCGAAAATGCCGTACGACGCGCTGCGCGACTTCGCCCCGGTCGCCGAGGTCGTCACCAACACCGAAGTGCTGGTCGTGCGACCGCAGCTCGGCATCAAGGATGCCAAGGCACTGGTGGCGCTGGCCAAGCAAAAACCCGGCGCCATCACCTTCGCCTCGACCGGCATCGGCTCACCGCCGCATCTGGCGCAAATTCTGTTCGCCGATGCCGCCGGGGTGAAATTCCTGCACGTGCCGTATCGCGGCGCGGCGCCGGCGCTGACCGATCTGCTCGGCGGGCAGGTGCAAGTGTTTGCCGCCGACATTCCGGCGGTGATTTCGCAGATCCAGGCAGGCGCCATCGTGCCGATTGGCGTCGCTTCCAACAAGCGCAACGCCATTTTGCCGAACGTCGCGACTTTGGCCGAGCAAGGCTATCCCAATACCGATGCGTCGAACTGGTACGCATTGCTGGCGCCGGCGAAGACGCCGCCCGCGGTCATCGCCAAGCTCAACAACGCAGTCAACGCGGCGATCACGGACCCGGTGGTTCGCGACAAGCTGATCAAATCCGGCGCGGCGCCGGTCGGCGGCACGCCCGAACAGCTCGGCACGTTCATGAAGGCCGAATACGAAAAGTGGGGTCGCGTCGTGCGCGCCCACGGCATCCAGGAGACGCCGACGCCGTAGCCCTCACCCCGGCCGGTATTCGCCGGTGTGCGGGTCGCGCTTGAGCTTCGGCAGCGTATCGCGGTCGACCGGCTGGATCGGCGGCGCATCGCGGACACTGTCGAGCTCGTCATTGACGCGACGCGCTTCCTTGACGCACCAGCGCACCAGCGCCGCTGCTCCCATCAGGCCCAGCGCCAAGACAAAGGCCGGCGGCATCTTTCGACCTCCTTAGAGCCCGTAGCGCGCCCAGATCGCCCGGGCCTCGAGCGCCGATATGATATCCGCAGCGAGGCCGCTTTGCAGCAATTCGTTGCCGTCGCCCAAGGAACCGCCGATCGCACTGCCAACGCCTGGAATCCGCCGCCCGAGCCAGCCGCGCTCGGCGCTCACCAGCGGCATAACGACCTTATCGCCGAATCGTTCGCGCAGTACGCTGCGCAGATCACCGATCGCGTCGACGAGGCCGAGTTCGAGCGCGCGGCGGCCGGTCCAATAGGCGCCGGAGAACAGATCGCTGTCGGCTTCGTCGAGCTTGCCGGCGCGGCGCGATCTGACCAGCGCGATGAAATCGTCATGGATCTGCCGCTGCAGCTTTTTCAGCCGCTCGACGTCGCCTGAATCCTCGGGCAGGAACGGGTCGAGCATCGCCTTGTGGTCGCCGGACGTGTAGAGCCGCCGCTCGATGCCGAGCTTGGCGATCGCCTTGTCGAAGCCGAACGAGCCGCCGACCACGCCGATCGAGCCGACGATCGAGTTCGCATCGGCGACGATCTCGTCGGCCGCGCAGGCGATCATGTAGCCGCCGGACGCCGCGGCATCCTCCACGAAAGCAATGACGCGACGATTCTTTTCCGTCGCCAATTCGCGAATGCGCTGAAAGATCAGATGCGATTGTGCCGCCGAACCGCCCGGCGAATTGATGACGAGCGCGACCGCGGCGGCGCGGCGGGACGCGAAGGCGCGATCGAGCATGCGCGCGGTGCTGGCGAGCGACAGGCCCGGGCGGAGCGGTGTCGAAAAACCGATCACGCCGGTCAGCCGCACCACCGGCACGAACGGCGTGTCGCCGCGCCAGCGCCGCGGCAACAGCGGCCGTAATGGCGCCGCAGCGCGCCTTGAAAAATCCTTGAAGCCTTCAGTCGACCACAAATCTGTCATGCAACTTACATAGGGCGCGGCGCGCAACGGCTCAAGTAACCGCGCGTTAACGCATGGAATGCTTCTTGCTTACCATAATGATGCCGGAACAATGAGCTACATGGCCCGACTATGAAGATTTACATGCTGCTGATGCTGATGGCCGTGTTCGTTGGCTATTCCTATGTTCCGGCGCGCTCCCGGGCGCAGTCGCGCGATTCGGCATCGCCCAATTCGCTGCCAGCCTATGCCCAACGGATGAGCAGCCGCCGACTTTAGCTGTCGGCCAGCGGCAAGCTTCCGGCGCCGCGCAATACGGCTTCGGCTTGCATTGTCGGCTTGCCCGCGGCATCGGCGAGTACAAAGCCCGGAAGCATCGCCAGCGGTGCGCGGCTTCCTTTGACTGCGCGCGCCAGGACACGGATCGCCGGCCCACCCGGCTTCGGATGAATCGGCAACAGCGTCACGGCGCCGAAATCGGCGGCGAGGCCGGCCAACACCTCCGTAAGAGCGTCGGCGCGCCAGATCAGCGTCAGCGCGCCAGAAGGGCGCAGCAGTCGCGACGCGGCGTGCAGCCATTCATTGAGCGTACCCGGTTTGGCGGCGTGGGCGGCCCGGCGGCGCGGCTCGGGCGACGGGCTTTGCAAAACATTGAACGGCGGATTCATCAGCACGCAATCGACCGATCCGGCAGCAAGTCCTGCTGCAGCGAACGCTTCGGCGGGCGCACCAACGTCGAGGCAGAGCGCGCGTACTTGTTTGTTCATGCCGTTGCGCACCGCGTTTTCTCCGGCGAGGGCAACAAGCAGCGGATCGATGTCGAGGAGCGTGACCCGCACACCGTCGACGCGCGTGGCCAGCGCCAGCCCGGCCGCGCCGACGCCGGCCCCAAGATCGACGGCGTGGTCGCCCGGACCCGCGGCGGTCGCCGCCGCCAGCAGGATCGCATCATGACCGACGCGATGGCCGCGCAACGGCTGGCGCAGCACGAGACGGCCGCCAAGCACGGCATCGTCGCTGGTTCCGTCAAGCTGATGTGGCGCGACCATCGCAATTTGCCGCAATCGTTGCCTAAGCCCGCAGTCGTTCGCTAAGGTGGGGACGGGGTCTTCGTTGTTCTGTTCCCGCAAGGAATTCGTCAGTCCATGGCCGGCGCCGCCCGCCTGATGCAGGCGATCCGCATCCGCGATACCACGCAGCCGTTCGATCGCCTGGTCAGGTTCAATTGGCCGGGCCAATTCGTCGTCACGTTCGCCGGCATGCTGGTTTCGTTTCTGATCGCCGGCTTCTGGTTTCCGTATTGGCGCATCGTCGATATGGACGTCTGTATGATTTATAACGCGTTGCTGCTCAACGCGCATCTGCCGCAGGAATTTTTCCATCACCCCGGCTATCTGCCGATCCTGCTGCTGAGCTATTGGCTGCGTGCGCTGCACGCCATAAGGCTCGTCCCCGTCGATTCGTTCACGGCGGTGCCGCCGATCGGCGATTTGAACGCATTCGGCGCGGCCTGGATGCCGGCGACGCAGGCCGGCCGCGTGCTGTCGCTCATCACCGCGATGGCGTTCGTCGCGGCGTTCATCTATCTCTTGCGCGCGCTGGTGCGCGACTGGCGCATTGCCGGCTTTGGCGGTTTTCTCCTGGCGTTTTCCGGCGGCATGGCGATGGCGATGCGCGTCATGCGCACCGAGCTTTTATCCGCCGGGCTGTTCATGATCGCGCTGCTCCTGATGCTCGTTGCCGCCAAGCGCGGCGATCGGCCGTGGCGGCCTGCCGTGGTCGGCATTGCGAGCCTCCTCATCACGCTTGGGATGCAGAGCAAGGTGCAAGTGTTTTTCCTGATCTGCGCCCTGCCGATCCTGCTCCTGCCGTTCGGTCCCGATGCGAAGGTTAAATTGGATGCGCAAGCCGGTTTCTGGCGCTCGCGCAAAGCATGGGCGGGGCTTGCCGCGGCCGCTGTGGTGACGGCTGTGGTCGTCTATCTGGCGAGGGATCTGCTCAGGCTCGGCTTTGCGCCGGCGGACCACCCCGACATGCCGCTGCTCTCGGTCGGCATCAGCAACGCAACATATTGGTCGTTGGTCGCCGTGTGGCTCGCGCTTGGCATGATCGCGTATTGCTTGACGTGGCGGGTTGCCGCGCTCGAAGCGCTCGCGGCGGCCTTGGCGGCCGTCGCAGGCTGCATGATCGGGCTGTTGGCGCTGTACGTACGCTTTCATCCCGGCAACGTCGTCGCCGTCTTTCATCCACTGGAGACGATGTTCGCCTGGGGCGCAGCGTCCGATCCGCGACTTGCATCCGGTCATTCGCTGTTCAGTCCGGCCCGCGTTCAGTTCCTGGTGCAGGCGATCGCCGGCGTAATCGCGCGGCGCACGTTCTTTCTGGAATCGTCGCCGCGGCCGACGATCTTTCTCGAATGGTTCGTGATCGCCGCGACGGTCATCGCCATGCGGCGGCGGCAATGGCGCCTCGTCGCCTGCGTCGCGGCTTTGATGCTCACCGACTGGGGCGTCGATCTCCTGGACATGGGCCGGCGCCTGCAACAAGGCTATTTCCTCTACACCGACCCGCTGGCGATCATCGCCGCCGCGCTGTTGATCGCCGGCCTTGCCGACCTGCAGCGGCATCGCTGGACCTATCCGATCGGCGTTGCGCTCGTGGTGAGCCACGTCGTCGTCAGCCAGGCCGAGCCGATCAAGCACGCGCTACGCAGCGACAGCCCGCAAGCGCTGTGCAATCCGGCCCTCATATCCACGCATTATCCTCGCCTCGCCCCGCTGCCGTTCTGCCCGCCGCCGGCCGCTGTACCGCAATAAACGTAGGTTGCTCTGCGCAAACCGCCGTCGGCCTCGGCTTCTTAAAATTCCAGCGCGACCTTCGAATAAACTGGATGCCGAAAGGTGTCGGCAAGCGCCTGCTGCAGCGGCGTCGGCGTCACGCCGAAGACGCCTGGCCAATCGATCACCTCAAACCAGTCCGGAGTGACAAACGCTTCCAGTTGTTTCACGGTGAACGGCGGATCGCGATCAAATAGCGCGTAAGTCATGAGCATGCTGCGAAACAGCCCGTAGGGAATCGGCAAAATCCATGCGCGCGCACCGCACGCCTCCCTGACGCGGCGAATCAGATCGATGAATTCGATCGGCTCGAGACCTGAAATAGTGTGAATCTCGCCCGCGGGCCGGCGGGCGACGCAGGACATGACGATCTCGCAAAAATCGCCGGCGTAAAGCGGTTGCCGCAGGTACCTGCCATTCCCCGGAATGGGAAACACCGGCGAGCGCCGCATGAACCGCGCCAGCCAACCAAGATGTTTGCGGTCGAACCAGCCGAACATGAGGGTTGGGCGGAGCACGATCGTCGGCAGCGCGGAATCGAGGACCAGCCGTTCCTGGGCCTGCTTGCTCTCGGCGTACATCTCGTAGGCCGGCGAGTTCACCACCGCGGTGCTGACGTGAACCAGATAGACGTCGTGCCGGCGTATCGCCTCGAGCAGACGCTGTGTCGCCGTCACGTTGTTGCGGGCAAAGGCGGCGGCGTCGAGGCCGCCGATCTGCGCGTGGCATATGACGATGACGTCGGCATCGGCGATGGCGTTTTGCCAAGCGCCCACCTTCGCGAGATCGGCCGCGATGACCGTGATGTCGGGATGCAAGGCGCGCAGCAGCGCGGTGTTGGCGGGATGCTTATCGATGGCGACGATCTCGCGGAAGCCGCGCGCCTTAAGACGCGGGATGAGGTTCTGCCCGACCAGCCCGGCCGCGCCCGTGATGGCGATTTTTGCAGTCACGCCAGGCTCAAATCTTCAATCGGCGGGCTGCGGATTTAAAACGAGCTTTGCGGCTTGCTTTGGATTGAAAAGCAGGCTGCCCATCATGGCGCAATTGTGCGTACAGTGACACTCGCCGCGCTCGATCGAAGCGACCTGATCGCGGTAAGCTTGGCTCTGCATGATTTCCGCCCAGCTCTGGGTTTTGACGTTGCCGACGGCGTCGAGCATCTCGCAGGACGACACCCGGCCGTCGCCCATGACCACCATGTGGAATTTGCCGGCGTAACACGGCGTAACTTGCCGCCGCTCGCTGATCGTGCGCAGCGACGTGGCCCATAGCAGCCTGTGATAATTGCGCAGGATGCGGGCCGCCAGGACATTCTGACCGTAATCGTAGGTCGAGAGAATCTCGAACATTTCGGGCGCCATCCGCTTGAGCGCATCGAGCGGCGGCAGGCTTACCGAGTCATTCATCGGTTCGCCGCGCAACAGAATGATCGAGTGGAAGTCGACGCCGCGCTCGCGGACGAGGCGCATCAACGGAATGACTTCGTCGATGTTGTGGTTGGTGACGCAGGTATTGATCTTGACCGCGATGCCGCCGACGGCGCGCACTTTCGCATAGCAGTCCCAAACCTGGCGCCAATTGTCAGGCGTGCCGCGCACCTTGGCGTGGGTTTCCGGCAGGCCGTCGAGGCTGAAGGAGACCGTGATCTCCGCCCGGGTTTGGCTCTTTATTCGTTCGAGCGCCGGGATCAAGAGGTTTGGCAGCGATCCGTTGCTCGGGATTTGTACTACCTTGGCGTCGAACGCGGCGACGATATCGGCCAAATCCTTGCGCAACGACGGCTCGCCGCCGCCGATGTCCAGCCAAAACAACGGCCCGACCTGGCGGGCGATCTCCTGGAACTGCGCCAGCTTCAGATCGCGCTTGGGCGAGAAATCGATGAAACAGTGTTCGCAACGGAAATTGCAGTGATTCGTCACGTGAATGATGAGGTGCTGCAGGTTCCGCCGCAGCAGGTAGGCGCCAAAGGCGCGCGCAAAGTCCAAGCCGGCTGCTGCCATAGGCCATTCCAGACGTGACGTTGTTCTGCAGGGACGCGTTGCCTCGCCCGGCCCAGTATCCTAACATAATGCCAATAGGGCAACAAAATCAGCGTCGCGTGCCCGCGGGGGTTTGCGGTCCAGTGCTCGAATTAACGACGTGGCGTGGAACGGCGCAGTCGAGTGCGGTGATTGTACCGTTCAAGGACGGCTTCGACGCGCTCGCGCCCTGTTTGGCATCGGTGCTTGCCGGCTTGCCGGACGGCACGCGCCTGGTCGCAGTCGATGACGGCAGCCGCACGGATCCCGCTATCGATCCCAGGCTGGCGCCGCTCTTGAAGCATCCAGCGTCGGTGCTGCTGCGCCACGATCGTAATCGCGGCGCCGCGGCTGCGCGCAATTCCGGCCTGCAATGGTGTTGGAAGAATGGCGTCGATACCGTCATCCTGCTCGACGCCGACTGCATCGCGCCGGCGAACTTCGTGCAATGTCACCTCGCGCACCATCATGCTCATCGCGACGCGCTCGGCGTGGCCGGCGCCATCGAAGGATGCGGGCATGGCTTCTGGTCGAACGTCGACACCATGCTGTCGTGGTTCATCTCGGTGCCGAGGAGCGACTGCGACATCGATTTTCCGTATCATCCGCCGACCACCAACCTGAGCTTCAAACTGCACCAGCACAGCCGCCGGCTGCTGCGCCTTGAGGAACGGCTGCGCACCGGCGAGGACGTCGCCCTGTTCCGGCGCATACGAAATGCCGGCGAGCGCGTGCGGTTCATGCGGGCGCCCGCCATCGTGCATCTGGACCGAACCGGGTTTGCAGCTGTGCTACGCCATCAATATCGCTGGGGTCTGCACACCTTCCCGGTGCGGTCCGGCAGCCTGAACGCGCCGATCGCGGCGCGGTTCGCGTTCGTGGCGGCATTCATTCCGTTGGCGCCGGTCTACGCCGCGCTTGGAACGTGGTTGAACATGCGGCTCTGGCTGCGCCATCGCCGCCGCGACTGGTACCTGGTGCCGCTCGCGTATCTCGCTTACCTGCTCAAGGCGGTTGCCGCGGTCCACGGCGCGATCGTGCCGGGCGCCGCGCTTTATCCGCCGAATAATGCGGCCGCCGACCAGGATCGAGTCAGGGCCCAAGAAGCAATTCTGCAATCGGCGGATTAGGGGCGGTCGTGATTGCGCACACCTCGCCGCGACGCGGCGTCGCTCGAGCAGGGGTCCTCCCCGCTCGCAAACGAGAACGCGAGCTCGTGCTAGCCCTTATCGGGACGAAGCTCGTGGCCGTATCCGGCCTCAGTCAACAGCCGCCGCGCCGCCGCCGCTTCGTCCGCGTCGACCAGGATGCGCCGCGGAAAGACGCCGATCGAGCCTTCCAGCACGCTCATGTTCTGATCGACCACGATGTGATGGATGCGCGCCGCTTTCAACAGCGCTTCGATCGCCGAGATCAACACCGCATCGTTGGTGCGGACCAGTTCGCGCATCGCTTCAGCTCCGCCGCCCTTCCTCGCCCGGCGCGCGCAGCGCCAGATAGGCGATGAGTTTTGCTTCGCGGCGCCCACGAGTGACCGTATCGAGGATCAAGCCGCAAGCAATCGACAGAAAGGCCAACAGCATCAGCCCGGTGGAGAGCACCGCGGTCGGCAGCCGCGGCACCAGGCCCAGCTGCAAATAGGTGATGAAAATCGGGATGGCGAGGCCGATGGCGATCAGCGCCAACGCGATGCCGAACGAGCCGAACAGGGCAAGCGGCCGTTCAGCGCGGTAGAGCTTGAGCACCGTCCAAAGAATGCGGAAGCCGTCGTGCCAGGTCGACAGCTTGGACGCCGAACCGCTCGGCCGCGAGTAATAGGGCGTCGCCACTTCGCCGACCGGCAATTCAAGCTCGAGCGCGTGCACAGTCAGTTCGGTTTCGATCTCGAAGCCTCCGGACAATATCGGAAACGACTTGACGAAACGTCGCGAGAACACCCGATAGCCCGATAGAATGTCGGTGAAGGCGCGGCCGAAAATATGGGTGACGAAGCCGGTCAACAGGCGGTTGCCGGCGCGATGCCCGAGCCGATAGGCCTTGTCGTCGCGGTCGACGCGGGTCGCCACCACCATATCGAGCCGGTCCCCCAAGAGCCTTGCGATCATCGCCGGCGCGCTGGGCGCGTCATAAGTCGCATCGCCGTCGACCAGCACGTAGACGTCGGCCTCGATGTCGTTGAACATGCGCCGCACCACGTAGCCCTTGCCCTGATGGGTCTCGCGGCGCACCACGGCGCCGGCGCGCTTGGCGGCTTCGATCGTGCCATCGCGGGAATTGTTGTCGTAAACGTAAATCGTCGCACTCGGCAAGGCGGCGCGAAAATCGCCGATCACTTTGCCGATCGCGCGTTCCTCATTGTAGCACGGCACCAGGACGGCAACCTCATAGCGGTCCATGGCGGCAGCTTCGGCGAGAATCTGGCTGCTTGACATTGTTCCCCTCCGCCGCCACGTCCATAACTACGGCCGACCGGCCGGAAGTGGCGACGAACGCTGTTAGACGCGATCCCGACGCTTCGCCGCTGCCGAGACGAAGGTGTCCTTGCCGTGTCACCATAGCGTTTCTATGGTGCTCCGTCCTGTACTGCGAATCGATTTAGGTAGAGAAGATTGGAGAAAATTTCAGTGGCCGTCATCCTTCCGTTCGAGAGCCGCGGCGAACCTTCAATCGAGCCCCTGGTGGACCTGGTTGCCGCCGACATGGAGCGCGTCAACGGCGCGATCCTGGCGCGCGCCGGTTCCGAAGTGACGATGATTCCCGAGGTCGCCAATCACCTCATCAATTCCGGCGGCAAGCGGCTGCGTCCGATACTGACCTTGGCGCTGGCGCGGCTCACCGGCTACGGCGGCGACGGCCACATCAAGCTCGCCGCCGCGGTCGAGTTCATGCACACAGCGACGCTGCTGCACGACGACGTGGTCGACGAAAGCGAGCTGCGCCGCGGCCGGCTCGCCGCGCGCATGCTGTGGGGCAACGAGGCGAGCGTGCTGGTCGGCGATTTTCTGCTCGGCCAGGCATTCAAGATGATGGTCGAGGTCGGCAGCCTCAAGGCGCTGGAAATCCTATCGTCGGCCGCCGCGGTGATCGCCGAAGGCGAGGTCATGCAGCTTGCCGCCGCCAAGAACACCGCGACCACCGAGGACGAATACATCGCGGTGATCCGCGCCAAGACTGCGGAGCTGTTCGCCGCGGCCTGCGAAGTCGGCCCGGCGCTGTCCGGCAGCGCCAAGGCCGAACAGGCCGCCTGCCGCTCGTTCGGCATGAATCTCGGAATTACCTTCCAGCTGGTCGACGACGTCCTCGACTACGGCGGCACCGCCCAGAAACTTGGCAAGAACATCGGCGACGATTTTCGCGAGGGCAAGATCACGCTGCCAGTGGTGCTGGCGTTCCGCCGCGGCGGCGAAGCCGAACGCGCGTTCTGGCGGCGCACACTGGAACGCGGCGAGACCGACGATGCCGATCTCGATCATGCCATCGGCCTCATGGCCAAGCACCGCGCGCTCGAAGACACCTTGCGCCGCGCCCAGCACTACGGCGCGATCGCCCGCGATGCGCTGGCGCTATTTCCCGACTCGCCGATGAAAGCCGCGCTGGCCGAGACCGTCGACTTCTGCATCGCGCGGACGCACTGAAGCACAATCGCTCGCGTCAGCTCCCGCCGAGCGCGGTGGCGCGCACCCACCATTCCGGATGCCTGCGTGTGATCGTCTTCGCCCCTTCGATCGCAGCAGCAGCGGTCGAAAACAGACCGAAACAGGTCGCGCCGGAGCCCGACATGCGGGCCAACCGGCAGCCCGACAGCGCCCGCAAGGCGATCAGCACCTCGGCGATCGGCGGCGCCAGCGCAATGGCCGCGGGCTCCAAGTCGTTGGCCTGCAGGGCGAGAAGCTGCAGGCATTGGTCGCGGCTCGCCGTCATCGTCAGCCGGCTGGCGTCGGACGCCGCGGGCTCCCCGGCCGCAGTCCAGCGCGCGAACACCGCCTGGGTGGCAAGCGCCACGCCGGGATTGACCAGCACAGCCGGCAACGGCGGCAGCGCCAACGGCGCCGACAATATGTCGCCGATGCCGCGCATCAGCCGCGGCCGCGGATCCAAACAGACCGGCACGTCGGCGCCGGTGGCGCGGGCGGCGTCGAACAGCCGGCCATCGTCGGCGGCAAGATCGTTGGCGCGCGCCAACAGACGCAAGGCCGCGGCAGCATCGGCCGAGCCACCGCCGAGGCCGGCGGCGACCGGCAGCCGTTTGTCGAGATGAAAGGCGCCAAGGCGCAGCCCGGCCACGCGCGCAGCAAGCGCAACCGCCCCCTTAACCACCAGATTGTCGGCGCCGTCGCCGGCCTGCACGGCGCCCGGCCCGCTGACCGTCAGCGCCAGTTCGCCGAACGGCGCGAAGCTTAATTCATCGCCGATGTCGGCGAACGCCACCAGGCTTTCCAGGTCGTGATAGCCGTCAGCGCGACGGCCGACCACCCGCAGCGTCAGGTTGACCTTGGCAGGTGCGCCTTCGACCAAACTTTCCGGCGCAGCCATTACCCGCCGTTGCCGGCCTTCTTGCCCTTGAGCGCGTCCGCCGAGGAAGGAGCGTTATCGGGCGGCAGCCCGTCCTTGAGCTTCTTCTCCAAGGTCGCAAGCTCGTCCGGCTCCGGACTGAAGTCTTTGGCTTGCGCCCACTGGAAATGCGCCTCGAGCGTGCGTCCGACCCGCCAATAGGCGTCGCCGAGATGGTCGTTGATGGTCGGATCGTCGGGCTTGAGCAGCACGGCGCGCTCGAGATTCTTCACCGCCTCGTCGTAATTGCCGGTGCGGAAATAGGCCCAGCCCAGCGAATCGACGATGTAGCCGTCGTCCGGCCGCTGCTCGACGGCCTTGCGGATCATGTCCATGCCCTCTTCGAGGTGCAGGCCCTTATCGACCCACGAATAGCCGAGATAGTTGAGCACCAGCGGCTGATCGGGAAACAGCTCGAGCGCCTTTTTCATATCGGCTTCGGCGTTCGGCCATTGATTGGCGCGCTCGTAACAGATGCCGCGGAAATAGAACATCACCCAGTTCGATTTCGTCGGCTGCGGAATGGTGGCGATGGCCTTGCCATAAGCGTCGGCGCAACCGGCGAAGTCCTTGCGGCCGCGCTCGACATTGCCCAAGGCGATCAGCGCTTCGGTGTCCTTCGGGTGCTCGGCAACGACATGGTCGAGCCGCTTCTTGGCCTCGTCGGTGCGGTCGAGCGCATCGAGGTCGATGGCGGACTGGATTTGCGCGCTGCGCTCAAGCGGCGAATTGGCGGGAACGCGCTCGTAGACCTTGATGGCGAGATCGGGCTTTTTCAGCGTCTCGAAAAGGTCGGCGAGCGACAAGAGCGCCATGCCGTGCGTCGGCTCGAGATAGAGCGCCAGCTGCAGATAAACCAGCGCCAAATCCTCGCCGCCGCGGCGCCCGATCGAGGCGCCGATGCCGTAAAGCGCCTCGGCGGCGCCGTCTTGCGCCGAATCGACGAGCGGCGGCAGCTTGGCGTTGTCGGAGAGCTGTTTGATGTCCTGCTGGATCAATGGGTGATCCGGCAGCTGGGCGTCGAAGTCGCGATAGACCTTCAGCGCCGCATCCTTGCCGCCGTTGCGCGACAGATAACGGCCGTACGCCTGCACGGTGCGCAACGCGGTGGAATCGGCCTTATAGGCGCTGGCGTAGCGCTTGCCGGCGTCCTTCTTCCGATTGGCCAGATCGAGCATCAGGCCGGCATGCAGATCCTTGAAAATGCCGTACCAATCCGGCCCGGTGAGCCGGTCCATCTCGTCGACCGCGCCGTGGACGTCGCCGCTGCCGTAGGTCGCCCAAGCCGACAAAAGCGCAGCGGTCAAGTCGGTCACCGGGCCATGCACCGATTGGGAAAAATCCTGCCGCGCGAGCCCGTATTGCCGCTGCTTGAGGGCGCGCACGCCGAGCACCAGGCGGGCGATGCGGTCGTTATGGTCGACTTGGAGGAGCTTGTCGGCAAGCTTGGCGGCCTGGTCGACGTCGCCGTCGGTCAGCACCGAGAGAAACGCGTGGCTGAGCAAATCGGGATTGTGCGGATCGGACTTAAGGACATTGAGGTAGTACGACGCCGCCGCCGCCGCGTCGCGCTCGACGCCGGCATGGCGGGCCGCCAGATAATTGCCGGCGGCGTTGTCCGATAGAACGTCCTGCTGGTTCGGCGCCTGCGCGGCATGCGCGGCCGGCAGGCTCAACATCACGACAGCGCCAATGACGGCGGCATGCCGGTACAACAGCGAATGAGTCACGGAAGCTCCATCGATCGCATTGATTGGCGGATCGGAATCACACGCCGAAATCGCGCGCGACCACAACCCCTTTTGGACCCTTTTGCGGGGTCTACGCAAGGACCGCTCAACCATTAGGCCCGCCAACGGCGGCAAAATCGCGGCAATAACCATGCGCCACGACGTCGCCGACGCTTTCTCCCTGCCGGAAACCCGCGCCAGACCGGCATTTATCGAGGATGCCCCGTTTGAGGCATGGCACCGCGGTTTTCCAAGCTTTTGGCGATCAAGATCTCGTGCACATCGCGGCTGGCGCTTTGTGTGGTGAATAGGTCGCGCCGTAATCGCGTGCAAAGTCGCCTGCGGCACTACTGTTCCGGCTTTGGCGGCGAGGGAAAGCGCATGAAATGCGCGGCGACGCAAATCCCAGCGGCCATTCCGCCGCTCGTAAATGTCCGTATAGCGTCGATAGGAGATTCGCCGGTGAGCCTCGTATCCCGGTAACCGGAATGTATGATGGCGGCGTCGCCCAGAATCCGCACCATTACGTCCACCGCCTCGGCATGCGTGCCCGGAAGGCGCGAAGCGCCGTGCCCACGCAGTTCATTTGTTTCGAGAACGCGTGAGCCCTGCCGCAGCGTGACAAGCGTAGCGAAGTGCCGAGCCAATCAGGCGCGATTATTGCGCAGGCTTTCGAATAGCCAGGCGTCCTTGCCCAGATCGCGCTGCAGGATTCCGGAAGCGATGGAGCCGCCGCTGCCGCGCGCTGTCGCTATGCCTTCCGTCGGCGCATCGTGTTCTTGGTGTTCCTGCTCTTGACGCCGCACCGCGGACTCGAGCTGCCAGAACAGATTGCCCAGCGCCGTTATGGTGTGTTCGGCGCCGGCCAAGGCGGTGGCCCGCCGCGCCAATTCGGCGGCCGATTCCGCGTGGGCCCCTCTCAGGCGCTCGATATCGCTCTCGCTGTCGCGCAGCCGCTGCTCCATTTGCTCAAGCCGTTTCTCAGCGCTCTCGGCGCGCGCTGAAACCAGCGCAAGTTGGCGCTCTCTTGCAGATATGTCTGCGCGGTTCTGCTCGTTCGCCTTCGTCCGCTCCGCCTCCGCCGCAGCCAGCGCAAGACGAGCGCGCTCGAGCTGATCGTGCTTGATCTGGAGATCGGCAGAAAGCTCGGTAACCCGGTGCGACAGATGCGAATTCTCGTCGGACTTCAGCGCAAGCGACTTTTGCAGCGGGGTTCGCTCCGCGTCTGCCACAGCCAACGCAAGGCGCGCGCGCTCGAGCTGATCGTGCTTGATCTGAAGATCGGTAGACAGCTCCGAAATGCGCTGCGACAAGCGTGAATTTTCGTCGGACTTCACGGCAACGGACTTTTCCAGCGAGATCCGCTCCGTTTCCACCGCAGCTAGCGCAAGACGTGCGCCTTCGAATTGATCGTGCTTGATCTGCAGATCGGCGGAAAGCTCGGTGATGCGGTCAGACAGGCTTGAATTTTCGTCAGTCTTCAGAGCGAGGGACGTTTCCAGCGAGGCGGCTCTATTCTGCTGATTCGTGAGCTGCTCGCGGGCCTGATCCAGTTCACACTCCAACTCCGCGATGCGCTGATCCGCCGCCGCGGCCCGGAGCGCCTGCGCAGTCAGCGTCTGCCGCCGTCCATTGAGCGTCCAGGCAAAGCCGTCTTCCGCCGTCATGGCGTCTTTCTGCGGGAGCCGTAACGCCGTCCCTAACTGCGGCCCCGCCCCATTGTGGTCTGTTCAATTGCTATTGTGACAATGGTTAACGGAACCTTAAAGCCGGCAGGCTCCGCCAAGCCCACAGGGCAGTAATTGCGCATCTCAGTGCAGGCCCTGATAGCCCAGGACGGCGAGCTCGATCGCGATCAGAATGACGATGGCGATTTCCAAGCGCAGCGAACGGCGCGTATCGATGATGTCGGTCAGCACCTGCGCGGTCTCGGCAATGACCTCCAGTTTGCGGGACAGCATTTCGGCGCGTTCTTTGAGCTCATACTCGTCCTGCAATCGCGCATAGAGCCGCTCCAGGTCCTGACGATCCCAGACCACATCGGGCTTTTCCGCCACCGCGACACGGCCTGAGACGCGTTGGCGAACCAGCAAGGCATTACCGATGTGCTGCAGGATGGCGCGCCGCGTCGCCGTGACCCGGCCTCTTTCGGCAAGTTCGCGGGCCAGCGGTTCGACCAGCTCGAACACCGAGGTAACCTCTCGCTCGTCGCGGGCAAGCACGACGCTCTTCGACAGCGCGTCGGCAATGATGATGAGCCGGTCCGGCGTTGCGTTCTTCAGGATCATCGGACCGCCCGGCAGGATCTGATCCTCCTTGTCGGGCGCGACCTCGATCAGCAATGTTTCGTCTTCAACGACGGGGACCGGCCTTATCAGACGCGGCTGCAGCGACCGCAATATCTCCGCCTCTTCCTGGGGCGACACGCACATGATCACTGCGACGCCGTAGCGGAATAACGTCACCAAACCTTCAGTGCCGACGCGATAGGTCAATGGAACGGTCGAAATCACGCCTTCATGTTCGAGCCCCGCGGTGTCGATGCGGTCGCTCAAGAGCATGGCCTTGATGCGTCTCGTGCTGCGCAGAACCTGGCGGCTGTCGCCGCCGGCTGTGGAACTCACGGTAGCGGTTTCCGCCATGACTGCACTCTTATGAAAGGCGTGCCGGCTGAAGAAAAGTCGATGCACACGGTTTAAATCGGTGCGGCGGTCGGGCGAAACAAGAGTCCGATTGGCGCGCGATCCCGTCCATTTTTCGGGGACTTATGCAACGGGCGGGCCTAGGCGTCCGCGCCCTGCCATAGTTCACAGGGGTGCGTCGAGAATTAGGGAGGCTTGTGCTGGGCAATGGAAGAATGCTGTTGGCTGCCGCCGTTCTTTGCGCCGGTCTGATAGCGGCGTCGGCGCAACTTTGCGGTGCCGCGGCGCGACGCGCGTCGTGGCGAATTTATTCGATTCGACGGCGCCGGCGCGTTGTCTTGATCTGCCAGTGTGAGGGCGATACGGTTCCCAGTCGCAGCTGCTTCAGTCGCGGTTAGCTCTGATAATGCTCATGCAGCGGCTCTCGTCTTCGCCCAGGAAAGGCCGACGCCCGTGCTTGGCCGTCCTTGCTGCTATGGCCGCGGCAGCTCTCGCGGGGTGCGGCTCCAGGAACACTTATGTCCAGCCGCCGCCTCCGAAAGTCACGGTCGCGCAGCCGCTGCAGCAGCCGGTGACGCTCTATCTCGAGCTGACCGGCAACACCGCGCCGTTTCGATCCGCCAATCTGGTCGCGCGTGTCCAGGGTTATCTGGAAACGATCGATTATCAGGACGGCGCCGCGGTCAAGACGGGAACGCAGCTGTTCGGCATCGAGCGCGACCTTTATCAAGCGCAGCTCGATCAAGCCAAAGCGCAATTGGCTAAGGACCAGTCGGTGCTCGCTCAAGCGAAAGTCAATCTTCAGCGTTACCAAACGCTGCGACAGCAGAACTCGATCGCGGCGCAGCAAGCCGAAGACCAAGCCTTCGTGGTGCAGCAGAACCAGGCGACCGTCGACCTCGATAAGGCCAATGTCGATACCGCAAGCATCAACCTTGCCTATACCACTGTCCGCGCCCCCTTCGACGGCATCGTCACCAGTCATTTGGTCGATATCGGCACGCTGGTTGGCGTGTCTGGAACGGTCACCCCGCTCGCAACCATCGTCCAGACCGACCCGCTCTATGCCAATTTCACCGCGAGCGAACCGCAAGTTTTGGCCATCGAGCGCAACCTCGCCACTCAGGGCAAGAGCCTACGCACGACAAATTTGTCGGACGTCCCGGTCGAGATCGGGCTGCAGGACGAGGAGGGCTATCCTCACAAAGGGCATCTCGACTACGCTTCGCCGCAACTCGACACCGCGACCGGCACCCTGGCGGGGCGCGGTGTATTCGACAACAAGGATCACGCGCTGCTGCCGGGCCTGTTCGTACGGGTTCGGATTCCGATCGCTCACCAGGATAACGCTCTGCTGACGCGAGACGATGCGATCGGAACGAGCCAGGAAGGCCGCTATGTGCTGGTGGTCGACCCGGACAATGTCGTTCAGAAAAAAATCGTCAAAACCGGACAGAAGCAGGGTCAGCTCCGCATCATTGATTCCGGACTAGAACCGGGCGACTGGGTCGTGACCGAGGGCGTTCAGCAGGCCTTCCCCGGTGCCAAGGTGCAACCGCAACAAACCAAGCTGGTCGCGGCCGGCCCATCAGGTCCCGCCAATACCAGCGCCCCCGACCCGGCGGCGCAATGAAACATCGCGGGGCACCGGCATGATCTCGCGTTTTTTCATCGATCGGCCGGTGCTCGCCAACGTGCTGGCTCTGGTCTTCGTGCTGGTCGGGCTGGTCGCGCTCGTTCAACTGCCGAACGCCGAATACCCCAACGTCGTGCCGCCGACCGTACAGGTCACGACGCGGTACCCCGGCGCGACCGCCAGGACTCTGATCGATACCGTGGCGCTACCAATCGAGCAGAGCGTCAACGGCGTCGAGAACATGCTCTACATGCAGTCGACCAGCGCGAGCGACGGCACTTATAACCTGACCGTTACCTTCGCGATCGGCACCGACCCCAATGAATCGCAGATCCTGGTCCAGAACCGGGTCGCCACTGCTCTTCCGTCATTGCCTGCGGAAGTGCAGGCCGAGGGTGTGACGACGCTGAAGACGTCGAGTTCGATACTCGAATTCATCACGTTGGTTTCTCCTGACAGCCGCTTCGATGGCCTGTTCCTGGCGAACTACGCCGTCATCAACTTGCAGAACGAACTGGCTCGCCTCAACGGCGTCGGCTCCGTGACGGTCTACGGCGCTGGACAATACGCCATGCGTATTTGGATGAATCCGGATCTGCTTCAGACACGGGGGCTGACGCCGCAGGACGTGATCAACGCCATCCAGGGGCAGAGCCAGGAAGTCGCCGCCGGCCAAGTCGGTGCACCGCCGGCGCCGCCGGGCCAGCAATTCCAATATTCGCTTGACCTCAAAGGCCGGCTCGACGACCCCGCCGAATTCGAGAACATCATCGTCAAGGCTGCTACCGCCAACGGCGGGCAAATCACCAGAATCAGCGACATCGGCCACGTCGAACTCGGCGCTGAAACCTACAGCCAATCGTTCAATCTCAATGGCCGGCCGGGAGCCGGGATCGGCATCTCGCTGCTGCCGAACGCCAACGCCATCGCGGTTGCCGACGCGGTCAAGGCCAAGATGGATGACCTCGCTAAAGCCTTTCCTCAGGGCGTTGCCTATGTGATCCCCTACGACACCACGAAATTCGTGCGAGCCGCGATCAGGGAGGTCTACGTCACCCTGTTCGAGGCCGCGGTGCTGGTTCTCATCGTCATTCTCGTCTTCCTGCAGGATTGGCGGGCGATGCTCGTCCCGGTGACGACCGTTCCGGTGACGCTGATCGGCGCCTTCGCTGCGATGTGGGCGCTCGGCTTTACCATCAATCTGCCGACGCTGTTCGCCATCGTTCTGGCGATAGGCATCGTCGTTGATGACGCGATCGTCATCGTCGAGGGCGTCTCGCGCAATATCGAAGAGGGCATGCCCGGCCGCGAGGCAGCGGGCAGAGCGATGGACGCCCTGACGGGCCCGGTCATCGGCATCACGCTGGTGCTGATGTCGGTGTTCATTCCGGCAGCCTTCATTCCGGGGCTGACCGGTCAGCTCTATCGGCAGTTCGCGCTCGTCATCGCTTCCACCGCCTTCATCAGCGCCATCAACGCGTTGACGTTGAAGCCGACGCAAAGCGCGTTGTGGCTACGGCCGCCGCGACCGCCCGCAAGCCGCAACTTCTTTTACCGCGGCTTCAATGCGGTCTATCGGAGCCTAGAGCGCGGCTATGTCGCGCTGGTCGGCGCGATGACGCGCCGCAGCGGCGCTATGTTGGTCCTTGCGCTTATTCTGGTCGTCTTCGCAGTCTGGGGGCTGACGCGGGTGCCGACCGCGTTCTTACCGGACGAGGACCAAGGCTATGCGATCGTCAGCGCCCAGTTGCCCGACGGCGCCTCGAAGGAGCGTACCGACGCGGTGATGCAGCAGATCACGGCGATCGCCAAGCAAGTGCCCGGCGTCGACAATGTCATCACCGTCAGCGGTATTTCCATTCTCGACGACTTCGCAAGCCTCGCCAACGCCGGAGTGGCTTTCGTCGTTCTCAAGGACTGGGACGTGCGCCTCAAGCAGAAGGGGCAGGATCTGCGTTCGATCATCCAGAATCTGAATCGCTCGCTGCAGGCCGTGCGGCAGGCCATGGTGTTCGCGCTGCCGCCGCCACCGATCCAGGGCATCGGCAACGTCGGCGGCTTCACGATGCAGGTCGAGATCAGGAACGGCGATTTCGACTACACGTTACTGCAGAACCTGGCGCAAACCGTAGTCGCGGACGGCAATGCGCAATCGGCTCTGCAGCGGCTGAGTTCGACCTTCCGGGCCGGCGCCCCCCAGTTCAACGTTACCGTCAATCGCATCAAGGCCGAGACGCTCGGCATCACGGCCGCCAATGTCTTTGCTGCCCTATCGGACTATGTCGGATCGAACTACTCGGCCCAGTTCAACAAGTTCGGACACGTTTTCCAGGTCTACACGCAGTCGCTGCCTGAGTACCGCGCCAGCATCGAGGACATCCGCCGGCTGAAGGTCAGGGCGGGCAACGGCGTCATGACGCCGGTCGGAACGGTGATCGACGTCAAGGAGGAACAAGGTCCCCTCCTGATCAGCCTCTATAATCTCTATCCGTCGGCGACGGTGATCGGCAACCCGGCTCCGGGCTTCAGCTCGGGCGAGGCGCTCGACATCATGGACCAGATCGGCGCGCACGCGCTGCCGCCCGGAACGGGCTACGAATGGACCGCGATGTCCTACCAGGAGAAGGCGGTCGGCAACCAGATTTATTACGTCTTCGTTCTCGCGGTGCTGCTCGTCTATTTCGTCCTGGCGGGCCAGTACGAAAGCTGGATCCTGCCGCTCTCGGTGATCCTCTGCGTTCCGCTCGCCCTGATCGGGACGGTTGGCGCGCTCACCATGCTCGGCGCCTCCAACAATCTTTACACGCAGATCGGCCTCATCCTCCTGATCGCGCTCGGCAGCAAGAACGCGATCTTGATTGTGGAATATGCGCGCCAGCGGCGCGCCGAAGGGATGGACGCCGTCAGCGCAGCGGTGGAGGGAGCGCGCCTCCGATTCCGGCCCATTCTCATGACCTCGTTCGCCTTTATTCTCGGCGTATTCCCGCTGGTCATTGCGACCGGCGCAGGCGCCGGGGCGCGCCGATCGATCGGCCTCCCGGTGTTCAGCGGCATGATCGCCTCGACCTGCCTTGTCGTCGTGTTCGTTCCCTCCTTCTACGTCGTGATGCAGCACATCGAGGAGCGAAGGAGACGCCGCGCCACGCGCAATGACGCGGCGACGCCTCCCCATCCGGATGGCGCGACCCCGCGTTCGCCGGCATAGGCCTTACAACGAAGACAATTTGCCGAGTGGTCCGATCGGACGATCAGCGATCAAAGCGACGGTCGAGTTCGGCAGCCCGTAGCGCCAGATCGACGGCGAGCCCCTCCAAGGCATGGGCGAGCTCGCGGTTTGAGCAGTCGTACGCCAAACGCGTACAGCGTTGCGCAAGGGCGCGCAGTTCGTCGATGATGCTTTTGACCATAGGGTTTAATCGTTCACTGGACTCAACTCATGTAACGCGTGTGTTAAAGCATTTCGCGAGCCGGCGTCTTGTCGTTTGCCGCCAAAAATCTGTTATTTGGTGTCCGCCGCAGAGGCGGCGGCGCCGTTAGCGACCGTCAGGGTGCGTCGTTCGACGTAGCGCTAGGCTGCCGGCTCATCCTCGAACTTGAAGCCGATTTTTTCGAGGCCTTGCAGCGCCGGCTTGCCGTACTCGTTCTCGATTTCCTTGGCCAGACTTGGCGCATACGAGATCGGGTCGACCTGCTCATCGGTCTCCGGCACGATCATCACCAGCAGCCGGCCGGTTTCGTTGGAGACATTGCGGAAGCTGCGTGCCCCAGGCAATTTCAAAGCGGCCGCTCAAACAGAGGAAATTCTCGACGGTGTTGAGATGACGATGCAGGCCGGGTCCGTTGCCCGGCTCGCACTCAGCGATGCTTACGATCAGGCCGCGCGGCCCCTTGACCGGCGCGCCGGCGCTGCGACCCTGATAGTCTGCCGGCGCCATCACCGGGTAGACGCGCCGTGCCGTGACCTTCTCGACGGCGCCGGATGGAATGCCGTGCGCCTCGAAATTCTGCCGCTGGTAGGTCTGCAATTTGCCGAACCGGGCGACGCGGGTTTCCATCATCTCGGGGCTCAGCGATTTCGTTGTCATCGTGGCTGCTCCATCTGTTCGCAGGCGGCTAGGCGGCAAGCCGACACCATTGTCTACCACATATCTGGATAATTTGGCCTGTCTCCGCATTCGGGATGCTCGCCTATGCCAATTATCGAAGTCCCCTAACGGCTTGAAAAGATTGCGTCGAATCTATCGAGCGCTGCTCTCAGCTCGGGGCTCGGATCACCAAACACGGTGATCTCCCTGCCATGCAGACACTCACGCGGTAACAAGAGTTGACGTCACATGTTCGGATAATTCGGCCCACCGCCGCCTTCGGGCGGCACCCAGGTGATGTTCTGGTTGGGATCCTTGATGTCGCAGGTTTTGCAGTGGACGCAGTTCTGCGCGTTGATGACGAATCGCGGCGCGCCGCTCTCCTCGACCCATTCGTAGACGCCGGCCGGGCAATAGCGCGCCGAGGGCCCGCCATAGACGTCGTGCTCGGATGTTTTCTGTAAGCCGCCGTCGCGCACCAGAAGGTGCACCGGCTGGTCTTCCTCGTGATTGGTGTTCGACAGATAGACCGAGGACAGCCGGTCGAAGGTGAGCTTGCCGTCGGGTTTTGGGTAGGCGATCGGCCGGCAGGCCGCAGCCGGCTTTAACGTGGCGAAATCCGGCTTGCCGTGCGGCAGCGTGCCGAACAGCGAAAAGCCGAACCGGTTGGTCCACATGTCGAAACCGCCGAGCGCGACGCCGGCAAGCGTGCCGAATTTCGACCACAGCGGCTTGGCGTTGCGCGCCGGCTTCAGATCGCGGCCGATCGGCGAGGCGCGCCACGCCGCCTCGTAGCCGGACACTTCGTCATGGGCGCGGCCGGCCGCGAGTGCCGCGGCGATGTGCTCGGCCGCCTGCATGCCGGAGAGGATGGCGTTGTGGCTGCCCTTGATGCGCGGCACGTTCAAAAAACCGGCGGCGCAGCCGACCAGCACGCCGCCGGGGAAAGCGACGCGCGGCACCGATTGCCAGCCGCCCTCGGCGATGGCGCGCGCGCCATAACAGATGCGCTTGCCGCCGGAAAACGTATCGCGAATAAGCGGATGGGTCTTGAAGCGCTGAAACTCCTCGAACGGCGATAGATAGGGATTCTCATAATTCAGGTGAACGACAAAACCCACCGCTACCAGATTGTCGGCAAAATGATAAAGGAACGAGCCGCCACCGGTGCGATTGTCGAGCGGCCAACCGACCGTGTGCTGCACCAGGCCGGCGCGGTGTTTTTCGGGCGTGACCTGCCACAGCTCTTTGAGGCCGAGGCCGAATTTTTGCGGCTCGCTGTTTTGCGCCAGATGAAAGCGCGCGATCAGTGCCTTGGTGAGATTGCCGCGGGCGCCTTCGGCGAACACAATGTACTTGCCGCGCAATTCCATGCCGCGGGCGAAGCCAGCCTTGTGATGGCCGGCCTTGGCGACGCCCATGTCGCCGGTGGCGACACCAACCACGGCATCGTTGTCGAACAGCGTTTCAGCGGCGGCGAAGCCCGGATAAATTTCCGCGCCCAACCCTTCGGCCTTACGAGCCAGATAGCGGCAGACGTCGCCGAGCGAGACAATGAAATTACCGTGGTTGCTTAAGAGCGGCGGCATGAAAAAATTCGGCAGCCGCCACGCGCCAGAATGGCTCAGCATATAGAAGCGGTCGTCCGTAACCGCCGTCTTGACGAACGAATCCTCGCTGCGCCATTCGGGCAGGAGCGCGTCGAGACCGATCGGATCGATGACCGCGCCGGAAAGAATATGGGCGCCGACCTCGGAGCCTTTCTCCACCACCACGACGGACCTTTCCGGCTCAAGCTGCTTGAGCCGGATCGCCGCCGCGAGCCCGGCAGGACCGGCGCCGACGACGACCACGTCGAACTCCATGGCCTCGCGCGCCGGCGCTTGCGGTTCGGTCATGGCTTACTCCTTTCGTTGCCAAAGTCTTTCATGCTTCGCGCTCCCGTCATAGACTCGCCGCCGCCTTTATGAAAACGCCTCAGCCATGAGTCTAAACGCCCAAGCGGCCCGCGCGCTGCTCGCCTTCTATCTCGAAGCCGGCGCCGATGCGCTTATCGGCGAGCAGCCGGTCGACCGCATGGCCGACGAGCCGGCGCTGCCGTCCGCGCATGACGCGGTGCGTGAGGCGGACGCCAAGCCGGCGCCGGCGAGCGGCGCCACGCCACGCCGGCCGGAGCGCCCTGCGCCGGCGGTGGCCGCACCGGCACCGCCGCCGCCTGCCGTCGCCGTCATGGCAGCGCGCGAAGCCGCCGGCAGCGCCAAGACGCTCGACGACCTGCGCGCGCTGTTGCAAAGCTTCCGCGGCTGCGCGCTCCATGCCACCGCGACGCAGCTCGTCTTTGCCGACGGCAACCCTGCCGGCCGCGTCATGTTCGTCGGCGAGGCGCCAGGCTACGAGGAAGATTTATCGGGCCGGCCGTTCGTCGGCCGCTCCGGAAAACTGCTCGACCGCATGATGGAGGCGATCGGGCTCGACCGCGACGGCGTCTACATCGCCAACGTGGTGCCGTGGCGGCCGCCCGGCAACCGCACGCCGACGCCGCAGGAAACCGCGATCTGCCTGCCGTTCATCCGCCGCCAGATCGAGCTCGCCGATCCCGACGTGCTGGTGTGTCTCGGCCAGCCCTCGACCCAGACATTGCTCGGCACCCGCGAGGGCATTACCCGCACGCGCGGGCGCTGGTTCAAATACGACACCGGCAGCCGCGAAATCCGCGCGCTCGCCACGCTGCACCCGGCCTATCTGCTGCGCCAACCGCTGCAGAAGCGCCTCGCCTGGCGCGATTTTCTCGCGATCAAGAAAGCGCTGGCGGGCTGACTGCTGCCCAGACGTGCTGACGGTCACTTGACCTTCATGTAAGCCGGCGTGCCGCCGGCCAAGAAATCCTCGCGCGGCGGCGAGAATACGTCGATCACCTCGGTATCCTCGGGGAAGAACGCGTGTTCGACGCCGGGCGGAGTGACCACCACGTCGCCCGGCCCGCAGGTGCGCCGCTCAATCGCCGAGGCGGAACTCCATCTTGCCCTTGAGCATCCAGGCGATCTGCTCGCTGGCATGCTTGTGCGCGGCGGCGTGCGCGCCGGCTTTCATGCTCCACCACACGATCATCTGCCGCTCGCCGGAGGCGATCTTGCGGCTGATCTTGTCGGTGACGCGCTCTTCCAGGAGCGCGTCGAGTGAAGCGAAGCCTGACATTTGGGGCTTGATAGCTCTCCTGTCGCGCGCCCTCACCCGATCGCAAATTTGATCGCAAAGATGACCGCAAGCACCAGTACTGCGGGCTTGGCGTCGGCGAACTTGCCGGCGACGAGTTTGGCCAGCGCATAAGTAATAAAGCCGAGCCCGATGCCGGTGGCGATCGAATAAGTCAGCGGCATCGTCACTGCGGCGACCACCGCGGGCGCTGCTTCGGTGATGTCGTCCCAGTCGATCTCAGCGAGGCCGCGCGCCATCACGCAGGCGACGTAAAGCAGCGCCGCAGCGGATGCGTAGGCCGGCACCATGCCGGCGAGCGGCGCGAAGAACAGCGCCAGCAGGAAGAAGATGGCGACGAAGAACGCCGTCAGCCCGGTGCGCCCGCCCGCGGACACGCCGGCCGCGCTCTCGATATAGCTCGTCGTCGTCGAGGTGCCGATCAGCGAGCCGAACATGGCGGCGAAGCTGTCGGCGATCAGCGCCTGCTTCATGCGCGGCAGATTGCCCTGCGCGTCGGTCAAGCCGGCGCGGTGGGTGACGCCGATCAAGGTGCCGGCATTGTCGAATACGTCGACGAACAAGAAGCTGAGGATGACGATGAGAAACGAGCCCTCGGCGATGCGCGAGAAGTCGAGCTGCAGAAAGGTCGGCGCCAGCGACGGCGGTGCCGCGACGATGCCTGAGAATTTGGCGAGGCCGAGCGGAATGCCGATCGCGGTCACCACCAGGATGCCGATCAGCGTGCCGCCGATGACGCGGCGGTAATTGAGCGCGGTGATCAGGATGAGGCCGAGCAGGCAGAGGATCGCCACCGGATTGCGCAGATCGCCGAGCGTGACCAGCGTCGCCGGGCTCGCCACCACGATCTTGGCCTCCTCCAGCGCGATGATGCCGAGGAACAAGCCGACGCCGGCAGAGATCGCAAGCTTCAGATTGCGCGGGATCGAATTGATGATGTACTCGCGGATGCGGAACACCGAGATCAGAAAGAAGATCACACCGGAGCAAAACACCGCGGCGAGCGCCTGCTGCCAGGTGTATTTCATGGTCAAGACGACGGTGAAGGCGAAGAACGCGTTCAGGCCCATGCCGGGGGCGAGCGCGATCGGATAATTGGCGTAGAGCGCCATCACCAAGGTCGACACTGCCGAGGCGATGCAGGTGGCGACGAACACCGCGCCCTTGTCCATGCCGGCATTGCCGAGGATCTGCGGATTGACGAACACGATGTAGACCATCGTCAAGAACGTGGTCAGGCCGGCGACGAATTCGGTACGCAGATTGCTGCCTGATTTGCTCAGGCCGAACACATGGTCGAGCACGCGCGGCGTGCTCGCTTTGTCGTTCGCAGCGACTTGGCTCATGACGCTCCCCTCCCCTTGCCGAGCGGCCCGATCATACGACGATTTCGTACCGCGTGTGAGGCATTGGGAAGGTTACCGCGCGGCGGACGGCGTCGGCGCGACGCCGGCCTCGTTCGCCGGCCGGATCACGCCCCAGCCGACCCGCAACAGTGGCAGCCGGCCCTGCACACGGCGCTCGAAGGCGCGCGGCACTTCGGGAATGAGATCGGGAAAGCGCGCCTTGATGTCGGCCGGCGGCGTCGGCGTGGTGTCGGCGGTGAGCCAGACCACGACGGCGCCCTTAGCGCGGATATCGGCGGCGGTGACCGACGGCGAGCGCGCCGGATCGTCATCGAAATAAACGCTCGGCCGGCTTGGCGCGCCGAGCGCCACCACGGTTGCTGGGCCGATCTCGCCGGTGACCAGCGCCAGCGGCCGCCCGGTCCTGCTTTTAAAGCTCTCGGCGAAGAATTTTCCCATCGCGGATGCCGGCTCGGCGATCGTGAGCTCGGTGCCGAGCGTCCACGGCAGCATGACGATCGCCGCCGGCACCATGACCGCCGGCACCAGCAACAGGCCGGTCCAGGCGAAGCCGAGAATGCGCTGATGATAAAGCGCGATGCTTTGGCCGGCGAGAAGAACGACGGCGAGCGGCGAGAGCACGACGAGCGGCGCGACGCCGCCGATTGGGGCGCGACGCGCAAGCACGACGGCGACGATCGTCGACAGCAAAGCCGGAACGAACGCCAGCGTGCCGACATACGTTTTGGCGAACTCGCCGACTGCCGGGCGGGTCAATGCCGGCAACGGAGCGGTGCTGCCGCGCGGAAAGCCGCGCGCCAGCAGCACGAGAATGGCAAGGCCGGCGTGCGCCAGCGCTAGCAGCACCAAAAGCCGAAGCCACGCGGTGGTATTTGGGCCGGCGGTGCCGGCCTCACGCAGCCGCGCGATCGCCGGCGTCAAGCTGTCAGCCGCGCCCTCGAGCCAGAGCAGATGCAGGAACAGAAAGCCGAGCAGCGCGGCGGCGACGATCCACGGTTCAATCCGCTCCAGCGCGGCGCGGCCGCGCGCCGTCATCACCGTGAACACCGCGAGCGCGCCGAGCAGGATCAGTGCCGCTTCGCTGGCGACCAGGATGAGCGCCGCTGCGATGCCGAGCGCATACCAGGCCCGCCGTTGGCCTTCGGCGATCGCGCGCCAATAACTGAACAGCACGACCGCCCACAGCGCCATGGTCAGGATCGGCGGTCCGAAATCCGGGCTCGGCGCCGTGAACGGCGAAATGCCCACCATCAGCAGCACCGCAAGCGCAGCCTGCGGCGGCCCGACGATGGCGCTGCCGAGCCTGAACACGCACCAATAGGTCGTGACGACGCAGATTTGCGACAACGCATAGACGCCGAACAGGCCGGCAAGGCGAAACGCGATCTCGGCGAGCCAGAACGCCAGCGGCGGACCGACGTCGCTGTCGAACTGAAACTCGTGGCCGATCGCCAGCACCTGGGCGAGGTCGCCGGGCGGCGCCGCATAGAACAGCATCGGCACCGCCAGCCAAACGGCCGCCTGCACCAGCGTCGCCAGCCAGAACACCAGGACCGGCCGCGAGCGGATCGCTTCGAAGTAAAGCGGGACGTAGAACATCGGCCTCCGTGCGAGCTACAGAGATCGCCAATAATGCGCGGCGGCGCAGGTTGCCTATAGTGGCGAGAAATCAGAGCGGCAATACGTCGATCACCGCTTCGTCGGCATCGCCGTCAAGGAGGCCGAGCGCGCCGGCTACCGGCGAGAACGAGCGGCGATGGTGGATGGTCGGTCCGAGCCGGTCGAGCGCCGCAAAATGCTCGGGCACGCTGTAGCCCATGTGGCGCTCGAAGCCGTAACCCGGATGCGCCGCGCCGAGCCGCGCCATCAGCCGGTCGCGCGTCACCTTGGCGACGATCGAGGCGGCGGCGATCGAGGCGACGAGGCCGTCGCCGCCGATCACGGCCTGGCAGTCGCAGCCGACATCGATGCGGTCGCGGCCGTCGACGAACACGAGCCGTGGCTTAATCGGCAGCGCCGCGACCGCGCGCGCCAGTGCCCACAGCGAGGCGCGCAGGATGTTGTCGCGGTCGATCCGCGACGGCGGCGCCATGGCGACGGCGACCTGGGCGCGCGCGCAAATGCGCTCGTAAAGCACTTCGCGCCGTTCCGGCATGAGCCGCTTCGAATCGTCGAGGCCGCGCGGTACATCGTCGGGATTGAGGATGACCGCCGCGGCCACGACCGGCCCCGCCAGCGGACCGCGCCCGGCCTCGTCGCAGCCGGCGACCGGCCACACGCCGCGCTTGAGCGCCAAGCGCTCGCGGCGAAACGTCGGCCGCAAGACCGGTTCGTCGAGCGGCAGCCGTAGTGGCCGCGCAGTTCCGTTGCCGCTTCCATTGCGACTCATGGCCCATCATGGACATGGCACGTCGGTTTCCGCAACGCGGATCATGCCGCTGCGTGAATTGCGGGGAGGGCTCGGCTCAGAACAGCGCGAGCTGCTCCGTCGCCGGGCGCGGCGGGCGAAAATGCTCGGTCGTGGTCGAGGCCCTGGCCTTGTTGAAGCCAAGCAGCTCGCAGGCGACTTCGAAGCGGCGGCCGATCATCCAGGCGACCGGACCGGAGCCGGTCATCCGCTTGCCCCACGTCGAGTCGTAATCCTTGCCGCCGCGGGTGTCGCGGATGAGCTTGAAGACGTGGCGATAACGATCGGGAAAATTCTCGATCAGCCATTCGCGGAACAGGTCGCGCACTTCGAGCGGCAAGCGGAGCAGCACGTAGCCGGCATGGCGCACGCCGGTCGCGGCGACCGCATCGAGGATGCGCTCGATCTCGGCATCATTGATAGCCGGAATGACCGGCGCCACCATGGCCGAGGCCGGCACGCCTGCCGCGTTGAGCTGGCGCAACGCTTCGAGCCGGCGCGGCGGCGTCGACGCGCGCGGCTCCATGACGCGCGCCAGCTTGGCATCGAGCGTCGTCACCGAGAGCGCCACCTTGACCAGGTTGCGCTTCGCCATGCGGGACAGAATGTCGAGATCGCGCAGCACCAAATTCGATTTGGTAACGATGCCGACCGGGTGGCCGGCGCGCTCCAACACTTCGAGAATGCCGCGCATGATTTTGTAGCGGCGCTCGATCGGCTGATACGGGTCGGTGTTGGTGCCGATGGCAATGGTTTTCGGCACATAACCGGGAGCCGACAATTCGCGCTCGAGGAGTTCGGGCGCGTTCGGCTTCATGAACAGCTTCGATTCGAAATCGAGGCCGGCGGACAGGCCGAGATAGGCGTGGGTCGGGCGCGCGAAGCAATAGACGCAGCCATGCTCGCAGCCGCGATAGGGATTGATCGAGCGGTCGAAGGAAATGTCGGGCGAATCGTTGCGGGCGAGAATCTTCCGCGTGGTATCGACCGTGACGGTGGTCTTGAACGGCGGCAGTTCGTCCAAGCCCTGCCAGCCGTCGTCGAAGGCGACCCGCGCCAGCGGCTCGTAGCGCCCCGAGGCGTTCGAGGCCGTGCCGCGGCCGCGGCGGCGCTCGCGGTCGATCGGGCTTTCCATTTCGCCCGCCGGAGCCGAGGGCAGAAGCGGCTCCGGCGGGCGCCTCAAGGCGGACGAACGGCTCATGGCGCTAAGGTAACGCCGCTCTGTGAACAAAACAAGAACAATTATCCGTGATGCAGGTAAAAGCCCTTGCGATTGGAAAAAGCCGCTCGCACACCGTATCGATGGACCAGTTCGGTCCGCCAGTTCATGCTCACCATTATTGTCCCAACCCTTGATTCTGAACGGGCCCTGGTGCCGACGCTGGCGGCGCTGGTCTCCGGCGCTACTGAGGGTTTGGTCAGCGAGGTGCTGCTCGCCGACGGCGGTTCGCAGGACGACACGGCGGCCATCGCCGACGTGACCGGGTGCAATGTCGTGCGCCTTGCGGGATCGCTCGGTGCCCGGCTCAAAGCGGCCGCAGCGGCTGCGCGGGCGCCTTGGCTGCTTTTCATGCGGCCCGGCACCGTTCTCGACCCGCCGTGGATCGGCGACGCCCGGCGCTTCATGGAGCTCATCCGCGGCGGCGAACGCGCAGCGGTGTTTCGGCGCGGCGCTTCGGCAGGCTCGCCTTGGCGTGAAGCCTTCGCCCAAACGATGGCGGCGCTCGGTGCGGCGCCGCACCCCGATCATGGCCTTCTGATCTCGCGGCAATTTTACGATGCACTCGGCGGCCATGACGGCAACGCCGCCGATCCGGAAGCCGACCTGATCCGCCGCATCGGCCGCCGCCGCATTGTCCGGCTCACCGCCGCTGCCCACCTGGCCAGCCAAGATACTTGACTAAGTCAAGCTTCCCGGCGAAGCTCTGCGTATGGCTGCTCGGCGACAAGACGACCCTGTTGCTGCGGTGCGCAGCTTCAACCGCTTCTACACGCGGCAGATCGGCGTGCTGCGCAAAAACTTTCTCGACAGCCCGTATTCGCTCGGCGAGGCGCGCGTGCTTTATGAGATCGCGAGCCGCCGGACCCCGACCGCAAGCGCCATCGCCCGCGCGCTCGATCTCGACGCCGGCTATCTGAGCCGCTTGCTGCGGAGCTTCGAGCGGCGCGGCCTCATTCGCCGCCAAACGTCGCCGCGCGACGCCCGGCAAAGCCATCTGTCGCTGACGCCGCGAGGCCGGCGCGCCTATTCGCCGCTGCAACGGCGCTCGCAACGCGATGCTGCCGCCATGCTCGAGCGGCTGCCTGCCGCCGCGCAGTCGCAGCTGATCGCGGCGATGCGCACGATCCACAGTTTGCTCGATGGCGATGGTGCCGCGCTGCCGCCCCATGGCGTCAGCAAGAACTACACACTGCGGGCGCCGGTGCCGGGCGATTTCGGCTGGGTCGTGCGCCGGCACGCCGAACTTTACGCCCAGGAATACGGCTGGACCGAACCATTCGAAGGCCTGTGCGCGCAGATCGTCGCCGACTTCGCCAACGATTACGACAAAAAGCGCGAACGCTGCTGGATCGCCGATATGGACGGCGAGCCCGTCGGCTGCGTGTTTCTGGTCGAGGATTCGGCAAAAGTCGCGCGCATCCGGCTGTTGCTGGTTGACCCGAAGGCGCGCGGGCTCGGACTCGGCGCCCGCTTGGTCGACGAGTGCGTGCGCTTCGCCCGCCGCGTCGGCTACAGCAAGATCACGCTGTGGACCCACAGCGTGCTCAGCGCCGCGCGCCATGTTTATCAGAAAGCCGGCTTCCGCCTCACCGGCACCGAGCAGCACAAGAGCTGGGGCCAGCCAGTGACCAGTGAGTTTTACGATTTGCAATTATAATTGGTCATTGCGAGGAGCGAAGCGACGAAGCAATCCCCCCACCCTTCCCTCCCCCGCTTGCGCAGGACTGTCCGGGGAAAATCAACCATAGCAGAACTCCAATTGATCAGGAGAGAATCTGGATTGGGCTGTGCTGGCCGGTGGAGGTTTATC